>Ga0209960_1000055_pt1 | contig 449852 bp, 404 predicted proteins | sample ThiBiot_500_plan_2_FD_183947 | JGI IMG/M metagenome (GOLD analysis project Ga0209960, IMG submission 183947) | Wastewater bioreactor microbial communities from Cape Town, South Africa - Thiocy_expt_500_plan (SPAdes) | ecosystem: Engineered > Bioreactor > Thiocyanate-remediating >...
TCCGAAAAACGGACCGACGAGGAATAAATTGGCATTTGACAAGTGCACGCTGTTGAGTTCTCAAGGAACGGACGCACCCACAGAACCAGTCCCTAGACCGTAACCGTGAGGCAGTTCACTTCTATATGTGCCACCGCGCTAAAAATCGCACGAAAATCCGAGGATTCAGTCATGGAAGACAAGCGCCGAGTGGCAGAATCCGATGTTAGACCTTGAAGCCGAAGCTCGCAAGTTCTGATCGGGGTGGTTCACCGCTTGAGAGGACGCGGGGCCTTTCGGCCGCTCCGCTCTCCCCTGTGGGGCGAACAAGTAATAAGTTACGCGGATCCGGCCCACTCGTCCAATCCACACCGCACCCCGGGCGTGTCGCACCCTCACAACCGCGGAAAAACGCGGAAATCGCGCCGACGGCGGAGTGACACCATCACAGCGAGCGCGACCGTCGCGATCGCCCACACCGCAGCGACGCGCGTCAGCACGGCGTAGACCAGCGCGGTCGGACTCATCGGCGTACCTGCGGCCGAGCTCACGGCGAGCGCGATCACGGCAGCCACGACCAACGCGACCGGAAGCGACAGCCACCACACGATCCGCACGGCATCCGGAAACGCCCGTCTCGCCGTCTCGGTCTTCCGGCGCGACCACCACACGACCCCGAAGACCCCGAGCACGATCAGGCCGAAGAGTCCCGAGCCGTACTGCAGCCACTTGACCCCCGGCAGTGGGCCCCACTGCTGCTCCAGCACAGGCAGGAGCTGGACGCCGAGACGTCCCTCATGCGTGAGCAGATCCCACGCGATGTGCGTGAGGACGCCGAGCGCCAGCGACGCGAAGAGCAGCAGCCAGGCCACGGGCCCTCCCGCGAAGGTCTCGCGCACCCCCGCGCGGAAGCCGGCATCCCACGCGACCGGCAGCCGATCGGCGATCGAGCGAGGCGAGAGTTCCCGGGCGGCGGGCCGGAGCACGCAACGCCACACGAGCAGCAGCACCAGCCCCAACATCGCCGTCGGCACGATCCACACCGGGTCGTGCGTCGTCGAGTAATCCGGCCACATCCCCCGGAAGAACAGCGGAAGATCCGGCGTCATCGCCCCGATCGCCACGGCCGCCGGCACCAGCCGCGTGCGCACGAAAGGAAGCGCGACGACGGCATGGCTCGGCGTGAACGGCATCAGTCGATGAACACGCCGGCCAGTGTCTTCTTGCCCCGCCGCAGCACGGAGACCCCGCCCGGCAGCGCGCCGGTGACCGGGGCGTCGTCCGCGACCACCTTCTGACCGTCCAGGGACACGCCGCCCTGCGCGATCGCCCTCCGGGCCTCGCTCAAGCTGCTCACGAGACCTGTCGCCGTGAGGGCGTCCACCACCGTCGCGCCCGCGGGCAAAGACGCGTGCGGGAGTTCGTCCAGGGCGCTGCGCAGGGTCGCGGCATCCAGCGCCGTCAGGTCGCCCTGACCGAACAGGGCCTCGGTCGCCGCGACGACCGCGTCCGCGGCATCCGGCCCGTGCACCGTGGTGACCACCTCGCGCGCGAGGCGCTTCTGCCCGGCGCGACGGAACGGCTCCTCTTCGACCAGACGCGCGTACTCCTCGATCTCGGCGCGCGTGAGGAACGTGAACACCTTCAGCCGATCGACGACGTCGCGGTCATCGGTGTTCAGCCAGAACTGGTACATCGTCCACGGGCTGCACATGTCGGCATCCAGCCAGATGGCGTTGCCCTCGCTCTTGCCGAATTTGGTGCCGTCGCTGTTCGTGATCAGCGGTGTGCCGATCGCGTGCACGGAGACGCCCTCGACCTTGCGCACCAGGTCGGTGCCGCTGGTGAGGTTGCCCCACTGGTCGCTCCCGCCGGTCTGCAGCACGCATCCGTACTGCCGGTGCAGCTCGAGGTAGTCCATGCCCTGGAGGATCTGGTAGCTGAACTCGGTGTAGCTGATGCCCGCCTCGGAGTTCAGGCGCGCGCTGACCGCGTCCTTCTTCAGCATGGTTCCGACGCGGAAGTGCTTTCCGATCTCCCGCAGGAAATCGATCGCGCTGAGCGGGGCAGTCCAGTCCAGGTTGTTCACCATGCGGGCTGCGTTATCGCCCTCGAAGCTCAGGAAGCGCTCCACCTGGGCGCGCAGGCTCGCCACCCACTCGGCCACGGTCTCGCGCGTGTTGAGCGTGCGCTCGGCCGTGGGGCGCGGGTCGCCGACGAGCCCGGTCGAGCCGCCGACGAGCCCGAGGGGGCGGTGTCCGGCGAGCTGCAGGCGGCGCATGGTCAGCAGCTGCACCAGGTTGCCCAGGTGCAGACTCGGCGCGGTCGGGTCGAACCCGCAGTAGAAGACGATCGGCTCCCCCGACAGCAGTTCGCGCAGTTCGTCCTGGTCGGTCGAGACGTGGACCAGGCCGCGCCAGACCAGCTCGTCCCAGACGTTGTCGAACGTCGGGTCGTTGGCGGGTGCGAGGGCGCTCACGGGCGCCGCATCGGTGGAGGCAGACACCGGTTCAGGCTACCAGCGGGCTCGAGGACCTCCGGATGCCGAGACCCGCCGCTCAGACGGGACGATGCGCCCCGTCAGCGTGGGGCGGGCCCGCCGGCGGGTCGCCGGGCAGTAGGAGCAGGCGGGTCTGCGCGCGGGCCGCGACGAGGACGGCGGCGCTGAGCGCGGCGAACAGGACGGCACCTCCCACCAACACCCATCCGACGACGCGCTGAAGCGTGTCCCCGTCGGCGACGACGAGCATCACGACTCCCCCGATGAGCACGAGGGTGGCGAGGACGGCGAGGGCCCACGCGAGGATGCGCAGGGTCGTCAGCGCCTGCGACGCGTGGAAGGTCGGTCGCACACCGAAACGGGAGGTCACGTAATCCGCCCATCGCGTACCGGTCCACCACCTGCTGGCCTGGCCACTGATCGGGAACCAGCCGGCACCCGGTCCCTCCGTCGCTCCGGGCAGGGGGCGGACGATCGCGGGCGCGTCCGACGCTCCGCTCGGCGCCGGGATGCTCCGCACACGGGTGGTCTGAACGGCCATCGCGAACCACAGCCCCGACAGCGCCATCCACAGCAGGGGCATGTACGACACTCCCCCGAACGCGATGCTCGAAACCGCCTGCATCATCGCGAGGCCGAAGAAGACCGCCCCCATCGCCCACGCGAGCGCCGGCTGGTCGATCGTGGCCCAGTCGATTCCGGGACGTCCGTCGCGCACGCGCGAACCCGTCCAGATCTTCTCGTCCCACCAGCGGAGTTCTCCCGCTCGTGCCGGATACCACCCGGCCGGCGCAGCGGTCGGTTCGGGGCGGAGAACCACGGGCGGGTTCGCCACGTGAGGAGATGGCGCGGGCGACTTCGCCGCGGATGCGGCCCCCAGCGCCGGGATAGGCGCCTCGTGCGCCGTCCACCGGGTGCCGTCCCACCAGCGGACACGTCCCGGCGAGCCTGCGTCGTACCACCCCGGCTGCGCGTCGCCCATCTCGACCCCCCTGTCTCGCCGCTCCGAACCTACCCCGCGGCGATGGGGCGCCTCGGGGGCTTGTCAGCCGGCGTGCACACCCCACCACACGAGGAACGCCGCGGCGAGCGAGGTCACCCAGCTGACGAGGCTGCCGATGAGGAAGTACTCGGCGCGGTCGCCGTCGTCACGATCGCGCGAGATCTCGGGAAAGCGCACGATGCCCTTCGCCGCGAGCACCGCAGCCAGCAGCGTGTAGGCGCCGGCGAGGGTGAGCACGAACACGAGGATGCGTTCGAGCGGGCCGATGAGCCGTCCGCCCTTCAGCGTCGGGGCGGCGTCCTGGTCGCCCGGGGCCCCGCCCATCTCCGAGCGCAGGGCGATGCGCACGACGGCGTTGCCCGACTCGAGGAGGAAGACCAGGCATCCCACCACGAGGACCACCACGTCGATCGACACCGCGTCGCCGGGACGGTAGGCCGCCCAGGCCGCGCCGATCAGGCCCGGACGCGTCCGGCCGGGCGCGACGACCACACACGCGGCGGCCCCCAGCGCGAGCAGCGCGACGGGCCACAGCCCCGCGCGGGCAGGTCCTTTCTCGGGGAGCACCCAGGTCCAGATCGCGGCGACGGCGACGGCGAGCACACCGGCGATCAGGGCGTCGAGACCAGCCGAGGCGACGACCAGCAGCACGCCGGCGACGGCGAAGGCGACCCAACGGCGGGTGCGGATCATCTGGCGCAGCAGGTCGACCCCGCCCACCGCGAGGAGCAGCAACCCCGCCGCGATCATGCGCGTACCCGCGCGACCAGCACCTCGTAGCCCTCGACGATGCCGGCTGAGCCCGCCGAGGCGAGCGCCTGCGACACCGCGGACTGACTGATGCCCTCCTGCTCGGCGAGTTCGCGCTGCGACCGGCCGAGACAGCGCCCGTACGTGAGGCGACGCGCGCGGTCGCTCATCGCGGAGACGGACTGGTCGCGGCTCAGGGCGTAGGCGGTGGCCAGCGCGATGGTCTCGGACATGCCGGCATCCTCTCCCTCCGCCAGCTCGATCCACGTGCGCGCGAGCGGCGCGGCGCGCTGCTGCAGTCGCTCGACCTGCTCGATCGCCGCGCGCGCCGCCCACCACGCCGGCCCCTCGGGCAGCTCGCGTCCCTCGATCGCGATGGGACGCACCTCGCCCACCCCGACGCCGAAACGGCAGTCGATCCCCTCGGGAAGAGCGAGACGTATCAGGAGAAGCGACGCAAGGGCGGCCGCCAACGTCGGATACTCCCCCTGCAGTTCGTCACCGACCACGGCCGTGAGCGGTGACGTCGCGACCGGCAGCGCCTCCTCGACCTCGGCGACGGTCTCAGAGATGACGCGCTGCGCCCCCGCGCGGTCGCTCAGGCGACGCGAGGCGACGATGTCGGCGATGACGGCAACGCTCATGCGATAAGCCTAACGCTTATAAAGCGAGATTGATAAGCGAAAAGCTGATCTTCAGGACACCAGCGAGCGCGCAGCCGCCTGCGCGCGAACGACGAGCTCCTCCCGCTGCTCCCCCACCCGCGCCGGCGAGGTTCCGCCGACTCCGGTGCGGCTGGCGACAGAGCCCTCGACCGTCAGCACCTCGCGCACCGCCGGATTCAGGGCCGGAGACACCGAGGCCAGCAGTGCGTCATCGGCATCTTCGAGACCGATCCCCCGCACCTCGCACGCCCGGACCAGCGCACCGGAGATCTCGTGGGCGTCGCGGAACGGCACGCCCCCGCGGACGAGCCACTCGGCGACATCGGTCGCGAGCGAGAAGCCCTGCGGGGCGAGCTCAGCCATGCGGTCGGTGTGGAATCGGAGGGTCGAGATCATTCCCGAGAACGCCGGGAGCACGAGTTCGAGCGTGCGCACGGAATCGAACACCGGCTCTTTGTCTTCCTGCAGGTCGCGGTTGTAGGCCAGCGGAAGCCCCTTCAGCGTCGCCAGGAGACCGGAGAGGTTGCCGATCAGTCGTCCGGCCTTGCCGCGAGCCAGTTCCGCGATGTCGGGGTTCTTCTTCTGCGGCATGATGCTCGACCCGGTCGAGTACGCGTCGTCCAGCGTGACGAACCCGAACTCGCGCGTGTTCCAGAGGATCACGTCCTCGGCCAGACGGGACAGGTCGACACCGATCATCGCCGCGATGAAGGCGAACTCCGCCACCACGTCGCGCGACGCCGTGCCGTCGAGCGAGTTCTCGGCCGGCCGGGCGAGGCCCAGACGGTCGGCGACGAGCTGAGGGTCGAGGCCGAGAGTTGCTCCGGCGAGGGCGCCCCCGCCATAGGGCGACACGGACGCGCGCACCGACCAGTCACGGAGGCGCTCGATGCCGCGGACGAAGGCCCAGCCGTAGGCCTGGAGGTGGTGGGCGAGCAGCACGGGCTGCGCGTGCTGCAGGTGGGTGCGGCCCGGCATGATGGCCGACTCGTGCGCCTCCGCCTGCGACACCAGCGCATCGATCAGCCGGAGGAGCTCGCGGGTGATCGTGCGGGCGTGGTCGAGCAGGTACAGGCGCACCAGCGTGGCGATCTGATCGTTGCGGCTGCGACCCGCGCGCAGCTTGCCCCCGAGCGCGGGACCCACCGTCTCGATCAGCACCCGCTCGAGAGCCCCGTGGACGTCTTCGTCGCCCGGGGCGGCCACGAGGGCGCTGGAACGAACGCGCTCGGCGATCTCGTCGAGGCCGGCGTGCATGTCACGCCCCTCGTCGGCGGACAGGTACCCGGCGGCCTCGAGAGCCGCGGCGTGCGCGTGGGACCCGGCGATGTCGTAGAGCGCGAGATCCCAGTCGAAGTGGGTGGAACGGCTCAGCGCCGCCAACTCGGGAGACGGCCCGCCGGAGAAACGGGCGCCCCACAACGCGCCCTCGTTCGTGCTCTGGCCGGTGTCGCTGCTCATGCGTCCCAGCCTAGCGAGGCCCGCGGACACCGCCCCGCCGCTCAACTCGCCGACGCCGCGGGCGCGGCATCCGTTCGGGAGCCCGGGCCGACGACGCGACGGACGACCCCGTCGATGACCGCTTCCAGCGGCCCACGGCCCGCGAGCAGCGCCCAGAGCGTGCACCCGACGACGATTCCGAGCGTCAGCGGGAGGAACAGCCCCGCGTCCCGCACACCGGCCAGGTCGGACGTGTCGCCCAGGGCGACGGCGGCGAACACCGCCCAGACGACGATCTGCAGGACGTACGCGGTCAGGGGCATCGAGCCGACCGCTCGGAGCGGAATCGCCACCCACCGGAGCGGGGTACGGCAGACCAGCAGGCACAGCCCGATCACCGCGACGGCGAATCCCCCCGATCCGACGACCTCCCACAGACCCGACGAGTGCGCCTCGGCCGTCCAGACCGCAGCGAGGTAGGGACCGGAGTCAGCGATCGCCGGAGCTGTCGCGATCGCGACACCGTACCCGAGCGCCGCGAGGACGCCCCCGGTGATCGTGAGGGCGACCTGCACGCGGAGCAGCCGCAGATCGAGTCGGCCGACTCCCATCCCCGCGAGCAGGAAGGCGATCCACACCGGGAAGGGATAAGCCCACCCCACGAAGGCCTGCAGATCCTCTCCCCCGAGCCCGCCCCAGATCGGGGCGGCATCCAGGAACGGGTAGACCCAGGGCATCACCGCGGCGACGATCACCGCGGCCAGGAGGAGCCTCCCCGCGCGGAGCCCGAGGAACGGCAGCGACAGGGCGAACAACAGCGCGTAGGCGGGGAGGATCACGTACACCGGGACGCCGGTCAGCACCAGCAGGATGCCGATCCCCCAGAGAAGGGCTCCGCGCAGGGCCAGGCGCGCCGCGGCACGGGCGCGAGCCGGACCGGCCAAGGGGCGTGCGCCGCCGGTGACGAGGGCGATCGAGACGCCCGCGAGCGTCGCGAAGAGGATCGAGGATCGTCCGTTGACGACGTCGAGCCACGTGTCCGGATCGTCCAGGACGAAGGAGTCGATCGTCAGCAGGTGCGCCGCGAGCATGCCGAGCACCGCGAGACCGCGCGCCAGATCGATGCCGACGAGCCGGGCGGGTCCGTCGAAACGGTGCCACGCCCGGCTCGTGGGCGGGATCAGTCCTGGCGCAGCAGCCACACCAGCAGCGCCTTCTGCGCGTGCAGTCGGTTCTCGGCCTCGTCCCAGACCACGCTCTGCGGGCCGTCGATGACCTCGGCGTCCACCTCGTATCCGCGGTCCGCGGGCAGGCAGTGGATGAAGATCGCCGCGTCATCGGCGCGGGCCATGAGCGCGGAGGTCACTTTGAAGCCGCCCAGATCGCGGATCCGCGCGATCTTCTCCTCTTCCTTGCCCATCGACACCCACGTGTCGGTGACGACGACGTCCGCTCCGGATGCCGCGGCCTCGGGGTCGGTCGTCAACGTCACCGATCCGCCGGTCGCGGCGGCGATGCGCTGCGCGTCGGCGATGACGTCGGCGCGCGGCGCGTAGTCCGCCGGCGACGCGACCCGGACGTGCATGCCGGCCGTCACGCCGGCCAAGACATAGGAGTGCGCCATGTTGCTCTGCCCGTCGCCGAAGAACGACAGCGTGAGCCCCTTCAGCTCGCCCTTGTGCTCGCGGATGGTGAGCAGGTCGGCGAGCAGCTGGCACGGGTGGAAGTCGTCGCTGAGCGCGTTCACGACCGGGACCCGCGTTCCGCGCGCCATCTCCTCGAGCCCCGCCTGGGCGTACGTGCGCCACACGATCGCCGCGACCTGGCGCTCGAGGACGCGCGCCGTGTCGGACGGCGTCTCCTTGCCGCCGAGCTGGCTGTTCGCGGTCGAGATGATCAGCGGGGAGCCGCCCAGATCGGCGATGCCGACCGCGAAGGACACCCGCGTGCGGGTCGAGGACTTGTCGAAGATCACCGCGACGGTCTGGGGCCCGGCGAGCGGCTTCTGCGCCCAGCGATCCTTCTTCAGCTCGATCGCGAGGTCGAGGATCTCCGCCTGCTCGGCGGGGGTCAGGTCGTCGTCGCGCAGCAGGTGGCGGGTCACGCGGGTACTCCTTCGGCCGCAGGCGTGGCGGACTGGTCGATCATGAGGGCATCGGCGACGGTCTGGAGCGCCGCGCCGAAGAGGGTGAGGAACTCGGCGATCTCGGCGTCCCCGATGATCAGCGGCGGGGCGAGACGGATCGTCTCGTCGTTGGCGGCGTTGACGATGAGGCCGTGCTCCTGGGCCGCGGCCACCACGGCCTTCGCGACCGGGTGCGTGAGGGCGACGCCGAGGAGCAGACCGCGGCCACGCACACCGCCGATGAGCGGTGAACCGAGCGCGGCGATCCCGTCGCGCACCTGCGCCTCGCGCGCGGCCGCGTTGTCGACGAGACCGGATGCCTCGATCTCCGCCAGCACGGCGCCCGCGACTGCGGTGCCCAGGGCGTTGCCGCCATAGGTCGAGCCGTGGGTGCCGGGGAAGAACAGGTCGCTGGCGGCCCCGAAGGTGATCAGGGCGCCGATCGGGAAGCCGCCGCCGATGCCCTTGGCGACCGTGATGGCATCCGGGACGATGCCGGCGTGCTGGAAGGCGAACCACTCACCGGTCCGCCCCGCACCGGTCTGGATCTCGTCGACGATCAGCAGGGCGCCGTGGCGCGCTGTGATCTCCCGGGCCGCGGCGAGATAGCCCTCGGGCAGCTCGACCACGCCGGCCTCGCCCTGGATGGGCTCGACGATGAAGGCCGCGACGCGGTCGTCGACGGCCGACTCGAGCGCATCGATCGTGGCGTCGATGTGCTCGACGCCGGGGACCATGGGCAGGAAGTCGGCCTGGAGCGCGGGCTTGCCGGTGAGGGCGAGCGCACCCATCGTGCGCCCGTGGAAACCGTTCTTCAGCGCGAGGATGCGAGTGCGCTCGGTGCCCCGACCGTGGAGTCGCGCGAGTTTGAACGCCGCCTCATTGGCCTCGGCGCCCGAGTTCGCGAAGTACACGCGGCCCGACTCGCCGGTGCCCGCGAGACGCTTCAGCCGTGCGGCGAGCGCGAGCTGGGGCGGGGTGGCGAAGTAGTTCGAGACGTGCGTGAGGGTCGCGGCCTGGGTGGAGACCGCTTCGACGAAGGCGGGGTGCGCGTGCCCCAGGGCGTCCACGGCGATGCCGGCGAGGAAGTCGAGGTACTTCTTGCCGTCGCCGTCCCAGACGTACGCCCCCTCCCCGCGCACGAACAGCGCCATGCGGTCGCCGAAACTGCGGACGAGGTCGCGCCCGGCATCCTCCTGCCAGGCGGCGCGCGGCGCCGCGGTCTCCTGAGTCGTGTCCGCGTTCACGCGACCACCTCCGTTCCGATTCCCTTGCTGGTGAAAAGTTCGACGAGCACCGAGTGCGGCACGCGACCGTCGATGATCGCCGCCGTGGGCACTCCCCCGTCGACGGCGTCGAGGCACGCCTGCATCTTCGGGATCATCCCCGACTCGAGCTTCGGCAGCATCGCGCGCAGCTCCGTCGAGGTCAGGTGCGACACGAGCGAGTCACGGTTGGGCCAGTCCGCGTAGAGCCCGGGGACGTCCGTCAGCACGACGAGCTTCTTGGCGTTGAGCGCCGTCGCCAGCGCCGCCGCCGCGGCATCCGCGTTGACGTTCAACGACGTGCCCGGGTTGTCGAGATCGGGCGCGATCGACGACACGATCGGCACGCGGCCCGCGGCCAGGTGATCGAGCACCGGCTGCGGGTCGACCGTGACGACGTCGCCCACGCGCCCGAGGTCGTGCTCCACCCCGTCGACGACGACACCGCGCCGACGTCCGCCGAACAGGCCCGCGTCCTCGCCGCTCAGACCCGTCGCGAGCGGTCCGTGCGCGTTGACCTTGGCGACCAGCTGCGGGTTGATCTGCCCGGTGAGCACCATGCGGACGACGCCGATCGCCTCGGTCGAGGTGACGCGGTAGCCGCCGCGGAACTCGCTCGGGATGTCTAGACGGTTCAGCATCGAGGAGATCTGCGGACCGCCCCCGTGCACCACCACGGGCTTCACCCCCACGTAGCGCAGGTAGGCGATGTCGGCGGCGAAGGCGTCCTGCAGCTCGTCGCTGACCATGGCGTTGCCGCCGTACTTCACGACCACGACCTGGTCGCGGTACTTGCGGACCCACGGCAGCGACTCGACGAGCGTGACCGCCCGTTCGCTGGCTTCGGCCGGATCGGTGTCCTGGATGTCGATGTCGCTCATGAGGCGTAGGCGCTGTTCTCGTGGACGTAGTCGTGGGTGAGGTCGTTGGTGCGGATCGTCGCGGCGGCGTCGCCGACGCGGAGGTCGACGACGAGGTCGGTCGCGCGGGGGGTCAGGTCGACCTCCTCGCGCGGGCGATCGGGTCCGCCCGCGGAGCACACGCGCACACCGTTCATCCACACGTCGACGTCGTACGGGTCGAAGGCCGCCTGCGTCGTGCCGATGGCGGCGAGAACGCGGCCCCAGTTCGGGTCGTTGCCGAAGATCGCGGCCTTGAACAGGTTGTTCCGGGCGATCGAGCGGCCGACCTCGACCGCGTCGTCCTCGGAGGCCGCCCCCACGACCCGGATGGTGATGTCGTGGCTCGCCCCCTCGGCATCACCCTGCAGCTGAGCGGCGAGGTCGTCGCACACCGCCGTCAACGCGGCGGCGAACTCCTCGGCATCCACCCGGATGCCACTGGCTCCGCTCGACAGCAACGTGACCTGGTCGTTGGTCGACATGCACCCGTCGGAATCGAGCCGGTCGAAGCTCACGCGCGTCGCGGCGCGGAGCGCGGCGTCGGCCTCGGCCGCATCGAGCACCGCATCGGTGGTCAGGACGACGAGCATCGTGGCCAGGCCCGGAGCGAGCATGCCCGCGCCCTTCGCCATTCCTCCGATGCTCCAGCCCTCGCCGGTGCGCACCGCACGCTTGGGTCGTGAGTCTGTGGTCATGATCGCCAGCGACGCATCCTCGCCGCCGTCGACGGACAGCTCGGCGATGCCCTTCTCGACGCCGTCGAGCACCTTGGCACGGAAGACCTCGTCGCCCGTGCCGATGAGACCGGTCGAGCACACCACGACATCGCCCGCCCCCACGCCCAGCAATTCCGCGGCCCGCTCGGCCGTCTGGTGGGTGGTCTGGAAGCCGAACGCGCCGGTGAAGCAGTTGGCCCCGCCGGAGTTGAGCACCACGGCCTCGACGACACCGTCCTTCACGACCTGCTCCGACCAGAGGATCGGGTTGGCCTTGGCGCGGTTCGAGGTGAACACGGCCGCGCCCACCTTCTGCGGGCCGCGGTTGACGACGACGGCGACGTCGCGGGCGCCCGTGGACTTCAGGCCGACGGCGACACCGGCCGCTTCGAAACCGGCGGGGATGGTCACGCTCACGGGGCGACTCCGTTCAGAGGGAGCGCCGTGGTCTCGGGAAGACCCAGCGCGATGTTCATGGACTGCACCGCGGCGCCCGCGGTGCCCTTCACCAGATTGTCGACGGCGGCGACGACCACGACCCGATTCGCCGCGCGGTCGATCGCGAGGCCGAGCGAGGCGACGTTGGCGCCCAGGACGTCGGCCGTCCGCGGGAACGTCCCGGCCGGGAGGAGCTCGACGAAGGGCTCGTCGGCGTACGCCCGCTCCCACGCCGCGCGGATCTCGGCGTCCGTGGCCCCCTCGCGGATCGGCGCCGAAGAGGTGGCCAGGATGCCGCGGGCCATCGGCACGAGCACGGGGGTGAAAGAGATCCGGATGCCATCGGCCGGGGCGCCCGCGGCGGCGAGCGCCTGCCGGATCTCGGGGATGTGCCGGTGAGTGCCACCGACCGCGTACGGGTTGGCCGTGCCGAGGATCTCGCTCGCGAGGAGGTTCGTCTTGGCGGACTTTCCCGCGCCGCTGGGCCCCACCGCCAGCACCGACACGATGTCGCCCGGGTCGACCACCCCGGCGGCGACGCCGGGGGCCAGCGAGAGGGCGACGGTCGAGGCGTTGCAGCCCGGAGCGGCCATCCGCGTCGCGCCCCGGAGAAGGTCGCGCTGCTTCCCTGCGGCGACCGGGAGCTCGGGAACCCCGTACGCCCACGGCTCGGGGTGCTCCCCGCCGTAGAAGGCTGCCCAGTCGGCGGCGGAGGTGAGCCGGTGATCGGCCCCGGCGTCGATGACGAGAGGGGTGTCGCGGAGAGCGTCGGTGTACTGCGCCGACTGACCGTGCGGCAGCGCGAGGAACACCACATCGTGTCCGGCCAGCACCTCCGGCGTGGTCGCCTGCAGCTCGAGGTGCGCGAGCGACCGCAGGTGCGGCTGGTGGGAGATCAGCGCCTGGCCCGCGTTCGCGTGAGCGGTGACGGTGCGGACCTCGACGTCGGGGTGATCGGCGAGCAAGCGAAGGATCTCGCCGCCCGCATAGCCGGAGGCGCCGGAGACGGCGACCGAGAGGGTCATGGATCCACCTTAGGAGTCGGGGCTGTTGCTGTGATCAGCGTGAACCGGGGCGGCGACGCCCGTATGCCCGACCGACGGCGGGTTACGAGGTCGCCGAAACTCGGCGTGCGACCCGACGTCGACGCACGGCAACGGTGCTCACGGAGAGCTCCTCGTTGCGGACGACGATCGACGACATCCCGCGAGAGTATCCGCCGCGGCGGGACGGGAGCAAATCCGCCGTCCGTGTCGCGCCTCCGAGTGCGCGGGGGGAGGATCCATCGGATTCTTTCAGCTTGTCCCCCATTTGGGGGACAACTTAGGAGTATGCTCATCGCACCTGCCCTCATCGCCGACCACTTCCGACTGCCCCCTCGTCGGCGATGAGGGCAGGCACATGTCCCCGTCGTCCGCGCCGTGGGGATCAGGCGCCCGGGTCGCCGTCGCGGATGACGGCCCCGAAACGCTCCCCCGCCAGCGCGACGCCGGCCAGCTTCGCATCCGTGGCCTCCGCGGCCGTCAGCGTCCGATCCGCCGCGCGGAAACGCAACGCGAACGTCAGGCTCTTCGCGCCCTCCGCGATGCCCGGCCCGCGGTAGTCGTCGACCAGGCGCACGCCCTCGATCAGCGGAGCACCGCCCTCCCGCAGTGCGGCGCGCACCGCGCCCGCGGCGACCTCCTTCGGCACGACGACGGAGACGTCCTGGGTCGCGGCCGGGAAACCCGAGAGGGATGCCGCGACCACACGCGCCTGAGCACGCTCGAGGAGCGCGTCGAGATCGAGCTCGGCCACCAGAACGCGACCGGGCAGGTCCGCGGCATCCGCGACCGTCGGCAGCAGCTCGCCGACGTATCCGACGTCGACGCCGGCGACGAGCACCCGCGCCGTGCGACCCGGGTGGAGCGCGGCGCGCTGGGCCTGGATCAACTCGACATCGACACCGGCCGCCCCGGCGAGCACACGGACCGCGTCCACCGCATCGGCGAGATCGGCGGCGACCGCGACCTGCCCCGGCTGCTTGGCCACGAGGTGCCCGGCCAGCAGCACGGCGACGTGACGACGCTGCGGCGGGATCGAGGCATCCAGAGCCGTCAAGGTGGCCGCATCCGGACGCACCGCGAGCGGCGGGACCGAGGACGTGCCGTACTGCACCCCCGGCTTCGGCAGGAACACCGTGCCCGTCTCGAACAGCGCGAGGTCGACGATGCCCCGCGACAGGTTGCGATGCGCGACCTGCAGCAGCCCCGGAACGAGGGAGCGGCGGAGGAACGGGGCGAGCCCGTCGAGCGGGTTCGCGAGCTTCACGCTGGGCAGCGACTCCCCCGAGGGTGAGCCGTGCAGGTCGTTCTGCTCCGCGGTGGTGAACGGGAACGACGGGGTCTCGACGAAACCGGCGGCGGCCAGAGCGTTGGCCACGCGACGGCGGCCCTGCTGCGCGGAGGTCAGCCCGCGGCCCGACGGCGGGGTCGGGAGCACCGACGGGATGCGGTCATACCCCTCGATACGGGCGACCTCTTCGGCCAACGTCCACTTGTCGGTGAGGTCGGGGCGCCAGGACGGCGGGACGACGTTCCAGCCGCTGCCGTTCGCCTCGACCGTCGCACCGATCAGACGCAGCGCGCGTTCCACCTCGTCGTCGGTGTAGTCGACGCCGATGAGGCCCGGGACGAACCCGTGCGGCAGCACGATCGCCTCGCGGACATACGCGTCGGTCAGCGAGCCGCCGAGCGAGACGTCGAGCGTTCCGCCGGCGAGCTCCACCATCAGCGTCGCGACGCGCTCCGCGGCGACGAAGGCCACGAGGGGGTCGACACCCCTCTCGAAACGACGGGATGCCTCGGAGGGCAGCTTGTGACGACGCGCCGTCCGCGCGATCGAGACCTGATCGAAGGTGGCGGCCTCGATGAGGACGTTGCGGGTCGCATCGCTCATCTCGGTCGGGCCGCCGCCCATGACCCCGGCCAGCCCGATGGGCCCGGACTCGTCGGTGATCACGAGGTCTTCCGGGTGCAGGGTGCGCACCTGACCGTCCAGGGTCTCGAGCTTCTCGCCCGCCGTCGCGCGTCGCACGGTGATGCCGCCCTGCAGGCGGTCGAGGTCGTAGCCGTGGATCGGCTGGCCGAGCTCGAGCATCACGTAGTTGGTGATGTCGATCAGGATGCCGAGCGAGCGGATGCCGGCCAGCGACAGGCGCGTGATCATCCACGGGGGCGTGGGGCGGGAGGGGTCCACATCGCGCACGATGCGCGCCACGAACTGGCTGGCCCCGACACGTCCGCGGATGGGCGCCGCGTCGTCCACGGCGACCGGGAAGCCCTGCGGCGTCCGATCGCGGGCGGCATCGTATCCCGCGCCGGGGTCGCGGAAAGCGGCACCGGTCGCGTGCGAGTACTCGCGGGCGACGCCGCGCAGCGACAGCGCATACCCCCGGTCGGGCGTCACGTTGATCTCGACGGCGATGTCGTCGAGGCCGAGGAGCGCGATGGCGTCGGAGCCGACGGGCGCGTCGATCCCGAGGTCGACGAGGCGGAGGATGCCGGAGTGCTCGCTGCCGAGGCCGAGCTCCTTCGCCGAGGCGATCATGCCGTCGGACACGTGCCCGTAGGTCTTGCGGGCGGCGATGGGGAAGGGACCGGGCAGCACCGACCCCGGAAGCGTCACGACGACCTTGTCGCCCTCGAAGAAGTTGCCCGCGCCGCAGACGATGCCGCGGACGCCGCCGTGCTCTTCGCCGACGTCGACCTGGCACCACCGGATCGTCTTGCCATTGGACTGCGGCTCCGGGGTGAACTCCTTCACCTCGCCGACCACGATCGGACCCGACAGCTCGAAGCGGTGGACGTCCTCCTCTTCGAAACCGACCGACACCAGTGCCGCGAGGACGTCCTCGGGTGTGGCGTCCGCGGGTACGTCGACGTACTCGCGCAACCAGGAGAGCGGGACGCGCATCAGACCACCATTCCGAACTGCTCGCTGAAGCGGACATCGCCCTCGGCCATGTCGCGCATGTCTTGGACGTCGCTGCGGAACATCAGCGTGCGCTCGATGCCCATGCCGAAGGCGAAGCCCGAGTACTCCTCGGGGTCGATGCCGGCGGCCCGCAGGACGTTGGGGTTCACCATCCCGCAGCCGCCCCACTCGATCCAGCGCGCCCCGCCCTTGAAGGTGGGATGCCACAGGTCGAGCTCGGCGCTCGGCTCCGTGAACGGGAAGAAGTTGGCACGGAAGCGTGTCTTCGCCTCGGGACCGAACAGGACACGCGCCGCGTGGTCGAGCGTGCCCTTGAGGTGCGCCATCGTGATGCCCTTGTCGATGACCAGGCCCTCGAACTGCGTGAAGACCGGGAGGTGGGTCGCGTCGAACTCGTCGGTGCGGTAGACCCGGCCCGGGCAGAGCACGTAGATCGGCAGATCGCGCTCGAGCATCGAGCGCACCTGGACGGGGCTCGTGTGGGTACGCATCACGAGGTGACGTGCGACGGGGTCGACGAAGAACGTGTCCTGCATCTGCCGCGCCGGGTGGTCGACGTCGAAGTTCAGCGCGTCGAAGTTGAACCACTCGTGCTCGAGTTCGGGTCCTTCGGCGATCTCCCATCCCATGCCGACGAAGATGTCGGACACCTGCTCCTGGAGGAGCGAGATGGGATGCCGCGCACCGACGCGCGCGCGCTGCGGAAGGGCCGTGACGTCGATGCGCTCGGCTTCCAGCCGCGCCGCGGTCTCGGCCTCGGCGAGTTCGCCCTCGCGGGCGGCGAACGCCTGGTTCACGCGGCCGCGGGCCTGACCGACGAGCTTGCCGAACTCGGCCTTCTTCTCGGGGGCGACGTTGCGCAGCTGGGCGTTGAGCCGCGACAGCGGCGACTGCTCCCCGGCATGTGCGGAGCGGGCGGCCTTCAGGTCGGCCGTGGTCGCGGCGGCGGCGACCGCCGCGACCGCGGCATCGACGGCGGAGGCGACGGCCTCGGGGGTGATCTCGGGTGCGTCAGACACGAGAACCGAGTCTACCGACGGGCGGGGGCACTCCCCCGCCCGTCAGAGGTCAGCTCTGGCCCGATCCGCCGCGCTGAGCGACGATCAGCGCAGTATCGGTCCCACCCTGCTGTGCCATCGGCGCGGCGGCCGCGACCTCCGTGACGCGGGGCGAGCGGCGCAGTCGCTTCTCAACGAGCGTCGCGACGAACGACAGCAGGAGACAGAGCGAGATGTAGATCACACCGACCACGATCGTGGCGGGCACGATCGGCGAACCGACGACAGGTTGCGCCCCGATGTACTTGGCGTAGAACAGGAGCTCGGGGTAGGTGATGATGAACCCGAGCGCGGTGTCCTTCAGCGTCACCACGAGCTGGGCGATGATGACGGGCATCATCGCGCGGATGGCCTGGGGCAGCAGGATCAGGCGCATCACCCCGGCCTTGCGGAGTCCCACCGCATAACCGGCCTCCGTCTGGCCGCGTGGCAGCGATTCGACGCCGGCGCGGATGACCTCCGCGAGGACGGAGCCGTTGTAGCAGACGAGGGCGATGACCACCGCCCAGTACGGCTCCATGCGGATGCCGATGACGGGGAAGCCGTAGTAGAGCAAGAACATGAAGACCAGCACCGGAATGGCACGGAACACCTCGATGATCGCCGTGAACGGGCGCCGCACCCACGCGTGATCGGAGAGACGGCCGATCGCGAGGAGGAATCCGAGCACCAGCGCGCCCAACGCCGCAGCACCGAATGCGGCGAGCGTCGCGAGCGTCGCGTCGAGGATGCTCATCCAGACGTTCGTGTAGGTGAAAGCGGACCACTTCTTGGCCGTGAACTGACCAGTGTCCGCGAGACGCCAGACGAAGAATCCGACGATACCGAGCACCACCAGCACGGTCAGCACGCCCAGGATGCGGTTCCGGAGGACGGCACGGGGACCGGGGACGTCGTACAGGACGCTGCTCATCGGGCGACCCTCCATCGGTTCTCGAGCGTTCGTTGCAGCCAGGACAGGAGGAGGACGAGCGCGACGAAGACGACCATCAGCCAGAGGATGACGACGAAGGCGTTCTCGCCCCGCTCGCTCAGGTAGGGGCGCACCGACCCGAGATTCAGGATGGAGAAGCCGGCGGCGACGGTGGTGTTCTTCAGCAGCGCGATGAACACGCTCATCATCGGCGGGATGACCGACCGGAATGCCTGCGGAAGGACGACGAGCGACATGACCTGGCCGAAGCTGAGACCCAGGGCACGCGCCGCCTCCGCCTGACCGACGGGGACGGTGTTCACACCCGAGCGGATCGCCTCCGCGACGTAAGTGGCCGTGTAGATGCCGAGCGCGCAGATGCCGAGGATCAGGGACACGTCGCCGGTCAGACGCAGGCCGAGCAGCGGGGGCAGCGCGAACACGAAGGCGAAGAACACCAACGTGAGCGGCGTGTTGCGGATCGCGCTGACGTAGAACAGGCCGACGCCACGCGCGATCGGCACGGGCGACACCCGCATCGCCCCCACGATGATGCCCAGCACGAGCGCGAGGGCCCCGCCGGCGAAGAACAGCACGAGAGTGCCGACGAGCGCTTGGCTCCAGATATCGAGGTTGTCGGTGATGACACCCATGCGTGGTCCTTGTCTCGGGAGGGGTTCGGGGGCGGCGTGCGCCGCCCCCGAACGGATCACTCGTCGGCGGTGGGCTGCTGACCCTCGATGCCGGCCGGCGCGAGGTTCTTGTCGAACAGCGCGGTCCAGACGTCGCCGCCGTCGTTGAACAGGGTGTTGATGTGGTCCTTGAGCACGGTGTCGCCCTTGGGGAGGCCCACGCCGTAGCGCTCCTCGCTGAACGTGTCACCGGCGATCTTGAACGTCTCGGGCTCCTGCGCGACATACCCCGCGAGGATCGCCTGATCGGTGGTCACCGCGTCGACCGAGCCGGCACGCAGCTGCTCGAGGCACTGCGTGTAGGTGTCGTATTCGACGGTGTCACCGGGCGAGTACTCGTCGCGGATCCGCTGGAGCGGCGTCGAACCCGTGACCGAGCAGACGATCTTTCCCGCGAGGTCGTTCGGCCCCGAGATCGAATCGTCCGAGGCCGCGACGAGGAGCCCCTGGCCGGTGATCAGGTACGGGCCGGCGAAGTCGATCGACTGCTTGCGCTTGTCGGTGATCGAGTAGGTGCCGACGTAGTAGTCGATGTTGCCGTTGACGAGCTCCTGCTCGCGGTTGGCCGAGGGGATCGTCTTGTATTCGATCTTGTCGGCGTCGAATCCGAGCGACGCGGCGATCCACTGCGCGATCTCGACGTCGAAGCCGCCCCGCTCGTTGCTGATCGGGTCCTTGAAGCCGAGGCCGGGCTGGTCTTCCTTCACACCGACGACGACCTTGTCGGCCGAGACCATGCGCTCGAAGGTCGGGCTGCCGTCGAGCGAGACGTCGGAGGCGACCTCCCAGAGCTGAGCGGAGGAGTCCGAACCACCGGCCGTGCCGTCGGCGCCGGGAGCCGCACCGGGGCTGCCGCTGTTGCAGGCGGTGAGAGCCAGAATCCCGGCGGCGATGATGCCCGCGCCGGTCAGAAAGCGTGCTTTGTGCATGTGATGTCTCCTTGGTTACGTGTGCTGTGCGGAGGGATACGGGGGAATGGCACGTGGGCCGGAGGCGATGCGCGCAGCGGAACACCGTCGTTCCGCCGCGGAGTCAGTGCGTGATCAGCTTCGAGAGGAAGTCCTTCGCACGGTCGGATTCGGGCTGGGTGAAGAAGCGCTCGGGGGTCGCCTGCTCCACGATCTGACCGTCGGCCATGAAGACCACGCGATTCGCGGCCTTGCGCGCGAAGCCCATCTCGTGGGTGACGACGATCATGGTCATGCCGTCGGCGGCGAGACCGACCATGACATCGAGGACCTCGTTGATCATCTCGGGATCCAGGGCGGACGTCGGCTCGTCGAACAGCATGACCTTCGGCTTCATCGCCAGGGCGCGGGCGATCGCCACGCGCTGCTGCTGGCCACCCGAGAGCTGCGCCGGGAGCTTGTCGGCCTGGTGGCCGACGCCGACGCGGTCGAGCAGCGCCCGCGCCTCCTTCTCGGCATCCGCCTTCTTCAGCTTGCGGACCTTGATCGGGCCCAGCGTGACGTTCTCGAGGATCGTGAGGTGCGCGAACAGGTTGAACGACTGGAAGACCATGCCCACATCGGCACGCAGCTTCGCGAGGCCCTTGCCCTCTTCGGGCAGCGGCTCACCGTCGATCGTGATGGTCCCGCTCGTGATGGTCTCGAGGCGGTTGATCGTGCGGCACAGGGTGGACTTGCCCGACCCGGACGGCCCGATGACGACGACGACCTCGCCGCGGTCGACCGTCAGATCGATGTCTTTCAGCGCTTGGAACTGGCCGTAGTGCTTCTGCACGTCGGAGAGGACGACAAGGGGCTCGGGGCCCGCCGGGGGAACGGATGCCATTCCGACACCCTATGAGAATGATGAGGAGGTGACCACACCCCGGCCCAGGCCGTAACGGTGCTGTAACCGCGGGTGAATCAGCCCGCGCGCTGCGCGAACGCCGTCTCGTAGAGACAGACGCTCGCGGCGGTGGCCAGGTTCAACGACTCCGCGCGGCCGTAGATGGGGAGCCGCAGAGACAGGTCTGCATGCGCCAACGCGGACTCGTCGAGCCCGCGCGCCTCGTTCCCGAAGAGCCACGCGGTGGGCTCGCCGAGAAGCCCACGGGAGGCGACGAAGTCTTCACCCCCGACATCGGCGGCGACCACCCTCAGGCCGGCGTCGTGCACGCGCTCGACGACATCGGCGAGATCGAGATCGACCGCGACCGGCAGGTGGAACAACGACCCCGTGGTCGAGCGCACGACCTTCGGGTTGTAGAGATCCACCGTGCGCCCCGTCAGGATCACCGCGTCCGCGCCGGCGGCGTCGGCCGCCCGGATGATCGTGCCCAGGTTGCCCGGGTCACGTACCTCCTCGCAGATCGCGAGCAGCGTCGGCTCCCCCGCCAGGATGTCCTTCAGCGCCGTCGGCGACTGCCGCGCCACCGCGACGATCCCCTGCGGCGTGACCGTATCGGCCATGGCATCCAGAACCGCCTCGGTCGTGTACTGGAGATCGACACCCGCATCGACGGCCGCGTCGCGCACATCGGAGTGCTTCTCGAGCGCACTCGGGGTGGCGTACAGCTCGAGCACCGACTCGGAGGCCCAGGCGAGCGCCTCACGCGCGGCCTGCGGGCCCTCGAGGAGGAAGAGGCCGGTCTCCTGTCGGGCGGCGCGCTTGCTCAGCTTGGCCACGGCGCGCACCCGCGGCGAACGGGGGTTCTCCAGCACGTCCCCAGTGTATGGCGCGACCGGCATGCACCGCGGGAATCCGCGGTGAAACGCCGAACGGGCGCCCTCCGAAGAGGACGCCCGTTCGTGGAACCGGTGCTTACGCGGTCTTGGCGGCGTTGACGTCGCTGGGAAGCGCAGCCTTCGCGGTCGCGACGAGCGACGCGAACACGGCGGGCTCGTTCACCGCGAGCTCGGCGAGCATACGACGGTCGACCTGCACACCCGCGAGGCCGAGGCCCTGGATGAAGCGGTTGTAGGTGAGGCCGTTCTGGCGGCTCGCGGCGTTGATGCGCTGGATCCACAGACGGCGGAAGTCGCCCTTGCGCTTGCGACGGTCACGGTACGCGTAGACGAGCGAGTGGGTGACCTGCTCCTTCGCCTTGCGGTACAGGCGCGAACGCTGACCCCGGTAACCGGAGGCGCGCTCGAGGATGACGCGACGCTTCTTGTGGGCGTTGACGGCCCGCTTGACTCTAGCCATTTCTCATTCTTCCTTACGTGCGTCGGCGCTCAGAGGCCGAGGAGCTTCTTGGCGACCTTCGAGTCGCCCTTGGCCAGGACCTGCTCCTGGTTCAGGCGACGGGTGCGCTTGGAGGCCTTGCCCTCGAGGTTGTGCCGCATGCCGGCCTGCTGCTTCATGAGCTTGCCGCTACCGGTCAACTTGAAACGCTTCTTGGCGCCCGAGTGGGTCTTCTGCTTCGGCATCTGTCTTCCTTCGTTGGGGTTCCCGGCGGAGCGGGAGTCGGGGAGCTTACTCGGCGGGTGCCGGTTCAGCGGTGCCCTCGGGGGCCGAGTCGCCACGGGCGGCGCTGCGTGCCGCCTCGCGGTTCGCCGCGCGCTGCGCGTTCTGCTCGGTCTTGACCTCGGACTTGTTCTTGTGCGGCGCGACCACCATGACCATGTTGCGACCATCGATCGTCGGGTTCGACTCGACGGTTCCGAACTCGGCCACGTCTTCGGCGAACTTGCGCAGCAGACGCACACCCTGCTCGGGACGGGACTGCTCACGACCGCGGAAGAGGATCATCGCCTTGACCTTGTCGCCGGCCTGGAGGAAGCCCTCGGCGCGCTTGAGCTTGGTGATGTAATCGTGCGCCTCGATCTTCAGACGGAAACGAACCTCTTTGAGGACCGTGTTCGCCTGGTTACGACGCGCTTCCTTGGCCTTCTGAGCGGCCTCGTACTTGAACTTGCCGTAGTCCATGATCTTGACCACGGGCGGCTTGGAGCTCGGGGCGACCTCGACCAAGTCGAGGTCCGCTTCCTGGGCCAGGCGCAGCGCAGCTTCGATTCGGACGATGCCGACCTGCTCGCCGTTGGGTCCGACGAGACGGACCTCCGGGACTCGGATGCGCTCGTTGGTGCGGGGATCGCTGATGCGGGACTCCTCTTGTCTGCTGATGACGGCCGCCGCGATCCTGACGGATCACGGGCGAAGAGGAGACGACCCACCCGGCACGGTGCTCATGACACCGGCTTCTGCACCCAGGCGACCCCGTGCAGGACGGAGCGGAGTGCGGGAACCCGGTAGCCTGGAGCGGCAAGCGCGGGTGGGATGTGATCCTCTTTCGTACGGAGCAGAACGCTCCGAAGCCCGCCATAGTCTAGCAGAGAGAAACACGTGGACACGATTCCCCCCGACGACGCCCTTTCCCCCCAGGATGCCGAGCGCCTCGCCCGGTGGGAGGAGCAGGAGCGTGTCTCCGCCTCCGCCACCCGCGACATCGCCGACGTGCCCGCCGTCGAGGTCATCACCACCACGGCCGTACACCTCATGAGCGCCGCCGCGGTCAAGGTCGGACTCGCCGACGACCCGCAGCAGCAGATCGACCTCGACGAGGCCCGCAAGCTCATCAACGCCCTCGCCGGGCTCATCACCGCCGGCGCGCCCGAGATCAGCGACATGCACGCCCGATCGCTGCGCGACGGCCTTCGCTCTCTCCAGCTCTCCTTCCGCGAAGCCTCCGTCATCCCCGACCCGATCGGCAAGGGTCCGGGCGAGAAGTGGACGGGTCCCGTCAACTAGGTCTCGCGTTCGGGGTACCGGCCACGGAAGCCGTCGCTCGGGGGCGCGCCGGTCAGGCGTCGGTGCTGCGGTGCAGCTTGACCGTCAGAGAATCCACCAGGACCGCGACGCGATCGTCGGCCGCCCAGCGACGCGCGAGGCGCGCGAGCACGGCATCCAACTCGTCCTGCTCCAGTCCCGACATCAGCTGCAGGTGAACGATCAGTTCGGGGCCCCGCAATCGACCCGTCGGGTCGCCCGGCTGCACGGCGAGGTCGAGAACCGCGAGCTCGCCCGCGATGCTCTCCTGCAGCCCGGTGAAGACGGCGGGGGCGCTGTGCGCCGGCTCCCACGACTCGCCCTGGGCGATCGCCCACACCGCGGGGCGGCGCAGCACGAACTCCGTCTCGGAGGCCGGATCGATGACGATCAGTTCCGTGTCCTCGGACGCCGCTGCCAGAGCCGTGCGGCGGCCGTCCGCGGGGACCGGCCGGGCCGTGGCATCCCAGCGCTGCATCGCAGCGACCGAAGTGAACACGGGCAACACCTTGCGACCGTCCGGCGCGGCGACCGTCACGATCGACAGCTCCTGGGTCTTGTCGACCTCGAGCCCGTGGGCGCCGATGCCGTGATCGCCCTTCTCCGCCACCAGCGGGATCAGCAGACGCGCCGTGCGATACGCCTCGACGACCGCCGCGGCGTCACCCCCGCCCGCGGCGAACGCCTCCAACGCGACCAGAAGAGCGGGATCGGCGGAGCCGTCGTCGCCGGAGTGCGGATTCGCCTCGAACCGGCGACCCTCCCAGGGAACTCCCGCCGAATCGGCGCGATGGTCGTCAGTGTCCGGCGACATCCAGCGCCTCGGCCAGGGTGAACTGGCCCGCGTAGAGCGCCTTGCCCACGATCGCACCCTCGACGCCCAGCGGCACCAGCTCGCGCAGCGCCGCGATGTCGTCCAGGCTCGACACGCCACCCGAGGCCACGATCGGCTTCGGCGTGCGCTGGGTCAGTTCGCGCAGGAGGTCCAGGTTCGGGCCGCGGAGCGTGCCGTCCTTCGTGACGTCGGTGACGACGTAGCGGCTGCACCCGGCATCCTCGAGGCGCTCCAGCACCGTCCACAGGTCGCCGCCGTCACGGGTCCATCCGCGCGCCGCGAGCGTCGTGCCGCGCACGTCGAGCCCCACAGCGATGGCCTCGCCGTACCGGTTGATCACGTCGGCGGCCCATTCCGGGTTCTCCAGCGCCGCGGTGCCGAGATTGATACGACTCGCACCGCTCTCCAGAGCCGCCTCGAGCGAACGGTCGTCACGGATGCCACCGGAGAGTTCGACCTGCACGCCCTTGACCTGCTTGATGACCTTGCGCATCACCGCGGTGTTGTTGCCACGCCCGAAGGCGGCATCCAGGTCGACGAGGTGGATCCACGCCGCGCCCTGCCGTGCGAAATCCATCGCGGCATCCACCGGGTCGCCGTAGCTGGTCTCGGTGCCCGCCTCCCCCTGTGTCAGTCGGACGGCCTTGCCGTCGGCGACGTCGACCGCCGGGAGAAGGACAAGCTCGGGCGTGGACGCGAAATCGTTCATGGCTCCTCGTGCCGGCAGGCGCCTCTCGCCAGCCCGGGCACGAGGTCACACAGTAGTCGCGCGCAGCCCGTCGATCCAATTCGCGAGCAACCGGATGCCGGCCTCCCCCGACTTCTCGGGGTGGAACTGCGTCGCGGCGAGCGGGCCGTTCTCGACAGCCGCCAAGAAGGGCTCGCCGTACGTGCACCAGGTGAGAACCGGCTCGGGGAAGGGTGGCGTGACCTCGAGCGACCACTCTTGCGCCGCATACGAGTGCACGAAGTAGAAGCGCTCGTCGGCGATCCCGTCGAACAGGCGCGAGCCCTCTCCCGCCGAAACAGTGTTCCATCCCATGTGCGGGAGGACGGGGGCCGAGAGCTCGGATACGGTACCGGGCCATTCGCCCAGTCCCTCGGTGTCGGTGCCGCGCTCGATTCCGCGCCCGAACATCACCTGCATGCCCACGCAGATCCCGAGAACGGGCCGGCCGCCGGCCAGGCGGCGATCGATGATCTCGCCGCCGCGGCTGGCGTTCAGGGCGCCCATCACGGCGCTGAACGCACCCACACCGGGTACCAGCAGCCCGTCCGCGTCGAGGAGCAGCGACCGGTCGGAGGTGAGACGTGCGTCCGCACCCGCCTCGATGAGAGCCTTGACGGCCGAGTGGACGTTGCCCGAACCGTAGTCGAGGACCGCGACGACGGGCCTGCTCACAGGGCGCCCTTGGTGCTGGGGATGCCGTCGACGAGCGGGTCGAGCGCCTTCGCCTGGCGGAACGCGCGCGCCAGGGCCTTGTACTCGGCCTCGGCGATGTGGTGCGGATCGCGGCCGCCGAGGACACGCACGTGCACGGTGAGTCCGGCGTGGATCGAGATCGCCTCGAACGAGTGGCGCACGAGCGAACCCGTGAAGTGCCCGCCGATGAGGTGGTGCTCGAAGCCGGCGGGCTCGCCGGTGTGGACCAGGTAGGGGCGCCCGCTGATGTCGACGACCGCCTGGGCGAGAGCCTCGTCGAGGGGGACGAGCGCGTCGCCGTAGCGCGAGATGCCGGCCTTGTCGCCCAACGCCTGACGAATCGCCTGTCCGAGCACGATGGAGGTGTCCTCGACGGTGTGGTGCGCGTCGATGTGCGTGTCGCCCGTCGCGGTGACACGCAGGTCGGTCAGCGAGTGCTTGGCGAAGGCCGTCAGCATGTGGTCGAAGAACGGCACGCTCGTGGAGATGTGGCTCGCACCCGTTCCGTCCAGATCGAGGGACAGCTCTACCCGGGACTCGCTCGTCTCGCGGACGATCGTGGCGGTACGGGGCGTGACGGGGCCGGTCATGCTCGCGATCCTACCGACGCCAGGGCGTCGAGGAACGCGGTGGTCTCGTCGGCCGTTCCGGCGGTCACACGCAGGTGGTGCGGAATTCCGACGTCGCGGATGAGCACGCCGCGGTCGTAGAGCGCCTGCCACGTGACCGCGGGCTCGTCGACGCCGCCGAAGAGCACGAAGTTCGTCCACGACTCGTGCGCGGTGTACCCCAGCGCCGCCACGGTGGCGGAGATCCGGTCACGCTGGGCGACGATCTCGTCGACCATCGAGAGCATCGTGTCGGCGTGCCCCAGCGCCGCGGTCGCCGCGGCCTGAGTGAGCGCACTGAGGTGATACGGCAGGCGCACGAGTCGGAGTGCGTCGGCGATGGCGGGGTCGGCGGCGAGGTACCCGACCCGGGCCCCGGCAAAAGCGAAAGCCTTGCTCATCGTGCGGGACACCACCAGACGCGGGCGTCCGGGGAGCAGTGTGACCGCGGAGGGCTCGTCGTGGGGGGCGAACTCCTGGTACGCCTCGTCGACGATCACGATGCCGTCGGTGACCGCGTAGACGGCCTCGATCACGTCGAGTCCCAGCGGAGTGCCGGTGGGGTTGTTCGGGGCGCACAGGAACACGATGTCGGGGTTCTCGCGCACCACCTGCTCGGCGGCGAACGCCGGGCTGAGCGTGAAGTCGTGTTCGCGCTCCCCCGCGATCCACTCGGCACCCGTGGCGCGCGTGAGGATCGGATACATCGAGTAGGTGGGAGCGAAGCCCATCGCCCGACGACCCGGACCCCCGAACGCCTGCAGAACGTGCTGCAGAACCTCGTTCGACCCGTTGGCCGCCCAGATCTGCTCGCGGACGAGACCGTGGCCCAGATAATCCGCGAAGGCCTCACGCAGGGCGGTGAACTCGCGGTCGGGGTAGCGGTTGACGTCGCGCAACGCCCGCGCGATGGCATCCAGGATGTCGTCCGCCACTTCGGACGGCACGGGATGCGTGTTCTCGTTCACGTTGAGGGCGACAGGCAGGGCCGCCTGCGGCGCCCCGTAGGGAATCATTCCCCGGAGGTCATCGCGAAGAGGAAGGTCGTCGAGGCGCACGGTCACCTCACCCATGGTAGGCGGCGACGCTCCCGCAGATCACCGCCCCGGCGCGTAGGCGGTGGGGATCGCGATGCGCTGCCCCGCCGTGACCGAACCGTTCTGGAGAGCGTTGAGGCGTGCGATCTCGGCGACGACGTCGCGAGGATCGGACCCGGGGGCGACGTCTTCGGCAATCGACCAGAGCGTCTCGCCGCTCATCACGGTGATCTCGGTGAAAGTTCCGGCGGACGCACCCGCTTCGTTCGAGGCGAGGGCGGCCCCGCCGCCGACGACGGCGAGTGCGAGCGCGACGACCACGGGGAGCGCGGCCAGGAAGGCGAACACGCGACGTCCGCGCGCGGTCAGACGCAGGCGGGTGGCGGGGGCGGTGACGACGATGCTGGTCATGGTGTGCTCCTCAGTGGGGAGAGATTCGCACCCCACCCTCGGCCGGGAGGGCGGTGGTGCGAATCTGTATTCCGAATTTATCTTCGATACTGTGAACCTGTCAACACCGGGTCAGTCGGAGAACGATCGAACGCGACACGCGGAGAGCTCCGCAGCGATCGAGTGATCCACCGGATACGGTTTCGACGAGGAGACCTCACCACGGACCTCCGACATTCGAATTTCCGCCGCATCCACGACGCGGCGCGAGGGGAGCACACATGACCGACGCGACGACCGCAGCCGGCCGCGAACGGCCGCAGACCCGGCGCCGGAAGAGCCTGAGCGACAAGCAACTCGCCATCCTCGAGGTCATCCAGCGCTCGATCGCCCGGCACGGCTACCCGCCGAGCATGCGGGAGATCGGCGACGCGGTGGGACTCAAGTCGCTCTCGAGCGTCACCCACCAGCTGAACCAGCTCGAGCTCAGCGGATATCTCCGCCGTGACCCCGGGAAGACGCGCGCGATGGAGGTGCTGATCGACCTGCCCGGCACCGCCGCCGAGAACCCCGCCGACACGGCACCCGCGGTCGGCGACGCCGCCCTCGTCCCGCTCGTCGGCCGGATCGCCGCGGGCGTGCCCATCACCGCCGACCAGCAGGTCGAGGAGATCTTCCCCCTTCCCCGCCAGCTCGTCGGCAAGGGCGAACTGTTCATGCTCAAGGTCTCGGGCGACTCGATGATCGACGCGGCGATCTGCGACGGCGACTGGGTGGTCGTGCGGACGCAGTCCACCGCCGAGAACGGCGAGATCGTTGCGGCCATGTTGGACGGAGAGGCCACCGTCAAGACCTTCCGTCGCCGCGACGGCCACACGTGGCTCCTCCCCCGCAACTCCGCGTTCGAACCGATCCTGGGCGACGAGGCCATCGTCCTCGGCCGCGTCGTGGCGGTCCTGCGTACGGTGTGACATGTGACGGCGCCGCGGGAGGCCGGATGCACGCTTCTCGGCGCGCATCCGGCCTCCGCCGTTCCGGGCCCGTGTCCACAGGCGTCTGATCGCGGCCGGTCGACACCCCTAACATGACAAGGACACCTCGAGAGAGCGAGTCCCGTGTCGTCTCCCAGCGCCGCCGCACCTCCGCCCTCCGACGTGCCCGGCGTTCCGGCCGATCCGGCCGTCGGAGCGCCGCCCGCGGAGCAGGCCGCCCCGCTCCCACCGTCGGCCGGGGGTCGGCGTCCGCGCGCGAGCGTCGTGGTGCTCGCGGTTCTGCTGACCGTCTTCGTCGCCGCCGTCGGACTCGGATTCCTGTGGTTGGCCACTCAATTGCAGGAAGCCCGCACGCAGATCGACGATCAGCGGCAGCAGATCGACGACCAGCAGCAGCGCCTCGACGAGCAGCAGGAGATGATCGACCGCAAGGAGCAGTTCGGTGCGGCGATGAACGACCTGTACGCGACAGTCGATCCTCTCGTCGGCCTCCCCTACGCCACGATCGTGCCGTGGTACCGCGTGGAGGATCTCGCTGATCGCGCGTGGATCCACCGGCGGAACCCCGCTGCGCTCGATCAGGACGTCGCCGATCTCCGGAGACTGACATCGGAGATCTCGGTCCACTCGGCCGCGGTGGCGGCGCAAGCGGCCTCGAACGCGTCGGGGACCGCGTGGGAGGCGACCCTCGACAGCCTCGGACGGGGCTGGGTCTCGACCGTCTTCGAAGACGCCACGCCCTGCGGTGCCACCGCTCTGGCGTGCGTCTCCGGCGCGGAGCCGTTCACCGTGCACGTCCGGGCCGGCTCCCGCACGGACCCGACCATGACCGACTGGATCCGCACGGGCGCCGCCTATCACGAGTACGCCCACGTCCTGCAGTTCACCAACCCCCAGCCGACGGACGACGCCCTCGCCTCCTTCGGCGGCGACGTCGAGACGATGGCCGACTGCTACGCACTGACGTTCCTGGACGGCTGGTCTCTCGATCACGAGGTCGCGATCGACGCCTACTCGTACTACGAGGTCAACGTCGGGTACGGCTACACGTGCGACGCGAACCAGCGTCAGGTCATCCGCGACTGGGTCGGTCGCCTGGGCGTGACGCGTCAGGTCGTCGGCGGCTGAGAGGCCCTCGCCCGCGGGCGGACGCACCGGGAAGGTCGCGTCCCCGCGGCGACCGACGCACGGCGCGGCATGTCCGACCCGGTCCGTAGGGTGGATGCCATGCCGCAGACGCTCCCCTACGGATCCTGGCCCTCTCCCCTGACGCCCGAGACGGTCTCCCGATCGTCGCCGCGGCTGGACGGTGCGCGCCTCGTCGGCGGCGACGTCTGGTGGGGCGAATCGGTCCCGAGCGAGGGCGGGCGCGTCGCCGTGCGGCGGCGACGTGCGGACGGATCGATCGAGACGGTGCTGCCCGCGCCCGGAAACGCGCGGTCCTCCGTCCACGAGTACGGGGGCGGTGCGTGGACCGCGTCCGACGACGGCGAGCTGTTCTACGTCGAGAAGTCCGACCAGCGCGTCTACGCGCTCCGGCCGGGCGGAGAGCCGCGCGCTCTGACCCCCGCGGACGGCAACGTCCGGCATGGCGGCCTGTCCTGGCAGCACGACGCCCTCCTCGCGGTCCGCGAGACCCACGGAACCGGGCGGGTCCCCGCGCGTGCAATCGTGCGGATCCCGCTCGACGGCTCCGCCGCGGAGGTGCTCGCCGCGGGCAGCGCGTTCCTCGCCCACCCCGCGCTCTCCCCGGACGGACGACGCCTGGCCTGGATCGCGTGGGACCACCCGGACATGCCGTGGGACGCCACCGTCCTGCGGGTCGCGGATCTCGCCACCGGAGCCGTGCGCGATCTCGCCGGGGGCGATCGGCGCGCGCCGCTCCAGCCGGTCTGGATCGGTGACGACGAGCTGCTCTACGCCGACGATCCGGAAGGCCGGTGGAATCTCTTCCGCCGTCCGCTCCAGGGCGATCCGCAGCCCGTCGCCCCGGCCGACGCCGACACGGGCGGACCGGTCTGGGTCCTCGGTACCCGGTGGTTCGGCGCCACCCCCGACGGGCGCATCATCGCCGTGCGCACGGACGGCGGCGACGAGATCGTCGAGATCGCGCCCAGCGGCATCCGCCTGCTCGACGTGCCGGTGGTCGCAGGCGCCTCGATCGACGATGTGCGGGGCGCACGCGCCCTCGTCTCGGGTTCCGACGCCACGGGACTGTCGGGGCTGTGGTCCATCGACCTCGACACCGGGGAGATCGAGCGGGTCGGAGGCGGCGACCATCCCGGTGCCGAATGGATGCCGACCGCCCGCGCGCTCACCACCGAGGGCCCCCACGGCCCGGTGCACGCCTATGCGTACCCGCCGACGAACCCCGACGTGACGGCTCCGGAGGGCGAACGCCCACCGTACGTCGTCCTCGTCCACGGCGGTCCGACCTCTCACGTCGGCCCCGCCCCCTCGCCGAAGACGGCCTTCTTCACGAGCCGCGGGATCGGCGTGCTCGACGTCAACTACGGCGGTTCCACGGGCTACGGCCGCGGCTATCGCGAGCGACTGCGGGGTCAGTGGGGGGTCGTGGATGTCGACGACGTCGCGGCGGCGGCATCCGCTCTCGCCTCCGCCGGCCTCGCCGACCCCCGACGCCTCGCGATCGCCGGCGGATCCGCGGGCGGCTGGACCGTGCTCGCCGCCGTGACGAACACCGACGTGTTCTCGGCCGGGATATCCCGCTACGGCGTCGGCGATGCGCGGGCGCTCGCGGAGGACACCCACGACTTCGAGGCGCGCTACCTCGACGGTCTCATCGGGCCGCTCCCCGAAGCCGAAGCGGTCTACCTCGACAGGTCACCGCTGACGCACCCGGAGCGCTTCCGTGTCCCTCTCCTGATCCTGCAGGGCGCGGAAGACCGCGTCGTCCCGCCCTCGCAGGCCGAAGCGATCCGCGATGCCCTCGCCGCCCACGGAGTCGCGCACTCGTACGTCCTGTACGAGGGCGAAGGTCACGGCTTCCGTCGAGCGGAGACCGTGGTGGACTCCCTTCAGCGCGAGCTCGGCTTCCTCGGCGCGGTGTTCGGGTTCGACACCCCCGGCATCCCTCCGTTCACCCTCGACTGACCGGGCGGACACGACGACGCCCCGCCGGGCAGCGGGGCGTCGTCGTAGCGGAAGTCGATCAGGCTGCGAACGGAGCGAGTTCGGCCGCGAGTCGCGCACCGACGTGCGCGTGCAGGAACGTTCCCTGCTCGCGATGCTCCTGCGCCACGATCAGGCCGGTCTCGTGGACCGCCGAGACCAGGTCACCGCGGTCGTAGGGCACGACCGCCCGCACTTCCACCGCGGGGAGGGGCAGCGCCTCCTCGATCGCGGCCCGCAGCTCGTCGATGCCCTCGCCGGTACGGGACGACACGAACAGGGCGGCGGGGGCGAGCCCGCGCAGGACGAGCCGATCGTCGGGACTCAGCAGATCGGCCTTGTTGAAGACCACGATCTCGTGGCCGAAGTCCGCGTCCACGTCTCCCATCACGTCGCGCACCGTCGAAAGCTGTGCCGCGGGGTCCGGGTGCGACGCGTCCACGACGTGGAGGATGACGTCGGCATCGCCGACCTCCTCCAGCGTCGAACGGAACGCCTCGACCAGCTGGTGCGGAAGGTTGCGGACGAAGCCGACGGTGTCGGTGAGGGTGTACACGCGGCCGTCGGAGGTCTCGGACCGGCGGACCGTGGCATCCAGGGTCGCGAACAACGCGTTCTCCACCAGCACCCCGGCGCTGGTGAGCCGGTTGAGCAGGCTCGACTTGCCGGCGTTGGTGTACCCGGCGATCGCGACGGACGGGATCGTGTGACGCTTGCGCTCCGCGCGCTTGGCCTCGCGGGCGGGAGCGAAGTCGCGCAGCTGCTTGCGCAGCAGCGCCATCTTGGTGCGGATGCGGCGGCGGTCCAGCTCGATCTTCGTCTCACCGGGTCCACGGGATCCCATGCCGGCGCCGCCGGCACCGACCTGACCACCCGCCTGACGAGACATCGAGTCGCCCCAGCCGCGCAGGCGCGGGAGCAGGTACTCGAGCTGCGCGAGTTCGACCTGGGCCTTGCCCTCGCGACTCTTCGCGTGCTGGCTGAAGATGTCGAGGATCACCGTCGTCCGGTCGATCACCTTGACCTTCACCACATCCTCGAGGGCGCGCCGCTGGCTGGGGGCGAGCTCCGTGTCGGCGATGACGGTGTCGGCACCGACCGCGGCGACGATGTCGCGCAGCTCCTGCGCCTTGCCGCGCCCGACGTACGTCGCGGGGTCCGGGTGGGGGCGACGCTGCAGCACGCCGTCCAGCACCACCGCACCGGCCGTCTCCGCCAGGGCGGCCAGCTCGCGCAGCGAGTTCTCGGCATCCGTCTGCTCGCCCTGCGGGTGCACGCCGACCAGGACCACGTTCTCGAGACGCAGCTGTCGGTACTCGACCTCGGTGACGTCTTCCAGCTCCGTGGACAGTCCGGGCACACGCCGAAGCGCCGCGCGCTCCTCGCGATCCCACTGATCTCCGTCGGCCGATCCGCCGTAGGCGGTGGCGGCGTCCTGAAGCGCCTGAGCTGCGCCGAAGACCCGGACCCCGCGATGCGCATCGGCGCGCGCGAGCACACGGTCGACCGGGTCGACCGGCGTCTCGTCGATGCTCGGGGGTGTGGTCTGTTCGGTCATGTGTTCCTTTCGACCGCGGGCGGTGCCGCGGCATCCTCGCACTTTAGTCGCCCCCACGGCGGAGGCTCCGGTCCGCTACGCTTCCATGGCATGGGGAGCGACCACTATTTCAGCGCGTCGCCGTCGAGTCCCGAACAGTTCCGCCGCCTCCGTGTCACCCTCGCCGGGCGTGAGCTCGAGGTCGTGACCGCCGGCGGTGTGTTCAGTCCGGACCGACTGGATGCCGGTACTTCGGTGCTCCTGGCCAACACCCCGGCCCCACCCGCCGGTGGGCACTTCCTCGACCTGGGAAGCGGCTGGGGTCCGATCACGCTGAGCCTGGCGCTGGATGCTCCGCACGCCACCGTCTGGGCCGTCGACGTCAATGAGCGTGCTCTCGACCTCGTCAGACGGAACGCGGAACTCCTCGGACTCACCAACGTCAACGCCGTCCGCCCCGAGGATGTTCCCGACAGGATCTCCTTCCGGACCATCCGGTCGAATCCGCCCATCCGAGTGGGGAAGAACGAGCTCCACGGCATGCTGGAGCACTGGATCCCCCGTCTGGCGGAGCGTTCCGACGGATGGTTCGTGGTGCAGCGGAACCTCGGCTCGGATTCACTGCAGCGGTGGCTGACCGCGACGTTCACGAGCGGATTCTCGGTGCACCGCGCCGCGACCGGGCGCGGGTACCGGGTCCTGCGCGTACGTCGTCACGGCTCGCCGCCGAGCGAACCGATCGACGTCATCACCGACGCGATCTGAGGCGCCGGGATCCCGCGGCGGTTCAGGCGAGGGCGACTTCTCCGGTGAACACCAGGGATGCCGGGCCGGAGAGGAACACGCGCCCCTCGGCGACGCGCACGCCCAGAGTTCCGCCTCGCGTCTCGACCACCCACGCGTCGGGCGCCGCGGATCCGGCCCAGTGGCGTACGGCGAGGGCCGCGGCCGCGACACCCGTCCCGCAGCTGAGGGTCTCACCGACGCCGCGCTCGAACACGCGCATCGTGATCGCCCCGACGCCGTCGCGCACGAGCGGGTCGGCCGGGACCACGAACTCCACGTTCGCCCCGTGCCGAGGCGCCGGGTCCAGGACCGGCTGATAGGCCAGCTCCGCGCCCTCGAGCTCCGCGTCGGAGGAGAGCGCCACGACCACGTGCGGATTGCCGACGTCGACACCGACCCCCGGCCGCGCGACGGCCAGGCCCTTGGCGCGCACCAGTACGTCGCCGGGCTCGATGGCGAACTCCCCCAGGTCGACCTCGAAGCCGCGGTCGCTGCGGGTCAGGGTCTTCACTCCCGCACGCGTTCCGATGCGCAAGCCGCCGGCGATGTCCGCGAGACCGGTGTCGGTCAGGTACCGGGCGAACACCCGCGTGCCGTTGCCGCACATCTCGGCCTTGGAACCGTCCGCGTTGCGGTAGTCCATGAACCACTCGGCGCCCGCGGCGGCGGCCTCCGCCCCCTCGTCGATCGCCGCGGACCGGACGACGCGGAGGAGGCCGTCCGCACCGATCCCGAAGTGGCGGTCGCAGAGGATCGCGACCTGGTCGTCGGAGAGGTCGAGCTCGCCGTCCGGGTCGGACACGATCACGAAGTCGTTACCGGTGCCGTGGCCCTTGGTGAACGCGAGAGTCGCCATGGCATCCAGTCTAGGGATCACCGCCGCACGACCGTCGTGCACGTCGTCAGGTCGGACCGCCAGGTCCGTCGACGATCAGGCGACGCCCCGTCGCCCAGGTCTCGAACGAGACGTACCCCAGCGCGTCGTAGAACCCCCGCGCGGAGGCGTTGTCCGGCCGCACCATCAACTGCACCTTCGGACAGCCCATGGCCTCCAGGAGTCGTTCGACCTCGGCCACGAGCGCTCGCCCGATCCCCTGCCCTCGGTGCGAGGGAGCCGAGGCGAGGTAGTACAGCCAGCCACGGTGTCCGTCGTACCCGGCCATGACGCTACCGACCACGGCGTCGCCGTCCACCGCGACGAGGAAGAGCTCGGGCTGCACGGTGAGCTTGCGTCGGATGTCGGCACGCGGATCGTTCCACGGCCGCGTCAGCCCGGCCTGCTCCCACAGGGCCACGACCGCGTCCTCGTCCGCGGTCTGGAACGACCTGATCCGCACGTTCACCCCGCCATCTCCTCCGCCAGCGCGGCCGCGGACACGGTGCGCGCGTCGATCCACCGGGCGTCGGCATACCGACGGAACCACGACACCTGGCGTCGGGCGTAGCGCCGCGTGAGCGCCTGGGTCTCGGCGATCGCCTCGGCGCGCGTCATCTCACCGCGCAGCTCCGCCAGCGCCTGCGCGTATCCGATCGCCCGCGCGGCCGTGGCGCCGCGCTCGATCCCCGCGGCGCGCAGATCGGACACCTCGTCGAGCAGACCCTGTTCCCACATCCCCTCGACCCTCGCGTCCAGCAGACCGACGAGGGTCTCGCGCTCGATCTGCGTCGCGAGGATGGACGTCTGCGGATGCCAGGGATCGGGTGCGGCGGGAAGTGCACCCCCGTGAGTGTCCTCGCCCAGCGCCAGCACCTCGAGCGCGCGGATGACGCGTCGTCCGTTCCGCGGATCGATACGCGCGGCGGCCGCGGGGTCGCTCGTGCGCAGGCGCTCGAAGAGGACGCCCGGCCCCACGCGCTCGAGCTCGGCCTCGAGCCCCGCACGGACGGCGGAATCGCGCGGCGGGAAGCGGAAGTCCCACAGCACGCTCGAGACATACAACCCCGAACCGCCCACGAGGATCGCATCCGCCCCGCGCGCGAGCACGGCGCTGATCGTCTGCCGCGCCGTCGGCTGATACCAGGCCACCGCGGCCTCGTCGGTGACGGCGAGGGCGTCGAAGAGGTGGTGCGGGATGCCACGCCTCTCGGACTCGGGAAGCTTGGCCGTCCCGATGTCCATGCCGCGGTACAGCTGCATCGCATCGGCGTTCACGATCTCCGCGGCGCGTCCCCGACCGCGCAGAGCATCCGCCAGATCGAGCGAGAGGCGGGTCTTCCCGGTCCCGGTCGCTCCGACGATCGCCCACACCCGCGGGGCGGCGTCGGCGATCACCCGCCGATACGCAGGCTCGGGAGGCCGAGCGACACGGCACGGGGGGCACCCGCATCGGCGCTCGGCGCCGGCACGCCGCACGACTCCGCCTGCGCGCGGTCCCAGGCGTCGCCCGCGCGCGTGCGGCGGATGCGCAGCGGCTCGCCCGCCACCGCATCGGCCAGGAGATAGAACGGCGCGGCGTGCGTCACCGCCACCGAGACGACGTCGCCCGGACGCGGGAGCGCCGAGCCCTCGGACACCTCGAAGTGCACGAGACGATTGTCTTCGGCGCGCCCCGTCAGGCGTCGCGTCGCGGCATCCTTCTTCCCCTCGCCCGTCGAGACCAGCACCTCGAGCCGGCGGCCGAGCTGCTTCTGGTTCTCCTCGAGGGAGATGCGTTCCTGCAGGGCGATCAGACGCTCGTACCGTTCCTGGACGATCGCCTTGGGCACCTGGTCGTCCATCGTCGCGGCGGGAGTGCCCTCGCGGATCGAGTACTGGAACGTGAACGCGCTCGCGAAACGGGAGGCCTCCACGACGCGCATGGTCTCTTCGAAGTCGGCATCCGTCTCGCCCGGGAATCCGACGATGATGTCCGTCGTGATCGCGGCGTGCGGGATCTGCTCGCGGACGCGGTCGAGGATGCCGAGGAACCGCTCACTGCGGTAGGACCGGCGCATGGCCTTGAGAATCCGATCGGATCCCGACTGCAGCGGCATGTGCAGCTGGGGCATGACCGACGGAGTCTCGGCCATCGCCGCGATCACGTCGTCGGTGAACGCCGCCGGGTGCGGGCTGGTGAAGCGGATGCGCTCCAGACCATCGATCTCACCCGCGGCGCGCAGGAGCTTGCCGAACGCCAGACGGTCACCGAACTCGACACCGTAGGAGTTCACGTTCTGGCCGAGCAGTGTCACCTCGATCGCCCCGTCGTCGACGAGCAGCCGGATCTCGTTCAGGATGTCGCCGGGTCGGCGGTCCTTCTCTTTGCCGCGGAGGCTCGGGACGATGCAGAAGGTGCAGGTGTTGTTGCAGCCGACCGAGATCGACACCCACCCGCTGTGCACGGAGTCGCGCTTCGTGGGGAGCGTGGAGGGGAAGACCTCGAGGGATTCGAGGATCTCGAGCTCGGCCTCGCCGTTGTGGCGCGCGCGCTCGAGCATGCCCGGAAGCGACCCCATGTTGTGGGTGCCGAAGACGACGTCGACCCAGGGGGCCTTCTGCTGCACGGCATCTTTGTCCATCTGGGCGAGGCAGCCTCCGACGGCGATCTGCATCCCACCGTGCGCGTCCTTGCGGGACTTCAGGTGACCGAGGGTGCCGTAGAGCTTGCCGGCCGCGTTGTCGCGCACGGCGCAGGTGTTGATGACGACGACGTCGGCGTCGGTGCCCGCTTCCGCCCTCACGTAACCGGCGCTCTCCAACGAGCCGGAGAGGCGCTCGGAATCGTGGACGTTCATCTGACAGCCGAACGTGCGCACTTCGTACGTGCGTGCACGGCCGTCGGCCGTGAGGGCGGCCTCGGAGGGCGCGATGATCGTCGGTGTCGATACGGGGGTCGTCATGATGCGTGCCATTCTAAGCGCCGGTCAGACGAGAGGCGGGGTCGGGATCGAGCGCGCACATCCGGCGCAGGACGTCACTCGTCGGGGGTGAACCGGACTCCCGACGACGCGGCCGGTCGTGAGAACGGCGCACGCCGGATGCCCGCCTCGGCCAGGGCCTGCCGGGCGGCCTCGAGCGAGACCGAAGAGGAATAGCCCCGACGAGCGAGCTGTCCGGCGAGTCGACGCAGGCTGGCGTCGTAATCCTTGCCGCCCACGTTGCGCGCCTTGGAACGCGCGAACTCCAACGCGCGCTCCGCGTCGTCATCGGGCAGCTCGGCGATCGCGGCATCGGCCACTTCACGCGAGATGCCGCGCTTGCGGAGCGTCTGCACGACCGCACGCCGGCCTTGCCCTCGACGCTCGATCGCCGACATCGCCAACTGCTCGGCGAACGCTTCGTCATCGAGGTAGCCAAGGTCGACGAACTTCGCCACCACCTCCTCGATGACGGACTCATCGACACCGTCGACTCCGCCGAGCGCCGTGCGGGCCTCCGCCAACGACAGGGATCGGCCGCGGAGCTTGCGCAGGAGAACCCCCTCGGCGCGGTCGCGGATCTCGTCCGGCGTCTCGGTCGGAGCCGAGTCGGCGAACCCGCTGCCCGGGCGGGACCAGTCCGGCGTCTCGCCGTCGCGCGGCGGCGAGCCGTGGTCGTCGGCGCTGGGGGCCCCGGAGGCGGGAGAGCGCGCGCCGAAGAGCGGAATGACCGGTGCCAGGCCGTCGCCGGTCATGCGGCCGCCCGCACCGCGCTCCGCCGCAGCGGAGACGCGGCCCGGGCGGCTGGCGTCGTCGGTCATCAGGCGGGTCGGCGGGCGGCGAGCTCGTCTGCGGCCGGAGCAGCGGCGGCGGCAGGAGCGCCGATGCCGAGCTTGCCCTTGATCTTCGACTCGATCTCGGCGGCGACGTCGGCGTTCTTGATCAGGAAGTTGCGGGCGTTCTCTTTGCCCTGGCCCAGCTGCTCACCGTCGTACGTGTACCACGCGCCCGACTTCTTGACGATGCCGTGCTCGACGCCGAAGTCGATCAGGCTCCCCTCGCGCGAGATGCCCACGCCATAGAGGATGTCGAACTCGGCCTGCTTGAACGGGGGCGCCATCTTGTTCTTGACGACCTTCACGCGGGTGCGGTTGCCCACGGCCTCGGTACCGTCCTTCAGCGTCTCGATGCGACGGATGTCGAGGCGGACGGACGCGTAGAACTTCAGCGCCTTTCCTCCGGCCGTGGTCTCGGGCGAACCGAAGAACACACCGATCTTCTCGCGCAGCTGGTTGATGAAGATCGCCGTCGTCTTGGTGGTGTTCAGACCACCCGTGAGCTTGCGGAGCGCCTGAGACATCAGGCGCGCCTGCAGACCCACGTGGGAGTCTCCCATCTCGCCCTTGATCTCGGCCTCGGGAACGAGGGCGGCCACGGAGTCGATGACGACGAGGTCGATGGCGCCGGAACGGATGAGCATGTCGGCGATCTCGAGCGCCTGCTCACCGGTGTCGGGCTGCGAGACGAGGAGAGCGTCGATGTCGACGCCGAGCTTCTTCGCGTACTCGGGGTCGAGCGCGTGCTCGGCGTCGATGAATGCCGCGATGCCGCCGGCGCGCTGCGCGTTGGCGATGGCGTGGAGGGTCAGCGTGGTCTTACCCGAGGACTCCGGGCCGTAGATCTCGATGATGCGGCCACGGGGAAGGCCGCCGATGCCGAGTGCCACGTCGAGGGCGACCGAGCCGGTCGGGATGGTCTCGATCGGGGCGCGCTCGTCACTGCCCAGTCGCATGACCGAGCCCTTTCCGAACTGCCGGTCGATCTGGGCGAGGGCCGATTCGAGGGCCTTCTCGCGCTCTGCGGGTGAGGGCATGACGTCTACTTTCTTCTCGCGTTCCGGTCGCCTATAGGCTGTCGCGCTCCCCTCCGACGGAGGGGATGCCCGACAAGGCGTTCAGAGTGTCGTTCGACATCGATCACGTTAGGGAGGGCCTCCGACATCGGCGGAGGAAACCCCGGCTTCTGTGGACGAGGACGTCCGAAACTCCGATGTGCAGGAGCCTACGCGCAAATCGAACGAAGATTCGATGACACGCCGCACGGCGCGCCGCGACACCCGAAGACGCGGAACGGACGCACGGGCCGCCCGAACCGTCCCGCGGTCACCGCGCGGGGTGGCCGATCAGCGGCGCCGCGGGTCGAGACGCCCCACGCCGTACCGTCGCTCGCGGGGCACGTCCGTCTCCTCGCACAGCGCGAGCCAGACGTCACGGGGGTCGACACCGGCAGCAAGCGCATCGGCGCTCGTACGGCCCGCGACGGAGGTCAGCACCAGGTCGGTCAGCAACGAACTTCCCCGCGCCCCGAACTCATCGGATACCGCGCGATCGAACTCGCTCCGTCGCATTCCGCGGTGTCAGTGCAGGGACAGCTCGGGCTCGACCGCCGCAACCAGGTCGTCGGGAACGACGTCCGGGAAGCTCTGCAGGCCTTCGAGGACCGACAGACGGTCACCGACCTCGCGCATGATCGTCGAAATAGGAACGTCGAGGGCCTCGGCGACCGACGCGAGAATCTCGCTGGACGCCTCCTTCTGGCCGCGCTCGACCTCGCTCAGGTACCCCAGCGCCACGCTGGCACGGCTGGCGACCTGACGAAGGGTACGACCCTTCTGCTGGCGGAGCTCACGCAGGACCTCGCCGATCTCTTGACGGACCAGGATCATGTGAACCCCTCCTCACTACCGATTCCTCCGCTGCCCGGGTGGACAACGGTACAACACCGTTTCAGGTCACCCTAATGCCGCGCGCTGGGCACTGGATGGGAATCGACCACAACAACGCGGATGTGTCATCATTTGTTCCCCCTCGCCGCGCCGCGCATCGCTCACAGCGCGGCGAGCGCCCGGCGGATGGCGAGGTGCGTGGCTTCCCGCCGGATGCGGTCCCGGTCGCCCGACAGGACGAGGGAGTCCACACGCGTGCCGAGGGGCGTCGAGACGGCGATGTGCACCGTCCCCACCGACTGCCCGTCTTGAGGGTCGGGGCCGGCGACCCCGGTGGTGGCGATGCCGACATCGGTCGGGACGCCGTCCTGACCGAGGACGTCGCGCACACCACGGGCCATCTGGCGCGCCACGCGCGGGTGGACCGCCCCGTGGGCTTCGAGAAGCGCCGGGTCGACCCCGAGGACGCTGTGTTTGAGATCCGTCGCGTAGGCCACGATGCCGCCCCGCACGGCGCGGGAGGCTCCGGGCACGTCCACCAGGGAGGAGACGACCATTCCCCCCGTCAGGGACTCCGCGACGGCCACCGTCCAGCCGAGTTCGACGAGCCGATCGAGAAGGACGGCCGCGCTCTCACGCGGATCGCGGACCAGTGTCTCGTCGAGGTCGTCGGGTACGCCGTCGATCACCGGGCGCTCCGCTTCGCGCGGGACCCGCGGACCTCCGAGACGACGTAGTCGATCCCCGAGGCGACCGTGAGGATGACCGCGATCGTCATCGTGACGGCGCCCGCCCACCAGACGGTCGTCTGCCAGGCGGTGGCATCCGACAGGGCGGCGAAGGGCAGGAGCGCGATCGAGAGCGCCACCGCCTGCGCGACCGTCTTGAGCTTGCCCATCCAGGCCGCGGCGAGCACATGGTCGCTGACGACCAGGAAACGGTAGACCGTGATGCCGATCTCGCGGACGAGCACGACGATGGTCACCCACCAGGGAAGCTCCCCGAGGATGGACAGCCCGACGAATGCCACACCCGTGAGCGCCTTGTCCGCGATCGGGTCGAGAAGCTTCCCGAGGTCGCTGACGATCTCGTATCGGCGCGCGATGTAGCCGTCGACGCCGTCCGTCGCGATCGCGACGATGAACACGATCGCCGCGGCCCAGCGCAGCCCTCCCCCGGTGCCTCCGTCGGCGAGGAGCATCCAGAGGAACACCGGCGCACACAGGATGCGCGCCACCGTGATCGCGTTGGGGAGTTGCGGGTGCACGGCCATCAGTCGCGTCCTGTCAGCTGCCAGGCGTCTTCGGAGCCCTCGTCGTCCTCGACGACGGGCAGCCCGTCGTACTGGGCAGCAACGGCGTCCTGACCGTACCTGTCGTCGTCGGCGGCGCCCTCCGGCGGTTCCTCGCCACGCAGGCGGGCGAGGACCGCGGGCAGCTGCTCGTTCGTGACCAGCACATCGCGCGCCTTGGACCCTTCGGAGGGCCCGACGATCTCACGGGACTCCAGGAGGTCCATGAGTCGACCCGCCTTCGCGAAACCGACGCGCAGCTTGCGCTGGAGCATGGAGGTCGACCCGAACTGCGTCGACACGACCAGCTCCGCGGCGGCGAGCAGCAGTTCGAGGTCGTCGCCGATGTCGGCGTCGATCTCTTTCTTCTCGGCGGCCGCCTGGACGTCGGAGCGGTACTCGGGGCGTGCCTGCTGCGTGACGTGGGCGACGACACGCTCGATCTCCTGCTCGCTCACCCACGCACCCTGCACGCGGAGAGCCTTGGATGCCCCCATGGGCAGGAACAGGCCGTCGCCCTGGCCGATGAGGCGGTCGGCGCCCGGCTGGTCGAGGATGACGCGCGAATCGGTGACGCTCGTCACGGCGAAGGCCAGACGCGAGGGCACGTTCGCCTTGATGAGGCCCGTGACGACGTCGACGGAGGGACGCTGCGTCGCGAGGACGAGGTGGATGCCGCTGGCGCGGGCCAGCTGCGTGATGCGCACGATCGAGTCCTCGACGTCGCGCGGGGCGACCATCATGAGGTCGGCGAGCTCATCGACCACCACGAGCAGGTACGGGTACGGCTTCAGCACGCGCTCGCTGCCGGCGGGCAACTGGATCTCCCCCGCGACCACGGCCTTGTTGAAGTCGTCGATGTGGCGGAAGCCGAACGACGCGAGGTCGTCGTAGCGCATGTCCATCTCTTTCACGACCCACTGCAGCGCCTCGGCGGCCTTCTTGGGGTTGGTGATGATGGGCGTGATCAGGTGCGGCACACCGGCGTAGGACGTGAGCTCGACGCGCTTCGGGTCGATGAGGACCATCCGCACCTCGGACGGCTTCGCCCGCATGAGCAGGCTCGTGATCATCGAGTTGACGAAGCTCGACTTGCCCGAGCCCGTCGATCCGGCGACGAGGAGGTGGGGCATCTTGGCGAGGTTCGCGACGACGAATCCGCCACCGACGTCCTTGCCGACGCCGATGGTCATCGGGTGCGTCGACGTGGTCGCGGCATCCGAGCGCAGGATGTCTCCCAGCGTGACGATCTCGCGGTCGGCGTTGGGGATCTCGACGCCGATCGCGCTCTTGCCGGGGATCGGGGCGAGGATGCGCACCTCGTTGGACGCGACGGCGTAGGCGATGTTGTTGGTGAGCGCGGTGATGCGCTCGACCTTCACGCCGTGGCCGACTTCGATCTCGTACTGGGTCACCGTCGGGCCACGGGAGAATCCGGTGACGCGCGCGTCGACCTTGAACTGCTCCATGACGCTTTCGATGGCCCGGACGACCGCGTCGTTCGCCGACGACCGCTCCTTGGGCGGTGTGCCCGCCGCGAGGGCGGCCACCGACGGCAGGCGGTAGTTCGCCGACGGCGGCAGCCCCGCGTTGTCGCCGCCGAGGCCGGAGATGCCGGGCAGGTCGTCGTCGCCGGGCTCGTCGAGCGTCGGCGAGTCGTCGTGGAGTCCGCGACCGGTGGCGATGCCCGCCAGAGCCGCGGGGTCGATGATCTCGGTGAGCGCATCGGGCGCGGGCGGCATCGGGGGTCGCGCCGGCGGAGCCGCGGGTGCGGCCGGCGCGACGAACGCCGACTCGAATCCCCCCTGCGTCGCGGCGGGCGAGAGCAGGGTCGTCAGATCGTCGGAGCCGAGGTCGCCGTCGACGTCCTCTTCGCGCCCGGACTTGTTGCGCCGCCACCACGGCAGCGACTTCTCCGCCGGCGCGTCGTCGTCGGCGTCCGTCGGAAGCACGGCGGTCGTCGCGTCCTTCTCGACCCGCTCGGCACCGAACATCCACGAGTACAGGTCCCCGAGACGCTGACCGATCCGGTTCGGCGGCGTCTTCGTGAGGATCAGAACGCTGAGGATCGTCAGGACGGACAGGGCGACGTAGGCGCCGACGTCGGTGAGCAGCAGAGACAGGGGTTCGCCGCTCATCCACCCCGCGAGGCCCCCGGCGAGACTCAACCGCGGCAGGCCCTCGCTCGGTGCCGGCCCTCCGCCCGCGACGTGGCAGAAGCCGGCCATCGAGATGACGAACAGCGCGAACCCGATGCCGATGCGCCCGTTGTCGTGGACGGACGAAGGATGCCGGAACAGCCAGCCCGCGAGCAGGAGCAGCAGCACCGGGAAGACGAACGCGACGCGGCCGATGATCGCGCCGAAGCTGTACGCGCTGATGGTCGCGGCGACGTCGTTGCCGATGAAGAACCACTCGACCACGGCACCGGCGACGGCGAGCAGGACGAGGAAGAAGGGGAACCCGTCGCGGCGCTGCTCACGCTCGAGGGTCTCGGGGCCGAAGACGCGGAACATCCCGCCGACGCCGTGCGCGAGCGCCGTCCAGGCGCGCACGGCGACCGGAGGCTTCTCGGGGTCATCGACGTAGCGCTGGGGTGCGGGCGCCGAGGCTTTCGGTCGCGCCTGTCGCTTCGCGGGGGCGCGACCGCCGGACGTGGACGTGCTGCGGGCCATTCCCCCACGGTAGGCCGAGCCCCCGACATTCGCGCGCACCGACGCGGGGTTCGGGACAGGACCGATACCCGCGCGTCAGCGCAGGGTCTTCACCATCACGTCGCGTCCCTGCCCCGCTCGCGTGACGGCGAAGCCTTCGGTGCGGTAGAAGACGCGGGCGAAATTGTCGCGCTCGACGCTCAGGCTGATCCGCGAATACCCCTGGGCCCGCGCATGCGCGACGAGACTCTGCAGCAGGGCACGCCCGACACCGTGCGCACGCCACACGGGACGCACGCCGATGATCAGCTCCGGGACGCCCGTCCCCACCCAGCCGAAGCCGGGCTCGCTGCGCGGCAGCATGCGGTACCAGGCCGCTCCGATGGCCTCGCCCGCGGGCGACTCCGCCACGAATCCCGCGTCGCCCGGACGCTGCCACCCGGCGATGTACCGCTGGTGGTCGGGGCTGCTGAGCACCTCGTGGCGGGGCCGGACGCTGCCGGCGCGCCAATTGGCGGCCTCCACCGTCATGTCGGCGAGGAAAGCACCGTCGGACGGGAGCGCCGCGCGGATCGGGATGGCGGGCATGCCCCGCATGATACCGACCCGCGCGTCACCTCTGCGGGGTCCGCTCCCCACCGGGAGGAGCGGACCGAGGGCTCACGCCTCGATGACGAGCGGCACGATCATCGGGCGACGACGCAGCGACTGGTTCACCCAGCGACCGATCGTGCGACGGACGACCTGCGACAGCGCGTGCGTGTCGCGCACGCCCGACTGCGCGGCCTCGGCGAGGGCCGCGGCGATCTTGGGCTTGACGCTCTCGAACACCGCGGCATCCTCCGCGAACCCGCGCGCGTGCACCTCGGGGCCCGAGATGATCTTCCCGGTCTGGCGGTCGACGACCACGATGACCGAGATGAAGCCCTCTTCGCCGAGGATCCGGCGATCCTTCAGATCGGCATCCGTGATCTCGCCCACCGACGAGCCGTCGACGTAGACGAAACCGATGTCGAGCTGGCCGACGACCTCGGCGCGGCCGTCGCGGAGGTCGACCACGGTGCCGTTCTCGCCGAGGATGGTCCGCTCGGCGGGGATGCCCGTCTCCTGCGCCAGCTTCGCATTGGCCATGAGGTGTCGGAACTCGCCGTGGACGGGCAGCACGTTCTTGGGCTTGAGGATGTTGTAGCAGTACAGCAGCTCGCCCGCGGCGGCGTGGCCCGAGACGTGCACCTTGGCGTTGCCCTTGTGCACGACGGTCGCGCCCAGCTTCGTCAGCCCGTCGATCACGCGGTAGATGGCGTTCTCGTTCCCGGGGATCTGGCTGGAGGCCAGGATGATCGTGTCACCTTCGCCCGGCTCGATGGCGTGGTCGAGGTTGGCCATGCGGCTGAGCACCGCCATCGGCTCGCCCTGCGAACCGGTCGACATGTAGACGATCTTGTCGTCGGGGAGGTCGCGCGCCTTCTTGTAGTCGATCAGCACGCCGTCCGGCACGTTCAGGTAACCGAGATCGGCGGCGATGCCCATGTTGCGGACCATGCTGCGCCCGAGGAGCGCGACGCGACGACCGTTGGCGTGCGCGGCGTCCAGAACCTGCTGCACGCGGTGCACGTGGCTCGAGAAGCTGGCCACGACGACGCGGCGCGGCGCCTTCGCGATCACCTGGTCGAGCACCGGGCCGATGCCCCGCTCGGTGGGCGTGAAACCGGGGACATCGGCATTCGTGGAGTCGACGAGGAACAAGTCGACGCCCTCCTCACCGAGGCGCGCGAACGCGCGCAGGTCGGTGATGCGGCCGTCGAGCGGAAGCTGGTCCATCTTGAAGTCGCCGGTGGCCAGGACGAGGCCCGCGGGGGTGCGGATCGCCACGGCGAGCGCATCCGGGATCGAGTGGTTCACCGCGACGAACTCGAGGTCGAACGGGCCGACCTGCTCGCGCTGCCCCTCCTGCACCGTCAGCGTGAACGGGCGGATGCGGTGCTCTTTGAGCTTCGCCTCGATGAGGGCGAGGGTGAGCCCGGAGCCGATGAGGGGGATGTCGTTCTTGAGCTTGAGGAGGTACGGGACGGCCCCGATGTGGTCTTCGTGCCCGTGGGTGAGCACGACGCCGACGATGTCGTCGAGGCGGTGTCGGATGGGGTCGAAGTCCGGCAGGATCAGGTCGACGCCGGGCTGGTGCTCCTCGGGGAAGAGCACGCCGCAGTCGACGATGAGGAGCTTCCCCTCGAACTCGAACACCGTCATGTTGCGGCCGACCTCGCCGAGGCCGCCGAGCGGGACGACGCGGAGGGTTCCGGGTGCGAGGGTGGGGGGATCGTAGATGGTCGTGGGCATATGGTGCCTCCTCGGACACCGCGTCGCGGCATCCCTTCGTGTGGCGTCCCTGGCCGCGGTTCGGCGGACGCCGATGCTTATCTCGTGGTGCCGTGCACCTTGGGCAGCGCACCGCCGGCGGCCGCGTTGCGGTCGGGGCGGAAGTTGGAGAAGTCGGCGCCCGGAACGTCGCGGACCAGCGCCAGCTCGTCCTCGATCGTCGCGGCTTCCCACTCCTCCGGACCGACCAGCGGCAGACGCACGCGCGGGCTGCCGATGCGGCCGAGCCCGTGCAGGATGTACTTCGCCGCGACCGTGCCGGGCACGTGGGTCATGACGGCGCGGACGAGCGGTTCGAGGCGCTTGTGCTCCGCGGTGGCCGTTGCCAGGTCACCGCGGTTCACGGCATCCACGATCGTCCGATACGGCGTGGCGGTGATGTTCGCCGTGACGCCGATGAGGCCCGCAGCGCCGATCGCGAGGTGCGGCAGCACGTTGGCGTCGTCGCCGGAGAAGTACATCAGGTCGGTCTGGTTGAGCACGCGGCTGACCTCGCTGAAGTCGCCCTTGGCGTCTTTGACGGCGAGGATGTTCGGGTGCTTCGCGAGGCGCAGGATCGTCTCGTACTTGATCTCGACGCCGGTGCGGCCGGGGATGTCGTAGAGGATCACCGGGAGGTCGGTGGCATCCGCGACGAGACGGAAGTGGGTCAGGATGCCGGCCTGGGTGGGCTTGTTGTAGTACGGCGTGACGATCATGATGCCGTCGGCGCCGGCCTTCTCGCTGGCCTTGTACAGCTCGATGGCGTGCGCGGTCTCGTTCGACCCGCCACCGGTGATGATCTTGGCGCGACCGGCCGCGACGTCCTTGCCGACCTCGACGAGGCGCAGCTTCTCGGGGTCGGTGAGCGTCGAGGTCTCGCCGGTCGTGCCCGTGACGACGACACCGTCGGCGCCCGCGCTGACGACGTCGTCGATGTGCTTCTCGACGGCGGGCCAATCGACCTCGCCGTCGGCCGTCATCGGGGTGACGAGCGCGACGAGCACCTGACCGAAGGGGTTGCCGGAGTGCGTCATGCTCTCAGGTTATCGGTTCAGCACCCGCCTTCCCCGGTCGAGCACGGGGCCGTGGATGAACATCTCCCCCACCGGCGGGGCGGGATCCCGCCGTCACCCTAGGCTGACCGCATGGTCTGGACCACCCGCTCCTCCCGCACCGTGTACGAGAACCGCTGGATCCACGTTCGAGAGGACGAGGTCACCGGCCCCGACGGCGACGGAATCTACGGCGTGGTCCGGATGCAGCAGCCCTCGGTGTTCGTCATCGCGATCGACGATCGGGCACGTCTGTGCATGGTGGAGCTCGAGCGCTACACGACCGGGCGCTCGCTCGAGCTGCCGTCCGGCGGCAGCGACGGCGAGGACCCGCTCGTGGCCGCGCAGCGCGAGCTGCGGGAGGAGAGCGGCGTCACCGCGGCCCGGTGGGACCACATCGGCCGCATGCACGCCCTCAACGGCATCGCGGAGGCCCCCGAGCACGTGTTCCTCGCGCAGGATCTGCACATCGCGGATGCCACGGCGTCACAGCGCGAGGAGGGCATCGAGGCGGTGCGCTGGATCCCGTTCGCCGACGTGCTCGGTCTCGTGGCGGACGGCACCATCACCGACGGAGAGACGATCGGGGCGCTGGCGTTCGCCGGCATCCGCCTCGGACGCTTCCGCTGACCTCAGCGACCCCGGGCGGCGGCCTTCACGACCGTCCGGTCGGGCAGCAGGAGCGAGACGGCCACGAGGAGCTTGTAGCGCAGCGACGGAATGGACACCGAGCGCCCGCGCGCGGCGGCGCGCAGCCCCTCGCGCACCACGGTGTCGGCCGTGAGCCACATCCCGGGTGGGACGCCCTCCTGCCCCGGCGGAAGCCCGAGGCGTTCGTGGAAATTGGTGTGGACGAATCCCGGGCACACCGCCGTGACGGAGACCCCGCGCGGACTGTAGACCACGTTCGCCCATCGACTGAAGGAGATGAGCCACCCTTTGACGGCGCCGTACGTCCCCCGAGGAACGAATCCGGCCACGGAGGCGACGTTGACGATCCTGCCGCCGCCGCGCTCGAGCATGGTCGGCAGCGCCGCGTGGGTCAGGCGCAGAGCCGCCTCGACGTGCAGACGCAGGTGGCGGACTTCGTCGGCGACGTCGGTCTTCTCGAACGCCAGATCGAGACCGAATCCGGCGTTGTTGACGAGCACGTCGACACCCGCGGCCAGGCGCGCCTCGACCGCCGCGCGCTCGTCGTCGTCGAGGAGGTCGGCGACCAGCACGTCGACGTGCGTTCCGAAATCGGCATGGATGCGCTCGGCCACCGCGGCGAGGGCGGTGCGATCACGCGCGACGAGCACCACGTCGGCGCCGCGGGCGGCCAGCTGGCGGGCGAACTCGGCGCCGAGACCCGAGCTGGCGCCGGTGACCAACGCGGTGCGGGTCACGCGGCGCTCCCCCGCGCGTAGGTCTCGAAGCGGTAGCGGACCCCCGTGCGGGAGACCTGCCAGCCGTCCTCGGGGTCGGCGGCGACCCGCGTCCAGCCGCCGAGGCCGGGCGCGACCGTGTCGCCGTCCACGTCGAGGTCGAGCCGTGTCACCTCCAGCATCTCGGCGCGACCGATGGCTTCGGCGTACAGTTGCCCGCCGCCGATGACCCACACGTCGTCGGTGCTCGCGAGCCGCAGTGCCGCGTCGAGCGAGTCGGCGCGCTCGGCCCCGGAATCGGCCCACGCGACGGACCGGGAGACCACGATGTTCCGGCGACCGGGCAGCGGGCGGAACCGCGGTGGAAGCGACTCCCACGTGCGGCGCCCCATGATGACGTCGGACCCGCCCGTCACGGCGCGGAAGTGCGCCAGGTCTTCGGGCACGTGCCACGGCATCCCCCCGCCGGCACCGATCACGCCGTCGCGGGCCTGCGCCCAGACCAGCCCGAGCCTGGTCATACGGCGACGGCGGCCCGGATCGCGGGGTGGTGCCGATAGTCCTCGACCACGATGTCGTCGTACGTGTAGTCGAAGATCGAGTCGGGCTTCCGGGCGAACCGCAGCGTCGGGTACGGGTACGGGTCGCGCGTGAGCTGCTCGGTCACCTGAGCGCGATGGTTGTCGTACACGTGGCAGTCGCCGCCCGTCCAGACGAACTCGCCCGGTTCGAGCCCGACCTGCTGGGCGATCATCAGCGTGAGCAGCGCGTAGGACGCGATGTTGAAGGGGACGCCCAGGAACATGTCGGCGCTGCGCTGGTAGAGCTGGCACGAGAGCTTGCCGTCGGCGACGTAGAACTGGAAGAGCGCGTGGCACGGGGCGAGAGCCATGTCAGGGATGTCGGCGGGGTTCCAGGCGGACACGATCAGGCGACGCGAGTCGGGATCGCGACGGATCTGGTCGATCACCTGCGAGATCTGGTCGATCTCGCCGCCGTCGGCCGTCGGCCACGAGCGCCACTGGACGCCGTAGACGGGGCCGAGCTCGCCGTCGGCATCCGCCCACTCGTCCCAGATCGTCACGCCGTTCTGCTGCAGCCACCCGACGTTCGACTCCCCGCGCAGGAACCACAGGAGTTCGTACACGATCGACTTCATGTGGACGCGCTTCGTCGTCACGAGCGGGAACCCCTGGGCCAGGTCGAACCGGATCTGTCGACCGAACACGCTCGTGGTGCCCGTGCCGGTGCGATCGGACTTGTGCACACCCGAGGCGAGGACGTCGCGGAGGAGATCTTCATACGGCGTGGGGATGTCGGCGGTCACGGCCCTCACGATACCGGGGTGCTCGGACACCCGGACGGAGCGCGCGCTGCCGTGCGCCCCGTCGATGGAACCCGTAGCTGGACGACCGCTGAGGAAACACCGGACGGGAGCGTCATTCGGCGACTCATCGGCCCCCGTCCCCCCGTCGCGCGTTAGCGTTGTCGGTCGTGGACCTCACCCTTGCCCTCCTCGTGATCGCCGCGCTCGTCGTGGTCGCCGTGGGTGCCGGCGTCGTCTTCCGCCGTACGCAGGGACGCGCCCGCACCGTGGACTCCGCAGAGATCGTCGACCCGCGCCGGCTGGGCGCCGACGGACTCGGCGAGGAGGCGACGCTGCTGCAGTTCAGCACCGAGATGTGCGCGCGCTGCCCCGGAGTACACCGCATGCTGTCGGACATCGCCGACGACCGGGAGGGCGTGCGCCACCTGGACGTCGACCTGACGCACCGCCCCGACATCGCTCAGCACTTCCGCGTGCTGCAGACCCCCACCACCCTGGTCCTCGACCGCCACGGGGCGATCCGCACCCGTTTCGGCGGCACCCCGGGCCGAGCCGTCGTCGAGCTCGAACTGAGCCGCCTGCAAGAGGAGTCCGCCCGTGCCTGAAGTCCAGCGCATCGATGTCCGCGGGCCGCGGTTCGCGGCATCCATCACCGCCGTCCTGCTTCTGGTCGCGACGTTCCTGTCGTTGATCGGCGTCGCCACCGGCGACCTCGCCGCCACACCCCTGTCGGCGCGCATCCTCGACCCCGGCTTCCTCCTCCTGCTGGTGATCGCCCTGCTCTTCGTCTGGGGGGTCGCGTCGCCGCGCACCGCCCCGTGGGGAGTGCTCTATCGCCGCGTGGTGCAGCCGCGCCTGGCTCCGCCCACCGAGTTCGAGGACCCGCGCCCGCCGCGCTTCGCGCAGGGCGTCGGCCTGTTCGTCACCGCCGTGGGCCTGCTCCTGCACCTCGCGGGCGTGCCGTGGGCGCTGCCGATCGCCGCGGCGATGGCCTTCGTCGCCGCGTTCCTGAACGCGGTGTTCGGACTGTGCCTCGGATGCCAGCTCTACCTGGTCCTCCAGCGCGCGGGCCTCGTCGGCCGCCGTCGGCCCTCCGCGGCCTGAGCATCGGACCAGCGCGGGCTGTCAAGACCTCCGCCGCGTCTGCGGCCCTGGCTAGGCTGATCTGCGCCGCAGCCGCATCGGGCTGCGCCCATACACGGAGGTTCGAATGTCCGTCACCAGCGAAGCCACCACCGCCTGGAAGGGCAGCCTGTTCGAGGGATCGGGCGAGGTCACGTTCACCTCATCGGGGATCGGCACGTTCGATGTGAACTGGAAGGCGCGCAGCGAGGGATCCGGCTCGGTCACGACCCCCGAGGAGCTCCTGGCCGGCGCCCATTCGTCGTGCTTCAGCATGGCCCTCTCCAACGCCCTCGCCGAGAACGGGACGCCGCCCGAGTCGATCGACGCGACCGCCTCGGTGACCTTCAAGCCCGGCACCGGCATCACCGGCAGCCACCTGAACGTCAACGCCGTCGTCCCGGGCCTCGACGCGGCGACGTTCGAGAAGATCGCGAACGACGCCAAGGCTAACTGCCCCGTCTCGCAGGCGCTCGCGGGCATCGACATCACGCTCGAGGCCACGCTTGCCTGAGTCCCCCGCCCGACGCGTCGTCCTCGCCGGCGCGTCGGGCCTCATCGGCTCGGCGTTGGCCGAGGCGTTGCGCGCCGACGGCGTCGAGGTGACGTCACTGGTGAGGCATCCGGCATCCGGCCCGCACGAGGTGCAGTGGTTGGACGACGCCACCCCCCTCGATCCCGACGTGCTCGCCGGCGCGGACGCGGTCGTGTGCCTGAACGGCGCGTCGATCGGACGGTTCCCGTGGACCCCTGCCTACAAGAGCCGGTTGCTCTGGTCGCGGATCACCCCCACGCGTACGCTCGCCGCGGCGATCCGCGAACTCCGGGCCGACGCCCCGGCGCTCGTCAACGCCTCCGCGACGGGGTACTACGGATCGCAGCCCGGCGCCGTCCTCACCGAGGCATCCGGGCGCGGTGAGGGCCTGCTCGCCGACATCTGCGTCGAGTGGGAGCACGCCGCGAAGGACGCGGGCTCCCACGCCCGCGTCGCTCTGCTGCGGACGGCGCCGATCGTGCACGAACGAGGCGTGCTCAAGCCGCTCCTGCTGTTGACCAGGCTGGGCGCCTCCGGACCGATCGGACGCGGGACGCAGGTGTGGCCGTGGATCACACTCGACGACGAGGTGCGTGCCATCCGCCACGTCATCGACTCGGACATCGACGGCCCGGTGAACCTCACCGGCCCCACCCGCGCCACCGCGAACGACCTCGGCTTCGCCCTGGCCCGACGGATGAATCGGCCGTACATCCTGCGCGCGCCGGTGTGGGGCATGAAGCTCGCCCTCGGTCGCGACGCGACGGAGGCGCTGCTGACCTCGGATGCCGATGTCCGCCCCGCCGTGCTCGAGAACGCGGGCTTCACGTTCCTGCACCGCACCGTCGAGGACGCCGTCGCGTCCGCGGTCCCCGCCCCACGCTGACGCGAACGGCCGCGCGACCCGCGCCGGCCGTCGTGTCAGCCGGCGCGTCCGTCGGCCGCCTGGAGGGAGATCGCCCGGCGGACGGCCTCCCGCGCCCGGCGCCGGTCGCCGGACGCGTCGTACGCCAGACCGAGGCGGTACCACGCGCGCCAGTCGGCCGGATGGGCCTCCACATCGGCACGATAGCCCGGGAAGAGCGCATCCGCGTCGGCGCGCGTCGCCCGTCCGCTCGGGCGCACGTCGAGCTCTTCGTCCGGCAGGGCGCCCTCGGCATCCAGGATCTCGCCGAGCCGCTGTGCGCGCACGCCGAACCAGAGCTCCCGCCCGATGGCCCAGAGCGCGATGATCGGCAGCACGATGAGGGCCACGCCCATCGCGATGCCCACGCCGTCTCCGCTGCCGAGCAGCACGAGAGCGCGCTGCCCCGCGAGCACGATGTAGAGCAGGAGGAGGGCCGTCATGATCACGACGGCGATACGCGTCCTCATGCGCTGGTGACGCTCGCGACCTGCCCCGACACGTCGTCGTCGGCGATCGGCGCCTCCGGGCGGGCCGGGCGTGTGCGGACACCGATGTCGATGAAGCTGTCGAGCCCCACGATCACGCCGCGCGCCTCGCGCGCCGCCGCCAGCGCGATGCGGATGCCGGGGGCGTACGCCGTGGCGGGGTCGATGGTGTCGTGGACGATGCTGAGCGACTCCCCCGCGCCCGACAGGACGGTCTCCTGCCGCGCGACGACGCCCGGTCGCCGCAGCGAATGGATCGGCACCGAGGCGACCTGCTGACCCCGTGCACGCTGGTCCACGTGAGGCGACTGCACCGGGCCGACCTTCTCGCGGGCGGCGGCGATGAGCTCGGCCGTCCGGACGGCGGTGCCGCTGGGCGAGTCCACCTTGGTCTCGCGGTGCGCCTCGACGATCTCGATCGACGGGAAGAAAGGCGCGGCCGCCGCGGCCAGGGCGCTGCCGACCACGGAACCGAGCGAGAAGTTGGGGATGAACACGACCCCGGTGCCGCTGGCATCCACCAGGGGGCGCACGAGGGCGATCCGCTCGCTCGACCACCCCGATGTGCCCACGAGCACGTTGATCCCGCGCTCGATGGCCGCGCGCACCACGTCGATCGACACCGCGGGAGTGGAGGCGTCGATGACCAGGTCGGCGCCGTCGAGTTCGGCGAGGTCGGATCGTGAGCCGAGCACGGCCGCGACCTCGTACCCCTCCTCGGTCTCGACGACCTCGCGGATCACTCCGCCGAGTTTCCCGGTTCCGCCCACGATGGCAACGCGTGTGGTCATGGTGCCAGCCTATGCGGCGGCGTCACCGGCGGGCCGGCATGCGGGGGGACGCGCCGGTTCGCCCCTCGCCTAGCATCGGAGCGTGGTCTCGATTCGCATCTCCCCCGTCGACGCCCCCGACGCGCACGCGCTGCTCGAGGAGTACTTCGCGCTGCGCGCCTCGATCTTCCCCGGAGGTGGATATCGCACGGTCTTCCCGTCGCCGGCGACGTTCGTCGAACCGGCCGGCGTCTTCGTCGTGCTCGACGACGACGAGGGTCGCCCGGCGGGATGCGGCGGCATCCGGCGCATCGACGACGGACCGCACGGCCCGCGCGACGAGGTCAAACACCTGTTCGTGCGCTCCACGGGCCGAGGGCGCGGCTGGGGGCGCGCGATCCTCGACGATCTCGAGCGCCGGGCGCGCGAGCGCGGCGCTGCCGAGCTCGTGCTCGACACCCACCACACGCTCGACGCGGCGGGCGGCCTGTACGCCCGTTCGGGTTTTCAGGCGATCCCCGCGTACAACGACAACGCGAACGCGACGAGGTGGTACGGGAAGGTGCTGGGCTGAGACGGGAGCGCCACCACCCCCTCGCCGCGATCAGGCGGCCGGAGCGCGGTCGGCGCGGCGCGCCGCGCGGATCGTGGCCGGACCGACGATCGTCGCGGTGACCGCCGCGGTGAGCCCGCCGAGGATCAGGCCCAGCACGACTCCGTAGCCACCGGTCATCGCGGCGACGACGGCCACCCAGAACGCCAGGGCCGCCCCGGCGGCCGACACCGTCGCCACCGCCGCACGCGACGCGACCGAACGGGTACGCGTGCGTGTCCACAGCAGCAGCCCGGCCCAGAAGCCGACGATCGCAGGGAGCACGGCGACGAAGCCGGCGAACGCCCCGTACAGCGGCATGACCCACACGACGCCCTCTTCACCGCGGTCGGGTGGGATCAGGAAGCCGAAGAGGATCCCGCAGACCACAGCCCCGGCGACGGTACCGCCCAGGGCCAGCCACCCGACGACGGGTACGTAGGGCCCGCCGCGCGACGCCGCCGCCACGTCAGACCGGAAGCGGGTCGACCAGGCCGGTCCGCAGCTCGACCGGCAGGTGCGCCAGGTCGTTGTGCGACAGCAGGGTCCAGGGCCGGCCCTTCTTCTGCGCGATCACCGTCAGGCCGCAATAGGCCTGGTTGATCGTCATCCAGCGCCACTCCGGCGCCTGCAGCACCTCGCGCACGAACCAGGCGATCACGAAGTTGTGTGTGATGAGCAGCTCATGCACCTCGCCGGTCTTGCGCGCGAGGAACTCGGCCGTGGCATCCGCCATCTGGGCGCGCCCGGCCTCGATCTCGGCCTCGGTCACCGCACCGAAGAACGGCTCGTACGCGGCGGGCGTCTCGGGCGTCATGCCGGTCGGCACACAGTCGAACAGCAGAGCGGATGCCTCGGGAGACACCGACGGGAGTCGCTCGGCGACGGCGCGTGCGGTCTGGGCCGCGCGCTCCAGAGGAGAGTGCCACACGGCGTCGAGCGGGAGCCCGGAGAGGCGGTCGGCGAGGAGGGCGGCCTGGCGCTGGCCGCGCGGCGACAGGGGTCCGTCGGTGAGCCCGTGCTCGGCATCCTGATGCTCGCCGTGGCGCACCAGGTAGATGTAATGCGTCACGTCAGCTCACCTCGTCGTCAGTGTGCGGGCCCCCCGCAGAACACTTCCAGCCTACGTCACGCCCCCGACACGGGGCGGATCACTCGGCGGCGCGGGCGATGTCCGACAGCTGGGCGCGGCTGAGCCGGACGCCCACCGCGCGCATGCACTCGACGACGTGCCGCGGAGCGAACGCGTTGACGATCGGCGCCGTGACCGCCTTCTGAGCGAGGAGCCAGGCCACCGCGACCGCGGCATCCGGAACCCCCAGTTCCACGCCGACGGCATCGAGCGCACGTAGCACCCGCGACCCCCGGCGGTTCAGGTGAGCCGCGAGCTGCGAGCCGCGGACCGAGCTCTGCTGCTGACCGCGGGTGCGGGTCTCACCGGCGAGGAAGCCGTGCGCCAGCGGGTGGGACGGCGTCACCGCGATGCTCTGGGCCGCGGCGATCAGCCGCAGATCGCCGTCGAACTCGTCCCGGCGCATGACGTTGTACGGCACGTCCAGGACCGTCACCCGCGGGTACCCGGCCGACGAGAGGATCCGCGCCTCGACCAGCTGCGAGGCCGTGTAGCCGTGCGCGCCGATCGCGCGGACCTTGCCGCTCTCGACGAGCCACTCGCACGTCGCGAGCGTGTCCTCCAGGACCGCGGTGTCGCCGCGGACGGCATCCAGCGAGAGGACGTCGATGCGATCGGTGCCGAGACGGCTGAGCGACGCCTCGACCGCGCGGACGAGGTTCACCGCGCCGAGCCCCGGGTTGTCGGGATGCCGACCGATGCGCACCGCGAGCACGGTGTCGTCGCGCGTGCCGCGGGAACGCATCCACGAGCCGATGATGTACTCGCTGCGTCCTGCCGCGTAGCTGTCGGCGGTGTGGATCGCGTTGCCGCCGAGCTCGACGTACGTGTCGAGGATCTCGTGGCTCACGCGGGCATCGACGTTCCAGCCGAACTCGCCACCGCCGAGGAACAGCGGGAACACGTCGAAGCCGGTCTCGCCGAGGGGCACGCGAACGTGCGACCCGAGGCCGGGACCCTGCAGCGTCACGGGAGCGGACGGGTGAGGCACCCGGTTGCGGCGCAGGGGCGGCGTGGCCGTCTCGTCGACGCCCGAGCCACTCATGGGCCACTCCTCGGTGCACCGGAGACCGGACGCCGACGGCGCCCGCTTCGCCCCCGACGCGTAGTTCGAGGGTAGGGCCTCACCAGGGTCCGACCGCCGATTCGCCCGGCTCGGCGATAAACATTGCATAACGCTTGAAGACGGCCGCCTGACCGCCGCCGGCCGGGCCGGAATGCACGGATGCCCGCCCCGCGTGACGCGGGACGGGCATCCGTCGGAGAGGGGTCAGCCCTCGGCGGGAGCCTCGGGGCCTTCGCTGGCCGCAGCCGAGCCCTCGGTGTCGGCGGGCTCGGTGGCCTCGTCGAGCACGGGCTCCAGCGACAGCTTGCCGCGGTCGTCGATCTTCGTGATGCGCACGAGGATCTTGCGACCGACCGACAGCACGTCTTCGACGTTCTCGACACGCTTGCCGCCGGCGAGCTTGCGGACCTCGCTGACGTGCAGCAGGCCGTCCTTGCCGGGGAGCAGCGAGATGAACGCGCCGAAGGTCGCGATCTTCACGACCGTACCCAGGAACTGCTCGCCGACCTCGGGGTTGGTGGGGTTGGCGATCGCGTTGACCTGGGCGCGGGCGGCCTCGGCCGAGGGGCCGTCGGTCGCACCGATGTAGACCGTGCCGTCGTCCTCGATCGAGATCTGGGCGCCGGTCTCGTCCTGGATGGAGTTGATCGTCTTGCCCTTGGGGCCGATGAGCTCACCGATCTTGTCGACCGGGATCTGCACGCTGATGACGCGGGGCGCGGTGGGCGCCATCTCGTCGGGCGCATCGATCGCGGCGTTCAGGACGTTGAGGATCGTGAGGCGAGCCTCGCGAGCCTGCTGCAGCGCGGCGGTGAGCACCGACGACGGGATGCCGTCGAGCTTCGTGTCGAGCTGGATCGCGGTGACGAACTCGCTCGTACCCGCGACCTTGAAGTCCATGTCGCCGAGCGCGTCCTCGGCGCCGAGGATGTCGGTCAGCGCGGCGTAGCGCGTCTGCCCGTCGACCTCGTCCGAGACCAGACCCATGGCGATACCGGCGACGGGGGCGCGAAGGGGCACACCGGCGTTCAGCAGCGACAGGGTCGAGGCGCACACCGAGCCCATCGAGGTCGAGCCGTTGGAGCCCAGCGCCTCGGAGACCTGACGGATGGCGTAAGGGAACTCCTCGCGGCTCGGCAGCACCGGGACGAGGGCGCGCTCGGCGAGGAAGCCGTGCCCGATCTCGCGACGCTTGGGCGAACCCACGCGACCGGTCTCACCGGTCGAGTACGGCGGGAAGTTGTAGTGGTGCATGTAGCGCTTGCTCGTGACGGGCGACAGCGAGTCGATCTGCTGCTCCATCTTGAGCATGTTCAGCGTGGTCACGCCCAGGATCTGGGTCTCGCCGCGCTGGAAGATCGCCGAGCCGTGGACGCGCGGGATGACCTGCACCTCGGCGTCGAGCGGACGGATGTCGGCCAGGCCGCGGCCGTCGATGCGGACGCCCTCGGTGAGGATGCGGCCGCGCACGATCTTCTTGGTGACCGACTTGTACGCACCGGAGAACTCCAGGGGAGCACCGGCCGGCAGCTCGCCCGCCTCGACGGCGGCGATGAGCTCGGCCTTGACGCGGTCCTTGACGGCGTCGTCGGCGTTCTGGCGCTCCTGCTTGTCGGCGATCTGGTAGATGCCGACGAGGTCGTCGTACGCGCGACCGGCGACGAAGTCGTAGACCTCGGAGCTGTACGCGGGGAAGACCGGGTACGGCTGGATCTCCTTGGCCGCGGTGTTCGCGACGACGTTCTGTGCGGCGACGAGCTCGCGGATGAAGGGCTTCGAGGCCTCGAGGCCCTCGGCCACGACCTGCTCGTTCGGCTTGGTGGCGCCGCCCTTGATCAGGTTCCAGCTGCCTTCGGTGGCCTCGGCCTCGACCATCATGATCGCGACGTCGCCGTCCTCCAGGACGCGGCCGGCAACGATGAGGTCGAACACGGCCTCCTCGAGCTGCGGGGCGGTCGGGAAGGCGACCCACTGGTCGGCGTGCTCGCCGTGACCCGGGATGAGCGCCAGGCGGACACCCGCGATGGGACCCGAGAACGGCAGACCCGAGATCTGGGTCGACAGCGAGGCGGCGTTGATGGCGAGGGCGTCGTAGAACTCGCCCGGCGCGATCGAGAGCACGGTGACGACGATCTGGACCTCGTTGCGGAGGCCGTCGACGAACGACGGGCGCAGCGGGCGGTCGATGAGACGGCACACGAGGATGGCCTCGGTGGAGGGGCGACCCTCGCGGCGGAAGAACGAGCCGGGGATCTTGCCGGCGGCGTAGGAGCGCTCCTCGACGTCGACGGTCAGCGGGAAGAAGTCGAAGCCTTCACGCGGGTGCTTGCCGGCGCTGGTGGCCGAGAGCAGCATGGTCTCTTCGTCGAGGTACGCGGCGACGGCGCCCTGCGCCTGCTGCGCGAGACGACCGGTTTCGAAGCGGACGGTACGGGTGCCGAAACGACCGTTGTCGAGAACGGCCTCAGCGGCGGTGATTTCTGGACCTTCCAAGAGGTCCCTCCTTCTTTGTTTAGGCTCGGCGCCCCGTGTGGGCGACGAGCTGACATGCGAAGGAGCAGGAACAGGCAGAAAGGGCGCGCCGACTCGTCGGCCCGGAAATCCCGGCGACTGGCCACCAGTAGACGACCACCCGGCGTCATGACGGGGAGTCCACCACAGGGGACCAGCGTCTGCCGGCCTGCTCCGTGAGCTCATGTGTAATTGAGCGGATGCCATGGCGGCATCCTCCAAGAGCCTATCAGGGCCCGACTTTCCCGGGTGGTTCGACCCGGAAGGGTGCCGTACCCTCGCCTCATGGGCCTCAGACGTCACATACGTCACATGGCTCTCGCGAGCGCCCTGATGTGCGCCGTCCTGACGATCGCACCTCCGAGCACGGCCGCGGACGCCTCCGTCCGCTCTGCGGCGGTCGGTGACGACGACCCCGCGGTCGCCGATCTGAAGGCACAGCTGGATGCCGCCGAGGCTGCCGCGGCGTCCGCGTCGCGGGGTGCCCTCGACGCGTCCGCCGCCGCGGAACGCGCGCGGCTGCTCGCCGAGAGCACGGCGGCTCGCGCCCAGACGTTGACGGCCCGGAGCGCCGACGCCGACGCGACCCTCGCCTCGGCGACCGCGCGCGCGGGTGCGAGCGCGTCCCGGCTGTACCGCTCGACCGCCGGGGGTCCTCTCGTCGCCCAGCTGCTGACCGCGGCAGACCCCGACTCGCTGCTGGAGCGTCTCGGCATCCTGGATCGGGTGTCGACCGTGACGGCACGGACCGCGAGCGAGGCGCGTTCGGCGTCGGACCTCGCGACGTCGCTGCGCACGCAAGCGGACGCGGCGCGCGCGGAGGCGGCCCGCCTCGCGAACGAGGCCGCGACCACGGCGGCGGAGGCCCAGACCCGGGCCGATGCCGAGGCGACCACGGTCGCGGCGACCCGCACACGGCTCGACGAGCTGTACGCGCAGCTCGCCGCGATCCGCGAGACCACGGCGGCGCAGGAGCGCGCCGCCAGGCTCGCGCAGCAGACCGCAGCTCTGGCGGCACAGTCCGCTGCGGCGACCGGCGGCTCGTCCGGCGGGGGCGCGACGAGCAGCGGGTCCAGCGGATCGTCGAGCGGCGGATCGTCGAGCGGATCCTCCGGCGGCGGATCGTCGAGCGGCGGGTCGGGGGCGTCCGCCGGCAGCGGTGGCGGGAGCGGCAGCACCACAGCCCCGGCGGGTCCGACGATGTCGCCCTCCGCGGCGCGCGAGTACGCCCGTGGCGCCATCGGGTCGTACGGCTGGGGCGACGATCAGTTCTCGTGTCTCGTGTCGCTCTGGAACCGGGAGTCGGGCTGGCGCGCCGACGCCCTCAATCCGTGGAGCGGTGCCTATGGCATCCCGCAGGCCCTCCCGGGCGAGAAGATGGTCACCGCCGGAGTCGACTGGCGCACGAACGCCGCGACCCAGATCGACTGGGGGCTGTCGTACATCCGGTCGGTCTACGGCTCCCCGTGCGGCGCGTGGGCGCACTCCGAGGCCACGGGCTGGTACTGACTTCACCCGAGCCGCCAGATCACGCGATGCGGCCGAAGTCACTCTTTCTGGTCGGCCATGCCGCAGACGTTCGGCCGGATCACGTGAATTGGTGGCCACTCGGGCGGCCGGGGCGCGGCGCGGGCGCGAGCCCTACGACGACGTGCGCTGACGCTCGCCGCGCGCGGGGAGCTCGACGTACCCGTCGTGCTTGGGGAGGATGCCGTCGCCGGCGGTGCGCCCGCGGAGGCGGCGCCAGACCCACGGCAGGGCGTCGCGCGTGAGCCATCCGCCCCGCGGCACCTCGTCGTCCGCGTGCAGGGCCTCGTCGAGGCCGGACAGTTCCCCGGCGTCGGGCACCCCGAGCGCTTCGGCCGCGCGGTACGCCACGAGCCGGTGCCCCCGCGACCGCAGGTGCACCAGGTCGTCGGCCCACAGCGACAGGTCGCCGATCTCGGCGACCGCCTCCAGGTCGAGCAGGATCGCGCCGTGCGTGCGGGCGATCCGGCGCAGCTCGACGTTGTAGGCGGCGAACCGGCGGGCGAAGATCCGCGCAGCCGCCCGCCGGGGAAGGAACGTCGTGACCAGCAGCACGTCCGCGCCGGTGCGACGCACGGCCCGTACGGCGGACTCCACCTCGGCGACGAGGGCCGGGATCACCGGCGCGGGGCCGACGAGGTCGTTCGCGCCGATGAGGATCGAGACGAGGTCGGGCCGGAGCGCGAGGGCCGCGGGGATCTGCTCGTCGATGAGGTGCCGCACGCGGCGGCTGCGGACCGCGAGGTTGGCGTACCGGAACGGCCCCGCGTCGCTCGTGTGGGCCAGGAGCTCCGCGAGACGGTCGGCCCACCCGCGGAACTGCCCCGACGGCATCCGCGACGCGTCGCACAGCCCCTCGGTCAGCGAATCGCCGAGCGCGACGTAGCGGGTCCAGTGCCCTCGGGGGCGTGGTGCGGGCACCTCGGGCCGCTCTCCGCCGCGCACGAGCATCCCGGCATCGCGCGCGCGCAACGCCGCCGCGTCGCGGTAGTGCCCGACGAGCTCACGGGTGAGCGCCTCCCACGTGCGCCCGGCGACGGCATCCCGGGCCGCCCGTGCGAACGCCTGCCGTTTCGACTCGTCGCCCACGAGGTCGGCGACCCGCGCCCGCAGGTCGTCGAGGTCGCCCGGCTTGTACAGCCACCCGTCGACGCTCGAGCGGACGAGATCCAGCGGACCCCCGACGCCGGTGGCGACCACCGGGACACCGCTGGCGAGGGCCTCCTGGATCGTCTGCCCGAACGTCTCGCTCTCGCCGGGATGCACGAACACGTCGAACCCGGCCATCGCCCGCGCGAGCGCGTCACCCGACAGGTGTCCCGTGAACACGGCATCCGGGATCGCCCTCTCCAGGGCCGGACGCGAGGGGCCGTCGCCGACGACGACCAGCCGCGTCCCCGGCAGGTCGGTGAGCGCGCGCAGGTCGTCGACCTGCTTCTCCGGGGCGAGACGGCCGACGTAGCCGACGATGCGCTCGCCGCCGGGCGCCAGCGCGGCGCGCCAGGTCTCGTCGCGGTGCTCGGGCGCGAAGCGGACGGCATCCACTCCCCTGCCCCAGCGGCGGACACGGTCGACACCGAGCTCCTCGAGCTGCCGCGTGGACGCCGACGACGGGGCGAGCGTGAGCGTGGCCCGGCGGTGCAGTCGCGTGACGTGCCCGGCGACCAGCGCCGTGGCCTGGGGCAGACCGTACTTCTGGGCGTAGGAGATGACGTCGGTCTGGTACACCGCGACCGAGGGGATCCCGAGCGCCTCGGCGGCCGCGAGTCCCTGCCAGCCGAGGACGAACGGGGATGCCAGGTGCACGACGTCGGGGCGGAACTCCCGCAGCAGCGCACCGAGGCGCGCGGCGCGCGCGAACACGACGCGCACCTCGGGGTACGACGGCAGCGGCACCGAGCGAAGGAGTTCGGCGCGGGCGCCGTGCAGGTCGGCGGTGACGTCTCCGGACTTGGGGGCGATCACGAGCGTCTCGTGACCGGCCTCCGCCAGATGGCGGAGGACGTGCAGAACGGAACCGGTGACCCCGTTCATGTGCGGGAGGAAGGACTCGGCCAGCAGCGCGACTCTCACGCCTCCAGGGTGGGACCCGCGGCTCGGCTGCGGAGCCGATCCGGGCCCGACGTTCGCGATGTTCACCGGATGCTCCGCGGCGGGTCACCGCTCGGTCGGCATCCCGTCTCGATCCGCGACGGAGAGTGACGTGATGGACGGGATCGATGCGTGGCTCGGGCTGATCGCGGCGAGCCCGTGGGCGCTGCCGGCCATGGCCGCGCTCGTGTTCGCGGACGCGTTCCTGGTGGTGATCCCGGGCGAGGCGGCCGTCACGGCGTTCGGCGCGCTGGCGGTGGCGAACGGCACTCCCCCGCTGGTCGCGGTCATCCTCGTCGCGGGTGCGGCGGCCTTCTGCGGCGACCTGTGCTGCTACCTGGTGGGACGCGCCGTCGGGGTGGAACGCTGGGCGTGGATGCGCGGACCGCGCGTCCGTGCCGCTCTGGAGTGGGCGCGGGCGCGACTCGAACGCAACGCCGCGGTGGTGCTGTTCACGGCGCGCTTCGTCCCGTTCGCCCGCCTCGCGGTCAACCTCGCGGCGGGGGCGGCACGGGTGAATCCGGCGCGGTACCTCGGGGTCGCGGCGGTCGCCGCGGTGGCGTGGGCCGCCTACCAGGCGGTGATCGGCGCGGTGGTCGCCGCGCTCGTGCCGGGCGGACCGGTGGTCGCGGTGATCGTGTCGATCGTGGTCGCCGTGGGGATCGGGGTGGGCATCGACCTCGCGCTCGCCCGGCGGGCGCGACGTCGGGCGGCGCGCGACCTGGCGTCGTAGCCCGCGGCCTCAGACGAGCGCGAGCGTGCGCTCCGCGGCATCCACGAGTTCGTCTCCGTAGGCCGGGCCGTGTCCCGCCGCGTGCACCGCGAGGGGATGCAGCTGATGCACGGGTACGCGCTCGCGCCAGCCCGGACGGAGCGGATGCCGAAGGTCGTACGCCGCGAGGATCCGGTCGAGGAACGGGCAGCCGAAGAGGGCCAGCATCGCGAGGTCGGTCTCCCGGTGGCCGCCGTGCGCCGCGGGGTCGATGAGCACGACGCCCGCGGCCGACCACAGGACGTTGCCGGACCACAGGTCGCCGTGGAGACGCGCCGGGGCGTCATCGTCGTCGAAGGCCCCGCGCGCGATGAGCGCGCACGCCCGCCGGACGATCTCGGCCGCGGATGCCGAGAGGTTCCCCGCTGCGACGGCCGGGGCGAGGAACGGCGCGACGCGCTGTGCGGCGTAGAAGGCGCCCCACGTCGGCTCGGGACGCGCCGGCTGCGTCCGACGGCCGATGAAGATGTCGCCCGCCCATCCGGGCGGCGGTGCGCCGAAGGCGGGGGCACCGGCGTCGTGGGTCGCGGCGAGCGCGGCACCGAATTCCTCCGCGGCGACCGGGGTCGGGCGCACGGTCGTCACGCGCTCGAGGACGATGTGCGTCGGCGCGTTCTCGAACACCCCGGCGGTGCGGACGCCGTGCGCGCCGGCGAGCCACGCCAGTCCCGCCGCCTCCGCCGCGAAGAACCCGGCGGGGGCGTCGTCCCGGGTCTTCACCCACCGTTCCATGGCCCCAGTCTGTCGCGATGTCGGAGGGCCCGGGCACGATGGGGCGATGAGCGACGGTTTCGACCCCGACTTCCTCGGCATCCCCCTGCCCCTCCCCTCGCCCGCCGCCCCGACGACCCGGCTCGACTACCCGCGGTTCTCCGTCCTGCTCGATCCGGTGCGGCGGTTCGCCGCGGTCACGGGCGTCGTGATCGACGGGTCCACCGTGCAGGACCTCCCGCGCTCGGGCGAGTGGCGCCTCGACCCGCGGGTTCCCGTCGAGGCCCAGGCCGGTCCGGCTGTGTACGCCGACAACGACCTCGACCGCGGGCACCTGGTGCGCCGACGCGACCCCGGGTGGGGAACTCCGGCGGAGGCTCGGGATGCCACGGCCGCGACGTTCTTCTACCCCAACGCCGCGCCGCAAGCCGCCGGCTTCAACCAGTCCAAGGAGCTGTGGCTGGGGCTGGAGGACCACGTCCTCGCCTACGCCGAGAGCACCGACCAGCGGCTCGCGGTGTTCACCGCACCGGTGCTCGATCCCGACGATCCGCCCTACCGCGGAATCCGCGTGCCGCTGCGGTTCTGGAAGATCGCGGCCTGGCGCTCGGCCGCGGGCCTCTCCGCCGCGGGGTTCGTACTCGACCAGACGGCGCTCGTCGACACGCGGCAGGGGCTGCGGGTGCCGCCGCTCGGCGCGTTCCGCACGTTCCAGGTGCCGATCCGCGACATCGCGGCGGAGGCGCGGATCGACGTCGGTGAACTCGCCGGCGCCGATGTGCCCGCGCGACCGGGCGTGCGACCGGCGGGCGCCCGCGAGCTGCGCGATGCCGACGACATCGTGCTCTGACCCGCCGGGGCCTCAGCGCACGCGCACCGCGTGCAGCAGCGTGTCGATCGCGGCGTGCGTATGTCCGCCGCGCAGCTCCGCGTCGCCGGTGCCGCGGACGACACGCTCACAGCGCTCGATGCGGAACCGGTCGTCGAGGGCGCCGCGCAGCAACTCGGGGGTGTAGAGGATCGCCGGGTCGGACGGTCCGTGGCCCCCGGCGGCGATGTTCTCGACGTCGTGCCCGACGACGACGAGCGTCCCGTCGACCGCCACCCACTCGGCGATGCGGGCGATCGCGGCGGCGTTGTCGGCGAGGTGCAGGTAGCAGGACACCACGAGATCGACGGATGCCACCGGCTCCCACGCGTGGACATCCGCGCGGACCCACGACACCGCGTCGCCGCCGGGGCGGGCCGCCGCGATGGCCAGGGCCTCGGCCGAGAAGTCGATACCGGTGACGTCCCAGCCGCGCGCGGAGAGCCACAGCGCCGTCCGCCCGTCGCCGGTGGCCACGTCGATCGCCGTGGCGGGCGTCAGAGCGCCCGCGATCTCCCGCACGACGGCGGGCGGCTCGCTCGCCCACACCCCTCCGACGGAGGCGCGATAGCGCTCGTCCCACTGCTCGGCATCCATGCCCTCACCCTAGGGCCGCCGCGCGACGTCGCCGATCGGCGCGACGTCGGCCCCGCTCCCCTGCACGACCTCAGCGATCCGCGCGAAGTGAGCGCCGCAGCGCGGAATCGGGATGAGGGTGGGCGGATCACCGAGGATCCGCCACCGCGCCCGCGCAGCACGAAGCCCCGCCCTCCCGAAGGAGAGCGGGGCGTCGAGGCGGGTCACTCGCCGGCGAGACCGCCGAGGAGGTGACCGAAGGACTTCCCGGCGCCGAGGTACGACGCGGGGTCGAAGGGATCGGCATCCTGTACGGGCTCCCGCGCGGCGATCGCATCGGCGAACTCGCGCGCGGCCCGATCGACGCGGGCGCCGAGCGGGGCGACCTCGTCGGCGTTGGATCCCCAGTCACTGGATGCCGCGAACACGCCGGTCGGGACGGGATTCGCGTGCAGGTAGGTGAACAGCGGACGGATCGCGTAGTCGATCGCGAGGGAGTGCCGGGCGGTGCCCGCGTTCGCCCCGAGCAGGACCGGCGTCCCGCTCAGGGCCTGCGGGTCGAGCACGTCGATGAACGACTTGAACAGTCCCGAGTAGCTCGTCGAGAAGATCGGCGTCACGACGATCAGGCCGTCGGCCGAGACCACGGAGTTGATCATCTGCTCGAGGGCGGGCGGGGCGAACCCCGTCAGCAGGTTGTCGGTCAGGTCGTGCGCGAAATCGCGCAGCTCGAACACGTCGCTCGTGGCGTCGATCCCCCGCGCGCGGAGTTCGGCGAGCGCCGCGTGGGCGAGCCGGTCACCGAGCATGCGCGTCGAGGACGGCGTGGACAGCCCCGCGGTCACGACCGCGATACGGCGGGCGGTCATGTCAGGCCCCCACTCGCGTCGCGGCGGCACCGAAGGAGCTGCCGGCCTTGGCCGGGGCGTCCTGGTAGGGGCTGCCGGCGACCATGTTGTCACCGCGGTTCGCACCGGGCACGGCCTGGCGCGGCGCGGCGCCCGCGTAGATCTTCTCGACGAGGTTGGCGTGCGTGGGCGCGTCGGGCACCTCGGCGGGACGTTTCTTCTGCAGCTCCTTGCGGAGCACGGGCACGACCTCGCCACCGAGGATGTCGAGCTGCTCGAGCACCGTCTTGGTGGGAAGTCCCGCGTGGTCGATGAGGAACAGCTGGCGCTGGTAGTCGCCGAACGTCTCGCGCATCGCGGCGTACCGGTCGATGATCTGCTGCGGCGAGCCGACGGTCAGCGGGGTCATCTCGCTGAAGTCCTCGAGGCTCGGGCCGTGACCGTAGACCGGGGCGTTGTCGAAGTAGGGACGGAACTCCTTCACGGCATCCTGCGAGTTGGTCCGCATGAACACCTGGCCGCCGAGGCCGACGATCGCCTGCTGGGGCGTGCCGTGTCCGTAGTGGGCGAAGCGCTCGCGGTACAGCATGATCAGGCGCTGGTAGTGCTCCTTGGGCCAGAAGATGTTGTTGGCGAAGAAGCCGTTGCCGTAGAAGGCGGCCTGCTCGGCGATCTCGGGCGTGCGGATCGAGCCGTGCCACACGAACGGGGGAACGCCGTCCAGCGGACGCGGTGTCGAGGTGAAGCCCTGCAGCGGGGTGCGGAACTTGCCCTCCCAGTCGACGACGTCCTCGCGCCACAGCTTGTGGAGCAGGTCGTAGTTCTCGATGGTCAGCGGCAGGCCCTGACGGATGTCCTTGCCGAACCAGGGGTACACCGGGCCGGTGTTGCCACGGCCGAGCATGAGGTCGGCGCGTCCGCCCGACACGTGCTGCAGCATCGCGAAGTCTTCGGCGATCTTCACCGGGTCGTTCGTGGTAATGAGGGTCGTGGAGGTCGTGAGGATCAGGCGCTCGGTCTGGGCCGCGATGTAGGCGAGCGTCGTGGTCGGCGACGACGACCAGAACGGCGGGTTGTGGTGCTCACCCAGGGCGAAGACGTCGAGACCCACCTCTTCGGTGTGCTTCGCGATCGTGAGCGTGTCCTTGATGCGCTGGGCCTCGCTCGGGGTCTTGCCCGTGGTCGGGTCCTGGGTGATGTCGCTCACCGTCATGACACCGAACTGCATCCCGGGCCAGTTGTTCGTCTCGTTCACGATGCCCCTCCTTTTTGTATGCATCTGAATATACATCGTGAAACGCAGGACCGCGAGATCTATTCCCGCGGGGCCGATCGTTCCGCGCACGCCGAGAAACGCTCCGCGCGACGAGACACGCCGGGAGGGACCATGTCTCGTCGCGAGAAGCGTTTATCGCGGGATCGGGGAGGGCGTGACGCCGGGCGGGGCGGGCGGGGGCGGGACGCGCTGCGGCTCAGGAGCCGAGCAGCCCCGCGCCGATCGACGCACCCGCCGCCGGAGCGGGGGGAACCGCCCACAGGCCCGAGCCGACGTGCTTCAGGTACTCCCCCATGGCGTCGGTCGCGAGCGCCCGCTGGAGGGTGATGTAGCGGTCGGGGCTGCGCTGGAACGACAGGAAGAACAGGCCCGCGTTCAGCCGTCCGAGATCGGTGGTGCCGTCGACGAAGTTGTAGCCGCGACGCAGGATCCGGATGCCGTTGTTCATGTCGGGGTGCGCCAGGCGCACGTGGCTCCGCGCGTCGATGCGGGGCTTGCCCGCGGCATCCGTCGCGGCGAAGTCCGGCGCCGAGAACTCATCGCCGCCCGAGAGCGGCGCCCCCTGCGCCTTGTCGCGCCCCACCACCCGGTCCTGCTCGGCGAGCCGGGTGCGGTCCCATGTCTCGATGAGCATCGCGATGCGGCGCGCGACGAGGTACGACCCGCCCGCGAGCCACGCGGGACCCTCGGATGCCGGGACCCAGACGTTCTCTTCCAGAGCCGCCGCGTCGTTCGCGAGGATGTTCGCGGTGCCGTCCTTGTATCCGAAGAGATTGCGGGGGGTGGACTGGTCGCTCGTGGTCTTGGAGGTGCGACCGAACCCCAACTGAGACCAGCGGATGCTCGCGCGCCCGAAGGCGATGCGGCTGAGGTTGCGGATCGCGTGCACGGCGACCTGCGGGTCGTCGGCGCACGCCTGGATGCAGAGATCCCCGTCGGAACGCTCCGGGTCGAGGTCGTCGCCGAGGAACGCGGGCAGCCGCTCGAGTCCGGCGGGACGCTGCGCGGCGAGACCGAACCGGTCGTCGAACAGCGAGGGACCGAACCCGAACGTGATCGTCAGGTTGCTCGCCGGGAGGCCGAGAGCCTCGCCGGTGTCGTCCGGCGGCGCCTCGGGCGAACCGCCGACCGCACCCGTCGCGCTCACCTCGAGGCCCTGCATCATCCGCGTGGCCGCGTAGGTCCAGTCCGCGAGCAGCGACGCGAGGTCGTCACGCGTGGTCCGGGCCATCATGTCGTAGGCCGCGAAGTGCAGATGCTCCTGCACCGGGGTGGTGATCCCCGCTTGATGGATGCCGGAGGCCGGGGCCACGGCATCCATGGCCTGCCGCGCCTGCGTCTGGCCGTAGGCCGCACCGCCGACGAGTCCCGCACCCGCGCCGACCACGAGACTCGTGGCGCTCGCGCCGATCGCGAGACCGATCAGGTCGCGACGGGAGACGCCGCCGGGTACGGAGCCGTCGGCCGCGCCCCTGGCATCCATCTCGGTCTGCTCCTGCCCCATCGTCACTCCAGGACGGTCACGGTGAGCTGCGAGAGCGGCTCGGCGAGGGCGTTGATGAGGTCGGTGAGCTGACGCTTGTCCTCGTCCGTGAGCTGCGTGTACGGCGCGAAGCCCGCGTCCGCCGAGCCGTAGGCCGCCAGCGCGGCCTCGAGGTCGGCGTACCCGGTGTCGATCCGCGTGACGAGGGACGCACCCTTGTCCCCCTTGGACTCGGCGAAATCGCGCACGAGCGAGAAGGCCATCTTCGAGCCCTCGACGTTCGCGGCGAAGTCGTACAGATCGGTGTGCGACCACCAGTCCTCTTCACCGCTGATCTTTCCGGTGGCGACCTCGTCGAGGAGGGCGATGGCACCGTTGGAGATCCCGGCGACGCCCTGGTCGGTGAGCGCCTGCTCGAACGCGTCGGAGTGGACGTAGTCGTACAGCTCCTGCGTGTCCGCGACGAGGGTCTGGCCGTACGTCGCACGCTCGGCGGACGTCGACGGCGCCCAGTCCTTCCACGCGGGGGTCTCGCCGTCGGCGTTGAGCGCGTCCTGCGCGGGGACCCACAGGTCCTTCTCGATCCGGTGGAAACCGGTCCAGGTCAGGCCCTCGGCCGCCGCGTCGACCTCGCGGTAGTCGATGCGCGGATCGAGATCGCCGAGCGCCTCGGCGATCGGTTCGATGCGCTCGTAGAACGCGCGGACACGCGGGTACTGCTGCTGCGCCGCCGCGTCATCGCCGGACTCGTACGCCGCGGTGAAAGTCTGCACGGCGGGCAGCAGCTGACCGACCTGATCCTTGACGAACGCGGCGTACAGGTCGATCGCCTGCTGCTTCTGTTCGGCATCCACGCCGTCCACGGCGACCGCGTCACCGGTGACCGTGAACGCGGCCTTGCCCACTCCGTCGCCCACCATGCCGGGCTTGCACAGCGTGAAGTAGTCGCCCGGCTGCGCCGTCACGGTCAGGCTGCGCGAGGCGCCGGGGGCGACGTTCTCGACCTCACCGACGATGCGCAGACCGTCGGAGGCGAGCAGATAGAACTCGGTGGTCTGATCGCCCTTGTTCACCACGTCGAACGCGAGCGTGCCGCTCGTCGCGGTCGCCGCGGAGACGTCGCAGCCGTCGGCCGTCGACGTGACGGTGAGGGCACCGGTGGCGGCGGCGTCGGTCTTGGCGACGCAACCGGAGAGGACGAGGACGGCCGCGCCGGCCGCGGCCGTGGCCGCGAGGAGGCGAGTCGGGTTCATGATGCTCCGTTCGGATGGGCGGCGGATGCCACGGCGGGCGCGGCAGCCGGAGTCGGGGTCGCGGCGGGCGCGGGTGCACCGGCGGGCGCGGGTGCACCGGCGGGCGGAACCGCGGTGGGGCGGCGCCCCGCCCGGACACCGCGGACGAACAGGGGGACGACGACGGCGACGTAGACGACCCACGCGATGACCTGCAGCCACGTCATCTGGGGCATGAATCCGACCGTCGCCTGCAGCAGCACCGCGAGGGTGCTGTCGGGCGCGAGGGCGCCGGAGACGTCGAACGCCCACCCGAAGGGGAAGCCCACCCAGCCGACGGCGACGGCACCGGTGGACGGATCGATCGGGGCGCCGGCGCCGAAGGGGCCGGGGAGCGCACCCGCCTCCTGCAGATCGTGGAACGCGTACGCGAGCACCCCCGCCGCGACGATGATGAGGAACCCGCCGGTCCAGGTGAAGAAGCGTCCGAGGTTCAGGCGCAGCATGCCGCGCGCGATCAGCCAACCGAGCACGGCGGCGGTCACGAGTCCCACGAGCGCCCCGATCAGGGCGACGGGCTTGTCGCCGAAGCCCTGCACCATCGACCACAGCAGCAGGGTCGTCTCCACGCCTTCGCGAGCCACAGAGACGAAGCCGATGACGACGAGCGCCCAGACCCCGCCGCGGAGCGCCCGGTCGATTCCGCCCTCGAGACCCGCCTTGAGCGAGCGGCCGGCCTTCTGCATCCAGAAGATCATCCAGGTGACCATCGCCACGGCCAGCAGCGAGAGCCCCCCACCGATCAGCTCCTGCGCCTCGAACGTCAGGGCGTAGGCGCCGAACGTGAACACGGCACCGATCGCGACCGCCAGTGCGATGGCGAGCCCCACGCCGACCCAGAGGCGCGGCAGGGCGTCACGGCGTCCGAGCTTGGTGAGGTAGGCGACGAGGATGCCGACGACGAGCGCAGCCTCCAGCCCCTCACGCAGTCCGATGAGGAACGGAGCGAAGAAGGACGCGAGCACGGGCGGACACCGACTTTCGGGATTCGGAGAGGACCGCGGCGGTGCGGGTAGGTAAGGGCAGCCTCACCTGACTCAGACACATTACGCAATACGGCGGCCTTCTCGCACCCCACCAGGCGGAGGGACACCCCCGCCGATCAGCGGGGTTCGCGGCATCCAACACTCCTCGGGGTTACGGCGTCACATTCTCTTCGACGCGGGAAACAACCGCCTGACCGGGGGAATCCGCCGCGGTTCAGACGCCGCGACCGCCTCGCACCGCACCCGCACACCGACACCGCCCACGCGCCGGTAACCGTCGGCAACATTCGCCGTCGCGCCGCAGACCCGACTTAGCCTCTGTTCATGTCCGAGCTGAACCTCCCGATCCTCGACCTCTCGCTCCTCGACCAGGGGCCGGAGTCCGCCGCCCGATTCCGCGACGAACTGCGCACCGCCACCCGCGATGTGGGCTTCTTCTACCTCACCGGCACCGGGATCAGCCCCGATCTGGAGGCTCGCCTCCTCCGCGCGGCGAAAGACTTCTTCGCGCTGCCGGAGGCGGAGAAACTGGCGATCGAGAACGTCACGAGCCCCCACTTCCGCGGGTACACGCGGGTCGGCGGCGAGCTGACCCAGGGTCGCGTCGACTGGCGCGAGCAGATCGACATCGGACCCGAGCGCGAAGCCATCTGGGCCCCCACGCCCGGAGGCTCGCCGCGGCGCGACAGCGACGCGGGGAGTGGGCGTAGGGACGACCCCGACGGCCCCGGCTACAACCGGCTCGTCGGACCCAACCTGTGGCCGGCGGCCCAGCCCGAGCTCCAGGACGTCGTGGGCGAGTGGCACGACCACCTCACCGGCATCGCGCGCAAGCTCCTGCGCGCGTGGGCGCTCTCCCTCGGCGCCGAGGAAGAGTACTTCGACCGCCACTTCGGCGATCCGCAGACGCTCATCAAGATCGTGCGGTACCCCGGCAAGGACGACCCGACGCCCCAGCAGGGCGTCGGCGCCCACAAGGACTCCGGATTCCTCACTCTGCTGTGGGTCGAGCCGGGCAAGGGCGGGCTGCAGGTGCTCCGCGACGGCGAGTGGGTCGACGCGCCGCCGGTTCCCGGCGCCTTCGTCGTGAACATCGGCGAGCTGCTCGAGTACGCCACCCAGGGGTATCTCACGGCGACGAACCACCGCGTGATCTCACCGAAGTTCCCCGACGAGCGCATCTCGGTGCCGTTCTTCTTCAACCCCGCACTCGACGCGGTGCTCCCGATCATCGACCTGCCCGCGGAGTTCGCCGCCGAAGCCCGCGGCGTCTCCCAGGACCCCGCGAACCCGATCCACGCCACGTACGGCGAGAACGCCCTCAAGTCGCGCCTGCGCGCCCATCCCGACGTCGCCGAGCGCTGGCATCCCGATCTGGTCGCCGCCCGCGCGGCATCCTGACCGGCGCATCCGGCGCCACGTCCCGCGCGCCACGCCCTTCGCGCCCCGCAGCGCACAATGCCGCTACCTCCGCGATAAACGCTATCCACGGTGAGAAACGCGACGACGTCTTGTTTCTCGTCGCGGATCGCGTTTATCGGTGGATGCCACGACACGGCGCCGCAACACCACGCCCCCACGCCGCAACCCCGGCGCCGCAACGCCGCGCCCCGGCGCGGCGGGGAATGACGAAGGCCGCCCCACACCGTGGGGCGGCCTTCCAAGAATGTTTTGCGCGATTGAACGCTGGTGCGATTAGCGACGCAGACCGAGACGCTCGATGAGCGAGCGGTAACGGTTGATGTCGACCTCCTGCAGGTAACCCAGCAGGCGGCGGCGCTGACCGACGAGCAGGAACAGGCCACGGCGCGAGTGGTGGTCGTGCTTGTGTGCCTTGAGGTGCTCGGTGAGGTCCTTGATGCGCTGCGTCAGCATCGCGACCTGCACCTCGGGGGATCCGGTGTCACCGGGGTGCGTCGCGTACTCTTCGATGATCGCCTTCTTGACGTCTGCTTCCAGTGCCATAGGTGATCCCCTTCCTCTTCGTTGCGCGGCGCCCGACGCCTGATGCGTGGGCTCTCTTTATCCGCGGCCGATCGAACGGCAACCGCATGAGTCTACCAGCATCCGGATGCCGCCACCCACCCGCCCACGAACCCCGGCGAGCGCCCGTGCCGTAGCCTCGACGGGTGCAGATCACCGTCCGCGTGAAGCCCGGCAGCCGGCGCGGCCCCCTCGTCGAGGACGGACCCGACGGCCTTCTCGTCCACGTGCGAGAACGCGCCGCCGACGGCGCGGCGAACGCGGGCGTCGTCCGGGCGCTGGCCGACCATTTCGGAGTCGCCCCGCGCGACGTCGAGATCCTGCGCGGCCACACCGCCCGCGTCAAGCGCGTCGAGGTCGGGGAGTGAGCCGGGGCAGCGCGCTGATCGACCTGCGCCCCCTCACCACCTCTCCCGCGTTCGCCCGCCTGTGGATCGGGTCGACGCTCTCGGGCATGGGCGGTCAACTCACCGTCGTCGCGGTCATGCTGCACGTGTTCGAGCTGACGCAGAGCACGTTCGCGGTGTCGATGATCGCCGTCGCGGGCCTGGTCCCGATGGTCCTCGCGGGGCTCTACGGCGGCATGCTCGCGGATGCCTTCGACCGCCGCACCGTCGCCCTGATCGCCGCCTCCGTGACGTTCGTGTCCACCGCGCTGCTCGCGGCCCTGGCCTGGACGGGGATGGAGAACGTGGCATCCCTCTTCGTCCTGAGCGTCGTCAACTCGGCCGCGAACTCGATCGTCATGGCCACCCGCTCGGCGATCACGCCGCGTCTCCTCCCCCGCGATCTGCTGCCGGCCGCGGCCGCGCTGCAGGGAGTCACGGTCGGGATCATGGTGATGGCCGGACCCGCGCTCGCGGGCGTCCTCGTCGCGTTCGCGGGCTACGCGTGGACCTACTCGCTCGACGTGCTGCTGATGACCTCGCTGTTCCTCGGCCTGTGGTCGTTGCCGCGGCTGCGGCCCGAGGGCGAGATCGTCCGGCCGGGCCTGGAGTCGTTCCGCGACGGCGTGCGGTTCCTGCGGCGCGCCCCGAACATCCGCCTGCAGTATCTGCTCGACATCACCGCGATGACGTTCGGCCAGCCGATCGCCCTGTTCCCCGCGATCGGTGCCGTGCTCCTCGGCGGCGGCGCGATCACGACCGGCATCCTCACCGCCGCCATCGCGGCAGGGGCGTTCCTGTCGAGCCTGTTCTCGGGCCCCGTCGGCCGTGTCCGGCGGCAGGGGCTCGGGATCGAGCGGGCGATTCAGGTCTACGGCCTGTCGATCGGGGCGTTCGGCGTGATCCTGCTGGCCGCCACGCTCGGATGGATGCGCCCGGCGGACACCGGCGAGGACTCCGGCGCGGTCGTGCTGATCGTGCTCGCGGCGATCGTCCTGGCGGTCTCCGGCGCCTCCGACAACGTCAGCGCGATCTACCGCTCGACGATGATGCAGGCGGCGGTCCCGGATGCCATGCGCGGCCGCCTCCAGGGCATCTTCATCGTCGTGGTGGCCGGCGGCCCCCGTGTCGGCGCGCTCTACGCCGGGACGCTCGCGACCCTCACGGCCCTGTGGGTGCCGCCGCTGTTCGGCGGCATCCTGATCCTGGCCCTCGTCGGCGTGCTCGTGCGCTTCTCGCCACGGTTCCGCGACTACGACGCGCTGAACCCCGTGCCCTAGCGCCAACCACCGGCGGATTCCGGACTTCTCACCCGCGGACCCGCGCGCGTGTCCGACCTCCGGCCTAGGGTCGGGACGTGGCATCCACTTCCTCCCCCTCCCCCGTCTCGGTCACGGTGCAGTTCGTCCTGACCGGCATCGTGTGGGGGTCGAGCTTCCTCTTCATCGCGGTCGCCCTCACCGGCATGACCCCCGCGCAGGTCGCCGGCGGGCGGCTCCTGTTCGGCGCGCTCGCTCTGGCGGCCGTCGTCGCCGTGCGACGGGAACGGCTCCCGCGCAGCCCCCGGATCTGGGCGCACCTGTGCGTCCTCGGCGTGACGTTCTGCGTGGTCCCGTTCCTGCTGTTCGCCTGGGCGGAGCAGCACGTGTCGTCGGGGCTGGCGAGCATCTTCAACGCCACGACCCCGATCATGACGGCGATCATGGCGTGGGCTGTGTTCCGCGTCGAGCGCCTGCGCGCGGGACAGCTGATCGGCATCGCGGTGGGCATCGCCGGGGTCGTCGTCATCATCGCCCCGGGCGCCCTCACCGACGTCGGGGGCAGCACCGTCGCGCAACTCGCGCTCCTCGGCGCGACCGCGTGCTACGGCTTCAGCCTCGCGTACATGCGGCGCTTCCTCGGGGACGCCGGGTTGTCGGGCATCGCGTTCGCGTTCGGGTACATCGGGCCCGCGGCATTGCTGATGCTGCTGCTGTCGCCGCTGATCCTCGCGGAGCCCATGAACCCGACCCCCGCCGTCGTCGCGAGCATCGTCGCACTCGGCGTGCTCGGCACGGGGCTGGCGTACGTGTGGAACCAGAACACGCTGCGCGCGTGGGGACCCACGCGCGCCTCGACCGTGACCTACATCACCCCGGTCGTCGGCGTCGCTCTGGGCATCGCGGTGCTCGGCGAGAAGATCACGTGGAACGAGCCCGCCGGCGCGGTCGTCGTCTTCCTCGGCATCCTCCTGGTGCAGGAGCGGGTGCGTCTCGGTCGCCGCATCCGCGCCTGATCATCCGGCCCGCAACGACGGAGGTCCCGGATGCCGTGGCATCCGGGACCTCGCAGAAGTCGATCGATCAGGCCTGGAGGGCGAACTGCAGGTCGAGCTCGATGGTGACGTCCTTGCCGACGAGCACGCCGCCGGTCTCGAGGGCGGCGTTCCAGGTGAGGCCGTAGTCCTCACGGTTGATGACCGTCTTGGCGGTCGCGCCGGCCTTGTAGTTGCCCCACGGGTCGGTACCGAACCCGCCGAAGTCGATCGAGAAGGTGGCGGGCTTGCTGACGCCGCGGATGGTGAGCTCGCCGTCGACGAGGAAGTCGCCGTTCTCGACACGGACACCGGTCGACCGGAAGTCCATCGTCGGGTAGGTCTCGGTGTCGAAGAACTCGGCCGAACGCAGGTGCTGGTCGCGTCCCTCGTCCTTGGTGTCGACGGACGTGACGTCGACGGAAGCCTCGACAGTGGCCTCGAACGGGTTCTCGGGGGCGACGAGCGTCGCGCTCTTCATGCCGAATGTACCGCGCACCTTGGAGATCATCATGTGGCGGACGGTGAACGTCACCTCGCTGTGCGAGGGGTCGAGCACCCAGGTGCCCTGCTTGTAGCCGGGGATCTCGAGCGTGGTCGTGTCGGTCATGTCACTCCTTGAGGTCTGGGGAGCCGGTACGGCGTCCTGCCGGGGTCCAACTCGCATTCATCCGAATGTATTCCACGATTCCCGAAAAACACGAACCCGAGGGGGCCGGAGCTCCCTCGGGTTCGTGAACAGGCGGTGAAACGCCGGGTCAGCCCACCTTGAGCAGGTCGATGATGAAGATGAGGGTCTTGCCGCCGAGGAAGTGGCCGCCGGCGGGTCCGTACGCCAGGTGCGGCGGGATCACGAGCTCGCGGCGTCCGCCGACCTTCATGCCCGGGATGCCGTCCTGCCAGCCCTGGATCAGGCCGCGGAGCGGGAACTGGATGCTCTCGCCGCGACCCCACGACGAGTCGAACTCTTCACCCGACTCGTACTCGACACCGGCGTAGTGCACGGTGACGGTGTCACCGGGCTTGGCCTCATCGCCGTCGCCGACGATGATGTCGCGGATGACGAGGTCGGAGGGGGCGGGGCCGCTGGGAGCGTCGAACTCCGGCTTGGTGCGATCAGTCATGACACCATCCAAGCACGCGGCGGGCACCCGCGAACCCCCTGGACAAAGACTCAGCGCCCGGTGCCGCGGCGATGCCTGCGTGTCTCCCGGGCGCTGAGTTGGCCTACATCGATGGTGCTCCCGGTCCCCGCGCCTGTCAAGACCCGGCGTCAGGGGGCCAGCAGTGCGGCACGCGCCGCGGTGGTGCGCTGGAGCAGCGCACGCTCCTGTGCGGCCGCCGTGGCGTCGCGGCCGGAGAGGGCCCGCTGGCGCGCGGCGGCGAGCGCCGTGGCATCCCGGATGAAGCTCTTCATCACCGCCGAGCGGTCGCCCGGCAGCCCTCGCGCCCAGGCCACCGACGACCGGCGTCCGGCGCCCGTGGCGAGCATGTCGACCTCCTGCGCGGTGAACCAGCCCGCGGCGGCGTACTCGCCGAGCCGTGCCCGCGTCAGTCGCGCCTCCTCCCGGCGCAGCGCGAGGATACCGAGGACGAACAGCACGAACAGCGGCACCTGCAGCGTCGCGTACAGCTCGAAGAAGTTGAAGAAGGTCGCAGAACCGTTCCACAGCGCGTGGAGCACGATCGCTCCGACGAGGCCGGGCAGCGCGTACCGCAACGCCGCCCCGGTGCCGAGCGACCGCCGGGCAGCGAGACCGAACGCGAAACCGGTGAGGCTGGTGAACATGACGTGCGCGAACGGCGAGAGCACCGCACGGAGGAAGAACACCCCGCTGACCTGCACCGCACCGCCCTCGATGAAGCTCACCGCGAAGTACTGCACGTTCTCGGTGAACGCGAACCCGGCGCCGATGAGGGCGCCGTAGACGATGCCGTCCACCGGCCCGTCGAACGACCGGCGCGCGCCGACGTACAGCAGCAGCAGACCCAGGCCCTTGGCGACCTCCTCGACGATCGGAGCCTGCACGACCGAGCTGAACGCATCGCCCCACCCACCCGTGAGGAACGCCAGGAGCGCGTCCACGCCGAGGGCGATCGCGACCGACGCGATCGCGCCCCAGGCCACGGCGAACGCGAGCAGCCGCCGCGGCTCGGGCTCCCACCGATCGATGAGCCGCACCGCGAACCACACGATCACGAACGGCACCACCGCGAGGATCATCCCGACGATGGATGCCGCGGGCCCGAGGAACCGCAGGAAGTACAGCACGAGCAGTCCCAGGACCGGCACGAGAAGCCCCGCGACGATCCACAGGAGCACTCCGCCCCGCCGTGGACGCGCGGGGACGCCCGCCGCCGGCACGGCGGACGGCGGGGCGTCGGAGATGCGGGCGGGCTCGCCCGGCCCGGGCTGCCACAGCGGCGAGGGGTAGCTCATGCGCACAGCCTAGGGGCGGGGATCCGCACACCCCCGCGGGTTGCCGGGGCGGCGGACGGCTTCCCCCGGCGACCGGCCCGGTAGCGTGGAGGCATGCGTTTCGCCCACGTCCGTTCCCCGGAGGCGGCCGATGCCCCTCGCCTCGTCAGCGTCCACGGCGAGGAGTTCGCGTTCGTCGACGGGTTCTTCGCCGGCGCTCCCACGACCCTCGAGCAGCTCATCGCCGGCGGCGACGACCTCCTGGCGCGTGTGCGCGAGGCCGCACCGTCGGCGCCCCGGCATCCGCTCGAGGGGGTGCCCTTCGCATCGGCGGTGCTCGCACCCCCGACGATCCTCGCCGTCGGGCTCAACTACGCGGCGCACTCGGGCGAGCTCGGACTGAAGACGGATGCCGGCCCCACCGTGTTCGTCCTGTGGCCGAACTCCCTCACGGCGCACCGCGAGACGACCTCGTGGCCGCGCGCCCTCAGCGAGGCCGTGGACTACGAAGCCGAGCTCGGCGTGATCATCGGGCGGCCGGGCCGCGACATCCCGGAGGCGGACGCGCTCGATCACGTGTGGGGCTACACGGTGGTCAACGACATCACCGCGCGCAACATCCAGTTCTCGGAGGCGCAGTGGTCGCGCTGCAAATCGTTCGACGGCTTCACGCCGACGGGTCCGTTCGTCGTGACCGCCGACGAGATCCCCGACCCGCAGGACCTCCACATCTGGACCGTCGTCGACGGCCACACCGTGCAGGACGCATCGACCGGCCAGATGGTGCGGTCCGTGGCGACGCTCATCCACAAGCTCTCCGAGTCGGCGACGCTGCTGCCGGGCACCCTGATCTCCACCGGCAGCCCCGGCGGAGCCGGCTACTCCCGCGACCCGCAGATCTTCCTCCGCGACCGGTCGACGGTGACCGTCGGCATCGACGGCATCGGCGAACTCACGACGCACTGCCGCATCCTCGACTGAGCCCGGCGTGGCCGCGGCCGCGGCGCCTCAGGCCGTGGCATCCCCGTTCCGGCACCGAGACTGCATCCGCCTGACGAGTCCACTGCAGCGTGCAGTGGAGATGTCAGGCGGATGCAGTCTCGCGGGCGGGGGCGGGGGCCCGCCCGAGCCGGCCGGGGCGGGCGCGGGTCACTCCTCGACGACGCTGTCCGCGGCGCGGATGACCGGGATCGCCTCGGTGATCGCCTGCAGACCCGACAGCCGCGCGGGCGAGATCTGCTTCATGACCTCGTCGCGCGTCATGAGCCCCGCCTCGACGACGAGGTCGGCGACGTTGCGATGCGTGAGGAGCGCGGTCTTGGCGAGCGCCGCGGCCGCCGCGTAGCCGATGAACGGGGTCAGGGCGGTGACGACGCCGACCGACGAGCCGACCATCGCGCCCAGCCGCTCGCGGTTGGCGGTGATGCCGTCGATGCAGTTCACCCGCAGGGTCCACATCGCCTGACGCATCCAGGTGATCGACTGGAAGATCGAGTGGGCGATCACGGGCTCGAAGGCGTTGAGCTGCAGCTGACCGCCCTCGACCGCCATGGTGACCGTCATGTCGGCACCCACGACCGAGAAGGCGACCTGGTTGACGACCTCGGGGATCACGGGGTTCACCTTGCCGGGCATGATGCTCGAGCCCGCCTGGCGAGCCGGCAGGTTGATCTCGCCGAGACCGGCCTGGGGTCCGCTGGAGAGCAGCCGCAGGTCGTTGCAGATCTTCGAGAGCTTGATCGCGTTGCGCTTGAGGGACGCCGAGAACGACATGAAGGCGCCGGTGTCGCTCGTGGACTCCACGAGGTCGGTCGCCGTCTCGAGGTCGAGTCCGGTGATCTCCCGGAGGTGCCGCAGCACCGACGGGCCGTAGTCGGGATGCGCGGTGATACCCGTGCCGATCGCCGTCGCCCCCATGTTGATCTCGAACATGAGGTACGCGTTCTCCTGCAGGCGGTTGTAGTCCTCGCCCAGGGTCGTGGCGAAACCGTGGAACTCCTGGCCGAGCGTCATCGGCACGGCATCCTGCAGCTGGGTGCGCCCGACCTTGAGGACGTCGTGGAACTCCTCGGCCTTCGCCAGGAACGACTGCCGCAGCAGCCCCAGCTCCTCCAGCAGACTCCGGAGCGTGAGCGACAGGCCGATCTTCACCGCGGTCGGGTAGACGTCGTTCGTGGACTGGCTGCGGTTGGTGTCGTCGATCGGCGACAGGAAGGCGTAGTCGCCCTTCTCGCGCCCCGCCATCTCGAGCGCGATGTTGGTGATCACCTCGTTGGCGTTCATGTTCGTCGAGGTACCGGCGCCGCCCTGGATGACCCCCACGGCGAACTCGTCGTGGAACTCGCCGTCGATGACGCGCTGCGCGGCGCGGTCGATGAGATCGGCCTTGGCCGGGTCGAGCACCCCGATCTGCCGGTTCGCCCGCGCCGAGGCCTGCTTGACCATCGCGAGGGCCCGGACGAGGTCGGGGTAGACCGAGATCGGTCGCTTCGCGATGGGGAAGTTCTCCAGAGCCCGCGCGGTGTGGATGCCCCAGTAGGCATCGGCGGGGATCTCGAGGGAGCCGAGCGAATCGGTCTCGATACGGGTGCGCGTCATTGCGTCCAAAGCCATGGGGGATGTCCTCGTGGGTCGTCACGGCGGTCAGGGATCCCCCGAGCCTAACCACCGCGACCAGCGGAGTCGCTGGACACCACGGCCTGTCGCTGGACACCCGCACTCCCCCGCGTACAGCGGCGCCGCGCGGACGGGTTCAGCGCTTGCGCGAGAACGCCTCGAGCCGCTCCTCGGGAGTGAGGTCGGCCATCCGGGCGACCCACTCCGGCGTGAAGTAGCCCGCCGACTCCGCGTCGACCACGGGCACCACCGCATGCGTGATCGTGTCGTCCCACACGTGGACCAGGTGGAAGGACTGCCCGGCATCCATGCCGTTCACCTCGTCGGACGGGGCGGCGAGGTCCATCGTGTAGCAGGACGCCGCGGAGACGCTCACGGGAACGCCCGCGAAGGTGCCGGAGGTGGAGTAGTGCAGGTGTCCCGCGAGGATGGCGCGGACGTCGCTGCCGGCGATCGCCGCCGCCAGGCCCGGCTGGTCGCGGAGCTCGAGGATGTCGAAGAACGGGATGTGGGTCGGCAGCGGCGGGTGGTGCAGCGCCAGGATCGTACCGAGCGGAGCCGGCTCGGCGAGCTCTGCGCGGAGCCACTCCAGCTGAGCGGCATCGAGATCGCCGTGGTGCCAACCCGGAACGGTCGAGTCCAACGCGATGAGGCGGAGGCCGTCCAGGTCCCACACTCCGGTGACGGGTTCTTGGGTGGGGTCCGCGTCGAGCAGCTCCGCGCGCAGGGCGGGACGCTCGTCGTGATTGCCGGCGACCCACACGACCGGCGCGCCCAGACGCGCCGCCCACGGCTCGACCTCGGCTCGGAGCGCACGGTAGGCGTCGGGCTCACCGAGGTCGGTCAGATCTCCCGTGAACACCACGGCATCCGGTCGCACACCCGTCGCCTCGGCCGCCGTGAGCGTGCGGCGGAGGTGCGCGCCGGCGTCGTAACGACCACCCAACAGCCGGTCGCCGGCCAGCAGGTGCGTGTCACTGAGATGGAGGATCACACGCCGCGCGGGCGCGTGCTGACCGAACTGCACCGATGCCATGCCCTCAGCCTACGAGGGGCGTCCGACACGGTGCGTCAGTGATGGAAGAGGATCAGGAGCAGTGCGCCGAGCACCGCCGCCGCACAGACCACGAAGCACGCGTAGGCGCCGACGAGGGCGACGCGCTTCTGGCCCGTGCTCAGCGGATTGCGCGCGGCAGCCTTGGCCACCGCCTTCTCGGCGCGGCGCCGCTGCTTGTCGGTGAGCACCGTGATGGCATCCGTGAACTCCGCCGGCGCGACCAGCGGCGGACGGCCGCCCCGGACGAGCAGGCGCAACCCGAGCGCGTAGAACGTCACGACGACCGCGGCTCCCAGGAGCGCGGCCACGAAGACGTGGAGGAAGGCTTCCCAGTCGATGGTCATGCGCGGTCGTCCTTTCCGGCCTGCGCGCGCTCGAGCCGGCGCTGGCGACGGGTGGGGCCCGGCTTGCGCGGCACCTTCACCGCCGCCCCCGAATCGGCGACCTCGCTCATGGCGTTCGCGGAGGTGACCTCGTCACGCCGCGAGCGCAGGAAGAGCCCGAGGATGATGACGACCGCGATCACGGCGTCGACCGCCACGCCCCAGCCGCCCAGCCACACCACGATCAGCGCCGCCGCGGCCCCCACCGCACCGGCCGCGGGAAGCGTGAGCACCCAGCCGACCATGATGCGGCCGACCGTGTTCCAGCGCACCTTCGATCCGCGACGGCCGAGCCCGGAGCCGATGACCGATCCCGACGCGACCTGCGTGGTCGACAGCGCGAACCCGAGGGCGCTGGATGCCAGGATCGTCGCGGCCGTGGACGTCTCCGCCGAGAAGCCCTGCGCGGGCTTGACGTCGGTCAGTCCCTTGCCGAGCGTGCGGATGATGCGCCAGCCGCCCATGTACGTGCCGAGGGCGATCGTGAGGGCGCACGCGAAGACCACCCACAGCTGCGGGTCGGTCTCGGACGATGACTGCCAGCCGACGGTGATCAGGGCGAGCGTGATGACGCCCATCGTCTTCTGCGCGTCGTTCGTGCCGTGGGCGAGGGCCACGAGCGAGGACGTGAAGATCTGCCCCCACCGGAAGCCGTCGCGGCCGTCGGCCTTCATGTCGTACCGCCGTGTGATGCCGTAGGCGATCTTCGTGACGGTGAAGGCGATGATGCCGGCGGTCAGCGGAGCGATCAGCGCCGGCAGGATGACCTTGCTCAGCACGACACCGGTGTCGATCGCCGATGCCCCGACGCCCACGAGCGTCGCGCCGATGAGCCCGCCGAACAACGCGTGCGACGAGCTGGAGGGCAGCCCCAGCAGCCACGTGAGCATGTTCCAGGTGATCGCGCCGATGAGGCCGGCGAAGATGATCGGCGGGAAGATGTCTGGACTCAGCTGGTCCTCGCGGATCATGCCGCCCGAGATCGTCTTGGCGACCTCCGTCGACAGGAACGCGCCCACGAGGTTGAGGCTGGCGGCGAGGAGCACCGCGACCTTGGGCTTCAGCGCGCCGGTGGCGATGGGCGTGGCCATCGCGTTCGCGGTGTCGTGGAAGCCGTTGGTGAAATCGAAGAACAGTGCCAGGGCGATGACCAGCACGATGACAAGGGCTGCGCTCTCCACCGATCGCTTTCCGTAGGGGGAAGGAGGATGCCGACGGGATCGGCGCGGAGAACGAAGAGTTCACCTGACATTCGGCCCAGGTTCACGGGGCCGACGACATCATTTCACCGGCATGCATCCTGGTCAAACGCTGAGCCGCCCACGGCATCGGGAGCCGACTACCGTGGAGTGGTGACCGACACCGACGCCCGCCCCGTCCCTCCCGTCGCCGCCCGCCGCATCACGGCGCGCATCCATCACGGTGACACCTTCGACGACCCGTACGAGTGGCTGCGCGCCAAGGAGGACGCCGAGGTCGTGGCCCACCTCGAGGCCGAGAACGCGTACACCGACGCCCGCACCGAGCACCTGGCATCCCTCCGCGACGAGATCTTCGGCGAGATCAAGGGGCGCACGCTCGAGACCGACCTGTCCGTCCCCGCCCGCCGCGGCGAGTGGTGGTACTACGGCCGCACCGTCGCAAGCGCGCAGTACGGCATCCAGTGCCGCGCCCCGCTGGCCTCGCCCGACGACTGGACGCCGCCCCAGCTCTCGCCGGACGTCGCCGTACCCGGCGAACAGGTCCTCTTCGACGGGAACGTCGAGGCCGAGGGCACCGACTTCTTCTCCCTCGGGAGTTTCGAGGTCTCCAACGACGGCACGCGCATGCTCTACGGCATCGACGTCGCCGGCGACGAGCGCTACACCGTCCGCGTCCGCGACCTCGTCACCGGTGAGACGCTCGCCGACGAGATCCCCGGCACGTTCTCGGGCGCCACGTTCTCGCCCGACGGCCGCTTCATCGTCTACACCACCGTCGACGACGCATGGCGCCCCGACACCGTGTGGCTGCACGAGATCGGGACGGGCGTGGATGCCGACGTGCAGCTGTTCCACGAACCCGACGAGCGGTATTGGGTGGGAGCCGACTTCACCCGCAGCGACCGGTACCTGATCATCGGCGTGGGGTCCTCGATCACCTCGGAGGAGCGCCTGCTCGACGCCGATGACCTGCGGGGCGAGGCCCGGATCGTCTGGCCCCGCCGCGAGGGCGTGGAGTACTCGGTCGAGCACGCCGTCGTCGACGGCGCGGACGTGCTGTACATCCTCCACAACGACGGCGCCCTCGATTTCGAGGTGGTGCGGGTCGCGGCATCCGATCCTCAGGGGCCGCGCGAGACCGTGATCGCCCATCGCCCCGGCGAGCGCCTGCTGGGCGTCGACACCTTCCGCGACTGGGGTGTCGTCGCCTACCGTCGCGACGGCCTCGCACGCCTCGGCCTGCTGTCGTACGCCGACCACGCCGTGTCCGAGATCGCGTTCGACGAGCCGCTGTACAGCGTCGGCACCGGCGGCAACCCCGAGTGGGCTCCCCCCGTGCTGCGCGTGGGCTACGGATCTTTCGTGACACCGGGCACCGTGTACGACTACGTCATCGACACCGGCGAGCTGCTGCTGCGCAAGCGTCAGCCCGTCCTCGGCGGCTTCGACCCCGACGACTACGGTCAGGCCCGCGCCTGGGCGACGGCCGACGACGGCACCCAGGTGCCCGTGTCCCTGGTGTGGAAGCGTTCGTTCGGCGAGCCCGGCGCCTCGCCGCGTCCCGTGCACCTCTACGGCTACGGCTCCTACGAGCACTCCATCGAGCCCGGCTTCTCGGTTCCGCGACTGTCGCTGCTGGACCGCGGCGTCGTCTTCGCGGTCGCCCACGTCCGTGGCGGCGGCGAGATGGGTCGCCAGTGGTACGAGGACGGCAAGCTGCAGGCGAAGCGCAACACCTTCACCGATTTCGTCGCGGTGGCGCGGCACCTCGTGGCATCCGGGTACACCACCCCCGACCGCCTCGTCGCCGAGGGCGGGAGCGCCGGCGGGCTGCTGATGGGCGCCGTCGCCAACCTCGCGCCCGAGCTGTTCGCCGGGATCCTCGCCGACGTGCCGTTCGTCGACGCGCTGACGACGATCCTCGACCCCTCGCTCCCCCTCACGGTCATCGAATGGGACGAGTGGGGCGACCCGCTGCACGACGCCGAGGTGTACGCGTACATGAAGTCGTACTCGCCGTACGAGAACGTGCGCGAGGGCGTGGCGTACCCGCGCATCCTCGCCGTGACCTCGCTCAACGACACCCGCGTGCTGTACGTCGAGCCCGCCAAGTGGGTGCAGCGCCTGCGCGAGGTCGGCGCCGACGCACTGCTGAAGTGCGAGATGGTCGCCGGGCACGGCGGCGTGAGCGGCCGCTACAACGCGTGGCGCGAGCGCGCGTTCGAGCTGGCCTGGCTGCTGGACGTGCTGGGCCTGGCCGAGTAACGCCGGGGATCGTTCCGGTACAGGGCCGCGGCAGCTCGAGGCGTCCTGTACCGGAACGATCTCCTGTTCTCGCGCGAGGCGCCACGGCTTCTCCCCAGCCCGGTGGCATCCTGATCCATCCACGAGGTGCGCGGTGACAGCGTTCGCGAGGCGGGGCGCGTGGGCATCATCGGGGGAATGAGTGACGCCCTGGTCGAGTTCGTCCGTCGCCGCGGCGGCGCCGCGCACACCCGCACCGCGCGCGCAGCCGGCTTCCTGCCGCACGCGATGGTCACCGCGGTGCGGGACGGCAGGCTCGACCGCGTCCGCCGCTCGTGGTTGATCCATCCGGACTGCACCCCGTCCCGCCGCGCCGCCGCCGCCCGCAGCGGACGCCTCACGTGTGTGAGCGCCGCGGCGGAGCAGGGTCTCTGGGTGCCGTCATCCGGCGATCTCCACATCTGGGTGCCGCCGACGGCTTCGCGAGTGGATGCCACGGGCGTGCGGCTCCACCGCGCCATCGGCCCCGTTCCCCTGGCACCCATCGAGCCCGTCGAGCACATTCTGAACGTGCTGTTCCACGTGGCATCCTGCGTTCCGCCCGCCGATGCCCTCGCGGTGTGGGAATCGGCGCTGCGACGTCGCATGGTCCACCCCGATGTCCTGGCGCGCGTGGTCTGGCGCTCCCCCCGCGCCGCGCGGGTGGCTCGCGCCGCCGGGGTGTTGTCGGACTCGGGGCTCGAGAGCCACTTCTGCGCGCTCCTGGCCACCGCCGGCATCCCGCTGCGCCAACAGGTGCGTATCGAGGGCCACGACGTCGACGGGCTGATCGGCGAACGGCTCGTGGTCCAGCTCGACGGATTCGCCTTCCACAGCGCCGCGAAAGACCGTCGTCGTGACCTCGATCACGACGCACGGCTCGTGCTGCGCGGGTACACCGTCGTGCGCTTCGACTACGCGCAGGTGATGTTCGACTCGGCGACGGTGCTCGACCGACTCCGGGTCGCGATGGCGCAGGGGCTGCACCTCGCGCCGCGCTGACACCCCGCGCGAGAACAGGAGATCGTTCGGAGACAGGATGCCTCTGCCCCGGAGGGTCCTGTCCTCGAACGATCTCCTGTGCTCGAACGCCGGGTGAGTTCAGCCGAAGAGCGCGGCGGCTTCTTCGTAGCGGTAGAGGGGCACGCTGTTCAGCTCGCCGAGCGCGTCGGCGAACGGCACGCGGATGATGTCGGTGCCGCGCATCGCCACCATCTGCCCCCAGGCGCCGTCGGCGAGCGCGTCGGCGGCGTGCAGCCCCAGACGCGTCGCGAGCACGCGGTCGAACGCCGACGGCGAACCACCGCGCTGGATGTGGCCCAGCACCGTGGCGCGGGTCTCGATGCCGGTCAGGCGCTCGATCTCGGGGGCCAGCAGCTCACCGATGCCGCCGAGGCGGGGACGGTTGAAGGCATCCAGGCCCTTGTCGCTGAACGCCTCGTCCATGCCCTGCAGCTTGAAGCCCTCCGAGACGACCACCAACGGCGCACGGCCGCGGTCGTGGGCGCGCGTGACCTGCTCGACGATCTCGTCGATCGACATCGGCACCTCGGGGATGCAGATGACGTGGGCGCCCGCGGCGATGCCGGCGTGCAGGGCGATCCAGCCGACGTGCCGGCCCATGACCTCGGCCACCATGCAGCGCTGGTGCGAGTCACCCGTGGTGCGGAGGCGGTCCATGGCATCCGTGGCGATGTTGACCGCGGTGTCGAAGCCGAACGAGTAATCGGTGGCGCGCAGGTCGTTGTCGATCGTCTTGGGGACGCCGATCACGTTGATGCCGTCCTTCGACAGGCGATCGGCCGCGGCGAGCGTGCCCTCGCCGCCGATGGCCAGGATGCCGTCGATGCGGTGCCCGTAGAGCGTCTTGGAGATGTTCTCGGCGCCACCGCGCACACCCTCGTAGGGGTTCGTGCGGCTCGTGCCGAGGATCGTGCCGCCCACCTTGGACAGACCCTTCACCTCGTGGCGGGTCAGCGGGAAGAAGTCACCGTCGACGACGCCACGCCAGCCGTCGCGGATGCCGACGAACTCGATGTCGTGATTGGTGGTGCCTTTGAGCACGACGCCACGGATGACGGCGTTCAGCCCGGGGCAGTCTCCGCCGCTGGTCAGGATGCCGATCTTCATGCTGGAACCTCGCTATTGGGGATGATCGAGTCGGCGACGCTGCCGCGTTCGACCTTAGTGCCCCACCCGCCGCGCCCGCCAAACGGGGGACGTCTCACGCGGGATGCCACCGGTCCACGCCCATGGGGTGTTCGGCGACCCACCGTTCCTCCGGCCCCACGTCGACCGGGTTCCGGAACCAGAACGTCTCGTCCGGAACCCACCCCGCGATCGTGCTGGCTCCCCCGTCGCCGAGGTCGATGATCCGTCCCGCGCCGGCGAGGTACCCGGTCACGGTGAGATGGACGCCGACCGCCGCGCGCGCCACCGCCGCCCAGTCCGGGATCACCCAGACGCCGTCGCGCCCCGTCGTCCAGTCCCAGACGGTGCGCCGTGACGCGGTGACGACCAGCGGATGCCGCAGGCACAGCGCCGCCCAGGCTTCGGGGCCGTCGATCTCGATGACGTCACCCGCGGGCGGGTCGACGCGACGCGAACGCGCGGACAGCCACCCGAAGGAGTCCTCGACGAAGGACAGGCCCAGCGGGCCACGCTCGCCGAGGCGGGTCGTACGCGGAAGAGGGAAGGGCGGCGTCGACCACCACGGGCCGGAGACCCCGGTGGAGCCCGCGAACCGAAGCTCGTCGGCTGCCATGTCCGCGCGCCACTCAGGGAGGATCCGTGTCGGATCGACGGCACGAAACGGCTCCTCCTCCCACGCCACGTCCGCCTGGTGTTCGCGCGCGAACGGGCTCGCCCACCACTCGACGAGGCCGGATCGCACGATGCCGTCCGCCATCCGCCGCAGGACGGGTCGCATCTCCGGCGCGGCCGCGAGCTCGTCCATCCCCGAGGGCGGCTGCCAGTACGCGGCCTCGTCGACCGCCTGCCACAGCGCGTGCGCGAGCGTCTGCGACGTCATCGCGGGCACGGGAAGCGCAGCGAGCGCCGCCGCCGCGGCGCGCGGGGACACCTCGGGCTCGACGAACGGCTCCGTCCCGTCGGTGAACGAGAGCAGCACACTCGCGCCTCGTTCGCGCCCGTGCGCGGCCCAGAACGCCGCCTGAACGGCCTCTCTCGTCTCGGGGGTGTCGGCGCGACGCGCTCCTTCGAGCAGGACCTCCAGGCACAGCCGACGCCCACGCGGACCGTCGATCAGTGCGGACGGATCGAGGGGCATGCCCCGACCCTAGCGAGCGTGCACGCCCCACGACGCACGAACGCCCCGGCGGCACCGGGGCGTTCGTGGGAGGGCTCAGGCGCCGAGCGCCTGCCGCAGCAGGTGCATGAGCGCGGAGAGCTGCACCGAGTCGCTGGACCCCGGCTCGATGGCGAGGCCGTCGAGGGCGCGCTGCGCCAGGCCCTCCTTCGAGTCGATGAGCTCGGCGATCTTGGTGTCGATCGTGTGCGCGGCGATGATGCGCCAGGCCGTGACGGGCTCGTCCTGGCCGATGCGGTGCACGCGGTCGATGGCCTGCGTCTGCTCCGCGGCCGTCCACGACAGTTCGGCGAGCACGACGTTGGACGCCGCCTGCATGTTCAGTCCCACGCCCGCGGCGGTGAGCGAACACACCGCGATGCCCACGGACGGGTCGGTGTTGAACGCGTCGATCGCGGCCTGGCGCGCCGTGGACGTCTGGTCTCCGCGCACCGACACCGCCTTCAGACCGGATGCCTTGAAGTGGGCCTCCGCGGCATCCATGACGTCGATGTGCTTGGCGAAGAACACGACCTTGCCGACCGAACGCTGAAGCTGCACGGCGTAGTCGGCCGCCAGTTGCGCCTTGGCCTGTCCGATGCGACGGACCATCGTGAAGACGTTCTCGGAGCCGGTTCCGGCGGCCTTCGACTCTTCGAGCTCGCCGTGCGCGACGAGGCGGACGATGTCCTCGTCGATCTCGCCCGGCGCGAGCCCACGGTCACCCCGGGCCTCGATGATCCGGCGGTACTTCGCGGCGAGACGCGCGCCGAGTTCGCGCTCGGCGTGGCGGATCGAGCGGCCGTACTCGTCGTCGAGCTCGACGGGGAGGTCGGCGACGAGCTTGTCGGGGAGGTCGGCGGCGACGTCCTTCTTCTTGCGCCGAACGATCCCCATCGAGATCACGGCCTCGCGCGCCTCGGGGTAGAACGCCTTGTCCGCGGGCGTGAGGCCCGTGGCATCCAGCTTCTCCATCAGCTCGGGACCCGGCTTCTCGCCGTTCGTCCAGCCGAGGAAGCGCCAGATCGCGTCGAAGTCCTCGACGTCGTTGATGAGCGGGGTACCGGTGAGCGCGAGCAGGAGCGGATCGCGCGTCTGCTGACGGACGCGGGAGGCCAGGGCGAGGACGTTCTGCGACCGCTGCGACGACAGGTTCTTGATGAAGTGCGCCTCGTCGACCGCGATGCCCTTGAGGCCGATCGACGACAGCCACGACAGGTGGCGGTCGAGGATCTCGTAGTTGACGATGAACACGTCGGCGAACGCGTCGATGTCGGCGCCGCTCCCCGAGATGACGGTGGCGCGGCGGTGGGGCGTCCAGCGCTGCACTTCGCGCGCCCAGTTCATCTTCACGACGTTGGGCACCACGACCAGCAGCGGGTAGGCCTCGGCGACCGAGGCGGCGAGCACCGATTCGGCCGTCTTGCCCAGACCCGGCTCGTCGGCGAGCAGGAACGAACGGTGCCCCTGACGAACGGCCTCGAGGAAGCGCGACTGGTGCGGCATGACCTCGAGCCCGCGCGGCGAGAGCCGGTCGAACTCGGGCACGGGGGGCAGGTCCATGCTGGCGGCCGACCCACCGGCACCGGTCTCGAAGGCCTTGTAGAGCGGGCCCATGAGTTCCCAGCCGTCCAGGCGTCGCCGGGGGGCGTCGCCGGTGCTGCGCGGGGTGAGATCGGGCGGCAGGAACGGGTTCGCCATCTGGCGCGCCTCGATGGAGGGCGGGATGACCTGCTTCTCGGCCAGCGCCGCCGGCACCACCGGGGCGACTTGCGGGGCGGTGTCGGTGATGATGAGCTCGTCGGGTGCCAGCTCGGCACCGGACTCCAGCAGCCAGTCGCGGCGCATGCGGCGCGCGACCGGCGACGTGGCCTGGTCGACCTCGAGCAGCTGGATCAGCGACGTGTCGCGCGCGGCGGTCTTGGCCAGGATGGTGGCCACACCGTCGAGCCGCTTGAGCAGCTCGGCGCGTGCGGCGTCGGTGATCTCGGTGTCGGCCTTGACGCGGGCGCGCTCCTCGCGGACGAGGAAGGCGATCACCTGGAACTTCACCCGGTTGGTCGGGCCGAGCTTGCCGCGTTGCGCTTTGGCTTCGACCTCGCGCACCTTGCGGGCGAGGATGGGGATGACGGGGGCCTCGTCGTCGCGACGGGATGACGAGGTCTTGCGGCGCCGTTGGCTCGAGCCTCGGGCGGCGGTTGCCGTGGTCGGCATGCTCCTCCTGAGCGTGTCGTCCGGACGTGTCCGGAACGTCCCGGCCGGTGGCCGGTGGATCAGTGATCCCGGAGAGTGCCGCGAGACTCACCGCCGGAGCGGCAGCGTCTGCGACCCGCGACGCGTCTTCACCGGAACGGCTCGCGAGGAGGCGGGTGACGGGATCGAGACCATTCTAGCGCGTCGGCGGGTGGTCCTGACGTACCCCTCCCCCGGCGATTCGACGACACCTACGCTGGGGCGATGGCCGAACCGATGTCGCGCGACCAGCGCGTGGTGCTCGCCGTCGCCGTGCTGGCATCCTTCGTGTCGTTCCTCGACGGCACCGTGGTGAACGTCGCCCTCCCCGCGATCTCGCGCGATCTGGGCGGCGGCCTGTCGACGCAGCAGTGGGTGGTGGATGCCTATCTCGTGACGCTCGGCGCGTTCATCCTCGTCGCCGGCTCCCTCAGCGACGTCCTGGGCCGCACCCTGGTGCTGCGGATCGGGCTGGTCGGGTTCGGCGTGACCTCGATCGCGATCGCCGCGGCCCCCACGGCCGAGTTCCTCATCGTCGCGCGGGCACTCCAGGGGGTTGCCGGGGCGTTGCTCGTACCGAGTTCCCTCGCGCTGATCACATCGACCTTCCGCGGCCCGGCCCAGGCCCGGGCGATCGGCATCTGGACCGGGGCGACCACCGTCGCGATGATCGCCGGTCCCCTCATCGGCGGCGTCTTCGTGGACACGCTCTCCTGGCGGTTGGTGTTCCTCGTCAACGTGCTGCCCATCGGCGCCACGCTGTGGCTCCTGGCCCGATCGGGGCATGTGGACCACCGACGCGCCGGGGCGCGCGTCGACATCCTCGGTGCCGTGCTCTGCGCGGCGGGCCTCGGCGGAGTCGTGTTCGCCCTCATCGAGCAGCCGAACCTGGGGTGGGCGTCACCGGTCATCTGGGGGCCGGGAGTGATCGGCATCCTGTCGTTCGCGGGCTTCCTCGTTCGCCAGCGCACGGCCCGCCAGCCCATGATGCCGCTGGACCTGTTCCGCTCCCGCAACTTCTGGGCCGGCAATCTCACGACCGTCTTCGTGTACGCGGCGCTGTCGCTGAACGGGTTCGTGGTCGGGGTCTATCTGCAGCAGGGGGCGGGCCTGCCCGCGACGCTCGCGGGCCTGGCCTCGTTGCCGAGCACGCTGCTGATGATCACGCTCAGCTCCCGGATGGGCGCCCTGGCGGGGCGGTACGGCCCCCGCCTGTTCATGACGCTCGGCCCCGTGGTGATGGCGGCGGGCGCTCTGCTGCTGCTGTCGGTGCGGCCCGACTTCGACTATTGGACCCAGGTGCTCCCGGGGATCGTCGTGTTCGGACTGGGGCTGACCGCGACGGTGTCGCCGCTGACCGCCGCGGTGCTCGGCGCGATCGAGACGGAGCGCTCGGGGATCGCCTCCGCGGTCAACAACGCCGTCTCCCGTGTGGCGGGCCTCCTCGCGATCGCCGCGATCTCGGCGGTTGCCGGGGGCGCGCTCGACATCGACGGGTTCCACCGCGCCGCGGTGTTCACCGCCGTGCTGATGCTCCTCGGTGCCGCGGCCGCGTTCCTCGGCATCCGGAATCATCTGTCGCGGCGCGACTGAGTCCGCGCGCCTCCACCCGTGGGCGGTCCCGGGTCAGCGCAGGATGCCGCGGACCCGTTCGACGTCGTCGGCCATCTGCACCAGCAACGCGTCGATGCCGTCGAACGCCGCCATGCCGCGGACCCGCTCGACGAAACGCACCTCGACGTGATGCCCGTACAGATCGAGGTCGGTCTCGTCGAGCACGTACACCTCGACCTGCCGCGTGTGCACGTCGTCGAACGTGGGATTCGTCCCGATGCTGACCGCGGCCGGATAGCTGATCCGGCGGGCGCCGTCCACGTCGATGAGCCACCCCGCGTACACGCCGTCCGCCGGCACGAAGCCCTCGAGGTCGGGCGAGAGGTTGGCCGTCGGATACCCGAGCTCGCGCCCGCGCTTGAGCCCGTGGACCACCTCGCCCCAGACCGACGGCGAGCGGCCGAGCAGGCGCGCGGCGGTGGCGATGTCGCCCGCCGCGAGCGCCTCGCGGATCCACGTCGACGACACGCGCCGGTCGGCGTGGACGGCACGGACGTCGTCGACGACGTCGACACGGAAGCCGTGCTCCTCCCCCATCCGCGCGAGCAGGTCCGGGTCGCCGGCACCGCCCGCGCCGAACCGGAAGTCGCGACCGACGAGCACGGTGCGCGCCGCGAGGGCGTCGACCAGCACCTCGCGGACGAAGTCCTCCGCGGGCTGCGCGGCCCGAGTCTCATCGAAAGTCAGCAGCAGGGTGGCATCCACTCCCGCGCGGTCGAGCAGCTCGAGCTTCTGGTGCGGGCCGATCACGTCCGGCGGGCACCGGTCGGGTCGCAGGACGCTCAACGGATTGCGGTCGAAGGTCACGGCCACGACCTGGGCGCCGTCGGCCGCCTCCACGCGCGCGCGATCGATGACGGCCCGGTGGCCGGTGTGCACACCGTCGAACTTCCCGATCGCGACGACCGACGGGCCGAAGCCCGAGGGCACGTCGGCCGGGTCGCGGAAGACGATCACGGGGCGGTCCTGCGGTGCCGGATCAGCCACCACAGCCCGAGGAAGGGCAGGACCAGCGGGATGAACAGGTAGCCGATGCCGTACACCGACCACACCGTCGGGTGCTGGAAGAGCGCGGGCAGGGCCAGGCTCAGGGTACCGACGACGATCACGCCCACGAGCTCGAAACAGATCGCGATCCAGGCGACGCGGTACCAGGTCGCGCGCGACGAGAAGATCAGCGCGAGCGTGGCCAGGATGTAGACCACCGCGGCGAGGGCGGAGAGCGAGTAGGCGACGGGGGCGTCGTCGAACTCGCGGACGATCTGCACGAACGACCGGCCGGTGGCGGCGAGCGCCATGATGCCGTAGACGATCACGAGGACCCGGCCGATGCCGGTCATTCCGCGGGTGCGGGCGGGAGTGGTGGATGCCATGACCTCCCCATCCTAGGCGGCCGGGCGCCGCGGCATCCGGTGCCCTCAGGCCACCTGCACCGTCCAGATCACGTGCATGCGCCACACCATGACGGCGACGGCGAGGGCCGCGACCCCCATGATGACGGTGCTCCACCGACTGCGTTCGATGAGCGCCCACGCCGCCCCCGCCGGCGGCAGGAGCGCGGCGGACACGAGATAGGTCCAGAACTCCAGCAGACTGCCCGTCGGCGGGTTGCCCGCGAAGGGCGAGGCGATGGCGATGACGATCTGCACGATCAGGAGCACCTCGATGAGGGCGAGCGCCCCCACGGTGACGTCGGACGGGCGGCGGCCGGCCAGCCCCGCGACGACCGCGATGAGCCCCGCCAGGACGGCGACCCCCACCTGCGTGAGTGTGAACCACAGGATCATCCCGCGACCTCCTCGGGCATGTTCATGACGCTCTTGAGCTGAGTGCCGCGGCGCTCGACGATCCCCACCAGACGCCCGTCGGGATCGATCGCGGCGGCGCGCTCGCCCGTCAACCGACCGCCGCCGTCGATGCGCTTGCCGTGGCGGAGGTCGCGAGCCTCCTCGGCCCCGACCGCGAGGGCACCGACGACCGCGGCCGCGGCGGTCGCCGGTTTCACGAGCACGGTCTCGGCGATGGCGTCGACGGAGACCGCGGCGGCGACGTCGAACGCCCCGATGCGGGTCCGGCGGAGAGCGGTCAGGTGACCGCCGACCCCGAGCGCCGCGCCGAGGTCACGGGCGAGCGCCCGGATGTAAGTGCCGCTCGAGCAGTCCACGACGACGTCGAGCGCGATCGTCGCCGCCTCCCGGCGCGCGGCCCGGACCTCGAAACGGGACACCGTCACGCGGCGGGCCTTCAGCTCCACCGTCTCGCCCGCCCGGGCGAGGTCGTACGCCCGGCGCCCGTTCACCTTGATCGCCGAGACCGTGCTCGGCACCTGGTCGATCTCGCCGCTCAGGTCGGCGATCCCGGCGGCGATCGCCGCATCGGTCACGGCGGCGACGGTCGTGGCATCCGCCCGGGCCGTCTCCTCGCCGTCGGCGTCGTCGCTGTCGGTCGAGATCCCGAGCAGCACGGTCGCCTCGTACGTCTTGTCGGCGCCGACGACGTAGGTCAGCAGCCTCGTCGCGCCCTCGACGCCCAGGACGAGCAACCCCGTCGCCATCGGGTCGAGCGTGCCCGCGTGGCCGATCTTGCGGGTGCCCAGGGCGCGACGCGCGCGCGCCACGACGTCATGGCTGGTGATGCCTCCGGGCTTGTCGACGAGGAGGATGCCGGGGCGTGCCATCAGCAGAAGTCGCCGAACACCTGCACGGGGTGTGCGGGGTCGGAGTTCTCGACGATGACCGAGGCGGCCGCCTTCGGGCGCGCCTCGCGGAGGTAGCGCTTCTCGGCATCCGGGAGTTCGGGACGCGGGGCGCCGAACGGCGGGTTCGCCTCGAGCCACACCGACCAGTTCGAGAGGCCTCGCAGGCCCGCGGCGTGGAGGAAGCGGCCGTCGACGACGAGGACCGCGCGATCGGGTGCGACGTCGCCGTCGCCGAACGGCTCGCCGGCACGGAACGGGGCGACGAGCTTCTCGCGGACGTCGCCCGCGTCGTCGGCGAGCGTCGCACGGAAGACGGCCGTGCCGTCCTCGCCGACCGCCGCGGCGAAACCGTCCGCGAAGGCCGTGGCGGCAGCGGCATCCAGCGCGTCGATCGCCACGACGAGACGTCCGTTGCCCGCGTTCTGGCGCATCAGGTCACGGAGGCTCCGCTGCACGGTCTCCACGGGGTTCTCGCTCGACATGCCTCCAGCCTAGGTCGCGCCCGGCCCCCGCACGCTCCCACCCGCCCCACGCCCGCGCACGCCCCCACCCGCCCCACGCCCGCGCACGCCCCCACCCGCCCCACGCCCGCGCACGGTCCCACTCGGCGCACGCTCGTGCACGCTTCCACCCGATAAACGCGATCGGCGACGAGACACGGCGGGCGAACCCGTGTCTGGCCGTGGATCGCGTTTATCGAGTGCCGCCGCGGCACCCACCGACCGGGTGGGGCGCCAGGCGGAGTCGGCGCGGGCGGGCGCGAGGACTCGTAGGGTGGAGGGATGCCAGGGATCGCCGCGCCGCTCATAGCGTGGTACCGCGGCAACGCGCGGGATCTCCCCTGGCGGAGGCCCGGCTTCGGCGCCTGGGGCACCCTCGTCAGCGAGTTCATGCTGCAGCAGACCCCCGTCGCGCGGGTCATCCCGCACCTGGAGGCGTGGCTGGGGCGGTGGCCGACCCCGGCGGACCTGGCCGCGGCCGGCCCCGCGGAGGCCGTCACGCAGTGGGCGAACCTGGGGTACCCGCGGCGTGCCCTCTGGCTGCACCGCGCCGCCGTCGAGATCCGCGACCGCCACGATGGGATCGTGCCGCGCGACGTCGACGCCCTGCTCGCACTCACCGGCATCGGCGACTACACGGCCCGCGCCGTGGCGGTGTTCGCCTACGGCGACCGGCATCCCGTGGTCGACACCAACACCCGGCGCGTGCTCGCCCGGGTCGTGGACGGCGCCGCCCAGCCCGGACCGCCCGGCAAGGCGGACCTCGCGCGCATGGCGGCGGAGCTCCCCGACGACATCGACGAGGCGGCGATCGTGAACGCGGCGGCGATGGAACTCGGAGCGATCGTGTGCACGGCCCGCGCGCCCCGGTGCGACGTCTGCCCGCTCGCCGCGCAGTGCGCGTGGCGCGCGGCCGGATACCCGGCGTCCGAGGACCGACGACGGCGTCAGGCGAAGTACGAGGGCAGTGACCGCCAGGCGCGCGGAGCGGTTCTGAAGGTGCTGCGCGATGCGTCCCCCGCCCCCGTTCCGCTCGACGACATGATCCCCGACTGGCCCGACGCCGGGCAGCGCGACCGCGCCATCGACTCGCTGATCGCCGACGGGCTCGCCGAGGCCGACGGCGGAGCGCTCTTCCTCCCCCGCTGACCGCGCGCTGGCGTACCGTCTCGCGGAGTGCACCGCCGGCACGCCGCCGCGGGACCGATCCGGGCGGCGTGTGGTCCGCGATCTCCGCGGGATGGCACTCCCTCGATCACCCCGTCATCACGACGGGGAGGGCAGGGAAGGAGACGGGTCGAGCCGGACGGGATCGGGTGCGAGCCGCGCGTCGAGTCGATCGGCGCGGAACTGTCCCGTCAGGACCAGGATCACGGTCACCGCGGCGAACACGCCCCACATCACGATGCCCAGCGGACCGGCGATCACCGGGGAGGGCGTGGCGGAGCCGGCCGCGATGACGAGGGCGCCGAGTCCCGCGGAGGCGTTGAACGCTCCGTGGGCGAAGACCGCGGGCCAGACGGATGCCGTCCGCAGCCGGGTCCAGCCGAGCAGGATGCCGAAGAAGACGCACGCCACGATCATCAGCAGCACGCCGAACGCGTTGGGCTCGAGGAAGTTGTACCCCAGCAGGATCAACGGCGCGTGCCACAGCCCCCAGAACGCACCCGAGAGCAGAAGCGCGGGCCACACCCCCAGCGGGCGGAGGGCGGGCAGCAGGAAGCCGCGCCAGCCGAGCTCCTCGCCGAACGCGAAGGGCGCGTTGATGAGCGCCCCGATCGGGATCGTGGCCAGTTGCACCGCGGCGAGCAGCGCCACCGGCGGGAGCGGGGTCCCCGCCGGGACCGCCGCCTCGAGGGTCTCGCGGAAGCCGGAGAATCCGACCAGGTCGAATGTCGCGACACCGACCGCCGCCACGACCGCGAGGCCCACCGCCACCAGGAGCGGGGCCGCGATGATGACGGCCACGCACGTCCAGACGGTGCGGGCAGCCGGCCGGAGCGGCCACATGCCCAGCTCGCGGAGCACGACACGCGCACCGCGCCGCCCCCGCGTGCGCCGCTGGACCTGGAGGGCTGCGAGGACACCGAGCGTCGGGGTGAACATCATGGCGGCGGCGAAGAGGCCGAGGAACGGATCGGCCAGCCCCGATCCCCGCAGCCACAGCGGCAGCGCGACGAGCCAGGACAGCGCGACGGAGGTGACGGCGAAGACGCCGATGGCGATCCAGTCCGGGCGAGACGAAGCGGTCATGCGCCGAGCCTACGAACGGGGGGATGCCACCACCTCCCCCGCGCGAGGGAGAGACGCACCTCCGCCCCCGGACGGACGCCGCGGGTCCGCGCTGCGGACTCTCCCGGCGACACGCCGATCGAACCCCCACACGCTCGGCGTGTCGTGCGTGGACTCCGCACGACGGCGCGCCGGAGACGACGAACGGCCGGAGCCCGAGGGGCATCCGGCCGTCACCGAGGTCGGCGTCAGCCGCGCGCGTCGTCCTCGTCGTCGTCGTCCTCGTCGAACTCGCGCGGCTTGACGTACGGGTCGGCCTCGCCGGCGTACGACGCGCTCGCGGCGAGTCCCGCGACCGACTCGTCGCGTTCGCGCGCTTCGCGCAGCAGCGCCGAGATGTGGTCGGCGTTCTCGGGGATGGCGTCGAGGATGAACTCCAGCGTCGGAGTCAACCGGGTGTTGAGGTTCTTCCCCACTTCACTGCGCAGCATTCCCGTGGCCGACTTCAGCGCCGCGGCCGTATCGGCCCGGTGCGCTTCGTCGCCCATCACGGTGTAGAACACCGACGCGTGCTGCAGGTCGCCGGTCACGCGCACGTCGGTGATCGTGACGAATCCGAGCCGCGGGTCGCGCAGCCCTTTTTCGAGGCGCTCCGCGAGGACCACCCGAATGCGGTCGGCCACGCGGGCCTGTCGTTCCCCTGCCACTGCCTTCTCCTTCTTCCATACCGCCGCGGATGACGCAGCGGGTGGGCGTCCCGTCGAGGATGCCGCCCCCAGCGTAGGCCGGAGGGGTGTGCATCTCCGAGAGCATCGGGGCAGGGGCCCCGCTCTGCTCTCGGAGATGCACACCCCGCAGGCCGAAGCGGGAGCCGCGTCCGAAGACGCGACCCCCGCCCGATGTGATCAGCCTCGCGGCTTCTCGACCATCTCGGTGGTCTCGATCTCGTCGCCGACCTGGATGTCGTTGTACTTGCCGAGTCCGATACCGGCCTCGAAGTCCGTGCGGACCTCGGTGACGTCGTCCTTGAAGCGGCGCAGCGACTCGATCTGCAGGCCGTCGGCCAGCACGACGCCGTCGCGGATGACGCGCGCCTTGGCGTTGCGCGTGATCGTGCCCGAGCGGACGATGACACCGGCGATGTTGCCGAACTTCGAGGAGCGGAACACCTCGCGGATCTCGGCGACACCCGACTGCACCTCTTCGAACTCCGGCTTGAGCAGGCCCTTGAGCGACTGCTCCACGTCGTCGATCGCGTTGTAGATGACCGAGTAGAACCGGACGTCCACACCCTCGCGGGCGGCGCGCTCGCGGGCCTTGGTGTCGGGGCGGACGTTGAAGCCGATCACGATCGCGTTGTCGATCGTGGCCAGGTTGATGTCCGACTCGGTGATCGCACCCACACCGCGGTGGATGATGCGCAGCTGGACGCTGTCGTCGACCTCGATCTTGAGCAGCGATTCCTCGAGCGCCTCGACGGCACCCGACACGTCACCCTTGATGATGAGGTTGAGCGACTCGACCTTGCCCTCTTCGAGAGCGCGGGTGAAGTCCTCGAGCGAGATGCGCTTGCGGGCCTTGGCCAGCTGGGCGTTGCGCTCGGCGGCTTCGCGCTTCTCGGCGATCTGGCGCGCGGTGCGGTCTTCCTCGGTGACGATGAAGACGTCGCCGGCACGCGGGACCGAGTTGAGGCCCTGCACCTGGACGGGACGCGAGGGGTAGGCCTCGTCGACCGCATCGCCGTTCTCGTCGATCATCGCTCGGACGCGGCCGTACGCCGTTCCCGCGACGATCGCGTCGCCGACGCGCAGCGTTCCGGACTGGATGAGCACGGTGGCCACCGAACCGCGGCCCTTGTCGAGCTTCGCTTCGATCGCGACACCGCGGGCCGCCTTGTTCGGGTTGGCCGTCAGGTCGAGACCGGCGTCGGCCGTCAGCAGCACGGCGTCCAGGAGCTCCTGGATGTTCGTGCCCTGGCGGGCAGAGACGTCGACGAACATGACGTCGCCGCCGTACTCCTCAGCGACCAAACCGTACTCGGTGAGCTGCTGGCGCACCTTCGCGGGGTTGGCGTCCGGCTTGTCGACCTTGTTGACCGCGACCACGATCGGCACGTTCGCCGCCTGGGCGTGGTTCAGCGCCTCGACCGTCTGGGGCATGATGCCGTCGTCGGCCGCGACCACGAGGATCGCGATGTCGGTCACCTGCGCACCGCGGGCACGCATGGCGGTGAACGCCTCGTGACCCGGGGTGTCGATGAAGGTGATCGCGCGCTCGATGCCCTCGTGCTCGGTCCAGACCTGGTACGCACCGATGTGCTGCGTGATGCCGCCGGCCTCGCCCGCGACCACGTTGGTCTGGCGGATGGCGTCGAGCAGTCGCGTCTTACCGTGGTCGACGTGGCCCATGACGGTGACCACGGGAGGACGGATCTCGAGGTCGTCCTCGCTCTCGGCCTCCAGCTCGGCGTCGAGGTCGAGACCGAAGCCCTCGAGGAGCTCTTTGTCCTCGTCCTCGGGCGAGACCATCTGGATCTTGTAGCCGAGTTCGGCGCCGAGCACCTCGAACGTCGCCTCGTCGAGCGACTCGGTGGCGGTGGCCATCTCACCCAGGTTGAACAGGATGGTCACGAGCGTGCCGGGCTGCACGGTGTAGCCGCGCAGGGCCTCGAGCTTGTCCGCGAAGTCGGCGATCGAGGCACCACGACGCAGGCGGATGATCTCGCCGTTGCCCTTCGAGACGTTGACGCCGCCGACGACCGGCGCCGACCGCATCTCGAATTCCTGCCGCTTCGCCCGACGCGACTTGCGCTGCTTGGACTTGCCGCCGCCCTTACCGAAGGCACCCGCGGTACCACCGCCGGGACCGCGACCACGGCCGCCACCACCGCCGGGACGGCCGGCGAAGCCGCCGCCACCCGCACCGGGGGCGCCACCGGGACGCTGGAAGCCGCCACCGGCACCGCCGGGACGACCGGGACCGCCGGGACGCTGCTGGAAGGGAGCACCGGGACGACCGCCGCCACCGGGACGACCGGCACCGCCGGGGCGCGGAGCGCCGGGACGCGGAGCACCCGGGCGCGGGGCCTGGGGACGCGGGATGTTGCCGGGGGTCGGGCGCTGGCCCATGCCCTGCGCCGAGGCGAAGGGGTTGTTCCCCGGGCGGGGGCCGGCGGGACGCTGACCCATGCCCTGCGCCGAGGCGAAGGGGTTGTTGCCGGGACGCGGGGAGCCGCCGGGACGCGGGGGCTGCGAGCCTGCGCCGGCGGGACCGGGCTTGGGGCCACCGGGCTTCGGGGCCTGCGAGGCGGGCGCCGCGGGTGCGGGGCTCTGCTCTGCGGGCGCGGCGGGGGCTGCAGGCGCCGCGGGAGCCGGCGCCGGTGCCGCGGCGGCGGGCGCCTCGGAGGCGGGGGCGCTCTTCGGCGCGGCCGGGCGAGCCGGTCCGGGCGTCGGGCCCGACGGGCGCGCACCGGGGGTCGCCGCGGGGCGGGCCGGGCCGGGACGCGCGCCGGGGCGGGACGCCGCGGCGGGCTTGGCATCCGAGGATCCCGAAGACCCCTCGGCCGCGAGGGCGGCGCGGAGCTTACGGGCCACCGGGGGCTCGATGGTGGACGAAGGGCTCTTGACGAACTCGCCGAGCTCCTTCAGCTTCGCAAGCGCGACCTTGCTGTCGACGCCGAGTTCGGAAGCGATCTCGTGCACGCGTGGTTTTGCCACAATTCTCCTGTCTGAGGGCCTACCCCGGACAGGGCAGACCGTTAGTTGCGGACGGGTCTCATTTCGAGCCGTTCACTTCGTGTCCATAGCCGTTCAGCCGTTTCGCTGGAGGGTTGATTCGAAGGTCTGCGTGTCAAGCGGGCCTGACACACGCAATGCTCGTACGAAGGCGCGGCGTGCGAGAGCTTTCCCGACGCACGCGTCCGTCTCGTGCACCCACGCACCCCGTCCCGGCAGGACCGCCCGCTCGTCTCTGACGAGGACCGACCCGTCCGCGACCACACGCAGAAGCGATGATCGGGGGGCACGTGCGCGGCATCCGACGCACGTTCGTACAGGTTCCATCGTACACCTCGCCGTCGTCCGGACGACGGACGCTCAGTTGTCTTCGAGGATGCTGTCGGGCTGGATGTCGATCTTCGCGCCCGTGAGCTTGGCGGCGAGACGGGCGTTCTGGCCCTCCTTGCCGATCGCGAGAGACAGCTGGTAGTCGGGCACCAGCGCGCGGACGGCCTTGGTCGTGGCATCCAGGACGAAGCTGGACGTGACCTTCGCCGGCGACAGGGCGTTGGCGACGAACTTCGGCAGCTCGGCGTCGTAGTCGATGATGTCGATCTTCTCGCCGGCCAGCTCTTCGGTCACCGCGCGCACCCGGCGGCCGAGCTCGCCGATGCAGGCGCCCTTGGCGTTGACCGTCGGGTCGTTGGCCTTCACCGCGATCTTCGTGCGGTGGCCGGCCTCGCGGGCGAGGGACACGATCTCGACGAGACCGCCGGCGATCTCGGGGACCTCGAGGGCGAAGAGCTTGCGGACGAGGCCGGGGTGCGTGCGCGACACCGTGATCTGCGGCCCCTTGGTGCCCTTGGACACGCTGGTCACGTACACGCGCAGCCGCGAACCGTGGGCGTAGGTCTCGCCCGGCACCTGCTCCTCGGGGGGCAGGATCGCCTCGACGGTGCCGAGGTCGACGTGCACCATGCGCGGGTTCGGACCCTGCTGCACGACGCCGGCGACGATGTCGCCCTCCTTGCCCTTGAACTCCCCCAGCACCGCGTCGTCGGCGATGTCGCGCAGACGCTGGCTGATGACCTGCTTCGCGGCGAAGGCGGCGATACGACCGAAGTCGTCGGGAGCCTGCTCCTCCTCGCCGATCACGGCGCCCTCCTCGTCGAGGACGGGCGTGTAGATGCCGACGTGGCCGCTCTTGCGGTCGAGTTCGGCGCGGGCCCCGGCAGGGATCTCGCCCTCGGACGAGATGTGCTTGGCGTAGGCGGTGAGGATCGCCTGCTCGATGATCCGCGCGAGTTCGTCGAAGGGGATCTCCTTCTCGCGTTCGATCGTCTTCAGAAGTGCGAGATCGATGTCCACAAGACCCTCCGTATTCAGCTCTCGTCGGCACGAACGGCGCCGACAACCCTCCTACGATACCCGGATGCCGGCTCCCCCGCGACCGTGCCCGGCGATGCGCTCGAGCGGGTTCGCCGCCAGCTTGTCGATCACTCCCCCGTCGACCAGACGCCGCGCCGCCGTGTCGGGCTTGCGCCGCGCCTGATCGACGACGCACGCCCCGAACTCGGCCGCCAGCGCGCCGCGGGGGTGCGCGGTCACGACCTCGCGCACGAACTCGGGCGGCAGCGCGTCGGGCCGCGCCCCCGAGATGTCGAGGCCCGTCGCGGTTTCGAGCAGGTAGCCCTCGGCATCCCTGTCCGGATCCACGCTCGGCCAGTTGTGCCGCACGATGACCTCGACGACGCGGTCGCGCCGCTCGCGCCCCCACCCGGCGCCGGCCGTGAGCGCGACGCCGACGTGCCCGCCCGCGTGCTCGTACGAGATCGCGTGGTTGTCGAACTCCGGCACGGTGCCGATGTCGTGCAGCACCGCGGAGACGTAGAGCAGCTCGTGGTCGATGCCCCGGATGCCGTCGACCAGGGCGAACGCCTCGGCCCACAGCCACGAGCGGACGGCGTGCGCGGTGATCGCGGACGACTGGTACTGCTCCGCGAGGGCGCGGGCGCCGCGGGCGGCGAGGGTGTCGGGCACGGGGATGTCGGCGATGCGCACGGAGCCTCCTGGGGTGGGGGTTCCCACTCTGCCGCTCGAGCCCGCCGCGCACCCGCGCGGGACGGCCGACTTCCGCCGCCTTCCCGCCAACTCCGCAGAACGACGGATGCCACGACCCGGGGGCCGTGGCATCCGTCCGCTCTCAGCTGACCGGCGTGGCGTGCCAGATGCGGTCGAGGTAGTCGCGCATCGCCCGGTCGGAGGAGAAGAAGCCGCTGCGCGCGACGTTGAGGATCGCCGAACGCACCCACGCGTCCTGATCGGCGTAGGCGAGGTCGACCCGCTCCTGCGCGTCGATGTAGGACCCGAAGTCGGCGAGCGCCATGAAGCGGTCGTCGTAGAGGAGGTTGGAGATGAGCGGCTCGAACACCGTCCGGTCACCGTCCGAGAACGTCCCGGCGGCGATCAGGTCGATGGCCCGGCGCAGCCGCTCGTCCGCGTGGTAGAAGTCCGCGGGGCGGTAGCCCTCGGCCCACAGCGCCTCGACCTCGGGCTCGCTCATGCCGAAGAGGAAGAAGTTCTCGTCGCCGACGAGCTGACGGATCTCGACGTTCGCGCCGTCGTCGGTGCCGATCGTCAGGGCTCCGTTGAGCGCGAGCTTCATGTTGCCGGTACCCGACGCCTCCTTGCCCGCCAGCGAGATCTGCTCGGACAGGTCGGCCGCGGGGATGATGCTCTCGGCGAGCGTGACGTTGTAGTTCGCGGGGTACAGCACCTTCAGGCGCCCCTGCACGCGCGGATCGGCGTTGACGACCTCGCCCACGGCGTTGATGAGGTGGATGATCTGCTTCGCCATCGCGTACCCCGGCGCAGCCTTGGCGCCGAAGAGGAACGTGCGCGGCTGGACGTCTTCCACGCGCACCCGACCGGACACGATGCCGTCGTAGGCGTGGACGATGTGCAGCACCTTGAGCGTCTGGCGCTTGTACTCGTGAAGGCGCTTGATCATCACGTCGAGCAGGTGCCCGTCGTCGAGCGTCGTGCCGTCGCGGGCGGCCAGGACACTGCTGAGTCGACGCTTGTTGGCCGCCTTGACCGCGGCGAAGCGCTCGCGGAACTCGGGGTCGTCGGCGAACGCCTCGAGGCCGCGCAGCCTCTCGAGGTCGACGGTCCACCCGGCGCCGAGGGTCTCGGTGATGAGCGTCGAGAGCTCGGGGTTCGCCAGGCGCAGGAAGCGGCGCGGCGTCACCCCGTTGGTCACGTTGGTGAACTTCTCCGGCCACATCTTCGCGAAGTCCTTCAGCACGTTGTCGCGGAGGAGCTGGGAATGGAGCTCGGCGACGCCGTTGACCTTCGACCCCGCGACCGTGGCGAGGTAGGCCATCCGCACCGAGCGGTACGGGTGCTCGCCGATGATCGACATGTCGCGGATCAGCATCTCGTCGTCGCCGAAGCGCTCGCGCACCTCGAGCAGGAACTCGTCGTTGATGCGGTAGATGATCTCCAGGTGCCGCGGCAGCAGGCGCCCCAGCAGGTCGACCGACCAGACCTCGAGTGCCTCGGGGAGCAGCGTGTGGCACGTGTACGCGAAGCACTTCTGCGTGATCGCCCACGCGGCATCCCATTCCAGGTGCTTCTCGTCGATGAGCACGCGCATCAGCTCGGGCACGCCGATCACGGGGTGCGTGTCGTTGAGCTGGAAGATGACGCGCTCGGGGAGCTTCTCGAGGTCGAAGCCCTCCGGCAGGACGTTCTCGACGAAGTCGGCGATGGAGGCCGCGACGAAGAAGTACTGCTGCTGGAGGCGGAGTTCCTTGCCCTGCGGCGTGGAGTCCTCGGGGTAGAGCACCTTGGAGATGTTCTCGGCGAAGGTCTGCGCGCGCACGGACGCGACGTAGTCGCCGGAGTTGAACGTGTGCAGGTCGAACGCGTTCGTCGCCACCGCCCGCCACAGACGCAGGGTGTTGACGCGCCCGTTGTGATAGCCGGGGACCATCATGTTGTACGGCACGGCGAGGACGTTCCACTCGGGCACCCAGCGGGTGCGCTTCACGCCGTCGTCGTCGTACGTCTCGGTGTGTCCGGCGAACGAGATCGTCTGTGCGGCCTCGGGGTGCGGGAAGTCCCACGGCGCGCCGAGTCGGAGCCACGCGTCGGGCTGCTCGACCTGCTGCCCGTCGGCGAACGCCTGGCGGAAGATGCCGTACTCGTAGCGGATGCCGTAGCCGATGGTGGGGATGCTCATCGTCGCCAGCGAGTCGATGAAGCAGGCCGCCAGGCGCCCCAGGCCGCCGTTGCCGAGTCCGGGTTCGATCTCGAGCGCCCGGAGGTCGGCGATGTCGATGCCGCACTGGGCGAGCGCCTCGGTGGCGATGTCGGTGAGACGGGCGGCGAGGAGGTTGTTGTCGAGCTGACGCCCCAGCAGGTATTCGGCCGACAGGTAGCACACGGTCTTGGACTGCTGTCGACTCTGCTGGGCCTGGTCGTCGAGCCACCGGGCCATCAGGTAGTCGCGGACGGTCCCCGCCAACGCCAGGTAGCGGTCGTTGTCGTCGGATGCCGACAGCGCGACGCCCTGGTCGAAGTTGAGGTTCTGCAGGAAACGGCGGACGAAGCCGTCGACCGACGCCGGCGGAGCCGCCACGGGCGCGAGCGCGAGCGGGTGGGTCGGGCGGAGCTCGGACGCGGAGGAAGAGTTCTCGGGCACGGTTCGACCGTAATGAGAACCGACCGCGTGCGCCAAGAGGCACGGGCTTCGACACAGGATCTTCACCTGGTCGCCGCACGGCCGACGCATCCCCGTGGTCAGCGCAGACCGCAGCCGTCGACGACCTGGTTGCGCCGTTCGATCAGGTCTTTCGTCCAGTCGAAGAGCACCGGCAGGAACCGCGACTTGGGCAGGATCGGGCGCAGGTGGTCGTACCCGGCGTAGGTGGCCCACCGCACCGGCTGCCCCTCGGAGCACAGCCGGTCGACGTACTCGCGTTGCAGTCGCGGCGGGATGACCTCGTCGTCGGCACCCCACGCGACGAGCATGGGTGTCCCCAGTGGACGGGTGATCGCGTTCTCGGCGAGGCGGCGGCCGAGGGCTCCGTCGGTGAGGTCGGCGCTGTAGAGCGGCCGGTCCTCCGAGACCCCGAGGGCCGTGAGGACGGACACCACGACGCCGGGTTCACTGGGGCAGCGCTGGGTCATCTCCAGCACGATCGAGCGGGAACCCTCGGCGATGTAGTCGTCGAGGTGCACGTCGGGGTAGGTCCGGGAGTACGGCACGAGCACCCACGAGGTGATGACCGAGAGCATGGCGTTCGGCGGCCCGGACAGCAGTTCCCGTGCGAGAGCGGGCGGGTCGGCGACGGGCGCGACGACCGCGGTGCCGAGCACGTCGATCCCGGGGGCGTAGTCGGGCGCGATCGCCGTGGTCCACAGGGCCGCGTGACCGCCCTGCGAGTGGCCCCACACGACGGTGTCGGGCGACAGGGTCAGGTCGGCGCGCAACTCCCCCGCGGCCAGGACCGCGTCCAGCGATGACCGCGCCTCGCCCTCTCCGATCAGGTAGGGGTAGGCGCCCGGCGCACCCTGGCCGGAGAAGTCGGATGCCACGACCACCCACCCCGCCTTCAGCGCCTGTTCGAGCGCGGGGATCGACCACTTCGTCGCCGACGCGTCGCGCAGGCTCGGCGCACAGCCCTGGGCGACGCCGGTCGTGCCGTGGTTCCACACGATCACGGGGCGCGGGCCCGGTGGCGGATCCTTCGGCACGACGACCAGAGCACTGGACACGGCCGGACGGCCGAGGGCGTCCCGCGTCGTGTAGAGGATGCGGGTGACATCCCCGTTCTCCGGCAGTCGCCCCGAGTAGGCGTCGGAACGGATGAGACGGCCGTGCCCGCTCGGCACCTCGGCGGGCGGGTTGTAGAACGCGTCGACCACGGGGGCGCCGTCGTCGAGCCAATCGTTGAGCCACCAGCCGCCCGCCGCGGTCGCGACGAGCACGAGCGAGAGTGCGTAGCGTCCCGCCGCCGCCCATCCCGCACGCGCGCGACGACGCCGAACCGCACGCTCGGGGTCGAACGGGGTCGCTCGTGGGCGCGGGCGACGGATGCCCACCACCCCCCGGGCGAAGATGCCGACGCCGAAGACGATCGTGCGCACACCGAAGACCACCGCGAGGACGAGGACCGTGACATCGGGCCACGTGAACGACAGCAGACCCAACGCGACCTGGGCCACTCCCCAGGCCAGCGAGAGGACACGCGCGCTCGCCGTGCCGCGGGAGACGGCCCGCCCGATCGAGGCCAGACCACCGATGACCAGCAGGACCGCGAGCACCGGGGGCAGCAGCTCGAGGCTCCGCCCCAGCCACACCAGCACGGCGACGCCGGCGACGATCCACGCGGCGGACACCGCCCGCGCCCACCACCCCGCGGGTCGCCCGACCAGTTCGAGCACGCCCATCACCACGGCGCTCGCCCCGACGTAGAGCCCCAGGAGGACGATCGAGGTGAGCGGACGCGACACGATGAGCGCCCCGAGGACCACCACGACCCCGCCGACCACCAGCAGCACCCGCGGCGGCGCATCGCGCACGAGCGCGGGGAGGGCGTTCCACCGGCGCGGTGACGGGCGTCGGGTCGCGGGCATCAGGCCATGATAGGCAGGGCCGGACGGCCCGGCTCCTTCAGTCGAGGTCGGGGTCGCGCCCGGTACGCTCTCCGGTTTCGAGCGTCGCGATCCGCGCGACGTCGTCGTCGTCGAGGGTGAAGTCGAACACGTCGCCGTTCTCGCGCAGCCGGTCGAGCGACACCGACTTCGGGAACACGACGAGGCCGCGATCGAGGTGCCAGCGGATCACGACCTGCGCGGGCGTCTTCCCGTGGCGCGCCGCGATGTCGGCGAGCACGGGTTCGTCCAGCAGCCCGCCGCGCGCGAGGGGAGCCCAGGATTCCGTGACGATGCCGTGCGCCCTGTTCCAGTCGACGAGTTCACGCTGGGGGAACCGCGGGTGCAGCTCGACCTGGTCGATGACCGGCAGCACGCCCGTCTCGTCGCGCAGCCGCTGGATGTGCTTCGGCGAGAAGTTGCTCACGCCGATCGAGGTCGCGCGTCCCTCCTCCCGCAGCCGCACCAGCGCACGCCACGTGTCGACGTAGCGATCGGCGCTGGGGATCGGCCAGTGGATGAGGTAGAGGTCCACGCGATCCAGGCCGAGGCGCTCCAGGCTCGCGTCGAACGCCCGCAGCGTCTCGTCGAACCCGTGGTCGTCGTTCCAGACCTTGGTCGTGACGAAGACGTCGTCACGTGCGAGGCCGGACGCCCGCACACCTTCGCCGACCTCGCGCTCGTTGCCGTACAGCGCGGCCGTGTCCACGTGCCGGTACCCGGCGGCGAGCGCTCCCGCGACGAGGTCGGCGGTGACCTCGGCCGGCACCTTGTAGGTGCCCACCCCGAGCTGCGGGATCGAGGAGCCGTCGGACAGGGGCACGCGGGGCGCTGCGATCATGGCATCCACGCTATCGCCGCCCGCGGCCGCGGGGTCGCTGCGACTCCGGGCGGCGCCGGGAGACCGCGAGACTGCATCCCCCTGACATCCCCACTGCAGCGTGCAGTGGAGTTGTCGGCGGGATGCAGTCTCGCGCAGAACGCCGGGTGCCCGGGCCGGACCCGGACCGGGCGCCTCAGGCCTGCAGGCGGGCGACGGCCTCGGCCACCGGGAGCGTCTCGCGCTCGCCCGAGCGACGATCCCACAGCTCGACCTCGCCGTCGGCGGCTCCGCGCCCCACGATGAGGATGCGCGGGATGCCGACGAGCTCGGCGTCGCCGAACTTCACACCGGGCGACACCTTGGGGCGGTCGTCGTACAGGACGTCGAGACCCGCCGCCTCGAGCTGCTCCGACACGGATGCCGCGAGCTCGAACGCCGCCGCGTCGCGTCCGGTGGCCACCACGTGCACGTCGAACGGCGCGACGGACTCGGGCCAGATGAGACCCTTCGCGTCGTTGTTGAGCTCGGCGATGATCGCGAGGATGCGGGTGACCCCGATGCCGTAGGAGCCCATGGTGACGGTCGCGAGCTTGCCGTTCTCGTCGAGGACCTTGAGGCCCAGGGCCTCGGCGTACTTGCGGCCGAGCTGGAACACGTGCCCGATCTCCATGCCGCGCGCCAGCTCCACCGGACCCGAGCCGTCGGGCGCCGGGTCGCCGGGTCGCACGGTCGCGGCCTCGACGACACCGTCGCCCGAGAAGTCGCGGCCCGCGACGAGCGAGTGGACGTGCCTCTGGTCGATGTTGGCGCCGGTGATCCACGCGGTCCCGTCGACCACGCGCGGGTCGAGCAGGTACCGGATGCCGGTCGCCGACTCTTCGCCGAGCACGGGGCCCGTGGGCGACCAGGGGCCGATGTAGCCCTTCACCAGCAGCGGGTGCTTCGCGAAGTCCGCCTCTGTGGCCGCCTCGACCTCGGCGGGGGCGAACGCCACTTCCACGCGCTTGTCGTCGATGTCGCGGTCGCCGGGGATGCCGACGACGACGATCTCCCGCGTGCCGTCGAGGTGCGTGAGCGCGAGCACGACGTTCTTGAGCGTGTGGGCGGCGGTCCACTCCGTGGCATCCGCCGTCGCCGGCCCCGCGATGCCGGGCGCCGGAGCGTCCAGGTGCGCGTTGACGTGGTCGACGAGGGTCGCGATCGTGGGGGTGTTCGGGGAGTCGAAGACGACCGGCGCGGGCTGGCCGTCGATCGGCAGCGCCGCGGGGACCTCGGTCGTGAACGCCTCGACGTTCGCGGCGTAGCCGCCCGCCGAACGCACGAACGTGTCCTCGCCGATCGGCGTCGGGTGCAGGAACTCTTCGGACTTCGACCCGCCCATCGCGCCGGCGTCCGCCGCGACGATGACGTACTCGAGCCCGAGGCGCTGGAAGATGCGCTCGTACGCGTCGCGCTGCGCCTGGTACGAGGCATCCAGTCCCGCGTCGGTCGCGTCGAACGAGTACGCGTCCTTCATCGTGAACTCGCGGCCGCGCAGGAGGCCGGCGCGGGGCCGTGCCTCATCGCGGTACTTGTCCTGGATCTGGTAGATCGTCAGCGGAAGGTCTTTGTACGACGAGTACAGGTCCTTCACCAGGAGCGTGAACATCTCCTCGTGCGTGGGAGCGAGGAGGTAGTCGGCGCCCTTGCGGTCCTGCAGGCGGAACAGCGCGTCGCCGTACTCCTCCCAGCGGCCGGTGACCTCGTAGGGCTCGCGGGGCAGCAGCGCCGGGAAGTGCACTTCGAACGCCCCGGCGTTCGCCATCTCCTCGCGCACCACCGTCTCGATCTTCGCCTTGACCCTCAGTCCCAGCGGCAGCCACGCGAAGACACCCGGGGCGTTGCGACGGATGTAGCCGGCGCGCACGAGCAGGCGGTGGCTCGTGACCTCGGCATCCGAGGGATCTTCACGGAGCGTGCGGAGGAAGTAGTTCGAGAGACGGGTGACCACGATCATCGAGTCTAGAGCGGTGGATGCCACGGCTCATCCGAGCGCGGCGATCACCGCCGCCCCGACCTGCGCCATCTCCTCCTCCGTCATGCTCTCGGTTCCCACCGACAGAGTGTTCGGTCCCGACTGGACCACCAGGAGGGATGCCGTCGAGGTGAAGTCCGGCAGGTACCACGCGGCGTCCGCTCCCGCGACGTCCGTGCGGATGCCGCCGTACCGGGAGATGGCGTCGAGATCCGGTGACGAACCCGGACCGAACATCACATCGACCACCGTGGCCTTCCCCTCGGGCGCGGAGAGGTTGTCCACGGCGCAGTACGCGGCCGCACCGTGTTCGACGAGCAGGTCCCAGTCGAAGCCGTGGGGGGAGTAGTCGCCCCGGTGGTCGACGATGTCGCTCCGCCCTCGGGCGAGGTCGATCGCGTCGCGGATCACGTCGCATTCCGGCACGGCCCAGGCGGCGGCCGGCAGCGGCCGTCCCGCGCCCGGGGAGAGCGCTGCACGCTCCCCCACCGCGTCCGCGAGCGCGGTCAGCTGAGCGGTCGTCGATCCCCAGACCGTGACCGCCGCATCGCCGAAACGCTGCAGGTACTGGCAGGAGTACCCGTCGAGGGCGCAGTCCGGCACCACGCCGGCCTGCGACCCGATGTCCGCGGGGACCACCTCCCACGGGAACACCGAGACCCCCACGGCCTGGTAACCGTCGCCCGTGGCCCTCCATTGGCACCGCACTCCGCCGAGGACGCCCGCGTCCTGGTCGGACACCCCGTTCGAAAGCACCATCGGTACCCCGACGATCGCGGAGACCGCGTCATCGTCGAGCACGGCACCGCAGTCCCCGCCGAAGGCGATGGCCGGAACGACCGTGGTCGGTGACGGTGTCGGGGTGGGCGTCGGAGACGGGGTGGGCACCACCGGCGCGACGGTCGCCGTCGGGCTCGGGGTGTTCGCGATCTGCGGCGCCGACAGCGTCGAGGTCGCGACCACTCCCCCGGCGATCGCCACGACCAGGACCGCGGCGATCGATCCCGCGATCCACGCGTTCCGATGCGCGCCGGCGGGGGCGATGTTCCGCGCCCCGTCCACGAGCCGTGCGCGCATCGCCGCGCGCTCGTCCGGAGTCAATTCCTCGTTCATGCCCGTGCCCCTTCCAGGGACGAAAGATCCTCACGCAACCGGGCCTTCGCCCGCGACAGACGGGACTTCACCGTGCCCGCGGGGACGCCGAGAGCCTCGGCGACCTCGCGCTCGGAGTACCCCTCCAGCACCGACAGCACGATCACCGACTGCTCCCGCTCCGGCAGACGCTTCAACGCCGCCAACACGCCGCTGTCGTCCAGATCATGCGACGTCGGCTCCGCCGCCGGTGCCCGATCGAGCAACGCCCGATACCGACGCCCCGACCGCTCCAGGTTCCGTGCGCAGTGCGCCACCGTGTTCACCAACCACGGCAGCGGCGACCCATCCACCAGCCGCACCGACGCACGCTTGCGCCACAACTCGAAGAACGCCACCGTCACGGCGTCCTTCGCATCCTCCCGATGCGTCAACAACCGCGACGCATGCCGGAACAACCGCCCCTCGTACCGATCGAACAACCCGGCGAGCGCAAGCTCATCCCCCTGGCGCACCCGGACCCACAGCCCGGCGTCGTCATCTTCCACACTCCGTAGTGTCCGCGACTCGGGGATCGGTTCCCGCCCGCCGGGCCGATTCGATAACGAAACGACAACGGCCTTCGGCGGCGATCGACGACCTAGGGTGAGGGGATGCGTCCCCGTTGGATCGCCCTGCTGAGCGCCTCGATCGCCGTCCTGATCGGCGTGATGACGTGGGCGGCGATCGGCGCCGGAGTCGGTGTCGGGAATGCGCTCGGTGGGCTCGGGCGGGAACGCGCCGAGGCCTCGACGGAGTTCACCACGACCGACTCCTTCACCGTCGCGGCGGACGCCACGCTCACGCCGCGACCGGACGGGCGCTCCAGCCGGGTCTGGAACGAGCTCCTCCGGGTGACGACGCCGGAGTTCGCGGCATCCATGATCACCGAGTACCAGACCGGCGACGACCCCGACAGCGACACCCTCGCCTACGTCGCGAGCGCGGAGGACCCGACGAAGTGGGTGTTCGCGGCGAACCTCGCCTACGCCGACGATCGCGACCTGCTGCTGACGACGCTCGTCCACGAGTACGCGCACATGCTGAGCCTCGGCGCGGACGACACGGACGCCTCGGCCGTGGACTGCGACACCGAGTGGGCGGGAGCGGGATGCCTGCTCCCCGACTCCGACCTGCAGCGCTTCGCCGACCGGTTCTGGTCCGGGTACACCGACGCCCCCGCGCGTGACAACCTCGACGCCGACGTGGCGTGGGACTTCTACCAGGCGCACGAGGAGGACTTCGTCAGCGACTACGCCGCCACGAACGTCTCCGAGGACTTCGCCGAGACGTTCGCCGGCTACGTGATCGAACCGGACGTGGATGCCATCGGCTCGGTGATCGGGCGCAAGTTCGCCTTCTTCGACGCGCTGCCGGAATACGCCTCCGCGCGCGAACGCATCCGGGCGGAGTTCGACCTGGTGTGGAGGAACGGGTGACCACGATCCTCCTCACGGGCTTCGAGCCCTTCGCCGGCGATGCGACCAACCCGTCCGGGGATGCCGTGCGCCTCATCGCGGAGCGGTGGACGGGGCCTGCGAGGCTCGTCGTCGACGTGCTGCCGGTGGAGTTCGCCGCGGCCTCCGACCGCGTCCGCGCGCTGATCCACGCGCACTCCCCCGATGTCGTCGTTGCCGTCGGCCTCGCGGGCGGACGGACGGCCCTCACCCCGGAGCGGGTCGCCATCAACCTCGCGGACGCGCGGATCCCCGACAACGTCGGCGATCAGCCCCTCGACCACCCGGTCGTCGCGGGCGCCCCCGCCGCGTACTTCGCCACTCTTCCCGTGAAGGCGATGACCGCGGCGATCGCCGCCGCGGGGATCCCGGCATCCCTCTCCCACTCCGCCGGCACGTTCGTGTGCAACCACGTGATGTTCACGGCCCTCCACGAGACGGCCGCCGCCCCCGGCGTCCGGGCCGGATTCATCCACGTGCCGTACGCGAGCGGCCACGCCCCCGACGGCGCGACATCGCTCCCCCTCGCGGACATCGCGTGCGGGCTCGAGGCGGCCCTCCGTGCCGCGATCGACACCCCGGTGGACGCCGCTGTGCCCGGCGGCGCGCTGCACTAGCGGCGATCAGGCGGCGTGCCGCCGCCCGACGTGCAGCACCGTGCGCACGACGAGACCGGCCAACAGCGCCCAGAACGCCGCGCTCACCCCGGCCACCGCGACGCCGGAGGCCGCGACGAGGAACGTCACGACCGCGGGCATCCGCTCGCCGGGGTCGTCGATCGCCTGCTGCACGGCCGAACCGAACGCGGCGAAGAGCGCGACGCCCGCGACGGCGGGGATGACCCCGGCCGGTGCCAGCAGGACCAGCGCGGCGAACGCCGACGACAGGGCCGCGAGCACGAGGTACGACCCGCCGGCCGAGATGCTCGCGAGCCACCGGCGCCGGGGGTCGGGATGCGAATCCGGTCCCGCCGCGATGGCGGCGCTGATCGCCCCCAGGTTGATGGCGTGCGCTCCGGCGGTGGCGCCGAGCGCCGAGCCGACGCCCGTGACGATCATCGCCGGACGCCACGGCACCGTGTAGCCGAGGCTGCGCATCACGGCGACGCCCGGCACGTTCTGCGATGCCATGGTCACCACGAACAGGGGCAACCCGATGCCGACGACCGAGCCGAGGGTCAGGGTGGGCATCACGAACTCGACGCGCGGGATCAGAGTGGACGGGTCCACCTGGGCGCCGGAGCGGACGATCCCGACGACGATCACCGCCGTGGCGGCCACGAACGCCAGCGGCACGGCCCATCGCGGCAGCAGCCGCGCCGCGATGAGCCACACGACGAGCACCGGGGCGACGCCCCACGGGTCCGAGACGAGGCCGGTGAACGGCGCGACGCACAACGGCAGCAGCACACCCGCCAGCATCGCCTGCGCGATGGACGGAGGGATGCGGGCGATGAGGGCGCCGAGCGGGGGGAAGAAGCCCGCCAGCAGGATGAGCGCCGCCGACACCAGGAACCCGCCGACGACCGCCGGCCATCCTCCGTCGACCGCGCCGGTGGCGGCGAGGAGGGCGACGCCGGGCGTGGACCACGCGATCGTGATCGGCATCCGGTATCGCGCCCCGACGAACAGGCATCCGAGTCCGACCACGACGCACAGGGCGAGGAGCCCGCTGGCGGCCTGATCCGCGGTCGCGCCGACCGCACGGAGGCCCGTGAGCACCACGGCGAACGTGCTCGTGAACCCCACGAGCGCGGTGACGACCCCGGCGATGAGGGGGCGGGACGCGGGCGCGTCGTCGGCGAGGGAAGCAGTCATACGGCTTCCGACGCTATCGGGTCCGGCGCGCGCCGGATGCGGGCCACCGCCGCACGGGTGGACCCGTCAGGCCGTGATGACCTGCGCGGTCCCGGGCGCGGCGTTCGGGCCCATCTCGTCGGCGAGACGGTTGGCCTCTTCGATGAGCGTCTGGACGATGTCGGCCTCGGGCACGGTCTTGATGACCTGGCCCTTGACGAAGATCTGGCCCTTGCCGTTGCCGGACGCGACACCGAGATCGGCCTCGCGCGCCTCGCCGGGGCCGTTGACGACGCAGCCCATGACGGCGACGCGCAGCGGCACGGTCATGTCCTTCAGGCCCTCGGTCACGTTGTCCGCGAGGGTGTACACGTCGACCTGGGCACGGCCGCAGGACGGGCACGAGACGATCTCGAGCTTGCGCTCGCGCAGGTTCAGCGACTGCAGGATCTGGTGACCGACCTTGACCTCCTCGGCCGGGGGTGCCGACAGCGAGACGCGGATGGTGTCGCCGATGCCCTCGGAGAGCAGGATGCCGAAGGCCGTCGCGCTCTTGATGGTGCCCTGGAACGCGGGACCCGCCTCGGTCACACCGAGGTGCAGGGGCCAGTCGCCCCGCTCCGCGAGCAGGCGGTAGGCCTTCACCATGACGATCGGGTCGTTGTGCTTGACCGAGATCTTGAAGTCGTGGAAGTCGTGCTCCTCGAACAGCGAGGCCTCCCACACCGCGCTCTCCACGAGCGCCTCGGGGGTGGCCTTGCCGTACTTCTCGAGCAGGCGGCGGTCGAGAGACCCGGCGTTCACGCCGATGCGCAGCGACACCCCGGCATCCTTCGCCGCCTTGGCGATCGCGCCGACCTGGTCGTCGAACTTGCGGATGTTGCCCGGGTTCACGCGCACCGCACCGCAGCCGGCGTCGATCGCCTGGAAGACGTACTTCGGCTGGAAGTGGATGTCGGCGATGACCGGGATCTGGCTCTTCTTGGCGATGATGTGCAGCACGTCGGCGTCGTCCTGCGACGGCACCGCCACGCGCACGATCTCGCAGCCGGATGCCGTGAGCTCGGCGATCTGCTGCAGGGTGGCGTTGATGTTGGTGGTCGGCGTCGTCGTCATCGACTGGACGCTCACGGGGGCGTCACCGCCGACGAGCACCTTGCCGACCTTGATCTGACGGGTCTTGCGACGAGGCGCGAGGACCTCCGGCACGCGGGGCATCCCGATGTTCACTGCAGGCACGCGCCCAGCCTACGCCGCTGCACCCGGGCGGGGGCTGAGGGCCGCTCTGTGATAAATTCGGCGCCATGCGCGCGTATACCGGCTGGTGGCCCACCGTCTAGGCGGTGAGCACGCGTGCGACAGACCGCCCTCCCTCGGGATCGGGGCGGTCTTCGTGTTTCCGGCGGCCGCTCCGGACCTTCGATCACTGACGGAAGTACTTCGATGACCGGGCCCGACCCCTCTTCCCTGATCCACGACCTCCTCGCGAGCGACGCGCCCTTCGCGTTGATCGCCCGCGACGACGCGACGGTCGAGGTGCTCACCGGCACCGTCGTCGACGTCGAGCTGCTGGCCGACATCCCGCTCGTCGACGCCGACGGGGCACCCCGCGAGGTCCTCGCGCTCGTCCCCTACCGTCAGGTGCGCGAGCGCGGGTTCGTCTGCCACGACGACGGAGCGCCGCTGCGCTGCCTCGTGATCGAGGAACGGATGCCACTCCCCCGCGCCGAGGTGATGGCATCCCTCCCCTCCACTCCCGTCGCGCTGGAGGCCGCCGGTTTCGACATCGACGACGAGGCGTACGCCGACATCGTGCGCCGGGTGATCGCCGACGAGATCGGCCGCGGCGAGGGGGCGAACTTCGTCATCCGTCGCGACTTCGTCGCCGGTGTCGACGCCGATCCCCGTGTCGCCGCGCTGACCTGGTTCCGGGCGCTGCTCGAGCACGAGAAGGGCGCGTACTGGACCTTCGCGGTCGTGACGCCCGGGCATGTCGCCGTCGGCGCGAGCCCCGAGGCGCATGTCAGCGCCCGCGACGGCATCGTGACCATGAACCCCATCTCCGGCACGTTCCGTCATCCGCAGGGCGGCGCGACCGCCGAGACGCTCGCCGAGTTCCTCCGGTCGACCAAAGAGACCGAGGAGCTCTTCATGGTCGTCGACGAGGAGCTGAAGATGATGAGCGCCGTCTGCAGCGACGGCGGCCGCATCACGGGGCCCCACCTCAAGGAGATGTCGCGCCTCACGCACACCGAGTACATGCTCCGTGGGCGCAGCACCCTCGACCCCCGCGACATCCTGCGCGAGACGATGTTCGCGCCCACCGTGACCGGCTCTCCGATGCAGAACGCGTGCACGGTGATCGCCCGCCACGAGACGACGCCGCGCGGCTACTACTCCGGTGTCGCCGCCCTCTTCACGCCGAACGGTGCGACCGAGGGCCCGACGCACGACCTGGACGCCCCGATCCTCATCCGCACCGCCTACCTCGTCGACGGGCGCCTCCGCGTGCCGGTGGGGGCGACGCTCGTGCGCCATTCCGACCCGTACGGCGAGGTCGGCGAGACGCACGGCAAGGCCGCCGGCGTCCTCGGTGCGATCGGGGCGATCCCCCGCGACGCCGCCCCGGCCGCCGCGCCCGACGCCGACCCCGACGCCCCGGTCGCGCCGCGTCGACCGCTCGCCGAGGACCCCGCCATCGCCGAGCTGCTGGCATCCCGCAACGAACGTCTCGCGCCGTTCTGGATGAACCCGCAAGACCCCGACGACTCCGGCCCGTTCGCCGGCCGCACCGCGCTCGTGGTGGACGCCGAAGACCGCTTCACGACGATGCTCGCGCACCAGCTGCGCCACCTGGGCCTGGACGCCCACATCGTGCACTGGTCCGCAGCGGCAGACGCGGACGTGGATGCCGCCGACCTCGTCGTCGCGGGCCCCGGCCCCGGCGACCCGCGCGACGGCGACAGCGCCCGCATCGCCGCCATGCACCGGGTGGTCGCCCGACGCCGCTCGCGGCGTGCTCCGCTGCTCGCCGTGTGCCTGAGCCATCAGATCCTCGCCGACCAGCTGGGCCTTGGGCTCGCACCGCTCCCCCAGCCGCATCAGGGGCTGCAGAAGAGCGTCGACGTGTTCGGCGAGCCGGCGTCGATCGGTTTCTACAACACCTTCACGGCGCGGATGCCCGAGGTCGTGCCGGACGGCGTCGAGATCGCGGCGGACCCCGAGACCGGGGACGTCTACGCGCTGCGCGGCGACCACGTCTCGAGCGTGCAGGGGCACCTCGAGTCGATCCTGTCGCGCGACGGCATGCGGACGCTGGAACGCCTGATCTCCGCCGCCCTCTAAGATCCGGCCGCTCCGTCGTCACTCGACGCCGCGCCGCGCTTCCGCGGGAGTCGTGCCGCGCGCTACAGCAGCTGAACCGGGTTGAAGACGTCGGCGAGGAACAGGATGCCGCCCATCCCGACGAGCAGGATGACCACGACGAAGGTCACGGGCACGAGCTTGGTGGCATCCACCGGTCGGGCGACCTTGCCGCGCACGCGGGCGAACCAGCGCTTGATGCCGTCCCACAGCGCCACCACGACGTGGCCGCCGTCCAGCGGCAGGAGCGGGATGAGGTTGAAGACGAACAGCGCGATGTTCAGCGACGCGAGCAGGGCGACGATCGACTGCACGCGGGCGAGGATCGGCGCGTCGACGGCGGCGAACTCGCCCGCGAGGCGTCCGGCACCCACGACGCTGAGCGGGCCGTTGGGGTCGCGCGGCTGACCGGTGAACAGGTCCACCGCGGTGTCGTAGACGCGCACGGGCAGCTGCGTCATGATCTGCGCGACCTGGCCGACCTGCTGGACCGTCGCCTCGGGTCCGGCCCAGATCGGCTGCGGGACCAGCGCCGCCTGCGGGCGCACGCCGGCGAAACCGACCGTCTCGAACTCGGGGGCGCCGGACGCGTCCAGCACCGGGCGGCCGTTGGCGTCGGTCACCGCGCGATCGGACGTCGCCGGGGTGATCGTCACGGTCTGCTGCGCGCCGTCGCGCTCGATGACGACGGGCAGCGCCTGCCCCGGCGAGCGCTGGATGATCGCGGCAGCCTCGTCGAAGGTGGAGACGGGGGTGCCGCCGACCGACACGAGAACGTCGCCGGGAAGGATGCCGGCGGCCGCCGCCGGTGCGACGGGATCGGTCGACGTGCAGTCCGTGCGGTCGTCGCTCGCGGGGATGACGCACTGCGAGACCGACGCGACGGTCGTGGTGCCCTGCGTCACCCCGATGGCGCTCACGGCGATCGCCGACAGCACGAAGGCGAGGATGAGGTTCATCACCGGGCCACCGAGCATGATGATGATCCGCTTGCCGACGGGGAGTTTGTAGAAGACGCGGTCGGTGCCCGCGATCATCGTCTCGGCGTTGGCGTCGCGCGCGTCCTGGATCATCGTCGCGAACAGTCGCGAGCGACGCGTGGGCGGGGCCTCCCCCTCCGGCGCGGGCGGGTACATGCCCGACATCGAGATGAATCCGCCCAGCGGCAGCAGCTTGAACCCGTACTCGGTCTCGCCGATGCGACGCGACCACAGGGTGGGACCGAAACCGATCATGTACTGGCCGACGCGCACGCCGAACAGCTTCGCGGGCAGGAGGTGCCCGATCTCGTGCAGGGCGATCGAGACGGCCAGGCCGATCACGAGCACGAGCACGCCGATGAGGAAGGCGATCGCGGTCACCCGCCGACCATACCGCCGCCGCCCTTGGAACCTCCCGTGCGGCGCCGATGCGGGGCCTGTGCGGGCTCGGATGAGACAATGACGGGGATGCCGATCGACACTCCCTCCCATCTCCCGCCCGTCCTCCGACCGGAGCACCCGCCGCGCCGCGCCCTCGCGGAGCTGGCCCGCCGCTTCGGCGAGCGCAGCATCGGCGACGTCGAGGGCACCGTCCTCACCGGCATCACGCTGGCCACGGCGGATCTCCGCGCCGGTGAGGCGTTCGTCGCGATCCGCGGCGTCAACCGGCACGGCGCGGAGTTCGCCGCCGCCGCCGCCGAGCGCGGCGCCGTCGCCGTCGTGACCGACGAGGCGGGCGCCGGGATCGCCGCGTCCGCCGGGCTCCCGATCGTCGTCGTCGCCGACCCGCGAGCTCTCCTGGGCGACCTGTCGGCGTGGGTCTACGGCACGGGTCCCGACGACGAGCTGCCGCAGCTGCTGGCGACGACCGGCACCAACGGCAAGACGAGCGTGTCGCACCTGCTCGAAGGCATCCTGGGTCAACTCGGGGTCGTCACGGGCCTGTCGTCCACGGCCGAGCGTCACATCGCGGGCGAGGTCATCGTGTCGCGGCTGACCACGCCGGAGGCATCCGAGTTCCATGCTCTTCTCGCGCTCATGCGCGAACGCGGCGTCGAGGCCGTCGCCGTCGAGGTCAGCGCGCAGGCGCTCACCCGGCACCGGGTCGACGGCCTGATGTTCGACGTCGCCGGTTTCACCAACCTCACGCACGACCACCTCGACGACTACGCCGACATGCGCGAGTACTTCGAGGCGAAGCTGCCGCTGTTCCGGTCGGACCGGTCGCGACGCGGTGTCGTGTGCCTCGATTCCCCGGCGGGTGCCGAGATCGCGGCGCGCGCCGACATCCCCGTGGTCACGATCGTCACGCCCGCGATCGCCGCGGACCCGACGGCCGAGGCGGACTGGACCGTCGACATCGTCGAAGAGCGCCAGGACGGCACGGAGTTCACGCTGCGCGATCGCGACGGACGCGCGCTGACGACCGTCGTCCCCGTGATCGGTCGGCACATGGCCGCCAATGCGGGCCTCGCGATCGTCATGCTGCTGGAGGCCGGTCACCCCTGGGAGGCGCTGACCGACGCCCTCGACGGCGGCCGGATCGCGGCATCCCTGCCGGGTCGCACGCAGCTGGTCTCGGGTCCCGAGGGTCCGGCGGTGTACGTCGACTTCGGCCACTCCCCCGATGCGTTCGAGAAGACGCTCGCCGCGGTGCGGCGCGTCACCCCCGGCCGCGTGGTGATGCTCTTCGGCGCCGACGGCGACCGCGACGCGACGAAGCGCCACGACATGGGCCGCACCGCCGTCGAGGGCAGCGACGTCCTGATCGTCACCGACCACCACCCCCGGAACGAGAATCCGGATGCCATCCGCGAGGTGCTCGTGGAAGGCGCGCGGCGCGCGCGGCCCGACGCCGAGATCCACGAGTTCACCCCGCCCGAGCGGGCGATCCTCGAGGCGGTCGCGCTCGTCGGCGAGGGTGACGCGATCCTGTGGGCCGGACCCGGCCACCAGGACTACCGGGACATCCGCGGGGTGCGTACGCCGTACTCCGCCCGCGAGCTCTCGCGTCGTGCCCTGCGCGCCGCCGGGTGGCCGGTGCCCGACCCGCAGTGGCCCGTGCCGTATCCGCTCGACTCGACGCCGTCGTCCGACCCCGAGCGCCCCGTCGACTTCCCCGCCTGACCCCGGCCCCCGCACTCGCGGCCACGGCAGCCGACCGAGCGGCGGGGCGGGTCAGAGCGCGGCGATGACCGCGTCGGCCGTGCGCCGGGCCCAGGACTCCGCCTCCGCGAGCGACTCGCGGGTGAGCGACGCGGGAGCCTCGTGCCGCTCCACGACCCTCTCGATGACCTCGACGATGCCGAGGAAGCTCAGACGCCCCTCGTGGAACGCGTCCACCGCCTGCTCGTTCGCGGCGTTGAACACCGCGGGGTAGGTGCCCCCGGCGCGCCCGACGCGCTTGGCCAGGGCGACGGAGCCGAACGCCTTCTCGTCGAGCGGCTCGAACGTCCACTGCGTCGCGGTCGTCCAGTCCAGCGGCACCCCGACGCCCGAGATCCGGTGGGGCCAGTCGAGGCCCAGCGAGATGGGGAGGCGCATGTCGGGCGGCGACGCCTGCGCGATGGTCGATCCGTCGAGGAACTCGACCATCGAGTGCACGATCGACTGGGGATGCACGACGACGTCGATGCGCTCGTACGGCACATCGAACAGCAGGTGCGCCTCGATCACCTCGAGACCCTTGTTCACCAGGGTGGCGGAGTTGGTCGTGACGACCCGCCCCATGTCCCACGTCGGGTGCGCGAGCGCCTGCGCCGGCGTGACATCGGCGAGGTCGTCTCTCGAGCGCCCCCGGAAGGGCCCACCGGATGCGGTGAGGACGAGTCGTCGCACCTCGTCGGGTTCGCCCGACCGCAGCGCCTGCGCGATGGCGGAGTGCTCGGAGTCGACCGGCACGATCTGCCCGGGGGCCGCGAGCCGTGTGACGAGGGCGCCACCGACGATCAACGACTCCTTGTTCGCCAGAGCGAGGGTGCGACCCGCCTCGAGCGCCGCGAGGGTGGGGCCGAGTCCCACCGATCCCGTGATGCCGTTGAGCACCACGTCGGCGGGGATGTCGCGGACGAGCTGCTCGGCCTCGACGGCGCCCAGGGCGATGTCGTCGACCCCGAACTCTGCAGCCTGGGCATCGACGCCGGCGCGGTCCGTCCCCGCGGCCAGTCCCACCACTTCGAAGCGGTCGGGGTTGGCGCGGATGACGTCGAGCGCCTGGGTGCCGATCGAACCGGTGGAGCCGAGGATGACGACGCGACGCATCCGCTCAGCCTACTGACCGGTGGCCGCCGCGTGCTGGACTCCGAGGATGTCGACGACGAAGACGAGCGGGGCGTTCGCGGGGATGCTCCCCTGACCCTGGTCGCCGTAGCCGTCCGAGGCCGGCATGACGACGAGGACCTGGGAACCGACCGTCTGGCCCTCCAACGCCTTGCGGAAGCCGGGGACGACGCCGGTGGTGGCAAACTCCGCGGGGGTCCCGCTGGTCCAGCTGGAGTCGAAGACGGTGCCGTCGTCGTAGAGCGCGCCGGTGTACTGGACGATCACCTGGTCGCCGGGGTTCACGACGTCGCCGTCGCCCTGGCGCAGGTTGACGACACGGGTCTCCGTCGGCGCCGGCGCACCGGTCATCGTGATGGTCGGGGCGCCCTTGTCGTCGAAGGTCACCGTGGGCATGCCCTCGGCGGGCGCGACCTCGGTGCCGGTGGCACGGGTGGGGAGCTCCTCGATGGCGTCGGCGACGAGGAGGAACGCGGGCGATCCCTCGCCCAGCACGCCCGCGGGGAAGGCGGACACGGTGCGCGAACCGATGGTCGCGCACTCCAGGGCCGCACCGAAGATCTGCTGCGACGAGATCAGGGTGTCCATCCCGTCGGGCTCGGTGCTCTGGGTCTCGAGCTGCACCTCACCGGTGGCGGCGTCCACGAGGGTGAAGTTCGCCTTCAGGACGTCGCCGGCCCGCACCTGCTGACCCGAGCCCTCGACGAGCGTGGTGCGCTCGAGCCCACCGGGCGTGTACCCGTCCGGGAGCTTCACCTCGACCTTGCCCTGGAAGTCTCCCGACACCTGGACGTCGCTCGACACCTCTCCCTGGGACAGCGCGCTCTGGCACGCCCCGGCGTCGGCCGAACCGCTGGCATCCGGGGTGGGACTGTCCGGGGACGAACCCGTGCACCCCGCCAGGAGGAGCACCGCGGCGGCGGCGACGGACAGGGAAGCGATCGGGCGGATGCGCACGGCAGACCTCTCGGAGACGACGGGAATCGGTCCATCATCCCCCATGCGGCTTTGGTGCCGCTGAGAGCCCCATGCACGGCGACGCATGCGGCGCGCAGTAGCCTCGATGGGTGAGTTCCGACGAACCGGGCGGTACCCCCGCCGTCCCACCGAAGCAGATGGGCGCGGCCTACGGCCTCGGGCGCTTCCTGATCGCCCCGCTCGCGCGTGCCGTCTACCGCCCCCGGGTCGAAGGGCGCGACAACGTGCCGCGCACCGGTCCGGTGATCTTCGCCAGCAATCACCTGTCGTTCATCGACTCGATCGCGATCCCCGTGGCGTCTCCGCGCCCCGTGCACTTCCTGGCCAAGTCGGCGTACTTCGAGAAGTGGGCGTCGCGACAGTTCTTCACCGCCATCGGCGCGATCCCCGTCGAACGCGGTGCCGGGCAGGCCGCGCTCGACGCTCTGGACCAGCAGCGCGCGCTCCTCGAGGACGGACGCGCGGTGGCGCTGTACCCGGAAGGCACCCGCTCGCTCGACGGCCGCCTGTACAAGGGCCGCACGGGTGTGGCCTTCCTGGCACTGCAGACCGGCGCGCCGGTCGTGCCCGTGGGTCTGATCGGCACCGACAAGGTGATGCCCGTGGGCGCCAAGGTCCCCACCACCAAGGAGCGCATCACCGTGCGTTTCGGTGAAGCGCTGGACCTGTCCCCCCACGGTGCCGCCTCGTCCGGCCGGGCTCGCCGCGGAGCGACCGACGAGATCATGGCGGCGATCCACGCGCTGAGCGAGCAGGAGCTGGCGAACGCCTACAACGAGGCTCCCGCGCAGAATCCGATCGAGCGCATCAAGCAGGTGCTCCCGCACGAGCGGATCTGAGCGGGCGCCGAATGCACGGCGGCTCGCCACGGGGAGGGTCCGAAGACCCTTGACGCCGCGCCTCCTGACGAGCAGGGTCTGAAGAGGCGGGCCCGAACCCGCCTCAGCCACGACGAGGAGGCACCCCGTGAAGAAGTTCGTCAACGACCCGGCCGACGTGCTGGCGGAAGCCCTGCGAGGGATCCACGCCGCCCACCCGGAGCTTCGCATCGACAGCGAGAACCGCGTCATCCTGCGCGGCGAGCCCACGCGCGAGGGCAAGGTCGCGCTCGTCTCGGGCGGCGGATCGGGCCACGAGCCGATGCACGGCGGTTTCGTGGGGCGGGGCATGCTCGACGCCGCCGCCGCCGGTGAGGTGTTCACCTCCCCCACTCCCGACCAGGTGCTGGCGGCGACGCAGGCCGTGGATTCCGGTGCCGGCGTCCTCCACATCGTGAAGAACTACACCGGCGACGTGCTGAACTTCGAGATGGCGGCGGAGCTCGCAGCGGCCGAGGGCGTGCGGGTCGAGTCGGTCGTGGTCGCCGACGACGTCGCGGTCCAGGACTCGACGTGGACCGCGGGTCGCCGCGGCACCGGCACCACCGTGATCCTGGAGAAGATCGTCGGCGCCCTCGCCGAGGAGGGGGCCGACCTCGAGACGGTCGCGGCGCTCGCGCGTCGCGTGTCCGAGGCCGGCCGTTCCATGGGCGTCGCGCTCACGAGCTGCACCGTCCCGGCGGTGGGCCATCCCACGTTCGAGCTGCCCGAGGACGAGATGGAGGTGGGGGTCGGCATCCACGGTGAACCCGGCCGCTCGCGCGTCAAGCTCGCCACGGCCCACGAGATCGCCCGGCTCATGGTCGATCCGATCGTGCACGACTTCGCGGAGCCCGTGGGCCCCGCGATCGTGCTGCTGTCGGGCCTGGGAGGCACGCCGCTCATCGAGCAGTACCTGCTCTACGGCGAGATCGCGCCGCTGCTGGCCGAGGCGGGCGTCGACGTCCGGCGCGTGCTGATCGGCGACTACATCACGAGCCTCGACATGGCGGGAGCCTCGCTCACGGTCGTGAAGGCCGACGACGAGTTCCTCCGCCTGTGGGACGCACCGGTCGTCACGCCCGGCCTCCGGTGGGGCGCATGAGCGGGGCCGTCTCGACCGACGACCTCGTCGCCTGGATCCGGGCGTTCCGTGACGCCGTGCAGCAGCACCGCGATGAGCTGACCGCGTTGGACGCCGCGATCGGCGACGCCGACCACGGATCGAACATGGCGCGCGGCCTCGATGCCGTCGTCGCGAAGCTCGACGCGCCGCCGGCCTCCGCCGCCGACCTGTTCAAGACCGTGGGCATGACCCTCGTGTCATCGGTCGGCGGGGCGAGCGGCCCGCTCTACGGCACGTTCTTCCTGCGGATGGGTCCCGCCCTCGCGGAAGGCGTGGATGCCGGCTCCCTCGGCGCGGCTCTGCGGGCCGGCGCGGAGGGGGTCGTGGCCCGCGGCAAGGCGGAGCCCGGCGACAAGACGATGGTCGACGCGCAGCTCCCCGCGGTCGCCGCGTGGGACGAGGCGGTGGCCGCAGGCGGGGACGCGGCCACGGCTGCGGCGGCCGCTGCCGCCGCGGCCACGAGCGGCCGCGACGCCACCGAACCGCTCGTCGCCCGCAAGGGGCGGGCGAGCTACCTCGGCGAGCGCAGCGCGGGTCACGTGGATCCGGGTTCGGCCTCGACGGCACTCCTCTTCCAGACGCTGAGCGACACTCTGGCGGCGCGCGGGTGATCGGCATCGTCGCGGTCTCGCACAGCCGTCCGCTCGCCGAGGCCGCCGTGGATCTCGCGCTGCGAATGGGCGGCGGCGACCCGCCTGCGGTGCTGGTCGCCGCGGGTGGCCCGGACGGCGACCTGGGGACGGATGCCGCGGCCATCGCGCAGGCGCTGGATTCGGCGGACTCCGGAGACGGCGTCCTCGTGCTGATGGACCTCGGGTCCGCGCTGTTGAGCGCCGAGATGGCGCTGGAGTTCGCCGCCGCACCGGACCGCGTCGTCCTGAGCCCGGCACCGTTCGTGGAGGGCCTCGTCAGCGCCGTGGTCACGGCCGCGGGTGGGGCGACTCTCGCGCAGGTCGCGGCCGAGGTGGCCGGCGCGGCCGAGGCGAAGCGCATTCAGCTGGGGGCGGTGGATGCCGATGCGCCCCCGCCGGAGTCGGGGAGCGCGCCGTCCGGCGACGAGCTCTCCTTCGAGACGACGGTGATCAATCCGTCCGGCCTGCACGCTCGCCCCGCCGCGACGTTCGTCAAGGCGGCGTCCCGGTTCGACGCCGACGTGCAGATCGCGGAGGTCGGCGGCGAGACGCCGCCGGTCTCGGCGCGGAGTCTGCTCGCGCTCATGGCCCTCGGCATCCGTCAGGGGACGCGGGTGCGCGTGACGGCGACGGGCGCGCAGGCCCGCGAGGCGCTCGAGGAACTCCGCACGCTCATCGACGACGGGTTCGGCGAGGTCTGACGCGCGTCGTCTGCTCAGCGGGTGACGCTGAGCAGACGACGCGCGAGCGCCTCCTCGACGACGAGTTCGGTGACGAGCCCGGCGGCCAGCGCGCCGCGCAGGGCGGTGAGCTTGGACAGGCTCGACACGACGCAGAACCGGCGCGGGATCCGTCGCACGGTGTCGAGGTCGGGGCCGCTGGACCGGGCGTTGAGTTCGGGGATGTCCCACGACCCGTCGACGCGGTAGAACACCGTCGCGCAGTCGCCGACGACGCCTTCGCGCTCGATGATGGCGCGGTCGCGTTCGTCGAAGTAGTCACCGCTGTAGACGTGCGACGGCACGTCGGCGTGCGGGGACCCGAGACCGAAGACGAAGAGTCCGACCCGCTGCTGGATCTCCAGCACCGAGCGCACCGACCGCTCGCGCCACATCGCCTGCTTGGTGCGCGGGTCGTCGAACAGGGCCGGAACCGGGAATTGGTGCACCGACGACGACCACGCCGCCCCGAGCTTCGACAGGATCTCGCCCGCGTAGGGGATGCCGGAGGTGCGGAGGTTCGCGGCACCGTTCATCTGCACGATGTGGGTGTCGTGCACATCTTTCGACGGGACGTGCCGCGCGATGGCCGACAGCGTGGACCCCCAGGCGATCCCGATGGTCATCGAGGACTCGATGCGCTCGGCGAGGATGCGCGCTGCCGTCAGCGCCGTGCGCTCGAGCCGTTCGGCCTCGGAGGTGCGCGCCGGCGTGGGCACGACATGGGCGGTGATCCCGAACCGATCGGCGATGCGCTGCGCCATCTGGCCGCGCGCGTCGTCCGGCGGGCTGATCGAGATCGTGACCAGGCCCACGTCCCTGGCGTGCTGCAGAAGTCGCGAGACGGAGGACCGGGAGACGCGCATCTCGTGCGCGATGGCATCCATCGTGAGGTCCTGCATGTAGTACAGCTGCGCCGCGCGCAGCGCGTCGCGGGAGCGTTCTTCGGTCTGCGTCGTCATGGCCCGCCTTTCTGCGCTTGCCCATTCTGCACGTTTGTTCAAGGGGCTTGCAACAACGTGCAGACGCGCGCATCCTTCTTCGGTACCCACAACGAAAGGTCGCAGTCGACATGTCGTCCCCCTCTTCTTCGCTCCGCGCCGGTGTCCAGGCGCTCCGTGACGCCGAAGACCTCGACGTCCTCATCATCGGAGGGGGCATCAACGGCCTCGCCACCCTCCGCGACCTCTCCCTGCAGGGAGTGAAGGTCGCCCTCGTCGAGCGCGGGGACTTCGTCTCCGGCGCGTCCTCGGCGTCCAGCCACATGGTGCACGGCGGTATCCGCTACCTCGAGAACGGCGAGTTCCGTCTCGTGAAGGAAGCGGTCACCGAGCGCAACGACCTGCTCAAGACCGCCCCGCACTACGTCAAGCCCCTCGAGACCACGATCCCGATCTACAAGACGTTCTCCGGCATCCTCTCCGCACCCTTCCGCCTCCTGGTGACGCACGGTCGCGGGAAGCCGAACGAGCGCGGCGCCCTGCTGATCAAGGTCGGCCTCATCATGTACGACACCTTCTCGCGCGACGGCGGCTCGGTGCCCCGTCACAAGTTCCTCGGGAAGAAGAAGTCGCTCGCCGAGCTGCCGCGCCTCAACCCCGACCTGGCGTACACCGCCACGTATTTCGACGCCTCCATGCACGACCCGGAGCGCATCGCGCTCGACGTCCTGCACGACGGCATCGTCGCCGGCGGCGGCCGCACGCAGGCCGTCAACTACGTCTCGGCCGTCGGTGCCGACGAGAACGGCGTGCGCGTCCGCGACGAGGTCTCCGGCGAGGAGTTCTCCGTGAAGGCCAAGGTGATCCTGAACACCTCGGGCCCGTGGACCGACCTGACCAACGGCGCCCTGGGTCTGCAGACGCAGTTCATGGGCGGCACCAAGGGCTCGCACATCGTGCTCGACAACCCCGAGCTGCTGGCCGCCACCGGCGGGCGCGAGATCTTCTTCGAGCACTCCGACGGGCGTATCGTCCTGATCTACCCGCTCAAGGACCGCGTCCTCGTCGGTACGACGGACATCGACGCCGACCCGTCGAAGCCGGTCGTGTGCACCGACGACGAGATCGAGTACTTCTTCGACCTCATCGGACACGTCTTCCCGACCGTCGCGGTGGACCGCTCGCAGATCGTGTACACCTTCTCCGGCATCCGCCCGCTCCCCCGCCACGACGACACCGCCCCCGGCTTCGTCTCGCGCGACTACCGCATCGTCGACGACGAGATCGGCGGCATCCCGGCCATGAGCCTGGTCGGCGGCAAGTGGACCACGTTCCGCGCCCTCGCCGAGCACCTCAGCATGAAGACGCTGCAGAAGCTGCGCCGGCCGCACCGCGTGAGCACCCAGGGACTCCCGATCGGCGGCGGCAAGGGCTTCCCGACCACTCCCGAAGAGCGCCGCCGCTGGGTGTCGGCACGCACGAATGCGCATTCGACCGCGGTCGTGGAGGCCATGCTCGAGCGCTACGGCACCCGTGCCGACGCGATCCTCGACGTGCTGCCGGCCGAGCCGACGGCCCTCGAGCACGCTCCCGGCTACTACCGCGAGGAGCTCGTGTGGATCGCGGAGCACGAGCAGGTCGTCCACCTCATCGACGTCCTGCTGCGCCGCACGCACCTCGCCTTCGTCGGCGGGATGAGCGAGCGCACGCTGCGCGAGGTCGCCGAGGCCGTCGCCGCTCCGCTCGGCTGGGACTCCGCTCGCGTCGACGAGGAGATCGCGACGACGACCGAGGCGCTGCGGACCGCGCACCGCGTCGATCTGGCCGAGGCCGGAGTCGCGCGAATCTGAGAGAACGTGCGGGCGCGCCGTCTGTTGCGCGCCCGCACGGCGGTCGTAGGTTCAGAACAACCGAGCCGCGAAATGTCCGAGCCGATGGCGGCCGGGCACAACAGAAAGGTCGATGACGACATGCAAGAAGTGAATCTGGGGCTGTACTTCCTCTCGGAGGTCGTCGGCACCGCCATGCTGATCCTGCTGGGTTGCGGCGTGGTCGCGAACGTGGCACTGGCCAAGACCAAGGGCAACGCCGGCGGATTCCTGATGGTCAACTGGGGGTGGGGTCTCGCCGTCTTCGCCGGCGTGATCGTGTCGGCGTACTCCGGCGCTCAGCTCAACCCCGCGGTTTCCATCGGACTCCTCGTCGCGGGCAAGATCGGCTTCGTCCAGTTCCTCGTCGCGGTCGCCGCGCAGCTCCTCGGCGCCATCGTCGGTGCCGTCCTCGCGTGGGCCTCGTACAAGCAGCACTTCGACGACGAGCCCGACCCCGCCGCGAAGCTCGGGGTGTTCTCCACCGGACCCGCCATCCGTTCGTACGGCTGGAACCTCGTGACCGAGATCATCGCGACCTTCGTCCTGGTGTTCGTGATCTTCGGGTTCGCCGACTACGGCGTCGCCGACATCGGCGTCCCCGGGGGCATCGGCGGTCTGGCCGCCGTTCCGGTGGCCCTGCTCGTGGTCGGTATCGGCGCCTCCCTCGGTGGCCCGACCGGATACGCGATCAACCCGGCCCGTGACCTCGGCCCGCGTATCGCGCACGCGATCCTCCCCATCAAGGGCAAGGGCTCCAGCGACTGGGGCTACTCGTGGGTTCCGGTCGTCGGCCCCCTCGTCGGCGGTCTTCTCGCCGGTGTCCTCGCCCCCGTCCTGCTGCACCTGGGCAAGTGACCTCCCGCGGGGGCGTCCGCACGGCGCCCCCGCTCCTCCTCCCCTTCCGATCCACCTCAACCCACCACTGACAAAGGAGTCCATCCATGGCCGACTACGTCCTCGCCATCGACCAGGGCACGACCTCGACGCGCGCGATGATCTTCAACAAGTCCGGCGGCGTCGTCGCCGTCGGACAGAAAGAGCACGAGCAGATCTTCCCCAAGGCCGGGTGGGTCGAGCACGATCCCCTCGAGATCTGGCGCAACACCCAGGAAGTGATCGGTCTGGCCCTCAGCCGCGCCGACATCACCCGCCACGACATCGCCGCGGTCGGCATCACCAACCAGCGCGAGACCGCGGTGGTCTGGGACAAGAACACCGGCAAGCCCGTCTACAACGCCATCGTCTGGCAGGACACGCGCACGCAGTCGATCGTCGACCGCCTCGCCGACGGCGACACCGAGCGCTACAAGAGCATCGTGGGCCTGCCGCTCGCGACCTACTTCTCGGGCACGAAGATCGTCTGGATCCTCGAGAACGTCGACGGCGCTCGCGAGAAGGCGGAAGCCGGCGACCTGCTCTTCGGCACCACCGACACCTGGGTGCTGTGGAACCTCACCGGCGGCATCGACGGCGGCGTGCACGCGACCGACGTCACCAACGCCAGCCGCACGCTCTTCATGGACCTCGAAACGCTGCAGTGGCGTGACGACATCCTCGCGGACTTCGGCGTCCCGAAGTCCATGCTCCCCGAGATCCGCTCCTCCTCGGAGGTCTACGGTCAGGTCGAGTCCTCCTCGCTCCTGCGCGAGACCCCCGTCGCCGGCATCCTGGGCGACCAGCAGGCCGCGACCTTCGGTCAGGCCGCCTTCGACCCGGGCGAGAGCAAGAACACCTACGGCACGGGCAACTTCCTCATCTTCCAGACGGGTGAGGAGATCGTCCACTCCCAGAACGGTCTGCTGACCACGCTCGGGTACAAGCTCGGCGACCAGCCCGCGCGCTACGCCCTGGAGGGCTCGATCGCGGTGACCGGTTCGCTGATCCAGTGGCTGCGCGACCAGCTGGGGATCATCTCCTCGGCGCCGGAGGTCGAGACTCTGGCGAGCTCGGTCGACGACAACGGCGGCGTGTACTTCGTGCCGGCGTTCTCGGGCCTGTTCGCCCCGTACTGGCGTCCGGACGCCCGCGGCGCGATCGTCGGCATGACGCGCTACGTCAACAAGGGGCACATCGCCCGTGCGGCCCTGGAGGCCACGGCCTTCCAGACGCGCGAGGTGCTCGACGCGGTCAACGCCGACTCCGGCGTGGACCTCACCGAGCTCAAGGTCGACGGCGGCATGACCGCCAACGACGCGCTGATGCAGTTCCAGGCCGACATCCTCGGCGTGCCCGTCGTGCGTCCCGTCGTCGCCGAGACCACCGCGCTGGGTGCCGCCTACGCGGCCGGCCTCGCGGTGGGCTTCTGGGACAACCTCGACGACCTGCGCGCCAACTGGCAGGAGGACAAGCGCTGGGAGCCCGACATGGACTCCGACGAGCGCGACCGCGAGCTGCGCCTGTGGAAGAAGGCCGTCACCAAGTCGATGGACTGGGTCGACGACGACGTGCGCTGAGCGCATCCCTTCGCAACGGAACCCCGCCGGCCCCGTGCCGGCGGGGTTCCGTCGTTCCGGGGAGGAGTGGCAGCCGGATGCCGGTGCCTCAGCGTGCGGGTCGGGGGAACGCCGCTCGCACGACATCGGACTGCAGATAGTCCGAGACACCGATGAGGAGGATCGCGAAGAGGATCTGCTCGGTGACGACCCAGAACGGATAGAGACCCGGGATGGCGGCGAGCACGAGGGCGACCACCGGGAAGATCCGGCTGAACAGCTGGAGGCGCCGGAACGCCCAGTACCAGCCGGCCCGCGCCCGCCAGAGGAAGTAGAACAGGGTCGTGGTGATGCCGAGCACCACGAGGCAGCGCATCCACACCGCGAACCCGACGTCGTCGCCGCCGAGGGTCATGACCGCGGCGACCACGACCGTCGCGACCCCCAGTACGAAGCCGGCGCCGAGCAGGACGGTCACCGCCCGGAAGGCACGGCGGACGCGGGGATCGTGGGAGACGTCGACGCGATGGTCGGCCTGGCGGCCGCCGGCGAGGCGGTCGAGGCGCCGCAGGGCGGGTTCGAGCTGCATGCGCTCACTGTACGACGCCGAACGGGCGTCAGGCGGCGGTGACCACCGGCTCGTGACGCACCGGGAAGTTCACCGAGTTCGCGATGAAGCACCATTCGCGCGCCTGGCGGTGAGCGGCGACGGCAGCCTCCACCATCGACTCGTCGGCCACGACGACGCGGGGCCGGAGCAGGACATCGGTGAACGCTCCCCCGCCCTTTCCGTCCTCCACCATCGTGCCGGTCGCGTCGTCGGTGTACGAGACCACGACCACGCCGGTCGTGACGCACGCGTGCAGGTACGACAGCAAGTGGCACTCGCTGAGGGCGCCCAGCAGCAGCTCTTCCGGGTTCCACTTCGCCGGATCTCCGCGGAACGGCTTGTCGGCCGATGCCTCCAGAAGCGGCTTTCCCCCCACCTCGAGCGAGACCGAGCGGTCGTAGTCGCGGTATCCGCTCGTGCCGGTCCCCCGATCGCCGGTCCACGTCGCCTGCAGACGGTACTGGTGCTCTCCGATCATGCCTCCCATCCTGCCTCCTCCCGCGTGGTCCGGACCCGCCGGATACGATGGAGGGATGCCTCTCACAGCCCCGGATGCCGTCGAACTCGCCGTCGTCGAGCGCAACGGATTCATCGAGTCGCGCCACCACGGCGTCGCCGTGGTCCTCTCCCCCGACGGGTCGGAGCATCTCGCCCTGGGCGACCCTTCGGCCCTGTTCCTGCCCCGCTCGAGCATGAAGCCGTTGCAGGCCCTCGCATGTCTGTCGGCGGGCGCCGAGCTGACCGGGGAACGCCTCGCCCTGTCGATGGCGAGCCACTGCGGGACCGACCGTCACGTCGAGGCGGCCCGCGGCATCCTGCAGTCGGTAGGCCTCACCGAGGACGACCTCGGCTGCCCCGCGGCCTGGCCCAGCGACCCCCAGACCCGCGACGAACTGGTGCGCGACCACGGGGTTCCGTCCCCGCTGCGGATGAACTGCTCCGGCAAGCACGCGGCGATGCTTCTGACGTGCGTCACGAACGGCTGGTCGACGGCGGACTACCTCGATGCGCAGCACCCGCTCCAGATCCACATCCGCGAGGTCATCGAGAGACTCGTCGGCGAGCGCCTCACCACGACCGCGATCGACGGCTGCGGCGCGCCGGTGTACGCCATGAGCCTGACCGGACTCGCCCGGGCCATCCAGCGCATCGCGACCTCGTCCGAACGGTCCCCTTTCGCGTTGCACCGCAGCGCCGGCGCACTGGTGCGCGCCGTCCGTGAGAACCCCTGGACCATCGACGGGCCGGGGCGCCCCGACACCGTCGTCATCGAGCGCCTGGGCGTGTTCGCCAAGATGGGCGCAGAGGGCGTGCAGGTCATGACGGCGCAGGACGGCACCACCGTCGCGCTGAAGATGCTCGACGGGTCGAACCGGGCCGCCCACGCCGTCGCCCTGCGTCTGCTGGAGCGCGCCGGCGCCCTCGAACCCGCCGCGGTCGCCGACACCCTCGCGGTCCTGCCGCTGAGCGTCCTGGGGGGCGGTCAGCCGGTCGGAGTGATCCGCGCCGCGGTCTGACCCGACCCCGCTGGCCTGCCCCGCGATCGATCGAGGCGCGCCGATCGCCCGCGTGAGGCGACCGGCGCGACGCGGATCAGATGCCGCCGTCGACCGAGCGCGGGTACGCGATCGGCTCCTCGGGCACGAGCACCTCGGTGTCGCGATTGAGGCTCTCCCCACGGAAGAACGGCTTGGATCGAGGGAACGCGTACCAGAGCACCATCAGGACGACGCCGATCGCGAGCGAGCCGATCCCCAGCACGAACGTGCCTCCGATACCGAACAGCACGGTGTAGCCGTACTCGGGGTCGTACATGTCGATGGCGGACTGCACGAACGCGTACGTCAGCATCAGCGCACCGAGCAGGGGCAGGATGCCGCGGTAGACGAGGTTCCTCGCCGAGGCGAAGAGGTCGCGGCGGAAGTACCAGACGCAGGCGTAGCCCGTGATCGCGTAGTAGAAGGCGATGGCGAGGCCCAGCGACAGGATCGAGTCCTGCAGGATGTTGTCGCTGATGAGGGTCATGCCCACGTAGTAGATGCTGGCGACGATCCCCATGACCAGCGTCGAGAACGACGGCGTCTGGAAGCGGGGATGCACCGTGCTGAACCGGCGCGGCAGCGCCTTGTAGGCCGCCATGGCCAGCGTTCCGCGCGCGGTCGGCAGGATCGTGGTCTGCGTCGAGGACACGGCCGAGATCAGCACAGCCACGATGAGGATCCAGCCGAAGGGACCGAAGAGGCCGTCCTTCAGCGCCAGGAAGACGTCATTGGCGTTGTCGGGGTTGGCCAGCCCCGTTCCGTCCTCGCCGACGCCGGCGTACATCATCGCGGCCACCGTCACGGCGACGTAGGTGCCCAGGAGGATGACGGTGGTCAGCAACGCCGCGCGACCCGGGATGCGCTTGGGGTCCTTCGTCTCCTCGTTGAGGGCGAGACACGTGTCCCAGCCCCAGTAGATGAACAGCGCCAGCAGCACGGCCTCGGTGAACCCGCTCCAGTCGGTGAAGCCGAACGGGTTGAACCAGCCCAGGTCGAACGGCGTCGGGTTCGGAGCCGTCCCGTCGAAGAACTTCCACAGCGCGACGATGACGAACAGCGCCAGCACGAGGTACTGCACGCCCAAGAGGATGTTCTGGATCCGCTCGCCGATCTCCACACCCCGATAGCTCACCCAGGTCATCGCGGCGATGAACCCGACGCCGGTCGCGGTCACGAGCGGCACGTTCTCGGCGAGCGAGCCGTCTCCGATGAGGGTCCAGAGATAGATTCCGGCGATCTGCGCGAGGTTGGCCAGCACGACCATGCCTGCCACGGCGACGCCCCACCCGCCCATCCAGCCGACCCACGGACCGAACGCCTTGGTCCCCCAGGTGAAGGTGGTGCCGCAGTCGGGGACGTCGTTGTTCAGCTCGCGATACGCGAAGGCGATGAACAGCATCGGGATGAAGGCGATGATGAAGGCGATGGGGGCCGAGGCGCCCACGGCGAGGACGACGAAGCCCAGGGTTGCGACTAGCGAGTACACCGGCGCGGTGGAGGCGAGACCGATGACGGTCGATCCCCAGAGGCCGAGAGTGCCCGCGGCGAGGCCCTTGCCGGCCGTCCGTTCGGGTGCGGTGGTCATCTGCTGAACGTAGAAGTCAGCGGGCCCCCGGGTCAAGCACCGCGGTCAGGCGGCGCGTCGGGCGACGTCGAGCACGACGATGGTGATGTTGTCGCGGCCGCCGTTCTCGAGGGCTGCGGCCATCATGGCCTCGACCGCGTCGGCGGGGTCGGGGTTGGCCTCCAGGAAGTGCCGGATGCCGAAATCGGTGAGCTCTTTCGTCAGGCCGTCCGAGCAGATGACGAAGCGATCACCGTCGAGGACCTCGAGGCGCAGGTAGTCGGGCTTGACGCTGTCGCTCGGGCCGACGGCGCGCGTGATCACGTTGCCGTACGGGTGGTTCTCGGCTTCCTCCGGGCTCAGACGACCGGCGGCGATGAGTTCCTGCACGACGGAGTGGTCGGTGGTGATCTGGACGATGTCGTCGTCGCGCAGCAGGTATACGCGCGAATCTCCGATGTTCAGCGTCACCCAGTGGGGCTCGTCCCCGGCGGCTTCGAGGTACAGGCCGGTGAGGGTCGTCCCCGTGCCCTCGTCGGTGGTCTCGGGGTGGGCGACGATGTCTTTCACCGCTCGGGCGAGAGCCTTCTCGATGTTCTTCGGCGAGACGATGCCGCTCTCGACGACGGCGCGCAGGCGGTCGACGGTGCTCGCGCTGGCGATCTCCCCACCCAGGTGGCCGCCCATTCCGTCGGCGACGACGAACAGGGGGAACTCGGCGAGGACCGCGTCCTGGTTCACCTCACGGCGCTTGCCGGTGTCGGTGGTCGCCGCCCACGAGAGATCGAGCGCACCGCCCGTCAGGGGAACGGTACGCGTATGGGTGGTCACCTCGGGCACGAAAAGATCCTCCGGTTGGCCGACGTCTTCGCCGGCGGAACCGCGCGGCCCTGTCATCCTAGTCGACGCGCGGACTGCGCCCAGGGATGCCACGGGCGCGGCGCCTCCGGGCGGAACGAGGACGAGCTCCCCGCGCCGGGCGCGGGGAGCTCGTCATCGTGAGGGCGTCAGACCTGCGGGCCCGCCGGCGGCGGGGGCGTGGGGCCTGCGGGAGGAGCCGGCGGCGGCGGCGTGGGGCCCGCAGCGGGCGGTGCCGGCGGCGGCGTGTACGGCTGGGCCGGCGGGGCGTAGCCGGCGGGACCTCCGGCGGGGGCTGCCGACACCGGCTGACCCGGCTGCACGGGGATTCCGTTCCACACCGTCTTGTCCGCGAGGAACGAGTTCGCCCAGGGCGACGGCTGGATGTTCGGGTTCCACGGGTTGCTGCCGAACGCCAGGATGCCGAGCCAGATCCACTGTCCGAGCGGGCCCAGGATGAACAGCAGGAGAATCGGCCAGTCGCGGCCGAACTTGGCGTTCACCCGGTAGGCGATCATGATCAGCGCGACGAAGAGCGCGATGCCCGACAGGTACTGCAGGACCGGGATGGCCGAGGCGACCACGAGCGCGAGGATCACCCACGGCGAGAAGTCGCCGAGCTTGGCGAGGACGAGGTAGTTGTAGATCGGCACCCACGCGCGCCACTTCCCCTGCACGCCCGCCTTCTCGAAGACCTTCGACAGCAGGAACGCGCTGATCACGTAGCCCACGATGGCGAACAGGAACAGGAAGAGCGCGAGGATCAAGAAGGCGGCTGCCGATGCGGCGTCACTGGCGCCGTAGTCGTTGTAAGCCAGATGGATCATGATGACGAAGTTCCTCTCGGGCCGGATACGAGCTCGCGCCCGTATCAGCGACGGGTGTCTCCCGCGTAGGTCATGCTAGCGAAGCTGAGTGTTGGCTGACAGTACCTTGACCCGGCGATCTCAGACCAGCAGTTCGACCTCGCCGGCTCCCCCGTCGCGCACGACGATCCCGTTCGAGCCCGCCCAGTCGACGAGGTCGCGCCGGGATTCGATCCGCGCGCCCGTCGTCGCGAGGGCGCGCGCGAGCTCCCCTTTCGCCTTCTTGTTGAAGTGGTTGAGTGCACGGACCGTGCCGTCGACCCCCTCCGAGACCACGCGGACGTAGACACCCTCCACGTCCGCGGGTACCGGCCCCAGCGCGACGTACGCCTCCGACCGCAGATCCAGGACGAACCCCGGGTCGGCTTCAGCGATCGCCCTCGTGACCGCATCGGCCCAGACCCTCCGCGGCGAGGGCAGTCCGGGCAGGGAGGTGCCCGCCGCGAGACGATAGACCGGGATGCCGTCGAGCGCACCCACCGGGCCGAACGGCGCCGAGTGGATCAGGACCCGCGAACCCAGCCACGCCCGCTCGGCGGCGGCGAGAGTGCCGGCGTCGAGAGCGTCGTAGAGGACCCCCGTATAGCGGTCGACCGCGGGAAGGGTGGGCGCGGAACGCAACGCCGCGTTGTCGGCGACCTCGCCGAGACGACGCGGGCTCAGCTTGAGCACACGCGCGGACAGCTCCTCGTCCGAACTCAGCGCGACCAGCCCGTCGACGACCTGCTCACGGGCGGCGCGAAGGGACGGGAGGGCGAGGGAGCCCAGATCGATCGGGGCACCGTGACCGCCCGGCCGTTTGGTCTCGGAAGGGGGCAGAAGAACGAGCATGCGACCTCGGGGGAACGAAGACGCGCGCCGCCCGGCGAACCGGACGACGCGCGTCGTGAAGAAGTGTCAGACCAGGGATGCGTGACCGGCGACGATGGTGAGATCGTCGCCCGCCATCGACAGGAACCCGTCCTCGGCGTTGGCCAGCACCTTGGTGCCGTCGACACCCGTGATGCGGACCTCGCCCTGAGCGAGGATCGCGAGCACCGGTTCGTGGCCCTGCATGAAGCCGATCTCGCCTTCCACCGTCTTGGCGACGACCAGCGACGCCTCCCCGGTCCAGACCTCGGCGTCGGCCGAGACGAGGTTCACGCGCAGCGGCATGTCAGCCGTTCTCCTTCTGGATCTGCGCCCACTTCGCCTCGACGTCGGAGATGCCACCGACGTTGAAGAACGCCTGCTCGGCGACGTGGTCGAAGTCACCCTTGACGATCGCGTCGAACGACTCGATGGTCTCCTTGATCGGGACCGTGGAGCCCTCGACGCCGGTGAACTTCTTGGCCATGTAGGTGTTCTGCGAGAGGAACTGCTGGATGCGACGCGCACGCGACACGACGATCTTGTCTTCCTCGGACAGTTCGTCGACACCGAGGATCGCGATGATCTCCTGCAGTTCCTTGTTCTTCTGAAGGATCTGCTTGACCGACGTGGCCACACGGTAGTGGTCGGCGCCGATGTAGCGCGGGTCGAGGATCCGGCTCGTCGAGGTGAGCGGGTCGATGGCCGGGTACAGACCCTTCGACGCGATCTCACGGGAGAGCTCGGTCGTGGCATCCAGGTGCGCGAACGTGGTCGCGGGGGCCGGGTCGGTGTAGTCGTCGGCGGGGACGTAGATCGCCTGCAGCGACGTGATCGAGTGACCACGCGTGGAGGTGATGCGCTCCTGGAGCACACCCATCTCGTCGGCCAGGTTGGGCTGGTAACCCACGGCCGAGGGCATGCGGCCCAGCAGCGTGGAGACCTCGGAACCGGCCTGCGTGAAGCGGAAGATGTTGTCGATGAACAGCAGCACGTCCTGCTTCTGGACGTCGCGGAAGTACTCCGCCATCGTCAGCGCCGAGAGGGCGACGCGCAGACGCGTCCCCGGCGGCTCGTCCATCTGGCCGAACACGAGAGCGGTCTTGTCGAAGACGCCCGCCTCCTCCATCTCACCGATGAGGTCGTTGCCCTCACGGGTGCGCTCACCGACACCGGCGAACACGGAGACACCACCGTGGTCCTGCGCCACGCGCTGGATCATCTCCTGGATGAGGACGGTCTTGCCGACACCGGCGCCACCGAAGAGGCCGATCTTTCCACCCTGCACGTAGGGCGTGAGGAGGTCGATCGACTTGATGCCCGTCTCGAACATCTCGGTCTTGGACTCGAGCTGGTCGAAGCTCGGCGCCTTGCGGTGGATGCCCCAGCGCTCGGTGACCTCGATCGTCTCGCCGGGAGCCGCGTTGAGCACCTCGCCGGTGACGTCGAAGACCTTGCCCTTGGTGACGTCGCCGACGGGGACCGAGATCGGGCCGCCGGTGTCGCGCACCTCCTGGCCGCGGACCATGCCGTCGGTCGGCTTGAGCGAGATGGCGCGGACGAGGTCGTCACCGAGGTGCTGCGCGACCTCGAGGGTGATCTCGGTCGAGTCGTCACCGATGGTGATCGTGGTCTTCAGCGCGTTGTAGATCTCGGGGATCGCGTCGTGCGGGAACTCGATGTCGACGACGGGCCCGGTGACACGCGCGACGCGGCCGACGACAGCCGCGTCGGTCTTCTCGGCGGTGAGGCTCATGGCTTCTTCTCTCCTTGGGAACTTACTTGCCGGATGACAGAGCATCGGCGCCGCCGACGATCTCGGCGATCTGCTGCGTGATCTCCGCCTGGCGCGCGTTGTTGCGCAGGCGGGTGTAGTCGGTGATGAGCTTGTCGGCGTTGTCGCTGGCCGACTTCATCGCCTTCTGCGTCGCGGCGTGCTTCGCCGCGGAGGACTGCAGGAGGGCGTTGAAGATGCGGCTCTGGATGTAGACCGGCAGGAGCGCATCGAGCACGGTCTCGGCGTCGGGCTCGAACTCGTAGAGGGGGTAGACCTCCGCCTGAGCGGGGGCGTCATCCGCCTCGAGAACCTCGAGCGGCAGCAGACGGACCGACTCGGGAGACTGCGTCATCATGCTGACGAAGCGGTTGTACACGAGGTGGATCTCGTCGACGCCGTCGTTCTCTCCCCCGGCGCGGTACGCCTGGAGCACGGCATCCGAGATCTCCTCCGCCGTCGAGAACTGCGGCGTGTCGGTGTCGCCGACCCACTGCGCTGCGCTCGGCATGCGGCGGAACTGGAAGTAGCCGACGGCCTTGCGTCCGACGAGGTAGAACACAACCTCTTTGCCCTGCGTCCGCAGCAGCTCGGCCAGCTCCAGACCCTCACGGAGGATCTGCGAGTTGAACGCGCCGGCGAGGCCCCGGTCGGAGGTGAAGATCACCACGGCGGAGCGACGGATGTTCTCACGCTCCGTCGTCAGCGGGTGGTCGATCGAGGAGTGCGTGGCCACCGCGGAGACGGCGCTCGTCACGGCTCGCGCGAAGGGCGACGCCGCGCGCACACGCGCCATCGCCTTCTGGATGCGCGAAGCCGCGATGAGCTCCATCGCCTTCGTGATCTTCTTGGTCGTCTGAGCAGAACTGATCTTCTGCTTGTAGACCCGCAGTTGTGCGCCCATGATTCCGTTCTCGTGTCGTCGCTGTTAGCGACGGCCCTTGACGATTCGCTCCTGGTTGACGTCCTCGGCCTCAGCGGCCTCGACCTGCTCGGCGCCCACGACGCCCTGGTCGTCACCCGGCTGGAACTCGAGGATGAACTCGTCGATCTTCTTCTCGAGCTCGGCGACCGTGTCGTCGCCCAGCGCGTTGGTCTCGCGCAGCGTGTCGAGGACCGTCGAGTTGCGACGCAGGTAGTCCAGCAGCTCGCGCTCGAAACGGAGCACGTCCGAGACCTCGATCGTGTCGAGCTTGCCGTTGGTACCGGCCCAGATCGAGACGACCTGCTCCTCCACCGGGTACGGCGAGTACTGCGGCTGCTTCAGCAGCTCGGTCAGACGCGCACCGCGGGCCAGCTGACGACGCGACGCGGCGTCGAGGTCGCTGGCGAACATGGCGAACGCCTCGAGCGAACGGTACTGCGCGAGCTCGAGCTTCAGCGTGCCGGAGACCTTCTTGATCGACTTGACCTGGGCGTCACCGCCGACGCGCGAGACCGAGATACCCACGTCGACCGCGGGACGCTGGTTGGCGTTGAAGAGGTCAGACTGGAGGAAGATCTGGCCGTCGGTGATCGAGATCACGTTCGTCGGGATGTACGCCGAGACGTCGTTGGCCTTGGTCTCGATGATGGGAAGACCCGTCATCGAACCGGCACCGAGCTCGTCGGACAGCTTCGCGCAACGCTCGAGCAGACGCGAGTGGAGGTAGAAGACGTCGCCGGGGTACGCCTCGCGGCCCGGCGGGCGACGCAGGAGGAGCGAAACGGCACGGTAGGCCTCGGCCTGCTTCGACAGGTCGTCGAAGATGATCAGGACGTGCTTGCCGCCGTACATCCAGTGCTGGCCGATCGCCGAACCCGTGTACGGCGCGAGGTACTTGAAGCCGGCGGGGTCGGAGGCGGGGGCCGCGACGATGGTGGTGTACTCCATCGCGCCGGCCTCCTCGAGGGCGCCCTTGACCGAAGCGATCGTGGAGCCCTTCTGGCCGATGGCGACGTAGATGCAGCGGACCTGCTTGTTGACGTCGCCCGACTCCCAGTTGGCCTTCTGGTTGATGATCGTGTCGATCGCGATGGCCGTCTTACCGGTCTGGCGGTCGCCGATGATCAGCTGACGCTGGCCGCGCCCGACGGGGATCATCGCGTCGATGGCCTTGATGCCGGTCTGCAGCGGCTCGTGCACGCTCTTGCGCTGCATGACGCCGGGCGCCTGGAGCTCGAGGGCACGACGACCCTCGGTCGCGATCTCGCCGAGACCGTCGATCGGGTTGCCGAGCGGGTCGACGACGCGACCCAGGTAGCCGTCGCCCACGCCGACCGAGAGGACCTCGCCGGTGCGGGTGACGCTCTGGCCCTCTTCGATGCCGGAGAACTCGCCGAGGACGACCACGCCGACCTCGTGCTCGTCGAGGTTCTGGGCCAGGCCCAGCGTGCCGTCCGCGAAGCGGATGAGTTCGTTCGCCATGACGCCGGGCAGTCCCTCGACGTGGGCGATGCCGTCGGCCGCGTCGACGACGGTGCCGACCTCGGTCGCACCCGCGCCCGTCGGCTCGTAGGCGTTGACGAAGTCCTTCAGCGCGTCACGGATGACGTCGGGGCTGATAGAGAGTTCTGCCATTGTCTTCCTTCGTTCGTGGGGCGCAAGCCCCCAGATCTCCACCCGCTCGGGCGGGAAAGTCTTAGCCGGCGATGCGCTGGCGAAGGTCGGCGAGACGTGCGGACACGCTCGCGTCGATGACGTCGTCGGCGACCTGCACGCGCAGTCCACCGACCACGGTCGGGTCGATCACGGTGTTCAGGGTGACCGCCGACCCGTAGCGCGCACGGAGCGCGTTCTGGAGTCGCGTCTGCTGCTCGCCGTTCAGGGCTGCCGCAGCGTAGACCGTGGCCACGATGCTCGACCGCTGGTCGGCCACGATCGACTCGGCGCGGCGCAGGAGCGAGCGGACGCGACGACCGCGCGAATTCTGCACGAGCGACGACACGATCAGCGCGGTCGGGGCGCTCGCGCGGCCGTCGAGCAGCGTCGAGACGAGCGACGCCTTGCCCGACGCGTCGCCGAGGCGACCGCCCAGCGCGAGCTCCAGCTCGCCGTTCGAAGCGACGGTGCGAGAGAACTGGAACAGCTCGCCCTCGATGTCCGCCGACGCATCGGCGACGGTGGCGGCACGCACGGCCAGCTCCTCGAGCCCGTCCACGAACTCCGCCGCGGTCGACCACCGCTGCTCCGCCGCACGGCGCAGCAGCGAGACGGTCGCCTCACGGTACGTGGAGCCGAAGACGGCCGTCACCAGCGCGCCGCGCGCGGCGGCGGGCGCCGACGAATCGGAGAGCGCGCCGCTCAGCTGCGCCGACCCGTTCACGGCGCCGACGGCCGCGAACAGCTCGCGGGCGACGTCGAGGTCGACGCCGGAGGCGGTCGTGAGCGCCTCCGCCGTCGCGGTCCGCGCCTGAGTGGTCGCGCTGCCCATTACTGAGCCGCCTTCTCGGATGCCTCGAGCTCGGCGAGGAAGCGATCGACGACGGCCTGCGCGCGGGCGTCGTCGGAGAGGGTCTCCCCGATGACGTTGCCGGCGAGGTCGACCGCGAGGGTGCCCACCTCGGCGCGCAGCGACACCAGCGTCGACTGACGCTCGGCCTCGATCTGCGCGTGCGCGGCTGCGGTGAGGCGCGCGGCCTCGGACGACGCGGCATCCTTCGCCTCGGCGACGATCTTCTTGCCGTCCTCGCGGGCGGCCTCGCGGATCTCGCCGGCTTCCTTGCGGGCCTCGGCGAGCTGCGCGGTGTACTGCTCCAGCGCGGCCTCGGCCTGACGCTGCGCCTCGTCGGCCTTCGCGATGTTGCCCTCGATGGCGGCACTGCGCTCGTCGAGGAGCTTCGCCATGCGGGGCAGGGCGACCCGCCAGACCACGACGAGGATGACGACGAAGCAGACGAGCGACCAGACGATGTCGTAGACGGCGGGGAAGAGCGGGTTGTGCGCTTCCTCCGCCGCGGGCTCCGCGGCGAGCGTGACAAGAGCGTTCAGCATCCTGTCTCCTTACAGTGAGTCGAGAGCGGCCGGATCAGGTGAAGATGAAGCCGGTCGCGATACCGATGAAGGCGAGCGCCTCGGTGAAGGCGATACCGATGAACATCAGGACCTGCAGGCGGCCCGCGAGCTCGGGCTGACGGGCGACGCCCTCGATCGTCTTGCCGACGACGATGCCCACGCCGATGGCGGGGCCGATGGCCGCGAGGCCGTAGCCGATCGTGGCGACGTTACCGGTGACCTGGGCGAGAACCGTAGTTGCGTCCACGGGTTTTTTCCTTTCGGTTGGGTGGCTCGGCGTGCGCCGGGCCGCTCAGTGCTCTTCTGCGACCGCGAGCTGGATGTAGACCGCGGTGAGGATCGCGAAGACGTACGCCTGGAGGAAGGCGACGAAGATTTCGAACAGGGTGAAGGCGAAGCCGAAGGCGAGCGAACCCGCGCCCAGGACCGTCCACCAGCCGCTGAGGCCGATCACGAAGAACTGGGTGGCTGAGAAGAAGAGGACCAGCATCAGGTGCCCGACGATCATGTTCATCAGCAGACGCAGGGTGAGCGTGACGGGGCGGATGATGAAGGTCGAGAGGAACTCGAGCGGCACGATGATGATGTACAGCGGCCACGGCACACCCGAGGGCAGCAGCGCGTTCTTGAAGAAGCCGCCGGGGCTCTTCTTGATGCCGGCGTAGATGAACGTGACGTACGCGACGAGCGCCAGGAGCATCGGAACGGCGATGACGCTCGTGCCGGCGATGTTCAGACCCGGGATCACACCGGTGATGTTCATGAACAGCACCATGAAGAAGATCGTGGTGAGGATCGGCAGGAACCGCTTGCCGTCCTTGCGACCGAGGATGTCTTCGGCGATGTTCACGCGGACGAAGTCGAGACCCATCTCGGCGATGCTCTGGAAGCGGCCGGGAACGACCTTCATCCGGCGGGTGCCGAGAACGAGGAAGAGGACGAGCGCGAGGGTCGCCAGCATCTGCGTGAGGTTGATGCGAGTGATCGCGAAGATCGTGCCCTCGAAGAGGACCGCGTCAGGGAAGAACTCGTTGATGGAGGGCGGGTGAAACTCAGCACCCGCAGACGCGAAGTTCGTGATCAGGGTCGCAGCTTGAGTGGACAGCGCTGGCTCCAGCTTCGGGGCATCGGTATGAACCGTTGCGACGATGGTCGGTGATGGCACCCGAAGTGCGAGTCTGGGGAAGAGTCCCCGTCGCGGGTGGGTACTTACCCCACCCTATCAAACTCCCGGCTGATCCATGAGTGCCGGTCGATCGTTCGTCTCGCCGACGGACTATCGTGCCCGCCGCCCGCGAACCTCGGGTTATAGGGCCCTTCAGGCGCGGCGGTCGCCTTCGTCGGGATCCGTCGGCAGCGTCACGTCGCTCGCGCTGGGCACGCGCAGACGCAGCAGCACCACGACATCGACCGCGAGCGAGGCCATGACGCTGACGACCAGCGCGACGTAGAACACCACCGGGTCGACCCAGCCCTGGCCGCGCAGGATCACGATCGCGACGATGAACAGCACCAGCTTGAGCAGCCACCCGCCCAGCACGATGCCGAAGAAGATCGGCACGTAGAGCGGGTCGCCGAACCACCGGTTGGCGATGAGGATGCTCGAAGCCGTCACCGCGAGGAAGACGGCGCTCACCGCCACGCCCGCCAGAGCACTGCCCAGTCCCCCGGCGCCGGCGACGGCGAAGCCCACCACGGCGCCGACGACGAGCAGGACCGCGGTGACGATGCCGCCCCAGGCCAACGCCGTACGGAGGATCGGCGTGCTCGAGAGCGGTCGACGTGCGGCGGGGGAAGCGGTGCTCATGAGGAAGTCTCCGGGGAAGCGGGCTGCGCGCGGCGGGAGCGCCGACGCAGGAGGCGGTGAGAGGGAAGCAGGGTCAACACGATGCAGGCCGTGACGCCCAGGGCGCCGAAACCGATGCCGATCCAGTAGTCGCCCGGCCAGCTCTGCTGCGTGCCGATGTACATCAGGAGGAACGACAGGCTCACCACGGCCGTCCAGGCATAGAAGATCAGCACCGCATCGCGGTCGCTGTGTCCCATGTCGAGCATGCGGTGGTGGAGGTGCTTGCGATCGGGTGAGAACGGGGAACGTCCGGCCCACTGGCGCCGGATCACGGCGAGCCCGAAGTCGAGCAGCGGCAGCAGCACGATCACCACGGGCAAGAGGATCGGGATGAACGCACCGAGCAGCTGAGATCGGCCGAGCTGCTCCGGATCGAGCACGGCCGGGTCGAGCTGCCCCGTGATGGCGACCGCGGAACTGGCCATCAGCAGACCGAGCATGAGCGCTCCGGAGTCTCCCATGAACAGCTTCGCCGGCGTCCAGTTCATCGGCAGGAATCCGAGGCACGCGCCGACGAGGACGGCGGCGATGAAGGATGCCAGGTTGAAGTAGGTGCTCGCCCCGGTGTCGCGGACGAGCAGGTACGAGTAGGCGAAGAAGACGCCGTTGGCGATGAGGCAGACGCCCGCCACCAGACCGTTCAGGCCGTCGATGAAGTTGACGGCGTTCATGACCACGACCAGGGCGAAGACGGTGAGGAGGAAGCTCACCCAGCTCGACCCGACGGTGAGGGCGCCCATCGGCAGCGACAGGATCTGCAGTTGCCCGAACCACGCGATGATGCCCGCGGCGATGAACTGCGCGCCGAGTTTGATCATCCAGTCGAGGTCCCACAGGTCGTCGACGACTCCGACGACCACGATGAGCAGCACCGCGCCCAGCAGCGACAGCACCGGCACCGGGTCGGTCCAGAAGATCGCGAAGTAGGGGTTCCGGCTCGACAGCGCGAAGGCGGCGACGACTCCGAGGAACATCGCGACCCCGCCGAGTCGCGGGGTGGGCGTCGTGTGCACGTCGCGATCCCGGATGCCGGGATACAGGCGGAACCGCAGAGCGAACTTCCACACCACCCACGACAGCGCGAGGGTCACCGCCGCCGTGAACAGGATGGTGAGGAGGTACTGGGTCACGGACCGGGCGCCTCGGCATCCGGGGTGGTGTCCGGCTCCGACGACGCGGCGTCTCCGGCGGGACCCTCCTCGGGATCGGGCTCGAGCACGTCGCCGAGGACCTCGCGCAGACGCGCCCGCGAGATCGTCCCCTCGCGGAGCACGCGGACCAGCGGCTCGGATCCGCCCACGAGGGATGTGGCATCCACGATCGTCGAGGCGAAGCCCCACTCGCTCGGACCGGCGTCGAGATAGACCGCGACGCTGTCGCCGAGCATGTCGCGCGCCTCGTCGATGCTGACCGCGGCGGGCATGCCGGTGCGATTGGCGCTGGAGACCGCGAGCGGACCGGTCTCTTCGAGCAGCTCGAGCGTGAGGTTCTGTGCGGGCATGCGGACCGCGACGGTGCCGTGCGTGTCGCCGAGGTCCCACGAGAGCGACGGCTGCGCGGGCAGGACGATCGTCAAGCCGCCGGGCCAGAAGGCGTGCACGAGGTCGTCGACGGCGGCGGGGACCTCCGCGACCAGGGCGCGCAGGGTGCCGACGCCCGGGACGAGGACCGGCGGCGGCTGCTGACGCCCGCGGCCCTTCGCCTCGAGGAGGCCCGCGACGGCACGCGCGTTGAACGCGTCCGCGGCGATGCCGTAGACGGTGTCGGTGGGGAGCACGACGAGTTCGCCTCGGCCGATCGCCTGACGCGCGTGGCGCATCCCGGAGAGCAGCTGCGACTCGTCACGGCAGTCGTAGACGGGTGACATGTCGGGCGACAGTCTACCGACGCCCGGACCGGTTCACGCTCAGGGGCGGAGAGCGGTCGTGGCGCGATCCCGCGTCGTGAGGTCGGGATGGGTCGCCGCGGACCGCCACCCGTCCGCCGTGAGGATCTCGCGGATCGCGGCCCCCTGCCACTCGCCGTGCTCGATGACGATCGTGCCGCCGGCGTGCGCGAGACGCAGGCCCACGCGGCTGAGTACCCGCACGGCATCCAGACCGTCCGGTCCTCCGTAGAGCGCCGCCGGCGGGTCGTACAGCCGCACCTCGGGATCGCGCGGGATCGCGTCGTCCGGGACGTAGGGAGGGTTGGATGCCACCACCGAGACCGTTCCGTCGAGTTCCGGGAACGCCTCGGCGAGGTCGATGAACGCGAGGGTCAGGTTCGGCGCGCCGATGCGGGCGAGGTTCTCCTTCGTCCAGATGAACGCGTCGACGGAGTTCTCCGCGGCGAACACGCGCGCGTGTGGAACCTCCGTCGCCATGGCGAGCGCGATCGCTCCGCTCCCGGTGCCGAGGTCCACCGCGACCGGGGAGGCGGATGCCGCCGCGCGCAGGGCGTCGATGGCGAGCTGCGCCACCATCTCGGTCTCGGGCCGCGGCACGAACACCCCCAGTCCGACGGCGAGCTCCATCGAGCGGAACGGCGCGAGCCCGGTCAGGTGCTGCAGCGGCTCACGCGAGCATCGCCGGTCCACCAGCGGAGCGAGGGCCGCCTGGGAGTCGGCGGACAGACGGTCGCCGCGGACGACCGCGGCCTGGACTCCCCCGCGCGACGTCGACAGGACGTGCGCGACGAGGAGCTCGGCATCCACGTGAGGGTCGGGGATGCCCGCGGAGGCGAAGCGCGCAGCGGTGGCGCGGACGACGTCGGCGACGGTGGACGGGGCGGAGGGTACGGGCTCGGGCATGACGGCTCCCGAGCCTAGTCGCGCGCCGTCACACACGGACGCCGGGGTCTCCGCTCACCTAGGATTGTCGCGATCCGACCGACGGCGAAAGGCGAGCCATGCCCGGCATCCACTCCGACATCACCTCCGCGTTCGGCGACACCCCGCTGGTGCGCCTCAACCGTGTCGCGGAGGGCGCCGGGGGCCAGATCCTGGCCAAGCTCGAGTTCTACAACCCCGCCTCGAGCGTGAAGGACCGCCTCGGCATCGCCATCGTCGACGCCGCCGAGGCCTCGGGTGAGCTGAAGCCGGGCGGCACTCTCGTCGAGTCCACGAGCGGCAACACCGGCATCGCCCTGGCGATGGTGGGCGCTGCCCGCGGGTACAAGGTCATCCTCACGATGCCCGCGTCCATGTCGAAGGAGCGCCGCGTGCTGCTCCGGGCCTTCGGTGCGGAGCTCGTGCTCACCGATCCCACCAAGGGCATGTCCTTCGCCGTCGAAGAGGCCAAGCGCATCGTCGCCGAGACCCCCGGTGCCGTCTGGGCCCGCCAGTTCGAGAACGAGGCGAACCCGGCCATCCACCGCAAGACCACCGCCGAGGAGATCCTGCGCGACACCGACGGCAAGGTCGACTACTTCGTGGCCGGCATCGGCACGGGCGGCACCATCACCGGTGTCGGTCAGGTGCTCAAGGAGCGCGTCCCGGGCGTGAAGGTCGTCGCGGTCGAGCCGGCGGACTCCCCCATCCTCACCAAGGGGCACCCCGGGCCCCACAAGATCCAGGGCATCGGCCCGAACTTCGTCCCGGCGATCCTCGACCGCGACATCATCGACGAGGTCATCGACGTCGAGTTCGACGACGCGATCCGCCTGGCGCGCGAGACGGCGGCCAAGGACGGCATCCTCGTCGGGATGTCTTCGGGCGCCGCCATCTGGGCCGCGCTCGAGATCGCGCGTCGCCCCGAGGCCGAGGGCAAGAACATCGTCGTGATCATCCCGTCGTACGGCGAGCGCTACCTCTCCACCGCGCTGTACGAAGACCTGCGCGACAACTGACGTGGGAGTCGTCTCCCGCCTTCGCGAGGACGTCGCCGCGGCGAAGTTCCGCGACCCCGCCGCCCGCGGCGGTCTCGAGATCGCGCTGCTCTACCCCGGCCTGCACGCCGCGTGGTCGTACCGCGTGGCGCACCGTCTGTGGCTGCGCGGCCTGCGATTCCCGGCGCGGGCGATCTCGCAGGTCACGCGGTGGCTCACGGGCATCGAGATCCACCCCGGCGCGACGATCGGTCGACGCTTCTTCATCGACCACGGCATGGGCGTCGTGATCGGCGAGACGGCCGAGGTCGGCGACGACGTCATGCTCTACCACGGCGTCACCCTCGGGGGGCGTCAGCGCGAGGGCGGCAAGCGCCACCCGACCCTGCACGACGGGGTGGCCGTGGGTGCCGGGGCGAAGATCCTCGGCCCCATCACGATCGGCGCCCACAGCCTGGTCGGCGCGAACGCGGTGGTCACCCGCGACGCGGCGCCCGAGAGCGTGCTCGTCGGGGTCCCGGCCAAGGCGCGGGCCCGCCGCTCGAGCGACGACACCCGAGCGCTGCTCACCGCCCCCGAATACTGGATCTGATCCGCGTCAGCGCTTCTTCGCGGCGGCCCGCGCGGGCCGGTCGATGAGCACGACCGTGAGAACCCAGGTGACCACGGCCGAGACGATCCAGACCACGAGCGGGGCCAGAACCCATGCGCCGACCGTCGTGATGCGGACTCCCGCCGACGGCAGCACCGCCACGACGACGAGCGAGACGAACGTGGCGATGATCCCGATGCCCCCCAGCAGCAGGGGCGCCCGCTTGGTCGCGAGCTTCGTGGCGAGGGGCGTCGCGAGGCTCTGCACGATCGCGAAGACGACGATGGCCACGAGGAAGCCCCACCAGTCGAGCCAGGAGATCCGGAACCCGGCGACGAACAGGTCGGCGAGCACGAGTCCCGCCGCCGCGGAGGCGAGATAGACGAGCACGCGCAGCAACCGGGTCTTCATGCTGTGAGGGTATCGGAGCGTCGGGCCTAGGCTCGGAGAATGACCCGTCCGCACGATCTGTCCCTCGTCGCGCAGGTCTCGGGGCTGCAGCAGGGCGCCATCGGGCCGGTCGAACTGGCCTCGCACTACCTCGATCGCATCGCCCACGCCGTCGATCTCGGCGCCTTCGCCGAGGTGACCGGCGAGTCCGCTCTCCGGCGGGCCGCCGCGCTCGAAGCGGGAGGACCCGACGGTGCGCTCTGGGGCGTGCCGTCGGCGGAGAAGGACCTCGTCGCGCGGGCGGGCGTGCCCACCCGCTACGGATCCCGCGCCCGCGTCGATCACGTGCCGTCGACGTCGGATGCCCTCGCCGAGGCGATGGATGCCGCGGGAGCGGTCAGCCTCGGCAAGACCAGCACGTCCGAGTTCGGTCTCACCGGCTTCACCGAACCGCTCATCCATGCCCCCGCGCGAGACCCCTGGAGCACCGGGAACGGCGCCGGCGGCTCGAGCGGCGGTGCGGCCGTCGCCGTCGCGGCGGGGCTGCTCCCGGCCGCGGTCGGATCCGACGGCGGCGGCTCCATCCGCATTCCCGCGGCGACCGTCGGCGTCGTGGGGCTCAAGCCCTCGCGGGGGCGACTGCCGATCGGCTCGGGCTTCGACTCCCCTGACGGCCTGTCGGTCACGGGCCCGCTCGCCCGCAGCGTGGAGGACGCGGGCCTGCTGCTGGACGCGCTGGCGGGACTCGCGCCGTTCTCCTACGCGACCGCGGCCCCCGGGCAGGGTCCTTTCGTCCGCGCCGCCCGCGCCGGATCGCGGACTCTCCGGATCGGCGTGACGACCGTGTCGCCGTGGGACGACGACGAGGACATCGTGCTCGATCCGGCCGCGCGGGCGGCGTTCGAGACCGCGGCCGCCTGGCTGGACGACGCCGGACACGACGTGGCGGATGCCGACTGGCATCCGGTGGGCTACGCCGCTCTGTTCCGCGTGCTCTGGCGCGCGAGCGCCGCGCGCATCCCGTTGAGCGCGGAGGACATGGCGCTGGTCGAACCGCTCACCGCCTGGCTGGTCGAGGAGGGTCGCGCGCTGTCCGCGAGGGATCTGCTCGGTGGGCTCGCCGAGGCGCGCGCGTTCGAACGGCGGACGATCAGCGACTTCGCGGCTTTCGACGCGGTGCTGACTCCCGCCCTCGCCCAGGCGCCGCAGCCCGTGGGCGCCTACGCCGGCCACGATCCCGAGCGGACCTTCGCGATGCAGGTCGAGTACGCACCGTACTCGAGCTTCGTCAACGTGGCGGGGCTCCCCGCTCTCACGCTCCCCGTGACCACCGACGCGAACGGACACCCGGTCTCGGTGCAGGTGATCGGCCGTCCCGGCGGCGAGGCGACCCTGCTCGCGCTCGGGGCGGTGCTCGAGGACCGCCGCGGCCCCCTCCCGCACCCGCCGGTGTGGGACGCGTGACGAGCGGGATTCCCAGGGTTCGGGGCCCCGAAGGACCCGCTGACTTCGGGAACATGCACGCGAGGAAAGGATTCGCGCACGCATTCGACCGAAGTCAGCGCGCGCGCGAGCGTGCGTCCGTGACCAGCCTCACCAGCAGATCGGGGCGCCGGAACAGCATCTCCCGGGTCACGCGTATCATGCGCCAGCCCGCAGCGGCGAGACGTTCGTAGCGCTCGAGGTCGCGTTGCCACTGCACGGCATCCGTCCGATGCTGGTCCCCCTCGTACTCCACACCCACACGCAGGTCCGGATACGCCAGGTCGACGCAGGCGACGAAGCCGTCCACGTCGTATACGTCGTGGTTCAGGACGGGTTCGGGAAGCCCCCCGTCGACCATGACGAGACGTGTCCACGACTCGGTGCGGGACGCCGCACCGCTTCGAACGCGAGGGAGAGCGTCTCTCAGCGCGACGATGCCGCGGCGCTTGTACGCCGAGTCGAGAGACATCTGTAGCTGCTCGATCGTCGCGAGGGGCTCCTGGACGATTCGCCCCCGAGGACCGGCCACGCGCACGCCCGTCACCACCGCGTCGGCCGCGGCGACGAGGTCGTAGGGGTGTCGGAGAAGCGTCCCGAGGAGCGCCCAGGTCGTGGCCGGGTCGGTGAGGGACAGCCCTTCGGCGCCGGTCGTGACCGCGACACCATCCGGCTTGAGCTGGTGTCCGCGCACCCCGCGTCCTTCCGGCGCGCATGCCGGAGCGAGGACGGAGACATGGATGACATCGTCCGGGAGAGGCGGCAACGGCATCTCCCACAGGATCGCGGCCGTGCTGTGCGAGAAGAAGGCACCGGGACCAATGATGGTGCGGTACGCGCCGACGCGTTCACGGATACGACGCTCCCGCTGCGCCGCGGGATGGAGTTCGCCGTGTTCGGTCGGCAGCGGCATCCGCACGCCGTGGAATGGTCGGCACCACACCTGCGAGTCGATGAAGCGCCGCGTGGAACCGTCTCGGAGAGCGTCGCGGGTCGTGAAGGCGGAGCTCGATGACATCCCGACATCCTGCCGATACCGCGCATCGGCCCGTCGAGGTTGTCCACAGGCGGTCCGCGCGATCGGCGCTGACTTCGGGCGAACGTTCGTCTCGCCGCTGTGGACCCGCGACTTTCCCCGAAGTCACCGGCCTCTGCCACGCAGCAGGTTCCGTGACTTCGGGCGTATGTACGCCGCTACGATCACCGCGCGAGCATATGCGGCTAGTCACCGCTGGAAGCGGACACGACGGGCGGGCGCGCGACGAGGGCGAGCGGGTTACTCGCCGGAGAGAGCGGCGAGACGCGCTTCCTCGTCGGCGGTGATCGCCGACTCGATGATCGGGCCGAGGGCGCCGTCCATCACCTGATCCAGGTTGTAGGCCTTGTATCCGGTGCGGTGATCGGCGATGCGGTTCTCGGGGAAGTTGTAGGTGCGGATGCGCTCCGAACGATCCATGCCGCGGATCTGCGAGCGTCGCGCGTCGGCCGCGACGGCGTCGCGTTCCTCCTGCTGCTTGGCGAGCAGGCGGGCGCGCAGCACGCGCATACCGGCCTCGCGGTTCTGCAGCTGCGACTTCTCGTTCTGCATCGACACGACGATGCCGGTGGGGACGTGGGTGATGCGCACGGCCGAGTCGGTCGTGTTGACCGACTGACCGCCGGGGCCCGACGAGCGGAACACGTCGATCTTGAGGTCGTTCGGGTCGATCGCGACCTCTTCGGGCTCGTCGACCTCGGGGAAGACCAGCACACCGGTCGTGGAGGTGTGGATGCGCCCCTGGGACTCGGTCGCCGGCACGCGCTGCACGCGATGGACACCGCCCTCGTACTTCAGGTGCGCCCACACGCCCTGCGCGGGGTCGCTCGAGGAGCCCTTGATCGCGACCTGGACGTCCTTGTACCCGCCGAGGTCGGACTCGTTGCGCTCGAGCAGCTCCGTCTTCCAGCCCATCGATGCCGCGTACTGGAGGTACATCCGCAGCAGATCGGCCGCGAACAGCGCGCTCTCCGCGCCGCCCTCCCCCGCCTTGATCTCCATGATCACGTCGCGGGCGTCGTCCGGATCGCGCGGGATCAGCAGGCGGCGCAGCCGCTCCTGACTCTCATCCAGACGCTGCTCGAGCGCGGGCACCTCTTCGGCGAAAGCCTCGTCCTCACGGGCGAGCTCGCGCGCGGCATCCAGGTCATCCGCAGCGGAACGCCACGCCTCGTAGGCGTGCACGATGCGGTTCAGCTCGGCGTAGCGCCGGTTGACCCGCTTCGCACGCGCGGCATCGGCGTGCACGGCGGGGTCGTTCAGCTCGAGCTCGACCTGCCGGTGCTCGTCGAGCAGTCCGCGGACGGACTCGAGGATGCCGGAATCCGACACGGCTCAGCGGATGCCGTTGTCGTGCCCGTTGTCTCCGCGCGCGGGAGCCGGGATCGACTTCTGCATCTGGACGAGGAACTCGACGTTGGACTGCGTCTCCTTGAGCTTGCCGAGCACGACCTCGAGGGCCTGCTGCGGGTCGAGGCCCGCGAGGGCACGACGCAGCTTCCAGGTGATCTTGACCTCGTCGGGCGAGAGCAGCATCTCTTCGCGACGGGTCGAGGACGCGTTGACGTCGACCGCGGGGAAGATCCGCTTGTCGGCGAGCTGACGGCTCAGGCGCAACTCGCTGTTGCCGGTGCCCTTGAACTCCTCGAAGATCACGTCGTCCATCTTCGAGCCGGTCTCGACCAGCGCGGTCGCCAGGATCGTGAGCGATCCACCGTTCTCGATGTTGCGCGCGGCGCCGAAGAAGCGCTTGGGCGGGTACAGCGCCGATGCGTCGACCCCACCGGTGAGCACGCGGCCGGACGTGGGTGCCGACAGGTTGTACGCACGGCCGAGGCGCGTGATCGAGTCGAGCAGCACGACCACGTCGCGACCGAGCTCGACGAGACGCTTGGCACGCTCGATGGCGAGCTCGGCGACCGTGGTGTGGTCTTCGGCGGGACGGTCGAAGGTCGAGGCGATGACCTCGCCCTTGACCGTGCGCTGCATGTCGGTGACCTCTTCGGGGCGCTCGTCGACGAGCACGACCATGAGGTGGACCTCGGGGTTGTTGTGCGCGATCGCGTTCGCGATCTGCTGCAGCACGATCGTCTTGCCCGCCTTCGGGGGCGCCACGATCAGACCGCGCTGGCCCTTGCCGACCGGGGCGACCAGGTCGATGAGACGCTGCGTGAGCTTCTCGGGCGCCGTCTCCATGCGCAGGCGCTCCTGCGGGTACAGCGGGGTGAGCTTGCCGAACTCGACGCGACCGGCGGCGTCGTCGACGGAAAGGCCGTTGATGGAGTCGACCTTGACCAGGGCGTTGTACTTCTGGCGGCTGGACTGCTCGTTCTCACGCGGCTGCTTGATCGAGCCGACGACGGCGTCACCCTTGCGCAGGTTGTACTTCTTCACCTGGCCGAGCGACACGTACACGTCGCTCGGGCCGGGCAGGTAGCCCGTCGTACGGACGAACGCGTAGTTGTCGAGGACGTCGAGGATGCCCGCGATCGGGATCAGGACGTCGTCTTCGCCGATCTCGCCCTCGAACTCATCGCCCGTGGTGCCCTGGCCGCGGCGCTTGTTGCGCTGGCGGTTGCGGCTGTTCGCCTGGTTCTGCTGCGGGGCCTGCGAGCCGTTCTCCGCGGGCGCCTCGGCCTCTTCGGCGGCGGCCGGCGTGTTCGCCGCGGGAGCGGCGCCGTCGGCGTTCTCGGCCTTGTTGCGGTTGCGGTTGCGCGATCGGCTCCGGCTACGGCTGCGCGACGGCGTCTCGGTGGACTCCTCGCTCGACTCGCCGTCGGGGGCGGATGCCACGGCCTCGGCGCTCGCCTCGCCCTCGGCGGTCTCGGTCTTCGGCTCGGCCGCGTCCACGGCGGGCGCGTCCGCGCCGGCCTCGGGGGTCTCAGCCGCGACGGCGGGGGTCTCGTCGGCGGGGGCCGCGGCGGGCTCGGCCGACGCCTCGGGCGCGGCGTCCACGGCCGCCTCGGGCGCGGCGACCTCGGCGGGTGCCGCTGCCTCCTCGGCCGGCGTCTCGTCGGCGGGGGCGCTCTTCGCCCGACGCGGGGCGCGCTTGCGGGGGGCGCGAGCGGGCTTGGCGGGCGCCTCTTCGGCGGCCGGCTCCTCGGCCGGTGCGGCGGCGGCCTCTTCGGCGGCCGGCTCGACGGCGGGCGCCGGCTCGTCCGCGGGCGCCGACTCCTCGGCCGCGGCCTCAGCCGGGGCATCGACCGATGCCTCGTCAGCGACCGGGGCGGGCTCCTCCGCCGCGGGCTCCGCCTCGGGGGCGGGGTCGGCGGGGGCTTCCTCGCCCTCCGTGTCGGCGGGCGTGTCGAACAGCGTCTCGTCGGCGGGAGCGGCGGACTGCTCCTCGGGGGTGATGTCCGCGCCCTCGGGCGCGTCGACGGGCTGGGTCTCGGAGATGGACTCCACGAGTGCTCCTCAGAAATGAAACGTGATCAGATCGCGCTTCGCCATGCAGATCGCAGACGAAGAGACACCAGCGGTTCGGGAGACTGCAGCCGAGACCGGGTTCGCGATGTGTTGCGGATTTCGCAGGTGGTGCAGAGGCTCAGATTCGCGTGCTAGGCGGAACCCTCTGCGGGCTTCACTGTACCACCCTTGACGTCGACGGCGAGCATGAGCGCCTGCCACGGGGTGTCGACGATCGATGAGGTAAGGTCCGCCGCTGCGACGCGTTGACCCGGGCCGTCCGCGAGCACGAGCACGCTCGGCCCCGCGCCCGACACGACCGCCGCGTACCCCTCGGCCCGGAGCGCCCGCACGAGACGGTCGGTCTCGGGCATCGCCTGAGCGCGGTAGTTCTGGTGCAGCTTGTCTTCGGTGGCCGCCATCAGCAGCTCGGGGCTCTGGGTCATCGCCGCGATCAGCAGCGCCGAGCGCGAGACGTTGAAGACGGCGTCCTCACGCGGCACCTGCAGGGGCTGCAGGCTCCGGGCGACGGCGGTCGACATCGTGAACCCCGGCACCAGCACCAGCGGCGAGACACCGCGGTGCACGATGAGCTGCTTGTGCTGGGGGCCGGTGGCATCCATCCACGCGATCGTGAGGCCGCCGAACAGCCCCGGGGCGACGTTGTCGGGGTGACCTTCCATCTCGGTCGCCAGGCGCAGCAGGTCGACGTCGCTGAAAGCGACCTCGCCGTCGAGCAGGCCCTTCGCGGCCAGGATGCCGGCGACGACCGCCGCACCGGAGGAGCCCATGCCGCGCCCGTGCGGGATGACGTTGTGCGCGACGAGACGCAAGCCGGGGAGCTCGCGCCCCACCGAGGCGTACGTGTGGGCGATCGCACGCACCACCAGGTGCGACGCGTCACGCGGGACGTCGGCCGTCCCCTCACCGGAGACCTCGATCTCGAGGCGCCCCGGCTCGAGGGCCTCCACCGTGAGCTCGTCGTAGACGCTCAACGCCAGGCCGAGGGTGTCGAACCCCGGGCCGAGATTGGCGCTGGTCGCCGGGACGCGGACCGCGACCCGGCGTCCGAGGGCTGTCGTCACTCGGCCACCGGCTTCAGGTCGAGGACCGAGGCGACCTCCGAGGTGGTGGCGTCGACGACGGTCGGCTGCACCTCGGTGCCGTCGGCCTTGCGCAGAGCCCACTGCGGGTCCTTCAGGCCGTGGCCGGTGACGGTCAGCACGACCTTGGCGCCCGCGGGCACGATGCCGGCCTCGGCGCGGTCCAGCAGGCCCGCGACGCTGATCGCCGAGGCGGGCTCGACGAAGACGCCCACCTCGCCGGCGAGGATCTTCTGGGCCTCGAGGATGCCGGCATCCTCGATCGCGCCGAACCATCCGTCGGTGGCATCCCGGGCCTCGAGGGCGAGGTGCCAGGAGGCGGGGTTGCCGATGCGGATCGCGCTGGCGATGGTCTCGGGGTTCTTCACGACCTCGCCGCGCACGAGCGGCGCGGAACCGGCCGCCTGGAAGCCGAACATGCGCGGGACGCGCGTGGACACGCCGCGGTCGGCCTCTTCGCGGTAACCGCGCGAGTAGGCGGTGTAGTTGCCGGCGTTGCCCACGGGGATGAAGTGGAAGTCGGGAGCGTCGCCGAGCTGCTCGACGACCTCGTACGCGGCGGTCTTCTGTCCCTCGATGCGGTCGGGGTTGACCGAGTTGACCAGGTGCACCGGGTAGTGGTCGGCGAGCTCGCGCGCGATCTCGAGGCAGTCGTCGAAATTGCCGCGGATCTGGATGAGGCGACCGTTGTGGGCGACGGCCTGGCTCAGCTTGCCCATCGCGATCTTGCCCTCGGGCACGAGCACGGCAGCGGTGATGCCGGCGTGGGCGGCGTAAGCCGCGGCCGACGCCGAGGTGTTGCCGGTCGACGCGCAGATGACGGCCTTCGCGCCGTGCTCGACGGCGCGCGAGAGCGCCACCGTCATGCCGCGGTCCTTGAACGAGCCGGTGGGGTTCATGCCCTCGAACTTCACCCACACGTCCGCGCCCGTGCGGCGCGACAGAGCCGGAGCGGGGATGAGGGGGGTGCCGCCCTCGCCCAGCGTCACGACGGTGGAGGCGTCGGTGACGCCCAGACGGTCGGCGTACTCGCGGAGGACTCCGCGCCAGACGTGTGCCATGTCAGTTCCCTTCCACACGCAGTACGGAGACCACGCGCTCGACGACGCCGCTCGCGGCGAGACGCTCGACGGTCTCGCTCAGATCTTGCTCACGGGCCTGATGTGTTCCGATGACCAGACGCGCAGAACCACCGGCGGCGGGGTTCTCGGCATCCGATTCGATGGTGGTCTGCTCGACGGTCGCGATCGACACCCGACCCTCGCTGAGGATGCCGGCGACCGTGGCGAGCACGCCCGGCTGGTCGTTCACCTCGAGCGTGATCTGGTACCGCGTGATGACGCGGCCGATCGGCACCGTCGGGAGGTTGGCGCGCGTGGACTCGCCGACGCCCACTCCCCCGGCGATGTGCCGACGGGCGGCCGAGACGACGTCGCCGAGGACCGCCGACGCGGTCTGCACGCCGCCGGCGCCCGCACCGTAGAACATGAGGTCTCCGGCGGCCTCGGCCTGCACGAACACGGCGTTGTTGGCGCCGTGGACGCTGGCCAGGGGGTGCGTCCGGTCGACCAGCGCCGGGTAGACGCGCACCGAGATCGACTCGGTCGACTCGCCCTCGCCCGCGGCCAGACGCTCGCACACGGCGAGGAGCTTGATCACGTAGCCGGCGTGGCGTGCGGACTCGATCATCGCGGCGTCGATCTGCGTGATGCCCTCACGGTGCACGGCATCCAGCGGGACCGTCGTGTGGAACGCCAGGCTCGCCAGGATCGCGGCCTTCTGCGCGGCGTCGTAGCCCTCGACGTCGGCGGTGGGGTCGGCCTCGGCGTAGCCGAGGGCCTGAGCCTGGGCGAGGACGTCGCCGAAGTCGGCGCCCTCGGTGTCCATACGGTCGAGGATGTAGTTCGTCGTGCCGTTGACGATGCCCATGATGCGCACGACCCGGTCACCGGCGAGCGAGTCGCGCAGCGGCCGGATGATCGGGATCGCGCCCGCGGCGGCGGCCTCGTAGTAGACCTCGGCACCGACCTGGTCGGCGGCCTCGAAGATCTCCGAGCCGTGCGTGGCCAGCAGCGCCTTGTTGGCGGTGACGACGTCGGCACCCGAGTTGATGGCCTGCAGCACCTGGCTGCGTGCCGGCTCGATGCCCCCCATCAGCTCGATGACGATGTCGGAGCCGTTGATGAGGGTCTCGGCGTCTGTTGTGAACAGCTCGCGGGGCAGGTCGGTGTCGCGCTTGCCGTCGAGATTCCGGACGGCGATGCCGGCGAGCTCGAGGTTCGCCCCGGCGCGGTCGGCGAGTTCGGCTCGGTGCTTGAGCAGCAGGTCGGCGACCTGCGAGCCGACGGCACCGGCGCCCAGCAGCGCGACGCGCAGCGTGCGGTAGTCGGTCATTCGGTGTCTCCGTGGGGTGTGGCGGTCGAGGAGGATGCCGCGACGCCGACGTCGCGGGCGAGCAGATCGTCGATGGTCTCGCCGCGGACGATCACGCGGGCCCGGCCGTCCCGGACGGCCACGACCGGCGGCCGGGGCGTGTAGTTGTAGTTGCTCGCGAGGGAGAAGCAGTAGGCGCCGGTCGCCGGAACCGCGAGGAGATCCCCCGGAACGACGTCGGAGGGGAGGTACTCGGCATCCACGACGATGTCCCCCGACTCGCAGTGGTGTCCCACGACCCGCGAGAGAGCGGGAGCCGCGGCGCTCGTCCGCGACACGATCCGGGCCGAGAAGTCGGCGCCGTAGAGGGCGGGACGCGCGTTGTCGCTCATCCCGCCGTCGACGCTGACGTAGGTGCGCTCGAGATCGTCCCCGACGGTGACCTTCTTCACGGTCCCGACTTCGTAGAGCGTGATGCCCGCCTGCCCGACGATGACCCGACCGGGCTCGCACGCGACGTCGGGCATGTCGATGCCGCGCACAGCGCACTCGTCAGCTATGGCGTCGAGGATGCCGTCGGCGATCTCCTCGATGGGACGGGGGTCGTCGACCGAGGTGTACGAGATGCCGAAGCCGCCGCCGACGTTGAGCACGGGGATCTCTCCCCCGGCGAGGAGTTCGGCGTGCAGGTCGACCAGACGGGCGGCCGACTCGCGGAAGCCAGAGGAGTCGAAGATCTGCGAACCGATGTGAGCGTGCAGGCCGACGAAACGGAGGCTCGTCAGCTCGCGGATCCGAGCGACGGCCTCGGCCGCCCCCTCGAGCGAGAAGCCGAACTTCTGGTCTTCGTGGGCGGTGGCGAGGAACGCGTGCGTCTCGGCATGGACTCCGGTGCGCACGCGCACCAGCACCGACTGGACCGCACCGCGGCGCTCCGCGATCGCGGCGAGACGCTCGATCTCGACGGGGCTGTCGACGACGACCGAGCCGATGCCGACCTCGACGGCGCGCTCGAGCTCGGCGACGCTCTTGTTGTTGCCGTGGAATCCCAGGCGGGTGGGGTCCGCGCCGCCGGCCAGCGCGACCTCGAGCTCTCCGCGCGTGCACACGTCGACCGAGAGACCCTCGTCGGTCACCCAGCGCACGACCTCGGTGGAAAGGAAGGCCTTGCCCGCGTAGTAGACGCGGGACCGGATGCCATGCCGCTCAGCCGCCGCGGAGAACGCGGCGCGGGCGCGACGGGCGTGCGCGCGGACCTCGTCCTCGTCGAGGACGTACAGCGGCGTTCCGAAACGGTCGCGCAGATCGAACACCGACGCCCCGCCGATCTCGACGGAGCCGTCATCGACGCGGTGGGCCGACGCGGGCCAGACGGAGGCGACGAGCTCGTTCGCTTCGGCCGGGGCGGTGAGCCACTCGGGCACGAGCGCGGAGTGCGAGGCGGACACGGAGGAACCAATCGGGTTTTGCGGCGACGCGACGGCCGCGGATCACGGCTCCTGCCCCCGCGGGGCGTCACGCGACGGGCAGTCCTTGCAGTCTAGGGCACGGCATATGCCGCCCCCGTCCCATGCGGTGCGGCCGGGCCGACCGGGTCAGCCGCAGGTGCCGTTCTGCTGCAGCGCCGGATCGCTGAGCAGTCGACCGTCGATGGCGAACGTCGCCACCACGTCCTGCCCCTGGACGCTCACCGAATCCAGCGTCAGACCGGCGGGGAGGCGGTCGGCGATGCACAGGCTCCACGTCTTCAGCGCCGCGTCCGCGACGCCGCCGAGCTGCCCGCGCAGGGCGTCGGCATCGAGACGGTTGCCCCCGAGGTCGAACGACGTGGGTGTCAGCGTGAGGTCGCCGTCGGCCGCCCCGGGGGTTGCGGAGATCCCCACCGGGATCGACACGCCGAACACCGAGAACTGCGTCGACAGCGTCACGTCCGGTGCGGCGGTGTCGACCGTGTCGGCCGGGAAGTCGGGAATCTGTGCGAGGAGGCCACGCAGCTGATCGGGGTTCAGACGCACGGATGCCGATCCCCCGGCCGCCGGGGCGTCGCCCGCGACGGGAACATCCTGCAGGTCGACGCGGACGTCGCCGTTCAGCGGGCCGAGCGCCACGTCGGCCGCGGAGACCACCACCTGGTCGAGGCGGCCCTTCACCAACTGGGGCAGCACGATGCCGGGTACCTCGACGTCGACCTGCTGGTCGGCGGAGAGGCCGACCTGTTGCACGACGAGCGACCGCACGGTGCTCGCGACCGCCGATCGCGCGATGGCTTCCGCCGCCACCAGCAGACCCGCGATCACGACGACGATGATCGTCACGACCGCGATCGTGCGTCCGCCGCGTCGGCGGGGGCGCGTGGCATCCGCCATGGCTACATGCGCTCCGGAGCGCCGACGCCCAAAAGGTCGAGACCGTTGCGCAGCACCTGACCGGTCGCGTCGTTCAGCCAGAGACGGGTGCGGTGCACGGATTCGACCGGGGCCTCGCCGAGCGGGATCACGCGGCAGTTGTCGTACCACCGGTGGTAGAGGCCCGCGAGTTCCTCGAGGTAGCGGGCGACGCGGTGCGGCTCGCGGACCTCGGCGGCGTAGGCCACCACGCGCGGATACTCCTGCAGCGCGCCGAGCAGCGCGGACTCGGTCTCGTGCGCGAGCAGCTCGGGAGCGAACTCCGACCGGTCGACGCCCGAGTCGGCGGCGTTGCGCGCGACGTTGTGGGTGCGCGCGTGGGCGTACTGCACGTAGAAGACGGGGTTGTCGTTGGTCCGCTTCTGCAGGATCTCGGGGTCGAGCGTCAGGGGCGAATCGGCGGGGTACCGTGCGAGCGAGTACCGCAGCGCGTCGGTTCCGAGCCATTCCTGCAGGTCGTCGAGCTCGATGATGTTGCCCGCGCGCTTCGACAGCTTGGCGCCGTTGATCGACACGAGCTGCCCGATGAGCACCTCGATGTCCTTCTCGGGGTCGTCGCCGGCGGCGCCCGCGAGCGCCTTCAGGCGGTGGACGTAGCCGTGATGATCGGCACCGAGGAGGTAGATCTTGTGCGCGAAACCGCGGTCGCCCTTGTTGAGGTAGTACGCGGCATCCGCGGCGAAGTAGGTGTACTCGCCGTTCGACCGACGGATCACGCGGTCTTTGTCGTCGCCGAAGTCGGTCGTGCGCACCCACACGGCACCCTCGTCGTCGAAGACGTGTCCCTGCTCGCGGAGGCGGTCCACGGCCTCGTCGACGAGGCTCGGCCGACCGTCCGCGCGTGCATGGAGCGTGCGCTCGGAGAACCACACGTCGAAGTGCACGTTGAAGCGCTCGAGCGAGGCCTGGATCTCGCCGAGCTGGAACCCGTAGGCCAGCTCGGTCGCGACCGCGATCTGCTCGGCGCGGTCGAGCTCGCGGATGTCGGCCCGCGCGGCCGCGACCCGCTCGGCGAGGTCGGCGATGTACGCGCCGCCGTAGCCGTCGTCGGGGGTGGGCTCGCCGTGGAGCGCGGCGACGACCGAACGGCCGAAGCGCTCCATCTGGGCGCCGGCGTCGTTGATGTAGAACTCCCGCACGAGCGTGGCCCCGCTGGCCAGCAGCACGCGGGCGATCGCGTCGCCCAGGGCCGCCCAGCGCGTGTGGCCGATGTGCAGCGGTCCCGTCGGGTTCGCGCTGACGAACTCGAGGTTGATCGTGTTGCCACGCTGCGAGTCGTTCGTGCCGAATGCCGCACCCTGCTCGACGATCGTCTTCGCGAGGGCGCCTGCCGCGGCGGCATCCAGACGGATGTTGATGAACCCCGGTCCGGCGACCTCGACGCTCGCGATGCCGTCGACACTCCCGAGGCCCGCCGCGATCTCGGCGGCGAACTCGCGCGGGTTGGCACCGACGACCTTCGACAGCTTCAGGGCCGCGTTGGACGCCCAGTCGCCGTGGTCACGGTTCTTCGGCCGCTCGAGAGGGAGGTCGGCAGCGGTGATCCCCGCGGACGAACCCTCGCGTCGCGCCTCCGCGAGCGGGGCGATGACGGCGAGCAGGGCGGCGGAGAGGGCTGCGGGATCCATAACCCTGCAATTCTAGGCCGAGGCGCCCGCGGCCCGGATTCAGCCGATCTGCACCAGGGCTTCGTGGTCGTCCGTCACCCGAGAGACGCGGGTCGCGGGCCACGCGAGCGGCGACACAGCGCGCCCTACGGTGACCCGATGACATTCCGCGCCGACGACCGCATCTACGTCGATGAATCGAAAGCTCGGGGATACTTCATCGTCGGCACCGGGGTCCAGACGGCGCTCGTGCCTGCGTGCGAGCGCGCGATTCGCTCACTCGTCAAACCTGGACAGCGTCGCATCCATTTCACGAACGAGAGCGACTCCCGGCGACGCCATCTCCTCGCTTGCATGGCACGACTCGATGTGCGTTGCGCCGTATGGATCGCGGAGGGCCTCCCGGACAAGGCTGCGCGCCCGTTGACCTTGAGCGCATTGGTGGAGAGTGCGGTCAGCGCCCGAGCGGCGCGTCTCATCGTCGAGCGCGACGCGTCGGTGGAGAAAGCGGACCGTCGGATCATCACGGAGACGCTGCGCCGAAGGAGCGCAATCGTTCCCTTCGTTCATGCGGCTCCGCACGAGCATCCGCTCCTGTGGGTGAGCGATGCTGTCGCCTGGTGCTATTCCCGAGGCGGAGATTGGGTGCGCCGCGTTGAACCGCTAGTTCGGCACAGGACCACCCGCCTGTAAGAACACGTGAGCCTGGCTCGTCATACCGTCCGGAAGACTGCCAGGCTCCGAGGGCTACTGCCCGCCGTGTCTCTCAGCGTATCGGAAGTACGCTGCGGGCTCACCGGCACACCGGGTGATCTTTGCCCGCGGCCCGGATTCAGCCGATCTGCACCAGGGCTTCGTGGTCGTCGGGGGTCGTGGCATCCGTCGTCTCGTCGTCCAGGACCGCGTCGACATACATCCGCTCGAGGCCGACGTATCCGCCGTGATAGCTGAGGAACGCGCAGTCGGCGGCGTCGCGGCCGGTCGCGATGCGCACGAGCGAGCGCCGGTCGGACAGGCGCGTCGCGTCGATGACGTACCAGGCGCCGTCGAGGTAGGCCTCGGCGACGGCGTGGAAGTCCATGGGCTCGAGTCCGGGCGCGTAGCACGCGGCGTAGCGCGCGGGCATGTCCATGGCCCTCAGGAGCGCGATCACGACGTGGGCGTAGTCACGGCACACGCCCTGGCCGGTCATGAGCGTCGTCACCGCGCTGTCGGTGCCGAGGCTGAGCCCGGGCGTGTAGGTGACGCTGGATGCCACGAAGGTCGAGACCGCCGCGATCAACTCGGCTCCGGCGAGCCCGCGGAACTGCCGGCGCGCCTGGGCGAACACCTCGTCGGACTGGCAGTATCGGCTGGGTCGCAGGTAGGTGATGGTCTCGAGGTCGCTCGTGTGCAGCGTGGGCGACGCCCCGGTGACCACCGCTTCGTACCGCACCGAGAGCGGCCCCTGCTCGCCGGAGAGGCGGTGCAGGCGACTGCCGGACTGGTCGACGATCTCGGTCGGCGTGTACACGCGATCGCCACTCGAGAAGGTCAATTGCTCGCTCGCGAGCGGCACTCCCTGAGCGGCGGTGATCTGGAAGATGAGGTCGACGGAGGACCCCAGATCGAGGTCGAGTTCAGCGGTCACTCGGCGCGGCACCGGGTAATCCTCGCACGGCGGCGGAGGGGTGGGACGCGGCTCGCTCATCCGTCTTTCTTGCCCGGTCCGCCGGGGGTCGTGGCCGAGTCGCCCTTGCCCTTGCCGCCGTTGCCCTTGCCGGAGTTCCCCGACCCCTTGTCACCGGGCTCGGCAGGGTTCTGAGGCTCGTCTGGGACGGCTCCGTCGTCGCCCACCGTGCTCTGCGTCGGCGCGGGGGTGACCTCGGGCACCGGTTCCGGGCTCGGTGCGAGCGAGGCGAGGTCGGCTCGGACGGTCGCGATGCGGGACAGGATCGCCTCCGCCTCGGCCGACGTGATCGCGCCGGCGTCACGCTGCGCGGTGACGTCGGCCTCGAGCTGGTCCAGCGTCGCCGTCGCGGACGCGTAGTCCCCATCCGACGCCTGGCTCGCAAGGGTCTGCACGACGCCCTGCCAGGCGGTCGGCGCGGCGGCCTGCGGGGTGCACCCCGCGAGCGCCAGCCCGGCGGTCAACGCGAGGACGGGGATCAGACCCCGATGGCGCCTCACGGGCCCACTTCCTTCCACAGGTCGTCGACGTGCTGGTCCAGCGGGGCCGGGAGCGATGGGAGCAACGGGTCGGACGACGGAGCCGCGGCGGTGACCCCGACCGCCGCAGCGACGCCACCGACGACGAGGACGGCCGCGAGCACGGAGGCCGCGATGATCGCGCGACGGCGGACCGCACGCCGCGGCGGCGCCTCCGCGGGAGCGAGCACGCGCGTGCGGGTGAGTTCGTCGGGCGCCGGCCCCGCGATGAGCGCCGTCGCACCGAGCGGAGCGGCCGGCGCGGACTCCCCGGGGAGCGAGCGGAACTCAGCGCCGAGCTCCGCCGCATCCGGTCTCTCCGCCGGGTCGATCGCGGTCATGCGCGAAAGGAGGGAACGCCAGGGTCCGGGCAGGTCGTCGGGGATGTCCGGAGGCGACACCAGCCGCGCCGCGAGCGCCTCGTGCGGTGTGCGGCCGCCGAACGGGCGCCTCCCGGTGAGGGCCTCGAGCAGCACGAGCCCGAGGGAGTACACGTCGCTCGCCGGGGCGGCCGGCATCCCGCGCGCCTGTTCCGGGCTGAGGTACGCGGCGGTTCCGATGACGGTGTCCGCCCGCGTCACGCGCGTGGCGCCGACGAGCGCGGCGATCCCGAAGTCGGCCAATGTCGCCCGCGCCCGTTCCCCCGCGTGGGCGGGCGGGCGCAGGAGGATGTTCGACGGCTTGACGTCGCGGTGCACGATGCCGCGGGAGTGGACCACCGAGAGGGCTTCCGCGATCTCGCGGCCGTATCGCGCGACGTCGGCGGTCGCGATCGGACCCCGTTCGATCAGATCGGTCAACGTGGGGCCGGCGATGAGCTCCATCGCGAGATACGTGGGTGTCGACGACAGGCGCGCGTCGTAGAGGGTCACGAGCGACGGATGCGACAGCGAGGCGAGGAGCCGGATCTCGGACCGCACGCGGGCGGCATCCGACGGATCCGCGCCGTCACCGGTCATCACCTTGAGCGCGACGGTGCGTCCGAGTGACGTGTCCACGGCTTCATAGACGCGCGCGTATCCGCCGGTGCCCAGCACCCGGCCGAGTCGGTAGCGCCCGTCGAAGAGGCCGTCTGTGGCGGGGTCGGCCGGTTGCGTCGTGTCGGTGTCGGTCATACGTGTCCTCAGGGGTCGAACGCCCCCCGCGGAAATGTCAGACCAGGTCGTCGTTCGACGACCGCGTGGTCGAGCGGGTGACCTGCGCGCCGCCGACGCCCTCGGTGCGGGTCACGGTGTCGGTCTGCCGACGTCGAACGAGAAGCACCAGACCGATGAGGAAGACGACCACACCCGCGCCCATCATGATGTAGCCGATGGTCGTCAGGTCGACGTAGTCGTTCGGAAGATCCACGGCGAACGCGAGGATGGCGCCGATGACGATCAGCGCGATTCCGGCTCCGATGCTCATGACAGTCCTTTCGGGAGGGTGAGGTCAGGATGCCACTCCCCCTCCGAACCGATGGGAGGTCTTGACAACGCGGGGGCGGCCGTCGCGGCGATCGGTTCGCCTCTCACCGACGGGCGGACGACGAAGGCTCCGACCCTCGTGGACGAGTGATCGGAGCCTTGCGGTGGTGCCCCCGACAGGAATCGAACCTGCGACCTTTGGTACCGGAAACCAACGCTCTATCCCCTGAGCTACGGAGGCGGACCGGTCAAGGTTAGCATCGCGCGGGATGCGCCCCCGACCGGTGAGGCGGGGTCATTCGTCGCCGATGACCCCGATGCCGGTGGCCTGGTGGTCGGCGTTCGGGTCGTCCCCGGAGGGCGCCTTCGACTGCTCGTCGACGTCGTTGGTCTGGCTGGGCGCCACCGTCTGATCGTCGCCGAGGTTCTCGGCGTCGTCGGCGGGGGCGTTGTCCTGCGGATCGCTCATGGTCGTCCCTTCGCTTGCGAGTGCCCAGCCTCTCAGCGCCGCAGCGGGCGCCGGAGAGGCTTGACGGCGGACGCTTCAGCGCGTTCGCGCCAGCCACCGGCGCACGCGGGCCGCCGGCGGTCGCGTGAGGGAGATCGTGCGGCCGTGCGTCGTGACGACCCGTCGGTCACCGTCCACCACCGCCTCGCCGCGGACATACGCCGCCCCGACGGCGACATATGTTCCCAGCAGCATCACCGCCTCGTCGCGTGTGGAGGTCGCATCGTCGAGACGCGCGCGGTGCCCGGACTCCACGCGAACCGAGAACCACCGGGTGCCCGGGGTCGAGACCACCGCCCACCGGTCCCCCGCCGACAACCGCAGGAACGCGTCGCCGTCGGCGAGCCCGGTCTCGGCCGACAGGTCGGAATACGACTCGATCAGCTGCTCGAGCACAGCGAGAGCCTCGGCGGCGGTGACGAAATCGGCCCGCCCCGCGCTGAGGCCACCCCACTCGAACTTGCGGTCGCGGGTCATGGCATCCCCGGGAAGGCGGCGGTCATCGGCATGACGCGAGCGTAACGTCCGCCGCTCGGTCCGTGGCACTTCGGCCGGAGCCGCGCTGCCCCTACGATGAGCGGCATGCTGACCTCGTCGCCGAACACCATCTACGACCAGACGTCGATCTTCGCGCTGAACTCGACCACGTCGCTCATCGGCCTCGCCGTGTACGTGCTGAGCGTGATCGCACTGTGGCGCGTCTTCTCGAAGGCCGGGCACCCCGGCTGGCTCGCGATCATCCCGATCGTGAACACGATCTTCCTCGTCAAGGTCGCGGCGTACTCCGGCTGGATGACGCTGCTCTACCTCATCCCCATCGTCGGCTTCATCTTCCACATCATCGTCTCGATCCGTGTCGGCCGAGCGTTCGGCCACGGCTGGTTCTTCTCCCTGATCCTGCTCGCGTGGATCTGGTTCGTCGGCTACCTGATCGTCGGGTTCAGCCGCGACGAGTACCGTCCCGAGCGCATCTGATCCGCCGCCCTCACCCGGCGGTCGCCGCCTTCGCGCGCGCCGACGTGCGCAGCCCGGAGGCGATGCGGGCCGCCCGGGCGACCGTCAACCCCGGCGCGTAGCAGCGCATGAGGGCGAGCCCGACGGCCGGCAGCTGTGCGGGGTCGGGGTAGACCATCCACATCGGGGCGAACTCCGGCTGGAACTTCTTCTTGAAGTTCGCCAGCGACCGGAAGCCGTACGCGGGCTCCAACAGGATGCTGAGCTGACGGAGGAAGCGCTCCACGGCATCCGGTTCGGCATCCGCCTCGTCCCGGTGGCACGCGAGGGGCGAGCCGGACAGGCTCATCACCGTGCAGCCCTCGGCGCGCAGCTGCTCGACGACGGCGCCGATCACGAATTCCATGACGCCGTTCATCGCGTCGTGCCGGCGGCGCATCACGTCCAGGGCGTATCCGCTCACCGAGGATGCCGCGTACACCGGGATCCAGCTCGTCACCGCCACCACCCGGTCCTGCGCGTCGCGCGCGAGCATCAGCCGCACGGCGGGGTCGGTCATCTGCTCCACGCCCCCGAGCGTGAACTCCATCTCGGGGATCGTCTTGTCGGCGACCCAGGCCTCGGAGATCTCGCGGATCTGCGCGCGGTCGCGGAACGACAGCTCGGCCCACCGGGTCCACACCGCCCGCACGCCCTCGCGTGCGGCGCGGTGGGTGGCCGTGCGCACGTCCTGACGCTTCTTGCCCGCGGGGGTCCATGTCGCGGGCTCGAGGTGCGCCTCCTCCGCGACCTGCGTCCTCCTCCACCCGAGGTGGTCGAGGGTGGCGCTCTCGGCATCGTCGACGCTGTAGAACACCGGAGTCCAGCCTCGTTCGCCGCAGAAGTCCACGAACGCCCGGGCGACCCGCGGGTCGGTGCGATCGCGTCCGAACGGTCCGCCGAGGGTGACGGCGATGCGACCGCGGACGCGGTAGGCGATCGCGGCATCGGCGTCGGGGGCGAACCAGTAGGCGTTGCCGGTCCACGTCGTCATGAACGACAGGGTTCCGCCGCCGCCTCGCTCCAGCACCACGCGCGCCCGCGAACGATCTCCGGAATGCGCCGCCGCGCCCGGGCTGAGGACGAACCGCACCGACGCGAAGACGCACACGGCCCAGAAGACCGTGGACGGCAGGTACCACAGCGCCTGCGCCCATCCGGTCATCGGGACGAAGGCGATCGACTCGGCCGGCAGGAGCGACGGCGGAAGAAGCCGCAGCACGGTGGCCCGGAGGATCGCCGCAGGGCCCGGCTCCGGTGCGAAGTGGTGCGAGAACGCCATCGTGCCGACGAGCGCCGTGACGAACATGCCGACCCCGGCGAGACCCACCGTGCCCAGGAACAACGACCGCGCCCCGGGAGCGGACCCGATCCGCGCGGCGCGGCGGAAGACGAAGAGCGTGACGGCGACCGCGAGCGGCACGCACGCCCCCACCGCCACACCGACGAGGATCTGCCACGACGCCGACGCGGCATCCGCGTCACGAGTGATCGCCAGCGTCGCCAGAGTGTCGGGTTCGGTGACGGCGAAGACGTACATCATGCCGACGAACACCAGCAGGTTCACCGTGATCGCGATGCCGAGTGCGCCGCGACGCCCGCGCAGGATGCCCCAGGATGCCACGAGCAGCACGGCCAACGGGAGCGCGGCGATCCACCCCGCGTTCGCCTGCAGCGGCCCGATCGACCATCCGCCCGCCGGGCATCCGAGGAACGCGGACCCTGCGACGCACACCTGCCCGTCCGCCACCGTGAGCGGATCCCAGGACAGCCACCCGTAGACCGAGAGCAGCCCGGCGCCACTGCCCCACAGCGTCGCCACCACCGGGCCCACCGCCGTCACGGCGGTCAGGGCCGCCAGCAGGACGCGGGTCTCGTGGTGCGAGCTCCGGTGGACGCGCAGCGTGACCGGGCGACCGCCGAGGAGGAGCCCGAGCGCGAGTCCGATCGGCAGCGCGACGAGGGTGTAGAGATCGCTCGCCGACGCGGAGTACAGGAACAGCGTGAGGGCGATCACCGCGCTGGCCCACCGCACGCGTCGGCGCCACAGCGCGCCGACGAAGCCGCTCGCGGTCATCGCGACGACCAGCAGCGCGGCGACGGGAGGCGCCCCCGTGAACACGTCGGAGTTCAAGGGGAGGCGGGGAAGGAACACGCTCTCGACGGCGCCGATGACCAACCCGGCCACGGACGTCGCGAGTCCGCCGCCGATGAACGCCACGAGCAGACGGCCGGGGCCCAGGACGCGCTCGGCGAGACCCCCGCCGACGAGGATCGCAAGGAGCACGATCGGCAGCAGCATCGGCTGGTCGACCGTGAACAGGCTCCGCGCCAGCTCACGGACATCGAAGGGTCCGTCACCCACGAGGACGCTGCCGCGGAGCTGCGCGAGGCTGGCCAGCAGCACGACGGCGGCGAGCGCGATGCTGGCCCGTGGCATCCGGACGGTCCGTCGCACGGAGGACGACGCGGCGACGCGCTCCGGAGCGCGGGGCGGGGCGGGCGCGTCTCCGACGGGCGGGGGCGAGACGACGGCGGTCGGCGGCATGGGGCTCCGATCGGGTGAATGTCGATCGTGGAGAACGATCCGACGATTCATCGTCTCCTCGCCGCCGGGCGGACGTCATCCACCCCGGGGTGTATCCGCCCCCGCTGGGCGGCGGGGGCCTGTCGACGGGTGGCTCAGGAGGAGCGGAACACCTGCACGCTGCGGGGATCATCGGTCGCGGCCGCGATCAGCGCGACGACGCCGAGTCCGAGGGTCGGGGCGAGATAACCGATCCACCCGATCACTCCGACGGCCGCGATGACCCCCTGGTCGGCGCCCGCGGCACCGAGGACGCCCCAGACGACCTGGACGAGCACCGCGCAGCCCACGCTGATCGCCAGCGCCCAGAGAGGGGCCCGCCGCCATCGCGCGGGCACGGCGCCCAGGCGCGCGATCTGCGTCGCTGCGACCGCGCCCGCGGCGATCGACACGGCCGACGCCGTCACGCTGACCGCGGAGGCCAGCCAGGCGGTGGCGGGTTCGGACGACACGACCTGCACCGGGGTGAGCGTGGAGGTCAGGTTCACGATCAGCGGCGCGAGGGCCAGCACGACCAGGGCGGTGAGGCCCAGGGGGCGTCGCGCCACGACGCTGCCGGCGCGATTGAGGCCGACGGCGAACACCAGGATGCCGACTGCCCAGAGCCCGTCGATCAGGATCTGGGCGACCACGGGCGAACCCACCGTGCGCGCTCCGCCGAGTCCGATGACACCGCACACCCCGAGCAGGATGCCCCCGACGCGCCACGTCGCGCTCCGCTTCCCCATGCGCTCCACCCTACGTGGAGCGCCGACGGCTCTCGAGAAGCGTCACGCCTGAGTGGGCTGGTCGAAGTCCCAGTCCATCGGCTCGTCGTCGCCCGAGGAGGTCGGCTCGACGGCCCGCAGAGTCGAGCGCGGGAAGAGGCGGTGGTTGCGGAGGTCCTCCGACCACGCGGCGAAGTCGGGCTCCTCGCCCGTCCACTCCACGGGGGCGGACAGGACATCGTTGCCGACCCCGATGACGAGTTCGGCCTGCCCGACCGTCTTGTCCTCGGTGACGATCGGAATGCTCACCGCCTCGGCCTGGCCCTCCTTGGCCACCGCGGCGGTCAACTCCACGAGCGACGACGCGACGTCGTCGGTGGTGATCACGGTCTCTCCGGCGTAGGTGACACATCTCATGCGTTCCAGCGTGGTCGCCGCCGGCGAGACCGGGTGGCGGGTTGCGCGCGATGCGGGAGGTGGGATACGCGCGGGTCAGTCGCGCCGCTGCGCGGAACGGAACATCGCGGCATCCAATTCGAACCACACCGCGCGCACGGTGTCGAACTCGGCGAACCGCGCGGGAGCCGGTTCGTCGAGGCTGAGGCGGTATCCGCGTGGGAGGTCGTCCACGTGCTGTCCGTCGCGCGGTCCGCCGACGAGCACGTAGATCACGGTGAGGCTGACGGGCCGGCGTCCACGGCGACGCCGTCCACCGCGTCGCTCATCCGGTGCAGGAACCTCACCACGACCTCGGACTCTTCCGCCGACATGTCGATGACGGCGGCGAGCATGCGGTCATGCATGTTGCCGAGGGTCTGACGCACCTCCGCGTGCGCGCGATCGGTGGCCTGGATGAAGATGCTGCGACGGTCGTCGGGGTTGGCCGTTCGAGTGACGTGCCCCGAGCGCTCGAGACGGTCGAGGATCGCCGTCGTCGATGCGGTGGACAGGCCGAGATAGCGGGTCAGCTCGCCCGGCCGCACCTTCCGACCGGGTTCACGGAGCAGATAGCGCAGGACGAGGAGCTCGTTCTCCCCCATCGACATCGACTCGCGGGTGCGCCGACGCATCGCGAGTTCGGCGGCCCGGTAGACGCGGAGGGCTTCGAGCACCGCTTTGCTCCGCACGCGGCGGTCGGCGGGCTCATCTCCGTACCAATAGGTGCCCGAGTCGCGGTCTCCGCCAGGAGAGAGGCTCTGCGACACCGTACGCATGTCCGTCATGGTGTACGCCCCTTGCTGTCGATCTCGAAATCATACAACGAAACAAATAGTTCGACAAACTAGTTACTAACCGAGTATGTTCATCAAGCAGCTAACACGACGAAGGGAGTTCCTCATGGGCCACCTCTACTACGGCACCACGCCCGAGCCCGTCCGCATCCCCGATCGCCTCCTCTCGCACCTCAAGGTGGTCGTTGCGACCAAACTCCGTCGCAGCGAGAGCTTCACCGTGAGCTGGACCCATGTCGACGGCGCCCCCGGCCGCTCCACCCTGTGGCTGCAGCCCGCGATTCCGTTGCGCTTCGTCTTCGACAGCGCGGAACCCGAGCAGCTGGATGCCCGAACGCTGAAGGACATGGCCGACATGGCCAACTCCTCCGCCGGTCTCGTCATCGCGCTCGATGCGGAGATCCCCGCTTCCGCGGTCGCGGCTCGCACCCCTGCCCCCACCCCCGCCGCGCGCCGCGCGGCGATGCGAACGGCGGCGTGACCATGCCTTCGTCGACGACCGCGGCCGTCGGGCCGCTCACCGGCGTGCGGGTCCTCTGGGTCAAGGTCGACTCCGGATTCTGGGTCGCCCACCGGGGCGGCGAGTACTACGGGTGCGTGGACAGCGTGTCCGGCGGGTTCGTCTCGCGGGACGCCCACGGCGTCCCCATCGGCCGCTACGACGCGCTCGAGAGCGCCAAAGCCTCCCTGCGGTCCACCGCCGATCCGGCCAACACGGCGCGGCGGGTCCGCGCCGAACACGCGACGGTCGTGCTCGCCACCGCAGCCGGCACCGCCGCGCTCGCCTTCGCCCTCACCGCCGGCGCGCTCGCGCCCTACCTGTGAGCGCCGTGTCGATCGTCGAACTCCGCGACGAGGCCGACGACGTGGAGGATGCCGCTCGGGCCGAGTTCGCGGAACGTTACGGCGTCCACCCCATCTGACGTCGGGCGGGGAGGCGGAGCGCACGACGCATCTGCGACCACCCCCTGGACTTCGCTCTCGGGGTGTGACAGCGTCACCCGGATCGCCGACCTCCGGCGCTCACGAAGGGGGCCTCCCATGGCTGATCCCACCGCACCCGATCGTCCCGACGACGATTCTCCCGACACCTCGCCCTCAGGGGCGGAATCGCCCGAGGAAGGGGCCGCGGCTCAGCACGATGCCGACGAGGCGGCCGACACCGATTCCTCCCCCACGGGCAAGATCGACTGAGTCGTCACCGCGAGGCGTTCCCCGCCCCAGGTTCCGCCGCGTGGGCCCGCGGGCCGATCAGGTCGCCGCGATCTGGTCGGGACGCGGGGCGAGGTCGGGGCGCAGACGGGTTCCGAACTCGCGACGCAACGCGCTGAGCGCCGCCTGCCAGCCGGCGAGGCCGTGCACACCGGGGCCGGGGCTCGTCGAGGACGAGCAGAGGTAGATTCCGGGGATCGGGGTGCGCCACGGTTCGGGGCTGTACACCGGACGCCCGATCAACTGCGGAAGCGACGGCGCGCCCGCCGAGATGTCGCCGCCGGGGAAATTGGGGTTCCACCCCGCGATGTCGATCGCAGTCCGAGACGACGTCGCCAGGATCGTGTCGCGGAAGCCGGGCGCGAAGCGTTCGATCTGGGCGACCACCGCCGCCTCTCGGTCGGCGCGGCTCCCCGCCGGAACATGGGTGTACGCCCACAGGACGTGTCGCCCCTCGGGAGCACGCGTCGGATCGAACAGCGAGGGCTGCGACACCAGGACATAGGGGGCGTGCGGAAGCTCCCCGCGCACGACCGCGTTCTCCGCGGCGGCGATCTGCGCCCGTGTGCCGCCCACGTGCACCGTTCCCGAGAGAGCGACCTCCGGATCGGCCCACGGCACAGGATCCGACAGGGCGAAGTCGATCTTGGCCACTCCCCCGCCGTAGCGGAACCGCTCGAGCGCGCGGCGGTAGCCTCCCGGCATCCGGTCACCGACCAGGCCGACCAGAGCGCGCGGCGTGACGTCCAGGAGCACGGCGCGGGCGGCAGGGAGCTGACGGAGGTCGGTGACGTCGACGCCCGTGTGCACGACCCCACCATGAGCGCGCAGGTCGGCTGCCAGCGCGTCGGCGATCGACTGACTGCCCCCGACGGGGATCGGCCATCCTCGTCCGTGCGCGTAGGTGGCCAGCACCAGGCCGGCACCTCCGGCGGCGAGGCTCGGTTGCGCGAGGATCGAATGCGCCGCCACCCCGGTGATCATCGAGGGAGCGACCTCCTCGCGGAACCTCGCGTTCCACCACGGGCCGCCCTGCTCCAACGAGCGGATGCCGAAGTAGAACGCGGCGAGGGGGTCGCCCGGGACGCGGAGCAGGGCGTTGCCGGTGAAGTCGGCCACACCTCGGAGGTGCGCGACGAGCGGCCCCATCAGGCGGGCGTAGGCCGCCCCGTCGCGACCGATCGCCTCCGCCGCGCGGGGCAGGTCGCGGTAGGCGAGACCGGCTCGCCCGCCTTCCAGAGGGTGCGCGAACGAGACCTCCGGAACGACGAACGGCACCCGGCGTTCGAGGCCGAACTCGCGGAAGAACCACGACTCGAGGGCGAGCGGGTGCACCGCGGATCCAAGATCGTGGCGGAAGCCGGGCAGAGTGAGTTCACCGGTCGAGGCCGCGCCGCCGAGCGACGGCTGTCGCTCGTACAGGGCCACCGACAGCCCGGCCCGCGCGAGGGTGACCGCCGCCGCGAGACCGTTGGGTCCCGATCCGACGACGATCGCGTCGTATCGCTCGGTCATCGCCGGACCGGTTCCTTCTCTGCGGTGGAGGCGTGGCCGATGGCGGCGGCTCCCCCGCCGGACCTCGGGGCGCCGCCCTCGGCGAGGTACGCCAGCCGGTGCAGGGTCTCGGCGTTGCGCCACCGTGTGATCGCGTCGAACACCACGTCGGGGAGCAAAGTGGTCGGCCCGGTCACGGGCTCCTCCTGGAGCCGGACGACGCACGCCTCACCTCGCGGCTTCACATCTATGGTGACGCGCGCGATGCCGATCGGACCGCCATGCGGCTCGAGCACCGCGTGGCGCGGCGGATCCCATACGCGCATCACCGTGGTGTCGTCGACGAGAGCGGGCCACGACCCGAACGAGTGGTGCAACTCCGCCCCTTCGCGCGGCCATTCCTCGGCCACGTCGCGCATGCGGGACGCCCCGACCACCCAGAGCGGATACAGCCACCCGTTCGCGAGCACGCGGAAGACGTCCTCGGGTGTGCAGTGCAGAAGTCGCACGTTGCGAGCCATCGGGGAGCACCTCCTCGTCGTCGGCGGGGAGGCTTCGGCCGGGCGCCCGGACTCCCGACCGGATGCCGACAACGCTACGGGTCGGTGCACCCGCCGGTCACGAAGGTTGCGCGGGCGCATCGAGACCGTTAGGCGCACCAGGGCGTGGCCGATCAGGCGGCGACGTCCGCGGGGAGCACCACCCAGGCGCGCGTTCCGCCGTCCGGAGACTCGTCGAGGCCGATGTGGCCCCCGTGTGCGTGCGCGATACGTCGGCAGGTCGCCAATCCGATACCGAGTCCCTGCACCTCGGCGTCATGGCCCCGCTGCATCGGCTCGAACATGCGATCCCGCAGCTCCGCATCGACCGGGTGGCCGTTGTCGTCCACCGTCAGACGCCATCCGTCCGGAAGTTCGCGCACGGTCACCGAGACGCGCGGCACACGCCCCGCGGCGACGGTGAACTTCACCGCGTTGGCGATGAGATTCTGCAGGAGGACGCGCAGGAGGGTGTCGTCGGCGCGGACGAGCATCGACGCGTCCACCACGACCTCGGCGCCCGCGCCCACCACGGCGCCGTCCAGGTCCTCCAGCACCTCGTCCACGATCTCGCCGACGTCCACGCGACTGAAGTGCGGTCGCGCTCCCCCCATGCGCGCGAAATCGAGCAGGTCCGTCACCATCGAGGTCATCCGCGACGCGGCGGCCTCGGCACGGGCCAGCGACCGCGACGCCCGCGGGGCATCGATCATCTCGGGGCTGTCCGCCGCGAGTTCGAGGAAGCCCGACAGGGCCGTCAGAGGGTTCCTCAGATCGTGGCTCACCTGGGTCGCGAACTGCTCGAGCTGCGTGTTCGACTCCGCGAGATCGCGGCTCACGCGCCGGAGCTCGAGGACATCGATGACCTGGTGCGCGAGCAGGTCGAGGGCGTGAGCCGTGGCATCCGTCAGCTCGCCGACCTCGTCGTCGAAGACGCACAGGGTGCCGATCGCGACGCCCGAGGGCGTGATGAGAGGGCTGGACGCGTAGAAGCGCACCGAGGCGACCACCCCCGTGACGAACGCGTTGTCGCGGAACCGCGGGTCCTCGCGCGCGTCGGGGACGACCACGCGGCCCGGCTCGACGAGCACCGCGGCGCACATCGAATCCTCGATGGAGCACGATGCCGCCCGCACGCCGACGGCGGCGACCTGGTGCTGCGCACGGTCGTCGATGATGTTGATGACGGCGGTGGACACACCGCAGATCGTCGCCGCCAGCTCGACCAACCCCTGGAGATCCGGTTCGGGCAGCGCCCCGACGATGCGGTACCGATCGATGGCGTCGCGGCGCGTCACCTCGTGAGCTGTCGACACGGCATCCCCTCGCGATCGTCTCCCCGACCGAGCCTATCCCGCCGGTCGGACGCTGTCGCGGGGACCCGTGAGGCCCGCGGAACGACGAAGGGGCGAGCACACCGGTGCCCGCCCCTCCAGGATGTCCGTCGGATCACGGATTGCCGCGCGTCCACAGCAGCAGGATCGCCACCGCCTGCAGGACCAGGCATCCGACGAGGATCGCCGTGCGACGGCGCGGCGTCGAGGACAACCGGTCGTCGCCGAGGATGGGGGCCATCGGCATGAGAAGGCGGAAGGTGCTCTGCTGCGGGAGGAAGACCGCGAAGATGTACACGCCGTAGCTGAACAGGTACGCCACGACCATGAGGCCGAGTCGGCGGACGGGACGCGACCACAGCAGCGCGGCGAAAGCGACGATCAGTGCGACGACGAGGATGATGCCCACCACACCCAGGTGCGTGCCGGCCTGTCGGAACCACGGGGTGAACGGCGTGAACTCGTCGTTGCCGACGTAGTCGAGCCACCAGCCGAGCTCGGTCCGGATGTAGGCGTTCTTGGTGCCGGTGACGTCCTGGGCGATGTGGCTCCACGACAGACCCGCGACCGCGATGACGAGCCCGGACGCCATGAGGGACGCCCACTCCCGGACGGGGAAGGGGTCGACCCGACGCCGGAAGAAGCGCACCAGGAACAGGATGCCGAGCGCCAGGCCGAAGGCGAGCACGCCCGGCCGCGTGTACGCCGCGATCACTCCGAGCGGCAGGATCCACAGATACTTCCGCTTGATGGCGAGGAGCATGCCGCTGAAGACCAGGAACATGAACAGGCCCTCGCTGTAGCCGAGAGCGAAGAGGAACGACATCGGCGCGAACGAGAAGAAGACGACCGACCACCACGCGGCGCGCGGCCGGGTGACGGTGCGCAGCAGGCGGAACAGCATCCACGTCGCCCCCAGGCTCGCGGCGAGGCTGATCAGGACGGCGACGGGCTGCCAGCCGATTCCCGTCGCTCCCGAGAGCGTGCGCACGAGGAACGGGAAGACCGGGAGGAACGCCCAGTTGTTCGGGAGGATGTCGCCCGACACGTTCATGGGCAGCGACATCGGATAGCCCTGCGCGGCGATCTGGCCGTAGCGATCGGCATCCCACCCGGTGAGGTAGTCGAAGAACGTGCCGAGGCGCTCGCTGTCGGGTCCGAAGCCCCAGCGCGCCGCCTTGGCGATCGAGTAGAACCCCCAGAGCAGGCCGAAGTTCACCACGCGGGCGATCGCCCACAGCAGCAGGACGCGGGTGAACGCGCCGCGCTCGATCGGCTCCACGCCCTGCGGGGCGCGCAGGACATCCCGGCCGTACTGACGGAGTGCCCGTCCGGGACGGGAGTCGAGCAGGCGACGCCCGCGCTCGCGCAGCGGCGCCAGACGATCGTCGGTGGGGGCCGGCCGTACCGTGGGGACCAGCTCGCTCGGCGGTGCGCTCACTCGGAACCTTTCACACAGGGAGGAAGTGGGCTGCTGACGACGGTGTCCGGCCCGGACAAGTGCATTCGCCCAGATGGTACCGGATGGATGCCAACGGTCTTCCCGGTTGACATTCAGGAAATGCCCTGATCAGTGGGCGTCACCGACGATCTTGAGGCCCACGACGCAGCCGACGAGGACGAGGATCAGCAGGATCTTCACCACCGACACGGTTTCGGCTCCCCCGATCATCGCGACGATCACCGTGAGTGCCGCACCGATTCCCACCCACACGACGTAGGCGGTCCCCGTGGGGATCTCCCTCATCGCCCACGCGAGCCCGCCCATGCTCGCCACGAGCGCGACGGCGAACACGACGCTCGGCCACAGCTTCGTGAAGCCCTCGGAACGGCCGAGGGCCGTGGCCCACACCGCTTCCAGGACGCCCGAGACGGCCAGAACGATCCACGACACGACGACCTCCATCGGCCAGTCTTGTCGCAGTCCGGGTACTGATCCCTCGTCCGGTGGTGCCGTTCGCACGCGTCCGCCACGCTAGCAAGCGCGCCTGTGCACCGGCCGTGCACGGCATCCGTTCATCCGATCAGACGAGGAAGATCGAGACGGCGCCGGGGTTGTGGGCGTGCACCAGGACGCCGAAGACCACGGCGTCGAAGAGCAGGTGCACGGTGACCACGTACCAGAGCGAGCGGGTGCGGAGGAAGAGGAATCCCTGCACGAGCGCGAACGGGATGGTCAGGGCCGGCCCCCACGCCTGATACCCGAGTTCCCAGAGGAACGACACGAAGACGATGGCCTGCAGCACGTTGGCCGTCACGTCCGGGAAGTGTCGCCGCAGCAGCACGAACACCGTGCACACGAAGAACAGCTCGTCCCAGATGCCCACGGCGCCGACGCCGACGAAGAGGCGGCCGATGAGCTCGGGGGTGTCCACGACGGGCCAGTTCATGTAGACGCCCGAGGTCACGAAGTAGAACGGCAGGATGAGCCACCCCAGCACGATCACTCCGACCAGCCACACCCACTGCCACCACGCCCACCGACCGCCGCCGCGCCAGGGGAAGCGGATGGCCCGGTCGCGGAAGACGAAGCGCGAGATCACGTAGGGCAGGACGACCGCGCCGCCGAGCCCCAGGGTGAACCGCACGAATGCGGCGTCGTCGAGCTCCGCCTTCAGGGGGATGAGGCTCACGGCGACCTGCCCGAGCGCGAGGAGGAACACGTCCCGAGCCAGGCTGGGGACGGGAGCCGCGCGCGGCGTCGGAACGATCGGGACGCCCGCGCGACGGTCGACGACGACCGCGGATGCCACGGCCACCGCCAGGAGGATCCACCCGATCCACACGACCTGGACGACGAAGATCACCGGAGCCGCCAGACACACCGATGCCGCCGGCACCAGAGCGGGCGTCCAGGTGCGGCGGACGCGTTCGGGTGCGGCGGCGTGGGCGGTCATGGCGTGCGACGCGTGTAGGTCAGGTCGCGGATGTCCCGACCCACCCGGATGCCCTTGCGCTCGAAGGCGGTGAGGACACGACCGTCGAAGCGCTCGGCCCACTCCCCCGCGAACGCGCGCTCGAAGTCGGGTGCGGCGTCGAGGACGGCGCGCATCTGATCGGCGTAGTCCTGCCAGTCGGTGGCGAGTCGGAGCGTCCCACCCGGACGCAGCGCCTGCGCGGCGATCCGGGCGAACTCGGGCGCGACGAGCCGACGCTTGGTGTGCTTCTTCTTGTGCCAGGGGTCGGGGAAGAACACCCACAGCTCGGAGGCGCCGCCCGCGGGCAGCAGGTGCTCCAGCACCTCGGGGGCGTTGGCCTCGACCAGACGCAGGTTGCGGACGCCGGCGCGGTCCGCGTCGAGCATGGTGCGGGCCAGGCCCGCGGTGAACACCTCGACGGCGAGGAAGTCGGTGTCGGGGGCGGAGGACGCCGCCGCGACGATCTGGTGGCCCTGCCCGGAGCCGATCTCGACGATCAGCGGCGCGCGGCGCCCGTACACCTCGGCCGGATCGATCGCCGATCCCGCCCGCACGCTCGTGGCCGCGGCGGCGCGCTCGACGGGCAGCAGGTAGAACGGCGCGAGCTCGGCCCACGCGCGGTCCTGCGCCTCCGACATGCGGCCGCTGCGGCGCACGAACGACACCGGCTTGTCGCGGAAGACGGGGGCGGCATCCATGCCCTCCAGGCTATCCGGCGCGTCAGGGGTCGCTTTCCGGCGCTCATCGGGGCCGGAAGCGACGGATTCCGTCTCCTCACGCGAGAGGGCCCGGGGTTTGCGGCCGCTCACGGGACGGTCACGAAGTCGATGAGCTCCTCGACGCGGCCGAGCAGGGCCGGCTCGAGGTCGCGGAACGTGGTCACGCGCGACAGGATGTGCTGCCAGGCGCGGGCGAGGTCGGCCTGCTCCTCGGCGGGCCAGCCGAGCGCGCGGCAGACGCCGACCTTCCACTCGATGTCGCGCGGGACCTGCGGCCACGCGGCGATGCCGAGGGCGCGCGGAGTGACGCACTGCCACACGTCCACGAACGGATGCCCGACGATGCGCACGTGGGCTCCGTGACGGCCCCGGGCGATCTTCTCTGCGATGCGCGACTCCTTGGAGCCCGGCACGAGGTGGTCCACGAGCACGCCGTACCGCCGTTCGGCCGTCGGAGGCTCGGCATCCAGGGTCTGTTCGAGGAGGTCGACGCCCTCGAGGAACTCGACCACGACGCCCTCGGCCCGGAGGTCTGCACCCCACACCTTCTCGACCAGTTCGGCGTCGTGCTTGCCCTCGACGAAGATGCGGCTCGCGCGCGCCGTGCGGGCACGCTGGTCGGAGGCGGCGAACGACCCGGAGGCCGTCCGGGTGCGTCCCTTCGGCGCGGCGGCGGGGGCGACGAGGACGACGGGCTCGCCGTCGAGGAGGAACCCACCGCCGAGGGGGAACAGCCGACGTCTGCCGAGGCGGTCCTCGAGCTCGACGTTCATGCCGTCGAGGCGGGTCACCGCCCCGCAGAATCCGTCACCGGCCACCTCGACGACGAGATCGGCGGATGCCGCGACCTCGACCGCCTTCTTGCGGCCGGCCTCGCGCCAGCCGCGGGCGAGCACATCGGTGCCGTAGCGATCGTCCATGGGGGTACCTCCGAACGCCCGAGCCTATGCGCCGCGCGCGTGCGCTCAGGGCGGACGCGCCGAGCCTTCCCGCGTGTCCGGGGGGCTTTATAGAGTGGGGGCCTCAGCGCCGAAGGGGAATGCATGCGAAAGCCGAAGACGGCGGCGATCATGGCGGGCCTGGCGGTCGCGGCGGCGTCGGTCCTCGGTCTGGCGGCGCCGGCGTGGGCCGTGCCTCCCCCGTCGCTCGGCTCGAGCTACGTGCTCGACCAGGCCGACGTGCTGACCAACGCGCAAGAGGCCGAGGTGCAGTCCCGGATGCTCCGCCTGTCGGAACAGACCGGGCTCGACATGTGGGTCGTCTTCGTCGACGACTTCAGCGAGCCGAGCTCGGCCGCGGACTGGGCCAACGAGACCGCCAACCGCAACAGTCTCGGCCCGCACCAGTACCTCCTCGCGGTGTCGGTCGACGGGCGCGCGTACTACCTCTCGGGCGATGTCGACGACGGTGCGCTGACCGCGGATCAGCTCGCCGCGATCGAGCAGGAGCGGGTGCAACCCGCCCTGTCGGCCGGCGACTACGCCGGGGCCGCGGACGCGGCGGCGACGGGGATCACCGCCGCGGCGCGCGCCGCCGAGCCCGCCCCGCCACGCGAGCCGGCCGGCGCCGGACCGGACGTGGCCCTCATCGCGCTCGTCGTGTTCCTCGTGCTCGCACTCGGCGGCGGTCTGCTGTGGCTGTGGCTGCGCCGTCGACGCGGCGCCGCCGCGGGCGTACCGGCACCGGGCGAGAGCATCGACGACCTCTCCCGCCGCGCCGGGTCCGCGCTCGTCGCCACCGACGACGCGATCAAGACCAGTGAGCAGGAACTCGGCTTCGCGCGCGCGCAGTTCGGCGACGAGACCGCCGCCCCGTTCGCCGAGGCGCTCGCCCAGGCCAAGACCGACCTCGACCGGGCCTTCACCATCTCGCAGCAGCTCGACGACGACGTTCCCGAGACCGATGACCAGCGGCGGGCCGGCTACGCCGAGATCCTGCGTCTGTGCGCGTCGGCGGACGAATCGTTGGATGCCAAGGCGGCCGCGTTCGACCAGCTCCGTGCGCTCGAGTCCGATGCGCCCGCGGCAGTGGCCCGCGCCCGCGAGCGGCACACCGCCGCGACCGGAGCGCTGGAGGGGACCGAGCGCGATCTCGCCGCTCTCCGCGAGCGCTACACCGACGACGCCCTCGCCCCCGTGGCCGACAACCCGGCGCAGGCCCGCGACCGGCTGGACCTCGCCGCGCGACAGTTCTCGGCGGCCGATCAGGCGATCGCCGCCGGCGCCTCGGGCGAGGCCGCCGTCGCGATCCGTGCCGGCGAAGCCGCGGTCGCTCAGGCGGAGAGCCTCGAGACGGCCGTCCCGTCGCTGACGGCCGACCTCGCCGCCGCGGAGCGCCGCGCCGCGGACCTCGTGGCCGAGATCGAGGGCGACCTCGCCGCCGCCGCGGCACTGCCCGATCCCGACGGTCGCGTCGCGGGTGCCGTGGCGACGACACGCGCACACCTCGACGCCGGGCGCGCGGCTCTCGCACCGCCGCGCACCTCCCCGCTCCGCGCCCTCTCCGCGCTCGAACAGGGCAACGCCGCGATCGACGCGGTCCTGAGCGCCGCGCACGACGAGGCCGAGAGACGTCGCCGCGCCGCATCACAGCTGGACGGCCTGCTGGTGCAGGCGCGCGCCCAGGTCTCCGCTACCGAGGACTTCATCTCGGCACGCCGCGGTGCGGTCGGGCCGACCGCCCGTACGCGTCTCGCCGAGGCGGGTGCCGCGCTCGTGCAAGCCGAACAGCTGCGCACGGTCGACCCGGCATCCGCTCTCCCGTCGGCCCAGCGCGCGGTCGATCTCGCCGGCCAGGCCTCCTCGCTCGCCCAGAACGACGTCGGCGCCTTCGGCGGGGGCGGCGGGGGCGGCGGCGGCGACATGATGGGGGCCATCCTCGGGGGCATCGCCGTCAACGCCCTCCTGGGCGGGGGCTCGCGCTCCCGCGGGGGCTTCGGCGGAGGTGGGCTCGGAGGCCTCGGGGGCATGCTCGGAGGAATGGGCGGACTCGGCGGCGGCGGCGGTTCGCGGTCCGTCGGGTCCCGCGGACGCTCGGTCGGCTCGTCCTCGACCGGATCCCGTTCGCGGCGCGGAGGGGGACGCTTCTGACTCCCCCGCCCGGCCCCTGACGCTCGTCACAGAAAACTCGTAGAAATCGGCACCAGACTCGACAGGGTCGCCTCAGGAAGGAAATCCCGCATGGCCAAGCAGTCCATCTTCGGTCGGATCTCGACCCTCGTCCGCGCGAACATCAATGCGCTCCTCGACCAGGCCGAGGACCCGCAGAAGATGCTCGATCAGCTCGTTCGCGATTACTCCAACTCGATCGCCGACGCCGAGTCCGCGATCGCCGAGACCATCGGCAACCTGCGCCTGCTCGAACGCGACCACCAGGAAGACGTGCAGGCCGCCGCGGAGTGGGGCAACAAGGCCCTCGCCGCCAGCCGCAAGGGCGACGAACTGCGCGCCGCCGGCAACGCCGGCGAGGCCGACAAGTTCGACAACCTCGCCAAGATCGCCCTGCAGCGCCAGATCTCGGCGGAGAGCGAGGCGAAGGCCGCGGAGCCCACGATCGCGTCGCAGACCGAGGTCGTCGACAAGCTCAAGGACGGCCTCAACGGCATGAAGACCAAGCTCGAGCAGCTGAAGTCGAAGCGCAGCGAGCTGCTCGCCCGCGCCAAGGTCGCCGAGGCCCAGAACAAGGTCCACGACGCCGTGAAGTCGATCGACGTCCTCGACCCGACCAGCGAGCTCGGACGTTTCGAGGACAAGATCCGTCGGGAAGAGGCCCTCGCCGCCGGCAAGCAGGAACTGGCGGCGTCGAGCATCGACGCGCAGTTCAACGCGCTCGAAGACGTGGGTGAGCTGACCGAGGTCGAGGCGCGGCTGGCCGCGCTGAAGACCGGCGGCCCGCAGCGCGCCGCGATCGACGCCCCGAGCCCCGACCTCTGATCGCCCGGGAGCGCACCGTCCCCTCGGGGCAGTGCGCTCCCCCACCCGACAGGCATGTCATGACGCGTTTCGTCATCGCCCCGCAGTGGCAGGGGTCATCGTCCTCGCGTGCGATGCAGCTCATCGACGGCGCGGAAGCGATCGCGGGCGACCTGCCGCGAGCAGCGACGATCGCCCTCGAAGCCCCGACGGAGGCCGGCGACGCGCAGGGCAGCGGCATCCATCGTCTGAGTGCCGTCGTGCGCATGCGCGACCGCATCGAGGACGCCGTCCGCGGCACCGACGAACCCGTCGTGACGATCGGCGGCGACTGCGGCGTCGCGCTCGGCGCCATCTCCGCGATCGCCGGCGACGACCTCGCGGTCGTCTGGCTCGACGCGCACCCCGACCTGAACACGGCCGCGTCCTCGCCCAGCGGGGCGTTCACAGGGATGGTGCTGCGCAGCATCCTCGGTGAGGGCGAACCGACGGTGCGACTCACGCCGGGCATCGCCCCGAGCCGCATCGTGCTGGCCGGAACCCGGGCGTGGGATGCGGAGGAGGAGCGGGTCGTCGCGGCGCACGGCATCCGCACGATCGGCGCGGGCGACCTGGCCGACGCCGAGGTACTCGCCGCGGCGGTGGCGGCCACGGGGGCCTCCCGCGTGTTCGTCCACATCGACCTCGACGTCCTCGACCCGTCGGAGATCAGCGGCATCGCCAGCCCCGTGCCGTTCGGTGTCGCCGCGGCGGAGGTCGTGGCATCCGTCCGCCGGCTTCGCGAACGGGTCCCCCTCGCGGGCGCCACGATCACCGAGTTCTCCCCCTCGTCGCCGGCCGCGGCCGTCGACGATCTCGGAACGATCCTGCGCCTGGTCGGAGCGCTCGCGTGAGCCCGATCCCCCGTCCACCGGACGGCTGGCGCGAACGCGCCGATCGGGCGGTCGCGCGCGGACGCCGGATCGACCGGTTCCTCCCGTCCGTGCTGCTGGACTCCCCCGTCAGTCGCGTCGGCTTCTGGTACGGCCGCACCGTGGGGTGGGTGTGGGGCTCGCTGTGGAGCACCGGCCGCATCGAGCGTCGGAACGGACTCTGGGTGTTCCGCGGACTCCCGCAGTGGGCGTTCCCCCGCGGCGGCGTCTGCGTGGGCGACTGCTTCCTCACCGGTGACGTTCCCCCCACCGACGCGGTCCTCGGACACGAGGCCGTGCACGTGCGCCAGTGGCGCCGCTACGGCTTCCTCATGCCGCTGCTGTACTTCCTTGCGGGCCGTGATCCGCTGCGCAACCGATTCGAGATCGAAGCCGGTCTCGTCGAGGGGAACTACGTCCCCCGCGGAGCGTGAGGCCGCGTCAGCGAGCGGCGGTGATCCCGAAGCGCTCGGGCGTGTGGATGCTCGCCGCGTCCACCCCGTGGCGGGAGGTCAGGTCGTCGACGATCTCCGCGGTGCCGAGGTAGGAGCCCAGCAGAAAGATGCGGGTGGCGTCGTCGTCGCAGCACAGCATCTCGCCCGCCCATCCCGCGACCGCGCGCGTCAGCGCCTGGCCCGGCGCGCACGCGCGTCCGGTGCCGGGGGCGCCGCCCCGGCGGGAGCGGTCGAGCCACGTGACCGTCATCCGGGCGGGGGCCGCGATCGGCGTGATCCACGACGCGTCGGGAACCTCGACGAAGAGGCGCCCCGTCGAGCAGATCGGCAACGTCGACAGCAGAGCCTCGAGCTCGGCGAGAGAGGTCTCGTCGGCCGTGATGAGGTGCTGCACCCGCGTGTGGCGCGAAGAGCGGCAGGCGGCGGCGTTGTGCTCGGCGGAGGTGGACATGATGGCATCCACTATACCCGCGATGAAGGGTTGCCTAACCTGTGTAGCGCCCCTGGATGGGCCGAGGGCTACTCGATCAGGACCGCCCGCAGACGAGCGAGTTCGGCGTCGGTCAGGCCATGGGCGCGCAGGAAGTCCGCCGGCGAACCGTACTCCGCGTCGAGTCGCTCCAGCAGGCCGCGCATCACCGGCGCGGGCGAGCGCGTGGCGAGCTCCTCGGCGTGCCGGTTCTCGGGATGCAGCGCCCGGATGCCGGCGAGCACCTGCCGGTTGCGCTCCGCGGGCAGCAGCCCCTCGGTGCGGGCGTAGTCGTCGATCACGGCGTCCCGGTCGACTCCGGCCGCGGCGAGCGCGAGGGCGACGGTGACCCCGGTGCGGTCCTTGCCGACGGTGCAGTGGATGAGGACCGGCTGCGCGCCGAGGATCCCCCGCACGGCGTCGACGATGCGTGCGGCCGAGCCCTCGACGAGCTCGGCGTACAGCTCGCCGAGGCTGACGTCGCGCGCGAAGAAGGATTCCACGGATCCGAGGAAGAGCGGCACGCGCTGCACCTCGACGTCGAGTCCGTCGACGCGGCTCGGCGCATGGCGCACCTCGGCGTCGTCGCGGAGGTCGATGATGCGGCGCAGCCCCAGATCGTCCATCGTCTGCAGGCCCTCGTCGTCGACGTGCACGAGGTTCCCGGAGCGGTAGAGCACCCCGGCGCGGCTTCGACCGGCACCGGCGGGGAGACCCCCGACGTCGCGGAAGTTGGTCGCCCCGGAGACGAGCGACCTCACGCGGCGCCCCCGTGATCGTGGGCGGCGGGGACCGTCGGCGACGCGGCGTCGCCCGGCGTCGCTGCCGGGGCACGGGGCGGGACCGGGTACCGCCCCGCGATCGCCACGCGGTTGAACGCGTTGATGGCGACGAGGATCCAGCTGAGGGCGACGTACTCCTCTTCGCTCAGGATGCCGCCCGCGCGGTCGTACACCTCGTCGGGGATGCCCTCGTCGTGGATGAACGTGAACGATTCGGTCAGTTCGAGGGCCGCGCGCTCGCGTTCGTCGAAGACGCCCGATTCGCGCCAGGTGGCGATCTGCGCGATGACATCGGCATCCACCCCCGCCTTCACCGCCCCGTCGACGTGCACGCGCACGCAGTACGCGCAGCCGTTGAGCTGCGAGGCGTGGATCTGCACGATCTCCCGCAGACGCGCGTCGATGCCGGCCGCCGTCGCGAGCCCGCCGACCACCTTCGACAACGACCGCAACGCGGCGTAGGCCTCGGGAGCACTCCTGGAGAGGTGAACACGTCGTTCTTCGCCCATGGCGACAGCCTACGGCGGACCCCCGACCCCGGATCCGGGAGGCCGAGGTGTGACCGCCGGAGTCCACGCGCTGGTGACCCGGGGTGGCCGGTGACAGGCTGGGACCATGCCCGAGACCGACGAGTTCTCCTTCCTGCCCGCTCAGGCCGCCGCCGCCGGCGTCGAGGTCCCCCGCGTCGAGCGCGTCGGCCTGACCCTGCCGGACGGACGCACGCTCAGCGGACTGCGGTGGGGGGAGGAACCTCCGCGCGTGACGCTCCTGCACGGCGCCGGGCTGAACGCGCACACCTGGGACACCACGCTGCTCCACCTGGGGGTGCCGGCGCTCGCGGTGGATCTCGCCGGCCACGGCGACTCCTCCTGGCGGGACGATGCCGCCTACGTCGGCCGCGTCCTCGCGCCGGATGTCGCCGCCGCGCTCGAGGCCTGGACGGATCGGCCCCAGGTGCTCGTCGGCCACTCCCTGGGCGGGCTCACGGCCGCCGCCGTCGCGGCCTCCCGTCCGGAACTCGTGGAGAGGGTCGTGATCATCGACATCACGCCGGGGATCGACCCGAGTGGCGGCCCGGCGCAGCTGCGGGCGTTCTTCGCGGGTCCGACCGACTGGGCCACGCGCGACGAGCTCGTCGACAAGGCCCTGGCGTTCGGACTCGGCGGTGCGCGGTCCGCCGCCGAACGCGGCGTGTTCCTCAACACCCGTGTCCGCCCCGACGGCCGCGTCGAGTGGAAGCACCACTTCGCGCATCTCGCCGCGGCCGCTGCCGCCGCCGGGGCCGACACGTCGACACCGGATGCCGTGCGCGCGGTGCTCGCATCGACCGGGTGGGATGACATCGCCGCCGTCCGGGCGCCGATCCTGTTCGTCCGCGCGGATCGCGGTTTCGTGACCGCGGCCGACGCGGACGAGCTGGTCCGTCAAGCCGCGGACGCACGCGTGCGGGTCGTTCCGACCGCCCACAACGTGCAGGAGGAAGACCCCGCGGGACTCGCCGCCCTCCTGCGAGAGACCCTCACCGCGGTCTGACGCCCCACGGCCGGACGGTGTCGCTCCGTGTCACGCGCGGCGTGGCCCCTGCCGGGTGAAAGTAGGCTTTCCTCACCCCACTCCACGGCAGCACAGCACCCGGATGCCGTGGGGCTTGCGAAAGGACACTCCCGCAATGCTGCGCCGAACCGCCGTCGCCACGAGCGCCCTCCTCCTCGGAGCACTCCTGTTCACCTCGTGCACCGGCACGTCGACCACGCCCGGCCCGACCGGCGCGCCCGACGCGAACGCGACCCTGAACGTCCGGCTGTCGCTCGAGCCGTCCAACCTCGACATCCGGCGCACGAGCGGCGCCGCCCTCGACCAGGCGCTCGTCGACAACGTGTACCAGGGCCTCGTCACCCGCAACGGCGACGACGGCAACGCGATCGTGCCCGAGCTCGCCACGGACTGGACCATCTCCGCCGACGGACTCACGTACACCTTCACGCTGCGCCAGGGCGTCACCTTCCACGACGGCACCGCGATGACCGCCGACGACGTGGTGACCTCGCTGCAGACCGCCAAGGACGACGCCACCATCCAGAACAGCGCGGACCTGGCGGGCGTGGCATCCATCAGCTCGCCCGATCCGACCACGGTCGTCGTCACGCTCACGCAGCCGAACATCGACTTCCTGTTCGCCCTCACGGGCCGCGCGGGTCTGATCTTCAAGAACAACGACACCACGAACTTCGAGACCGCCACCAACGGCACGGGTCCGTTCACGGTGTCCGCGTGGAACACCGGCCAGAGCCTGACTCTCACGCGCAACGACGCCTACTGGGGAGAGAAGGCGGGCGTGGCCGAGGTCGTGCTCGACTACATCCCCGATCAGAGCGCCGCGATCAACGCCGCGGTGAGCGGTGACGTGGACGTCGCGCTCGAGATCGACCCCGAACTCAAGGGCCAGGTCGACGGCGTCGCCGGGTTCCACATCGAGTCGGGCCTCACCACCGACAAGGGGACGCTGGCGTTCAACAACGCCCGCGCCCCCCTGACCGACCAGCGGGTGCGCGAGGCGCTGCGCCTGTCGATCGACCATCAGGCGCTCATCGACACCCTCGGTGCCGGCCAGCCGCTCTCCGGCCCGATCCCGCCGCTCGACCCGGGCTACGAAGACCTCTCCGGCAGCATCTCGTACAACCCCGACCGGGCACGCGAGCTCCTCGCCGAGGCCGGCGCGGAGAACCTGACGCTCACCCTCACCATCCCGAGCGTGTATCCGTCCTCGATCCCCACGTTCCTCGTGTCGTCGTTCGCCGACGTGGGCGTGACGCTCAAAGTGAACTCGGTCGACTTCCCCACCTGGCTGAAGAACGTCTACACCAACCACGACTACGACCTCAGCTTCGTGCGTCACGTCGAGGCGCGCGACTTCGGCAACTTCGCCAACCCGGCGTACTACTTCGGCTACGACAACCCCCAGGTGCAGAGCCTGTACGCGCAGGCGCTGGCGACCACCGACGAACAGCAGTCGTCCGACTATCTCGCCGAGGCCGCGCGCATCGTGTCCGATGAGGATGCCGCCGACTGGCTGTTCCTCTCGACGCCGCTCACGGCGATCGCGGACAACGTCGCGAACTTCCCGAAGAACTCGCTGAACGTGCGCCTGCCCCTGGCCGGCGTGACGGTCACGTCGGAGTGATCCGCTACACGCTGACACGGCTGGGCCTTCTCGTGCTGGGCCTGGCCGTGTCGAGCGTGCTGATCTTCGCGTCGCTGCGGGTGCTGCCCGGCGACGTCGCCCTCCTCATCGGGGGGACGCAGGCGACGCCCGAGCAGGTCGACGCGCTGCGCGAGAAGCTCGGGCTCACCCTGCCGCTCTGGCAGCAGTACGGCGACTGGATCGGCGGCGTCCTCCGCGGCGACCTCGGCACGTCGCTCATCACCGGCGTCTCGGTCGGCACGGAGCTCGCAGACAAATCCCAGGTCACCGTCCCGCTGGCCGTGATGTCGCTCACGGTGGCCCTCGCGGTGGGGCTGCCCTTCGGCGTGCTGTCCGCGCTCCGGCGCGGGCGCACCGACGGCACGGCCCTGAGCGTCGGCGCCCAGGCCGTCGCCGCCGTCCCGGTGGTCTGGGCGGGCATGATGCTCGTCGTCGTGTTCGCCGTGTGGCTGGGCTGGCTCCCCCCGCAGGGCTTCCCCCGTGCGGGGTGGAACGACCCCGCCGCCGCATTCCGGGCGCTCATCCTCCCCGCGATCACCATCGGCGTCGTCGAGGGTGCGATGCTGCTGCGCTTCGTCCGCAGCGCGACGCTGCAGGCGATGGGCCAGGACTACGTCCGTACCGCCGCCGCGAAGGGGCTCACCCGCACACGGGCGCTCGTGTTCCACGGTCTGCCCAATGTCGGGCTCTCGGTCGTCACCGTCCTCGGGCTGCAGATCGCCGGCATCATCGTCGGCGCGGTCGTGATCGAGCAGCTGTTCACCCTGCCCGGGATCGGGCGGATGCTCGTGGCCGACGTCTCGGCACGGGATCTGCCGAAGGTGCAGGGCGAGCTGCTGGCCCTCACCGGCTTCGTGCTGGTCGTCGGTTTCCTGGTCGACCTCGTGCACCGTCTCCTGGACCCCCGGCAGAGGGAGGCCGCGTGAGCACGCTGCGACGACTGTGGGGCATCGGCACGGGGCGCTTCGGCATCCTGGTGGTCGTCGCGATCGCGCTCACGGCGCTCGTGTCGCTGGTCTGGACACCGTTCGACCCCGCGAGCGTCGACGCGCGCGCCCGGTGGAGCGACCCGTCGTGGCCGCACCTGCTCGGCACCGACGGGAACGGCCGCGACATCCTGAGTCTGCTCATGGCCGGGGCACGTACGACCCTCGTCGTCGCCGTGGGCGCGGGCGTCGTGGCGTCGCTGCTCGGTCTCGCCCTCGCCGCCCTCGGTGCTCTGACGGCCCGCTGGGTGCGGGAGAGCGTCGCGGTGCTCGTGGACATCCTGGTGGCGTTCCCCGTCCTGATCATCGCGATGATGATCAGCGCCGTCTGGGGCGGCTCCCTGGCCGTCGTCATCTGGTCGGTCGGCATCGGCTTCGGCGTGAACATCGCGAGGGTGACGCGGCCGGAGCTCCGGCGGGTGCTGCAGAGCGACTTCGTGCTCGCCGGACGCGCGAGCGGACTCACCCCCGCGCAGAACCTCTGGCGGCACCTGCTTCCCAACGTCGCGCCGGTGTTCATCGTGCAGCTGTCGTGGGGCATGGCCGTCGCGGTGCTCGCCGAAGCGGGGCTGTCGTACCTCGGGTTCGGCGCTCCGATCACGCAACCGTCGTGGGGCGTGCTGCTGAGCGATCTGCAGGCGTACATCTCGGTCCACCCGTTGACGGTGGTGTGGCCGGGCCTCGCGATCACGCTCACGGTGCTGGGGCTGAACCTCCTCGGTGACGCGCTGCGGGAAGCGGCCGACCCGACGCTCGCCGAGCGGGCACCTCAGGCGCGCACGCACGTTCCGGGGGTGGTCGCGTGAGCCTCGAGGTGGAGGACCTGCGCATCGAGATCGGCGGTCGAGCGGTCGTCGACGGGGTGAGCTTCGTCGTTCCGGACGGCGCACGTGTCGGAATCATCGGCGAGTCCGGATCGGGCAAGTCCCTGACGGCGCTCGCTCTCCTGGGACTTCTCCCGGATGCCGCGACCGCGACCGGCAGCATCCGGTGGGACGGCCGTGAGATCCTCGGACTCCCCGACCGCGAACTCGCGCGGCTGCGCGGCGACGACATCGGCATCGTCTTCCAGGAGCCGCGGACGGCCCTGAACCCCATCCGCACCGTCGGTCGCCAGATCGGCGAGTCGATCCGCATCCACGAGGGCGTATCGAGGCGTGAGGCGCTCCGACGCGCCGTCGCCGAGGCCGACCGCGTCGCGCTGCCCGATCCCGCGCGGATCGTGTCCCGCTACCCGCACCAGCTCTCCGGCGGTCAGCGGCAGCGCGTGGCGATCGCGATGGCGCTCGCGTGCCGTCCCCGACTGTTGATCGCCGACGAACCGACCACCGCCCTCGACGTGACGATCCAGGCCGGCGTCCTGTCGCTCCTGCGCTCTCTGGTCCAGGATGCCGGGATGTCGCTGGTGTTCATCACCCACGACCTCGCCGTCCTCGCGCAGGTCGCGACCCACGCGGTCGTCCTGGAGCACGGGCGCGTCGTCGAGGAGGGCGCGGTGGGAGACCTGCTGCGCTCCCCCTCTTCGCCCGTCACGCGGGCGCTGCTGCGGGACGCGACCGCGACGCTCTGGCATCCGGAGGTCCGACGCGACGAGGAGGACGCGCCGTGAGCGACGTGATCGTGCACGCCCGGGGCCTCTCCCGCACCTACCTGACGCCCCGTTCCCGCGGGTTCGGCGGCGCCGAGCGCACCCCGGGGCTGCAGGATGTCGACCTCTCCGTCCGGGCGGGCTCGGCGGTCGGGATCATCGGCGAGTCGGGGTCGGGGAAGTCCACCCTCGTGCGCCTTCTGCTCGGGCTCGACATCCCCACGGGCGGCACCGTCGAGGTCGAGGGGCGCGCCGTCGACGCCCGCGGCTCGGCGCGGTCGCTGCACTGGCTGCGGCGGAGCACCGGGATCGTGTTCCAGGACCCGTACGCGTCGCTGGACCCCCGCATGAGCGTCGGACGCATCGTCGGGGAACCGCTGTGGGCGCTCGGCATCGAGGGCGATCGGCGCGCGCGGGTGCGCGAGGTCCTGCAGCAGGTCGGCCTGGACCGGGATGCCGCCGACCGCTTCCCGCACCAGTTCTCGGGCGGCCAGCGTCAGCGCATCGCCCTGGCCCGCGCGATCGTGCACCGTCCGCGCATCCTCGTCGGCGACGAACCCCTGTCGGCGCTGGACGTGACGGTGCGCGCGCAGATCCTGCGTCTCCTCGCCGAGCTGCGCGCCGAGCAGCAGCTCACCCTCGTGCTCGTGTCCCACGACATCGGCGTGGTCCAGAACGTGTGCGACGAGGTCGTCGTGATGAAGGATGGTCGGGTCGTCGAGCAGGGGCCCACCGAGAAGGTGCTCCTGCAGCCGCAGGCGGCCTACACGCGGCAGCTGCTCGCGTCGGTCCCGACGCTGCCCGGGTAGTTCTTCACAAGGAATGCCGCGTGTCGGTGGCCCGCGTTAGCCTCGCCGCATGACCCCCGGCATCGTTCCCCCCTTCCTCCTGGATCGGCTCGCGTCCACCGACGATCCACGCCTCGCGCGCGCGGCCGCCGCCGCACGCAAGACCCTCACCGTCCCGCGACCCGCGCGCCCCGTCCGCACGCGGCTGCGTCTCTCGGTCGACGCCGGCGCGCTGGTGGCCGAGGCAGCGCCGACGCCCGACCGCGTGATCTCGGATGCCGCGAACACCGAGCGGCTGCCGGGTCGCCGCGTGCGCACCGAAGACGACGCGGCCACCGGCGACCGCTCGGTCGACGAGGCGTACGACGGGCTCGGCGCGACGTTCGACTTCTTCTGGGACGCCTTCGCGCGCGACGGCATCGACGGAGCGGGCGGCTCGCTGCTGGCGACCGTCCACTTCGGCGAAGACTACGACAACGCGTTCTGGAACGGCGAGCGCATGGTCTTCGGCGACGGCGACGGCGACGTGTTCATCGGGTTCACCCGGTCGCTCAGCGTCATCGCGCACGAACTCGGCCACGGGGTGACCGAGGCCGCCGGAGGCCTGGAGTACCACGGCCAGTCGGGTGCGCTGAACGAGTCGCTGTCGGACGTGTTCGGGGTGCTGGCCGAGCAGCACGCCCTCGGCCAGACCGCCGATCAGGCCACGTGGCTCGTGGGCGCAGGCATCTTCGCCGACGCCGTGCAGGGCACGGCCCTGCGCTCGATGTCGGCACCGGGCACCGCGTATGACGACGACGTGCTGGGCAAGGACCCGCAGCCCGGGCACCTGCGCGACTACGTCGAGACCAGCGACGACAACGGCGGCGTCCACATCAACTCCGGCATCCCGAACCGCGCGTTCTTCCTCGTCGCGAAGCGGCTGGGCGGGTTCGCGTGGGAGCACGCGGGGCTGATCTGGTACCGGACGCTGACCTCCGGCTCGCTGTCCCCCACCGCCGACTTCGCGGCGTTCGCGGCCGCCACCGTCGCCACCGCGACCGCGGAGTACGGTGAGAAGTCGGAGGAGGTCGACGCCGTCCGCGCCGCGTGGGCCGGGGTGGGCGTCGCAGAGGATGCCGGAGCCTGAGGCCGCAGACGACCGTATGGTCATCGTCGTGGTGCGCTCGGGCGGCCTCGCCGGTCTGACGAAGCAGTGGCGGACCGAGCCCGAACCCGACCTTCGACCACACTGGCGTCGGCTCGTCGAGAGCTGCCCGTGGGACGCTCCCCCACCGTCCACTCGAGGCGCCGACCGGTTCCAGTGGCGCATCGAAGTGCTCGACGGGGCGTCCACCGCCCACCGTGCACAGCTCGGCGACGGGCAGATGGCGGGCCCGTGGCGGGAACTCGTCGACGAGGTGCGCCAGTCCGCCGCGCCGACGCGCCCGCACTGATGCGGCGGGGCCACCGCGCTGCTGCGCCCCACGCCTGACGGGCACGCCGCCCCGAGGAGCCTTCGCTCAGCCGAACAGCTTCCGGCGCTTCTTCTTCGACGGGATGCTCTTCTGGAGGTAGACGACGCCGAGCCACCGGCCGAACTTGAAGCCCACGCGCCCCATGCGACCGACCTCCGTGAAGCCGAGCTTCTCGTGCAGCGCGATCGACGCCTCCGCCCCCTTGTCGCTGATCGCCGCGACCATCTCGCGGATCCCCTTCTCCGCGCACGCGTCGATGAGCGCCTCGAGGAGGGCGCGTCCGAGTCCCTTCCCGGAGGCCGCCTGACCCAGATAGATCGAGTTCTCGACCGTGTAGCGATAGGCCGACTTGGACTGCCACGGTTGCACCAGCGCGTAGCCGAGGATCTGCCCGCTCGGCGCCTGAGCGACGAGGAACGGAAGGTCGATCTGCTTGAGCTTCGTGTACTTCTCGCGCCACTTCGCGATCGACCACGGCTTCTCGTCGAAGGTCACGACGGAGTTGCGCACGTAGTAGTTGTAGATCTCGCGGATGTCGGGGATGTCGGCCTCGGTCGCGGGGCGGATCTCGTACGAGAACGGCCGTTCGACCTCCGGGGCTCGCCGCAGGTGCGCGGGCAAGCGTCGGCGGCTCTTCTCGTACTCCTCTTCCAGCACGGACGCCACTCTACGGGGGCGCCGGTTTCCGGCGCGTAACCGCGTCGCCCTCGTCCCGCGGTGCGGATCGCGGCGTCCGCTGTCGGAAGCTCCCGTCCCGCCGACCGCTCAGGCGGGCAGGCGCCAGTCCACGGGCGCGGCGCCCTGCTCCTCGAGCAGCGCGTTCACGCGGGAGAACGGGCGGGAGCCGAAGAACCCGCGGCTCGCCGAGAGCGGCGAGGGATGCGCCGAGGAGACGATCGCGGTGTCGCCGAGGAGCGGCGTGAGGTTCGCGGCATCCCTCCCCCACAGCACCGCGACGAGAGGAGTCCCGCGCGCGACGAGACGGCGGATCGCGTGCTCGGTGACGCGTTCCCATCCCCAGCCGCGGTGCGAGGCGGGCGCCCCCGGCGCCACGGTGAGGACCCTGTTCAGCAGCATGACGCCCTGCGCGGCCCAGGGCGAGAGATCACCGTGGGGAGCCGGCGGGACACCGAGATCCTCCGACAGTTCGCGATAGATGTTCGACAGGCTCCGCGGCAGCGGGCGCACGTGCGGGTCCACGGCGAACGACAGTCCGATCGGGTGGCCCGGGGTCGGGTACGGGTCCTGGCCGACGATGAGCACGCGCACCGCGTCGATCGGAGTACGGAACGCCCGCAGCACGAGGTCGCCCGCGGGGAGGTAAGGCTGACCCTCCGCCCGCAGCCGCTCACCGATCGCAGCGATGTCGCCCGCCACGGGCATCAGCGGCTCGACCCACGAGGAGTCGATCAGGCCGGCATCGGCGAGTTCGGCGAGCGACTTCGCCGTCACGCGGCGTCTTCCTCGTGCACCGATCCCTGGTGCGACCAGGGGAAGTCGATCCAGAGCGAGGTGTCCTTCCACGAATAGTCCGGGGCGATGATCGTGGTCGGCTTGGTGTAGATCACCGCGGACCGCGCGTCCGCCCCGTGGCGGTCGAGCAGCTTCACCGCGAGGTCGAGCGTGCGTCCGCTGTCGGCGACGTCGTCGACGAGCAGCACCCGACGCCCCGAAAGGTACGACAGGTCCAGCGCGGGCGGCAGCACCTCGGGGGCGTCCAAGACCGTCCCGATGCCGGTGTAGAACTCGACGTTCAGGGCGCCGCAGTTCTTCACTCCCAGGCCGTAGGCGATCGCTCCGCCGGGCAGCAGCCCGCCGCGGGCGATCGCGACGACCACCTCGGGATGGAATCCGTCGGCGACGATCGCGCGGGAGATGTCGCGCGTCGCGTCCCCGAAGTCGTCCCAGGTCAGTCGCTCGCGCTCGTCGGTCGTCTCCGCCACGCGGATCCCCTCTCTTCGTGTGCCTTTCACCCTAGGGTGTCTCCCGGATGCCGCCCCGCGCGGTGCTAGCCTCGCGCCATGTCGCGCGTCTCCGGCGCGGTCGGCCGGGTGCGCGGGTCCGCACTCGGGGTGACCGCGGGACTCATCGGGTGGTTCGTGCTGGTCGAGCTCGCCAGCGGCATCCTGCAGGGGTACTACGTGCCGCTGCTGCCCGACATCGTCGCGCACCTCGGCATCCGGGATGCCGACGTCAACTGGTTCGAGGCGGCGCAGCTGCTGCTCTCCGCGCTGGTCCTGCCGATCCTCGCCAAGCTCGGCGACGTGTTCGGGCACAAGCGCATCCTGCTCGCCTCGGCGATCGCGACGGCGGCCGCGAGCTGGTGGCTGGTGTTCGCCGACTCCTTCCCGACGTTCCTCCTGGCGTGGGCGCTCCAGGGCTTCTACGTCGTGTGGCTCCCGCTGGAGATCGCCCTCATCTTCGACCGCGGTCGGCGGCAGAGCCGCGGCGTCTCGCAGACGCGCCGGGCGGCGGGTCTTCTCGTCGTGGGGCTGCAGGCCGGCGCGATCCTCGGCGCCCTCGCCGCGGGGCGCTTCTTCGCCGCCACCGGGGGTGACCTGCGGCTGTCGCTCACGATCCCGGCGATCGCGGTGACGCTGGTGTGCCTGGTGATCTGGTTCGGGGTGCCGGAGTCGGAGCGGATGCCGGGGGCCCGACGGCTGGACATCGGCGGTTTCGTGCTGCTCGCCGCCGCCCTGCTGTGCCTCACCGGCGCGCTGTCGTTCGTGCGGCTTCCCGCGGGCCCGGGGCCCGCCGTCATCGTCCCGCTGCTCGTTGTCGGCGCGGCCCTGCTCGTCGTGTTCGCACGCTACGAACTGCGCCGTCCCGACCCCGCGGTCGACATCCGAGTGCTGCGCCGACCGGAGATGTGGCCCGTTCAGGTCACGTCGTTCCTCGTCGGCATCAGCCTGCTCGGCGCGCAGGGCCCCCTCGCGACCTACGCCGGCACGGATCGCTCGCTCGGCTACGGCCTGGGCCTGGACGCCACCGACCGCTCCAACGTGATCGGCGTGTACCTCGTCTCGCTGATCGTGGGTGCGGTGCTGTTCGCGGTGACGTCCCGGCGCGCGAGCCCCCGCGCGGTGCTCATCGGTGCCGCCGCCCTCGTCGGCATCGGCTATCTGCTGCTCGTCCCCCTCCACACCGAACTGTGGGAGGTGCTGCTGTGCCTCGCCATCGCCGGCCTCGGCTCGGGCGCGCTCGTCGCCGCGATGCCGGCGGCGGCAGCGGCGGCGGCTCCGCGCGGACAGACGGGTGTGGCATCCGCGCTGACGAACACGACCAAGACGGTCGGCGGCACGATGTCGTCCGCGGTGTTCGGGGTCGTCCTCGCCGGAGGCGCGGGTGCGGCGGTGGCCGCCACCGCGGCACCGCTGGCGGGGTACATCACGGTGTGGTCGATCTGCGCGGCGGGCGGGTTCGTCGCGGCGGTGCTGCTGCTGTTCGTTCCGAAGGTCGCCTTCGCCGACACCGCCGAAGCAGAGGCCGCGGCCGGAGCGGGTCGCGGCGACGTCGCCTGACGCGCCCGGTCAGTCCCGCGCGTCCCGGACGCGGAGCGGGCCGCGCGCCAGCAGATGCTGAGCGGACTGGGCCACCGGGCGCAACGTCACCAGGTCGAGGTTGACGTGGCCGGGCGCGTCCACCGCGTAGGCGATGACATCCGCGACGTCCTCCGCCCGCAGCGGCGCCTCGACGCCCTCGTACAGCTTGTCGGCGCCGGAGCGGTCTCCGCCCAGTCGGTTGAGGGTGAACTCCTCGGTCCGGACCATCCCCGGCGCGATCTCGATGACGCGCAGCGGCTCGCCGTTCAGTTCCTGCCGGAGCGCCGCCACGAGCATCGACTCCCCCGCCTTGGCCGCGTTGTACCCCGCACCGCCCGGATAGGCCGTCTGCGCCGCCGTCGATGTGACGAACAGGAGGTCGGCGTGTCCGGCGCGCGCGGCCGCCCGCCGCAGGAGCGGGAGGAGGGATGCCACGAGCCGCTGCGACGACAGGACGTTGGTCTCGAACATCCAGCGCCAGTCGTCGGGGTCGCCGTCCTCGACGCGGTCGGTGCCGCGCGCACCGCCGGCGACGTGGACGAGCGCGTCGACACCGCCGGTCTCCTCCAGCCAGGAGGCGAGAGTCGCGACGGCGTCGCCGTCGGTGAGGTCGGCGACGTGCGCGACGATCCCGGTCTCGGCCTCGAGCGCGGCCAGACGCTCCGCTCGCCGGGCCACGCCCACCACGTCCCACCCGCGCGCACGGAGTTCCCGCGCCGTCGCCTCACCGATACCCGAACTCGCCCCGGTCACCACCGCACGTCTGGTCATGGCATCCACGCTACCGGCGGGCGGGGGCACCGGCCGCGGCACGGTCGGGAGTGTGACGACGCGCGAGACCCCCGGCACCCCGCCCCGGCCCGGGATCGCGCGGCGGCCCCGCCGAATGTTACGGCGGGCCCACGTTACGGCGCGTGTCCGTCCTGTTGTCGGCCCGACCGGGCGTCCGTACGCTCGCTGCAGGCCACGGCATCCGTCGCGGTCCCCGAGAACTTGAGGAGCAGCCGTGTCCGCACCCGAGAACTGGCGTTTCGAAACCAAGCAGATCCACACCGGGGCGCAGCCCGACCCGGTGACCAAGGCTCGTGCGACGCCGATCTACCAGACCACGTCGTACGTGTTCGACAACGCCGACCACGCCGCGAACCTGTTCGCGCTGGCCGAGTTCGGCAACATCTACACCCGCATCCAGAACCCCACGCAGGACGTCGTCGAGCAGCGCATCGCCGCGCTGGAGGGGGGCACCGGAGCCCTCCTGGTCGCGAGCGGTCAGGCGGCGGAGACGTTCGCGGTGCTGAACATCGCCCAGGCGGGCGACCACATCGTCTCGTCGAGCTCCATCTACGGCGGCACGTACAACCTGTTCAAGTACACCCTCGCCAAGCTCGGCATCGAGACGACCTTCGTCGAGAACCAGGACGACCCCGAGGCATGGCGCGCGGCGGTCCGCCCGAACACGAAGCTCTTCTTCGCCGAGACCATCGGCAACCCGAAGATCAACGTCCTCGACATCCGCACGGTGGCCGACGTCGCGCACGAGAGCGGCGTGCCCCTCATCGTCGACAACACGATCGCGACCCCGTACCTGATCCGCCCCTTCGAGCACGGTGCCGACATCGTCATCCACTCGGCCACCAAGTTCATCGGCGGACACGGCACGACCATCGGCGGCGTCATCGTCGACGGGGGGAAGTTCGCGTGGTCGGAGAACGTCGAGAAGTTCCCCGGCCTCACCGAGCCCGACCCGTCGTACCACGGCGCTTCGTACACGACCGCCGTCGGCGATGGGCTGGCGTACATCATCAAGGCCCGCGTCCAGCTGCTGCGCGACCTCGGTGCCGCCATCTCGCCGCAGAGCGCGTGGCTGCTCATCCAGGGCCTCGAGACCCTGTCGCTGCGCATCGAACGTCACGTGCAGAACGCGCAGGAGATCGCCGAGTGGCTCGAGTCGCACGACGACGTCGCGAGCGTCAACTACTCGGGCCTTCCCACCTCGCCCTGGTACGCCGCCGCCAACAACTACGCCCCGAAGGGCGTCGGTGCGGTGCTGTCGTTCGAGCTCAAGGGCGGAGTCGAGGCCGGGCGCGAGTTCGTGAACTCGCTCGACCTGTTCAGCCACCTGGCCAACATCGGCGACGTGCGCTCCCTCGTCATCCACCCCGCCTCGACGACGCACTCGCAGCTCACGCCCGAGCAGCAGCTCACCTCCGGCGTCACGCCGGGCCTGGTGCGCCTGTCGGTGGGGCTGGAGAACATCGCCGACCTCAAGGCCGACCTCGACCAGGCCCTCGCCGCCGCGCGTCGCCTGTCCGAGGCCGCTCGCGCCTGAGCACCGCCCACGACGCCCCGATCCGGTCCGCCGGGTCGGGGCGTCGTCGCGTTCGCTCGCGGGGTACGCGCGGGAGGAGATCCGGCGAACGGAGGATGCCGCACGGCCCGGGCATCCTCCCCTCCGCGTTTCTCCTCCGCTCGCCGTCGGTCTCGCGCGGTCAGGCCTTCTGCCGCGGGCGGAGGCTGCCGAGACCGCCGTCGACGCCGAGCACCTGGCCGGTGATCCAGGCGTTGGCCGGGTCGAGGAGGAACTCCACCGCGCGTGCGACGTCGTCGGGCTCACCGAGCCGGCCGAGAGGGTGCATCGCCTCGGACACCTTGCGCGACGTCTCACTCGACGTGAGGCCCTCGGTCAACCGCGTCTGCACCAGTCCCGGCGCGACGGCGTTGATGCGCAGGTCGCGCGCGGCGTAGCTCGCCGCCGCCGAGAGGGTCAGTCCGATGACCCCGGCCTTCGCCGCCGCGATGGCGTCGTGGTTCGACAGCCCCGCCAGCGCCGCGGCCGACGACGTGAGGACGACGGACCCTCCGCGGAGATGCTTCCCCGCCGCCCGCACCGCAGCGAAGGACGTCGTGAGCGAGGCGGCGACGATGTCGTCGAACTGCTCGCGCGAGGTCAGGTGCGCGGGCTTGAGCAGCATCGACCCCGCGAACACCGCGATGCCGTCCAGGTCGCCCGCCTCCGCCACCGCCCGGTCGACGGCGTCGAAGTCGGTGGCATCCAGGATCATGTCGGGCTCGATCACCGACGTGTCGCGTGCGGTCGTGATCACGCGGTGGCCGGCGTCGCGCAGACGCCGAGCGGTTGCGGCGCCGATGTCGCTCGAGGCCGCGATGAGGAGGAAGTTCGCCATGCCGGGATTGTCTCCGCCGGCAGGGGACGCAAGCCGGGGCTGGACAAGCACGTAACAGTCGGTATGCGCCGTCCCCGACCCGGGAGAATGGATGCCATGGACTGGCAGATCTCCGAAGACACGGTGCCGTCGGCGCCGATCACGGAGGCCGACGCCCGCTCCCTCCTCGGGCGGCCGCCCGCGACCGGCGCCTGGCGCGACGGCGACCCCGTGGGCGAGCGGCGCTTCGCGGCGTTCGGGGAGTTCCGCACCGAGAACGGTCAGAGCCTCCCCGGCTTCCGCCTGGCCTACGAGACGTGGGGTGTGCTCTCCCCCGCACGCGACAACGCGGTCCTGATCCTCCACGCCCTCACCGGCGACAGCCACGTGCGCGGCTCGGCCGGTCCCGGCCACCCCACCGCGGGCTGGTGGGGCGACCTCGTCGGACCGGGGGCGGCGATCGACACCGACCGCTGGTTCGTGGTCGCCCCGAACATGCTCGGAGGATGCCAGGGCTCGACGGGACCGGCGAGCATCGCGCCCGACGGCTACGAGTGGGCCGCGCGCTTCCCGTACCTGACGATCCGTGACCAGGTGGGGGCGCAGGCGCTCCTGGCGGACGCGCTGGGAATCCAGCGTTGGGCCGCGGTCGTCGGCGGCTCGATGGGCGGGATGCACGCGCTGGAATGGGCGGTCGGTCATCCCGATCGAGTCGCGCGCGCGGCGATCCTGTCGTCGCCGCCGATCACGACCGCCGACCAGATCGCGCTCAACACCGTGCAGGCCGACACGATCCGGATGGATCCGCGGTTCGCGGGCGGCGCGTTCTACGACGCCGCGGACGGCGACGGCCCGCACCGCGGTCTCGCCCTGGCGCGGCGCATGGCGCTGCTGAACTACCGCAGCCCCACCGAGCTCAATCAGCGGTTCCAGCGCTCGTGGCAGTCGGGCGTCAGCCCCCTCGGGCACGGCGGGCGGTTCGCCGTCGAGTCCTACCTCGACTTCCACGGCAACAAGTTCACGCGACGCTTCGACGCGAACAGCTACCTCACCCTGGTCGAGGCGATGAACTCGCACGACGTCGGGCGCGACCGCGACGGCGTCGAGGACGCGCTCCGCCGCGTCACGGCCACGACCCTGGTGCTCGGGGTCGACACCGACCGGTTGTTCCCGGTGGACGGGCAGCACCGCATCGCCCGCGGCATCCCGAACACGCTCGACGGAGACCAGGCCGTGGTCCTCACGAGCGACTTCGGGCACGACGGGTTCCTCATCGAGACCGCCGCGGTCGACCACCACCTGCGGCGGCTCTTCGCCGACTGACCGGGGATGCCGCGGACGCGGCGCTCCTCGGCACGCGCCGGCCCCATCCGCTGAGTGTCCACAACACGCGGGCGCGAGCCCGTGGCATCCGCGTGTCCTGGACACCGAGGACGGCGCCGCGCGCCGGACACCGCGCGAGACGGCGTGCGGATTCAGCCCTGCGTCGGGATCGATCCCGTGATGGCGGTGGTCGCGGCCTCGGCCGCCGGCATCCGGTGCGCGGCGTGACGACCGCTGCGGTCCTCCACGCGGTACGAGATGATCGCGACGACCAGGCCGGCGAGCGCCAGCACGGCACCGACCCACGCGGGCGCGACGAGCCCGAACCCCGCGGCGATGACGAGACCGCCGAGGAACGCCCCGAGGCTGTTGCCGATGTTCAGCGACGAGTGGTTGAGGGCCGCGGCGATCGACTGGTTGTCCTCCGCCACGTCCATGAGGCGCGTCTGGATCGCGGGGCTCAGCGCCGAGCCGCAGAACGCGACGAGAAAAGCGAAAGCCACGAGGCTCACCACCCACCCGGCCGTGAGGGCGAGGCCCACGGATGCGACGCCGAGCGAGATCAGACCGACGCGCAGCCAGAAGCGCAGGTCTCTGTCGGCCAGGCTCCCGCCGATCACGTTGCCGAAAGTCATCCCCAGACCGACGATGACCAGGACGAGCGAGACGACCCACTCCGGCTGACCGGCGACCTCGGTGACCATGGGCGCGATGTAGCTGTACATCGCGAAGAAGCCGCCGAACCCGATCGCGCCGATGCCGAGCGCGAACCAGACCTGGCCCAGGCGGAAGACCCGGAGCTCGTCGCGGAGCCGGCGCCCCGGCATCCCGGGATGGGCGGGGACGAACAACGCGATGCAGAGCGTCGCGAGCAGGAAGATGCCGGCGACCACCGCGAACGCGGCGCGCCACCCGACCTGCTGGCCCAGGAGCGTGCCCAGCGGTACGCCGACGACGTTGGCGATCGTGAGACCGGTGAGGACGAACGCCACGCCCTTGGCGCGGTTGCCGGGGCCCAGCGCGTCGGCGGCGACGAGTGCGCCGATGCCGAAGTACGCGCCGTGCGGGAGCCCGGCGAGGAAGCGGGATGCCGCGACCAACTCGAACGTCGGGGCGATCACCGTGAGCAGGGTGAAGAAGGCGAGGGCGGCGGCGAGCACGATCATCACGCGGTGCCGCGGGAACCGGGCCACCGACCCGGCGATCGTCGGCGCGCCGACGACCACGCCGAGGGCGTAGAGCGAGACGAGCCACCCCGCCTGCGCGATGGCGTCATCGGGGGACGCCGCCCAGGCGGAGGGAAGGAGGTCGCGCGCGATGTTGGGCAGGAGGCCCATCACGACGAATTCCGTCATGCCGATACCGAAGCTGCCGATGGCGAGAGAAAGGAGCGCCCGCTTCGCCGCGCCCTTCGAGGTCGTCGAAGAGGTCACTCCGCGATGGTAGTCGCCCGCGCCCGGCCGTGGCGAATCGATTCGGCGCACCGCGTGTCGGGCTCCCGAGTGCGGCGATAAACGCCACCCACGGCCAGAAACGACGGGAGAGCGCGTGTCTCGTCGTGAATCGCGTTTATCGGGATGCCAGGGCGCAGCGCCGGACGGACGCGACACCGGCGCGGCCCGGCGCACAGCCCGCGGCGGGATGCCAGGGCGCAGCGCCGGACGGATACGACCCGCCGGGACACGGCCCTACCCGGCGGAGCCCGGTGTCCTCAGGACGCGTCGTCGATCGCGCGCTCGAGGCGCTCGATCTTGCCGTCGATCTCGCCCGTGCGCCCGGGGCGGATGTCGGCCTTCAGCACGAGCGAGACGCGGGAGCCGTAGGGCATGACCGCGTCCGTCGCGCGCTTCACGACGTCGAACACCTCGTCCCACTCCCCCTCGACCTCGGTGAACATCGAGGTCGTGCGGTGGGGAAGCCCGGAGGCGCGGACGACCGCCACCGCGGCGGCGACGGCGTCGTGCACGGATCCGTCGGCGTCCTCCGCGGAAGCGGTGCCGACGCCGGAGGGGGCGACCGAGAAAGCGATGAGCATGCGAGAGAGGCTACTTCGCGACGGCGCGGGACGGAACGGAGCGCCGCCCGAGCACCCACTCGCGCAGGTCGGCGGGGCGCGCGACGCGGTGCGTGGGCGCCCGAAGGACGCGGACGATGGCCCAGACCATCAGCACGAGACCGAGGAGGTTGCGCACCTCGAGCAGGAACACCGGGAAGGGGGCCGGGTGGGTGGCCATGAGCCCGTCGTAGACGAGCGGGTATACCCACTGCGTCACGCCCGCGATCACGAGGGTCAGCGCGGCGAAGCCGTACCAACGGCGCCGGTCCAGGAGGAGCCCGATGACCACCGGGGGGAAGAGCCACACATAGTACTGCGGCGACCCGACCTTGTTGAGCGCGATGAACGCCGTGACCAGCGCCAGAGCCAGCGGCGGGAACACGCGCAGGAACGTCGCGCCGAGCCACATCTTCCGGGCCCCGACGATCAGCACGGCGAGCATCACCAGCAGCATGATCGGCGTCATCGCGGCGATGACGACGTCGGCGCCCGGACCGGTCACCTGGAAGGTCAGCACGGTGCCGTCGTAGTACACCTCGGAGCCGGGGACGTAGAACGAGGCGAGGAACATGTACAGCCCGCCGACCGGGGCCTCCATCTGGATGCCGCGGGAGGTCTGGTCCCCGACGAAACCGAAGACGTACGGCGCGCCGCCGAGCGCGACCACCGGGATGATCGTCGCGAGCGAGACCGCGATCGCACCCCACACCAACGCCAACCGACGACGTACGGCGACGACGCCGGCCGCCAGGATCGCCGCGGGCCACACCTTCATCCAGATCGAGATCGAGAGCAGCACGGATGCCACGAACGGTCGGCGCACGAGCCAGATGCCGCCGAGGATCGCGAACGGGACGGTGATGCCGTCGATGCGGTAGATCCCCACGGGCCCGATGAGCAGGATCGCGGCGAGCCAGAACCAGGCGGCGAGGACGCGGCCGCGCGAACGGCCGGAGCCCACGAGCACCACGAAGGCGACGAGGTTGGCGAGCGAGACGGTGAGCGCCCACGCCGGGGTGTACGAGATGGCCCAGGCGAACAGCCACGCGAACGTCATCGGCAGGAAGGCGAGCTGGGGGTAGATCCACTTCTCGGTGATGCCGGGCCACTCCCACCCGACCGACCGGGTGCAGGACGACACGTCCACACCGCCGAACAGGGCGCAGCGCGACCACGGTTCGTACACCAGATACACGTCACCCATGGGCTCGTTGGGCTGTTGGAAGCCGAGGACCCCCACGGTCACATGGACGGCGACGAACGCCAGCAACAGAACGACGACACGCCTCACCACCGGATCATCCTAAGCGGGCGTGCCTGAGCGCCCCGGACGCCGGATGCCGTCGACCGCCCGCACACCCCGCCCCGCGGGCACGATCCCGGCAACCGTTATGCGATCGAGTCCCTCAGCCGGCGGCGAGGGCGACGGCGATCACCCCCGGCACCGCCTCCGCGACGTCGAGGGCGGTGATCGGACCGCCGGAGCGCCCGTGCCGGTCGGCCGCAGCGGTGCCGGCGGCGCCGTGCACCCAGGCGGCCGTGGCGGCGCAGGCCGCCAGGTCCTCGAGGGCCGTGTGCCCCGCCGCGGCCGCCCCGGCGACGACCGCGCCCAGCACCCCGCCCAGGACGTCGCCCGTGCCGGCGGTCGCCAACCACGGCGTGCCCGTCGAGATGCGCCGCGCCCACCCGCCCGGCGCCGCGACGATCGTCACGGCGCCCTTGGACAGGACGACCGCGCCGAGCGCCTCGGCGGTCTCGGCCGCCACCCGCTCGCGCTCGTCGTCATCGGCGGCGTCCACGGCGTCGAGCCCCAGCGCCGCGCGGAGCTTCGCCAGTTCCCGCGAATGCGGCGTCACGATCACCGGGGCCGACGCCGCCGGGACGAGATCGAGCGCCCCGGCGTCCGCCACGACCGGCACGCCGCCGGACAGGATGCCGCGGAGTGCCGCCGTCTCCGCGGCGTCGCGCTCGGCGGCATCCGTGCCCGATCCGATGACCCACGCCTGCACCCGGCCGTCCGCGGTCACGGTCTCGGGCCGTCGCTGCAGCACCAGGTCCTGCGCCCGCGCGGGGCCGAGGTAGCGCACCATGCCGGTCCCGGTGCGCCAGGCGGCTTCGACACCGAGCACCGCGGCCCCGGGGTACCGGGTCGATCCGGTGCGCAGCCCCACGACCCCGCGGGAATACTTGTCGTCGGCGCCGGTTGGCCTCCGAAGTGTGCGGGCCGCTTCGTGCCCCGTCCAGTCCCTCGCCGTCATGGCGTCACCCTAGAACGAGAGAGGTCGATGTGAGCACCCTCTTCACTCCCCTGACCGTCCGCGGTATCGAGATGCGCAACCGCCTGTGGGTCTCGCCCATGTGCCAGTACAGCGCCGTCGACGGCATCCCGAACGACTGGCACCACGTGCACCTCGCCCAGTTCGCCGCCGGTGGCGCCGGCCTCGTGATCGCCGAGGCCACCGCGGTCTCACCGGAGGGTCGCATCTCCCCCGACGATGTCGGGCTGTGGAACGACGCGCAGGTCGAGGCCTGGACGCCGATCGTCGCCGCGATCCGCGCGCGCGGTGCGGTCGCGGGCGTGCAGCTCGGTCACGCGGGACGCAAGGCGTCGACCACGTCGCCGCTGACCGGGGGCCGGGGATCCGTGGCCGTCGAGGACGGCGGCTGGACGACCGTCGCCCCGTCGGCGATCGCCTACCCCGGCTTCACCGAGCCCCGAGAGCTCGACGCAGCGGGCATCGAGAAGGTCGTGTCCGATTTCGCGGATGCCGCCCGCCGCGCGGTCGCGGCCGGCTTCGAGGTGCTCGAGATCCATGCCGCCCACGGCTACCTGCTGCACCAGTTCCTCTCGCCGCTGAGCAACCACCGAGACGACGAGTACAGCGGGTCGTTCGACGGACGCGTGCGCCTGCTCGAGCGCGTGACCGCGGCGGTGCGTGAGGCCGCGCCCGACGCGGCGGTGTTCGTGCGGTTCTCGGGCACGGACGCCGCGGACGGCGGCTGGGACATCGACGACACCGTCCGCGCGGCCTCGCGCGTCGCTGCGGCGGGCACCGACCTCGTCGACGTCTCCAGCGGCGGGCTCGTGCCGCACCAGAGCATCCAGCCCGGCCCGGGATACCAGGTGCCGCTGGCGGAGAAGGTGCGCCGGGAGACCGGCATCCTGGTCGCCGCCGTCGGCATGATCGACGATGCCCGCCTGGCGGATTCGGTCATCGCGGAGGGGCGCGCCGACGCGGTGCTCTCCGCCCGCGAATGGCTGCGCGACCCGCACTACGCGCTCCGCGCCGCGGTCGAGCTCGGTGCCGAGGTCCCCGCCCCGGCGCAGTACCTGCGGGCGTACTGAGCGCGCCTACTCAGCGACCCGGATGCCGCGCCCCGCCGTCAGACGAACCGACGGCGGGCCGTGGCATCCTGCACTTCGCCCACGAGCTCCTCGATGACGTCCTCGAGGAACAGCACGGCGCGCACGTCGCCGCTCTCGTCGCGCACCTGCGCGAGGTGCCGGCCCGAGCGCCGCATGAGCGCGAGCGCGTCCTCCAGGTCCGTCGACTCCAGCACCGACACCATGTGGTGGATGCGCTTGGTCGGGATGGGCCGCGCCATGCGGGCTTCGTCCTCCGGTCCCTCGGCGACGCGGAGGACGTCCTTGAGGTGGACGTATCCGGTCGGGTGTCCGTGCGGATCGACGATCACATAGCGCGAGTACCCGTGCAGGGCGACGGCCCGTTCGATCTCGGCGGGCGTCGTCGTCTCGGGGAGCGTGACGAGGTCGGCCATCGGCACCGCGATGTCGGCGGCCTTCTTCTCGGTGAACTCCACGACCGCCGTCACCGTGCCGGCCGCGTCGTCGAGCACGCCCTCGCGGCGCGACTGGTTCACGATCGTGGCGACCTCGTCGAGCGTGTAGGTCGAGGTCGCCTCGTCCTTCGGCTCGACCCGGAACAGGCGGACGATGTGGTTCGCCGTCCAGTTCAGCGCGACGATGATCGGATAGAACGCCTTCGACACCGCCACGAGCGGCGGAGCGAGCATCAACACGGCACGGTCGGGCAGCGAGAACGCGAGGTTCTTCGGCACCATCTCGCCGAACACGACGTGCAGATACGACACCAGCAGCAGCGCGACGATGAAGCCCGCCACGTCGACCGCCGCCTCGGAGAGCCCCGTCAGCCCCAGCGGTTCGGCGATGAGGTGGTGGATCGCCGGCTCGGAGACGTTCAGGATCAGCAGCGAGCAGATCGTGATGCCGAGCTGACACGTCGCGAGCATGAGCGTCGCGTGCTCCATGGCGTACAGCGCGGTCTTGGCCGATCGCGAGCCGCGCTCGGCGAGGGGCTCGACCTGCGATCGGCGCGCCGAGATGACGGCGAACTCCGACCCGACGAAGAAGGCGTTGGCGGCGAGTAGCACCACCAGCCACGCGATTCCGGCCCAGTCGCTCATCGCTGGTCACCTCCCTTGGCGGCGCGCACGAGGTCGTCGACGTCCTCCTCGGCGGGCGCGGGCGTGAACTGCACGCGGTCGACGCGGCGCCCGTCCATGCGCTGCACGGTCAGGAGCCCCTCCTCGATCTCGACGGTGTCGCCGGCCTTCGGGATGCGCTCGAGCTCGGCCATGAGGAATCCGCCGACGGTGTCGTAGACGTCACCCTCAGGAACGCGCACCCCGGCGCGGTCGAGGAGCTCGTCGGGGCGCAGATCGCCGGGGAAGGTGAGGGAGGCCGCGGTGCGCACGACGCCCGCGCGCGAGCGGTCGTGCTCGTCCAGCACCTCGCCGACGATCTCCTCGACCAGGTCCTCGAGCGTCACCACGCCCGCGGTGCCGCCGTACTCGTCGACGACGATCGCCATCTGGTAGCCCCGCGAACGGAGCTCCGCCACGAGGGTGTCGAGGTGGACCGTCTCGGGCACGCGGAGCGGTTCGGTCGCGAGGGCGGCCACGGGGACGTCTCCGCGGCGATCGCGGGGCACGCCCACCGCGGCCTTGAGGTGCACGACGCCGATGATGTCGTCCATCGACTCGTCGTAGACGGGGAAGCGGCTGTGCCCGGTCCGGCGCGCGAGCTGGATGACGGCGTCGGTGGGCTCGCCCGCGGCGAGCGCGTGCACGCTCGGCCGGGGCGTCATGACGTCGGCGGCGCTCAGCCGGGCGAAGGTGAGGCTGCGATCGAGGAGCGAGGCGGTGTCCTTCTCGAGCATGCCGGCGCTGGCGGAGCGCCGGACGAGGCTCGACAGCTCCTCGGCCGTGCGCGCGCCGGACAGCTCCTCCTTGGGCTCCACGCCGACCGCCCGCAGCACACCGTTGGCGCTGCCGTTGAGGACGGCGACCGCGGGGCGGAACACCATCGTGAAGGCCACCTGGAAGGGCATGACGAGTTTGGCCGCCTGACGCGGCACCGCGAGGGCGAAGTTCTTCGGGACGAGCTCGCCGAGGATCATCGACAGGATCGTCGCGATCGCGATGCCGAGGACGGCCGCGACCGGACCGACCACGGCCTCGGGGATCGACCACGAGAGGAACACCGGCCGCAGGAGGTTCGAGATGGCCGGCTCCATCGTGTACCCCGTGAGGAGCGTCGTCAGGGTGATCCCCAGTTGGGCGCTCGAGAGGTGGGTCGAGGTGATCCGCAGGGCGTCGATCGTCAGCGACAGCCGGGTCTCGCCCGCCTCGCGTCGCGACTCGAGGTCGGCGCGGTCCAGGTTGACCAGCGCGAACTCGCTCGCGACGAAGAGTCCGGTGCCCACCGTGAGAAGCAGCCCCACGCCCAACATGACGTAGTCCATCACGCGTCACCCCCGCTCGGCGCGGGAGAGGGTCGTCGGGGCTCGGGTCTACAACTGGGAGGGTCGTCCATCGTGCCCCCGATTCTAGGGCCTCGCGCGCCCACGGGCACCGGCCCGACGGCATCCGTTCCGACCCTCCAGGATGGGGGGATGGATGCCACCCTCCCGGCGCAGCAACGCGCCGCGGCCGCCGAGGACGCGGTGATCGCCGCCTACGTGCACCGGTACGGCCCGGTCGCGTGGGCCCACGCCGCGACGGACGGCGACGGCGCCCGCACCTGGCACTACTGGTGGCACGCGCATCTCGTCCACGTGCTGGCCGAGGCCGAGCGGCATCGCCCGTCGAGCACCCGGCGTCGACGGATCGCCGGTCTCCTCCGGGGAGTCACCCTGCGCACCGCGGGGACCTGGATCACCCCGTTCTACGACGACATCGCGTGGATGGGGCTCGCCCTGGCCGAGACGCGTCCGCACGGCCGCGCCCGCGCGCGCATCGCGCGACTGCTCGCCGGAGCCGTCGATCCCACGGTGGGGGCGCTCCCCTGGCGCACGCGCAGCGATCTGTTCAACGCCCCCGCGAACGGACCGGCGGCGATCGTGCTCGCCCCCAGCCGCCACCGCGATCTCGCGGACCGGCTGGCGACGTGGATCGCCGCGGTCCTCGACGATTCGGCGACGGGGCTCGTCCGCGACGGCATCGAGCACGGCGTGGTCCGTCCCGACCTGTGGACGTACAACCAGGGCGTCGCGATCGGGGCCGCCCTCGCGCTCGACGACCCGGAACGCGCCGGGGCCATGGTGCGCGCGGTCGAGCGCTGGTGCGCGCCCGACGACGGCCTGTTCCCCGCCGCGGGAGGCGGAGACGGCGGCCTGTTCGCCGGCATCCTGGCCCGCTACCTCGGTCTCGCCGCGGCCCGGCTCGACGGGGAGGACGCCGACCGCGCGCGCCGCCTGATCCGTCGCAACGCCGACGCGCTGTGGGAGATGCGGCGCGGCGGGTTCTCCCCGGCCGACCCGCGCCGGCCCGCGCTCCCCTCCGGGGACGATCGGGACCTTTCGGTCCAGGTGGGGGCGTGGATCACGTTCGAGGCCGACGTCACGGCCTCGGCGGGCCTCACCAGCTGACCGGCAGCGCCTTGCCCTCCTCGTAGCCGGCGGCCGACTGCAGTCCGACCCGGGCGCGTTCGTGGAACTGGCCCACCGTCGCCGCTCCCGCGTAGGTGAAGGACGACCGCACACCGGACGTGATCATGTCGAGCAGGTCTTCGACTCCGGGACGCTGCGGGTCGAGGTAGATGCGCGACGACGAGATGCCCTCGGCGAAGAGTTCCTTGCGGGCGCGTTCGAAGGCGTCGAGCCCCTGGAAGCGGCCCTGCACCGCCTTGGTGGAGGCCATGCCCCACGATTCCTTGTAGATGCGCCCGTCCTCGTCGGTGCGGAGCCGCCCCGGGGACTCGATGGTGCCGGCGAACCAGGAGCCGATCATCACCGACGCCGCCCCCGCGGCGAGCGCCAGAGCGACGTCGCGCGGGTAGCGCACACCGCCGTCGGCCCACACGTGGGCGCCGACCGCGCGCGCGGCCTCGGCCGTTTCGAGCACGGCCGAGAACTGGGGGCGTCCGACGGCGGTCATCATGCGCGTCGTGCACATCGCGCCGGGGCCCACGCCGACCTTCAGGATCGAGGCTCCCGCCGCCGTCAGGTCGCGCACGCCCTCGGCGGTCACGATGTTGCCCGCCGCGATCGGGAGCCCGAGGTCGAGCGCCGCGACCTCGCGGAGCGCCCGCAGCATCTGCTCCTGATGCCCGTGGGCGGTGTCCACGACGAGGACGTCGACCCCCGCCGCGGCGAGTGCGCGCGCCTTGCCCGAGACGTCGCCGTTGATCCCGACGGCGGCGGCGACGATGAGCCGACCGTCCGCATCGACTCCCGGGCGGTAGACGGAGTCGCGCAAGGAGCTGCGTGCCGAGAGGGTGCCGACGATGCGATCGCCGTCCACGACCGGGACGATGTCGGCCGTACCGACGAGGGCGAAGACCTCGTGCGGGTCGCCGATGCGCTCGACCTCCACCAGCGGGACGTCGGTGCGGGCGATGTCGCCGAGGGTGGCATCCGGGAGCGCCGTCGCCAGGCGCGGAGCCGGGACGATCCCGCGGTAGCCGTCGAGGGGCACGTCGCCGCCCTCGCGCTGCTCCGCCACCACGATGCCGCGCCCGGGAACCGCGGGGAGCACGAGGCGCGCCTCCGCCACCGTCGCGGACGGCGGGAACACCAGGGCCGCGTCCCACCGGACCGGTTGCGCCTTGACCCACTCCACGGCCTCCACCAGGCGCGGCAGCGGCATGTCCTGCGGCAGCACACCGAGACCGCCGCGCCGCGCGAGCGTCGCCGCGAGCCGCGGCCCCGTGACGGAGTTCATGTTCGAGGCCACCAGCGGAAGGGTCGCCCCGCTCCCGTCGCCGGGCGCGAGGTCCACTCCGAGCCGGCTGCCGACCTCGGAATGGCGCGGGACCAGGAAGACGTCCGAGTAGGTCAGGTCGACATCGGGCTGTGCACCGGAGAACTCCATGGCATCCACCTCACCACATCCGATCAATGGCAAGACCCCCGAGGGCGCCCAGGATCCTCGGCTAGGCTGGAGAGAGTGCGCAACGAGGACGACTGCGTGCATCCACAGGAATCTTCATCGAGGAAAGCAGGCGATCGACTGTGTCGAGCCAGGTGACGGGCGTCGGTACTTCGAGCGAGGGCGAGTTCGGCGCGAACGAGTGGCTCGTGGACGAGCTCTACGAACAGTTCAAAGTCGACAAGCACTCCGTAGACAAGGCCTGGTGGCCGATCCTGGAGGCGTACCACCCGGTCGTCGACGGATCCGCCGCGGCCGCCCCGCCGCCCTCCCCCTCCGCGCAGGCCGCGCCGACGGAGCCGAAGCCCGTGACGGCACCCATCCCGGTGGTCGGCCAGGCGCCCGTGGCCCGCACGACCGCGAAGCCCGCGAAGCCTCAGCCGATCCCCGCCCAGGCACCCAACGCGGTGCCCTCCTCCGGCGCGGAGAGCACCGAAGAGGATCGGGTCACCGTCCTCAAGGGCATGCCGAAGGCGCTCGCGAGCAACATGGACGACTCGCTCACGGTTCCCACCGCGACGAGCGTGCGCACGATCCCGGCCAAGCTGATGATCGACAACCGCATCGTCATCAACAACCACATGTCGCGCACGCGCGGCGGCAAGGTCAGCTTCACGCACCTCATCGGGTGGGCGCTCATCCAGGCGCTGAAGGAGTTCCCGAGCCAGAACGTCTACTACGCCGAGATCGACGGCAAGCCCTCGGTCGTGGCGCCCGCGCACATCAACCTCGGCATCGCGATCGACATGCCCAAGCCCGACGGCTCGCGTGCGCTCCTCGTTCCCAGCATCAAGCGCGCCGACACGCTGTCGTTCGGCGAATTCCTCGCCTCCTACGAAGACCTCGTCCGCCGCGCGCGTTCGAACAAGCTCACGCCGGGCGACTTCCAGGGCACGACGATCTCGTTGACGAACCCCGGCGGCATCGGCACCGTGCACTCGGTCCCCCGCCTCATGCGCGGCCAGGGCGCCATCATCGGCGCCGGTGCGCTGGAGTACCCCGCGGAGTTCCAGGGCGCGAGCGAGAAGACGCTCAACGAACTGGCGATCGGCAAGACGATCACCCTCACCAGCACCTACGACCACCGCGTCATCCAGGGCGCCGGTTCCGGCGAGTTCCTGAAGAAGGTCCACGAGCTGCTCATCGGTCAGCGCGGCTTCTACGACGACATCTTCGCGGCGCTGCGCATCCCGTACGCCCCGATCCACTGGGCCGCCGACATCAGCGTCGACCTCTCCGAGCGCATCGACAAGAGCGCCCGCGTGCAGGAGCTCATCAACTCGTACCGCGTGCGCGGCCACCTGATGGCCGACATCGACCCGCTCGAGTACGTCCAGCGCACGCACCCCGACCTCGAGATCGAATCGCACGGGCTCACCTTCTGGGACCTCGACCGCGAGTTCGTCACCGGAGGGCTCGGCGCCAAGCGCGTGGCCAAGCTCCGCGACATCCTCGGCGTGCTGCGCGACTCCTACTGCCGCACGCTCGGCGTCGAGTACATGCACATCCAGGACCCGACCCAGCGCCAGTGGTTCCAGCGCAACGTCGAGGTCAAGTACACCAAGCCCGGCCACGACGAGCAGCTGCGCATCCTGTCGAAGCTGAACCAGGCCGAGGCCTTCGAGACGTTCCTGCAGACCAAGTACGTCGGGCAGAAGCGCTTCAGCCTCGAGGGCGGCGAGTCGCTCATCCCGCTGCTGGACCAGATCCTCCAGGGCGCCGCGTCCGCGGGTATGGACGGCGCCGCGATCGGTATGGCCCACCGCGGTCGCCTCAACGTGCTCACCAACATCGCGGGCAAGACCTACGGTCAGGTGTTCCGCGAGTTCGAGGGCGCCGTCGCCGTCGGCAGCAAGCGCGGCTCGGGCGACGTGAAGTACCACCTCGGCACCGAGGGCACGTTCATCGGCGACTCCGGTGACGAGCTGCCGGTGTACCTCGCCGCGAACCCGTCGCACCTCGAGACCGTCGACGGCGTGCTCGAGGGCATCGTCCGCGCCAAGCAGGACCGCAAGCCCATCGGCACGTTCTCGTGGCTCCCGATCCTCGTGCACGGCGACGCCGCGTTCGCGGGGCAGGGCGTCGTCGTCGAGACGCTGCAGATGTCGCAGCTGCGCGGCTACCGCACCGGCGGCACGATCCACGTCGTGGTCAACAACCAGGTGGGCTTCACCACCACCCCGACCGACGCGCGCACCTCGGTCTACGCGACCGATGTCGCCAAGACGATCCAGGCTCCGATCCTGCACGTCAACGGCGACGACCCCGAGGCCGTCGTCCGCGCCGCCGACCTGGCGTTCCTCTACCGCGAGGAGTTCCACCGCGACATCGTCATCGATCTCGTCTGCTACCGCCGACGCGGTCACAACGAGGGCGACGACCCGTCGATGACGCAGCCTCTGATGACGAACCTCATCGAGGCCAAGCGCTCGGTGCGGCGCCTGTACACCGAGTCGCTCGTCGGCCGCGGCGACATCACCGAAGACGAGTACGACCAGGCGAAGCAGGACTTCCAGAACCGTCTCGAGGTCGCCTTCGCCGACACGCACGCCGCGGAGACGGGCACCAACCCGGTCGTGACGGCCGACGCCTCCGACGAGCCGGTCGTGGGCGCGCCCGAGACCACCGGCGTCTCCCGCGAGGTCGTGCACCACATCGGCGACGCCTTCGTCAACAAGCCCGACGGCTTCACCGTGCACAACAAGCTGCAGCAGCTGCTCGACAAGCGTTTCGACATGAGCCGCAACGGCAACATCGACTGGGCCTTCGGCGAACTGCTCGCCTTCGGCTCCGTGCTGATGGAGGGCACTCCGGTCCGTTTCGCCGGGCAGGACTCGCGTCGCGGTACGTTCGTGCAGCGTCACGCGGTGCTGCACGACCGCGACAACGGCCAGGAGTGGCTGCCGCTGGCCAACCTCAGCGAGAACCAGGGCCGCTTCTGGATCTACGACTCCCTCCTCAGCGAGTACGCGGCGATGGCGTTCGAGTACGGATACTCGGTCGAGCGCGCCGACGCGCTGGTGCTCTGGGAGGCGCAGTTCGGCGACTTCGCGAACGGCGCTCAGTCGGTCATCGACGAGTTCATCTCGTCGGCCGACCAGAAGTGGGCGCAGCAGTCGAGCGTCGTGCTGCTGCTCCCCCACGGCTACGAGGGTCAGGGACCCGACCACTCGTCGGCCCGCATCGAGCGCTACCTGCAGATGTGCGCGCAGGACAACATGATCGTGGCGCGACCGTCGACCCCCGCGTCGTACTTCCACCTCCTGCGCCGTCAGGCCTACCAGCGCCCGCGCCGCCCGCTGATCGTCTTCACGCCGAAGGCCATGCTGCGCCTGCGCGGTGCCACGAGCCCGGTGGAGGACTTCCTCGAGGGCCGGTTCGAACCGGTGCTGGACGACGACCGCGGCCTCGACGCCGGCGCCGTGAAGCGCGTGCTCCTGCACGCGGGCAAGATCCACTGGGATCTGCGGGCGGAGCTCGAGAAGAACCCCAACCCCGAGATCGCCCTGGTGCGTCTCGAGCAGTACTACCCGGCTCCCGTCGAAGAGCTGAACCGTGTGCTGGAGAATTACCCCGACGCCGAACTGGTGTGGGTGCAGGACGAGCCCGAGAACCAGGGTGCCTGGCCCTTCATCGCTCTCGAGGTCGCCGACCAGCTGGGCGGGCGTGGCATCCGCGTCATCTCCCGGGCTGCCGCGGCCTCGACGGCGACGGGTTCGCCGAAGGTCCACGCGAACGAGCACGCCGAGATCATGAAGGCGGCGCTCGCGCGCTGACCCGCGACACGAGGAAGGGGCCCGGTCGATCGACCGGGCCCCTTCCGCGTTGTGCGTCGGGGAGGTTCAGGATGCCGGTGCGGCGAGGCCGAGGACCGGAGCGAGCGCCGGGATCGCGAAGGCGAGGCTCTTGTCGAGCGCCTCTCCGGTGTGACCCGCTCCGTCGACGATGTGGGTCAGGACGGTGAATCCCGCCGCCTGAGCCGCTTGGGAGTTCGCGAGCTGGCCGGGTCCGTACGTGGTGTCGAGGCTCCCCCAGGTGAAGATCGCGGTGTGTCCGGCGTAGGTGTCCGGGGCGGCGGCGCCCATGATGACCGACGGCTTGTTCGCCTGGAAGGCCGCGGCATCGCCGCCGTACACGTCCGCCACGGTCTGGGCGACGTGTTCGGACCCCGGGAACTCGTTGCCCATCACGTCGAGCATCTGCCCCCAGGTTCCGGGATACTTCGCGCCGTACATGGCTGCGCAGGACCCGCCGTTGGAGAAGCCCCCGATGACCCAGTACCGGTGGTCGGTGACGATGTTGAGGTTCTTCTCTGCCCACTGCGGAACGAGCTGGTTGATGTAGGTGGCGACGGCGCCGTACTTGGCCGAGTCCACGCACGTGGGGTCGCGGTCGGGGGCGGTGAGCTGATCGACGACGATCGCGATGGGCGCGAGGCCCCTGTTCGCGGCCGCGAAGGCGTCGAGGGCCTTCGCCAGCGCCGTCGGATCCGGCGAACCGGGCTGACCCATCATGAACACGAGGAGGGGCAGCGCCGGCGGGTTGGCGACCTGCGCGGCCGGCGGAAGGTACAGAGAGGCGTCCCGTGCGGCGTACTGCCCCGTGGGGATCTTGGTGCTGCCGGTGAGGGCGCTCACCGTCCCCTTCGCGGGCATGTCGGCCGGCGGCTGCCAGGTCTGGTAGAGGGTGGCCGGGTCACCGGCCGTGGCATCCTGCCGTGGAAGGGTCGCGGGATCGAGCGCCTGCACGCCCAGGATCGCGGCGAGGTTGTGCGTCACGCCGTAGGACGCGTTCACTCCCAGCGCGGCGGCGAACAGCGACGCGAGCACGGTGATGACGCCGACGATGCGCCGCCCCCAGGGACGGCTGCAGATCCCCACGACGCCCACGGCCGCCGCGGCGACGCCGGCGGAGGCCCATGTGGCCGCGTGCACGGGGAGCGGCCCCTGGAAGACGTCACCGCCTTCGAGGATGTGGACCACGATGTAGGTGACCAGCCCCGCCGAGACGCCGATGAGAAGAGCCCGGAGGAGATGGCGCGGGGGCCAGAACAGGACCGCGACGACACCGACCGCGGCGATCAGGGCACTGATGAGCAGCAGCGGCGAATCGATGAGCTCGAACGACAGGAAGAAGCGGTTCATCGACGACCTCCCCAGGCCGATCGGGCCAGGGCCACGATCTCCCGGCGCGACGCATCGGGAAGGTAGGCGCGTCCTACCGCCGCCCCGATCGCCGGGAGGTGCAGCGGGTCGCGGTACGCCAGTGCGAGTTCCCGGTAGCGGGGGCGGAACTTGCCCTTGAACCGGAACAGCGACGCGAATCCGTACGCGGGTTCGAGCACCTCCGCGAGCCATCGCAGCAGCGCCCGCAGAGCCGACGGGTCGCCGTCCGCCGCCGCGTCCGGAGCTTCGGCCAGCGGAGCACCGGACAAGCTGAGCACCGACGCCCCCTCCTCCTGCAGCTGCAGCGCCGCCTTGGCGATGAGGAACTCCATCATGCCGTTGGGGCCGTCGGTCCGGCGACGCATGAAGTCCAGCGTCCACCCGGTGACCGCGCCGTCGGTCCAGCTCGGCATCCAGCTCGTGACCGCCTCGATGCGGCCGTCGGGACCCACCGCGAGGAGCAGGCGGACGTCGCGGTCGCGCAGTTCGTCGAGCGAACCCAGCGTGAATCCCATCTCGGGGAGGGCACGGTCGGCGACCCATTCCTCGTCGATCGCGACCACCTGAGAGGCCTGGACGACGGTGAGCTCACGCCATCGGGTCCAGACCGCGGTGTACCCCTCGCGCTCGGCGCGTGTCAGCGGCTGTCGCACCTTCTGCCAGGCCTTCCCCGCGAAGGACAGGCCGGCGAGATCCATCACGGTCTCCACGCCGACCGGGACATGACGCCACCCGAGGGCTTCCAGATCGGCGGCGGTGTCCTCGTGGACGCTGTAGAAGGCCGGAATCCACCCATGCTCCACGCAATAGTCCGAGAACGACCGCAGCGTCTCGGGCCGGCGCCCCTCGGGCGCGAGGGGGTCCGCCACCGCGAGCGCGACGTCGCCCACCAGCCGGTACGCCACGGCGCAGTCGCGGTCGTCGGAGTACCAGTGCCGGTTGCCGGCCCACGTGCCGAGGAATCCGAGGGTGTCGCCGCCCCGGCGCAGCAGCTCGCGATAGAGGCGGGCGTCACCGGCGTCGGGGCGCTGCACGCGGCGGAACAGCCAGAGGATCGCGGCGATCACCACGGCCCAGAACAGCACGCCCACCCACTGGTAGGCGAACAGCGCCGGCCCGTGGTGGGGGAAGGTCGCCACCCCCGCCGGGTTCGTGTACGCCGGCGGCAGGAACCGTCGGAGAGTGAGGAGCACGAGGTCGCCGACCGAGGGGTCACGGTCGAAGGAGCGACGCCCCAGCGCCTCGATCGCGAAGAACGTGGTCGCGCAGGCGACGAAGGCGACGCCGATCACCGCGCCGACGGTGCGGGCTGCGCGCGGCGTCGCCCGTACCGAGAAACGGCCGCGCGCGGTGACGAGGACCACGGCGAGCGCGAGGGGGATGACCACCGTCGCCACCGCCCACAGCACGTACTCGGCGCCGCTGCCGTCGACCCACGGATCGATGAGCAGCCGCCCGTCGAGCAGCGAGATCACGGGGATGACGGCGGTCGCCACCAGCGTGAACACCGCGAGGAAGAGAGCGGAACGACGCCCGAGACGCAGTCCCCACGCGGCCACCAGCATCAGCACGAGGGGGGTCACGGCCAGGAGTGCCGGCCCGAGTCCCCGTGTCATCAGCAGGGCGAGCTGCTCGTCGCACACCGACGACGACACCCGCGCGCACCGCGCCAGCAGTTCGTCGTCGTACTGCGTGTAGGCGTCGACGACGAGCGAGAGCGGGCCGCGCCCCCCGCCGCTGATGAGGGCGACCAGTGGCCCGCTCCCGACGACGGCGACGACGAGCGCGAGCAGGGTCCGCGTCTCGCGCGTGGAACTGCGGTGCCACGCGCGGCGCTCCCGTCCTCGGGCGAGCACTTCGCCGACCCCGAGACCGATGACCGCGGCGCTCAGGCGGTACCACGAGTCGGCGTCGCCGGCGTAGAGCGCGAAGAGCGCGAGGACCGCGAAACCGACGAGGCGCACGCGCCGGCGCCAGAGAGTCGGCGCGAAGGCCGTCGCCGCCAGGACGACGCCGGCGATCGGCGTGGTCGGATCCAGGACGGGCACCTCGGCGGCCACGACCGGACGCAGGTCGGTCAGGGCCCAGGCGGCGGCGTGGAAGCCGATGCCCGTCAACAGACCCGCCAAGCCGAGGACGCCCAGGAGCAGCGCGGTCCGCCGCGACCCGAGCAGGCGCTCCGCGTACGCGAGCACCGAGATCGCGAGGGAGGCCGAGACGACCGCGTCGATCGTGGAGTCGGGGATCACGAGAGCGGTGAGCAGCGTCCACCACCGGCCCGCCGCGAACGTCGCGAGGGGGCCGGCGCCCCAGATCGAGGCATCCTCGCCCCAGAGGGTGCCGGTCAGCGCCGCCGTCGAGAGGATGACGACCATCAGAGCGACCGAGACCGGATGCGTCGCGACGAAGCGACGGGCCGCGCGCGACAGCGCGCCGACCCGCTCCCGGGCACGCCGCGCACGCCGCGGAGCGGCGGGTGCGGAGGGGGGCGCGGCGTCGGACATCGGCGGGATGCTACTCGGCGACTCTGTGGACGACACTCAGTACCAGATGTCCAGGAGCGGCGCCGCGGCCGGCGCGAACGCCCCGTCGACGGCACCGAGGTGCGCGGCCGCGCCGTGCACGAGCCCGGCCGTGGCGAGCTCGGTCGCGCGCACTCCCCCGAGGAGGAGCGACGCCAGCGACCCCACGGGCATCCGCACGTCCGGCTCGGCCTCGACGCGGTCCACGACGGCCTCTCCCGACCCGTCGATGCGGACCCGCCAGGCGCCTTCGGCGAACCCGAGCGGGTCGCTCACTCCGAAGACGAGGTCGAGGGGGCCGGAATAGCGACGGGATGCCAGAGCACCCGGCACGTCCAGAACCCGCAGCCAGTGGTGGTCGGTGAGCGTCGCGGTGACCGCGCGCCGGTCGGAGACCATCCACTGGACCGGGGGCACGGCCGGCTGCAGCTCGGCGGTCACCCGCCCGACGAGGTCGTGCTCGAGGGCGAATCGCCACAGGGCGGCGAGCGCGTCGTCTCCGTCGGCGAAGAGCGCCCGGATCTGCAGCTCGTGCGCCGTGAACTCCTCACGCTCGGCGATCGTGTAGACCAGGATGCCGCGCTCCACCCCCGCGGGGTCGCGGTACGCCACGGCGCGGACCTTCTTGGCATCCGGCGCCTCGGGGGTGAGCCCGGCGATTCCGCGCCAGCGGCCCTCCCACCCGGGGACGGCGCCCGGCCGGCGCACGCGCATCCGCTCGTGCACCGCGGTGATCCGCTCCGGCAGGCTCTCCTTGGGGACGAAGTCGAGGCGGCCCGGGGCGACGGGACCCGTCCAGCGCGCGCGACGCGTGTCGACCACGACGTCGGACGCCCACGCGGCCGGCGAGAACCCCCAGCGACCGTAGATCGTCGCCTCGGTGACCGTGAGTCCGGCGAGCGCGTAGCCGGCCGCGGCGGCCGTGCGCAGTTCACCCGTGAGCATCGCGGTCGCGATGCCGCGCCGACGGTGGGTGGGGGCGACGGTCACGGCGCTGATCGACCAGATCGGGAGGGTGCGCTCGGGCGACACCGTCAGCTCGCTGACCCAGGAGTCCACGGTCGCGACGGGGACGTCGGGCTGGTCTCCGGCCCGGTCGAACACCCCCGTGAGCCGGCGGGTCCGCAGGGCCGAGCGCGAACTCTCGACCTGCTCGGGTGTCGGCTCCTCACCGAGGAATCCGCGCGCCACCGAGGACAGGAACGACGCGAACCCGTCTCCGTCGGGGTCGACGAGGGCGTACTCGAGCCCGGTCCGGGCCAGCGCAGCCGAGGATTCGGCGTCCAGGGGAAGGGTCGAGGTCTGCGATGGGGCCATGGACCCCAGCCTACGGACGCACGCGCTCCGGCGCCGGACGACGCGGGATCAGTGCGTGGCCTGCACGGCGCGCAGCCGTGCGAGCACCTGGTCGCGCAGTTCGTCGGGAGCGGTCTCTTTGCACGCCCGCGCCACGACCTCGGTGAGGGTGCGTGCCACGAGCGCCTCGTCCTGGCATCCGGGGCAGTTCTCGAGGTGCTCGCGGATGTCGTTCTGCTCGGTCTTGCACACTTCGTTCCGGAGGTACTCCTCCAGGTCGCGCCGTGCCTTCTCGCAGCCGCAGTCGCTCATTTCTTCACTCCCGTCGCGGCCTGGATGCCGCGCTCCTTCGCGTAGTCCGACAGCAGGTCACGCAGCAGCCGCCTGCCGCGGTGCAGACGGCTCATGACCGTGCCGATCGGTGTCTTCATGATGTCGGCGATCTCCTGGTAGGCGAAGCCCTCGACGTCGGCGAGGTACACCGCCATCCGGAAATCCTCGGGGATCGACTGCAGCGCGTCCTTGACGACGGACGCGGGCATGTGGTCGATCGCTTCGGCCTCGGCCGAGCGGGCGCTCGTGGCCGTGGTCGACTCGGCGCCGCCGAGCTGCCAGTCCTCGAGGTCGTCGATGGCGCTCTGGTACGGCTCGCGCTGCTTCTTGCGGTACGTGTTGATGTACGTGTTCGTCAGGATGCGGTAGAGCCAGGCCTTCAGGTTCGTGCCCTGCGTGAAGGTCGACCACGATCCGAAGGCCTTGACGAAGGTCTCCTGCACGAGGTCGGCCGCGTCGGCCGGGTTGCGCGTCATGCGCATGGCCGCCGCATAGAGCTGGTCCATGAAGGGCAGAGCCTGCTCTTCGAACTGCGCGCGAGGCTCCGTCGCATCTGCCGTGTCATCCATCGGTGGCAAGTCTACGTCGAGCGTATGTTCGGGCCATCGCAGCGCCGGGCGCTGGAGAAGTGCGGTCACGTGTCGTCCCCCTTTCAGTAGGGTAGGAACCGATGAGCGACCACGGGTATTCCCCCCTCTCCCCGACCGCCGCGCCGCGCGGCGCCTGGGCTGCGCCCGTGGCGGACACCGCGGTGGATGCCACGGTCACCGTGCCCGGGTCGAAGTCCCTCACCAACCGCGAACTGGTCCTCGCCGCCCTGGCCGACGGACCCGGCGTGCTGCACGCCCCGCTGCACTCCGACGACTCCGCGCGCATGATCGACGCGCTGCGCACGCTCGGCGTCCAGATCGAGGAGATCGACGAGGGGTCGCCGTTCGGCCCCGACCTGCGGGTGATCCCGCCGTCGTCGTTCGCCGGCGCCACCACCGTCGACTGCGGGCAGGCCGGCACCGTCATGCGGTTCGTGACGCCGGTCGCCGGGCTGGCCCGCGGCGACGTGCTCGTCACGGCCCACGAGAGCGCGCTGCATCGCCCCATGGGCGCCATGATCTCCGCCCTGCGCGAGGTGGGCGTCGACATCGACGACGGGGGCAACTGGACGCTCCCCTTCACCGTCCGCGGGCACGGACACGTGCGCGGCGGCGAGGTCGAGATCGATGCCAGCCAGTCCAGCCAGTTCGTCTCCGGACTGCTCCTGGCGGCCCCCCGTTTCGACGTCGGACTGCACCTCCGCCACGTCGGGTCGCGACTGCCGAGCGTGCCCCACATCGACATGACGGTGGAGGCCCTCGCCCACCGCGGCGTGCACGTCGAACGCCCCGCGGTCGGCGAATGGATCGTTCCGGCCGGTCCGATCCGCGCGAAGGACGTCGCGATCGAGCCCGACCTGTCCAACGCGGCACCGTTCCTGGCCGCGGCCATCGTCACCGGCGGATCCGTGTCGGTGACGGGGTGGCCGGCCCACAGCACGCAGCCCGGCGCACTGCTCCCCGAGATCCTCGGCGAGATGGGCGCACGCGTGAGCCGCCGCGGCGGCACGCTCACCGTCACGGCGGGCGACGCCATCCTGGGCGCCGAGCTCGACCTGTCGGCCGCGGGCGAACTGGCCCCGACGATCTTCGGCCTCGCGGCGTTCGCCGACGGTCCGACCACGCTGCACGGCATCGGGCACATCCGCGGGCACGAGACCGACCGCATCGCGGCCCTGGTCGGCAACCTCCGGGCGATCGGCGGCGAGGCGCACGAGCTGGAGGACGGCATCCGCATCGTCCCGGCTCCGCTCCGCGGCGGCGAGTGGAAGGCGCACCACGACCACCGCATGGCCACGACCGGAGCCCTGATCGGTCTGCGCGTCCCCGGCGTCGTCATCGACGACATCGGCACGACCGCGAAGACCCTGCCGCAGTTCGCGGCGCTGTGGGCGACGATGCTGGATCCGGATGCCACGGACTGACGCGTGAGCTGGCTCGACGACGCAGCCGACGACGACGACCTCGAATACGACGAGTCGTCGGTCCGGGTCCGCCCGAATCCGAAGGCGAACCGCCCGCGGACCAAACGCCGTCCCGCGCACGCCGACGCTCGGATCGCCCGCGTGCTGGGCGTGGACCGCGGCCGCTACACGGTGCTCATCGACGAGGGCGGCCCCGACGAACGACGGGTCCTCGCGACCCGCGCCCGCGAGCTCCGCAAGCAGCCCATCGTCAACGGCGACCGCGCCCGCGTCGTCGGAGACCTCTCCGGTGGCGAGGGGACGCTCGGCCGCATCGTCGGGATCGAGGAGCGCACGTCGCTGCTGCGGCGCAGCGCCGACGACACCGACCAGGTCGAGCGCGTCATCGTGGCCAACGCCGACCAGATGCTCATCGTCGTCGCCGCGGCCGACCCCGAACCGCGCGAGCGCCTCGTCGACCGCTACCTCGTGGCGGCGCTGGATGCCGGCATCCGTCCGATGCTCGTGGTGACCAAGACCGACCTCGCCGATCCGAGCGAGTTCCTCTCGCACTTCGCCGGCGTCGACCTGCGGGTGTTCACGAGTGGCCGCGAGGCCATGCCGCTCGATCGGATCGGCGAGGCCCTCGCGGGGCATTCGACCGTGTTCGTCGGCCACTCGGGCGTCGGCAAGTCGACGCTCGTGAACGCCCTCACCGGTTCGGAGCGCGCCATCGGGCACGTCAACGAGGTCACGGGGCGCGGTCGCCACACGTCCTCGTCCGCGGTGTCGCTGCGCTATCGCGGGCCCGCCGGATCCGGCTGGGTCATCGACACCCCCGGCGTCCGCTCGTTCGGACTCGGGCACGTCGACCCCGCGAACGTCCTCGCGGCCTTCACCGACCTCGCCGAGATCGCCGAGGAGTGCCCGCGCGGCTGCACCCACCTGCCCGACGCCCCCGACTGCGCGATCGTGGAGGCCGTGGCATCCGGTCGTCTGGGTCCGGGCGCCGCGGCGCGCCTGGACTCGCTGCAGCGTCTGCTCACCACCTTCCAGTCGATCGAGCGTTCTAGGCTGGAGGGGTGACGACTCTCGAAGCCGGCCAGGCCGCTCCCGATTTCACCCTGCTCGACCAGGACGAGCACCCCGTCTCGCTCAGCGACTTCCGCGGTCGCCGCGTGATCGTGAACTTCTACCCCGCGGCGCAGACGCCCGGGTGCACGACGCAGGCGTGCGACTTCCGCGACAGTCTCGCCTCGCTCCAGGGCGCGGGCTACACCGTGCTCGGCGTCTCGCGTGACACCCCCGAGAAGCTGCGGGCGTTCCGCGACAGCGACGGCCTGACGTTCCCGCTGCTGAGCGACCCCGACCACGCGGTGCACGAGGCGTACGGCGCGTGGGGCGAGAAGCAGAACTACGGCAAGACCGTCACCGGTGTGCTGCGTTCGACCTTCGTGATCGACGAGGAGGGTCGCATCGTCGAGGCGCAGTACAACGTCAAGGCGACCGGTCACGTCGCGCGCCTGCGCAAGTCGCTGGGGCTCGCGACCGCCTGATCCGGTCCGCGCTCAGCCGTCGTCGCGGCGGGGCGGCGCGGACGCCCGCACGGCGAGGATCAACAGGATCAGCCCCACGACCGCGGGCGCCGCGATGAGCAGCGCGATCCCGGGTGCCGCCCACTCCCCCGTCACCGCGCCGATCGCCACCGACAGGATCAGCAGCTGCGTGACGATGCCGCCCGAGCGACCGGCCGAGACCTCTCGGGCGGTCGCGACGGCGAACGCGCCGATGATCGCGGCTCCGATCACGGTGAGCACGATGAGGGCCACCGAGCTCACGACCGAGTCGGTGTCTCCGCCGACGAGCGCGACGACCTGCCAGCCGGCGAGCGCCAGCACGCCGATGGCTTCGAGCCCGAGGACGAACGCGGCCAGATGACGAACCGGCATGACCCGCGATCCTTCCCGACGAGTGTTTCCCCGGCGTTGCAACCTGGAAACCTGCCGGTTACCTCTTGATCGGCCGGAAGCGCTGTGGGACCATGGAAAAAGCCGTGTGCTCCCACAGCGAAGTGGGGCGAGCAATCGCTCGCGTATCCCACCAGGGTACCGGACCCGAACCCCGGTGCCCGCCAACGAATATTTTTCTGCAACAAGGAGCACCCCTATGGATTGGCGCGACAAAGCAGCCTGCCTGACCGTCGACCCCGAACTGTTCTTCCCCGTGGGCAACACCGGCCCCGCGGTCGACCAGATCGAGAAGGCGAAGTCGGTCTGCGCGCGTTGCACCGTCACCGAGGTCTGCCTGCAGTACGCCCTCGAGTCCGGCCAGGATTCGGGCGTGTGGGGCGGTCTCTCCGAAGACGAGCGCCGCGCGCTCAAGCGCCGCGCCGCGCGCGCCCGCCGCGCGTCCTGACACCGCATCGCCGTCGAGAAGCCCACCCCCGCGGGGGTGGGCTTCTTCGTTCCCTCGGCCGGGTGCGGCGCCCGCTCAGCGATCCGCGCAGAATCAGCGTCCACCGGCCAAGGCGGGCTGAGTCCGCGCCGATCGCGGAGGGTGCGCCGCGGTCAGGCGGTGACGCGGTCGATGTAGCGCAGAGGAATCTCGATCGTGACCTCGGTACCGCTGCCCATCAGGGTGTGCCAGTCGATGGTTCCCCCGAGTTCGCCCTGGATGAGCGTGCGGACGATCTGCGTGCCCAGACCCCGGCCCACCTGTCCCTCCGGCAGCCCCACGCCGGTGTCGCGCACGCGCACCTCGAGCATCTCGTCCCCGCGTTCCGCGGCGATCTCGACGTCGCCCTCCTGACCCGCGAGCCCGTGCTCGACGGCGTTGGTCACGAGCTCGGTCAGCGCGAGCGCGAGGGGCGTGGCGTACTCGCTCGGCAGCGTGCCGAAGCGCCCGGTGCTGCGGGTCCGCGCCCGGGTGTTGGGGGCGGCGGCGACCTCGGCGACGAGCTTCAGCACGCGGGCGAACACGTCGTCGAAGTCGACGTTCTGGGCGAGCCCCTCCGACAGCGTGTCGTGGACCACCGCGATCGCCGACACCCGTCGCATGGCCTGGGTCAAGGCATCCCGGGCTTCGTCGGAATGCGTCCGCCGCGCCTGGATGCGAAGGAGGGATGCCACGGTCTGGAGGTTGTTCTTGACGCGGTGGTGGATCTCGCGGATCGTGGCGTCCTTGGTGATGAGCTCCTGCTCCTGGTGCCGGATCTCGGTCACGTCGCGGCTGAGGACGATCGCGCCGATGCGCGTTCCACGGTCGCGGAGGGGAATGGTGCGCAGCGACACCTGCACGCCCCGCGCCTCGATGTCGGCGCGCCATGGGGCGCGTCCGGTCACCACGATGGGGAGCGACTCGTCGACGTCCTGCCGCTTGGCGGGGAGGATGCGCTCGGTGACCTCGGCGAGGGACTCCCCTTCGAGCTCGTCGTCGAAGCCCATGCGGTTGAACGCGGAGAGCGCGTTGGGGCTGGCGAACGTCGTGATGCCGTCGACGTCGAGCCGGATGAGGCCGTCGGAGGCGCGCGGCGCACCACGTCGCGGGGAGGTCGGGGCCTTCAGGTCGGGGAACTCGCCGGAGGCGATCATGCCGAACAGATCGTCGGCGCAATCGTTGAAGGTGATCTGCTGACGCGAGGGCGTCCGCGTCTCGCCGAGGTTGGTGTGACGGGTGAGGACGCCCACGGTGACCTCGGCCTGCCCGTCGCGCGCGAGCGTGCGCACGATCGGCACCGCGCGCACCCGCGTCGGCGTCTCCTCGAACCAGTCGGGGGATGCCGAGTCGACGATGCGTCCGCTCTGGAACGCCTCGCGCACCTGCGTGCGCCACTGCGGACGCACCCGGTCGCCGACGATGTCGCGGTAGAACAGCGTCGCCGCTCCTCCGGGTCGGGTGTGTGCGACGGCGACGAAAGAGTCGTCGGGGGTCGGCACCCAGATCACGATGTCGGCGAAGGCGAGGTCGGCGAGCAGCTGGCCGTCGCCGGCGAGCCGATGCAGCCACTCGACGTCGGCCTCACTGGAGCGGCCCTGGGCGTAGACGAGTTCGCTGAGTGTCGACACCCCCTCAGCCTAGGCCGCCGACCCCCGTGGTCCGGGCCCGCCGGGCCGAGGGCGGGATACCCGCGCGTGATCCCCGTCCCGGCGTCCCCGCGAACGCGGCTCGGGGTCGCGACCGCGGCGCGCGCGGGTGAAGACCGCGGGTGAACCCGCGATCCCGGCAACTCGGGGGACATGATGATCGCGCGCTCGAGGCCCCGTCACCCCCCGCCCCTTTCGCGCGCCGGAATCGATCGCGCACCTCCGCGGGAACGACCTTCCGGCCGGGGGCGCGCTCGTGACGACGACCGCATCCGGGCCCGGGAATCGCCCGCTCCTCACCCTCGCAGCGTCCTCTCCGTCGCTCCGCGCGCGGTTCGCCTCCCCGTCCGGGACCTCCTACCGTCGTGCCACACCCCCTGGCACATACGAGACACGGAAGTCCCCCCACAATGTCCGCTCCCCTCCTCCGCGGCTCGGAGCACGCCTCAGCCGCTGTCCGAACCGATGCGTTCTTCGCCCCGCAGCGCACATCCGCCGCGCACCTCCCCTCGGCGGAGATCTTCGTCCGGAACGTCGTGCGCGGAGCACTCGAGGTCTTCGCCGGCGTCCGCGAGGCGGAGCAACTCGCGAGGTGGACGACGGAGGACGTCTACCGCGCCGTCGTGGTCCGCGCGGGTCTCGCCGCCCGGGCGCGCAGCGCACGGCGCATGCCCGTACCGCGCGACGTTCACGAGATCCGGTCCGTACACCTCTCCTCCCCCGCCGACGGGGTCGTCGAAGCCACTGTGATCGCCGCGGCGCGGACGCGCACGCGCGCCATCGCCCTCCGCATCGAAGGTCTGGACGGCCGCTGGCGCGTCACCGCCCTCGCACTGCTGTGACGCGGCGCCTCAGGGCCGCCACGACGCGAGGAAGTTGCCCAGACGCTCGATGGCATCCGAGATCACCCGGGCCTCGGGGAGCGTCACGATGCGCACGTGGTCGGTCGTCGGCCAGTTGAAGCCCGAACCCTGCACGAGCAGGACGTGCTCCGCGATGAGGAAGTCGCGCACGAACTGCGCGTCGTCGGGGATCTCGTACACCTCCGGGTCGAACCGGGGGAAGGCGTACAGCGCACCGCGGGGCATGACGCACGAGACGCCCGGGATCGCTTCGAGGCCCTGCCATGCGGCATCCCGCTGCTCGTGCAGGCGTCCCGTCGGCGCGATCAGCGCGTCGATGGACTGCACGCCCGACAGCGCCGCCTGGACGGCGAACTGCGCCGGCACGTTCGGACACAGACGCGTGGATGCCAGCAGGTTGATGCCGTGCAGGAACCCCTCGGCGTGCTCCTTGGGCCCCGTGATCACGAGCCAGCCCGACCGGTACCCGGCGACGCGATACGTCTTGGACAGGCCGTTGAAGGTCAGTACGAGCAGATCCGGCGCGACCGTGGCCATCGGGATGTGCACCGCGTCGTCGAACACGATCCGGTCGTAGATCTCGTCGGCGAGCACCAGCAGCGAGTGCTCGCGGGCGATGTCGGCGAGCCCGTCGAGCACCTCACGCGAATACACCGCGCCGGTGGGGTTGTTCGGGTTGATCACGACGATCGCCTTGGTGCGCGGCGTGATCTTCGAGCGGATGTCCTCGAGGTCCGGCTGCCACTCCCGCGACTCGTCGCAGATGTAGTGGACCGGCGTGCCGCCGCCCAGGCTCGTCATCGCCGTCCACAGCGGATAGTCCGGAGCGGGGATGAGGACCTCGTCGCCCTCGTCGAGCAGCGCCTGCATGGTCATCGTGATCAGCTCGGACACCCCGTTGCCGAGGTACACGTGGTCGGGGTCGACGTGCGGGAATCCAGGCTCCTGCTCGTACCGCGACACGACGGCCCGGCGGGCGGACAGGATGCCACGGCTGTCGCTGTACCCGTGGGCGTGCGGCACCGACGCGATCATGTCGCGCACGATCTGATGCGGCGCCTCGAACCCGAAGATCGCCGGGTTCCCCGTGTTGAGCTTGAGGATCGAGTGCCCCTCGGCCTCGAGTCGATCGGCCTCGACGAGGGCCTCCCCGCGGATCTCGTAGAGGACGTCCTTCAGCTTCGACGACTGATCGAGGGGGCGCAGCGGGCTCATCGCCTCAGGATATCCCCGGGCCGAACCGGCCAATCACCCACCCGTGGCCTGCCCCGACGCATGGATGCCGTGCCCCCGCGCGGCGGCGAGGACACGCCATCCATGGGGGTCGTGCTACTTCTTCTTGCCGGCGGCGCGGCGATCGGCGCGGTTGTTCGCGGCGGGTTCGGCTGCCGCTGTGCGCTGCCCGAAGGCGCCGCGCGGACCCGAGGGCGCGGCCTCGGCCGCGGGGGCCGCCGCCTGGCCGGCCTGGCGCAGACGGTTCGTCGCCGCCTGCTGCACCTGACCGCGGTCGTTGCGCACCTCGACTTCGCCGGCGTCGTTCGCCGCGGAGTACTCCAGGCGCTGACCCTCGACCGCTGCGGGGGCCAGGCCCTTCGCCTCGACCTGAGCGCCCTCTTCGCCGTCGCCCTTCCGGACCTCGACCTCGAGGTTGTAGAGGAAGCCGGCTGACTCCTCCTTGATCTGCCCCATCATCGACTGGAACATCTGGTAGCCCTCGCGCTGGTACTCGATCAGCGGGTCGCGCTGGGCCATGGCGCGCAGGCCGATGCCGTCCTTCAGGTAGTCCATCTCGTAGAGGTGCTCGCGCCAGCGACGGTCGAGCACCTGCAGCACGACGCGACGCTCGAGTTCGCGCAGCGCCGGGGCGCCGAGCGTCTGCTCGCGGTTCTCGTACGCGATGCGGGCGTCGGAGATGATCTCGCGCTTGAGCCCCTCGGGGGTGATGCGACCCTTGTTCCCGCCGGCTTCGGCGACGACCTCGTCGATCGTGACGCTGACGGGGTACAGGGTCTTCAGCTCGGTCCACAGCGCATCGAAGTCCCACGACTCGGTGTGCCCGCTGCCGGTGTGGTCGTCGATGATGGCCGTGATCGCGTCCTCGATGAAGTGCTGCACGCGGTCGGCGATGTCGTCGCCCTGCAGCATGTGACGGCGGTCGGCGTAGATCGCCTCGCGCTGACGGTTGAGGACGTCGTCGTACTTGAGCACGTTCTTGCGCATCTCGGCGTTGCGGGCCTCGACCTGCGACTGGGCGCTCTTGATCGCGCGCGAGACCAGACCCGACTCGATCGCGACATCGTCGGGGAAGTTCGTGCGCGCGAGGATCGCCTCGGCGGCCCCCGACTGGAACAGGCGCATGAGGTCGTCGGTCAGCGACAGGTAGAAGCGGCTCTCGCCGGGGTCGCCCTGACGGCCCGAACGACCGCGCAGCTGGTTGTCGATGCGACGCGACTCGTGGCGCTCGGTGCCGAGCACGTAGAGGCCGCCGGCCTCGGTCACCTTCGCGGCCTCTTCGGCGACGGTGTCGCGGACGGCGGTGTACACCGAGTCCCACTCCGCCTCGTAGGCCTCGGGCGTCTCGACCGGGTCGAGCCCCTTGGCCTTCATCTCGGACACGGCCAGGAACTCGGCGTTGCCGCCGAGCATGATGTCGGTGCCGCGGCCGGCCATGTTGGTCGCGACGGTGACGGCGCCGAGGCGTCCGGCGCGGGCGACGATCTCGGCCTCGCGCGCGTGGTTCTTCGCGTTCAGCACCTCGTGGCGGATGCCCTTCTTCGACAGCAACCGCGACAGGTACTCGCTCTTCTCGACGCTCGTGGTGCCGACGAGGACCGGCTGGCCCTTCTCGTGACGCTCAGCGATGTCCTCCACGACCTGCGCGAACTTCGCCGTCTCGTTCTTGTAGACGAGGTCGGGCTGGTCCTTGCGGATCATCGGCTTGTTCGTCGGGATCGGCACGACGCCGAGCTTGTACGTCGACATGAACTCGGCCGCCTCGGTCTCGGCGGTACCGGTCATCCCCGAGAGCTTCTCGTACAGGCGGAAGTAGTTCTGCAGCGTGACGGTGGCGAGGGTCTGGTTCTCGGCCTTGACCGGGACGCTCTCCTTCGCCTCGATCGCCTGGTGGATGCCCTCGTTGTAGCGGCGCCCCACGAGGATGCGGCCCGTGTGCTCGTCGACGATCATGACCTCGTCGTTCATCACGACGTAGTCGGTGTCTCGCTTGAACAGCGCGATCGCCTTGATCGAGTTGTTGAGGAACGAGATGAGCGGGGTGTTCGCCGACTCGTACAGGTTGTCGATGCCGAGGTAGTCCTCGACCTTCTCGATGCCGGGCTCGAGCACACCGATCGTGCGCTTCTTCTCGTCGACCTCGTAGTCGACACCGGCCTCGAGCGTGCGGGCGAGCTTGGCGAACTCGGTGAACCAACGGTTGGCCTCGCCCGACGCGGGGCCCGAGATGATGAGCGGCGTGCGGGCCTCGTCGATGAGGATCGAGTCGACCTCGTCGACGATGGCGAAGAAGTGACCGCGCTGCACGAGGTCCTCCTTGCGCCACGCCATGTTGTCGCGCAGGTAGTCGAAGCCGAACTCGTTGTTCGTGCCGTAGCTGATGTCGGCCTCGTACTGCTCGCGGCGCACCTCGGGCGTCTGCCCCGAGACCACGGTGCCGGTCGTCATGCCGAGGGCGCGGTACACGCGGCCCATGAGCTCGGACTGGTAGCTCGCGAGGAAGTCGTTCACCGTGATGACATGGACGCCCTTGCCGGCGATCGCGTTGAGGTAGGCCGGCAGGGCCGCGGTCAGGGTCTTGCCCTCACCGGTCTTCATCTCGGCGATGTTGCCGAGGTGCAGGGCTGCGCCGCCCATGATCTGCACGTCGTAGGGACGCTGACCGAGCGTGCGCTTGGCCGCCTCGCGGACGGCGGCGAACGCTTCGGGCATGAGCTGGTCGAGGGTCTCGCCGGCTTCGTACCGCGCACGCAGTTCGACCGTCTCGTTGCGCAGCTCCTCGTCGGTGAGCTGCTCGTAGTCCTCTTCGAGGGCACCGGTCGCCTTCACGACGCCCTGCAGTCGGCGGAGGATGCGCCCCTCTCCGGCGCGCAGCAGTTTCTCGAGCGGATTGGCCACGAAGCATCTCCATCTATCGGGTGCGGCGCCCTCGTGGACGCCGGCCTGCGCACAGGCATACACGGTCATGTTATCGGTGTTATCCGTTCGTGACCTGCGAGCCCGCTGGCTTTCCTGCTCGCCGTGCGCGCCCGTAGCGAACACCCGGCTCGCTCCGAAGAGCCCCGCTTAGGATCGAGGCATGGCCGGTTTCTGGGGTAAGAGGAAGCGCGAAGAGCAGGACGCCGCGGATGCCGATCTGGCACGCCGCGCCGAACTCGCCATCGTCGCCGCCGACGAACGCGTGCGGCTGACCTCGGACGAGCTGGACTTCGCGCGCGCCGAACTCGGAGACAAGGCCACGGAAGACCTGGCGGCGGCCCTGCAGTCGGTGAAGGTGCACCTGGCCGAGGCGTTCCAGCTGCACCAGCTCAACCACGACGAGATCCCCGACACCAAGGATGAGCTGCGGACGCGCAATGCCCGCATCATCCAGCTGTCGGAGTGGGCCGAAGATCTCCTCGAAGAACGCACTCTCGTCCTGCAGCCCAAGATCGATGCGGTACGACGCGCACCCGAGACGCTCGCCCGCGTGCGCGCGGACCGCGACCGTCTGGCCGAGCGTGTCCCCCACGCCCGAGAGATCGTCGAGCGGCTGGCCCAGCGGTACAGCCCCTCGGCGCTCCAGCAGATCGCCGGGAACCCCGAAGAGGTCCAACAACTCCTCGACTTCGCGGTGCACACCGCCGGCGTCTCGGAGCGCCGTCGAGAGGCCGGTCAGCGCGAGCAGGCGTCCGTCGCGCTCGAAGCCGCGACCGAGGCGGTGCGGCGCGCCGAATCGCTCCTGGACGCCGTCGACACCTTCGAGATCGAGGCCCTGCGCGCCGAGTCGACGCTCGCGGCCGTGATCGACGACTCCCGGGGCGACCTGATCGATGCCCGTCGAGGTGCGCAGACGCCGGCCGTGCTCCAGGCCATGGCGACGCTCGAGCGCGAGCTGCACGCCCTGCCCGCGGCGGGCGCCCGCACCGACCCGTTCAGCTCGCTTTCCTCGCTGCGTCAAGCCAATGCCGACCTGGATCTCGCCCGCGAGCGCGCGGCCCGACCCGTTCCCTCGCAGGAGCAGGTCGAGCACGCCATCGACGACGCCGACCGCCAGCTCGCCGTGGCCCGCGGCCTCATCACGGGACACCGCGGATGGATCGGCGCGGACGCGCGCACGCGGTTCGTCGAGGCCGAGCGGCTGCGCGCCGGTCTCCCCCTAGGACCGATCGCCGACGACCAGAGAGAGACCGCGCTCGCCACGGCACGGCGCGCCGGGGCCCTGGCGTCCGAGTCGCTGCAGCTGGCCCAGCGCGACATCGAACAGTCCCGCCCCGACGACTGGGGCGGCAACGGGTACGGCCGCGGCGGCTACGGTCGCGGCGGCGGGATGAGCGGCGGCAACATGGTCGGCGGCATGCTCGGCGGCCTCGTCATCGGCTCGCTGCTGGGCGACATCTTCGACGGCTGATCCGTCGTGAACGAAGAAGGGGCCCCGTCCGATGGACGGGGCCCCTTCTTCGTCGATGGTCAGGACGCGACCGCGACCTCCGGTGAGGCCTGGGTGCCCAGCGCGATGACGCCGTAGTCCCAGCCCTTGCGGCGGTAGACGACGCTCGGGTGGTCGGTGCGCGCGTCGATGAAGAGGAAGAAGTCGTGGCCGACGAGCTCCATCCGGTCGACGGCGTCCTCGACCGTCATCCACTCGGCGCCGAACTCCTTCTGCCGGATGACGACCGGGCAGTACTCCGCTTCTTCTGCGGACTCCGCCTGCACGGGCACGGAACCCGTCGCCACGGCACGCAGGACGTCGACGGAGGCGGGCTCGACGTCGATGCCCGCGAGTTCGCCCGTCCCCTTCTCGAACTTCGCCCCGCGCGGGTGGTTTCGGGCGTCGACGCGCTTCTGCTTCGCGCGGCGCACCTGCTCGGAGATCTTGTCGACCGCCAGATCGAGAGCGGCGAACTTGTCGGTGTCGGTCGCTTCCGCCCGGACGACGGGACCCTTTCCATCGAGGGTGAGCTCGACGGTATCGTCCTCCATCCGGCCGTTGCGATAGGAGCGATGCGTCACCTTGACTTCGAGCGTGTTCGCGCGGGGCGCGAGGTGCTCGATCCGGCTGACCTTCTCTTCGACCACCGAGCGGAATCGATCGGTGATACCGACTCCCACGCCGACGATGCTGGTGTCCATCCGTGACCTCCTTGTTCCGGGTTCCGCCCGGTCTAAGGGCGGAACAGCCGTCGCCTTCAGTCCCTCCCACGGTAGTCGGATGGACACCGACCTGTCACGTGTCAATCACCTCGGATTCACGTGAGGATCCGCTGCGTCGCGGCGTGTGCGCGAGCGCGACCGCGACGATGTCGCGCGCTCCGGCCGCACGCAGGGCCGACACCGCGTCCCCGAGAGTGGCGCCGGTGGTGAGGACGTCGTCGACCACGACGACCGGCCCGGCAGGAGGGGTGCGCGCGACGAACAGCCCGGCCACGTTGGCCTGCCGTGCCGAACGGGTGAGACCGCGCTGATCGGCGGAGCGGCGGCGCATCCGCAGCAGCGGCACGGCCCGCGCTCCGGCGCTGCGCACGAGGAGGTCGACGGGGCGGTATCCCCGGCGCCGGTCGGCCGCGCGGGACGCGGGGACGGTCGTCACGGTCGCGTCCGCCGGAGCCGCCGCCAGAGCCGCCGCGAGAGCGGGACCGAGGGCGCGGGCGAGGCCCGTGCGCCCGTCGGACTTCATCGCGCGGATGACGCGCGCGGCGACGCCGTCGAACTCCAGCGCGCTGAAGACCTCCACATCGGCGCGGAGACGACGCCTCACGACGCGCGGGACGAGGGCGGCGAGGCATCCCTCGCAGATGTCGACGTCGAGCGCGCCGCACCCCGCGCACGCCACCGGGAACCAGAACGCGAGCGCGTCGCCGACGGCGCCGCGGATCGCACGCCGCCACACCGTCGGAGAAGAGGAAGCCATGACGGAAGCGTGGAGCAGCGCGGCATCCGCCCGCCGACCCGGTGTCGCGGTCCGTGGACCAGGCCGCCGTCGCGCCACCCCGGGGAGGAGGGGTCAGGACGTGGTGCCCTGCTGCACCGCCAGCACGCGGATGTCGGTGGCCACGAGGGTCCACGAGCTGCCGCGGCGGCTGAACAGGCGGCCGGAGTCGTCGAGGATGCGCACGCTCGCGCTGCCCCCGGAGATCGCCTTCGCGCTCTCGGGGACGGATCCCACGGTGCCCCGACCGCCGACGCTGAGCTCATCGAGTCGTGCCGCCCCGTCGACGGAGGTCAGCACCCCGACGACCGTGTCGTCGAGCCAGGCGAGATCGAACGCACCCGGTTCCGAGAACGACAGGACGTGCGGGGGGCCGAGGCTGACCGCGTTGCCCTCGCGCACGATGCCCGCGAGCCACACCTCTCGGACCCCCGCGACGGTCACGACCGCCGCGACACGTGTGCCGTCGCGCGAGATCTGGAACGACACCACCTCGGAGGCATCCGGCCACGCGTTGCCGATCTCGCGCGGAACCCCTTGCGGCGTGTACGCGCGCAACTGCGACGGCGACGAGCGCGGAACGCTCCAGATCTCCCCCACGGCATCGATCGACGGCGGCAGCAGACCCGCGCGGTCGTCGAGGAGGAAGGTGCCTCCGTCGGCGAGCGCGCTGGCGACCGCCCCCTGCTGCGTCAGGACCGCGGCGAGACTGCGGTCGGCTTCGAGCTCGACACTCGTCGGCGCCAGCGACTCCACCGCATCCGAGAGCGTGGGGATCGTGTCGACGGTCTCACCGTTGAGCACCCCGAAGGTCCCGTCCGCGGTGAGCACGGCCGGCGACGGATCGACCCGGGTGACCTTCACCGGCAGCTCGCTCGCGGCGATGGGAGTCCCGTCGACCGTCATCTGCACCTCGCTGATCCCGGCCGTGACGAGGCTGCGGGTCAACTGCGTCTGCATGCGGTCGAGGGTGGTGCGATCCAGACTCAGTGCCGCCTGGGGCAGTTGCACCTGCGCGACGCCGCTCGCGGACAGGGTCACCGAACGCCCCACCAGCGAGAGCTCGTCGGGGAACGCGCTCTTCACGGCGCCCGCGAGCCACGCGCTGGGCTGCCCGTCGACGAGGGCGGTCGTGACGCGACTGGCCACGAGCGGGCGCGGGAACCATCGGACGTCGGGGACGATGTAGCTCCACGTGGGATCGAAGTACGCCACGGATGCCGCCTGGTAGACGGTCGGGAAGACCTCCTCGTACAGCACGACGCCGTCGGGCGCGGATGTGATCCGCCACTGGTCGTCGACGCGCGCCAGGGTGAACGAGAGGGTCTCGGTGGCGCCGCTCACCGCCGGGGAGTAGGCGCCGTCGGCATCCACCCCGGCGATCGTCGAGAGCTGCACGCCCACGCTCGTCCCATCGGGGACGGCCGTCGCGCGCCGGTCGGCGAGACGGTCGATCGTCACGCGGGCGCGCGGGTCCCACTGGGTGCCGGGGGCGAGGAAGAGCTTCGCCGTGGCCCAGTCGTCGGCGGGGCCCGATCCCGCGCGCAGGAAGCCCTCCACGATCTCGGAGGGCGATGCGTCTTCCAGCGGACCGTCCGGCACGAAGGCGAACTGCTGGGTCTGGTCGACCTCCGGTCCCCGGCCCGGGTTGACGTACCCGGTCGTCGGCAGCCCGGTGCAGGCGGAGAGGACCAGGACGAGAAGCAGACTCAGGCCCGCGAATGCGCGTTTCACGACGGCGTCCTCCCCGTCCGTCCGAGCGAGATCGGCTGGGTCAGCCCCAGCGCTTCGAGTGCGCCGCCCTGCTCGTCGTCCGGGACGAGCGGCAGCGGCGATCCGCCGAGCGGACGCCCGTCGCGCGGGAGGGTGAGCAGGAAGTTCGAGCCGTGGCCCAGCTCGGACCACACCGACAGCGTGCCGCCGTGCAGCCGCGCGTCGCCCAGCGCGATGGAGAGCCCGAGCCCCGTGCCGCCGATCGTCCGCACGCGCGAAGGGTCCGCGCGCCAGAAGCGGTCGAACACGCGCTCCACGTCGTCGGCCCGCATCCCGAGACCGAAATCGCGGACGCTGAGGGCCACGGCATCCCGGTCGCTGTCGACGGAGACGACGATCGGCCGCCCCTCCCCGTGCTCGATCGCGTTGCCGAGGAGATTGCGCACGATCCGGCGCACGCGCCGCCCGTCCATGTCGATGGGGGTGTATCCGCCGGGCGCGACGAGACGCACGTCGCTGCCGTGCTGGTGGGCGAGCTGCTCCATCGACGCGATGACGTCCTCGGCCAGGTGCGCCATGCTCGTGGGCTCGAGCTCGAGCTGCACCGAGCCGGCGTCGTACCGGCTGATCTCGAGGAGGTCGGTGAGGAGCACTTCGAACCGCTGCACCTGGGCGTGCAGCAGCTCGGCGGCACGCGCCGTGGTCGGCTCGAACTCCGCCCGCTGGTCGTTGATCATGTCGGCGGCGAGGCGGATCGTCGTCAGGGGCGTCCGCAGCTCGTGCGAGACATCGGAGACGAACCTCTGCTGCACGAGCGAGAGGTCGGCCAACTCCTTGATCTGGGACTCGATGCTGTCAGCCATCGCATTGAACGAGCGGTTCAGCGTGGCCAGCTCGTCCTCTCCGCGGACGGGCAGCCGCACCCCCAGGTCGCCCGCCGCCAGTTTGGCGCTGGTCTCGGCGGCATCCGCGATCGGGGTCGTCACCGATCGGAGCACCACCCAGGCGATGGCGCCGATCAGCACGACGAGCACCAGACCGACCACCCACAGCAGCACCTGCACGAACGCGAGCGTCTGGGCGGCACTGGTGAGGTCGTACCCCATGTAGAGCTCGTAGTAGTCGACGCCGTCCTGCGCGGGGAAACGCAGCTGATGACCGACCAGGATGCCGGGGACGTCGCGCCCCGCGTCGGACGGCAACGCCACCGACTGCCACCACTGCAGATCGGGATTGGACTGGACCTGCGTCCGCAGGGCGTCGGTGACGATGGCGGAGTCGAACGCCGGGGAGATGAACGGCTGCGGCGCCAGCGGGGAGGGCGGCCCGATGCGGTAGAGCGCGATGAGGTCGCTCGAGGACTGCTGCGACAGGCGCGTGGCGATGCCGTTCATCAGCGTCTGCGCCGCGGCCGGGTCGGTGGAGTCCACCGCGGCATCCAGGGTCGCCTGCGCCGCGGCGGTCGCACGCTGCGCTTCGAGGAGCACCTGGTCCTTGCGGGCGGTGAACAGTTCGTTCTGGATGACGAGCGCCATCGCCACGCAGGTGACGAGGATCGTCGCGGCCGTCAGCGCGACGGCGATCACGATCGTGCGGAACCGCAGGGAGCGACGCCAGAGCGTCGCCAGACGGTCGCGGAGGCCGCGCCAGTCGATCGGCCGCCTCACCCGGGTGATCGGGAGCGTGCGCACCGCGCCCGTCATGAGGGCCTCAAGCCACCGCGCCGGCGCGATAGCCCACCCCGCGCACGGTGGTCACGATGCGCGGGTTGTCGGGATCGGCCTCGATCTTGGCGCGCAGGCGCTGGACGTGGACGTTGACCAGACGCGTGTCGGCTTTGTAGTGGTACCCCCACACCTGCTCGAGGAGCATCTCGCGGGAGAAGACCTGCTGCGGCTTCTCGGCGAGGGCCACGAGGAGCTCGAACTCGAGCGGGGTCAGCGCGATGGGGCTGTCGCCGCGGCGGACCTCGTGTGCGGCGACGTCGACGACGAGGTCGCCGATCCGCAGCATCTCGTCGGCCGGGGCCTGCGCCGGACGCAGCCGCGTGCGGATGCGGGCGACGAGCTCTTTCGGGTTGAACGGCTTGACGATGTAGTCGTCGGCGCCGGACTCGAGCCCCTTCACGACATCGGCGGTGTCGGTGCGGGCGGTCAGCATGATGATCGGGATGCCGGACTCCGCGCGGACGCGGGTGCAGATCTCGATCCCGTCGACACCGGGCAGCATGAGGTCCAGAAGGATCAGGTCGGGGCGCTCGGTGCGCCACGCGTCGACCGCCTGCGCGCCGTCGGCGCAGAACACGGTCTCGAATCCCTCGGTGCGCAGCACGATGCCGATCATCTCGGCGAGCGCGGTGTCGTCGTCGACAACCAGGATCCGTGAAGTCATCGGGTGTACGTCTTCCGTCTCGGCCCCGTTCGGGAACGGGTAACGCGCCGCGGGTGGGGCGCATCACCCCGAGCGTAGTCGACGTGCCCGCGATGAGGCCGAGCCTGTCCGGGGTGTGTGACACGATGAGGACACAGCCGACCGCCGAGGAGGCGTCATCGTGACCGCGTACCCCGCCTGGACGCCGGCCTCGCGCGCCGGGATCGTGCCGCTGCATCCCTACGGATTCGGCACCATCCTCGGGCGCTCCTTCGTGGCGCTGCGCCACAACCCCCGCGTCCTGCTGGGTTTCGCCCTCATCGTGCAGACCGTCGCCTACGTCGTCGTGACGGCGGCCATCGCGGCCGTGGCGATCGCGAGCTTCTCGCGCCTGGACACCCTCGTGGAGGGCAGCGACGCGTTCGACGCCGTCCTGACCGGGTCCATCGCCCTGACCGGCGTCGCCGCCCTGGTGCTCGGGGCCCTGGCCGGGGCGCTCGGCATCCTCGTGCAGGCGGTCGTCGTGACCGAGGTCGCCTCGGCGGTCGTCGCCGAGAAGCCGACGCTGCGCGAGGCCTGGAGGCGGGTGCGCCCCGTCTTCCTCCGGCTGATCGGGTACGCGCTGCTCACTCTTCTGGCCTCGGTCACCGTCCTCGCGGTGCTGGGCGGGATCGCGGTCCTCGTGGGTCTGGCGGTCCTCCCGCTCGGCATCGTGCTGGGCGTGCTGTTCGCCCTCGGCCTCATCCCCCTCTACGCCTGGCTCTCGACCAAGCTCTTCCTCGTCCCCTCCGCGATGATCCTCGAGGGGGTCGGCATCCGACGCGCCATCGCGCGGTCGTGGGTGCTCACGCGGCGGCGGTTCTGGTCGACGTTCGGCGTGATCGTGATCATCTCGCTCGCGTTCGGCTTCGTCGCCCAGGTCATCTCGATCCCCCTGAGCCTGCTCTCGAGCGGGATCTCCGCGATCGTCGCGCCGACCGGAGCCGAGAACCCGAGCGCGCTCGTGGCCTTCGTGGTGATCCAGTTCGTCGGGCAGATCGGCATCCTGCTGGTCCAGTGCATCGCCGTGGTGGTGCAATCGACCTCGGCCGTGCTGGTGTACGTCGACGCGCGCATGCGCGTGGAGGGCCTCGACCACGATCTCTCCACCTACGTCGAGGCGCGCGACGCGGGAGCGACGGAGCAGGCCGACCCGTACCGTGCCGGCATCGGCCGCAGGTTCGCGCCCGCCCCGGCGTGGGGGGCGCCGCCGGCGGCGGCCTGGCCCGCACAGCCCGCGGCCGGCGGCCCGGGCGCGGCGTGGCCCGTACCGACCGCGGCGCCGGCTCCGTCCCCCGCGGCGTATCCCGCACCCACCGCGGCACCGGCGCCGCAGCCGGCACCGACCCCGCAGCCCGCGCCGGCGACCCCACCGTCCGACCCGACCGCCTGGGCCGCCCCCGGCGCCCCGCCCGCGGGTTCGTGATCACGGCCCTCCGGGCGCTGGTCGGCGCCGTTCCGCTGCTCCCCGACGCCGACGAGGCGCGGGAGTGGGCCGAGCGCGAGCTCGCCGACCCGATCTACCGCGCGGCCGAGCCGACACCGTTCGACCGGGCGGCACGGGCCGTCCTCGACTTCCTGCAGCGACTGTTCACCGCACCGGTGTCGGGCGATTGGGGCCCGTGGGCCTTCGTCGTGCTGGCCGTCCTCGCCGTCGCCGCCATCGTCGTCGGACTGCTGATCTGGGGCCGCCCCCGTCGCACCGCCCGCGCCCACCCGGCCGCCCGTGCCCTCTTCGACGACGACGACGGGCGCTCGGCCGACGAGCTCCGCGCCGACGCGGCCGCAGCGGCCGACCGCGGCGACTGGGACGCCGCGATCGTCCTCCGCTTCCGCTCGTTCGCGCGCGGACTGTCCGAGCGCGGCATCGTCGACCCGCCGCCGGGAGCCACCGCCCGCGCCTTCGCCCGAACCGCCGGGGCGACGCTCCCCTCTCTCGAGGGCCCCGCACTCGCGGCGGCCTCCGTGTTCGATGACGTGCGCTATCTCGGACGCCCCGGCACGGCCGACGCCTACGCCCTCGTCCGCCGCCTCGACGAGACCGCGGTGCGCGCCCGTGTCGGACTCCCGGATGCCGGGGCGGTCGCGCCGTGACGTCGCTCGCCGCGCCGACGACCCGCCGCCGCCGGACCGCGGTCGGCTGGATCGCTTTCGTCGCCGGCCTCGCCGTGGTCGGGCTGTTCGGCACGACGCTGGTGTCCGGCGAGTGGACGCCGCGCGATGCGCTCGACCCCGATTCCCCCGCCCCGGACGGCACCCGCGCGGTCGTCCGCGTCCTCGAGCAGCAGGGGGTGCGGGTCGTCGTCGCACGCGACCTCGCCGCCACCGAACGCGCCCTGGACACCGCGCCGAGCACGCTCGTCCTGCGCGACGCGCCGATGCTCACCGACGCGACGCTCCGGCGTCTCACGGCGAAGGCGAGCGATGTCGTGCTCGTCGAGCCGCGCTCCCGGACGCTCGAGGTCCTGCTGAACGGATCCACGCTGGGCGACGTCGTGGACGACCGCTCCGTCGACCCGATGTGCGATCTTCCCGCACCCCGTGCGGCCGGCCCCGCCCATGTGGGCGAGCTGTACGCACCCGGTGACGGCGTGACCGGGTGCTACCCGGCGGAGGGCGGATTCGGCGTCCTCGTCCACGAGGACGGTGGCCGGTCGATCACGGCGGTCGACGGGCTGTCCGTCCTCACGAACCGCGCCCTTCCGCTCGACGGCGACGCCGCCCTCGCCCTCGGGCTGCTCGGGCGCAACGCGACCCTCGTCTGGTATGTGCCGTCCCTCGCCGACGCCGACACCGGCAGCGCCGTCCCCACGATCGGCGACCTCACCCCGGGGTGGGTGACGCCGGCGATGGCGCTGCTGCTGATCGCCGGACTCACGGCCGCGGTGTGGCGCGGGCGCCGATTCGGCCCGCTCGTGACCGAACGCCTGCCCGTCACGGTGCGCGCGAACGAGACCACCGAGGGACGGGCCCGGCTCTACGCCGCCTCCGGCGACGCCGCGCACGCACTCGACGAGTTGCGCCGTGCCGCCCGCCGCCGACTGGTGCGACTGCTCGGTCTGCCGGCGCGCACGCCGGCGGAGCAGATCGCCGACGCGGTGGCGGAACGGCTCGGAACCGACCGGGCGGTCGTGCACGGCATCCTGATCGACGACCTCCCCCGCACCGACCGCGAGCTCGTCGCGGCCAGCGATCGACTGCGCGATCTCGAGACGAGCGTCCGCGCGACCCTTCGAACGGAAAGGACCTCCCGATGACCGACAGTCCTCTCGGCTCCCCCGACCACCCCACCGCGGCCCCGACACCGGCGCCCGCTCGAGCGGACGCCGACGACGCCGCGCTGCGTCAGGCGATGCACCGCGTCCGCACCGAGGTGGGCAAGGCCGTCGTCGGCCAGGACGGCACCATCACGGGGCTGCTCATCGCCCTCCTCGCGCGCGGCCACGTGCTGCTCGAGGGCGTGCCGGGCGTCGCCAAGACGCTGCTGGTGCGGTCGTTCAGCCGGGCGCTCGGGCTCGACACGCGACGGGTGCAGTTCACCCCCGACCTCATGCCGGGCGACGTCACGGGTTCTCTCGTCTACGACGCACGCTCGGGCGAGTTCGAGTTCCGCGCCGGCCCGGTGTTCACGCACGTGCTCCTCGCCGACGAGATCAACCGCACACCCCCGAAGACGCAGGCCGCGCTCCTGGAAGCCATGGAGGAGCGCCAGGTCTCGTCCGACGGCGTCAGCCGACCGCTGCCGGATCCGTTCCTCGTCGCGGCCACGCAGAACCCCGTCGAACACGAGGGCACCTACACGCTGCCCGAGGCCCAGCTCGACCGCTTCCTCCTCAAGCTGGTGGTCGATCTCCCCGACCGTGACGCCGAGGTCGACGTCCTGCGCCGCCACGCGGGCGGGTTCGACCCGCGGCGCCTCGCCGACGCCGGGGTGGATGCCGTCGTCACGGCGCCCGAGATCCTCGCGGCGCAGCGCGCGGCGGCATCCGTCGCCGTCGCCGACGACGTGCTCGGCTACGTCGTCGACCTCGCCCGGGCGACCCGGCAGAGCCCGTCCGTGCTGCTGGGCGTGAGCCCGCGCGCGTCCACCGGTCTGCTCGCGGCGGCGAAGGCGTGGGCGTGGCTCGGCGGCTACCCCGCCATCACCCCCGACCACGTGCAGACGATGCTCGTGCCCGTCTGGCGGCACCGCATCCGGCTGCGACCCGAAGCCGAGATCGAAGGGGTCTCGGTGGATGCCGTCCTCACCTCGGTCCTGCAGCAGACCCGCGTTCCGCTCTGATGCACGTCACCGGCCGCCTGGCCCTGCTCGTCGCGCTCGGCGTCGTCCCCCTGGTCCTGCTCTCCTCCGCCGGGGCCGAGCCGTGGGCCGTGGTGGGCGGCTGGCTCGGGCTGTGCGCGGGGCTGGCCGCCGTCGACATGCTGCTCGCCGCGAGTCCCCGGACGGTCGAGATCAGCCGGCGGCTGCCCGAACGCGCCCTGCGCGACGAGCCGGTCGCGGGGGAACTGCGGGTGCGCAACCTCGGCCGTCGCCTGCTCCGCGCCCAGGTGCGCGACGCGTGGCAGCCCACCGCGGGCGTCCCCCCGGAGCGGCTGCGCTTCGTCGTGCCGCCGGGGGAACGACGCGGCGCTCCCCTGCCGCTCCTGCCGCGCCGGCGCGGCGAGCTTCGCAGCGAGTTCGTGGTCGTGCGCTCGGACGGGCCGCTGCGCCTCGCCGGGCGGCAGGCGACGATCCCGTCCGCGGCCGGACTCCGCGTGCTCCCCCCGTTCACGTCGCGACGCCACCTGCCGTCGCGCCTCGCGCGTCTGCGCGAACTCGACGGCAACACGACCCTGCAGGTGCGCGGTCCCGGCACCGAGTTCGACAGCCTGCGCGAATACGTGCGCGGCGACGATGTGCGTTCGATCGATTGGCGCGCCACGGCCCGCGCGGGAACGACGATGCTGCGCACCTGGCGCCCCGAACGCGATCGACACGTCGTCATCGTCGTCGACACCGGCCGGACCGCCGCGGCGCGGGTGGGCGACGGCACCCGGCTCGATGCCGCGATGGAGTCGGCCCTGCTCCTCTCCGCCCTGGCGGCACGGGCGGGCGACCACGTGCACCTGCTGATGTTCGATCGGGTGACCCGGGCGCGCGTCACGCGCGTCGACGGCGCGGGGCTGCTTCCCGCGCTCGTCGACGCGATGGCCTCCGTCGAACCGCAGCTCATCGACACCGACTGGGATGCCGCCTTCACCCAGGTGCGCGGGTTCACGCAGCGCCCGGCCCTCGTCGTGCTGTTGACGGCCGCGGACGATCCGGAGGCCGCGCGCGCGTTCCTCGCGTCGCTGCCCGCCGTGGCGGCACGTTCGCGTCTGCTCGTCGCGACGGCCACGGACGGCCCCGGCGACGCCCCCGAGCTCGACGACGCCGCCGCCGTCTACGCCGCGGCCGCCGTCGAGCGCGCCCGATCAGACGCCGATCGCGTGCGGGAGGCCGTCGAACGGGCCGGCGGCGATGCGATCTCGGCGTCGGCCGACGACCTGCCGCCGCTGGTCGCCGACCGCTATCTCGTGCTCAAGGCGGCCGGGCGCCTCTGAGCACCCGGTGGCACGGCCCCCCTCTCACACTCCCCATGCAGCCGGTCGCATACGTCGCGGCTTATCCTGGGGGGTACCCTTCCAGCCGCCGGCGTGTCCCTCCGCGCGCGGCTCGGCCGTCTACGCACAGGATGCGGGAGCTCTCTTGCCAGGAAACGCCACCACTCGCTTCGACGATGTGGCCCTCGTCTCGGTGGCCAGCGTGCTGCCCAGCCGCGTGACCACCTCCGACGACATCGAAGAGAGGCTGGCGCCCGCTCTGTCGCGGCTGAAGCTGAAGCCGGGACTCCTGCGCCGCGTGGCCGGAGTGGTGGAGCGCCGCAACTGGGCCGAGGGCGAGTCGTCCGACGAGGCGACGATCGCCGCCGGCAAGCAGGCGCTCGCCGAGGCGGGCGTCGACCCGAGCGAGGTCGGACTCATCATCAACACCTCGGTGACGCGCAAGCACCTCGAGCCCTCGGTCGCGGTGCGCCTGCACCACGGCCTCGGGCTGCCGAGCTCGGCGATCAACTTCGACGTGGCCAACGCCTGCCTCGGCTTCATCAACGGCATGAGTCTCGCGGCGGGCATGATCCAGTCGGGTCAGGTGAAGTACGCCCTCATCGTCAACGGCGAGGACGCCGACGAGATCCAGGTCAACACGATCAACCGGCTCGTGCGCGAAGACCTCGACCGCGACGCGTTCATGCAGGAGTTCGCGTCGCTGACGCTCGGCTCCGGCGCCGCGGCCGCGGTGCTCGGCCGCGCGAGCGACCACCCCGAGGGCCACCGGATCGTCGGGGGCGTCACGCGCGCCGCCACCCAGTTCTACGACCTCTGCGTCGGCAGCGTCGACGGCATGTTCACCGACGCGAAGGCGCTGCTCAAGGGCGGCCTCGACCTCGTGGTCTCGGCGTGGAAGGAAGCCCGGGAAGAGTTCTCGTGGACGGGCATGGACCGCTACATCACCCACCAGGTCTCGTCGGTGCACACCTCCGCGATCGTCCGCGCCGCGAAGCTCGACCGCGGCCGGGTCCCGGTCACCTACCCCCACCTGGGGAACGTGGGACCCGCCTCCATCCCGATCACCCTGGCCGACGAGCAGAAGACCCTGCGCCGCGGCGACCGCGTCCTGCTGATGGGAGTGGGCTCCGGGCTGAACACCGGGATGCTGGAGCTGGCCTGGTGACGATCACGGACCTGTCCGCGACCCTTCCCCCGGCGGGTCTTCCCGGTCTCGACCCCGCCCTCTCCCGCCTCGTCGAGGTCGACGGCGCCGACGCGGATGCCGGTCGCCGCCGCACATGGCACGTCCTGGACACCGGTCCCGCGCTCACCGCTCGCGGCGTCACCCCCGTCGGCACGATCGTCGCCGTCCACGGCAACCCGACCTGGTCGTACCTGTGGCGCGCGCTCGTGAACGCGTCGCTCGCCCGCGCCGTGGCGGGCGCTCCCGCGTGGCGCGTCGTCGCGGTCGACCAGCTCGAGATGGGCTTCTCCGAGCGCACCGACCTGCGCCGGACGCTGGCGCAGCGCATCACCGATCTCGGCGGCCTCGTCGACGCCCTCGGCATCCCTGATCCGATCGTGACCATCGGGCACGACTGGGGCGGGCCGGTCTCGCTCGGATGGGCCGTGCAGAACCGCGAGCGGCTCGCCGCCGTCATCGCGTTGAACACCGCGGTGCATCACGCCGAGGACGCGCCGCTGCCGTTCCCCCTGCGCGTGGCGACCGCGCGCGGCGTGCTCGCCGCGGGCACGACCGGGACGACCGCGTTCCTCGACACGACCCTGGCCCTCGCCGACCTCGACCCGGCGGTACGCGCGGCGTTCCGCACGCCGTACGCCACGGCCGCGCGCCGCCGCGGGATCGGCGGGTTCGTCGCCGACATCCCCGCCACCGCCGCGGACGAGAGCACCCCGGCGCTGCGCGCGCTCTCCGCGGGCCTCCGCGAGCTCGAGGTCCCGGCCCTGCTGCTGCGCGGCCCGAAGGACCCCGTGTTCCTCGAGGCGCATCTCGACGACCTCGTCGACCGACTGCCGCACGCCGACGTCCACCGCTACGAGGGCGCCGGTCACCTGATGGCCGAGGAGCGTCCGTACGCCGAGGCGGTGCTCGACTGGCTCGCCGCGCAGAGCGCTCCGGATGCCGGCACGCCCGCGCCCGCGGACGACACCCCCGCCCCCGCTCCCCTGTGGGCGGCCCTCGACGCGCGCCGCGCGGACGACGACGTCGCGGTCATCGACATGGCCACGGGTTCCGCCGGGACCCCGCTGCGGGTGAGCTGGCGGCAGCTCGCCGAACGGGTCGACGAGCTCGCCGCGGGCCTGGACGCCCTCGGCATCCGCGCGGGCGACCGCGTCTCCCTCCTCGTCCCCCCGGGTCCCACGCTCACCGCGGTGCTGTACGCGTGCCTGCGCATCGGCGCCGTGGTCGTCGTGGCCGACCGGGGGCTCGGCATCCGGGGTCTCTCCCGCGCCGTCCGCGGGACCGTGCCCGACGTCGTCATCGGCGAGGTCGCCGGGCTCGCCGCCGCGCGCGCTCTCGGCTGGCCGGGCCGTCGGGTGTCGACCGCGGCTCTCCCCGCCGCCGCGATGCGCGCCCTCGGGGTCGACGCGAGCCTCGCCGACATCGCCCGGGCGGGGCGCGGCCGGACGCTGCCCGTCCCTCCGGACGCGGACGCGGACGCCGCGGTCCTCTTCACCTCCGGCTCGACGGGACCGGCGAAGGGCGTCGTCTACACGCACCGCCAGCTCTCGTCGCTGCGGGACGCCCTCGCCGAGCACTTCGACGTCGGTCCGGACACGGGGCTCGTCACGGGTTTCGCGCCCTTCGCTCTGCTGGGTCCCGCGCTCGGCACGCGCTCGGCCACCCCCGACATGGATGTGTCCGCACCGCGCACGCTCACGGCGTCCGCCGTGGCCGCGGCGGTGCGCGCGTCGGATGCGGGGATCGTCTTCCTCTCGCCCGCCGCCGTCCGCAATGTCGTCGCGACCGCCGGCGAGCTGGCGTCCGACGATCGCGCGGCGCTCGACCGCGTCCGCACTTTCCTCTCGACCGGAGCGCCGGTGGGCACCGCCCTGCTGCAGCGAGCGCAGCAGCTCATGCCGAACGCGACGGCGCACACGCCATACGGCATGACCGAGTGCCTCCTCGTCGCGGACGTCACACTGCCCGAGATCGAGAAGGCCGACGCCTCCGGCGATCGCGGCGTCTGTGTGGGGGCGCCCATCGGCCGCGGACGGGTGCGCATCGCGCCGCTCGACGCGGACGGCCGCGCCACCGGCATCCCCACGACCGACGCCGGAGTCACGGGCGAGGTCGTGATCAGCGCGCCGCACCTCAAGCGCGGCTACTTCCGACTTCACCTCACCGACCGCGAGGCGACGCGCGACCTGGGCGATCTCCGCGGCCGCTGGCACCGCACCGGCGACGTGGGGCATCTCGACGCCGACGGACGCCTGTGGATCGAGGGGCGGCTCCCCCACGTCATCACGACAGCCGAAGGTCCGGTCACGCCGGTCGGCATCGAGCAGGACGTCGAGGCGGTTCCCGGCGTGGTGCGCGCGGCGGCCGTCGGCGTGGGACCGGTCGGGCGGCAGGTCATCGCGGTGGTGGTCGAACGCGATCCGGGAGTACGGCGCGCGGGCGTGGCATCCGCGGGTCTGACCGAGGTCGTGCGCGCGGCGACGGCTTCGCCGATCGCGGCCGTGCTCGTGGTGCCGGCGCTCCCGACCGACATCCGACACAACTCCAAGATCGACCGCTCGCGCCTCGCGGCCTGGGCCGGGCGGGTGCTCGCGGGCGAGCGGCCGACGGCGCCGTGAAGGTCCTCGCCACCGGGGCGTCCGGCTTCCTCGGGCGCGCGGTCGTCCGGGCGCTGCAAGACGCCGGCCACGACGTCAGAACGCTGCAGCGGCGACCGTCCGGCGTGCCCGGTGCGGACGACCGCCTCGGATCGGTGACCGACCCGGATGCCACGGCTGCCGCCGTCGAGGGCGTCGACGCGATCGTGCATCTGGCGGCGAAGGTGTCGCTCGCGGGCGACCCGGGCGAGTTCCGCGCCGTCAACGTCGAGGGCACCCGGACGCTGCTCGATGCCGCCGCCGCGGCGGGGGTCACGCGGACCGTGCACGTGTCGTCTCCGTCGGTCGCGCACGCCGGGCATGCCCTGGCCGGGGTCGGGGCCGAGCCCGCCGATCCCGTCGGCGCCCGCGGCGAGTACGCCCGCACCAAGGCGGAGGCCGAGCTCCTCGCCCTCTCCCGCGCCGGGGAGTCGGCATCCCTCGTCGCGATCCGCCCGCATCTCGTGTGGGGCCCCGGCGACACGCAGCTCATCGCCCGCGTGGTGGACCGCGCGCGCCGAGGGCGGTTGCCGCTGCTCAACGGCGGCACGGCGCTGATCGACTCGACGTACGTCGACAACGCGGCATCCGGGATCGTGGCCGCGCTGGAGCGCGTCGACGACGTCAGCGGCCGCGCCTATGTGCTCACGAACGGCGAACCGCGCCCCGTGGGCGACCTGCTCGCCGGGATCTGCCGCGCGTCGGGCGTACGACCGCCGCGGTTCAGCGTCCCCGCCGGCGTGGCGCGCGCTGCCGGAGGACTCGTCGAGCGGGTCTGGGCCGTCCGTCCGGGCGCCGACGAACCGCCCATGACCCGCTTCCTCGCCGAGCAGCTCTCCACCGCGCACTGGTTCGATCAGACCGAGATCCGCCGCGACCTGCGTTGGACGCCCGCCGTCTCGCTCGACGAGGGCCTCCGCCGCCTCTCCCGCGCCTGAGCCCGGCACCCCGGCTCCCCGGCGCCGGCCCTGCGGCGCGCCGCACCGCCCCTGCTGCGCGCCGCACCGCCCCTGCTGCGCGCCGCAGCGCGCAGCAGGGGCGGCATCGCGCACACGCGGCGCCGAACACGGCAGAAGGCCCGCCCCGCGGGGGGACGGGCCTTCGGGATGCCAGGGCTCAGACCAGATCGAACCGGTCCAGCTCGGTCACCTTGCGCCATGCGGCGACGAAGTCGTGCACGAACTTCTCCTTCGCGTCGTCCGAGGCGTAGACCTCGGCGAGCGCGCGGAGCTCCGAGTTCGAGCCGAACACCAGGTCGACACGGGTACCGATGCCGACCTTCTCGCCCGATCCGTCCTTGGTGCCCTCGAACGCGTGCTTGCCGGCGTCCAGCGGCTTCCACGTCGTGCCGAGGTCGAGGAGGTTCACGAACACGTCGTTGGTGAGCGCGCCCGGAGTCGCGGTGAACACGCCCCAGTCCGAGCCGTCCCAGTTCGCGCCGATCGCGCGGAGACCGCCGACGAGCACCGTCGTCTCGGGCGCCGTGAGCGTGAGCAGGTTGGCCTTGTCGAGCAGCAGGTACTCGGCGGGCAGCCGCGACTCGCGCGAGGCGTAGTTGCGGAAGCCGTCGGCCGCCGGCTCGAGCCACCGGAACGAGTCGACGTCGGTCTGCTCCTGCGTCGCGTCGGTGCGGCCCGGGGTGAAGGGCACCTCGACCTCGACACCGCCCGCGCGGGCGGCCTGCTCGACACCGGCGTTGCCGGCCAGCACGATGAGGTCGGCGATCGAGACCTTCTTGCCGTCCGCCGCCTGCGCGTCGAACTCGGCCTTGATGTTCTCGAGGACCGAGAGCACGGATGCCAGCTGCTCGGGGTTGTTGACCGTCCAGCTCTTCTGCGGCTCGAGGCGGATCCGCGCGCCGTTGACACCGCCGCGCTTGTCGCTGCCGCGGAAGGTCGACGCCGCGGCCCACGTCGTGGTCACGAGCTGCTGCACCGAGAGTCCGCTGTCGAGGATCTGCTGCTTCAGCGCCGCGGCGTCGGCCGCGTCGATGAGCGGGTGGTCGACGGCGGGCACGGGGTCCTGCCAGTCGAGCACCTCGGCGGGCACCTCGGGGCCCAGGTACCGGGCACGCGGGCCCATGTCGCGGTGGGTCAGCTTGAACCACGCGCGGGCGAAGGCATCCTGGAAGGCCGCGGGGTCTTCGGCGAAGCGGCGCGAGATCTTCTCGTACGCCGGGTCGACGCGGAGGGCGAGGTCGCTCGTCAGCATGCGCGGCTCGCGGCGCCCCTCGGAGTGGGCGAGCGGAACCATGTCGGCGCCGGCGCCGTTCTTCGGACGCCACTGGTGGGCGCCGGCCGGGCTCTGGAACAGCTCCCACTCGTAGGCGAACAGGATGTGGAAGAACTCGTTGTCCCAGCGGGTGGGGTGGTAGGTCCACGTCACCTCGAGGCCGCTCGAGATCGTGTCGTCGCCCTTGCCGGAGCCGAAGTCGCTCTTCCAGCCGAAGCCCTGGTCCTCGATGTCGCCGGCCTCGGGGTTGGGACCCACGTGGCTGTCGGACGCGGCCCCGTGGGTCTTGCCGAAGGTGTGTCCACCGGCGATCAGCGCGACCGTCTCCTCGTCGTTCATGGCCATGCGGCCGAACGTCTCGCGGATGTCGTGCGCCGACAGCTGCGGGTCGGGGTTGCCGTTCGGGCCCTCGGGGTTGACGTAGATGAGGCCCATCTGCACGGCCGCGAGCGGCTTCTCGAGATCGCGCGTGCCGGTGTAGCGCTCGTCGCCGAGCCAGGTGGTCTCGGGGCCCCAGTACACGTCGTCGTCGGGCTCCCACACGTCGGCGCGCCCACCGGCGAAGCCGAACGTCGGGAAGCCCATGTCCTCCAGCGCGACGTTGCCGGCGAGGATCATGAGGTCGGCCCACGAGATCGCCTGGCCGTACTTCTTCTTGATGGGCCACAGCAGACGTCGGGCCTTGTCGAGGTTGACGTTGTCGGGCCAGCTGTTCAGCGGCGCGAACCGCTGCATGCCGGCGCCCGCACCGCCGCGGCCGTCGGTCACGCGGTACGTGCCCGCGCTGTGCCACGCCATGCGGATGATGAGGGGGCCGTAGTGGCCGAAGTCCGCGGGCCACCAGTCCTGCGAGGTGGTGAGCGCCTCCTGGATGTCCTTCTTCACGGCATCCAGGTCGAGGGTCTCGAACGCGGCGCGGTAGTCGAAGTCGCCGCCCAGCGGGTCGCGCTTCTCGTTGTTCTTCGCGAGGATCTTCACGTTCAGACTGTCGGGCCACCACACGCGGTTGGCCGACCCGCGGGTCGGGTGGGGCAGGGCGCCGGCCGGCTCGCTGTCGGCGGGTGCTTCGCCCACCGGCAGTCGGTTGTCGTCGGGGGCGGCACCATCGTGGAAGACGGGGCACCCGTTCAGAGCGTCGCTCATCGGGATCCTCTCGGTTTTTCGGCTTCGGACGTCGCTCGACAATCGGGGCAGACGCCCCAGAACGTCACCTCGGCGGTCTCGATGAGGAAACCGCTGCCCTCGGGCACGTGCAGGCAGGGGGCCTCGCCCACGACGCAGTCCACGTCGTCCACCCGGCCGCAGCCGGTGCACACGACGTGGTGGTGGTTGTCCCCGACCCGCAGCTCGAACATGCCGGGGTGCCCGGCCGGCTCGATGCGGCGAGCCAACCCCGCGTCGGCGAGATCGCCGAGGGCGTTGTACACCGACTGCATGCTGGTGCCCGGGAGCGTCCCCCGGATGGCGTCGAAGACGTCGTCGGCGGTGGCGTGCGGTCCGGAGCGCAGCGCTCCCAGCACCGCCACACGGGTCGCGGTGACCCGCAGCCCCGCGCCGCGCAGGAGCGCGTCCGCGGTGACATCCGTCCGATCGTCGAGCATGGTTCCACCCTACGTATTTTTGAGTGAATCAAAAATGACGCGCCGGGGAACGTCCGGAATCGCGGATGCCTCAGCCCGACGTCAACGTCGGAGTGCCGGCCTCGTACTCGGTGACGTCACCGGTCTCGCCCGAGCGGAACGCCCGACGCCCCCACACGAGCATGTACGCGAGGAAGAGGCCGAGGGCCGCCGCGCCGATCGCGATCTTCACCTGCCACGGCAGCGTCGAGGGCGTCACGAAGCCCTCCACCAGACCCGAGAGCCCGAGCGCGAACACGAGGCCCACCGCGACCGTCGCGAGCGATCGCCCCTCCGCCGCGAGGGCCGCGGATCGCGTCCGGCGGCCCGGCGCGACCCACGCCCAGAAGATGTGGAGCCCGGCCGCGCCGGCGACGAAGATCGCCGTGAGCTCGAGCAGACCGTGCGGGAGGATGAACTGGAAGAACACGTCGGCGCGGTCGAACGCGACCATGATGGCCGCCGAGGAGCCCACGCCGACGGCGTTCTGCATCAGGACCATCAGCGGCCAGAAGCCCGTGACGCCGAACAGCACGCACTGCGCCGCGATCCACGCGTTGTTCGTCCACACCGTTCCGGCGAAGATCGCGTTCGGGTTCTCGCGGTAGTACTGCACGAACTGCTCGTCGGCGTAGTTCTGCAGCTCGCTGCGCGCGCCGAGAGCCGCGACGGCGCGGGGATCCGACGAGATCCACACCGCGACGAGCGTGGCCACCACGACGAAGGCCACCGCGACGGCCAGCGTCGTCCACCGGACGCGGTACAGCGCGGCGGGCAGCTGCTGCAGGAAGAACCGGGGCGCCTGGCGGAGCACGTTCTCGCGGACCCCGGTGAGCCGCAGCCGGGTGCGGGCGAGGAGGATCGACACGTGGTCGCCCTGGGGCGTCCGTCCGGCGGAGGTCTTGATGTCGGCGAGGTCCGCCGAGGCCGCGCGATAGCGGGTGACGAGCTCGTCGACCTCCGGGCCGCTCAGCCGCCGCGTGCGCCCCAGCTCGTCGAGCCGCGCCCATTCCTGCCGACGGGCCGCCGTGAGGGCGTCGAGGTCCATGTGGTCAACTGTACGCATGGCCTCCCCCGCGCCCCTCCCCGCGACCCGGATCTCGCGCGCGCACCTCGACGCCGACGAGACGCTCACCGGAGAGGCCGTCGCGCTGGATGTTCAGCCGCTCGGCTTCTTCCTCCGGGCGGTGGGATGCCTCATCGACATGGTCGCGGGGATCGCCCTGCTGATCGGGGGCTCGCTGTTCCTCTCCGTGCTCGTGGCGGGGGGCACGATCCCCGACTCCGCCTTCCGCATCGGACTGATCACCCTCCTCGTCGTCGTGATGGTCGTGGTCCCGACGGCCGTCGAGACCCTCTCGCGCGGGCGCAGCCTCGGCCGCTGGGCGGTCGGCGGTCGCGTCGTCCGCGTCGACGGCGGAGCGGCCGGGTTCCGGCAGGCGTTCATCCGCGCGCTCGTGGGCGTGCTGGAGCTGTGGTTCACGCTCGGCGGCATCGCCGCGATCGTCGGGATGTTCACCCCGCGCGCCCAGCGCCTGGGCGACCTGTTGGCGGGGACGGCGTGCGAACGCACCCGCGCCCGTCCACTGCCCGCGGCGGCGCCCGGCGTGCCGCCGGGAATGGAGGGCTGGGCCGCGGTCGCCGACGTCTCCCGTCTGCCCGACCGCCTCGCCGCGCGCATGGCGCAGTTCGTCCGCGGCGCCGAGGCCCTCGAGCCGACCGCGCGGGCACGCGTCGCGGCGGGTCTCGCCGAAGCGGTGACGCCCTACGTCGCGCCGATCCCCGCCGCCGACCCGGAGACGTTCGTGCGGGCGGCGGCCGCGGTGCGCCGCGAGCGCGAGTACCGCGCTCTGGTGCTCGAGAACGAGCGCGCGGCATCCCTCACCGAACGCGCGTGAGTCGCCGGGATCCGTCGCCTCGCGACGGGATCAGGCGACGAATCGTGGGCGACTCGCGCCTCCCGGCGGGGTCAGGCGCGCAGCGTCTCGTGCCGCACGACGACCCATCCGCGCGGGACCGACAGGCGGTCGGCGTGCAGCGCGCACAGGTCATGGGCGTGCGGGTCGCCCGCACGGCCGAGGGGTCCGAGGGCGGCCATCTGGTCGCCGTAGTCGTAGGTGAGGGTGCTCATCGCCTCGCGGGCGCATCCCACCTTCGAGCAGAGTCTGTCGCGCATCGCCGGTCAGCCTAGGCCGACGCCCGCCCGGGCCGGCGACGCCGCGCCGCGGCACGGCCGAGCGCGGCCGACCCGTCGCCACGCCGAACGTAGGATGGGCGCATGCGTCGTCGAACCCGTGAGGCCCGTCCGGTCGCGCGCCCCTCGCGCCACGGCCGTCACGGTCGGGAGAACCGCAGCCCCGTCGTCCGGCCGCCGCTGCCTCCGCTGGACACCCGCATCGAGCGCTTCGACATCGCGGTGAGCACGGCCGCCGAATTCCTGCGCTCCGCGTGGAGCGACCTGCGCGATGTGTCCTTCGAGATCGGCATCATGCCGCCCGCCGCCACCGGCGCGATCCCGCGGTGGCAGGTGCTGCGCGAGCAGAAACGCATCATCCTCTACCGGGTGCCGATCGAGCGTCTCGGACATCCCCACATCGACGACGATCTGCACCGCCGCATGATGATCGAGGGCGCCGTGTTCCGCGCGGCCGCCGAGTATCTCGATCGCGATCCGTGGGACCTCGGGCCCGAGCGCTTCCGCTTCTTCTGAGCCCGGCGGCCCCGGGTCAGGGCAGGACCGTCAAGGCCCCCGCGGCCGCGTCGGCCGGCCACAGCGGATATCCGGCGAGCGCACCCGGTGCCGCGTAGGACACCGCGGCGTGGACCGGACGGTCCGGGCTGAGCTCGTAGACCCCCGCGCCCACCGGCACCGTCGCGGATCCGCCCGCCGGCACCGTCACGGTCACCGGGGCGCCGCCGGCTGGGGGCGTCAGCGTGACCGAGGCGGGTCCTCGCGCGGCATCCGTCGCGACGACGAGCGCAGCGCCCGCCCCCGGCGCGACCGCCACGAGACCGGATGACCCGAAGCTCGGGGCGGGTGCATACCAGGCGAAGTCGGCGCCCGCCCCGAAACCGGTCGTCGACCACACGCCCCCGACGACCGGCTGGGCGGCGTCGATCGAGACGGTGTACGCGCCGGGTGCCAGGCTCGAGAGGTCGAGGGACGTGGGGGTCCCGGCGGGGAGGTCGAGGGTACGCGGATTCTCCGCGGGCGTGCCGCTGCCCACCGGGGTGATCGTCACGGTCGCCGACGTGGCGGACCCGGGCGCGAGGAGCCGCAGCACCGTCCCGGCGTCCCCGGCCGATGCCGTCACGACCTGGACGCCGGGGATCACGAGCGACGTGGACGCCTGGGCGAGCGGAGCGGCCTGATCGCTCCCCCCGGGGAGCAGCACGCGTGTGAGGCCCGCCTGCAGCGACGCCCGCACCGGCGCCCCCGTGGCGACGACGCGGACCACCGGGCTCTCCTCGCCCAGAAGGAGGCCCGCGAGGGGGATCACGCGCTGACCGCCGGCGGGAACCACGATCCCCGCACCGGATGCCGGGGCGGATACGCCCTGCGCGCCGTACACGGTCAGCTGCACGGTGGCGGCGACGTCGCCCGGGTTGCCGAGGACCACGAGGTCGTTCGCGCCGGTCGTGCTCGCACCGGCGACGAGCCACGACTCCGCGAGCGGCGGCCGGCAGGCCGAAGCGCTGAAGCCGATGAGGTCGGGCGACGCGACCGTCGCCGAGCCCGCTGCGGCGTACGCCGTCGCGGTGCGGTCGCGCGGCGGAGCACGGAACACCGTGGCATCCCCCGATCCGTCCGCGGTCGCTCCCGAGAGGGCGGAGGTCTCCGCCGCGGAGGTGTCCGGACCCGACACGGTGGTCTGCGGGGCGGCGACGCTGACCGCGCCGGCCGACTCGGCCGTGCGCCCGAGCGCGAACACCGGGCCGTCGCACGCGAGCACGGTGTCCGACGGGGCGGGCGTGACCTCCACGCGGACCGGATCGGCGACGAGACCCGGCCACGGCGCGGCGATCCCGGCGATCGTCCCGACGACGACCGCCGCGGCCACGGCGCCCCCCACGAGGACGCGGGCGCCGGTGGTGGCCGCACGAACCAGACGACGATCGCTCATCGGGTACCTCCCCGGACGAAGCCGACGGTGCGCGGGGTGCGACGCGCGACGCGACGCGACGCGGCGGTCGGGACGGCGAGGAGCGCGGCGACGACGAGCACGCCGATCCACCCTGCCGCGACGAGCTGCTGCAGTCGGGCCTGGGTGCCGTCGAGCGCGGCGCGGGGCTGCACGCCGGCGGTGACCCGCCACAGGTCGCCGCGCGCCGTGGCTCCCACCGCGTCGAGCGAGTCGCGCTGGTCGAGCGATGTCGCCGCCGTCAGGCGGGCTCCGCGGATCACGTCGTCCTCCCCTCCCGGCCCGGGTTCGAGCAGGACGAAACCGATGCCGCGTGCCGCCAGGGCGCCCACCGCATCCTCGGAGGAGGGCGTGACGAGGTCGGCGGCGAGGGATGCCAACTCCTGATCGGCGGGGCGCGCCTCGGTGCGCGTGGCATCCAGGGTGCTCTGCCCGCCGAGCGTGGCGCTGCCTCCCCAGACGACGTCGACGCGCAGGCCGTCCGCGCGGGGGTCCAGCACGATCGTCCCCACGGACGTCGACCCCCGACCCTCCGCGGCGACGAAGGCGGGGAGCGTCGATGCGGGGCCGTTGGTCAGCACGGCGCGCGGAACGTCGGACGTCATGGCGGTCAGCGACGGTGCGACGGCGACGGTCAATGCGACGAGGGTCACCAGGGCGCCGATGGGGCGGAGCACTCGGACGCGCGCGGTGACGCCCGCGTCCAGCGCGACGACAGCCGCCCCGACCACACCGAGCCAGGCCAGACTCAAACCCGAGCCGGGCCAGAGCGGGATGGGCGTCGCGTGATCGAACGACACGGCCACACCGACGGCCGCGAACGCCGTGGCCAGGCCCGTCGCGGCGATGAGGAGCAGCCCGGCGGCGGTCAGCCACCGCGGTGTGAGGGCCGCCAGCAGCGCCAGGACCGCGAGCGGCGCGGCGAGCAGCACGATCCACCACACCGGACCTCCGGTGAGGGCCGTCCATCCTCCCGGGTCGGAGGTGGGGAACCCGGCCGCGAGCAGCAGACGACCGAGTGGGTCGGCGGTGGCCTCGTCCCCCGCGAACGGGACGCCCGGGTCGGCGAGCAGCCCCCACGGGTTGCCGAGCCGCACCTGCGTCCAGACGAGCGGCGCGAACACCACGATCGACGGCACCACGAGCCACACCACCCGGGCGATGCCCCGGGGCGCGACCAGCGCGACGACCACGAGCGCGGCCGACCACAGCACCGCGACCGCCGGGGCGAGCGACGGGGCGCATGCGAGGACGGCCACGAGAAGAATGGATGCCGCCCCGGCGGGCGCCCACGACCGGTGGGCCACGCTCGCGGCGAAGAAGAGCCACGGCAGCAGCAGGTGGAGCAGGAGCGCCGCCGGGCGCCCTTCGACCAGGGCGGCGAGGAAGGCGGGGGCGAGCGCCCAGGCGATCGCCGCGGTGATGCGCAGCAGCGACGATTCGGTGACGCGCGTCGCCGCGAACCAGCCGCCCAGGACGGCGAGCGGGAGGGCGAGGATCCACAGCACGACGAGCGCGCGGGAGGGCTCCGCGGGAGACAGCGATCCGATGAGGGCGAGCAGTGCGGAGAAGGGATCGGCGGGGCCCACGACGTCGAGGCCCAGCGGGCGTGCGCCCCACGCGGCGTCCTGCCAGAGCCCCGCGACGGTCGCGCGCAGCGGGGCCAGCCCCCCGCCACCGAGGACGGGCCACGCGAGCAGAGGGGCGAAGAGCAGTGCGGAGACGGCCAGCGCGCCGAGGACCACCCACGCACCGCCGCCGACGAAGAAGCGCAGCTCCGACCGCACCGGGGCGTCGCTCTCGGCGGCGTCGCCGTCCCATCGCAGCCGCATCTCCGACCGCGAGACGCGGAGGGGGGCGATGCGGGACCATCCCACCGTGCGGGCGGTCCGGATGCGGCGCCGCGCGCGGGCGACCGCGGCCATCCGCGCCATCACCAGGAGCGTCGCACCCCACTCGGGGAGGACCTTGTGCGGGACCTTGCCCACCAGGTGGACGACGCTGCGCCACAGCGCGAGCGGCAGGAACGAGAGCCAGTGCAGCACGACGGCGGGCGCGGGGGCGTACGCCAGACGGCGGTGCAGCTGGGCGGTGCGCTCGGCGAACGCCCGGCGCCGCGCGCGCTTGCGCCCGCGCGCCATGGCGGCGACGCCGTCTCCGGCGACGGCGACGCGCGCCGCGGGGACGAGCGAGACACGGTCGGCGGCGAGCCGGGCACGCACGGCGAGGTCGAGTCCCTCGTCGGCGCCCCCGAGCGCGGCGTCGAGCCCGCCGAGCGCGCGCCACGACTCCCGGTGCACGAGCATTCCGCGCACGTCCGCCCCCAGCACGTCCGCGTCGCCGTCGCGCTGGCCCTGGTCCAGTTCGCCGGCGGCGAGCTCGACCGTGCGGCCGTACCTCGTCATGCTGACCCCGAGCGAGACGATCTCGGCCGGGTCGTCCCAGGCGACGAGCTTGGGCGCCGCCACTGCGAGCGAGGACGAGAGTTCGAGCGCACCGGCGAGCCGGAGGAGCGCGTCGGGGTCGGGAGCGGTGTCCTGGGCGAGGAGCCAGACCGCATCCCCCGTCAACCGCGGGGTCGCGAGGGCGGTCGCGGCCGCGAAGGTCGTTCCCGCGGAAGCCGTGATGACGCCCTCGGCACCGGAGGCGGCGGCGATGCGGGTCAGGGCGGGGTCGTTCCCGCACAGCACGATCGTGAGCGCGTCCACGGGGCGCGTCTGAGCGGCCAGCGCCTCGAGGGTACGCGTGAGGTGGGGGGCTGCGGGGATGCGTCCTTCGGGGCGGACCACGAGGACGGCGTGTACACGGGCGGGCATGGCGTGGTCAGCCTAGGCGGGGTGCTCCGGGTTGTCGTACGCCGCGCCGGTTCGCGACGGATCCCTCAGGAACCGCAGCGCGGGCGCCGGGCCTCAGGCGCGACGCTTCAGCTTGCGACGTTCGCGTTCGCTCAGACCGCCCCAGATGCCGAAACGCTCGTCGTTCTGCAGGGCGTACTCGAGGCACTCGGACTTCACGTCGCAGGAGGTGCAGATGCGCTTGGCATCCCGCGTCGATCCGCCCTTCTCCGGGAAGAAGGCTTCGGGATCGGTCTGCGAGCACAGCGCGTCGGTCTGCCACGCGAGGGTGTTCTCCTCAGGGGCGTCGATGTCGCGACGGACGCCCGGGACCCCCAGGTCGACCGGGTCGACGAACCAGTTCTCCGGGACACCGGACCGGTACTGCGATGTCGCCATCTCGTCCTCCCCCTCGTTCGATCCCCTGACGCTGGCGCGTACGAGTAATTACACCCGTGTCATTCCGATTGGTCAAGTCGCGGATCGTAAACCCTCAAGGGCGAGGTGAACCTTCACGACGCACCGTCGGCGTGTCGCGTCACTCCCCGGGCATCGCGACGAAGAGCTCGCCACCCTCGACCGACAACGGCGACTCGTCGGGGGTGATGACCGCCGCGCGCCCCGGGGTCAGTGCGATGCTCGTCCCCGAGGCACCCGTGACGACAGCCTCCCCCGCGACCGCCAGGGCGATCGAGACGCCGGCGAGCTCCACGGCCCCCGCGGCGTCGCCGGGCACGTGGGCGAGGGAGAAGTCCGGGATGCCGGGGGCGAAGAGCTCCGCCCCCGCCTCGCCCCGGCGGGGGGCGAGCACGGGCGGAGCCGCGGGGCGGAAGTCGACGAGCGCGAGAAGCTCCGGCACGTCGATGTGCTTCGTGGTCAGACCGCCCCGCAACACGTTGTCGCTGGCCGCCATGATCTCCACGCCGAGCCCCGCGACATAGGCGTGCAAGACGCCGGCCGGGACGAAGATCGCCTCGCCGCGCCGCAGCTCGACGAGGTTCATCAGAAGCGCGACGACGATGCCCGGGTCACCGGGGTAGGCGGCCTCGAGCGTGCGCGTCAGACGGAGCTCGCCCGCGAACTCCTCGGACCGGGCGGATGCCGCGGCGCCGACGATCTGCTCGATCGAGGCGGCGTCGGCCTCGTCGAGCACCCACGCGATCGCCGCCCGGAGAGCTGCGGCCGGGTCATCGGCATCCAACAACCCCCCGAGGGTCCGCACGCCCTCGCCCGTGCCGAGCGCGGCGATCAGACGACGCGTCGCCTCGATGTCGCGCAGTCCCGCGAGCGCGGTGAACGTGTCGCTCAGAGCGACGATGACCTCGGGTTTGTGATTGTCGTCCTTGTAGTTGCGGTGGCCGGCGTCGCGCGGCACGCCCGCGGCCTCTTCGCGAGCGAAGCCCCGGGCCGCCTGGTCCTTCGACGGATGCACCTGGATCGACAGCGGTCCCCCCGCGGCCAGCAGCTTCAGCAGATACGGCAGACGAGCGGGGACGCCCGAGTCGTCCGCGTGCGCGCCCAGCCAGGCATCCAGTGTCCGGTCGGAACCGTCGTGCACGAGCGCCGGGGACCCCGGGTGGTCCCCGAACCACACTTCGGCCTCCGGGGAGCCCGACGGCGTCCGCCCCTCGAGGCCGGCGATGAGCGTGGAGCTGCCCCAGGCGTAGTCGCGGGGGGTGTTCGAGATCTCGATCAGCACGGGCGTCAGCCTAGCGGCGACGCCCTCGGCTCCCGTGCGCGCGGGCGGTAGCCTGAGGGCACGATGGCGATGTACACCAGTCACCCGGTCTCGGCGCTGCCGACCCCTCCCCCGCGGGAGACCACCGGGCACCTCCTCCTCCGCGCCTGGTGCGTCTTCGTGCTGTTCCTCGCCCTGGGCGGCGTCGGCGTGATCAACGCCGTCGGCTCCACGGTCACGGGCATCCTCGCGGTCGCCTCCGCGCTGGTGTCGACCGTCGTCTGGATCGTCGTCCGCCCTCCGGTCGCGGTGCGGCGTCTGCCGTTCCTGGCGTTCGGCTACGTCGCGTGGGCGGGACTGTCGATCCTGTGGAGCGCCTGGCCCGCGGCATCCGTGCTCACCTGGCTGCTGCTGGCGGTGACCACCTTCCAGGGGCTGTTCATCGGCGCCGTGCTGACCTGGCGCGACGTCGTGGGTGCCGTCGCCTCGGCCGCCAAGTGGGTCGTGGGGCTGTCGCTGCTGTTCGAGCTCGCCGTCTCGATCTTCGTCCGGGGTCCGATCCTGCCCGGCTTCCAGTCGCCCTCCGGCCGGATGGATCCCATCGTCTACTGGTCCCGCGACAACCTCTTCGACGGGGGTCGCATCCAGGGCATCTTCGGCAACGCCAACCTGCTGGGTGCGGCGATGCTCCTCGCGATCATCGTGTTCGCCATCCGCTACGCCGCGCGGGCCCCGCGCCGCTCGCTGCTCTGGGGCTGGATCGCGGTCGCCGCCTTCCTCTTCATCCGGGCCGGCTCCGCCACCACCGTGATCGCCGCGGCGTTCGTCGTGCTCGTGCTCGCAACGGTGCTGGTCATGCGCACGGCGGGTCGTCCGGGCGAGCGCACCCGCTGGTACGTGCTGTACGCGATCGTGGGACTCGGCGGCGGAGCCGCACTGTGGTTCGGCCGCGACGGCGTGTTCGGCGCGCTCGGCCGCGACGCCGATCTCACCGGGCGTGAGGGGATCTGGGCCGACGTGCTGGCGCGGGCCGATCAGCATCCGTTCCTCGGGTGGGGGTTCTCCACGCCCTGGATCTCGTCCGAGCCGCTCATCGACGGATGGATCGTGGATCACGGGCAGACCGTGATCCAGGCCCACAGCATGTGGCTCGACGCCTACTTCCAGCTCGGCGGGGTCGGCGTCGTGCTGCTCGCCCTGGTGTTCCTCGCCTACGTGTGGCGATCGTGGTTCTTCGCCGTGGACCGCCCGCGATGGGACCTGCGCGCCGACCGGCCGTACTCCCCCCTCACGCTGCTCCCGACGCTGGTGGGAGCCCTCCTGGTCGTGCAGGGCCTCACCGAGTCGACTCCCCTCCTGCTGTGGGGTTGGATGCTGGTGGTGCTCTTCGGGTCGAAGATCAAGCAGTCTCCCCTGCTGGGGGTCGGCCCGGCCGAACAGAGCATCGCCATCGAACGCGGCGAGTTCCAGAGATCGGGGTCGTGAGCGACGCACCGCCCGCGATGCGGCCGGACCCGCGGACCCTCCTGGCCTCGGCGGAACTCGCGCGGGCATTCGCGCTCGCGGTGTTCGTCGCGACGTTCGGCGGATCGGCGATCCGCGGCGCCGCGGGGGACGTCACGTACGCCACGATCCTCACCGGCCTCTGCCTCCTCGGCGGGGCGATGCTCGTCGCCCGGCGGCGCGAGGTCGAGATCCTGCACCTGGCGCCGACGACCCTCGTGCTGTTCGTCGTGTGGGCCGGCGCGAGCATCCTGTGGAGCACGGACGCGCTCCGCAGTGGCACCGGGTGGGCTTCCCTCCTCGGCGTCTCGTTCCTCGGCATCGTCGTCGGGCACGTGCGCGACGCGCATCAGAGCGTGCGCGCACTGGGGGACGTCCTGCGCTGGCTGTTGGCGGCTTCCCTGGTTCTCGAGATCCTCAGCGGCATCCTGTGGGACACTCCCATCCCTTTCCTCGGCATCCGTGGCGACATCGCGCGACTCGGCCCCGTGCAGGGTCTCTTCGGCAGCCGCAACGATCTGGGCGTCGTGACGGTCGTCGCCCTGCTGACGTTCCTGGTGGAATGGCGCACCCGCTCCGTCCGGCCCGCGACCGCGGCGGCCTCGGTGATCCTCGCGGCGCTGCTGGCCGTGCTGAGCGGCTCGCCGACCGTCCTGATCGTCGCGGTGGTGACGGCGCTCGCGGCCGCGGCGCTCGCCCTCGTGCGGGCGCTCCCCCCGCGCCGACGCCGGGCGGCCCAGGTCGGGCTCGGACTGTCGGTCGCCGTCCTCTCGGCCGTCGCCTGGGCGCAGCGCCTCGCGATCGCCGCCGCGCTCGACGGCCGCGCCGAACTGACGCTGCGCACCGACCTGTGGGGCGAGATCCTCCGACTTTCCGACGATCGGCCCGTCATGGGATTCGGGTGGTTCGGCCCCTGGGATCCCGCCGAGGCACCCTTCAGCACGCCCAACTTCACCCTCGGCCAGCAACACGCCTCGGCGTTGAACGCCCCTCTCGACGTCCTCCTGCAGCTCGGGTGGGTGGGCCTCGTGGTCTTCCTCTCCCTCTGCGCCCTCGCTATCGCGCGAAGCTGGCTCGTCGCCGGCGAGCGCCGCTCTGTCGTTCACACCTGGGCCCCGTTGACGCTCGTGGTCCTGCTGACGGTGTCCCTGTTCGAGAGTTCGGTGCTGTCGGGGCCGGGCCTGCTGCTCCTCGTCCTGTGCGCGGTCCGCGCCGGCCAGTCGCGCTCCTGGCGCGAGCGCCTGGAGCGTCGCTCCGAGCCCTTCGGCGGCCCGGCGTCCACTCAGGGCGGGCGCGAGAGCGGCGGGTAGACTGCGGGCTGGCCGCGACGGCCTGCGCCTCCGACGAAAGATCCCTTCGTGACGTACACCCTGCAGAACGCGGTGCTCCCGCTCGACCGCGATCCGGACCTCCTCCCCCTGTATGTCGATCCCGAGACCTGGTCCACGATCGACGAGGAGCCGGTGCGGGTCACCAACGTCGCGCAGCTCAGCAACATCCTCGATCGCCACCGCGCCCGCATCGTCGCCGGTCGCCGCGTGTCTTTCGGGACGTACTTCAACGCGTTCCCGGCGTCGTACTGGCAGCACTGGACCGCCGTGCGCGAGGTGCGGCTGACCGTTCGCACGTCCGGGGATGCCACGATCCTGGTGTACCGCTCGAACGGAGCGGGCACGAAGCAGCGGATCGAGACCCGCGAGGTCCGCGGCGACGCCGCGACGTCGTTCGACCTCGTGCTCGACCAGTACAGCGACGGCGGGTGGATCTGGTTCGACGTCGCCGCCGACCGCACGGACGCGATGTTCGAGGGCGCCGACTGGACCACCGAGCAGGAGCCGGTGCGCGCGGGCAAGGCCAGCATCGGGATCACGACCTACAACAAGCCCGACTACTGCGTCACGACGCTGACCGCCCTCGCGGACGCCCCCGATGTGCTCGATGTCGTGGACCGCGTGTTCCTCATCGACCAGGGCACCGACCTCGTGGCCGACCAGACCGCGTTCCCGGCGGTCGCCGAGCGCCTGGGCGAGACCCTGCAGATCGTGCGACAGCCCAATCTCGGCGGCTCCGGCGGCTTCGCCCGCGCGATGGTCGAGACCCTCGCTCGCCCCGAGAGCGACTTCGTCCAGCTCCTCGACGACGACGTGCGCATCGAGCCCGAGTCGATCCGCCGTTCGGTGGTCTTCGGACGCTACGCGTCGGTCCCGACGATCGTCGGCGCCCACATGTTCGACCTGCTCGACCGCCCCAAGCTCCACGCGTGGGCCGAGGTCGTCGACGACGCCCCGTTCATGTGGCGTGCGCTGTTCCAGGAGCGTCTCCCCCACGACTTCAGCGTCGCGAACCTCCGCCAGACGCCGATGCTCCACATGCGGCTCGACGCCGACTACAACGGCTGGTGGATGTGCCTGATCCCCACCAGCATCCTGCGCGAGATCGGCCTGTCGCTCCCGGCGTTCATCAAGTGGGACGACGCGGAGTTCTGCGTCCGGGCCCGGGATGCCGGCTACCCGACCGTGTCGATGCCCGGTGTCGCGCTGTGGCACGTCTCGTGGGTCGGCAAGGACGATTCGATCGACTGGCAGGCCTACTTCCACGCCCGCAACCGGATCGTCGCGGCGCTGCTGCACTCGCAGTCACCGCTCGGGGGCACCCTGATCCGCCACAGCCGCCGGGTCGACCTGAAGCACCTGATGATGATGCAGTACTACCCCGTCGAGCTGCGTCACCGGGCGCTGCGCGACATCCTGTCCGGCCCCGCGCACATGCGCCAGACGTTGGATCGGGCGATGCCCGAGGCGCGCCTGATCGCCCAGAAGCACCCCGAGACCCGCATCCACAAGGACTCCGGGGTGCCGTTGCGGTCCCGCCGCGGCCGGCAGGTCTTCAAGCGACTCAAGAAGAACGAGTTCGACAGCCCGACGGGTATCGCGCTGCGCACCTTCACCGTCCGCACCTTGATCTCGCACTGGTTCCACTCCCCGCGTCCCGAGAACGTCGCCCAGCCCGAGGTGGAGTTCGGCAAGGGCGACGCGCACTGGTGGCGCGTGCCGCTGTACGACAGTGCCCTCGTGAGCGCCGCCGACGGATCGGGCAAGAACATCTACACCCGCGACCGCGCGCAGTTCCGACGGATGCTGCTCGACAGTGTGCGTCTGCACCGCCGGCTCCAGCGCGAGTGGCCGCGGCTCGCTCGCCAGTACCGGGACGCCCTGCCCGACCTCGTGTCCGAGAGCCAGTGGCGCGCGACGTTCGAGGAGCAGGCGTGAGCACGGCATCCTTCGACCCGGCGTCCGCGACCATCGTCGTCGTCACCTACAACCGCACCCCGTTGCTTACGCGTCTGCTCGAGAGCATCGAGCGGATGTCACCGGCACCGGGGCACCTCGTGATCGTCGACAACGCGTCGACGGATGACACGACCGAGGTGGTCGAGTCGTTCCGCGATCGCCTCCCCACCGAGCTCGTCTACCGCCGGCTCGAGACGAACACCGGCGGCTCCGGCGGCTTCAGCGAAGGCATGCGGGTGGCCTACGAGCTGGGTTCCGAGTGGATCTGGCTCATGGACGACGACGTCGAGGTCGTCACCGACGGCCTCGCCCGCATGGGGGCGTGGGCGCCGCGGTTCCGCAGCATCCAGGGACGCCGCTACGACTACGACGGCAGCGAGTTCTACTGGCAGTACCGCGTGGCCGAATCGATGGCGATCCCGATCCCGTTCGCGCCCGCGAGCTTCGACGAGTCGGGGTTCAAACCGATGAACTCCGGATGCTTCGAGGGCATGTTCATCCACCGCGACGTCGTGGCGAAGATCGGCCTGCCCGACCCGCGCTTCTTCATCTACTGGGACGACCAGCTGTACGGGTGGCTCGCCTCCCGGGTGACCGACTCGGTGATCGTGAACGAGTTCGTCCTGCGCCGTACCCGCGAGATCAAGCAGTGGGACATGGGCATCCGGCATATGAACGCCTCGAGCGACGCCTACCGGTTCTACATCATGCGCAACCGGGCCTACCTCGCGAAGTACTACCGCGAGCTGGGCGTCTACCGTCCGCTCCTCTTCTCCGCCGGCACCGCGCTGACGTTCGTGAAGGAACTCATCCGACTGGTCGTGGTCGAGCGGAAGCTGCGTGGCACCAGCCACTTGTTCCGTGGGCTGCGCGAAGGCCGGAAGATCTCACGCGACGCGTCCTGGCGTCCGATGCCGCCGCTGGAGCCCGCTCAGCCCGTCGCGTAGCGCGACCGCCGACGGGGCGAAATGCACACTTCAGCGCGGATTCATGGGCGAATTGATCCGAACACGCCGTGATTCACCCCGCATTATGAAGGATTAGGAAACGCATACCGCATTCCGATAGTTTTCCCAGGGAGGCGAAGCGGGGGGACGCTCGCCCATGAGCCAGGGGGAACTCCATGACCACCCGATCCACGGTCGGGCGGCCGCGCGTCGCTCGCGCACTCGCCGTCATCTTCACGCTCTTCGCGGCTCTGCTGCTCGGCACCCAGGCGCCCGTCGCCGCGAACGCGGCCGGCACCGGAACCATCACGGGCAAGGTCACGCTCGAGTCCGGAGTGCCGAGTGACTGGATCAAGGGCGTCTCCGTGTCGGCGGAATCCGTGTCGGGCTCGTCGTACGGCAGCGCGTTCCCGCAGAGCGATGGAACGTTCGCGATCACAGGCCTCGACGCCGGAACGTATCGGGTGCGGTTCTCGACATACTCCTACTGGGACGAGAAGACCCAGAAGACCGTGCAGACGAACCTCGTCAACGAGTACTACGGCGACACGCCGGATTACTCGGCCGCAACTCTCGTCACCGTGACTGCCGGGGGCACCGCGTCGAAGACGAACGTGACCCTCGGCAAGGGCGGTCTGATCACCGGCAAGGTCACCCTGCCCGCCGGTGCGCCCGCCGAGTGGCGGCAGGCGGTCTCGGTGTCGGTGAACGCCATCCAGGGGGGAAGCTACGGCTCCGCCATGCTCGCACAGGACGGCACGTACAGCGTGTCCGGGCTTGCCGCGGGCGACTACCGCGTGCAGTTCAGCTCGAACACGTACTACCCGCCGTCAGGATCCCCGATCCGCCCCAATCTCATTCCCGAGTACTACGACGACGCGACGAGCTATGACGCGGCCAAACCCGTCGCCGTGACCAAGGGCGGGACGACGTCGGGCATCGACGCGACCCTCGCGCAGGGCGCAACCATCTCGGGCAAGGTGACGCTCCCGAAGAACGTCCCCGCGGGGTGGGTGACGAGCGTCAGCGTCAACGCGTCTCCGGCCGTCGGCAACGGTCCCGGGGCCTACGGCTACGTGGAGAAGGACGGCACCTACGTGCTGACCGGTGTCGTGGCCGGAACCTACAAGATCTCCTTCACCCCGAGCTCGACGTGGTGGAACCCCGACACGCAGCAGAGCGAGCCGACGAACCTCGTGCCCGAGTACTACGACGACGCCCTCGACTGGTCGTCGGCCAAGACGGTGACCGTGTCCGCCGGAGACGTCAAGACCGGCATCGACGCCGCCCTGGCCAAGGGGGCGACGATCACCGGGAAGATCACTCTCCCGGCGGGCGCCCCCGCCGAGTGGCTCGAGGGCGTCAGCGTCTCGGCATCCCAGGAAGGAATGGGCGGTCGCGGATATGCACGCGACATCGCTGCGGACGGCACGTACACGTTGAGCGGCCTCTCGGGCGGAACATATCGCGTGCAGTTCAACGTCGGCGTATACACGGACGCGAACGGGAAGAACGTCACCCCGAACCTGTTGAGCGAGTATTGGAACTCGACGCGCGACTACAACACGGCCACCAAGATCACGGTCGCCGCGGGGAGCACGACATCGAAGATCGACGCGTCGCTCGACGCCGGCTCCAGCATCTCCGGCAAGATCACGCTTCCGAGTGGCGCACCGGCGCAGTGGGTGAGGGCCGTCAACCTGGTCGTGCGTACCGCGTCCGGCGAATACGCGGAGTACAGCTCCTCGATCGCCGACGACGGAACCTACGCGGTGTTCGGACTCGAGCCGGGCGACTACAAGATCCAGTTCTCCGTGGGCAGCATCCCCGGCCCGTCGGGCGGTGTCTACATCACGCCGAACCTCGTCTCGGAGTTCTATGACGACGCGGCGGACTTCGCGTCCGCGCGCGTGCTCACTCTCACCGCGGGTCAGGTTCGGACGAAGACCGACGTGACCCTCGCCGCGGGAGCCGAACTCAAGGGAACCCTGAGTGGCGCCACCCCGCAGGACTCCTACCTGGAACTGGTGGATGCCACCAAGCTCGACTCCGCCGACTACATCGGCACCCCCGTGGCATCCGACAGCTCGTTCGCTTTCGCCGGTCTTCGCCCCGGTACCTACTGGCTGCGCCTGTACACGTGGAACAACACCGACGGTTCGCACTACCAGTTCCTGAAGAACCCGTCGGGTGGGTACGCGTTCACGATCGCCGGGAGCGGCCTTTCGGGCCAGAAGCTCACGGCGCAGCCGACGACGGCGAGCATCGCGGGCTCGTTGACGGCGACCGGGTTCGCCAACCAGACGGCTGATCCGAACACGAAGCACTACCTCGCCGACACGCGGATCTACCAGAAGCTGGACTCGACGTGGGTGCCGCTGGACCAGCTCTTCTTCTTCGTCCCCGGGGCCGTCTCGGCGGAGAAGAACGGGACCGTGCCGTACACGGTTCCGGGTCTGACCGCGGGAACGTACACGGTCGGTTTCGAGAAGTCGCAGACGCCGTATTCGGCCAACCCGGCCGTGACCGAGCAGTGGTGGCAGAAGAAGACCTCCCTCGCCTCCGCCGACGCGCTGACGCTGACCACCGGACAGAAGAAGACCGGTATCGACGGAACCGTCACCGGTTCCACGACGCCCGTCACCGGATTCATCGACATCACCGGCAGCGCCTTCACCAAAGAGATCACCTGGATGTACGACCAGGGCATCTCCACCGGCTACGAGACCCCCAACGGACGCGAATACCGCCCGTTCGGCAAAGTCACCCGCGACGCGATGGCCGCTTTCCTCTACCGCGCCGCCGGATCCCCTCAGTTCGACGCCCCGAAGACCTCGCCGTTCACGGACGTCCCCACGACCCACCCGTTCTTCAAAGAGATCGCGTGGATGGATCGCGAGAAGATCTCGACTGGCTGGGCCGTCGGCAACGCCAAGGAATACCGTCCGACGCTGAACATCACCCGCGACGCGATGGCCGCGTTCCTCTATCGCTACGCCAAAGCAACCGACCCCAAACCGGAGACGAGCCCGTTCACCGATGTCCCCGCCGACAGCGCCTTCCTCAAGGAGATCGCCTGGATGTCCAGCAAGGGCCTGTCCACCGGATACGACAACGGCAACGGCACCCGCTCCTTCAAACCCTTCGACGACATCACCCGCGACGCCATGGCAGCCTTCCTCTACCGCTACAAGAACCAGTGACCGACACGAACGACACCTCCGGCGGCGGGCGCGAGCAGGGCGCGTCGCGGAGACCGTCGCGTCCGGTGATCGCCGCGGTGGTCGTCGGCGCGGTGCTGGTCATCGGCGGCGGGACGGCGTGGGCGGTCGCGTCGGCGAACGCGGGTTCCGCCTCGGGCGGTACCGGCGAGACCACCGAGGCACGCGGCGCGGAGTCCGCGGGCTCCTCGTCCGACGTCGCGGCCGACACGGGCGGGTCTCCCGCACCGAGCGCGCCCGACGGCACCGTGAACAGCGCTCAGGAAGCCGCGATGAACGAGGCGGAGCAGCAGGTGCGCCGCGACGACGAGCGCATCGCCCGCGGCGCGGAGACCGCGCTGGCCGTGGAACAGTTCCGCGCCGACGCGGGGTCCGCCCGATCAGCCCTCGGCGCCGGCGCCGACCTCACGCCCCTGCTCGATCGACTCCACGCCGATTCCAGCCGCGTGCGGTCGTCGATCGCCGCTGCGACGACGGACGGCGCGGCGCTCGACGCCTTCGGCGAGGTCGAACGGGCGCTGGACGCGCTCACGGCCGCGGCCACCACGCCGGAGTCCTCCGCTCCTGCCGCCCTGCAGTCCCTCGAGGACGCGCTGCTGCGCCTGACCGCCCTGGTGCAGAACCCGAAGTGACGCGCGCTCCACGGCCGGCGGCGGTCGCGTCCGGGCGGACGCGTCCGCCGGCGCCGTGGCATCCGGGTCTGCCGCTCCGGCTCGCGGCGATCCTCGCGGCGCTCGCGCCGTTCGCCTTCGACCCCTTCGGTCTGGACCGGTGGGTCTTCCCGAAAGAGCTCTGTCTCGTCGCGGCCGCCGTGCTGGCCTGGGCGGTCCCGTCCGAGTACCGGATGCCGCGGTGGTGGCGATGGTGGGTGGCCGTCGCGATCGTCGTGCTCGGGCTCACGGCGCTCTGGGGCGCCGCCCCCCTCCCCCAGTTCCTGGGTCGATGGCCACGGTACGAAGGGATCGTCACCCTCGGCGCGTACGCCCTGGCCGTCCCCCTCGGCGCACGACTGTGGGGCGCGCCCGGCCCCTCGAGGAACGGCGCGACCCGCACACTCCGCGACATCGGGGCGACGGCCTTCGCCGCGGGTCTGACCCTCGCCGCGCTGCTCGCCGTGATCGAGGCGGCCGGGGGGCGACCTCTCGCCAGCGACCTGGACCGGCCGGGGTCGCTCCTGGGCAACGCGTCCGATCTCGGGGTGGTGGGGGTCGTCGGCCTGGCGCTGTTCCTCCCTCGAGCCGCCGATGCCCTGGCATCCGGAACGCGACGCGTGGTGCCCGCCGTCGGTACGGTGGCGGCGATCGTGACCGTGCTGCTGTCGGCATCGCGCGCGGCGCTCGTCGCCGCCGTCGTCGTGGTCGCGCTGACCGCGCTCACCGCTCTGCGCCGACGAGAACGGCGTCCTCGGTGGTGGGCCACCGTCGCGGTCGCCGGCGCGGCGACCACCGTGAGCGCGCTGCTCCTCCCTCTCACCGCCGCTCGCGTGTTCGGGACCTCTCCGAACGCGGCGGACTCCGCCCTCCATCGGCTCGACCTCTGGGCATCGACGCTCCAGCTGATCGGACAGCATCCGCTCACCGGTGTCGGACCGAACGGCTTCGCCGATGCCCTCCCCGCGGTCCTGGGCGACACCTGGTTCGCGGAGACGGGACTCGGCGCATGGACCGAGTCGCCGCACGATCTCCCTCTGCAGGTCCTCGCGGCGGGAGGTGTCCTGGGCGCCGCGACGGCGGCGGGCCTCATCGTCCTCCTCGCCCGCGGCCTCCGCCGCCGGGGGGTCGGTGGCGCGTTCGGGACCTCCGCCGTGATCGCCCTCGTGGGCGGCGGGATCGCCCTCCTCACCCACGTCACCTCGCCGGGACCGTTCCTGCTGCTGTGCCTGCTGACCGGTGCGATCGCCGCGGTGCGGACGAGTGCTCCCGAGGGGCCGTGGGTGCGGCGGACCGCGGTGGGAGGTCTGACCGTCTGGGGGCTCGCCCTCGTGCTCGCTCTCGCGGGCGACCACGCGTTCGCCCGCGGCATGGGGGATCTGGGGGCCGGCCGAGCGGCCGACGCCGAGCGCTCCTTCGCCACCGCCGCGACACTGCGACCGTGGGATGCCGACCTCGCTCTGCGCGCCGCGGAGACCTACGCCGCCGCCGCCGAGCAGACCGGCGCGACCGGGGACCCCGCGGTCGCCGGAGCCTGGGCCGACACGGCGGTCCGCACCCTGCCCGCCTCGTCGCGCGCCCTCCTCGCGGACGCGATCATCGCGCAGTACTCGGGTGATCGGTCCCGCGCCCTGGACGCGCTGCGCCGCGCGGTCGTGCTCTCGCCCGTCGACCCCCGACTGCACCAGCGGCTCGGCGGTGTCCTCCTCCTCTCCGGCGACGTGGATGCGGCACTGGTCGAGCTCGAACGTGCCGCTTCTCTCGCCCCGGACGATCCCCTCATCCGGCAGACCCTCGACTACGCCCGCGGTCTCGCCGCGGCCCGGTGAATCCGCTCGCTTCGACTCCGCCCCGCACCGCAGTACGCTGACCCCAGACATCCCCCCACCGATCGCAGGACCCACGTGCGCTCCACCGCCCCCCGCCTTCTTCGTGCCCCGCGACGCCCCGATGCACTCCGCTCGCGGACGGGACGCATCATCACCGCCCTGCTGGCCGTCTGTCTCGTGACCACGATGGTCGTGGTCGCCCCCACGGTCGCCCCCGCCACCGTCGCGGCCTCCGCCTTCTCCGACGTGTCCTCCGATCCCGCCTCCCCCGTGTACAGCGAGTTCGCCGGCGAGATCGACTGGCTCGACCGGACGGGCGTCTCCACGGGGTGGGAGGTGGACGGCCGACGGGAGTACCGCCCCTGGCTCGCCATCTCCCGCGACGCGATGGCGGCGTTCCTCTACCGTTACGCCGGATCCCCGGACTTCCCCGCGCCGAAGGTCTCCCCGTTCGCGGATGTCGCCACGGACGCCCCGTTCTATCGCGAGATCGCCTGGCTCGCCCAGCAGAAGGTCTCGACCGGATGGGAGACCTCCGACGGCGCGCGCGAGTTCCGTCCGTTCGAGTCGATCACGCGGGATGCCATGGCGGCCTTCCTCTACCGTTTCACCGGAGTCCCGGCATCCACGCCCGTCCCGCCGTCGCCGTTCGCCGACGTGCCCGACGGATCCCCGTTCTCCCGGGAGATCTCGTGGCTGTACGGCCGCGGGATCACGGGAGGCTACGACGCCCCCGCCGGGGCGAGCGATTTCCGCCCGTGGAACAGCATCACCCGGGATGCCATGGCCGCGTTCCTGTCACGTCACGCCAACGGCGGCCTGTCGCGGTTCACGCACGCCCCGGTGCCCACCATCGACGGCGACGCCCGTGTGGGCACGGAACTGCGCGCAACGGTGACGGAGCCGTGGAGTCCGGCACCCACCCGGGTGGAGACGCAGTGGCTGCGCGACGGGATGCCGATCCCGGGCGCCACGACCTCGACCTACACCGTCACCCGCGGCGACGCCGGCGCCTCCCTCACCGTGCGGATCACGGCGACCCTCGACGGGTACTTCCGCACCGGCCGCCAGAGCGCCGTGGCCGTCGTGCCCGACGACTACGGATCTTCGCTCGCCAACGGATCGAGCCTCCCGGCCGGAAAGTCGTTGCGCTCCCCCAACCGCGCGTACTGGTTCGACGTCGGCACCGACGGCAACCTCACCGTCTCCGGTCCCGGCGGGCGGGTCTGGGAGTCGCGGACACGCGGGAACGACACCGCCGAGCTGCGGCTCGCCACCGACGGCATCCTGCACCTCGTTCGCCCGGACGGGTCGGAGATCTGGGCCAGCACCCCCGCGACCGCGGCGAACACACGTCTGGAACTGCGCGACGACGGCGAACTCGCCGTGGTGCGCGGCGACGGCCGGGTGATGTGGTCCTCCCGTGTGCAGGGCGCACGCGTATGGGGCCTCCCGTTCGCCACGGGACAGCGCTGGTCCGCCGGAGCCGCCCACGGCGACGGGAGGGGCGCCTGGAACGCGCTCGACTTCGGCCCGATCTCCGGTCAGTCACGAGAGGTCCGCACGATCGCGGACGGAGTCGTCGGCTGGGTGGCGTGCGGATCGAGCGGATATCTCAGCGTCGATCACGGCGACGGCTGGACCTCCAGTTACTACCACCTCGTCAATGTGCAGAAGGGGCTCATCGGCACCCGAGTGCCCCAGGGCACCTATCTCGGCGACGTCGGCCGCGAGGTCCCGTGCGGTGGTGGGGCGACGTTCGACCACGTCCACCTGCGCCTGTTCTACCAGGACCGACCCGTCGCCATGAACGGCGTCACCTTCGGCGGATACACCGCCTACAGTTCGGGAACGGCCTACTCCGGCTGGTGGACGGACGGCAACGGTCGACGCGTCCTCACGGCCAACGGCGGGGCGGCGTGCTGCCTCACCGCCCCCTGAGCGTCACCCCGCCGGGTGATCGGAGTTGTACCGGTCGAGCACGTCGGCGATCGGCCCGTCGTGCTTCAGCACGCCGCCGTCGAGGTAGAGCCCGCGCGTGCAGAAGCGACGGAGATCCCTCTCGTTGTGGCTGACGAAGAAGAGGGTCCGACCGTCCGCGAGGAGTTCGTCGATGCGGCGATAGCACTTCTCACGGAACGAGCGGTCGCCGACGGCCAGCACCTCGTCCACGAGCAGGATGGGCTCGTCCAGCTGCGACACGACCGAGAAGGCCAGGCGCACCTTCATCCCATTCGACAGGTGCTTGTACGGGGTGTCCACGAAGTCGCCGATCTCGGCGAACGCGATCATGTCGTCGAACCGTCGCGCGACCTCGGCGCGCGGCATCCCGTGCAGGCCGGCCGTCAGCCGGACGTTCTCGCGCACCGTCAGGTCGCCGACGAACCCGCCCGTGATCTCGATGAGCGGCGCGACGCCGCCGTCGACCGTGACCCGACCCTCGTCGGGCAGCAGCACGCCCGCCACCAGTTTGAGGAGAGTCGACTTGCCCTGGCCGTTGCGCCCCACGACCCCGATCGCCTCGCCCGGCCGCACCGAGAAGGACACGCCCCGCAACGCCCAGAACTCGTCGGGGCGGGTGCGGCGGGCCGCGCCCCCGAACAGGTCCTTGAGGGAGCGTCCGCCGCGGCGGTTGCGGCGGAACCGGACACCGAGGTCGTCCACATCGATCGCTGCGCGTTCCATCACAGCTCCTTCAAGACGGGACGCTCGAGCCGCGGGAAGACGGCGACGCCGACGGCGAGGATGCCGAAACTCAGCACCGCCCCGACGGTGACCGTCAGCGGATCCCACTGATCGGGGAAGAACCCGACACGGTAGAGCGTGATGATGCCCGCGAGCGGATTGACGGCCGCGAGGTCCGCGAACACGCCGGGGAGGTTCCCGACGCCGTAGATGATCGGCGAGGCGTAGAACAGTGCGCGCAGCACGAGGCGCGTCGTGCGCTCCAGATCGCCGAACATCACGCACAGCGGCGCCACGATCAGCCCGAGGCCGACCAGCAGCACACTCTGCAGGAGAACCGCGACGGGAAAGAGCAGGAGACCCCACGTCACCTGGGCGCCGCCGAAGACCGCGAACAGCACGAGCACCGGGAGGGAGAACAGGAACTCGATGCCCTTGCTCAGCACGATGCGCGTGACCCAGATGCTGCGGGGGATGGACGTCGACCGTACGAGACGCGCGTCCTTCTTGAACGCCTTCGTGAAGTCGGTGACCGCCGAGTTGAACCACACCCACGGCAGGAGTGCCGTGATGAGGAACACGATGTAGGGATCCTCGCCGACCGAGCGATGGAACACCTGCGTGAAGACGAACCAGTAGATCCCGCTCATCACCAGTGGATCGAGCACCGACCACAGGTACCCCAGCGCACTCGTGGAGTACCGCACACGCAGATCGCGCGACGACAGCAACCACAACGAGTGGAGGGAGCGCCGCACCGATCCGGGGGCGCCGACGGCGGCGGGGGTCACCGGAGAATCCTATGCGCCCGCCCTCAGCCGAGGCTGGGGGGCAGCTGCTCGGCGAGTGACGGGGCGAGCGTCCGCGCGTACGTCCCGGACAGATGGTTGTCGTCACGGTAGACGGCCACGTTGCCGATCACCCCGGGGCAGAACCCGTCGGGGCAGATCCACGGGGTGAGGTCGATGAAACGGACCCCCGGTCCCGACAGACGCCGGGACGGGTCGACCGCTGCGAGCGAACTGGATTGCGGAACCGCGCACTCCAGGGCTTCGTCGGCCTCCACCACGCAGCCGAACATGTCGAACGAGAACCGCGGGTTGTCGCGCACGGCCCAGACCTCGATCCCGGATTGCGTCATCCGCTCGACGAAGCGCTCCACCCCCGGGCGGAGGGCCTCATCGTCCTCACCCGGGTCGGACCGTGTCACGACGGTCATCACCGCGTCCGGCGCCAGGCGCTCCGCGTGCGCGACGGCGGCGTCGCGCCACTCCGGGCAGGTCGGATCCATACCGGCCTCATCCCACCCCATCGAGCATCCGCCCTTGATGAGGAACACGACGCCCCACCCGTTCTGCGCCGCGACCGGCAGCAGCGCACCGGTCATCTGCTGCGCGTGCGAGTCGCCGATGACGACGATCGTCCGGTCGGCTCGCGAAGTGCCCCGAGTCTCCGAGCACGTCCCGTGCAGGATCTCTTCGTCGACCGCGCGCGCCCCCGAACACTCCTGATCGAGGTGGACCCACTCGTCCTCGAGCTGCGTGGGCAGAGGAAGCATCACCGCGTCCGACGGAGGCTCCGGCAACGAGGGGTCGTTCAGCACCGCGGCACCGGGGTTGTCCTGCAGCGCCCTCGCCTCGAGCTCGCGATCCTGGATGGCGCTGGACACCTGCCATCCCGCCAGCGGCGTGACCACGAGCGCCGTCGCCACGACGAGGACGGCCACCGGCACGAGCGGCGAACGGTCGTTGCGGCGCCACGCACGGACCGGGGCGTCCACGAGCACGGTGAGCCCGCGGGCGAGCACGAGCGAGACCGCGATCACCAGCGCCCCGCCGACCAGGCCCGCGTCGGTGCGGCCCGTCACCACGAACAGGGTGATCAACAGCGGCCAATGAACGAGATACAGCGCATACGCATCGCGCCCGAGCGCGCCGAGGGGGCGGGATGCCAGGATCCGGGCCGGGCCCACCTGCCGCTCCCCCGATCCCGAGACGACCACGGCGGCCGCGCAGAGGACCGGCCACAGGGCGAGGAATCCGGGGAAGCCGCCGCGGACGTCCACGGCCAGCCCGAGCACGAGGAGCCCGACGACGCCGGCCCACCCCACGAGTGCCCGCGCCCACTCGCGCAGACGGACGTGCGGAAGAGCGACGACCAGGAGTGAGCCCGCGGCGAACTCCCACAGCCGTGCGCCGGTGTCGAAGTAGGCCGCCTGCTGGTCGGCGGCGGTGATGATGACGGAGTACGTGAACGACAGCGCGAACACGATGCCGAAGGCCGCGGCCACGACGCGGTCGGGCGAGAGCCCGGCACGGCGCACGAGGACCTGGCACAGGGCCAGGATCGCGACCCACAGCACGAAGGCCTGCCCCTGGACCGACAACGACCAGAAGTGCTGGAGCGGGCTCGCGACCTCGGTGCGGGCGTAGTAGTCCACGGCGTCCAGCGCGAGCAACCGGTTCTGCACGTACAGCAGGGACGCCCACGTCTGTTCCCACACGGACACCCAGGTGGTCGGCGGGTACAGCGTCCGCACCAGGGCGAGGACCCCGACGAGGGTCACGGCGGCGGCCGGCAGCAGGCGGCGGAAGACGCCCAGCAGATGCCGCACCGGACGGACCGGGGCGGGGCCGTCCATGCGGCGGACGAATCCGCGCGTCAGGAAGAACGCGGACAGCATCAGGAAGACGTCGACCCCGCCGGACACCCGCCCGAACCACACGTGGTACGTGACCACCAAGAGGACGGCGACGGCCCTGAGCCCGTCGATGTCGGACCGGTAGTCCCATCGCCCCCGCGCGCGCTCGTCGGCGCTGAGCGGGGGTGCGGGAGAGGCGGACCCGACGAGACTCACGCCAGCTGGTTGTTCCACATGGACAGGGCCGAGCCGATCGCCATGTGCATGTCGAGGTACTGATACGTGCCGAGACGCCCACCGAAGAACACGTCGCGCTCCCCCTTGGCCAGCTCACGGTAGGTCAGCAGCCCCGCGCGGTCCTCCGGGGTGTTCACCGGGTAGTACGGCTCGTCGGCGCGCGTCGCGAACCGCGAGTACTCGCGCACGACGACCGTCTTGTCGGTCGGGTACCGGTCGGCCCGCTCGGGGTGGAAGTGCTTGAACTCGTGGATGCGCGTGTACGGGACGTCGGCGTCGGCGTAGTTCATGACGCTCGTCCCCTGGAAGTCGCCGATGGGCAGCACTTCCTGCTCGAAGTCGAGCGTGCGCCACCCCAGCTCGCCCTCGGCGTAGTCGAAGTACCGGTCGACGGGACCGGTGTAGACGACCGGCACCCGGCCGACCGTGGCCTTCTTGTTGAACGGCTGCGTCTCGTCGAAGTAGTCGGTCGACAGCTTCACGTCGATGTTCGGGTGATCCGCCATGCGCTCCAGCCACGCGGTGTACCCGTCGACGGGGAGCCCCTCCCAGGTGTCGTTGAAGTAGCGGTTGTCGTAGGTGTAGCGCACCGGCAGCCGGGAGATGATCTCCGCGGGGAGGTTGCGCGGATCCGTCTGCCACTGCTTGGCCGTGTAGTCGCGGATGAACGCTTCGTACAGCGGGCGCCCGATCAGACCGATCGCGCGCTCCTCGAGGTTCGCCGCATCCTTCGCGTCGAATTCGCCCGCCAGCTCCTGCACGAGCTCCCGCGCCTGATCGGGCGTGTAGGCCGCCTGGAAGAACTGGTTGATGGTGCCGAGGTTGATCGGCAGGGGGAACACGACGCCCTTGTGGGTCGTGTAGACGCGGTGCACGTACGACGTGAAGTCGGTGAAGCGATTGACGTACTCCCACACCGAGGGGTTCGAGGTGTGGAACAGGTGCGCGCCGTAGCGGTGCACCTCGATGCCGGTCTCGGCCTCGGCTTCGGAGTAGGCGTTGCCGCCGATGTGATGGCGACGGTCGATGACCGTCACCTTCCGACCCGAGGCGGCCGCGCGCTCCGCGATCGTGAGACCGAAGAAGCCCGAGCCGACGATGAGAAGATCCATGGAAGCAGAAGACTTTCGTGTCGACGAACGCGCGGGTCTCGCCCACGCCCGACCAGTCTATGCGGGCCCTCCTCCGCGCCCCTCAGGGGGAGATCAGGCGCCGTCGGTTAGCATGACTGACTGTCGTCCAGCGAGAAATGGGAGTGCATGAGCGATTCCTGGTCGGTGATCGTGATGCCTCTGATCGTCTCGGTCCTGGGGCTGACCGTCCCCGGAATCGCCGTCATGGCCGCCGGATGGGGCGTGCGGCGGCTGCGACTGCTGGCGCTCGCGCCGGTCGTGTCGATCGCGATCCTCGGTATCTCCGCCACCCTCGCGCCGCTCCTCGGTCTGGGGTGGTCGCCCCTGCCGATCCTCCTGGTCACCCTGCTCGCCGCCGGCGCCGCATTCGGACTCCGCCGGTGGGTCGGACCCGAGCCCGGGGACCGCACCCCGCGCGCCCCGTTCGCCTGGGGGCTGCTCGCCCTCGCCGCCGCAGCCGTCGCGATCGCCCTGCAGATGATCTCGGTCTTCGGCGCCCCCGGCAACATCTCGCAGACCTTCGACGCGATCGTGCACCTCAACACCGTCGCGTACGCGGTCGCGCAGCACGACGCCTCGGCCTTCCACATCGGTGCGACCTCCGACATCGGGTTCTACCCCAACGGCTGGCACACCGTCGCCGCCCTCGCGGCGGAGATGACGGGGGTGTCCGTCCCCGTCGCGGTCAACGCCGCCACCATCGCGCTGGGGGCCGTGGCCTGGCCCGTCTCCGTCGTCGCGCTGTCGGCCGCGCTGCTCGGCGAGCGCACGGCCGTGCTCGTGAGCTCCGCCGCCCTGTCGACCGGCTTCGGGGCGTTCCCCCTGCTCCTGCTCTACTTCGGCGTGCTCTACCCGAACGCCATGGGATACGCGGTCCTGCCCGGGGGGATCGCGGCCGTGGTGCATCTCCTCCGCGTCCGCGGGGTCGCCGCGCGCGTGCGTGCGGGGGTGCTGGTGCTGGCCGCGGCCGCGGGAGTCGGTCTCTCCCATCCCAACGCCTTCCTCGCGATGGTCGCCCTGTCGGCCGCCATCGTCGTCGTCGAGCTGATCGGCGAGGTCTGGGCCCAGCCGACCCGACGGGGGTGGATCCGCGTCGCCGCGATCCTCGCCGCTCTCGCCCTGGTCATGCTGTTCCTCTGGCGCTTCTCGCGCACCGGGTACGACATGTCGCGCTGGGGCCCGTGGCAGAGCACCGCCCAGGCGGTGGGCGAGGCGATCCTGCTGTCGCCGCGCTCGTACCCGATCACGATCACGATCTCCCTGCTCATGATCGTCGGCCTCATCACCGTCGTCCGCCGCCCACGCCGGAACCTGGTGGTGCTCGCGCCGTGGGTCGTGGCATCCGTCATGTTCGTCCTGGTCTCGGGCACCGGCGTCGGCAATCCGATCCGCGAGCTCGTCACCAACCCCTGGTACAACGACTCCTTCCGCCTGGCGGCGCTCCTCCCCGTCGCCGGGATCCCGCTCGTCGTGCTCGGAGCGCTCACCGTGGTCGACCTCGCCGCGGCAGCCCTGACCTCGCTGCGCGCCCCCGGTGCGGTGCGCGGACTCGTCGCCGCGGTGGGCGTCGTCATCGTGTTCTCCGTCGCCGTCAGCCCCAACGTGCTGCGCACCGCGAACGACGCCCGTGACTCGTTCGCGCTGACACCGACATCCGCCCTGCTGACCTCCGACGAGGAGGCGCTCCTCGAGCGCCTTCCCGAGACCACGCCCGCGGATGCCGTGATCGCCGGCAGCGCGTGGACCGGCGCGTCTCTGGCCTACGCGATCGGCGACCGCGAAGTGCTCCGCAAGCACGTCTTCGGGAACATCGGTGCCGACGAGCAGTACCTCGACAACCGCCTGAAGGACATCGACTCCGACCCGAAGGTCTGCCAGGTCGTGGATCGACTGGGCGTCGACTACGTGCTCGACTTCGGCGCGCAGAACGTGTGGAACAACCCGGGCGTCGGTCTCGACCGCCAGGGGCTCTACGGGCTGACGCCGTCCGCGCATCTCGTCCTCGTGGATGCGCAGGGACCCGACGCGCGCCTGTTCCGCATCGAGGGGTGCTGATCGTGGCATCCCCGGCGACCGTCGCGGTCGCGTACGACTGCCTGTTCCCCTACTCCACGGGGGGCGGCGAACGGCAGTATCGCGCGTTCGCCGACGAGATGGGCGCGCGGGGGCTCGACGTCGAGTACCTCACGGCCGTCCAGTGGGACGGCGACATACCGTCGGAACGGAACTTCCGCATCGTTCCGGTCAGCCGACGTCTGTCGCTCTACGGCGCCGACGGTGTCCGCCGCATCCCCGCGGCCCTCGCGTACGCCGCCGGACTGTTCCGGTCACTCGGGCGCAGTCGCGGTCGCTACGACGCCGTCATCGTGAGCGGTCTGCCGATCTTCAACGTGTACGCCGCGCGCCTCGCACTCCTCGGGACGCGCACGCGCGTCGTGGTGGACTACCTCGAGGTCTGGCACCGACGTCAGTGGGTGGAGTACTCCGGCCTCATCACCGGCACGATCGCGTGGCTCCTCCAGCGGGGCGCGATCGCGATCACGCCCCTGGCGACCTGTCATTCGCAGCTGAGCGCGACGCGCCTGCGCCGAGAGGGCCTCCGCCGCGCTCCGCTCGTGAGCCCCGGGCTCATCGACGGCGCCGTGGATGCCGCGCCGACGGCGCCGGCATCCCAGCCGCCGTACGTCCTGTACGCCGGGCGCCACATCCCCGACAAGCGCGTCGAGTCGCTGCCCGCCGCGGTCGCCGAGGCCCGCACGACGATCCCCGATCTGCGGTTGACGGTCCTGGGCACCGGACCGACCTCGGCTCGGATCCGCGCGGAGGTCGACCGGGTCCACGGCTCGGGATGGACCGACTTCCCGGGCTTCGTCGACGACGCCGAGCTCGACGCCCTCATGCACGGCGCGCTGGCGTTGATCAACCCGTCCCGCCGCGAGGGATACGGACTCGTCGTCGTCGAGGCCAACGCCCACGGCACGCCCGTCGTCCTCGTCGCCGACGAGGGCAACGCCGCCACCGAGCTGATCGACGAGGGCGTCAACGGCGTCGTCGCACCCAGCACCTCCCCCACCGACCTCGCCCGGGCGATCCGGGCCGTCGCCCACGGCGGTGACGACCTGCGCCGCTCCGCGCGCGCCTGGTACGACACCGCCGTGGGCACCCGCACCATCCGACGCACCGTGGAGGGGATCCTGTCGGCGCTGCAGCTGTCGACCGCCCCCGCCCCGCGGACCACGAAAGAAGACACGCCGTGACCTCTCCCGCCCCCAACGACGCCGTCGAACTGACGATCCTCATGCCCTGCCTCAACGAGGCGGAGACGCTCGAGGTCTGCATCCGCAAGGCACAGGGCTTCCTCCAGCGCAGCGGCATCCGCGGTGAGGTCCTCATCTCCGACAACGGCAGCACCGACGGGTCTCAGGCGATCGCCGAGCGTCTCGGCGCCCGCGTCTCGCACGCCCCCCCGCCGCGGATACGGCGCCGCACTGATCAACGGCATCGAGCAGGCGCACGGGACGTACGTCATCATGGCGGATGCCGATGACAGCTACGACTTCGAGAACCTCGAGCCGTTCGTCGAGCGGCTGCGCGCCGGTGCGGACCTCGTGATGGGGAACCGCTTCCGCGGAGGGATCGCCCCGGGCGCGATGCCGCCGCTGCACAAGTACCTGGGCAACCCGGTGCTGTCGTTCATCGGAGAGCTCTTCTTCCGCCCGGGCATCCGGGACTTCCACTGCGGTCTGCGCGGGTTCAACCGCGCACGCATCCGCGAGCTCGACCTGCAGACCACGGGCATGGAGTTCGCCTCCGAGATGGTGGTGCGCGCCTCGCTCGCCCGCTACCGCATCGAAGAGGTGCCGACCACGCTGAAGAAGGACGGTCGGTCGCGTCCGCCGCACCTGCGCAGCTGGCACGACGGGTGGCGGCACCTGCGCTTCCTGCTGCTGTTCGCACCGCGTTGGCTGTTCGTCTACCCGGGGCTGGTCGCGTTCTTCCTCGGTGCGATCGCGGTGGGCGTGCTCGCCTTCGGCGGCATCAACATCGGCGGGGTGGGTTTCGACGTGACCACGATGGTCTACGCCAGCGCCCTGTGCGTCATCGGGTTCCAATCGCTGCTCTTCTTCTGGTTGACGAAGCTGTACGCGACCCAAGAGGGGTTCCTCCCCACGAGCGCGAGATACCGGCGCATCGTGGCGAACTGGTCCGCCGAGCGCGGCCTGCTGATCGGCGTCGGGCTGTTCGTGCTCGGCGTGATCATCGGGATCGTGCAGGTCGTGCTGTGGGGCAACCTCGACTTCGGTCAGCAGAACGCGGCGCAGGCGGTGCGCATCGCGGTGCCCAGTGCGCTGCTGATCATCCTGGGCTTCCAGACCGTGATGATGAGCTTCTTCTCGGGCGTGCTGACCACGCCCCGGCGCGAGCAGCGCCCCGAAGCCGTCATCGAGAGCTGATGCCCGCCCGTCGAATCCTCGTCGACCTGCTCGGCTTCACGGGGTCGCGCGGGGGGACCGAGACCTACGTCCGGGAACTCCTCCCCCGCATCGACGCCCTGCTGCCCGACATGCGCTTCGCCGCCCTGACGGGCCGTGCGGGCACCGAACGGGTCGGCGCGTTCTTCCCGGGTCGTGTGCAGACCCTCGGCGCCGTGGGCACCGATCCGGCCACGTGGGCGCTCGGCGCGGTCGCGGCCACCGATGCGATCGCGCGTCGGCACCGGGCCGACCTCGTGTGGGCACCGGCCAACTTCGGTCCCGTCCTGCGCGGCGTGCCGCGCGTGGTCACGGTGCACGACGCGATCTACGACGAGGTGCCCGGCAGCCTCGCCCAGCGGGCGCAGCGGGGCGTGACGTCGTGGCTCATGCGCCGGTCGGCCCGCACGGCCGACCGGGTGCTGACGGTCTCTCACGCCGCTGCCGAGAGCATCGGCCGCCATCTCGGGGTCCCGTCGGGTCGGATCGCCGTGGTGCACAACGGCAGCACCGACCCTCGCCCCGTCGCCGATCCGGCGAGCGAGGTGGCATCCCTCGCGATCCCCGCCGGCCGGCCCGTCGTGCTCAGCGTCGGCAACCGCATGCCGCACAAGAACTTCCCCGGACTCCTCGCCGCCGTCGCCACGTTGCCGAGGGAGCAGCGCCCGGTGACCGTGATCGCGGGCAGTCGGCTGCCCGATCCGCTGGAGGCCGATGTGGCCCGGCTCGGTCTCGAGGCCGACGTCGTCCTGCCCGGCTGGGTGAGCGACGCGCAGTTGGAAGCGCTGTTCCAGATCGCCGACCTGTACGTGTGCCCGTCGCTCGTCGAAGGATTCGGCCTCCCCATCGTCGATGCGCTGCGGCGCGGCATCCCGGTGCTGGCGCACGACGTCCCGGTCCTGCGCGAGGTCGGCGGAGTCGCCGCGCGGTACGCCGACGCGACGGATGCCACCGCCTTCGGCGCCGCGATCGGCGCCGCGTTGGCGTCGCCGCCGGATGCCGACGCGCGCGAGGCCGCACGGGCCTGGGCGTCGCGGTTCACCTGGGACGGCGCCGCGGAGGCGACCGCCGCCGAGCTGGAGCGCGTGCTGTCGGCGGGACGACGGCGATGAGCGCAGCCCCGTCGCTGCGGCGGCGCCTGCTGGGCTTCATGCTGCTGCCCGCGATCGCGGCGCTCTCTCCGATCGTCGCCCTCCCGGTCGTCGTGCGCATCGCCGGCGATGCCGGTTGGGCCAGCGCGATCGCGGGCGAATCGATCGGCACGTTCGCCGCGATCGCGATCGGGTGGGGCTGGGCGACCATCGGCCCGGCACTGATCTCCATCGCCGCCGACGACGACGAACGGGCCCGCCTGTACCGCGAGTCGATCGTCGTGCGCCTGCTGATCGCGGTGGTGGCCCTCCCCGCCCTCGGCGTCGTCTGCTGGTTCATCGCCTCGCCGGGATCGGAGTGGCTCACCATCCTCATGGGCGCGCAGGGAGCGCTCATCGCGCTGTCCTTCACCTGGTTCAGCGCCGGGGTGGGAGACCCGCGCACGATCGTGATCTTCGACGCCGTGCCCCGCCTCGTCGCGAACATCGCCGCGGCGGGACTGGTGCTGGTCACGGGCGTGGTCGTGCTCTACCCGGTCGCCGGTATCGCGGTGACCCTCATCGGCACCGGGATCTTCACGATCCGGTTGCTGCGACGGCATCCGGGGCCCTGGCCCGGGCGACGCGACCTGCCGCGACTGCTGCGCAGCACCCTGCCGGTCGCGCTCAACGACGCCGGTCTCAGCGGCTATTCCAGCGTCCCCGCCCCCGTGGTCAACGTCACCTCGCCCGCGTCGGCGGCCGCCGGGTACGCCACCGCCGACAAGATGCTCAAGCTCGGTCAGTTCATCCCGATGACGCTCGCGAACGCGCTGCAGAGCTGGATCGGCGAGGCTCATGGGGCCCACCGCGGGCGCCGCATGGGCATCGCCCTGCTGCTGGCCGCGGGCACGGGGCTCCTCGGGTGGGCGGGGCTCGCCCTCGTGGGTCCCTGGCTCACGAGCGCCTACCTGGGCGCCGCCGCCGGAGCGCCCTTCGACATCCTGCTCGTGATGGGTCTGGTGTTCTTCTTCTTCTCGGTCCGCACCGCCGTCGCACGGCTGATCCTCTTCCCCGCCGGACAGGCCGGTCCCGTGATGCGCGCGACCCTGATCGCCACGGTCCTCGGCATCCCGCTGATGATCGGTCTCGGAATCGCCTGGGGCCCGGTCGGCGCGGCTCTCGGGTACGCCTTCACCGAAGGCGCCGCGACCCTGCTGCTCGCTCGCCGCTGCCTCCGCGTCCTGCGGGAGCTGCGTCACGCCCCCTCGGAGGCTCCGTCATGACATCCTCTCCCCCGTCCGCCTCGTCGAACGGACCCTCCGCGTCGAACCGGAAGGACGCCCCCGTGACCGTCGCCATCAACGGGCGGTACCTGCTCGCCTCCTTCGGGGGCGTCCGCCGGTGCGCCATCGAGATCACCCAGCACCTGTCGCAGATGCGCTCCGACATCGTGCTGCTGGTCCCGCCGTCCGCGGTCGACCAGGTGCCCGAGGGGGTTCCGTTCCGTGCGATCGGGCGCACCGGCGGCCCGCTCTGGGAGCAGATCGAGCTGCCGCTGTGGCTGCGTCGAAACGGCTCGCCCCTGCTGCTGAACCCGGCGAACATCGCCCCGATGGTCTATCGGCCGCAGATCTCCGTGCAGCACGACATCGCGCCGTCGCTGCGCCCGCAGGACTTCACCTTCCTCTTCCGCGTCCAATGGCACCTGTCGGTGCGTTGGGGGATGCTGCGCCGCGGCCAGACCCTGGTCACCAGCAGTGACGCGTCGCGGCGGGAGATCGCGGAACGCTTCGGCGTGGCCCCGGAGACGATCGACGTCGTCCACCTCGGAGCCGACACCCTGCCGGTGCCCGAGGCGAGGCCCGCGCCCGCCGATCCCGCCGTCATCGTCGCCTTCGGCCGCCACGGCGCCGGCAAGAACGCACGAGCCACGATCAACGCGCTGGCCCTGCTCCCCGAGGACGCACCGATCCAGGTGGAGTTCCTCGGCGATCTCGATCCCGCGCTGGAGCCCTACGCCGCGGAGAAGGGCATCGCGCCCGGTCGCATCCGATGGCGCGGGCGGGTGAGCGACGACGAGCTCGCGGACGCGTTCGCCCGCGCGTCGGCGTTCGTGTGGCCGTCTCTGCACGAGGGCTTCGGACTCCCCCCGCTGGAGGCCCAGCGCCTGGGCACGCCGATCCTCGCCTCCGACATCCCGATCAACCGCGAGATCCTCCGCGACTCCGCGCGCTACTTCCCGGCCACGGATGCCGCGGCCCTCGCCGCCCTGATCACGGAGGTCGCCGCAGACCCCGATGCGCGCGCCGACCTCTCGCAGCGCGGTGTCGCCAACGCCCGCGACTTCACCTGGCGTCGGACCGCGGAACGATGGAACGACCTCATCGAGGATCGGCTGCGGCGCGGCCGAGGCCTCTGATTCCGCGACGGACCGGTCGGCGGGGCACAATCGAGAGGTGAACATCGGCTTCGTCGTGACGACCCTGGGGCGCCTCGATCCCCTCCGCGCCCTCCTGACCTCCCTCGAGGGCCAGCTCCGCGACGGCGATCACGTCGTGCTGGTCGCGCAGGGCGCCCAGGACGACGTCGCGGCACTGGCCGCGGAGTTCGCGGCGCGCGGCGTCGCCGTCACCTCGACGACCTCAGGCCGGGGCGCGTCGCTCGGACGCAACACCGGTGTCGCGGCGCTGCCGCCCGGTGAGGCCGTCGTGACGTTCCCCAACGACAACACCACCTATCCCGCCGGCACGGTCGACGCCCTCCACGCCGCGATCGACGACTCCGCGTTCCTCGCGGGGGGATTCACCTCCTGGGACGAGCGCGGGCCCAAGACGACCCTGCCGACGCCCGGCACCCCGCTCGACAAGTACAACGTGTGGGCCGTGATCGAGATGGGCATCCTGATGCGCCGCTCGCTGTTCGACGCCGTCGGCGGGTTCGACGAAGACCTGGGTCCGGGATCCGCGACACCCTGGCAGGTCGCCGAAGGCACCGACCTGCTCCTGCGCGCGATGGCGCACGAGCCGCGGCTGCTGACCGAGTTCCGCTGGCTCCCCGCGGAGGTCCACGTCGACGGCATCTCCACCGGATTCGGACTGTCGGATGCCGAGCGCCGCCGCAAGCTCCGCGCCTACGGTCGTGGCACGGGTCGGGCCTTCGCGGTGCACGGCTACCCGTTGTGGTGGCGCGCCGCGTTCACCGGAGCGGGGCTGCTCTACGGGCTGCGCAACCCGAAGCCGATCACGGTGGCCGACGGCTGGCCCATGTTCCTCGGCCGACTGGAGGGCGGTCTGGGGCGCACGTTCGGGCAGGCCCGTATGGTGTCGACGACTCGCTGACCGGGTCCGCCGGCGCGCCGCTGGTAGGCTACGGAAGTGTCTTCGAGAGTTCTGATCACCGGCGGCGCCGGCTTCATCGGGTCCCACCTGTCCGAGCGGTTGCTGGGCGAGGGCCACGAGGTCATCTGCGTCGACAACTTCTTCACGGGGTCGCGCCGCAATGTCGAGCACCTCTTCGGGAACCCGCGTTTCGAGCTCATGCGTCACGACGTGACGTTCCCGCTGTACGTCGAGGTCGACCAGATCTACAACCTCGCCTGCCCGGCCTCCCCGGTGCACTACCAGCACGATCCGGTGCAGACCACGAAGACCAGCGTGATGGGCGCCATCAACATGCTCGGCCTGGCCAAGCGTCTGCGCGTCCCGATCCTCCAGGCCTCCACCTCGGAGGTCTACGGCGATCCCGCGGTGCACCCGCAGACCGAGGACTACTGGGGCAACGTCAACCCCATCGGCACGCGGTCCTGCTACGACGAGGGCAAGCGCGCCGCCGAGACGCTGTTCTTCGACTACCGCCGCCAGCACGACCTCTCGATCAAGGTCATCCGCATCTTCAACACGTACGGGCCGCGTATGCACCCGAATGACGGTCGGGTCGTGTCCAACTTCATCGTCCAGGCTCTCCGCGGCGAGCCGATCACCATCTACGGCGACGGCTCGCAGACCCGCTCCTTCTGCTTCGTCGACGATCTCGTCGACGGCATGGTGCGTCTGATGAACACCGACCACGAGGTCACCGGCCCCATCAACGTGGGCAACCCCGGCGAGTTCACGATGCTCGAGCTGGCGAACGCCGTTCTCGAGATCACGGGCAGCACCTCGACCATCGAGCACCGCCCGCTCCCCCAGGACGACCCGAAGCAGCGTCAGCCCAACATCGACCTCGCCCGCCGCGAGCTCGGGTGGGAGCCGACGGTGGCTCTGCGGCCGGGGCTCGAGCGCACCATCGACTACTTCCGCGGAGTGCTCGCCGACGCCTGAGACGGCGCGCGAGCGCCGTCGACCGAACGGCGGACTCACCCGCCCGGACGGTCCGGTACGACGCAGGAGGTCCCTCCGCCGGGGGTGCGACGATGCCGAGGTGAAAGGCATCCTCCTCGCCGGCGGCTCCGGCACGCGCCTCCACCCGATCACGCTCGGTGTGTCGAAGCAGCTCGTGCCCGTGTACGACAAGCCGATGATCTACTACCCGCTGTCGACGCTGATGCTGGCCGGGGTGCGCGAGATTCTCGTCATCACCACGCCGCGGGACGCGCCGCAGTTCCGGGCCCTCCTCGGAGACGGATCCCAGTTCGGCATCCGTCTGAGCTTCGCCGAGCAACCGTCGCCCGACGGGCTCGCGCAGGCGCTCGTGATCGGGGCGGAGTTCATCGGCGACGACACGGTCGCGCTCGCCCTCGGTGACAACCTGCTCTACGGCCCGGGCCTCGGCGCACAGTTGAAGAAGCACGACCGGGTCGACGGCGCCACGGTGTTCGCCTACTGGGTGGCCGAACCGGCGGCGTACGGTGTGGTGGAGTTCGACGGAGCCGGCCGTGCGGTGTCGCTCGAAGAGAAACCCGTGCACCCGAAGAGCCACTTCGCGGTGCCCGGACTCTACTTCTACGACAACGACGTCGTCGGCATTGCACGGAACCTGCGCCGTTCCGCCAGGGGAGAATACGAGATAACCGATGTGAACCGCTCCTATCTCGCGTCAGGGAGGTTGAACGTGGAGGTTCTCCCCCGCGGTACGGCCTGGCTCGACACGGGTACGTTCGATCAGATGACGGATGCCGCCGACTACGTGCGCACGATGGAGCGGCGCACCGGCATGCGGATCGGCGTCCCCGAAGAGGTCGCCTGGCGCGAGGGACTGGTCACGGATGACGAGCTGAGAGAACGGGCGAACCGACTGGTGAAATCCGGCTACGGCAGCTACCTCCTCGAGATCCTCGAGCGGGGGCGGTGATGGGCAAGCTGCTCGTGACCGGCGGCGCCGGCTTCATCGGTTCCAACTTCGTGCACCACGTGGTTCGCCACACCGACCACACGGTGACCGTGCTCGACAAGCTCACCTACGCCGGCAACCGGGCATCGCTGGCAGGACTGCCGCCCGCCCGGGTGCGGCTCGTGGTCGGCGACATCGCCGATGCCGCGGTGGTCGATCCGCTGACCGCCGAGACCGACGCCGTGGTCCACTTCGCCGCGGAGTCCCACAACGACAACTCTCTGCACGACCCGCGACCGTTCGTGGACACCAACCTCGTCGGCACGTACACGCTGCTCGAAGCCGCCCGCCGACACGACGTCCGTTTCCACCACATCTCCACCGACGAGGTCTACGGCGACCTCGCGCTGGACGACCCGACCCGGTTCACGGAGTCCACCCCCTACAACCCCTCGTCGCCGTACTCCTCGACGAAAGCCGGATCGGATCTGCTGGTGCGCGCGTGGGTGCGTTCGTTCGGGCTCCGCGCCACGATCAGCAACTGCTCGAACAACTACGGCCCGTTCCAACACGTCGAGAAGTTCATCCCTCGCCAGATCACCAACGTGCTGCGCGGGCTTCGCCCCAAGCTCTACGGCGCCGGCGTGAATGTGCGCGACTGGATCCACGCCGACGACCACTCGTCCGCCGTCCTCAGGATCCTCGACCGCGGCGAGATCGGCGAGACCTATCTGATCGGCGCCGACGGCGAGCGCGACAACAGGAGCGTGGTCGAGCTCATCCTCGAGCTCATGGGTCTGCCCGTCGACGCGTACGATCTCGTCCCCGACCGCCCCGGGCATGATCTGCGCTACGCGATCGACTCCACCAAGCTGCGCTCCGAGCTCGGGTGGACCCCGACCTACGGCGACTTCGTGGCCGGTCTCACCGCGACCATCGGCTGGTACCGGGAGAACGAGGCGTGGTGGGGCCCGGAGAAAGACGGGGTCGAAGCGTTCTACGCGCGCACGGGCCGGTGAGCGGCATGACCCTCGCCTTCGACAAGACCCTCGCCGTCACGACCACCCCGATCCCCGGCCTGCTCGTTCTGGACCTGCCCGTGCACGGGGACGCGCGCGGCTGGTTCAAAGAGAACTGGCACCGCGAGCAGATGACGGGTGAGGACCTCGGCCTGCCCGACTTCGGTCCGGTACAGAACAACATCTCCTACAACCACGCGGTCGGGACCACCCGCGGCATCCATGCCGAGCCGTGGGACAAGTACGTTTCCGTCGCCACCGGGCGCGTGTTCGGAGCATGGGTCGACCTGCGCGACGGCGACAGCTTCGGCGCGGTCCACACCGCGGAGATCGACCCCTCCACGGCGGTCTTCGTCCCCCGCGGTGTCGGCAACGCCTACCAGACCCTCGAGCCGCGGACCGCCTACACCTATCTCGTCAACGACCACTGGTCGCCCGACGCCTCCTACACCTGCCTCAACCTCGCCGACGAGTCGGTCGCGATCGACTGGCCGATCCCCCTCCGCTCGGTGGAGATCAGCGAGAAAGACAAGGGGCACCCGCGCCTGACGGAGGTGACCCCGATGGCGCCGAAGAAGATCCTCGTGACCGGCGCCGACGGTCAGCTCGGCCGCGCCCTGCGCGCCCTCTACGGGGACCATCCGTGGATCGAATACACCACGCGGGAGACGCTCGATCTCACGTCCCCCGACCTCCCCGCCGCCCGCCGATGGAGTGACGTCGCGACCATCATCAACGCAGCGGCCTACACCGCCGTCGACACCGCCGAGACGCCCCGCGGACGCGTGGACGCGTGGACGACGAACGTGACCGCCGTCGCCGCCCTCGCACGCATCGCCACACGTCACGGCATCACCCTCGTCCACATCTCCAGCGACTACGTCTTCGACGGCACCAAGGACGGCGCCTACACCACGACCGATCCCGTCTCGCCCCTCGGCGTCTACGGACAGACCAAGGCCGCCGCGGACGCCGTCGTCAGCACCGTCCCGCGCCACTACATCCTCCGCACCAGCTGGGTCATCGGCGACGGCGAGAACTTCGTGCGGACCATGACCGCCCTCGCCGAGCGCGGCATCGACCCGATGGTGGTGGACGACCAGACCGGACGTCCGACCTTCACCGTCGACATCGCCGCCGCCGTCCGGCGACTCCTGGACACCGGCGCGCCCTACGGGACTCACCACGTCAGCGGCACGGGAACGCCCGCGACCTGGCACGAGATCGCCCGGGAGGTCTTCCGTCTCACCGGTCACGATCCTGCGCGCGTGACGGCCGTCTCGACCGAGGAGTACTCCGCGGGATCCCGCGGACCGACGGCGCCGCGCCCCCGCAACAGCGTCCTCGAGACCGACGGGCTCGACGCACCGTGGCGAGCGCGCCTGGTCGGGTACCTCCTCGGGCGGTGAGGCGAGCGCGCGCCCCCGGCCGATCGGGATCGCGGGTCAGCGGGTCGGTGAGACGCTCGGCGTCGCGGACGGGCTCGTGACGGGTGTCGGGCTCGGCGTGGGCGACACGGTCGGCGGGGCCGTGGGCGTCGCCGACGGTGCTGCCGAGCGCGCTCCCGTCGAGGAGGCCGCCCCCTCCACGAACCCGCCGCGGGCTCCGGTCCACGAGATCGTCCCGTGTTCGAAGTCCTGGCTCCAGCCGCCGCCCGCACGCGGGTAGGCCGCCGTCGTCGGGTAGCCGAGCTGCCCGCCCTCGGCCCCCAACGAGGTCCACGTCTCGAGGAGTCCCCCGTCGATGCGCACCGCCGCCGTGTTCGGCGACCACACGATCCAGCCGGTGTCGAACTGCTGCTTGCAGCCGCCCCCCGTCAGCTTGCACACCGCATCCGCGCGGGGCCAGCCGAGCGTTCCGGCGTTGTATCCCTGACGGGCGTACTCGTCGCGGATCGGGCCGCTCAGCAGTATGTCCTTGCCGTCCTTGACGTACAGGGCACCCTTCTCGAATCCCTGTGCGACGCCCACGCCGTTCCCGTCGCGCGCCTGCGTCGGCCCCGTGGGGTAGCCCAGCACGCCCTTCTCGGCTCCGCGGGCCGCGTACGGCACGGCCACGGCCTTGTCGACGCGCACCGCTCCGAGGGAGGACGTCCAGTAGATGGATCCGCCGTCGAAGGGCTGGACGCAACCGCCGCGATCGAGACCGCAGACCTGCGCGCCCGTCGGCCATCCGAGCGGACCCCAGTTGTAGTTCTGACGCGCGTACTCGTCACGGATGGCGCCGAACATCTGGATCGCCGTGTCGCTCGCCGGCGGCAGATAGATCGCGCCGCCCGTGAAGCCCTGGACGATCCCGTCGCCGTTCCCCGAGCGCGGCAGCGCATCCGTCGTCGGATACCCCATCCGCCCCTTCTCGAACCCCTGGGCCGAGTACTGGGCGAAGATCGCGCCGTCGACGACGTGCGTGCCGCCGGTCGCGGTCCACAGGATCGTCCCGTTCTGGAAGTCCTGGCGACAGCCCGACGAGCCGCAGGACTGTACCGACACGGGCCAGCCGAGTCGCCCGTCGCTGTACCCGGCCGCCGCGTAGGCATCGCGGATGCCACCGAACATGTGGATGCCCCAGCCGTTGCGCCAGTAGATGGCTCCGCCCTCGAAGCCCTGGACCCAGCCCGTGCCGTTGACGGTGCGGTACTGCTCCGGACCCGTCGGGTAGCCGATCGTGCCGCCGACGCCGCCGAGCGCGTCGAAGCTCTGCTTGATGCCGCCGCGCACGGCCCACGTGCCGCCGCCCGCCGACCAGAAGATCTCGCCGTTCTGGAAGACCTGGCTGCATCCGCCGCGCGGGAGGCCGCACGACTGATCCGTCATCGGCCATCCGAGATCGCCCGAGGGACCGCCCCAGCGCTGATACTCGGCGAAGATCGAACTCGACACGATGCGGCCGCCCGCCACCGACGACCAGTAGATCGCGCCCAGCTGGAAGTTCTGGATCCATCCACCCTGGTTGACCGTCGACCACGTCGCCGTGTCGGTCGGGTAGCCCAGGTACCCGTTCTGCTGCCCGCTCTGCTGGTAGAGCCCCCAGATCCCGCCGTCGACCTTCTTGGCACCGTTGTCAGTGGTCCAGAACACGCCGCCGGACGCGAAACGCTGCTGGCACCCCGTCCGGGCATCGTTGCACTCCACCCCGGACGTCGAGGCCCCGAGGGAGGGGTTCGCGTCGCGCACGGCCTGGATCTCCGCCTCCGGAAGCGATGCCGTCGGGTCGCCGAACCACGTCGACCAGAACAGGAAGAAGTTGCGGTTGCCGTAGGCGGAGCACCCGTCGCCCTCCCCCCACTGCGCCCGCAGCGCCGCGTCGTTGGGGGTGTACGGGGTGTAGATGTAGAGGGCGGCGGTCGCCTGGTTGACGATGTACACCGACTTCCGGCCGCACGACTGGTTCGGCGAGTACAGGATGCTGTTGGTCATCCCCGCCTTGTACCAGTAGCTGTCGGCGTACTTCTGGTAGATCTTGAACTGGCGTGCGGCGCCGTAGATCTGGTTGAACAGTCCGTAATAGGCCGAGTCGCAGGCGGCGGTGTCCGGGCATCCCTGCCCGGTGGCGGCCTGGTACCGGCCGGCGCTCGGGTTGTCCATCGTGACCAGGCTCTGTTCCTTCTCGAGGAGGACGAGGAGGACCTTCTGGCTGATGCCGCAGGACCGCGCGACGCCATCGATGATCTGGGCGGCCGTCTGGCGCACGCCCCCCTGGTATCCGCTGCACAGAGCCGACTCGGCGGACTTCGCCACCGTCGTCGTGACGTAGTCCTTCAGGCAGTTGCGCGAACAGCGGTTGCCCTTGGTGTTCAGGAAGTTCTGGACGTCGCCCGCCGTCATCGTCGACGTCGAGTAGAAGTTGGCATCCGACACGATCTCGCCCGCGTCGAAGTCGCGCGCATCGGCCGCCTGTGCCGCCGGGGCGGGTGCCACAGCGACGAAGAGACCGGCCGAGAGCACGGCGATCACGAGAAGTCCGAGGGCGCGCAGCGCGATGAAACGAGGGAGCATCACTGATCCTTGCCGTATCCCAGCGTCACCGCGCCGGACGTCGCCGCGGTGGTGGGAGATGAGTAATCGAACCAGATCGTCCAGTCGCCGGGCGTCAGTTCGGAAGCGGGAATCGTCTGGAAGCCGCACGAGACGTTCTGCCCCGTGGGGGTGGCCGGTGCCGTCGATTCGCGCACGATGTCGCCCTGCCGCGCGTGCAGGACACAGGTTCCGCCCTCCTCGACGACGTCCTGGACGAACGCCGAAGCCGAGATGCCCCGGTCGTCCGCCTGCCAGGCGGCCAAGATCAGCGACGCGGTCCCGATGGTGGCGCTCGGCGCCGGCCCCGGCGAATCCGACGCGGAGGCGGAGGGAACCGCCGGTGCGGGCGTGAGCGAGGGGGCGAGCGGAGTGGGGGTGTCGAGCGGGGTCGCCGACACGTCGCTCCCCGTCGGAGCGGGTGAGGACGAGGCATCCACCGAGCTTCCGGAGAACACGCCGCTGACCGTGGCCACGATCAGGAGGACCACGACGACGAGGACGACGCCTCCGACGGCGATCCCGACGCGCGCACGCAGGCTCATGCGCACAGCCTAACCGGGATGTGACGGATGTTGCGGGTGTGATTTGTGAGGAACGTCACTCCGCCGACGCGCGCAGCGCCGCCACGGCCTCGTCGATGGGCCCGTCGAACAGCACCGTTCCCGAGCGCATCACGACGCCCCGACGACAGATCTGGCTGACCGTGGCCAGGTCATGACTGACGACGACGAGCGTCTTCCCCGCCTCATTGAGCTCGCGGATCCGCTCGATGCATTTGTGCTGGAACGGCTCGTCGCCGACGCTGAGGACCTCATCGACCAGCAGCGTGTCCATCTCCGTGTGGATCGCCACCGCGAAGGCGAGGCGCACGAACATCCCGGACGAGTAGTGCTTGACCTCGGTGTCGATGAATCGCTCGATGCCGCTGAAGGCCACGATCTCGTCGAAACGCGCATCGGTCTCGGCCTGGGACATCCCGAGGATCGCGGCGTTGAGATACACGTTCTCCCGCCCGGACAGGTCGGGGTGGAATCCCGCGCCGACCTCGATCAGCCCGGCGACGCGCCCGCGGGTGAGCACCTCGCCGCTGTCGGGGACGAGCACGCCCGAGATCAGCTTGAGCGACGTGGACTTGCCCGAACCGTTGAGTCCGAGCAGCGCGACCGACTCGCCCTGATCGATCGTGAACGAGACGTCGTCGAGAGCCAGGAAGTCGTTGGAGATGGGCTTGCCGCGCGTCCACGCGACGAAAGTCTCCTTCATCGAGTGCGTGTGACGCAGCACGAACCGCTTCGTCGCCCGCGACACGACGATGGCCGCCGAGTCCGGGTGTGCGCTGGTGTCAGAGATTCTGGGCAAAGGACTTCTCCAGGTTCCGGAAGACGATCTGGCCGATCACCAGGAGCACGAGGGAAAGCCCCAGGCCGATGAGCCCGAACAGGATGTTGTCGCTCCCGATGAGCGAGCCGACCTGCGCGGACTGGTCGGTGGTCGGGAACCAGACTCCGTAATGCATCAGCCCGACCGCACCCGTGATCGGGTTCAGCTGGTACAGCGTCAAGACCCAGTCCGGAACCACGCCGCGCACGAGCGAGATGTTGTACAGCACCGGTGAGAGCCACGTCGTGAACAGCAGGATCAGTTCGACGACGTTCTGCGCGTCGCGCAGCCCCACGTTGATGGCGCCGAAGAGCAGACCGAGACCGAGCGCCAGGACGACGATGACGAGCATCGCGAGCAGGATGCACAACACCTGCAGGAGCGAGGGATGCCATCCCACGAAGCCGCACACCACGAGAAGCACCAGCAGCTGGGGCAGGAAGTTGACCAGCGCGATGATGACGGATGCCACGGGGAACAGCTCGCGCGGCAGGAAGATCTTCTTGATCAGCTCGGAGTTGTCGACCACCGCCCGAGTGGAGTTCCCGAAGGCCTCGTTGAAGAGGTTGATCAACACCAGCCCGGAGAACAGGTAGATCGGGAAGTTCGGCATCGAGCTGTTCAAGCCGAGGAATCCGCCGACGGCGATGTAGTAGACCGCGAACTGCGCAGCCGGCTTGAGGTACGACCACAGCCAGCCCAGCACCGAACCGCGGTAGCGGATCTGGACGTCCTTGCGGACCAGCAGCCACAGCAGATGACGGCGGGCGATGACGGACAGGAGACCGAGGGAGGCACCGGGGGCGACGAGGGGGGCCACGCCGCGTGCCGTGTTGTCGCTCACGCCGCTCCGCTCGCCGGGTCGAGGTCGAGACCCGCGCGGACCGCGGCGGCGCGCGCGAGGTCGACGGCGGACTCGACGCGCGAGACGGCCTCCCCGGGGTCACCGGGGCGCATCTCGATGGAGACGGTGCCGGAGTAGCTCGTTTCGGCGAGCGCCCGGAACGCGGAGACGTGGTCCACGACATCCCTCTCGATCGGCCCGAGGTCGGGCGCACTGACGTGATAGTGGCACAGCACGTCGGCGGCCGAGCGCACCGCCTCCGCCGGAGTGTCACCGGCCAGTGTCATGCCGGCGACATCGAGGTGCAGCCCGAAGCCGGGGTGCGCGACCGCGCGGACGAGTCGCTCCCCCTCCGCGGCGGTCGTGACGAAGTCGCAACCGTACTGCGGCGGGTTCGGCTCGATGCAGAAGATCACGCCGGCGTCGGCGGCACGGCGCCCGAGCTCGCCGAACACCGCGATCGCGGCATCCTGGATCTCTTCGTCGTCCATCCCGGCGGGACGGCGCCGGTTGCGCGGCGACCCGAACACGAGACGCCCCGCCCCCATCCTTCCGGCGAGGTCGATGAACGCGCCCAGACGTTCGACAGTCGCCCGCACCACGGCCTCGTCACCGAAGATCGACAGGTCGGGGTACCCGAAGAGCATCGACTGGAAAGCCACGACATCGATGCCGTGCGCTTCCCAGAAGCCCCGGTAGTCGGCGATGGCGGCGTCGGAGACATCGGTGGGATCCTCGAAAACCTTCGTCGGTGCGATCTCGACGCGGCGGACGCCACGGTCGCGGAGCGCACGGGCGACATCGGCCTCTTCGGTGGCATCCCAGGCGATGTTGGAGACGGCCAGGCCGATCATCGTGCGCGCTCGCTCTCGACGAAGGAGGTGACCGCCTCGACCACGTCGTCGGCGGATGCCAGATACCCGTCGTCGCGGCCCCAGAGCCCGCTGTGCCGGGTGCGCATGTCGTAACGGCCGGCTGCGCCGTTCTCCGGAACGTCGAGCTCCACGCCGAACGCCTCTCGCGCGAGCCGGGCGGTCGACACGGGCTCGGTGGCGAGGTTCACCAGGTCGAGACCGGCGGCGCGGGCCACCTCGATGTCGTCGGCCAGGCGGCGCAGGTCGTAGTACTGGAACTCGCCGCCGGGGTGGATCCGGTCGACGTTGTTGTCGTTCATGAGGTCGAAGATCACGTTCTTCTTGATGCCGGGGCCGAAGAGACCCGGCAGGCGCACGACGAGGACGTCGTCGAAGTTCGCGCGGGCGAACGCCTCGAGGCGCAGGCGATGCAGACCGTAGGGATGGAGTCCCTCGGTCTCGACGACCGTGTCCTCGTCGACGTCGACGGGGCTGCCGTAGACGTCGACGGTCGAGATGAGGACGAGGCGCGAGGCCTGGAACGACGTCAGGATCCGCTCGAGGTCCGTGATGTGAGCGGCATCCGTCTCGGGATCCTGGTTGATGCGCCACTTCTCGGCCTTCGCGGCGGAGAAGACGACCTCGTCGTACGAGCGACCGGCGACCTCGTGGACGTTCGCGGAGTTGAACCGATCGTCGAACGTGCGCGAGCGCAGGAGATTGCCCCCGACGAACCCGGTGTAGCCGATGAGGGCGCTGGTCATGCGGAGACGTCCTTACGTGCGGCGGGCGAACGGTAGGCCCCGCGGGCGGCGCGGAAGAGCACACCCAGGACGTGCGCGTTCCCGCGGATGGGGCTGATCTTGGTGGGCACCTTCCCCCGGGGATACGTGCGCGTCACGGGGGTCTCGACGGTACGGAACCTGGATGCCCGGCCCGCCTCGATGGCGAGATGGTAGTGGAGCTCGTACGTCTGGAAGACGTCGCGGAACACGTCGACCTCGGGATCGGCCAGGAGGGCGGCGCTGTAGCCGCGGAAGCCGTTGGTCGTGTCGGTCTGACGCACGCCCGATGCGAGGCTGATCAAGGGCGCGTGCAGGATGCGCAGACCGATCAGGCGCGAGAGCGGAGTGTTGACGGCCTTGCCGCCGGGGATGAACCGCGATCCCTGGATGTGGTCGTAGCCCGCCCGCAGCAGGCGCGCGAACTCGGGGATGGCCTCCACCCCGTCCTTGCCGTTGCCGTCGATGGCGATGACGCCGGAGTACCCCTGGTCGAGCGCCCACGCGAACGCCATCCGCATCTGCGCGCTGAGCTTGCCCGGGCCCGTCTTCGTCAGCAGCGCCCGCACCCCCGTCTCGCGCAGATACTCGTGATCGAGGGATCCGTCCGTGCTTCCGCCGTCCGCGACGATGATGTCGACGTCGGCGGCGAGGGGGCGCATCCGCAGAAGCTGCTTGCGCACCTTCTCGCCCTCGTTGATCACGAACACCGCCACCAGGAGGTCGGAGCGTCGTTCGTGGAACTCGTCGGCGCGGTACTCGGGGACCGCGCGCCCGGCGATGTCAGACAATGTTGCGCCTCGTCTCGTCGGCCAGCAGCCGATCACTCGTCAGTTCTTCCATCACGAAGTAGGCGGGCTCCCGCCGGGACTCGGCCAGGAGGCGCGCGATGTACTCCGAGATCACCGCCAGCGACAGGAAGAGGACGAAGAACATCACCGCCAACTGGAGGTTCGTCGTCGTCCATCCGCGCTCCACGCCGTCGGCGGAGAGGAAGGTCACGACCACGTAGATGGCGTACAGCAGGTTCAGCGCGGCCACGGCGATGCCCGTCGCAGAGACGACCCGCAGCGGTCGCACCGAATAGCTCGTCACCATCTCGACAGCGTCGTGCGCCGCCGAGAACAGGCTCCGACGCGGCGCGGACACCGTTCGCGGCGCGTACGACAGGTCGAAGATCGAGTAGCCGATGTGGCGCATGAGGTGGCGCAGGTAGCGGTACTGGCGGTCGGAGCTGGAGAGCGAGTTCACGGCTCGACGCGTGAAGCCGGTGAAGTACGTCGCCCGGTCCGGGATCACGATGCGCAGGGCCTGCTTGTTGTACCAGTAGAACAGCGACCGTCCTGCCCGATGCAGAGGAGACCCTCCGATGCGGGTCGTGCTCAGGCCCTGGACGATGTCGTGCCCCGACATCAAGGCCGCCACGAACGACGGGATCAGAGTGAGGGGATCCCGACCGGCTTCGAACACGACGACGTAGTCGCCGATGGCCGACTCGATCCCGCTGAAGAGCGCCGTGTCGTAGGGGAACCGCCGCGAAAGGCGCAGGATCCGCACGCAGGGGATGTCCGTGAGCAGTTCCCGCAATGCGGCGACGGTCTCGGGGCGCAGCCCGTTGTCGACCACGATGAGCTCGTAGTTGGTGTAGTGACGCTCCAGCATCCGTTGGGTCTCGAGGACCGTGCCGCGCACGTCGTCCACATCGACATCCACCACCGTGATGACACTGACGAACGCGTCGATGCGCGCGGAAGGAGCGGATTCAGGTCGGGTCATTCGAGGGATCTCCAGGAGCGGCCGTTCCGAGGTCGAGGAGGGCCGTCACCTCATGCAGAACGTCATTGACGTTGTCTATCTTGCCTCCCATGATGCACACATAGCCTGGGAGGCTGGGCTCGGCCCGGACGAGGATCGGTCGGCTGTCCGTCCGGTCCTGATCGGCCAACACGGCTTTGACCTCGCGCACGGAGTCGACGTACTCGGTCGCCCCGAGCGCCGGCACGTAGCGCCGGACGTCCGCAATCATCTCACGAAACGTGCTCGCCCCCTCTCGGAGCGATCCGATGGAAGGAATGGGCCGGTCATCGGGCACGGCATCGGTGTCGGTCCACCTCAGGTGGGGCGTGTACCGCACGTGCGAAAGGGTGTGCAGGCCGCGGGAGGGGAACGGCATGATCGAGAAGAACGGCCCGTCCATCACCGTGAACGCCGATCGCCGGAACCGCTCGGGGAGTCGGACCAGCGCCATCTCGGTCACCTCCAACTGCAGCGGAACCGGCGGGATGCCGGAGGCGCGGTGCAGCGGATTGATCTGCGAGTAGACCGAACTCACGACGAAGGGCGCCCGCGCCGTGCCCGCCGCGGTGTGGACCGCGAGCGCTCCGGACGAGCGGGAGATCCGATCGACGCCCTCGCCCAGACGGACATCGATCCCGCCGACCGCCGCGATGCGCGCGAGGACGAGCTCGCGCAGCTTGCGCGAATCGAACGCCCACTCCTCCGCTTCCCACGCCCGCTCGATCAGCGGTGAGAACGCGCCGGCGACATCGGGGTCGCCCACGGGGGCGAGCGTGGCGCCGATCCGGTCGGCGAAGACCTCGAACTGCCGGGCCGTCACCTTCGACATCCTCCGCGCCACGGCGTAATAGTGCGTGAAGTCGTCGTCGATCGCCTCGCGGTACTCCTCGGTCCACGTCCGGGAGCTCACCCGCGACCGGTACGCCGTCAGGATGCTGCGCGGATAGTGGTAGCCGTTGTGCACACGCGCCTGGTTGACGTAGGACGCACGGTTCATGGCCTCGGGCTCGCGCTCGAACACGGCGACACGCTCGAGCCCGAGCTCCTCGCGCACGTACAGCGCGATGCGCAGTCCGAAGAACCCCCCGCCGATGACGATGAAGTCGTACGTGGAATCGCTCATGACCGGTACATCGCACGACGGGCGACGAAGTTCCAGGCGTACACGAACACCGTCGCCGCCACCTTGGCGACGATGTAGTTCCAGCCGAGCACGTCGACCTGCAGCCACATCAACAGCGTCAGCAGGCCGAGCCCGAGGAGCCCGATGATCCCGAACAGGCCGAAACGCGTCCATCCCGAGCGGAGCTTCGGGTCGCGGAAGACGTATCGCTCGCTCAGGAAGAAGTTGACCACCAGCCCACCGAGGAAGCCGCAGATCGCCGAGACGAGGTAGTTCACGTGGAACACCTCGGTGAGGAGGACGAGCGTACCGAAGTCGACCACCAGGCCGACCAGTGCGACCCAGAAGTACTGCAGGGTCTGGACCATCAGGCGCTTCATGCCACGACCGCCTCTCCCGCGACAGGCGGACGCACGGGCGCGGCCCCGGAGGCACGTCGCGTGAACACCGCGACCAGCGCCGCAGCGGCGGCGACGCCGACGGCGGTCGGAACGGCGCGGTACACGAAGAAGAGGTGGATCTGCGAGTGGTTGTTCAACAGCTCGAACCACATCGGCACCAGCAGCGCGGCGGCCGCCATCGCGGCGAACGCGCCGAGGCGCACCCATTCGCGTCGCACGAGCATCCAGACCAGACACGCGATGAGCGTCACCAGGGCCGCGACCGCGACCGCCGGTGCCGTGGGGATCGTCTCGAGCCAGAACTGGGTGTTGCGGCGCGTCGCCTCGAGAGGACCCGGAAGCACGAGACCGTCGACCTGCCCCTGGAGCCGGTTGCCGATCACTCCCAGGATCTCCTGCCAGGCGGAATCGCCGAAGGTGGCCACCGCGAGGACCCACCGCGTCATCCAGGTGGCGCCGTAGCCGACGACCCAGCCGATCGCCGCGATCCCGCCCGCCGCCCACAGCCCGCGCAGGCGGCCGCGCCCGGCGCTCCAGCGCGCGGCGACGACGGCGAAGACGAACAGGGCCCACGCCACCGGCGGATTGAGGAGGTAGTCGACGAAGTTGAACACGCTCGCGACGGCCGCCGCTCCGAGGAACACGAAGGGCAGCGGTTCGCTCCCCCATCGCGCCCCCAGCCCCATCCCGGTCAACAGCACGGCGAAAGCCAGCGCGTGGGGGAAGGAATCCGTGGGCTGGGTCAGCACGTTCGTCGACAGCACCAGGGGCAGCAGCACCAGGGGGGCCACGCGCGACACGTGACGGCTGAGCATCACCGCGGCGAAGACGAGGGCGGCGGCGAACAGGACGGCGATGACGATCCGCACCATGCCCACCCCGCCGAGGAGAAGCAGCGGGCGCGTGAGCGCGGAGTAGCCGTTCCAATAGCGGTTGTAGGACAGGAAAGGCGCGTCGGCGCCCGCGGCGATCTGCCCCAGCGCCGGCACGGCGGCCGAGCAGGTGCCGAGGTGGCGCCCGGCCAGAGCGGCATCCCACAGACCCGCTCCCACCGTGGGGACGTTCATCGTCAGCGCGATGCACTGCGTGTACGCGTCGCTCACGCCCGCGAAGGGGAACGCCGGCACCGCGTGGCCGATGCCGTCCGACGGGTAGTCGGCCGTGGACCACAGGTTCTGCGTCAGCCCCTGCTCGAGGGCCGCCACGATCGGGGCGTGCGGCAACGCCGCGGCCCAGAGGTTCGCGAGGAGGAAGATCAGCTGGAGCAGCAGGTACACCGCGAGCAGCACGAGCAGCCACGCGCCGACACCGCGCTGACCGCGCGCGGCCGCGAGGAGGGCGGCGTACCAGGGCCGTTTATCGGGCACAGATCTCATTGGTCTTGTTCCAGAAGCAGTAGTTCAGGTCGATGAGTTGATCGTTCTCGCGCGGGACGTCCAGCGTGCGGTACCGCGCCCCCGTCACTTCCAGTGTCGCCTGCGGTGCGACGCCGTCGATGAACGGGTGGACCGTGACGCCGGCGGATCCCGGCAGAACCGGGACCGTGAGGGACCACGATGTCTCGTCCGGCGGCAGCACCTCACCGCTGAGCGAGAGGGCCGATCCGCTGACACCGAGGTAGAACCGGGGAAGTCGGTTGAGGACCGGGAGCGAGCCCCCGGATGCCGAATAGTCGACCGTCAGCTCGAAATAGCGCACCCGGTCGCTGTCGTTCCCGGGCAGCGTGAAGCTTCCGTCGTCGCCGATCGTGATCTCCTGCGAGGGAGCGTCCTGCGGGGTGGAGACGTCGTTGCGCAGCCACAGCAGATGGCTGCCCGTGACCACCGTGAGGGTGTAGTCCTGCAGGAGGGTCGCGTAGAACCGCGGGTACCGGCCCCACAGCCATTCCTCGTAGATGGTGTAGTTCGGGTTCGAGGTGATCACGGCTTCGGGTCGTTCCGTCGCGAAGGCGTTCTCGTAGGCGTCCCGTCGTTCGGCTCCGAGGGCGTGGATGATGTAGTCCTCGCCGCCGGGCGCCGGCACGAGTTCGCGTCGTTCGCTGTTGAACAGGCTCGAGTAGGTGGCCCAGATGCGCGCGCCCTCGGGGATGCGGGGCAGGATCTGATCCATCGCCCCCCGGAACCCGGGACCCGCCACGTCGTAGTCGTCCTGACCCGGTGCCGCGATCGCGGCCGAGACGACCTCGCGCTTGGGGATCGCCTGGAAGACGGGCACCCGGGCGACCGCGCTCGTCCCCAGGAACACGACGGCCGCGGCCACCAGGGCGATCGCCGTCGCCGCCCGCCCCGCGACGGCCCACGAGAGCCCTCGACCCGACCGGATGCGCGCCTCGACGCGAGCGATCCCGGTGATGACGAGCGCTGTTCCCACGCCGCTGGCCACGGCGGCGGCGTTGCGACCGAACGGCGCCAGCTGGAGCGTCAAGGAGAGGTAGCCGAGCACGGCGGCGAGCACCGCGATGCCGGCGAGAGCCAGCATCGCCGCCGCGGGGACGATGCGAGGGTGCACCGCGCCGGTGCGACGGGCGATCACCAGCAACAGGATCGCCACAGCGCCGGTGATGAGGTAGCCCGGGACCATGGCGTGCAGGTCCAGCGTCGGTCCACCACGCAGGTCCCACGCCAGCGCATCGGGGGTCAGGACGATGTTGGGGATCGTGCCGAACACCCACCCCTGGTCCGCCGGGATGTCGACGAACGCATACCGCAGCGCTTCGACGGCGTGGCCGCCCGTCAGGACGGTGAGCACCAGCAGGACGGATGCCACGGCGGCCACCGCATCCACGGCGCTCTGCGCGAACGGACGCCATCCCCAGCCGAGCCGCCGGAGGTTCTGGAAGAAACGGACCAGGAGGAAGGCGCCGATGGCGGCGACCCCCTGCTCGCTCCCGAGGGCGACCGACACACCCAGCAGCGCGTACGACACCAGCAACGGCGTGTCGGCCTGCAGGAATCCTCCGACGGTCCTGCGTCGGCGTGCGGGCCAGAGCATGGCGGCCGCGAGGAAGAGCACCGTGGTGGATCGGATGCCGACCATGGAATTGCCCGGGTCGACGAGGTTGAGCTCGGGAACGGTGTTCGACATCGCGACGAAGACGCCGAGTGCGATGACGGCCCGGGTCCACGTGCCCAGCAGCGCCCGGAAGAAGAGCGCGCCGCTGAGGGCGAACAGGAAGGGGCTCAGGAGCCACCGCGCCATCTCCGACGCGAAGATGTTCTGTCCGAACAGGACGAAGAGCGGGTAGTGGATCCACGGCATCCCCACGCCGTGGAAGAAGGGGAAGTCGCGTCCGGGCAGTTCCCCGTCGGCGAGACGTCGGAGCGGGTTGTAGAGCTGGAACGCGCCGTCGAGCGCGTAGCCCGAGAATCGGGTCGAGTGATCCAGGGCCTGGAACACGCTGATGACGGCCTGGGCGAGGAGGAACACCGACGAGACCACGAACAGGGCGAGGACGATCCACCGCGTCCAGGTCCCCGTCTCGACGACCGCTCCGCGGAAGGGCACTCCGAGGCGCCGCCCCCGCCGTCCGGCTGCACGGTCGGCGGGATCCAGGCGTCCGGGGGCGTCCGCGATGTCAGCGGCGGCGGTCGTCGTCATGAGGCGGCCTCCAACTCCTGCAGCGAACTCGAGAGGAACCCCGAGAGGGTCATCGCGAAAGCCTGGAGCATGTGGTTCTGGTCGATGAACACGGGAATGCCGCCCACCACGGCGTGGCACAGACGGTCGTCGCAGATGTAGCGGTTCGGGTCGAAGACCGCGACCCGGGGGGAGCCGATCTTCTCCGCGGCCGTGACCATGGGGTCGGGCTTGCTCAGAACCACGTCCCGCGGACTCGCGCACGGGTCGCTCTGGCCCCGCTCCCTTCCGATGCATTCCAGGACGGTGCCCTGGTTGAGGAATGCGGTGTCCGCCAGCACGAGGACACGTTTCCCGGCGTCCAGCCACGGCTGCCACGAGCGCACATAGTCGTCGCTGATGTCCTGACCGGCCGTCGGGGTCCCGTCGACATAGCCGTACTCCCTGGACAGGCTGGAGTACAGGACGGTCCCGATGTCCGCGCGCCCGGCGATGTAGGAGATGGCCTGCTCCGCCCACGGACGGCATTCCTTCGCCTTCTCGGGTGCCCAGAGCGGCACGACGCGATCGTCGAAGCCGATGGGCATGCAGCCCGACTGCGCCACCGACACCACACGCCACCCCTCGGTCGCCGCGAGCTTCGCGAGCGGGGCCGTGTAGTGGACCGCGTGCGAGTCGCCCATCAGCGCGACGGTGCGCGTGGCCTGATCGGCCGGCGGACCGTAGGTGCAGACGGTGAGGAGGGGGGCATCGGCGGGCGTCTCGCACTGCGGGTCGTAGCCGGGCACCGAACCCCCCTCGGCGCCGAAGGTGAGGGACAGGGCGTCGGGGTACTGCAGATCATGCGAGTCGGCGCAATCGTCGACGGCGGCCAGGGCGCCGAAGCACGGCGCGGGCGAGAACGCGGCGGCGGACAGCCGGTCGCTCGCACTCTCGCGGAGCGTCGCGGAGGCGGCGATGGGCACGAGCCCCACACCGGCGACGAGCACCATGGACACCCCGGTCGCCGCCAGCGTGACCCAGGATTTGCGCGACGTGAGGACCCGGGCACTGCGCACGGGATCCTCGACCCACCGTTTGCTGGCCCACGCCACGAGCACACTGAGGACGATGATGCCCACCCGCCACACGTCCCCGATCTGACGCCCCACGATGAACGGGATCAGGATGATGAGCGGCCAGTGCCACAGGTAGAGCGAGTAGGAGATGCCGCCGACGAACTGCAGCGGGGCGAATCCGGTCGCGTCGTTGAGGTTCGGCCCGCTCCCTCCGCTGCGAGCGGCGATCACCAGCGCGGTCGAGACGACCGGGAGCAGGGCGATCCACCCCGGGAAGGCCATGTCGGGGGTGATGATGAGGATGGAGGATGCGAGCCCTCCCCACCCCAGCCAGCTCGCCCACACGGCGACCGGGGCGGGCAGACGGCGGGAGGCGAGGACGATCGCGAGGAGACCGCCGGCTGCGAACTCCCACGCCCGCGTGAACGTGGAGAAGTAGGCCACGCTCGCGTGCGTGCCCGAGATCGCGAGACTGTAGATCAGCGACCCCAGGAACACCAGGCCCAGCACCGCGCCCGCGAACGGCAGACCACGTCGACCGAGTCGGCGGGCCACGAGGTACGCGAGGACGATGAGCAGCGGCCAGACCAGATAGAACTGCTCCTCGACCGACAGCGACCAGAAGTGGGTGACCGGCGACGGCGAACTGGCCGACGTGAAGTAGTCCGTCGCCTGCACCAGGAGCAGCCAGTTCACGCCGTAGACCGCAGCGGCCGCGATCTGCTGAAGCGGGAGCTCCCACTGCCCCAGGGGCACGAGACACAGCACGCCGACGGCGGAGACGACCAGCACCAGCATGCTCGCCGGGAGCAGTCGCCGGGCGCGACGTGCCCAGAAGGCCCCGAGGCGCACGCGCCCCGTCGCATCGGCTTCGCGGAGCAGGTGCGCGGTGATGAGGTACCCGGAGATGACGAAGAAGACGTCGACCCCCACGAAACCGCCCGGCAGCCGCCCGGGCCACAGATGGTTCAGGACGACGACGACGACGGCGAAGGCGCGCAGCGCCTGGATCTCCGGGCGGAAGTCACGGGCCGTCGCAGCCTGAGCGCTCACGCGGGCTCACCCAGGGCCACGGATTCTCCGCGGATCCATGCCGCCAGGCGCGCGGTCCACGCGCGACGTTCGGCGTCCTCCGCCGCGAAGTCCTTGAGGTAGCGCTCGGGTGCGTCGATGAAGGTCGCGAAGTCGTCCGGAAGACCGAAGATCTCGGCCTTCTGGGCGTAGTACGCGCTGCGGCGCAGCAGGAAGGCGGGGACACCCAGGGCGTTCATGGTCATCGCCGTGTGATACGAGCAGGTGATGGCGGCATCCAGATCCAGGCGCGCGACGCCCTCCGGCGTGGGCTCCCCCGGCGCGGTCTCCAGCGAGATCCGGGCGAGGTCGACCACGTCGAACGTGGCGAACGGGAACGTGTCGTCGAAGAGACGGAGTGCCGCGAGCGTGTCGACCACCTCGGCACGGCGATCGTCGTACGCGTTGAGCAGGGTCACCCGGGCGTCGGGATGCCGTTGGAGGACCTCCCCGAGCATCTCGGAGATGTGCGCGATCACGTCGTCGCCGACATATCCGGATGCGTTGATGTGCAGACCCAGCCGGAACGGCCGATCGCTCGGCGTGGGCGGTGCGGCCTCCCACGCGGAGATGATCTCCCAGAGGTCGTCGAAGGTGTGCGCCGCGCGATCGCCGAGGGCCGCGCGCACACGCGCGAACGACTGGCGGTCGCGCGTGCCGAAGGCGCTGACCTCCCGCCGCTCGGCGAAATCGACGATGTGCGGGACGATGAAATCGTCGATCTGCATCCCGGAGAACAGGAAGGTCTCGGCGCCGAGCTGATCGGCCATCGCGTCGATGACCGCGATGTAGCCGGGCCCCCACTCCTTGTTGAGGTAGCCGCCGCCGACGACGTGCGTCGGCCACGCCGCGCCCTCCGCGGACGGGGTGGGCGCGAGCCACTCGGGTATCTCCTCGTCCGGGCGGTGGAAGAAGACGATGTGCCGGGTGCGATACCAGTCGCGGAGCGCGGCCAGGTGCTCGGGAGAACCCGCCGATCCGACGTGGAACACGCTGACCGGGGTGCGGTCGGGTGCGGATTCGGCCCATTGACGCAGCACGTTCTTGTGCTGGAGCACGTCGCCGTAGTTGGCGTAGCCCGCAGAGCCGGCGAACATCAGCACCCGGGGCGCGTCCGACGCGAGGAAGCGGAGGGTCTCGTCGTCCGCGACGAAGCGGATCTCCGGCTCCTCGGGGGACACGGCATCCGCTTCCCCCTCCGGGTCCGCGAGTCCGTCGAGATAGTGCGGGACGGATTCCATGCCCTCGTCGAACGCCTCGACCGAGAACTTCGCGCGCACCAGGTCGTGGGCGGCCTGCGCGCGGTCGCGGGACTGCTCGACGTCGGACAGGACCGCCTCGAGGGCGTCCGCGTAGAGGCCGGCGTCGTCGAAGCGTTCCACGGGGTAGCCGGTGCGCTCGTCGAGCACCTCCCCCACACCGCCGACCAGGGGGGCGATCGCGGGGACCCCGACCGTCATCGCCTCCAGAAGGGTGTTGGGCACCCCTTCCCACTCGCTCGTCATGAGGTAGACGTCGTACCGGTCGAGCGCGACCTCGCCGATGTGCGAGTACGCCGGGTGCCGAACGGCCCCGGCCGCGTCCAGCCGCGCGAGGTGCGTCTCGAGGTCGGGGTCGCCCATGACGGCCTCCCCGTAGTAGTCGATGCGCACGGGGAGACCGCGACGCACGATCTCCTCGGCGACGTCGGCGAGGACGTCCAGCCGCTTCTGCAGATCGAAGCGCCCCGCCCACAGCACGCGCAGCGGCGCCGAGTCCGAGATCGTCCGCGACGCGCGCGCCACCATCGGCAGGTCGGGGACGATCTGATGCTGCACCCAGAACTTCTCCCGGTCGTAACCCTGTTCGCGCACCATCGTCTCCGCGAAGGCACGGCTGTCGACCAGGACCGCCTGCACGGGGTCGAGGAACCGCGGATGACGGTAGAACAGGACCGATGTGCGCTCCCCGTCGGGCGTGCGATCCAGCACGAACGTGGATACGAAGATCGCGATCTTCCGCGAGAGCACGCGACCGAACCGTTCCACGACGTCGTACCCGACGGTCGAGTTGAACAGGTGCATGGTGCGGGGCGCGGCCTGCGTGAACAGCTGCGGCAGAAGTCGGCTGACCATCCACTCACGGTCGACATGACGAGAGAGGAAGTCGCGCAGCTCCACCACCCGCACGCCCTCCGGGACCTCCGACAGACGCGTGGACCGGTCCGGCTCGGTCGTCAGCAGGACGATGCGCGCGTCGGGACGCGTGCGCCGGACGGAGGCGATGTACTGCAGCATCACCCGGTCGCCGCCCCCGGTGCGCACCCACGGGCACACGAACAGGAAGTCCGGGGCACCACCGAAGGCGCGGAGCATCCCCCAGTAGGCGGCAGCGCGTTCGCGGTCCCACTCCCCCCACGGGTGCCCCCACGGCGAGTACCGTGCGACGGCGTCGGCGCGGGGGAAAGGCACCTCGGGCTCCAGCCGGTTGGCGGCCGCCCATTCGTGGTGCAACCATTCCTCGCCGACGATCGCGGACGGGACGGGCGCGATCGGGGCGCCTTCGCGGCCGATGCGCCGGACGACACGGCGGGCGACCGAGCGTGTTCCCCGGGCGGTGTCGCGCAGAGCGCGCCGGACCGGGAAGGGCACGACCTCGCGGAACACGTCGCGACCGGTGCGCGGGATCGCGCGCGGAAAGAGGCGGGCATCGTTCAGAGCGGCCTCCGCGCGGTCGAGCGAGGAGAGGAAGCCGACCGGAGGCAGCAGGTTGTCCCCGTGCGCGGCGAGGAGCGATCCGGGGCGTACCCGGTAGAACATGGCGGTGCGGGGGGCGACGACATGCGTGAACCCGGCATCGAGGGTCTCGAGGTTCCACGCCCAGTCCTCGGGGCCGAGGCCGAGCGTCGGCGGGAGGTAGAGGTACGGCACCGTCTCGAACACCGCGCGAGAGGCGATCACGCAGGCGTCCCACGGGTTCACCGCGGCCAGCAGTCCCGGCGGGAAGTCCGGAGCGTCGCCGGCGACGAGGTCCCAGCGCGTGTGACGCGCACCGAAGGAGATGATCGTCTCGGGGTGCACGATCGTCCGATCGCCGTGCGCGCGGACCTGCTCGAGCCCGTCGATCAGCCACCGCGTGGAGATGAGGTTGTCACCGTCCAGCACGGCGATGACCGGGGCGGTCGCGGCGGCGATTCCGTCGTTGCGCGAGAGGCCCAGGTCGCCGTTGTCGACCTCGAGGACCTGCAGTTCGACGTCGCCGAGCGTCGCGGAGTCCGCGTGCGCGTCGAGGACCCGGCGGGTCTCTTCGTCGATGCGATCGGCGACGATCACCAGTTCGACCCGGATGCCGCTCTCCCCGGCCACGTCCGCCGCGGCGCGGACGGAGCGGAGGGTCGGGAGCAGGATCCGTCCTTCGGCGTGCGCGGGGACGACGACGGAGATGTCGGCGGTCATGATCTCCCTCCGCGACGCAGCACGCGTCCGGCGAATCGTCTCAGCCGTACGGCGAGCTGTCGGTCGTGTCGGTTCTCGAGGCCGCCGAAGCGGTCGTCGAACCCGTCGAGTCGGCGATGCAGCTCGTCGAACCGATCGTCGAGGAAGCGGGTGAGGTAGAGAGGGATGCCGGTGCCGTCGCGTTGGATCGCGACACGCAGCTCGCGGTCGCGGACCTCCCGGTCCGCGCGCCGATGGGCGTCGTGCTGGGTGATGACGGAGTTCCCGAGCACGCCCGTGAGGCCGGGCCGCTGCCGCCAGAAGGCGAGAGGCTCATCGGCGAGGAATCCCAGCGGGCCGTGCACGGCGAGCCGCACGTTGCACTCCCAGTCGCCGACGACGGCGAGAGCCTCGTCGAACAGGCCCACGGCCTCCAGGGCGGTGCGCCGGTAGAGCAGGGAGATGGGGACGCAGCAGTTGAAGCGCAGCAACTGCGCGAGGGTGACCTGGGTGAGTTCGGGCAGGAAGATCTCGCGCGACAGCTCGCTCACCCGGTCGCCTTCGATCCGCTCCCACACGATCTCGGTGCGCACACCGACCGCGGGGGCGTCCGGATGCTCCGCAAGCCACGCCACGGTCCGCTCCAGGAAGCGCGGATCCCACGTGTCGTCGTCGTCGTGGATGGCGATCCAGGGGTTCTCGGATGCGCGGATGGCGGCGTTCGCCGCAGCTTCCATGCCCGCGGACTCCCGGTGGTGGATGACCCGCACGCGCCCGTCCCACGCCGCGGACCTCGCGGCCACGAGAGCATCGACCGCGTCGGGATCGCCGCCGTCGTTGACGACCGTGAGGAACCAGGAACGGTGCGTCTGGCCGAGCACGTCGTCGAGGGCACGCGCGAGCAGCAGGGAACGATCCTTGGTGCGCATCACGATGTCCACCGTCAGGTCGTCGTGACCGTGCACGTGCATTCGGGTGTTCCTCCACACTCTGGGCAACCAAGCCATGGTAGCCGCAGGTTCCCGAGCCTCCTGGGAGGGCGTCGTGAGCGGGGGCCGTCGGTGATGTTTCAGAGCTCGGCGTGCAACGCCCAGACGCGCTCGGCGGACGCCGCCCACGCGAAGCCCTTCGCGCGATCGCCGGCCAGCACGCGCAGGCGCTCGGCATCCGGCCCGAGAGCGCGGGCGACGGCGGCGCCGAGCTCCCCCTCCGCGGCGAACGCCGCGGCGTCGGCGAGCACCTCACGGTGGACCGGGGTGTCGCGCGCTACGATCGGGACGGAGAGGGCGAGCGCGTCCACGGCACGCCACGGCCAGTCGGTCCGAGTGCTCGCCACGAGGAACGCGACGGCGTGGGAGAGGACCGCGGCGCGGTCCCACTGGTCGAGCGCACCCCGCGCGTGCACGCGGGCCTCGGGGATCCCCGCGGCCGACGCGAGCTCGACGACAGCCGGCTCCTCCCCTTCCGGGACGTCCAGCACCACGACGTCGCCGTCCCACTCCGAAGCCAGGCCTGTGAACGCGGCCGCGAGACCGTCCGAGGCGGCCGCACCGCCGGACAGGGCGACGAACGACGAGGGCAGGTCGAGCGCGCGGAGGCGCCCGACGACGTCCGACGGCACACGGAACCCGGCCACCGGCGCCCCTCCGATGACCCGCACCTTCGCGACGAGCTTGGCTTTGGCCACCTCCGCCAGACGCTCGGCCATGGCGTGCGAGGGCACCACGACGGCATCCGCGTGCTTGCCGATGCGCGACAGCAGCGCGCGGGTGGCGAGGACCTCGGCGCGGGGCAGCTCGTCCGGCGTCTCCCAGGCGCGCAGATCCCACAGCGTGACGACGATCTGATGGGTTTCGTTGACACGATCGTGCCGGACGAGCGGGGCGAGCGCGGTCGGCGAGTGGATGAGCCCGCGACCGATCCCGGGCACCACACCCAGCTGCCAGGATGCCGCTAGCTCGCGTCGGCGCATCGACAGGCGCGTCTCGGCGCTCAGACCCGTGATGCCCGCGTCGTCGGGCAGACCCGGCGCGGGAGTGATGGCCGCGACGTCGCAGCCGCGGGGGGCGGTGTCGACGAGGGCCTGAGCGAGCGACGCCGAGGCTTCCGCGAGGTCGCGGGAGGTCGGTGCGACGAGCTGGTCGAGGACGAGCCGGAGGGTGACGGTCACGGCGCGGGGCTCTCCGTTTCGGTCGGGGGGTGGAGCTTGTCGCGCACGATCTGCTGGACCTGCGCGTAGTCCGGGTCGAACTCGTCGACGCCGCCCTCGGGGGTCAATTCGATGGTCGTGACGGGCTGGTCCTTGGCTTTCAGGGCGAGATCGACCAGCGTCGGCGCGATCAGCCCCTGGGGAAGATCGGTCTCGAGGATGTTCGTCCCGGCCGCCGCCACCTGCTGGAAATGCTGCAGGACGTTCTGGGGGGTGAACTGCGCGAGGATCGCCTCCTGCAGCTGGCGCTGGCGCCGCATGCGGTCGAAGTCGCTCGTGGTGTAGCGCGAGCGGGCGTACCACTGCGCGGTGTCCCCGTCCATGTGCTGCGCGCCGGGCTCGATCCAGCCGAACGCCCAGTCGTCCACGGGCTGCCCGTCGTAGGCCGGACCCCCCTTGGGCAGGCGCTCGTCGACGGTGATGTCGACGCCGCCGAGCGCGTCGACGACGTCGGCGAAGCCCTTCATGTCGATCAGCACGTAGTACGGGATCTGGATGCCGAGGATTCCTTCCGCGGCATCCTTGGTCGCTTCGATGCCCGGCTCGGATCCGTTGGCCTTGGCGTCGGGATAGAGGGCGTTGCCGTCCTGGCACACCTCGACCTCGGTGCGCAGCTGATTGATGCCGCTCCCCCAGCCGCAGGTCGGGTCGTACTTGCCCTGGTGGCCATCCGGGTACTCGTCCTGCATGGGCCCGGGGGCGAACGGGAAGTGCGGCATGTCACGCGGGATGCCGGTGATGGTGACCGCCCCGGTGGAGGCGTTGACGGAGACGACCGAGATGGAGTCGAACCGCATCGAGTCGCGCCCCTCGCCCGAATCCGCGCCCAGGAGCAGGATGTTGTAGTAGCCGTCCGACGGCGGGACGACCGGCGCGGATTCGGCGAAGATCGACGCGAAGGCGTCGCGCGTGGTCCCGGCGGCCTGGCCCGCCCAGGCGGCGCCGGAGCCGGTCACGACCAGCAGTCCCACCGACACGACCGCCATCGCCCAGCGCGCCACGGGGCCGGTCCGCACCAACCGCACGAGACGCAGAGTGTCGATCGTGAGCACGATCCAGAGGACGACGTAGCCGACGAGGACGACCTGCACGAGGGTGAGCGGAACCCACCGGAACCAGGCCAGGAAGTCGGGGATGAACGAGCCCGTCGCGAGGGCGAACAGCCCGCTCGGCCAGAGCAGCGCCCCCAGCGCCGTGAGGGCGAGGACCGCCCAGAGGAAGAGCGTGGCGCCCAGACCGAAGCGGCCCAGGCGGCGGTTGCCCGCGAGGATCTGCGCCGACCCGGGCACGAGCACGTTGAGCACGACGAGCCACCACCCGCGACGGGTCATGACCTCCCGCGACGACGCGTCCGGGTGACGCATCGGTCGGGACTCGGTCAGCGACTCGCGTGCGCGGGGCCGCACCGGTGCGGCAACGCTCACAACGAGTCCTTGAGGCGGCGGTTCTTCTCCTCCACCTGGGATTCGAGGTCGACGGCGTACGCCTCGACGCGGTCTCCGAGGGCGGTGTCGCTCGCACCGAGGATGCGGGCCGCCAGGAGCCCCGCGTTCTTGGCCCCGTTGATCGAGACCGTGGCGACGGGGATGCCGGCCGGCATCTGCACGATGCTCAGCAGCGAGTCCAGACCGTCCAGCGTGGCCAGCTGGACGGGGACGCCGATGACCGGGAGCGCGGTGACCGAGGCGAGCATTCCCGGGAGGTGGGCGGCACCGCCGGCCCCGGCGATGATCGCCCGAAGCCCCCGCGCCCGCGCCTCGCGGCCGTAGCGGATGAGCTTGTCGGGGGTACGGTGCGCCGAGACGACCTCCACCTCGTGCGGGATGCCGAACTCGGTGAGCACCTGCGAGGCGTCGCTCATCACGCGCCAATCGGAATCGGAGCCCATGACGACGCCGACCAGCGGCGTCTCGGAGGAATGCAGCGGCCGGGTCACCGGTCCAGGGTAGGGCGGGTCGCTGGAAGATCCCGGAACGGCGCGCTCAGTCGAAGAACGCGGCCGCCGCACGCCCCTCGTAGACGACGTCGTCGAGGTCGTCGCCCGCGACATTGACGTGCCCGACCTTGCGCCCCGGGCGCGGGTCTTTGCCGTACGTGTGGATCTTCGCGGTCGGATGCGCGGCCATCGCGGGCGCGAACCGCTCCGTGAGCCCGCCCTCGGCGGGGCCGCCGAGGATGTTGATCATGACGGTCCAGGGCGCGACGGCCTCGGTGGATCCGAGCGGGAGGTCGAGAACCGCGCGCAGATGCTGCTCGAACTGGCTCGTGACGGCGCCGTCCTGCGTCCAGTGCCCGCTGTTGTGGGGGCGCATGGCGAGTTCGTTGATGAGGATGCGGTCGTCGGACGTCTCGAACAGCTCGACGGCGAGCATCCCGGTGACGCCGAGGCCCTCCGCGACCGCGACGCCGATCTCCGCGGCCATGCGCGAGAGTCGCTCGCTCGCGCGCGGCGCGGGGGCGATCACCTCGGCGCACACGCCGTCGCGCTGCGTGGTCGCCACGAGGGGGTACGTCCGCACCTCGCCGGACGGGCGACGGGCGACCTGCTGCGCCAGCTCTCTCGTGAAGTCGACGAGCTCCTCCACGAGGAGGGCCCCGCCGCGGGCGTCCTCGGCGAGCGCGGCGAACCAGTCGTCGGCCTCGGTCGCCGCCGAGACCACGCGCACGCCCTTGCCGTCGTAGCCGCCGCGGGGCGTCTTCACGACCGCCCGGCCGCCGTGGGCGTCGAGGAAGTCCTGGAGCTGCGCGGCATCCGCGACCGCCGCCCAGTCGGGCTGCGGCATCCCGAGCTCCGCCATGCGTGCGCGCATGACGAGCTTGTCCTGAGCCACGGCCAGGGGGGCCGGACCCGGGTGCACGGCCACGCCCGCGTCCACGAGGGCTGCCAGGACGTCCTGCGGCACGTGCTCGTGATCGAACGTGAGGACGTCCACGTCCCGCGCGAAGCGGAGCACCGTCTCGGCGTCGCGGTAATCGCCCACGGCGGTGGCGGCGAGCCCCGCCGACATGCCCTCGGCCTCGGCGAGGACGCGGATGTCGATTCCGAGCTCCTCGGCCGGCGCGATCATCATCCGCGCCAGCTGTCCGCCACCGACCACTCCGACTCGCAGCGCCATGCCGCTCCTTCCGTCCCGTCCATTGTGCTGCACGCCACCGCTGCGCTCCCCTCCGCACCCCTCCCCCGCGCGATAAACGGCATCCGCGCGAAGAAACGGCGCGACAGCGCGTTTCTCGCCGTGGATGCCGTTTATCGACGGGGCGTCAGCGAGCGGGGCGGGGCGTCAGAAGTCGACGGCGCCGGACCCGTGCGCCTGGGAGTCGCGATGCGCGAGGATCTGGTTCACCTCGACCTGATCGACCAGCGTCTCGTGCACGAGGGCCGCGTGCGGCACGTTCTTCAGACGCAGCGGAGGCTCGACGCCGTTGGAAAGCGTGAGGGTCCCGGCCCCCCAGATGCGTTGCAGGATGCCGCGACGCATCTGGATCGCATAGCCGCGGACGTGCGAGATCTCCCGGCTGCTCGACCCGAAGAAGCCGGAGCGCTCGATGACCCGACGGGTCGTGATCGTCCACGACCGCGACAGCCACACGAAGTACGGCACCAGCACGAGCAGCACCAGCGCGGCACCGGCTGCGGTCAGCAGCATCCAGTTCTCGAACGGCGCGGGGAGGTTGTCGTAGTAGTACGCGGTCGCCCCGGCCACGGCGATGAGGACGAGAGCCGACCAGAACAGCCGCCGGGCATGACCGCGCAGGCGCGCGATGCGCCGTTCGGGCGCAGCCGCGCCGGGAGCCGGCGTGCGAGGGCGGCCTCCGTAGGTGTCGGGCGGGGTCACATACTCATTGTGGGGGTCGAAGCCGTCGAGTCCGCCCGCACACGCGGACCGGACACGGGTCAGCGCACGTGGACGACGTCTCCGGCCGCGACCACCGTCTCGATCGTGCCCGACGCGACGACGAGCCGGCCCTCGGCGTCGAGCCGCTCCGCCCGGCCCTGCACGGTCGTGCCGTCGGGGAGGGACACCGACACATCGCGCCCCACCGTCGAACACAGCTTCTCGACATCGCGGTGCACGCGCGCCGCGTCGCCGCCCGAGAGCGCGGCGAGGAACCAGGCGAGGGCCTCGACGTAGTCGGCGAGCAGACGGTCGTCGTCGACCTCGACCCCCATCGCGGCGAAGGACGTGGCCGTGGACACGGGGAGATCCGCCCGCGTCATGCGCGTGTTGATCCCCGACCCGATCACGACCGTGTCGAGGCTGCCGGGGACCGCTTCGGCCAGGATCCCGCAGATCTTGCCCCCGTCCACGAGCACGTCGTTCGGCCACTTCAGCTGTGCGCTCGGACCGTGACCGACCAGCCGCGCGTCGATGGCGCGTGTCATCGCCGCGCCTGCGGCGAGCGGGATCCACCCGCGCATCTCCATCGGGATGCGCCCGGCGTCCACGACCACCGACACGGCGAGCGCGGTGCCGGCGGGGGCGGTCCACGTGCGGTCGAGCCGGCCGCGCCCCGCCCGCTGGTCGTCCGTCACGAGCAACGACAGGTGCGGCCACCCCGCGGGGTCCGCCGTCACGGCGGCCACGACGTCGGCGTTGGTGGAGTCGGTGGTCTCGACGACCTGGACCCGGGGGCTGAGTGCGGCGGTGAGCGGGTATCCGGCAGCGGGGATGGGCATGTGCACACCCTAGGCACGACGCGGGGGCATCTGCATCCCCTCGCCTCTCCCCCTGCTCGCACCCGCGGACGGGATGGATGGATGCCACAGCGTCCCGGCGGGGTGCTTGTGCGCACCCTCCAACATCGGCGCCGAACCGGTCGCTAGGGTGGAAAGCGTGACCGACCAGCCCGATCTCTTCACCACCGCCGGCAAGATCGCGGACCTGCGCGCCAGGTTCCAGGACGCGGTCGTCGACGCCGAAGCCGCCGCGCGCACCAAACAGCACGCGAAGGGCAAGCTCACCGCCCGGGAACGCATCGAGATGCTGGTCGATCCCGGCTCGTTCGTCGAGCTCGACGAGTACGTGCGCCACCGCACGACGGCGTTCGGCATGGACAAGTCGCGTCCCTACGGCGACTCCGTCGTCACCGGGACCGGCACGATCCACGGCCGCACGGTCGCGGTGTACGCGCAGGACTTCTCCACCTTCGGCGGCTCGCTCGGCGAGGTCGCCGGCGACAAGATCATCAAGGTCATGGAGCTGGCGCTGCGCAGTGGCATCCCGATCATCGGAATGCTCGACTCGGGTGGCGCGCGCATCCAGGAGGGCGTCGTCGCGCTCGGGAAGTACGGCGAGATCTTCCGCCTGAACACCGCAGCCTCGGGCGTGATCCCGCAGATCTCGATCATCATGGGTCCGGCCGCCGGCGGCGCCGTGTACTCCCCCGCGCTCACCGATTTCGTCATCATGGTCGACAAGACCAGCCAGATGTTCGTCACCGGCCCCGACGTCATCAAGACCGTCACCGGCGAAGACGTCGGCATGGAGGAGCTCGGCGGCGCGCACACCCACAACACCCGCTCGGGCGTCGCGCACTACCTCGCCGACGACGAGGACGACGCGCTCGACTACGCGCGCACGCTCATCGGGTTCCTCCCCGACAACAACCTCGCCGAGCTGCCGCTCTACGAGACGCCGTTCGAGTTCGAGACGACGGATGCCGATCGGGCCCTGAACACCGTCATCCCCGACTCGCCGAACCAGCCCTACGACATCCACACCGTCATCGAGGGCATCGTGGACGGCGCCGACTTCCTCGAGGTCCAGCCTCTGTTCGCCCCGAACATCGTCATCGGCTTCGGTCGCATCGAGGGCCGCACCGTCGGCATCATCGCCAACCAGCCGTCGCAGATGGCCGGCACGCTGAACATCGACGCGGGAGAGAAGGCGTCGCGCTTCGTGCGATTCTGCGACGCGTTCTCCATCCCGATCGTCACCCTGGTGGATGTGCCCGGCTACCTTCCCGGCACCGACCAGGAGTGGACCGGCGTGATCCGCCGCGGCGCCAAGCTGCTGTACGCCTACGCCGAGGCGACCGTGCCACTGGTGACCGTCATCCTGCGCAAGGCCTACGGCGGCGCCTACATCGTGATGGGATCCAAGCAGCTCGGCGCCGACATCAACCTCGCGTGGCCGACGGCCGAGATCGCGGTGATGGGCGGCCAGGGCGCGGTCAACATCCTCTACCGCGGCGAGATCAAGCGCGCCGAGGAAGCGGGCGAAGACGTCGCCGCGGTGCGCACGCGCCTGGCCAACGAGTACACCTACAACGTGGCATCCCCCTTCCTGGCTGCGGAGCGCGGAGAGCTCGACGGCATCATCGAGCCCGCACAGACGCGCGTGTCGATCGCCAAGGCGCTGCGGGCGCTGCGCAACAAGCGCGCGAGCCTGCCCGCCAAGAAGCACGGGAACATCCCGCTGTGAGCGAGCCCAGCGCCGTCGAGCCGCCCGCGTCGGTCGGTCGCATCGTCCGCGGAGCCCCGACCCCCGAAGAACTCGCTGCGGCCATCGTCGTCGTGGGCGAGGCGTACGCGCGAGAGGCGGCGGACGCCACGGCGCCCGACGCCGCGGCGCGATCGCGCTGGGAGTTGTCCGCGCGCGGACTGCGGGTCCCGCTCAACCGCGACGCCGGCTGGAACGGATTCACGGGCTGACTGTCCCCCGAAATACCTACAGACGCCGCCGGATCGTTCGCGAATACTGGAGGAGCTGGAACGCATCACGCGTTCGGTCGGGCCGCTCCATCGAGCCGGTTCCGGCCACCGCGAACGGTTTTCGGGTAGCCGTTCGCATGGGTGAGGGGCAGGCGACATCGCCGCCCCTCACCCCTCATTTTTCGCACTCTTCCCCGGATGCAGATACCCGTCTGGCCCCCGGCGGCGTTCGCGCCGCGGGGGCCTCCCTTTCGCCTCAGTGCGGGCGGCGGATCTCGCGCCAGAGGTCGACGTCGTCCTCGTCCGCGCCGGCACCCGCAGCCGCCGTGCGCCCCACGACCGTGACCGCGACCTCGTGGTGGGGCGACGTCCGGATGATCAGGCGCTCGGAGGAGGCCTGCTCGACGATGCCCGCCAGTTCGGCCCGGATGTCGTGCAGCGCCGACGCCGGCAGGTCTTCGAGGCCGCCCTCGTCGAAGAGCATCACGATCGTCCCACGACGACGAGCCGCGTCGATCTGTGCGCGCACCGCCTCGTCGAGGAGGCGCGGACTGCGCAACTCGTCGCGCAGACTCTGCTCCGCCAGGCGCGCCGCGTTCTTCTCGCTCGGACGCAGATTGCCGCCCGTCTCGATCGTGCGACCGAGCACCGGGCCTGCGACGTGAAGTGCCCGCTGCACGTGCAGGCGGCGCTCCCGCTGACGCCCGCTCTGTGAGGCCTGCCAGGCGGAGGCCGCCTGCTGGAGCTCGGACAACTGCTCGGCGTCGGGAGCGACGCGATCGAGAGCCGTCGTGATCAGCTGGGCCACGGCCACCCACACGAGCGACCCCACGAGCCCCATGCTGAGCGCGGAGAGCGGCCCCAGCCACGCCGCCGCCGACCCGGCCAGGATCCCCGTGCCGACCCAGGCGACGATCGGTCGACGACGCACCATCACGACGGTCATCAGCGCGCCGATGCCCCCGATGACCCACGTGACGAAGGGCTGCGCGCGACCGGCCTCGCTCACCGCGGCGAAAGCCGCGTTCGGGACGACGGCGGCCGCCAGCAGCGCGAGGACGACGGCCCAGCGGGGAGGCGCGAGCCGAGTGCCGGAATCCCCCTCGCCCGAGACGACAGCCGGCCGACGCGTCGGCAGGAGGATCCAGATCCACGTGATCGGCAGGTACAGCACGAGCGCGGCGATCAGCAACCACCCTCGCTCGACGGTGTCGGGGAGCGTCCAGAGGAGGCTGCGCGCGGCGAGGTAGGCCGTGAAGGCCAGGCCGATGCCCGACAGGATGGAGCGGACGGTCACCAGCGATCCCCGCTCTCCCACTCGAGGGTCACCGTCGTGCCCGCCGGCGAGGAGTCCACCGTCGAGCGGCCGCCCACCGCGGTCACGCGCGCGATGATCGACCCCCGGATCCCGAGCCGATCGGCGGGGATCGCATTCACGTCGAAGCCGCGACCCGCGTCGCGCACACGGATCGTCACTCCCCCGGGCTCGGCGGACCCGGAGACCTCCACCGTCAGCGCCCGGGCCTCGGCGTGCTGCACGGCGTTGGCGACGGCCTGCATCGCGGCGAGCACCAGCGCCCGGGCCACGCGACCCGGCACCCGCGGCGTTCCTTCCTGCACGCGGCGCGTGACCGCCAGCTCCACTCCGAAGTCGCGGGCCGAGGTCTCGATGTCGTCGGCCAGGGCCACGGCATCCATCGGCTCGTCGCTGCCCTCGAGCGCGTCCTTCTCGGCGTTGGCCAGTCGAGTGAGGGCTTCGCGCGCCATGCTGACGGCGAGCGTGCGCTCGCGCGGGGTCGCCGCGCGTTCCGCTGCGAGCAGAGCACCCAGCACGCTGTCGTGCATGAGGGCGGCGACGGCGACGCGCTCGCGCTCGGTCGCCGCGGTGGCGGCGGCTTGCGCGTAGCTCGCGACGGCGCGGGCACGCGTCTCGTCGACGTTCGCGGCGATCGAGCGGTACATCCAGGTGAGCGTGACGAGGACGCTGCCCAGGAGGAGCGCGAAGGAAACGTCGAGCGCGACGGGCAGGAGGAACTCCGGCCGCCCACCCACCTGGAGCAGGCGGACCACGCCGAACAGGAGCGGCGCCGCCACCGTCCAGGCGACCTGCAGGGGAAGCGGGAAGGCCACGACCGTCGCGACCGTCGCCACGTTGATCAGGTAGAAGATCCAGGGGTTCTCGGTGGGCGACGGAGCCTGCTCGCCGCCCATCGTGGCGATCGGCCACAGGGCGAGGGCCACCATGAACAGCACGGCGAACAGACCGGAGAACACTCGGGCGAACCGGTTCACCGCACACGCGATGACCATTGCGACGAGCGGGACGAAGACCCCGATGACGAGGGGGAGGTGCCACCCCGGGGACTCGTCGCTCGGTCCGAAGGCGGCGACGAAGGCCTGGACGCCGAGGACCAGACAGGCCGGCCCGACCAGCAGAGTGATGACGCGTTCGATGCGCTTCTGCGTGAACGAGCCGGGGTCGTCGCTGGTCTCGCGCGTGTGGGGGATCCGCCCCCACGCCTCGTCGAGGACGGACCGCTCGACGTCAGGCATCTCGGGGGGTCTCGGGCGTCTCGTGGAGGATTCCGTCCTCCATCGCCCGCCGCAGCAGATCGACCTTCGTCGGGGCGGGGCGACCCACCTCGACGTACTTCACGCGGACGCGCGTGATGTTCTCCTTGGCCGTGGAGTACGCCACTCCCAGACGCTCGGCGACGGCCTTGAGGGGCAGCCCCGCAGCGTACAGTCGCAGCACCTCTCGCTCGCGTGCGGAGAGCTGCGCGTCGGCGAACGCGCGATCGCCCTCGACGGCACTGGCCCACTCGACGTTGTCGAGGAGCTCGCCCCGGGCGACGGTGTCGATGGCCGCCAGGACCTCGTGCGTCGGCGAGGACTTGCTGACGATACCGGCGGCGCCGGCGGCGAGCGCCTCGCGCACCGCGGCCGGCCGATCGGCGACGCTGTGGATGATCACGCTCGAACCGTCGCGCACGACACGGTCGACGTTCTCGGAGACGGTGGTGCCGTCGCCGAGCGTGAGGTCGAGCACCACGACGTCGGCGGGAGCCTCCCCTGCGGCACGGCGCCAATCGAGGTACGCGGCGACGTTCGCCCCCGACGAGACCACGTGGAACGACTCGGTCTGCGCCAACGCCGCCTCGAGGCCGAGTCGGACCGATTCATGGTCATCGATGAGGGCGACGCGCGTCATCCCCTCATCGTATCGGCGCGGCCCCTCCGCCGCCGGGAGTGCACACCCGCCGATCGGCGGGTCATCGCCGCAGGGCGACGACCGCCTCGACGTGGTGGGAGTGGGGGAAGAGATCGAGACCGTGGACGCCCCCGTCGACGCGGTACCCGTGCACCGCGAACGTCGCCAGGTCCCGCGCGAGCGCGACGGGGTCGCAGGCCACGTAGACCACCGCTCGGGGATCGAGCCCCGCGATCCCCTCGACGACCTCGCGACCGGCGCCGGCGCGAGGAGGATCGAGGACGACGACACCGCGGGAGATCCGCTCCCGCTCTCGCTCCGAGGCGTCCGCGCGCAGTCGGGCGACGTAGCGGTCGACCCGCGCCGTCTCCGCGCGCGCACCGACCCACTCGGCCAGATTCTCCCCCGCATGCTCCGTCGCGCGCGCGTCGCTCTCGACGCTGACGACCCGGGTGGATGCGCCGCCGATGTCGGCCAGTGCCGCGGCGAACAGCCCCACCCCTCCGTAGAGGTCGAGGTGAACGGCATCCGGGTCCAACTCTCCCGCCGCCGAGCGGATACGGTCGGCGACCGCCTCGGTGAGAGCTCCCGCCGCCAAGCGGTGGACCTGCCAGAAGCCGCCCGCGTCGACGCGGAAGACGCGGTCGCCCACGCGCTCCTCGACGACCTCGACCGTCCCGGTCGCGGGAGCTCCGTCGGGGCGAGGGAGGACGCGGACCCGCCCGTCGGCGGGCTGCACGAGGTCGATCCGGCCCGGAGCGGCGCCGCGCAGATCGGCGGCCGCGCGGGCGATCGCGTCCGTCGCGAGCGGAAGATCGGGCGTCTCGACCACGCGGTGCGACCGCGGGGCGAACGGGCCCACACGCCCGTCCTCGTCGACGTGCAGGCTCACACGCGTCCGCCAACGCGTGCCGTCGGACGTCTCGTCGTCCCCGGCCGGCCGGACCGACACGGGGAGTTCGAGTCGACCGACGCGTTCGAGGGACTCTCGGATCACCCGCTCCTTCAGCAGCCGCTGCTGACCGAGCTCGATGTGGCCGAACTCCGCACCGCCGACGCGTTCGTCGGGCGAACGGTCGATCGCGGCCGACGGCCACACGTGCGGGCGACGCTCGGGCGCGGCATCCAGGACCTCCAGGGCCTCGGCGCGCCAGAACGCCTTCTTCCGCGTGTCGGTGAGACGGACGCGCACCCGCTCGCCCGGCAGGGTGTCCGGGACGAAGACCACGCGGCCCTCGTGGCGCCCGACGAAGATGCCGCCGTGGGCGACTCCGGTGATGTCGAGATCGATGAGGTCGCCGTTCTGCATCCTCCGAGCCTGTCATACGACGATCCGCCGCGGCCGCGTCGTCGGTAGCGTGGACGCATGCGCGTGTGCCTGGCATCCACCTCCCCCGCTCGTCTCATGCTGCTGCGGCAGGCCGGGATCGAGCCGGAGACCCGGGCTCCCCGAGTGGACGAGGAGGCGGTGATCGCCGAGGTCGAGGCGTCCGAGGGGCGCACGCTTCCGGCGCCGGAGCACGTCCTGCTGCTCGCACGCCGAAAGGCCGCCGACGTCGCGTCCCTTCTGGCCGAGGAAGGATCGGGGTTCGACGGATTCGTCATCGGCGGCGACTCGATGTTCGCGCTCGGCGACGAGATCCTCGGCAAGCCCTACACCGCCGAGGCCGCGACCGCGCGCTGGCGCGACATGCGCGGGCGCACGGGCGTGCTGCACTCCGGACACAGCGTGTTCCGCGTGACGCCCGGCCAGAAGCCCCGGGAGGCGTTCGCCGGTGCGGAAGCATCGGTGACATTCGCCGCCGACGTAGACGACGACGAGATCGCCGCCTACGTCGCCAGCGGCGAGCCGCTGCTCGTCGCCGGCGCGTTCACCGTCGACAGCCTGGGCGGCGCCTTCATCGAGCGCGTCGAGGGAGATCCGTCGACGGTGGTGGGGATGTCGCTGTCGACGGTGCGGCGTCTCGTCCGTGAACTCGGCGGGTCATGGACCGACCTCTGGAACCGTTCGTAGACTCCAGCACACGTTTTTCGGCGTTTCTTGTCGAGGAGGGTCAAAAGACGCGCACCTCCCCTCGCTAGGCTGGACGAATGCCGAAGATCGCCAAGGTTCTCGTCGCCAACCGCGGCGAGATCGCCGTCCGTGTCATCCGCGCCGCACGCGATTCGGGAAAGGCGTCGGTCGCCGTCTACGCCGACCAGGACCGTGACGCCCTGCACACCCGCCTCGCCGACGAGGCGTACGCGCTCGAGGGCGCGACCAGCGCCGACACGTACCTCTCGATCGAGAAGATCCTCTCGGTCGCCCGCCGCTCCGGCGCCGACGCCGTGCACCCCGGTTACGGCTTCCTCGCCGAGAACGCCGACTTCGCCCGCGCCGTGATCGACGCGGGTCTCGTCTGGATCGGCCCCTCCCCCGAGGCCATCGAGGCCCTCGGCGACAAGGTGACCGCGCGCCACGTCGCCGAGAAGGTCGGCGCCCCGCTCGCACCCGGCACCCCCGGCCCCGTCTCGGGCGCCGACGAGGTCATCGCGTTCGCCGAGCAGGTGGGCCTGCCGATCGCCATCAAGGCCGCCTACGGCGGCGGCGGGCGCGGACTGAAGGTCGCGCGCGAGCTCGACGAGGTCGCCGAGATGTTCGAGTCGGCGACGCGCGAAGCCGTCGCCGCGTTCGGCCGCGGCGAATGCTTCGTCGAGAAGTACCTCGACAAGCCGCGCCACGTCGAGACGCAGTGCCTCGCGGATGCGGCCGGCAGCGTCGTCGTCGTCTCCACGCGCGACTGCTCGCTGCAGCGGCGCCACCAGAAGCTCGTCGAGGAGGCCCCGGCGCCGTTCCTCAGCGACGAGCAGAACGCGATCCTCTACTCGGCATCCAAGGCGATCCTCCGCGAGGTCGGCTACGTCGGTGCCGGCACGTGCGAGTTCCTCATCGGCGCCGACGGCACGATCTCGTTCCTCGAGGTCAACACGCGCCTCCAGGTGGAGCACCCGGTCTCCGAGGAGGTCACGGGCCTCGACCTCGTCCGGGAGCAGTTCCGCATCGCCGAGGGCGAGGAACTCGGGTACGACGACCCCGCCCCCGTCGGTCACTCGTTCGAATTCCGCATCAACGGCGAGGACCCGGGCCGCAACTTCCTGCCCCAGCCCGGCCCCATCCACGTCTTCAAGACCTTCGGCGGTCCGGGGCTGCGCCTCGACTCCGGCGTGACGGCGGGCGACAGCGTCTCGGGCGCGTTCGACTCGCTGCTTGCGAAGATCATCGTGACCGGACGCGACCGCGCCGAGGCGCTCGAGCGCGCCCGCCGCGCCCTCGACGAGTTCGAGGTGGCGGGACTGCCCACCGTGCTCCCCTTCCACCGCAAGGTCGTCCGCGACCCCGCGTTCACCGCCGAGGACCGCACGTTCGGCGTCTTCACCCGCTGGATCGAGACCGAGTTCGTCAACGACATCCCCGCGTGGGACGGTGAGCTCGAAGCACCCGCCGAGGCTCAGGGCCGTCACACCGTGGTCGTCGAGGTCGGCGGCAAGCGCCTGGAGGTCAGCCTCCCCGACCGGATCGCCGTCCCCGCCGCCAAGCCCGGACGCCCGGCCGCCGCACCGCCGTCGCGCCGGTCCCACTCCGCGTCGCCGACCGCCGGAGCCACCGGCGACGCCGTGAAGTCCCCGATGCAGGCCACGGTCGTGAAGATCGCGGTCGAGGAGGGCCAGCAGGTCGTCAAGGGCGACCTCGTCGTCGTGCTCGAGGCCATGAAGATGGAGCAGCCGATCCAGGCGCACAAGGACGGCACCGTCGCCGGCATCGACGCGACCCCCGGCTCGACCGTCGCGGCCGGCCATCCGCTGCTGCTGATCAGCTGAGGCATCCCGTCCTCGTCCGACGCCGCGTCCCTCCGGGGGCGCGGCGTCGGCGTAACTGGGCGGCGGCGTTGCGCTGTGCGGCGGCGTCGCGCTGCGCGGCTGCGTCGCGCTTTGCGGCGTCGGCGCAACTGTGCGGCGGCGTCGCGCTTTGCGGCTGCGCGATAAACGGCATCCACGACGAGAAACGCCACGACGGCGCGTTTCTCGCCGTAGATCGCGTTTATCGGCGGAGTTGCGCAACTCCCCGCGCGCGACGGGGGCACGGTGTCGCGCGCTGTCGCGCAGTGTCCCGGGGCGGCCGCGCGCCGTGCGCCGACGCGGGGCGCGTCGCGCCCCGATCCGATAAACGCCGTTCCCGACGAGAAACGGGGCGACAGCGCGTTTCTCATCGTGGATGCCGTTTATCGCCACCCATTGCGCCTACGGGCACCGCCGCTTCCGACCGCGGCAACGCGCGCCCCGGCGCACCGCCGTACCCCCGCCGTACCCCCGCCGCGGGGCACGCGGCCGGCGCGATGCCGCGTTCAGTCCTCGCCGGGATCGTCGCGGTCGACGATGTGCATCGCGCGGGCAGCGTCCGTGATGCTCGACGTCAGCGACGGGTACACCGCGAACACGCGGGCGACCTGGTCGACGGTGAGGCGACGCTCGACGGCGATCGCGATCGGGTAGATGAGCTCCGAGGCGCGCGGGGCGACGATGACGCCGCCCATGACGGTTCCGCTCCCCTGCCGCGCGATGAGCTTGACGAAGCCGTCGGTGATGCCCTGCATCTTCGCGCGCGGATTGGCCGACAGGGGCAGCTTCTTCACGACCCCGGCGATCTTGCCGTCGGCGATGTCCTGCTCGCTGAAACCGACCGTCGCGATCTCGGGCGCGGTGAAGATGTTCGCCGTGATGCGGCGGGTCTCCAGGGGGATCACGACGTCGCCGAGCGCGTGGAAGACGGCCTGACGCCCCTGCATGGATGCCACGGACGCCAGCGGGAAGAAGTTCGTGCAGTCGCCCGCGGCGTAGATGTTGGGCACCGACGTGCGCGCGACGCGGTTGACGCGGATGTGGCCCGACGGCGTCATCTGCACGCCCGCCTGCTCGAGCCCGATACCGGCGGTGTTGGGGATGGAACCGACGGCCATGAGGCAGTGGCTGCCCTCGATCGTGCGGCCGTCGGCGAGCGTCACGGTGACGCCGTCACCGGTGTTCACGACCGAGTCGGCGCGCGCCTTCGACAGCAGGGTCATGCCGCCCCGCTGGAAGACGCGCTCCAGCACGGCCGCGGCATCCTGGTCTTCCCCGGGGAGCACCTGGTCGCGGCTGGAGACGAGCGTCACCTTCGCGCCGAGGTTCATGTACGCCGAGGCGAACTCGGCGCCGGTCACACCCGAGCCGACGACGATGAGGTGCTGCGGGACGGACTTCATGTTGTAGAGCTGGGTCCACGTGAGGATGCGCTCGCCGTCGGGCTGTGCGGACGGCAGCTCGCGCGGCGAGGCGCCCACCGACACCACGAGTGTCTCGGCCTCGATGCGGTCGAAGTCGGTGCCGCCCGCCTCGGTCGAGACGACGACCGCGCCGGAGCCGTCGAGGCGTCCGTGGCCGGAGATGATGCGGACGCCCGCCTCCAGCAGCGACGAACGCATGTCGTCCGACTGCTGCCGCGCGAGCGAGAGCAGCCGCTGATTGACCGCGGCCAGGTTGATCGCGACCTCGGGGGCCAGGGGCTTGCCGCGGTCATCCTTGGCGAAGAGCTGCACGCCCAGCTCGCTGGCGTTGCGGATCGCCACGGCGGCATCGGCGGTCGCGATGAGCGTCTTCGACGGCACGACATCGGTGATGACGGCCGAGCCGCCCACGCCCGCCCGCTCGACGAGGGTCACGTCGGCGCCGAGCTGGGCGGCGGAGAGAGCCGCTTCGTAGCCGCCGGGGCCCCCGCCGACGATCGCGACGGACTGCTTGCGCTCGAAGCTCTGCACCATGGCATCCATTCTTCCCTAGAGCGACGCGCGGCCCGTGCGCCTGGCCCCGGATGCCGCGGGTTTCTAGAGTGGTCCTATGGCACACAGCAACTCTCACCAGCTCGACGACCCGGCGGTCGACCCGTTCGAGGTCGCCGCGACGGCGGCCGCCGACATCGCGCGCCTCACCGGCGTCGAGCGTCACGACATCGCGGTCACCCTCGGCAGCGGCTGGGGCCGCGCCGCCGAACTCATCGGCGAGGAGACCGCGGCGTTCCCCGCGACCGAGGTCACCGGCTTCTCGAAGCCCGCCCTCGAGGGACACGTCGGCACCCTCCGCAGCGTGCGCACCCCCGGCGGCAAGAACGTCCTCGTCATCGGTGCCCGCACGCACTACTACGAGGGTCACGGCGTCCGCCGGGTCGTCCACAGCGTCCGCACCGCCGCGGCGACCGGCGCGACCACGATGATCCTGACGAACGGCGCGGGCGGCATCCGCGAGACCTGGAAGCCCGGCCAGCCGGTGCTCATCAGCGACCACATCAACCTCACCGCCGACTCTCCGCTCGAGGGCGCGACTTTCATCGACCTGACCGACCTGTACTCGCAGCGGCTGCGCGACCTCGCCCGTTCGATCGACCCGACCCTCGACGAGGGCGTGTACACGCAGTTCCGCGGTCCGCACTACGAGACCCCCGCCGAAGTGCAGATGGCCAAGACCATCGGCGGCCACATCGTCGGCATGTCCACGGCCCTCGAGGCGATCGCCGCGCGCCAGGCGGGCATGGAGATCCTCGGTTTCTCGCTCATCACGAACCTGGCCGCCGGCATCCAGAAGACGCCGCTCAGCCACGCCGAGGTGCTCGAAGCCGGGCGCGACGCCGAGCCGGTGATCTCCGCGCTGCTGGCCCGCGTGATCGGCGCGCTGTGAGCGACCACGTCGCCGCGGCCCGCGCCTGGCTCGCCCAGGACCCGGATGCCACCACCCGCGAAGAACTCACCGCGCTGCTCGCGCGGGTGGAGGGCGGGGATGCCGAGGCGGCCGCCGACCTCGAGGACCGTTTCGCCACCCGCCTCGCCTTCGGCACCGCGGGCCTCCGCGGCACGCTCGGCGCCGGGTCGAACCGCATGAACCGGGTGCTCGTCGCCCAGGCCGCCGCGGGGTTCGCGGCGTACCTGCGCGAGAAGCAGCCCGACGGCACGCCGACCGTGGTGGTCGGCTACGACGGACGCCGCAACTCCGACGTGTTCGCCCGCGACTCGGTGGAGATCTTCGCCGGTGCGGGGCTCCGCGCGATCCTGCTCCCCCGCATGCTGCCGACGCCCGTGCTCGCGTTCGCGGTGCGCCACCTCGGCGCGGACGCCGGCGTCATGGTGACCGCGAGCCACAACCCGCCCGACGACAACGGCTACAAGGTGTACCTCGGCGGTGCGGACGACGGTGCACAGATCGTCTCGCCGGCGGATGCCGAGATCGCCGCGCACATCCAGCGTGTGGCCGATGCCGGCGACGTCACGGTCCTCCCCCGCTCGGTCGGTTTCGAGAACGCGCCGGAGTCGCTCGTCGAGGCCTATGTCGCCGCGACCGCCGCCGTGGCCCCCGCGCCGGCCGGCGTCGACGGGCTGCGCTGGGTCTACACCGCGATGCACGGCGTCGGGTGGGAGACGGTGTCTCGCGTACTCGCCGCGGCCGGGTATCCCGCGCCGACGGTCGTCGAGGCGCAGATCCACCCCGACGGGCGCTTCCCCACCGTGGCCTTCCCCAACCCGGAGGAGCCCGGGGCCATGGACCTGGCGTTCGAGACGGCGCGCTCCGCCGACGCGGAGTTCGTCATCGCGAACGACCCGGATGCCGATCGCCTCGCCGTCGCGATCCCCGACGCCGACGCGGACGGCGGCTGGCGTCGTCTGTCGGGCAACGAGATCGGGCTGCTGCTCGGGTGGCGCGCGGCGCGTTCGGCGTCGGGCGGTTCGCTCGCGTGCTCCCTGGTGTCGTCGCCCGGCTTGCAGGCGGTGGCCGAGCATTACGGACTCGATTTCCACGCGACGCTCACCGGCTTCAAGTGGATCTCGCGGGCGCCCGGCATCGTCTTCGGCTTCGAGGAGGCTCTGGGCTACCTCGTGAACCCCGAAACCGTGCGCGACAAGGACGGCATCTCCGCCGCCGTGGCGTTCCTCGGTCTCGTCACCGCCGCCCGTGCCGAGGGCCGGACGATCGCCGACCTCCTGCAGGAGTTCCGCGACACCTTCGGCGCGTTCGCGAGCGATCAGATCTCGGTGCGCGTGACCGACCTGAGCGAGATCGGCGGGATCATGGCTTCCCTCCGCACCCAGCCGCCGTCCGCGGTGGGCGAGGTCGCGGTGTCGAAGGTCGACGATCTGCTCGAGGGCGTCGACGGGCTGCCCCCGGGCGACGTGCTGCGGATCTGGCTCGAGGACGGCTCGCGCCTCATCGTCCGCCCCAGCGGCACCGAGCCGAAGCTGAAGCTGTACCTCGACGTGCGCGGCTCGTCGGCGAAGAAGGCGAACCGTCGCCTGGCCGCCCTGCGCGCCGGTGCGGAGGAGCTGCTCGCGGCCGTGCGCTGACGCGGGTCCGGCGCCCAGGCGTGCGGCGGTGCGCGGAGCTGCGCGCGGGTGGCCCCGGGGCGACGGAAGTGGCCCCGGGGCCACCCGCGCTCTCGGCAATGCAGAACGAACCCCCGACCGAACGCCCTGTCGTTCGGTGGGGGTGGGCCGACATCACGGATGCCGCCACGCTCGGGCGGCGGCTCGCAGCCTTCGGGATCCGCCCCGGCCGCTCCCCGACGTAGGTATCCTGGGCCGCCCCTGTGCCGGCGTGGCCCCGGGGCCACCTACGACCCGCGGGATCTGCCACGCAGCCCGACGTCAGCCGTCGATCACCGCGACCAGCTCGTCGAGGAACGCCGGGAAGTCCGTCGCGCGGCGGACGATCCGCTGCACGCTGTCGCGCTCGCTGAACACCTCGACGAACTGCTCGAACACGGTCTGGAACGCCTCGCGGTCGGTCTCGCTGAACGCCACGAGCGCCACCACCTGCACGCGCCCCTCGCCCCAGGCGATCGAGGGGTCGGCGATGCCGATCGCGATGCGCGTCTGGGTCGCGGTCATCCCCATGGCGTGCGGCACGGCGAGCGCGTCGGTGAACGCGGTCGACGAGATCCCCTCGCGCTCCACCGCCCGGGCCACGTAGTCGTCGTCGATGACGCCCTCGTCCACCAGCAGCCCGCCGAGGCGCCGGATGACCCCCGCCTCGCCGCCGTCGGCATCCAGCCCGCGCACGAACGCGTCGGGCGAGAAGTACGTCTCGAGCTCGGCGCGGAGGCGGGCGAGACGGCGGCCTCGGCGCACGCGCGACGCCGCGGCCTGCACGCGCTCGACGTCGGCGTCGGTGAGGAACGGCTGGATGCGGACGAATCGGTCGCCGGGACGGGGCGGGTCGATCGTGGTGAGCACGAGGTCTGTGTCGATGGAGTCCCACGCCGGGTCGATGCGCGTCTCGACGCCGACGACCTCGATCGCCTGCCCGAGCGAGCGGTCGACGCTGGAGCGCAGCAGCTCATGGAGCTCGTAGTACCCCGGGCACACGATCGTCGCGGTGAGCTGCTGGTCGGAGCGACGGCTGCGCTCGAGGCGCCCGCCGACGTGCATCGCGATGTAGGCGATCTCGTCGTCGAGGATCGGGATGCCGAGGGCGTCCTGCAGACCGCTGGCGATGTAGACGGCGACCTCGAAGATCATCGGATACGTCGACTTCAGGGACCGCGTCAGGGGGTTCCGCGACCAGGCCTGTTCCCGCGAGCGGTGCAGCAGGTTCTGCACGTGGAGCGCCAGCCGCAGCACGAAGTCGTCGTGCGCGATGTCCACCAGGTACTGGGATGCCGCGGCCTCCACGACCGCGCGCACCGCTCCCTCGACCGCGGGGTCGAGGCGCGAGCGCACGTCGTCGCGCGCCGGCGCGCCGGGGGCGACGATACGGGTCAGCACGAGCGTCGCGAGGTGGCGCAGATCGCCCGCGCCGAGCTGCACGCCGATGTGCTTGAGGGTGAGCCGGTCGAGCAGGTCGGCGACGGTGTCCGCGGCCTCCGAGGTCTCGCCCGCCGCGGCCCCGAGGCCCCGGTCGCGCGTGACGCGGTCGGCGGCGATGGCGATGTGCATGACGACGTCGCCGATGCCGATCTCGTTCACGAAGTATCCGAGCGCCCCGAGCTCGGCGACCAGTTCGGCCTTGAACGGGCCGAACGCACGCGCCCCGACCGACCTCTCGCCGAGCGTCCGCCGCAGCGCGTCGAGGTCGAACATGCCGGCATCCATCTCGTCGTGCGCGAGCTTGGACAGCAGCCGCCGCTGCGCGACCTCGGTTCCGCGCAGGCGGGCGGTGGATGCCGAGCGCTCGAGGGTCAGTTCCGTTCCGCCCAGCAGCCCTCGCACGCGCGCGAGGTCGGCCTCGAGCGTGGCGGCGCTGACGTGGAGCGAGTCCGCGGTCTCGTAGACGTCGATGCCGTCGGCGGAGTCGAGGAGCCGGCGCACGAGCGTGTGCAGGCGATCGCGCGGGGTTCCGCTGTCGGCGGGCGAACCGGCGCGCAGGGCGAGGGCGGCGTCCGTGCCGGCGCGGTAGCCGAGCGGTCCGGACTCGATCGCCGCACCCCCGGAGACGCGGGCGTTGACCGCCGTCACGTACGAACGCACGCTGCGGGGGGTCACGCCCAGCGCATCCGCCAGCGATGCGGCCGTGGACCACTCCGCGTCCCGCAGCAGCAGGGCCAGCAGGCGGTCTTGGCGAGCTTTCGTCGTCACGATCCGTCCTCCGCGCCGTCCCCAGGTTGGCAGCGCTCCGTCCATCCAACCACGCGCTTCCTCTCGGGGCGCCGGGTCGCGGCAACGGCGTTCCGGGGGGTGGGAAACGAACCTGGTTGTCCGCTGTGAACGCGGTGCCGAGAATCGAGGGAAAGGAGGCGGGTCGATGAGGATCCTCGTGGTGTGCGGCGCGGGTGCGTCCAGCACGTTCGTCGCACAGCGTGTTCAACGCGCCGCCCATGATCGCGGCCTCCCCTACTCCGCTTCGGCGGGGACCGTGAGATCGCTCCCGATCGATCTCGACGCGACCGACATCGTCCTCGTCGGCCCGCACCTGGCCCCCGACCTGGAGCGGATACGACAGGATGCCGCGACACGGGGGGTGCGCGTCGCGCTGCTGCCCGAGGACGTCTTCACCGACCTGACCGGTACCCGCACGCTCGCTCTCGTGGACGAGGCGATGGGCGCGCGGGAATCCGCGGACACCGTCTGACCCGCCGCCGGAAAGGAACACCCATGCCCCAGCTCACCCGCACCGTCCGCATCGGATCGTCGCACGGCCTCCACGCCCGCCCCGCGAAGCTGTTCGCCCAGGCCGCCAAGGAGTCCGGCATCCCCGTGACGATCGCGAAGGACGCCGGGGCTCCGGTGAACGCCGCCAGCATCCTCGGGATCATCGCCCTGGGCCTGGAGTACGGCGACTACGTGACCCTCACCGCCGACGGCGACACCGCCGAAGCCACCCTCGACCGCCTCAGCGAGCTGCTGACGACCGACCACGACGCCGAGTAAAGGAAGCACAGGAACATGACGGAACTCCGTGGAGTCGGAATCGGACTGGGCGTGGCCCAGGGCCCCATCGCGCGCATGGCGGAACCCCTGCCCGCGCCGAAGGACGGCCCCAGCGAGCTGTCGGTCGAGCAGGAGACGGCGCGCGTCCGCGAAGCCGTCGGCGCGGTCGCCCGCGAGCTCGAAGCCCGCGGTGCGCAGGCCGGCGGCGCGGCCCGCGACGTGCTCGAGGCCCAGGCGATGATCGCCGAGGACCCGACCCTCGAAGCCGAGGTCGACGCGCGCCTGGCCGCCGGCAAGAACGGCGAGTTCTCCGTCCACGACGCCTTCGCCTCTTTCCGCGAGCAGCTCGTCGCCCTCGGCGGCTATCTCGGCGAGCGCGCCGCAGATCTCGACGACGTCGCCCAGCGGGTCATCGCGCGCCTCCGCGGCGTCGCCGCCCCCGGCATCCCGGATCCCGGCCACCCGTTCGTGCTCGTCGCGAAGGACCTCGCCCCCGCCGACACCGCGCTCCTCGACCTCGACAAGGTGCTCGCGCTCGTGACCACCGAGGGCGGCCCCACCTCGCACACCGCGATCCTCGCGCGGGAGAAGTCGATCGTCGCCGTGGTCGGCGCGACCGGCGCGAAGGACCTGGTCGACGGCCAGACGGTGATCGTGGATGCCGCCGCCGGCGTCGTCACGGTCGACCCGAGCGACGATGACCTGGCGCGGGCCAAGAACCGGGCCGACGCGCGGGCCGCCGCGGCATCCGCCCCCATCACCGACGGCGCTCTCGCCGACGGCACGAAGGTGCCGCTGCTGGCCAACCTCGGCAAGCCCGGCGGCGCTGCCGAAGCCGTCGAGCTCGGCGCCGAGGGCGTGGGCCTGTTCCGCACCGAGTTCCTCTTCCTCAGCTCCAGCTCCGCACCCACCGTCGAGGAGCAGCGCGCCGCCTACATCGAGCTGCTCAGCGCCTTCCCCGGCAAGAAGGTCGTCGTGCGCGTGCTCGACGCCGGCGCGGACAAGCCGCTCCCCTTCCTCAACGACGCGCACGAGGAGAACCCGGCCCTCGGCCTGCGGGGCCTCCGGGCCCTCCGCGCGAGCGAGGACATCCTGCGCGAGCAGCTGACGGCGCTGGCCGAAGCGGATGCCGAGACCCGCAAGTCCGCGGCCGGCCCCGCCGATCTGTGGGTCATGGCGCCCATGGTCTCCACGGTCGAGGAGACCCGGTACTTCACGGCGCTGGCCAAGGACTACGGCCTGAAGACGACCGGCGTGATGGTCGAGGTGCCCTCCTCCGCTCTGCTGGCCGATCGCATCCTGCAGATCGCCGACTTCGCCTCGATCGGCACGAACGACCTGACGCAGTACACCCTCGCCGCCGACCGGCTGCTCGGTTCGGTGGCGTCGTTCCAGGACCCGTGGCATCCGGCCGTCCTCCGCCTGATCCGCGAGGTCGGCGCCGCCGGCCGTGCGAACGGCAAGCCGGTCGGCATCTGCGGCGAGGCCGCCGCCGACCCGCTGCTCGCGGTCGTGCTCGTCGGCCTCGGTGCCACCACGCTGTCGATGGCGCCCACCGCGCTCGCCGACGTGCGCGCCTCGCTTCTGACCCACACGCTCGACGATGCCCGCCGCATCGCCGAGGCAGCCCTGGCCGCCGACGACGCGGCCTCCGCCCGGGAGGCCGCCCAGGCCGCCTCCGCATCCGCCGCGGCCTGAGCCGCGCACCACCCCCGCGGCCCCGGCCGCATCCACAACAAGGAGACACAGCAATGACGACGGCGTCTACAGTCAAGAAGCCGGGAGGTGCACGGGTCGCGGTCCAGCGATTCGGCACGTTCCTCTCCGGCATGATCATGCCCAACATCGCGGCGTTCATCGCGTGGGGTCTGATCACCACCCTGTTCATCTCGGCCGGATGGCTGGGCAAGTGGTACCCCGTCGCCGACATGCTCGGTGGCTTCGGCGACGCCGGCAAGGTGGGCTGGCAGCACGCCATGACCACCCTGGCGGCCAACCCCGACGGCACGACCTTCCCGCAGTACGTCGGTCTGGTCGGTTCGATGATCACCTACCTGCTGCCCCTGCTCATCGCGAACACCGGCGGCCGCATGGTCTACGGCGAGCGCGGTGGCGTGGTGGCCTCGATCGCGGTCATGGGCGTCATCGTCGGCACCACGATCCCGATGTTTCTCGGCGCGATGATCATGGGCCCGCTGGCGGCCTGGATCACCAAGCAGATGGACAAGCTGTGGGACGGCAAGATCCGCCCCGGCTTCGAGATGCTGGTGAACAACTTCTCCGCCGGCATCCTCGGCATGCTGCTGGCCATCGCCGGCTTCTTCGGATTCGGCCCGATCTTCTCGGCCATCAGCTCGTTCCTCGGGACCATCGTCAACGGTCTCGTGAGCGTCGGCCTGCTGCCCCTGCTGTCGATCATCGTCGAGCCCGCGAAGGTGCTGTTCCTGAACAACGCCATCAACCACGGCGTGTTCACGCCCCTCGGCATCCAGCAGGCCGCCGAGACCGGCAAGTCGATCCTGTTCCTCATCGAGGCCAACCCCGGACCCGGTCTCGGCGTCCTCCTCGCCTTCACCTTCTTCGGCGTCGGCGCGGCCAAGGCTTCGGCCCCCGGTGCGATCATCATTCAGTTCTTCGGTGGCATCCACGAGATCTACTTCCCGTACGTGCTGATGAAGCCGATCCTGTTCCTCTCGGTCATCGCGGGCGGCATGACCGGCGTGGCGACGAACGCGATCTTCAACAGCGGCCTGCGATTCCCCGCAGCTCCGGGAAGCATCATCGCCGTGCTGCTGGCCACCGCACCGGACAGCTACGTCGGCGTCATCCTGTCGGTGATCCTGTCGGCCACGGTGTCGTTCCTGCTGTCGGCGCTCTTCCTCATCCGCACGCGCAAGCGCGATCTCGCCACCGAAGGCGCCGGTGACCTCTCCGCCGCCATCGCGGCGACCGAGGCGAATAAGGGCAAGGAGTCGTCCACGCTGGGCGCGCTGCGTAACCGTTCGTCGAACGACGACGTGCTCGCGTCGGCTGACCGCGATGTCGAAGGCTCGCTGAGCGGTCTCGAAGGCGCCGTCGCGACGAAGCAGCTGAACACCATCGTGTTCGCCTGCGACGCGGGCATGGGGTCCTCGGCCATGGGCGCCAGCGTCCTGCGCAACAAGATCAAGAAGGCCGGCATCGAGGGCGTCACGGTCACCAACCAGGCGATCGCGAACCTCGACGGCACCGCCGACCTGGTCATCACGCAGAACCAGCTGACCGACCGCGCCAAGGCGCAGAACCCCGACGCGATCCACGTGTCGGTGGACAACTTCATGAACTCGCCGAAGTACGACGAGGTCGTGGAGATGGTCCGCAGCCAGCACGAGGCGAAGTAACACCCCTACGGAGGGGCCGGGACACAATCCCGGCCCCTTCGTCTTCCCGTCCGGCCCGCGTTTTGCGAGGCTGGACAGCACGACGAGAAAGGCGAGAACCATGTCGGATGTCCTCCGCATCGAATCCGTTCGCATCCACCCCGGCAGCGCCACCCGTGAGGAGGCGATGAAGGAAGCCGCCGATCTGCTCGAAGCCGCGGGCTCCGTCACCGGCGAGTACTTCGCCGCGATGCAGCAGCGCGAGGAGACGGTGTCCACCTACATGGGCAACGAACTCGCGATCCCCCACGGCACCAACGAGACCAAGCAGGCCATCCTCGCCTCCGGCCTCTCCGTCGTCCGCTACGACGGCGGCGTCGACTGGGGCGGGGAGCCGGTGAGCTTCGTGATCGGGATCGCCGGCAAGGGTGACGAGCACCTCGAGATCCTGTCGCAGATCGCCATCCTCTTCTCCGAGGAGGACGATGTCGCCCGTCTGAAGGCCGCCTCCTCCCCCGCGGAGCTCTTCGAGGCCCTGTCGGGCTCCGTCAACGCATGAAGGCCGTCCACTTCGGCGCCGGCAACATCGGTCGCGGCTTCGTCGGTCTGCTGCTCCACGAGGGCGGCTACGAGCTCGTCTTCTCCGACGTCTCGGCCCCGCTCGTCGCCGCCATCAACGCGGCATCCGAGTACACCGTCCACGAGGTGGGCGAGGGCGGCACCGACAAGACGGTGACCGGCTTCCGCGCCATCGACAGTTCGACGGATGCCGAGGCGCTCGTCGATGAGATCGCCACCGCCGACGTGGTGACCACCGCGGTCGGCCCCACGATCCTGAAGTTCGTCGCGCCGCACATCGTCGCCGGGCTCGCTCTCCGCGACCCCTCGCTCGCCCCCCTGCAGATCATGGCGTGCGAGAACGCGATCGGGGCGACCGACCAGCTGCGCGAACACGTGGTCGAGATCGCCGGCGAGTCGTGGGACGCCCTCGAAGCCCGTGCGGTCTTCGCCAACACCGCGGTGGACCGTATCGTCCCGGCCCAGGCCGTCGGCGGCGTCGACGTGACCGTCGAGCCGTTCTACGAGTGGGCGATCGAGCGCGGGCCGTTCGGCGACGCCCCGCCCCACATCCCGGGCGCGCACTTCGTCGACGACCTCGAGCCGTACATCGAGCGCAAGTTGTTCACCGTCAACACCGGCCACGCGGCGACCGCGTACTTCGGCGCCCAGGCCGGAATCGAGCGCATCTCCGATGCGCTCGCCGATCCGGCGATCGCGGCGAAGGTCGAGGCGGCGCTGGAGGAGACGAGCGCGCTCCTGGTGCAGAAACACGAGCTCGACCCCGAGGTGCAGGGACAGTACCGCGCCACGATCCTGCGGCGCTTCCGCAACCCCGCGTTGCCCGACACCGTGGGGCGCGTCGGGCGACAGCCGCTGCGCAAGCTCTCGCGTCACGAACGCTTCGTCGGGCCCGCGGCCGAGGCGATCGAGCGGGGTCTCCCCGTCGACGCGCTCGTGGCGGCGATGGCCGCCGCCCTGGAGTTCCAGGATGCCGAGGATGCCCAGGCCGTGGAGCTCCAGCGGCTGCTCGGCGACCTGGATGCTGCGGCGGTCACCGCCGAGGTGACCGGGCTCGCACCGGAGCACCCGTTGTTCGCGCGCGTCGAGGAGATCGTCGCCGCACGGCAGGCGGCGTTACGCTCGTGAGGTGACCGACACCACACCGTCCGCCGACGGGGCGCCCAGAGCGCCCCGTCGGCGTTTTCGTGTCCTGCGCTGGATCCTGGGCGGCCTCGGCGCCCTCGTTGTGCTGGCGGTCGGCGGCATCCTGATCTACAGCCAGGTCGGGGTCATGGCAGCCGAGCCGGGCCCCCTCGCCGATGCCCGAGCCAACCCCGGGATGACGATCGCCGAGGACGGATCGGCCGTCGTGCTCTCCCCCACCGCCGGCGGAACCGGGCAGGGTCTGGTGTTCATCCCGGGCGCCAAAGTCCAGGCCGAGGGCTACATCGCGACGTTCGCCGACACGGTCGTCGACGACGGGATCACGGTCGTCATCACGCGTCCGTGGCTCAACCTCGCGTTCTTCGATCCGCGCCCCCTCTCGGCCTTCACCGAGCTCGCCCCCGACGTCTCGGTGTGGGCCGTCGGCGGCCATTCCCTCGGCGGTGTGCGCGCGTGTCAGCTCGCGACGGACGCCGACGCGCTCGTGCTCTTCGCCTCCTACTGCGCGAACGACCTGTCCGGTTCGGGGCTTCCCGTGCTGAGCCTGTCCGGCTCGGAGGACGGGCTGTCCACGCCCCAGAAGATCACCGAGGCGAAGGGCGAGCTGCCCTCGAACGCGACCTTCGTCGAGATCCCCGGAGCCTCGCACGCGTCGTTCGGCGCCTACGGCCCCCAGGCCGGTGACGGCACGCCCACGGCGGATCCGGCCGAGGTGGACAGGGTCATCGCCGAGCAGTTGGCGGCGTTCCTTCCCACGCCCTGACGCGGCCTCTCCGCCCCGGGCCGCGGGCGTACGTGCGGCGGCGTCCCGCGCTCCGGATCATCTCGCCGCTTTTTCCATACCTCGCGCTCGGCCCGCTTTCTTGGGCGCAGTATGTCCGGAGCGCGGCCCGCGAGCTTCGGGGCATCCGCCCTTCCTCCACAGCGCTCGGCTCTCCACCGTTCCGGAAAACTCACCACCTGGTGGGGCCCATGGTTCAAGACTGGGTCGGTGCGCGTCCCTGCAATCCCGGCCGATGTCCCTCGGTCGCTCACGACGAGTGAGCTCCGACAGGCGGGCATGACGAAGCGCGCGATCACCGCCGCCGTTTCGCAAGGAGATCTGCACCGCCTCCGGTTGGGGCGATATGCGCCGCGGGAGACCCCGCAGCTCCTGATCGACGTGGCTCGATGGGGAGGCCGCCTCGACTGCGTCTCGTTGTTGTCACACCTCGGAGTCTTCGTGCACTCGCGGACAGGCCCGCACATCCAGATCGATCCCCACGCGACACGTCTGCCGTCACGACCGGCGGAGGTACGTTGCCACTGGCGCCCGACGGCAGCACCCGCGGAGTCGCTCGTCGCGGACCTCACGGGGGCGCTCGCGCAGGCTGTCCTGTGTCAGCCCGCGCGGCACGCCATCGCGACGCTCGACAGTGCCTGGCACCTCGGCCTCGTCGACGAGCGCGGTGTGGACGAGGCGTTCCGGCGACTGCCCGCGCGATTCAGCGTGCTTCGTGGTCTCCTGGATGCGCGCAGCGAGGCGGGAGTGGAAACGCTCGTCCGCCTGATCCTCCGCACCCTCGGCCACCGACCGCAGCTGCAGGTGGTCATCGACGGTGTCGGGCGTGTCGATCTCGTCGTCGACGGGTGGCTCATCGTGGAATGCGACAGCCGCCGGTTTCACTCCGGGTGGGATGCGCAGGTGCGCGACCGTCGCCGTGACGCGGCCGCGCTCGCGCGCGGCTATGTCACCGTCCGGCTGCTCGCGGCGGACGTGCTTTCGCGGCCAGAGTCCGTGCGCGCACAGCTGGAGGAGATTCTCGGCCACGGGCCGGCGGTTCGGCGCTCCGGAGGACGCTCCGTTTTCGCGCCGACACCCGCGCGACGCAGCCGGTCTCGGCAGCGATGATCCGGAGCACGGGACTACGGTTCAGCCGGACACGCCGCGACCTCCCGCTCCTGTGCGCCAGGCGGGAATGCGCCGCGCTCCGGATCGACGCGCGGGAACGACCTCGCCGCCCGCATGCGAGACCCGCAAGCGCGGAATCTCTCCGGAGCGCGGGACGAGCGCACCCGTCCACCTGCCGGCTCAGCGCTGGAAGCCCTCAGCGATGATCTCGATGAGCTCCTCGCGCTCCTCCACCGGCAGGAACGCTCCGGCGGCGGCGTTGAGCTGGAACGCCTCGAGGTCATCGAGGTCATAATCGAACGCCTGCGCCAGCAGCCCGAGCTCCCGCGTCAGCGTCGTGCGGCTCATCAGGCGGTTGTCGACGTTCACCGTGACCGAGAAGCCGAGCTGGTAGAGCAGGTCGAACGGGTGGGCGTCCATCGTGTCGCCCCAGGCCGTGACCGCGCCCGACTGGAGGTTCGACGTCGGCGAGAGTTCGAGCGTGATCTCCCGGTCGCGCACCCACCGCGCCATGTCGCCGAAGGTGACCAGCACCTCCTCGCCCTCGCGCGAGACGACATCGAGGTCGTTCGCGATGCGCACGCCGTGGCCCAGGCGCACGGCCCGACCGTCGATGAGCGCGGAGCGGATGGATGCCAGCCCCGCCCCTTCGCCGGCGTGCACCGTCGTGGGGAAGAACTGCTCGGCGAGGTAGTCGAAGGCCGCGCGGTGATTCGATGCCGGGAACCCGTCCTCGGGACCGGCGAGGTCGAAGCCGACGACGCCGCGACCACGCCACGACACGGCGAGCTCGGCGATCTCGCGCGAGCGCGAGCCCTGACGCATGGCGGTGAGCAGCTGCCCGACGCGGATGTCCTTGCCGCGCGCATCCGCGGCATCCTCGCCCTCTTCGATGCCCTCCTGCACGGCGTCGACGACGTCGTCCAGGCTCAGGCCGCGGGTCAGGTGCTGCTCGGGCGCCCAGCGCACCTCGGCGTAGACGACGCCGTCGTCCGCGAGGTCTTCCACGAACTCCTTCGCCACGCGCACGAGCCCTTCGCGCGTCTGCATCACCCCGATGGTGGCGTCGAACTTCTCGAGGTAATCCTCGAGCGAACCCCCGTCGATGTGGTCGGAGAACCAGGCCTCGAGCCCGTTCGCGTCCTCCGCGGGCAGGTCGAGGTCGATGTCGTCCGCGAGCTCCAGGACGGTCTGCGGGCGCAGCCCGCCGTCGAGGTGGTCGTGCAGTGACACCTTCGGGAGGTTCTTGAGCTTCTTGCCCTGGATGCGGACGTCGTCGGTGGCCATGGTGCTCCTCGGGTCGGATGCCATCACGCGGTGATGCGCTCGCGCACGAGCGGGGTGCGCGCCGGAGCGGTGTCGCCGATCTCCCACGCGCCTTCGACGGCGGCGAGAGCGCGGTCGAATCGCGTCTCATCATCGGCCGAGAGGGTGAACAGCGGCTGACCGGCCGCGACCCGGTCGCCCACCGTCACGTGGAGGTCGATGCCGGCGGCGTGCACCACGGCGTCCTCGGCGCGGGCACGACCGGCGCCCAGGCGCCACGCACCAATGCCGAAGGGCAGCGCCTCGACGCGGGTCACCACGCCGGCGCGGTCGGCCACGACCGTGTGCGTTTCGCGCGGGGTCGGGAGCGCGGCATCCGGGTCGCCGTCCTGGGCGCGGATCATGCGCTTCCACACGTCCATCGCCCGGCCGTCGGCGAGAGCCGCCTCGACGTCGGCGTCGGGCTGACCCGCCAGCGTCAGCATCTCGCGGGCGAGCGCGACGGTGAGCTCCACCACGTCGGCAGGACCGCCGCCCGCGAGGACCTCGACGGACTCGCGCACCTCGTTGGCGTTGCCGATGGCGCGGCCGAGCGGGATGTTCATGTCGGTCAACAGCGCCGTCGTGTTGACGCCCGAGTCGGTCCCCAGCGCGACCATCGTCTCCGCGAGTTCGCGGGCCCGGTCGATGTCCTGCATGAAGGCGCCCGACCCGAACTTCACGTCGAGCACGAGCGAGTCGGTGCCCTCCGCGATCTTCTTCGACATGATGCTCGAGGCGATCAGCGGGATCGCTTCGACCGTGCCCGTGACGTCGCGCAACGCGTAGAGCTTCTTGTCGGCGGGAGCGAGGCCCGTGCCGGCGGCGCAGATCACGGCACCGACGTCGGCGAGCTGCGCGAGGATCTCGTCGTTGGAGAGCGCCGCGCGCCAGCCGGGGATCGACTCGAGCTTGTCGAGGGTGCCTCCGGTGTGGCCGAGTCCGCGGCCGGAGAGCTGCGGGACCGCGACGCCGAACGCGGCGACGAGCGGCGCGAGCGGCAGCGTGATCTTGTCCCCGACGCCGCCGGTGGAGTGCTTGTCGACCGTGGGCTTGCCCAGCGACGAGAAGTCCATGCGCTCGCCCGAAGCGATCATGGCATCCGTCAGCACCCGGATCTGGTCCCGGCCGAGGCCGTTGAGGAGGACCGCCATCGTGAAGGCCGACATCTGCGCGTCCATCACGTAGCCGCGCGTGTAGGCGTCGACCAGCCAGCGGATCTCCCCCTCGGAGATGGGTCGGCCGTCGCGCTGCGCGCGGATGATGTCGACCGCGTCGTACTGCTCGGCGCTCACCGGGCCGCCTCCTCGAGGTCGCGCGGACCGAAGGCGTCCGGCAGGACCTCGTCGATGGTACGGATGCCGCTGACCGTCTCGAGCAGCATGCCCGGGATCGCGTGCTCGAAGAGGAGCTGACGGCACCGTCCGCAGGGCATGAGGGTGCGGCCCTCACCGTCGACGCACACGAAGGCCACGAGCTGACCACCGCCGCTCATGTGGAGCTCGGACACGAGCCCGCATTCGGCGCACAGCGTCACACCGTACGAGGCGTTCTCGACGTTGCACCCCGCGACGATCCGCCCGTCGGCGACGAGCGCCGCGGCGCCCACCTTGAAACGGGAGTAGGGGGCGTAGGCGCGGTGCATGGCCTCGGTGGCGGCGGAACGGAGTTCGTCCCAGTCGATGTCGGTCATCGTGGAGCAGAGGGTCCTCTCGTGAAGGGGGAAGCGGGCCGGGTCAGCCCTTGACGTACGGTTTGCCGGCGGCCGCGGGACCGCGGACCTTCCCGACGAGACCGGCGACGGCGAAGATCGTCACGACGTACGGCAGCATGAGCATGAACTCGCTGGGCACGGGCGATCCGATCACGCCGAGGGTGTTCTGCAGGTTCGAGGCGAAGCCGAACAACAGCGCCGCGAGGGTGGCGCGAATCGGGTCCCACTGGCCGAAGATGACCGCGGCGAGGGCGATGTACCCGGCACCGGCCGTCATCTCCTTGTTGAAGGCGCCGACCGAACCCAGCGTGAAGAAGGCTCCACCGAGACCCGCGATCGCACCGCCCAACGAGACGTTCCAGAACCGGGTGCGGGCGATGTTGATGCCCACGGTGTCGGCCGCCTGCGGGTGCTCGCCCACGGCGCGCAGACGCAGGCCCCAGCGGGTGTGGAAGAGGCCGACGTAGACGGCGGCCACCGTGACGTACATCAGGTAGACGATGATCGTCTGGTTGAACAGCATCGGGCCGATGATCGGGATGTCCGCGAGCACCGGGATGGGCAGGCGCGGGAAGCGGGGCGGCGAGTTCAGCGTGTCGGCGTGCGGCGACAGCAGCTGCGAGAACAGGAAGCTCGTCAGCCCCACCACCAGGACGTTCAGCACGACGCCGACGATGACCTGGTCGACGAAGTACTTGATCGCGAAGGCGGCCAGGATGAACGACACCAGGACGCCGGCCACCGCGGCGGCGAGCAGACCGACGAAGGGATTGCCGGTCACGGTCGCCACCACCGCGGAGGTGAATGCACCGGCCAGGAGCTGGCCCTCGATGGCGATGTTGACCACGCCGACGCGCTCGCTGAGGACGCCCGCCATGGCACCGAAGATGAGGGGCACCGACAGGCTCAGTCCACCGGCGAGAAGTCCCGTCAGCGGGATGACCGCGGTCGTCGCGCCCGCGGCGGCCCACGTGAGGAATCCGACCATGAACACCACGGCGAAGATCACGGCCAGCCAGATCGGCGGGCGACGGTGCGCGCGCACGATGAGGACGCTCGCGACGGTGACCAGCGCGAGGAGGACGGTGCACACGGCCCCCGTGACGACCCCGCCGAGCACCAGCTCGGGGAGCTGGATGAACTCGCCCGGGCTGGAGATGCGGAAGACGGCGTCGCCGTCCTGCCGCGCGACGATGAACAGCACGGCGGCCAGCACCGTGATGACGCCGTAGACGATCGGCGCTTTCCAGCTGACGACGACGGCCTTGTCGAGCGCGTCGGCCGCGGGAGCGGTCTCGGAATGTGCGGCGGTGGTGCTCACCGGGCCGCCTCCTTCTTCTTGGCGGCGCGGGCCTGGGGCTGACGCGCCCCGGGGGCCGGCAGACGGAAGATCGCGCGCACCAGAGGGGGTGCCGCGATGAACAGGACGATGAGCGACTGCACGACCAGGACGATGTCGATCGGCACGCCGTTGGCGGCCTGCATGGCGAATCCGCCGGCCTTGAAAGCGCCGAACAGGATGCCGGCCACGAGCACTCCCACGGGAGTGGAGCGGCCGAGCAGCGCCACCGTGATCGCGTCGAACCCGATGCCCGCGTCGATACCGCTGGAGAACCCGGTCGTCACCGTACCGAGGACCTGGTCGACGCCGGCGAGGCCGATGAGCGCCCCGGAGATGAGCATCGAGTAGATGTACATCGACTTGACGTTGATGCCGGCGACGCGCGCGGCGTTCGGGTTCAGGCCGACGGCGCGGAACCGGAAACCCAGCGACGAGCGCTCGAGGATCCACCACACCAGCACCACCGCGAGGAGCGACAGGATGAACCCGAAGTGCAGGTTGTAGCCCGAGCCGAACAGGTCCGGGAAGACCGCGGTGTCCTTCATCGGCGGGGTCGTCGGGTTGCTCGAACCGGGCGCCTGGAGCAGGCCGGGCGTACGGAGCATGTAGTACACGAGGTAGTACGCCACGTAGTTGAGCATGATCGTCACGATCACCTCGTGCGCGCCGGTGCGGGCCTTGAGGACTCCCGCGATGCCGGCCCAGATCGCACCGGCGGCGACACCGGCGACCAGGGCGATGACCATGTGGACGCCCCACGGCAGGTCGAACGAGAAGGCGACCCAGCCGGCCGCCGCCGCGGCGACGAGCATCTGGCCACGACCACCGATGTTGAACATGCCGACGCGGAACGCGAGGGCGACACCCAGGCCCGCCGCGATCAGCGGCGTCGCGAACGTCAGCGTCTCCGTGAGCGGCTTGATCCCCGTGGCGAACTCCGGACGCCGGAAGTTGTAGATCGCGCCCTGGAAGAAGGAGGCGTACGCCCCCGACACCGACTGCCAGATGGCGGCGAGCGTGTCGCCCGGCCGCGCGAAGAAGTAGGCCGACGTCGCCTGGACGTTCTCGTCGGTGGCCGCGATCATGACGGCGCCCACGAGCAGCGCCAGGATGACGGCGAGCACCGAGATGATGGCGTTGCCCGTCGCGATCTCGCGCAGGGCGCGGCTCCAGCGGCTCTCTTCGGGCGCGGGCGGAGGCGTCACCACGCGGGCCCCCGCGGCCGTGTCGACGGCGACGGTTCCCTCGAGGGCGACGTCGGTGTCGGTCGCCGCGGCGATCTCCGCGGCGCGATCGGCGCGCGCCGCCGTCGGGTCGTGCGGGCTGTGCGAATCGCTCACGCGGCGACTCCTTCGTTCTGGGGCGCTTCGCCGGCCATCATCAGGCCGAGCACGTCGCGCGAGGTGTCTCCCGGGACGATGCCGACGACGCGGCCCCGGTACATGACCATGATGCGGTCGGCGAGGGCGGTGACCTCGTCGAGCTCGGTGGACACGACGATCACGGGCACACCGGCGTCGCGGGTCTCGATGACCCGCTTGTGGATGAACTCGATCGAGCCGACGTCCACGCCACGGGTGGGCTGGGCGGCCACGAACAGACGCAGGTCGCGGCTCAGCTCGCGTGCGAGGACGACCTTCTGCTGGTTGCCGCCGGAGAGGCGTCCGACCGGCGTCTCGATCGACGGGGTCCGAACGTCGAACTCGCTCACCTTCTCCCGCGCGAAATCGGCGAGGGTCGAGAGCTGGAGCGCACCGCCCTTGACGAACGGAGCGCCGTCCGCGCGGTCGAGCATGAGGTTCTCGGCGATGGAGAACTCCCCCACCAGCCCGTCCTCCTTGCGGTCCTCCGGCACGAAGCCGACGCCCGCCTCGAGGACCGCTCGCACGCTGTGGCCGTTGATCTCGGTGCCGTCGAGCACGATGGATCCCTCGACGCGCTCCTGAAGTCCGAGCAACGCCTCGGTGAGCTCGGTCTGGCCGTTGCCCTGCACACCCGCGATCGCGAGGACCTCCCCGCGGCGCACGTCGAAGCTGACGTCGTTGACGACCAGCTGCCCGATCGGATCGACCACCGTCAGGCGGGAGACGGAGAGACCCACGTCGCCCAGCGTCGGGGCCTCCTTGTGCACGGTCAGCTCGACCGCGCGGCCCACCATGAGCGAGGCGAGTTCGGCGTTGGAAGCCTGCGGGTCGGCTTCTCCCACCACCTTGCCGAGGCGGATCACCGTGATGCGATCCGCGACCTCGCGGACCTCACGCAGTTTGTGGGTGATGAAGACGATCGAGGTGCCCGACGACTTCAGCTGACGCATGATCGCCATCAGCTCGTCGGTCTCCTGCGGTGTCAGGACGGCGGTGGGCTCGTCGAACACGAGCACCTTGGCATCCCGGGAGAGGGCCTTGATGATCTCGACGCGCTGCTGGACCCCCACGGGCAGATCGTCGACGAGCGCGTCGGGGTCGACGTCGAAGCCGAAGCGGTCGGAGATCTCCTTGACCTTCGCGCGGGCCGAGGCGAGGTCGAGCCGCCCGCCGAACTTCGTGGGCTCGTGGCCCAGCATGACGTTCTCGGCGACGGTGAAGACCGGGATGAGCATGAAGTGCTGGTGCACCATGCCGATGCCCGCGCGCATCGCGTCGCCGGGTCCGGCGAAGTGCTGGACGGCGTCGTCCAGCAGGATCTCTCCCCCGTCGGCCTGGTAGAGGCCGTAGAGGACGTTCATCAGGGTGGACTTGCCGGCACCGTTCTCGCCGAGCAGGCAGTGGATCTCTCCGGCCTCGACGGTGAGGTCGATGTGATCGTTCGCCACCAGGGATCCGAAGGTTTTCGTGATCCCGCGGAGTTCGAGCTTCATGTTCCCGATCCTAAGTTCTGTGGCGCCGCACGCGGGGTGCGACGGGGAGGATCCGCCTCGTGAGCGGATCGGTTCCGATCGCCGCAGCCGGGGCCGCGGCTCCCATAAGGGAGGGGAGGCCGGCACGGAGCCGACCTCCCCCAGGAGAGTGGATCTCTCAGCCGGCCAGGTAGGACTCGACCTTGATCTTGCCCGAGACGATGTCGGCCTTGAGGGCGTCGACCTTGCTGGTCAGGTCGGCGGGGACGCGGTCGGACCAGTCGTGGTAGGGAGCGATTCCGACGCCCTCGTTCTCGAGGGTGCCGACGAACGGCTTGGTGTCGAACTCGCCCTTGCCCGCGGCGACGATGGCGTCCTTCGTACCCACGTCGATGCCCTTGAGGATCGACGTCAGCAGCAGGCTGCCGACCGAGGGGTCGGTCTGGAACACGTCGGCGTCGACGCCGACCATGGCGATCTCACGGCCGGAGTCCTGGATCGCGACGGCGGCCGACTGGTAGATCGGGCCACCGACGGGCAGCAGCACGTCGACGTTCTGGTCGATGATCGCCTGCGCGGTCTGACGCGCGGTGTCGTTGGCCTCGAAGCCACCGGTGAAGGAACCGTCCTTGGCGGTGCGGTCCCAGCCGACGACGCGCACGGAGGTGCCGTTGTCGGCGTTGTACTTCTCGACGCCCTGGGCGAAGCCGTCCATGAAGATCGTGACGGTCGGGATGTTCATGCCACCGAAGGTGCCCACGACGCCGGTCTTGGAGACACCCGCGGCGAGGTAGCCCGCCAGGTACGCGGCCTGCGCGGTGTCGAAGATGATCGGCTTGATGTTCGGAGCGTCCGTCGTGCCGTCGAAGTTCTGGTCGACGGTGTCGTCGATCGAGACGTACTGCAGATCGGGGTTGGCCGTCGCCGACTCGAGCGCGGCGGGCGCCAGGAGGAAGCCGACCGTGATGATCGTGTTGCATCCCTGGTCGACGAGGCTGGAGAGGTTGGAGGCGAAGTCGGTCTCGGCCTGCGACTGGACCTCGATCGGCTTCTTCGAGCCGAGCTCCTGGGCCGCGGCGTCGAGGCCCTCCTTGCCGAGCTGGTTGAACGACTTGTCGTCGAACCCACCCGAGTCCGACACCATGCAGGGCAGGTAGTCGCTGGCACCGGCAGCGGCCGACGAGCCGGTGCTCTCGGGCGCGGCACCGCAGCCGGCGAGCAGCACGGCCGCGCCGATCATCGCGAGGCCGCTGACGACGGCCTTCTTCGTGGTCTTCACGAATGGTCCTCCAAGACGGGGGCCCCCAACGGGTTCGGGGGACGATGGAGTCACGTTACCCACTGTGACGAATCGCTTGCGCGCCCGGACGGGCCGCGCGCGGCAATGGTTACAAAGACGCAATCTCGCGTGATGCGCGCGCCACACAGCCGCGACCCCGACGGGACCGGATGCCGCCGGCAGCGGCATCCGGTGTCAGAGGACGTCGCCGCGGCCCGTGAGCTTGAGCGCGTCCACCACGCCCTTGACGCGCTGGGCGTTCTCGCTGGTGGTGACCAGGAGCGCGTCGGGGGTGTCGACGACGACGATGTCCCGGACACCGATGAGGCTGATGACGCGCTTGGTCTGCGAGACGACGATGCCGCTGGAAGCGTCGGAGAGGACGCGCGCGTCCTCACCGAGGATCGCCAGCTCGTTGCGCCCCCCGGAGGAGTTGAGCTTGGACAGGCTCGCGAAGTCGCCCACGTCGTCCCAGTCGAAGTGACCGGGGATCACGGCGAGACGCCCCTTCTCGGCCGCGGGCTCGGCGACGGAGTAGTCGATCGCGATCTTCTTCAGACCCGGCCAGATGCGGTCGACCGCGGGACCGCGCAGGTCGCGGTCGTCCCAGGCCTCGGCCAGCTCGATCAGACCCGCGTGCAGCTCGGGCTCGTTGACGGCCAGTTCGGCGAGGAGGACGTCGGCGCGGGTGATGAACATGCCCGCATTCCAGAGGTAGGCGCGATCCGCGAAGTACGCCTTGGCCGTGTCGAGGTCGGGCTTCTCGACGAAGCGCTCCACCGTATAGGCCTCGGGCGCGCCGTCGACGATGAGCTCGTCCGCCTGCTTGATGTAGCCGAAGCCGACCGAGGGCTCGCTGGGCTGGATGCCGATCGTGCAGATGTAACCCGCACGGGCGACGGCGACCGCCTGACGGACGGCGAAGTCGAACTGCCGCGTCTGGCGGATGACGTGGTCGGCGGCGAACGAGCCGATGATGACGTCGGGCTCGCGGCGGACGAGGATCGCGGCCGCCAGGCCGATGGCGGCGCTGGAGTCGCGCGGCTCGGACTCGAGGAACACGTTGTGATCGGGCACGCCGGGCAGCTCGCGCTCGACCGCGGCGCGGTGCGCACGGCCCGTCACGACCGCGATGCGGTCGTCGCCCGACAGCGGGGCGAGACGGTCCCAGGTGTCGCGCAGGAGCGTCTGGCCGGATCCGGTGAGGTCGTGGAGGAACTTGGGTGCGTCCGCACGGGAGAGCGGCCACAGGCGGCTGCCGATCCCACCGGCGGGGATAACGGCGTAGAAGTCGTCGATAGCAGGTTCGGCCATGGCACCGACCCTACTCGGCGAGCCCCGCCGGTTCCGCCCACGCGGGGGAAACAACTCCGCACGGAAATTCGCGCGAAACTATCTCGACATCGAGAGAGTGTTAGGCGACCCTCATCCCTCCGTTTCATAGCCCGGCCGTAGTATTCAGTGGCGCCCGTGTGACGCTCGGGGCCTGTGCCGGCCCCACACCGTGTTCGATCAGGGAGGACGACCGTGTCAGCACCAGCACGTGCCACGCCGTCGGTGAAAGAGACCACCTCGAAGAGGCCGCGCGGAACGCTCTACCGCGGCCGTGAGGGCATGTGGTCGTGGGTCCTGCACCGCATCACCGGTGTGGCGATCTTCTTCTTCCTGCTCGTCCACATCCTCGACACCGCCCTCATCCGGGTGTCCCCCGAGGCGTACGACGCCGTGATCGGCACGTACAAGAACCCGATCATGGGTCTCGGCGAGGTCGCCCTCGTGGGTGCCATCGCCTACCACGCCTTCAACGGTCTGCGCATCATCGCGGTGGACTTCTGGCCGTGGGCGACACGCCACCAGCGTCAGCTGTGGTGGGGTGTCCTCGGCCTCTGGGTCGTCACGATGCTCGGCTTCACGCCGCGCCACCTCATCAACGTCTTCAGCGCCGTCACGGGGAGCCACTGATGTCCGTCGCCCAGGAAGCCAGCACGATCCCCGCCCCCCGCACGCCCGCCGTGCGGAAGAAGGGCTCGAACCTCGAGAAGTGGGGATGGGTCTACATGCGCGCCTCCGGCGTGCTGCTGGTCGTCCTCATCTTCGGCCACCTCTTCGTCAACCTGATGACGGGCGAGGGCATCCACCAGATCGACTTCGCGTTCGTCGCCGGGAAGCTCGCCTCGCCGTTCTGGCAGTGGTGGGACGTCCTCATGCTCTGGCTGGCGCTCATCCACGGGGCGAACGGCATGCGCACGATCGTGAACGACTACGTCACCACCCCCTCCGTCCGCCGCGTCCTGGTCTGGGCGATCGGGCTGTCGGCCGCGTTCCTGATCCTTCTCGGCACGCTCGTCGTCTTCACCTTCGACCCCTGCCTCGGCGTCACCGAGAGCAGCTCCCTGTGGGAGATCTGCCAGGCGTGAGCCTCGGCATCCTCCTTTTCGACTGAGACAGCAGAGGCATTGCACACGTGAGCACTCAGAACGCGGACACGATCGTCAAGGACGGCGTGCACTACCACCAGTTCGACATCGTGATCGTCGGCGCCGGCGGCGCCGGCATGCGCGCAGCCATCGAGGCCGGCCCCGGAGCCAAGACCGCCGTCATCTCCAAGCTGTACCCGACGCGCTCCCACACCGGAGCGGCCCAGGGCGGGATGGCCGCGGCCCTCGCCAACGTCGAAGAGGACTCGTGGGAGTGGCACACCTTCGACACCATCAAGGGCGGCGACTACCTCGTCGACCAGGATGCCGCGGAGATCCTCGCCAAGGAGGCGATCGACGCCGTCATCGACCTCGAGAACATGGGTCTGCCGTTCAACCGCACGCCCGAGGGCAAGATCGACCAGCGCCGCTTCGGCGGACACACGGCCGACCACGGCAAGACCCCCGTGCGTCGCGCCTGCTACGCGGCCGACCGCACCGGTCACATGATCCTGCAGACGCTGTTCCAGAACTGCGTGAAGCTCGGCATCAACTTCTTCAACGAGTTCTACGTCCTCGACCTCGTGACCGTGAAGGACGACGCGGGGAACACCCAGGTCGCCGGCGTCGTCGCGTACGAGCTCGCCACCGGTGATCTGCACGTCTTCCAGTCGAAGGCCGTCGTCTTCGCCACGGGCGGCTTCGGCAAGATCTTCAAGACCACCTCGAACGCCCACACGCTCACCGGTGACGGCGTCGGCATCGTGTGGCGTAAGGGCCTGCCGCTCGAGGACATGGAGTTCTTCCAGTTCCACCCGACCGGTCTCGCCGGTCTCGGCATCCTGCTGACCGAGGGTGCGCGAGGTGAGGGCGCGATCCTCCGCAACGCCAGCGGTGAGCGGTTCATGGAACGCTACGCGCCGACCATCAAGGACCTCGCGCCGCGTGACATCGTCGCGCGCTGCATGGTGCAGGAGGTCGCCGAGGGTCGGGGCGCGGGGCCGCACCGCGACTACGTGCTCCTGGACTGCACGCACCTGGGTGCCGAGGTCCTCGAGACGAAGCTTCCGGACATCACCGAGTTCGCGCGCACGTACCTGGGCGTCGACCCGGTCGTCGAGCCCGTCCCGGTCATGCCGACGGCGCACTACGCCATGGGCGGCATCCCGACCAACATCAAGGCCGAGGTGCTCTCCGACAACGACACCGTCGTCCCCGGTCTCTACGCGGCCGGCGAATGCGCGTGCGTCTCGGTGCACGGCTCCAACCGCCTCGGCACCAACTCTCTGCTCGACATCAACGTCTTCGGCAAGCGCGCCGGCCGCAACGCGGTCGAGTACGTCCGGACGGCCGACTTCGTGCCCCTCCCCGAGGACCCCGCCAAGGAGGTCCGCGAGATGATCGAAGGCCTGCGGGCCAACTCGGGCACCGAGCGCATCGCGGTCCTCCGCAAGACGCTGCAGGACGAGATGGACAAGGGCGCCCAGGTGTTCCGCACCCACGACTCCCTCGCCGAAGTGCTCGACATCATCGCCGACCTGCGCGAGCGGTACAAGAACGTCCACGTCGACGACAAGGGCAAGCGGTACAACACCGACCTGCTCGAGGCCGTCGAGCTCGGCTTCCTCCTCGATCTCGCCGAGGTCGTCGTGTACTCGGCGCAGAACCGCGAGGAGAGCCGTGGCGGTCACATGCGCGACGACTTCCCGACGCGTGACGACGAGAACTACATGCAGCACACCATGGCGTATCTGACCGGCGACCCGCACTCGTCGCACCCGGCCGACCACATCGAACTCGGCTGGAAGCCCGTGGTGTTCACCAAGAACGACGCCGGCGAGCTGCGCTACCCGCCCCTGGAGAGGAAGTACTGAGATGGCATCCACCGTCATCGAGACCGTCGACACCTCCGACGAGGTCGAGCAGACCCCCGAGGACACGGGGATCCAGTCGTTCCTCGTGACCTTCAACATCCGTCGATTCGACCCCGAGGTCGACGACGAACCGCGCTGGGTCGACTACGACGTGGAGCTCTACTCCACCGACCGCGTGCTCGACGCCCTCCACAAGATCAAGTGGGAGACCGACGGGTCGCTGTCGTTCCGCCGCTCGTGCGCGCACGGCATCTGCGGATCGGATGCCATGCGCATCAACGGCCGCAACCGACTGGCGTGCAAGACGCTGATCAAGGACCTCGACATCTCGCAGCCGATCTACGTCGAGGCGATCAAGGGTCTGCCGCTGGAGAAGGACCTCATCGTCGACATGGAGCCGTTCTTCGCCTCCTACCGCGAGGTGCAGCCCTTCCTCATCGCGAACAGCAAGCCGGAGCCCGGCAAGGAGCGCGTCCAGTCGATCGTCGACCGCGAGGTCTTCGACGACACCACGAAGTGCATCCTGTGCGCCGCGTGCACGTCCTCGTGCCCCGTGTTCTGGACCGACGGCCAGTACTTCGGTCCGGCCGCGATCGTCAACGCGCACCGCTTCATCTTCGACTCCCGCGATGACGCGGCGGATGTGCGTCTGGACATCCTCAACGACAAAGAGGGCGTGTGGCGCTGCCGCACCACCTTCAACTGCACCGAGGCGTGCCCGCGCGGCATCGAGGTCACCAAGGCCATCGCCGAGGTCAAGCAGGCGGTCCTCCGCGGCCGTTGAGCCTCACTCCTCGAACGGCGGGTGCGCTTCGGCGCCCCGCCGTTCGGCGTCTGCCGACGTTTCCGGCCCGGGCCCGCGGCGGCGGAGACACAGCCCCGCCGCGCGCACGGCGCCCGACCGTCCGGCATCCATTCATTAGGCTCGGACGGTGACCGACCGCCACCACGACCCCCGACCGCTGCCCGGCGCCGAGGTCGAGGAGACGTCGCTGCGCGACCGGTTCGAGGCGGCGCAGTCGGCGGTGCGCGACCGCCTGGACGAGCCGATCGCGCGCGCGGCCCAGCTGGCGCAACTGTTCCCCATCCGGGTCTGGCGACACTTCCTGCGGCACAACGGATTCCTGCTCGCCGCCGGGATGAGCTACCAGGGCCTGTTCACGTTGTTCGCCGCGCTGTACCTGGCATTCGCGGGCGTCGGGATCTGGCTGGGCGGGAGCAAGCCCGCGATCGACGGACTCATCCGGCTGATCAACGGCTACATCCCCGGGATCATCAGCGACACCGGACTGGTCAAGCCCGAGCAGGTCGAGGCCGTGGCTCAGGAGAGCGGCAAGCTCCTCGGCATCACCGGAGGTGTGGCCGGTGTCGTGGTCGTCTGGACCGCGATCGGCTTCGTGACGTTCACCCGGCGTGCCGTGCGCGACACGTTCGGGCTGCCCTTCGACCTGCGCAACTACGTCCTGTTGAAGGCGCGCGACTTCGTCGCGTCCCTGCTGTTCGGCCTCTCGCTGCTGCTCGGCGCGCTCCTGGGCTCCATCACGACCGGCGCCGTCGACCTCGTATTCGGGTGGATCGGGTGGACTCGCGACACCCTCGGGTGGACCGTGGGCGCACGCGCGGTGTCGGTCGTGGTCGCCTTCGGCGTCAACACCGTCGCCCTGGCGTCGCTCTTCCGGTTCCTCACCGGCACGGCACTCCCCTGGCGCCGCATCTGGCCCGGTGCGGTCGTGGGGTCGGCGGGGCTGGTGGTCCTGCAGGTCGCCGCCGGCTTCCTCTTCGTCTATTCGCCGTCGAACCCGCTCCTGGCGACGTTCACCGTGCTCATCGGATTCCTCCTCTGGTTCCGGTTGGTCGGGATCGTCATCCTCGTCGCCGCCGCCTGGATCGCGGTCGCGGCCGGCGATCGCGACGTGCCGCTGCGTTCGCCGGAGGACCGCCGGGCGATGGAGCAGACGGCCCTGGTGATCGCGGCCCAGGTCGCGGTCCGGGAAGCGGAGGAGGTCGCGGCTCTCGCGCGCTGGCCTCGGCGCTGGCTGGCGCGACGCCGTCTGCGCGGGGCACGGGCGCACCTCGAACGGCTCGAGGCGGAGCTGCCCGCACCACGGCGCTCGATACTGCCCCTCGACTAGGGGCGTCGCTCCGGGTCGGCAGAGGCCACGAGTCGATGTCGGAGGCCCCGGCTACGCTCGAGGGGTGGCTCGTTCCGTACGCATCGTCTCCGTCAACGTCAATGGCATCCGCGCCGCCGTCCGCAACGGCATGACCGAGTGGCTCGACGCCTCGGGCGCCGACATCCTCGCGCTGCAAGAAGTGCGGGCCACCGCCGAGCAGCTCGCCGCCGCCCTCCCCGGTTGGCAGATCGTGAACGACGAGGCACTGCAGAAGGGCCGTGCCGGCGTCGCGATCGTCAGCCGGTTCCCCGGGGTAGAGACGCGCACGCACCTCGGCCCCGAACCGCTCGACGCGGCGGGCAGGTGGATCGAGACCGACTTCGACATCGACGGCGAAACGGTGACGGTCGTCAGCGCCTACGTGCACAGTGGCGAGGTCGACACTCCGAAGCAGGATGCCAAGTGGCTCTTCCTGGATGCCATGGAGCGGCGTCTCGCCGAACTCGGCTCCTCGACCGAGCTGGCCGTCGTGATGGGCGACCTGAACGTCGGCCACCGCGAGCTCGACATCAAGAACTGGAGGGGCAACCGGAAGAACGCCGGCTTCCTCCCGCGGGAGCGCGCCTACTTCGACCGTTTCTTCGGCGCCGCCGGCGAACCGGTCGAAGGCGCCGACGGTTCGACCGGCCCCGGCCTCGGCTGGATCGACGTGGGGCGACGCCACGCGGGCGAGGTCGATGGCCCGTACACGTGGTGGTCGATGCGCGGCAAGGCGTTCGACAACGACTCGGGCTGGCGCATCGACTACCACGTGGTGACCCCGGCGCTCGCCGAGCGGGTGACCGACTACCGCGTCGATCGTGCGCCCTCGTACGACACCCGCTGGAGCGACCACGCCCCGGTGATCGTCGACTACACGCTCGGGCTCTGAGCGGCTCCGGTCGCCGGGCGCGGTCCCGAGGCCTGGCGGCCTAGGATCGTACGGTGACTCAGCAGCGCCTCTACTCCGGAATGCAGCCCTCCGCCGACAGCCTTCAGATCGGCAACTACATCGGGGCGCTTCTGCAGTGGCGCGAGCTGCAGGACCAGTACGACGCGTTCTTCTCCGTCGTGGACCTGCACGCCCTGACGCAGCCGGGCGACCCGGCCGAGCGTCGTGAGAAGACCCGCCGGACGGCGGCGCAGTACATCGCGGCGGGCATCGAGCCCTCGCGGTCGACGCTGTACGTGCAGTCGCACGTGCCCGCGCACGCGGAACTGCAGTGGGTGCTGTCGACGCTCACCGGTTTCGGCGAGGCCGGGCGCATGACCCAGTTCAAGGACAAGTCGGCCCGGTACGGCACGGATGCCACCAACGTCGGCCTGTTCACGTACCCGGTGCTGATGGCCGCCGACATCCTGCTCTACCAGACCGATGTCGTGCCGGTCGGCGACGACCAGAAGCAGCACATCGAGCTGACCCGCGACCTCGCCGAGCGTTTCAACCAGCGCTTCGGTGAGACGTTCGCGATGCCGAAGCCGATGATCCAGCGCGAGACGGCGCGAATCTACGACCTGCAGAACCCGACGTCGAAGATGTCGAAGTCGGCGGAGTCCGATGCCGGCGTGCTGTGGATGCTGGACGACCCCAAGGTGAGCGCGAAGAAGATCATGCGGGCGGTCACCGACTCCGAGGGAGCGGTCCGCTTCGACCGCGAGGAGAAGCCCGGCGTCTCGAACCTGCTCGTCATCTACTCGGCCCTCACCGGCCGGGAGATCGCCTCCATCGAGGACGAGTACGCGGGCCGCGGGTACGGCGATTTCAAGAAGGGTCTGGCCGAGGTCGTCGTCGCGGAGTTCGAGCCCGTGCGTGCGCGTGCCCTCGAGCTGCTCGACGACCCCGCCGAACTCGACCGCGTGCTCGCTCAGAACGCGGAGCGGGCGGCATCCGTCGCCGAGAAGACCCTCGCCGACGTCTACGATCGCATCGGCCTGCTGCGCCGCGGCTGAGACCGCGCGGGGAGCCGGCCAGTAGCGTGGGCGGATGGAGCCCGACCACCTGCAGACCCCACGACTGGAACTCTCGGCCCCGATCACGGCCGACGTCGCGGCGATCCACGCGGCGTGCCAGGATGCCGATCTGCAGCGCTACACCACCGTTCCGTCGCCGTACCTCGTCGAGGACGCCGAGCGTTTCGTCGACCTGACCGCCGAGTGGTGGGCGGACGGCACGCAGCCGACGTGGGCGATCCGGCGCGGTGAGCGCCTCATCGGCATGATCGGGCTGGCGAAGCTCGAGACCGGAGCGCCCGAGATCGGGTACTGGATCGCCCGCGACGCCCGGCGTCAGAACGTCGCCGTCGAAGCGGCGACAGCGGTGATCGACTGGGCCTTCGCCGATGACCGGCCCGCGGTCGAACGCATCGAGTGGCGCGCCGTGGTCGGCAACCTCGGCTCGGCCCGGATCGCGCGGCGCCTCGGCTTCCGGTACGAGGGTCTGCTGCGGCAGGCGCATGTCAACAGCCTCGGCCGCGCCGACCTCTGGATCGGCGGCCTGCTCCGCGGCGACGACCGCACGCCGCAGGACTGGCCTCTCGACCTGGAGTAGCCCCCCTGGCGGCGAGGTCGAGTGTCCAAGACACGCCGCGGCGCCCCGATCGCATGCGGCGTGTCTTGGACACTCGGTGGGGCGTGGCGGGAGCGCGGCAAGGGCCTGTCGGATGTGGGACGCGGATGCCAGGATGGCGGCATGCCCGAGATGCCCGAGGTCCAAGGACTCGTGGAGTTCTTGCGCGCGCGGGTCACGGGGCTGACGTTCACGAAGGCCTCCGTCACCGCCTTCAGCGCCCTGAAGACGTACGATCCGCCGATCGACGCGCTCGTCGGGTCCGCGGCGACAGGGGTGGAGCGCCACGGCAAGTTCGTCGACGTCGCCACGACCGGTGGCATCCATCTCGTGTTCCACCTCGCGAAGGCGGGCTGGCTGCGCTGGTACGACGTGCTCCCCTCCACGATCATCAAGCCCGGGAAGACGCCGATCGCGCTGCGGGTGGGGTTCGACGACGGCTCGGGCTTCGACCTCACCGAAGCGGGGACGAAGAAGTCGCTCGCCGTCTACGCCGTCCGATCCCCCGCCGACGTGCCGGGCATCGCGCGGCTCGGCCCCGATCCCCTCGACGCCGGCCTCGACCGCGATGCGTTCGCCGCTCTGCTGGCGGGGCGTCGCACCCAGATCAAGGGCGTCCTCCGCGACCAGTCGGTCATCGCCGGCGTGGGCAACGCGTACTCCGACGAGATCCTCCACGCGGCGAAGATGTCGCCGTACGCTCTGGCGGCGAACCTCACGGAGGCCGAGGTCGACACCCTGTACGCCGCGATGATCACCACTCTGACCGAGGCGATCGATGCCGCGCGCGGCAAGCCTCCGGCCGACCTGAAGGATGCCAAGCGGCGGGGCATGCGCGTGCACGGGCGCCGCGGCGAAGCATGCCCGGTGTGCGGAGACGAAGTGCGCAGCGTCTTCTTCGCCGACAACTCCCTGGAGTACTGCCCCACCTGCCAGACGAGCGGCAAGATCCTCGCCGACCGACGGCTTTCGCGTCTGCTCAAATAGCACGGTTTCGCCCCGAGTCGGCGGGAATGAATCCGTGTCGGCGGTGTTGATTAGACTTCGACCAAGCAAAACGTGCTCCGGGGTCGGTGAGAATCCGAACCGGCGGTGACAGTCCGCGAACCCCTCCGCTTCATGCGGTGGGGCCGATCCGGTGGAATTCCGGAACCGACGGTGATGAGGCGAGAGATCTCCTCTAGTCCGGATAGGAGGCAGCACGGTCGGCGCGCCGCGCCGCCCTGCGCTCCTGCCCCGCTCACGACGGGAAGGACAGGGAAATGGCATCCGCCGCCGAAACAGACGCCATGCGCCGAGCGCTGCGTCTCGCGCGGAACGGCCCCCGCGGGCTCAACCCGCAGGTCGGTGCCGTGATCCTCTCCCCCGACGGCGAGATCCTCGCCGAGGGCCACCACCGCGGTGCGGGTACGCCGCACGCCGAGGTCGACGCGCTGTCGAAGCTCGCGCCGGGCGAGGCCCGCGGGGCGACAGCCGTCGTGACGCTCGAGCCGTGCAACCACACGGGACGCACCGGTCCCTGCGCCGTGGCGCTGCTGGAGGCCGGTGTCGCGCGCGTCGTGTACGCCCTCGACGACCCGACGGATGCGGCGGCGGGCGGCGCCGACCGGCTGCGTGCCGGCGGGGTCGACGTCGAGGCGGGACTCGAGCGCGAGGCCGCCACCGAGCTCGTCCGCGACTGGGTGCACCTGCAGCGCACCGGCCGGCCGCGGGTGACCGTGAAGTGGGCGCAGAGCCTCGACGGGCGCGCGGCCGCGGACGACGGGTCCAGCCAGTGGATCACCGGCCCCGACGCGCGCCGCGACGTGCACGAGCGCCGCGCGAGGGCCGACGCGATCCTCGCCGGCACCGGCACCGTGCTCGCCGACGACCCGGCACTCACCGCTCGTGACGCGGACGGCGCCCTCCTCGATCGCCAGCCGATCCCCGTGATCGTCGGCGAGACGCCGGTCTCCGCGGACGCCGCCGTCCGTCGCCACCCGCGCGAAGCGCTGTTCTTCGCGACCCGCGACCTCGCCGCGGTCCTCGACGAACTCGGCGGTCGTGGCATCCAGACCGTCTTCGTCGAGGGCGGCCCCACCCTCGAGAGCGCGCTGCTGCGCGACGGGCTGGCGGACGAGGTGCTCGTCTACGTCGCCCCCGTGCTGCTGGGCGGCTCGCGGCTCGCGCTCGGCGACCTCGGAGTACCGGGGATCGCCTCGGCGCACCGGCTCGAGGTGGCCTCCATCGACCTCCTGGGCGACGACATCCGCGTCGTCGCCCGTCCCGCCCACGACACCCAGGGAGAATCCTGATGTTCACCGGAATCGTCGAAGAGATCGGCGAGATCACCGCGGTCGAGCCCGACGGCGACGGCGTGCGCGTGACCGTGAAAGCCCCGCTGTCCGTTTCGGATGCCGGTCACGGCGACTCGATCGCCGTCAGCGGCGTGTGCCTCACCGTCGTCGACCAGGGCCCCGACTGGTTCACCGCCGACGTGATGAAGCAGACGTTGGACATGTCCACGCTCGCCGACGTCGCCGCGGGGCGCCCGGTCAACCTCGAGCGCGCGACCGCCGCGCACGGCCGCCTCGGCGGCCACATCGTGCAGGGACACATCGACGGAACGGGTGTCGTTCGCGAGGTGCGTCCGGGCGCGCAGTGGAGCGTCGTGCGCATCGGCATCCCGTCCCACCTCGCCCCCCTCGTCGTCGACAAGGGGTCCATCGCGATCGACGGCGTCTCGCTGACCGTCAGCGCGGTGAGCGAGGCCGGCGACCCCGAGCCCTGGCTCGAGGTGTCGCTCATCCCCGAGACCCTCGAGGCGACGACCCTGGGCCGGGCGGAGGCGGGCACCCCCGTCAACCTCGAGACCGACATCCTGGCCCGGCACGTGCAGCGCATGCTGGCCTTCCGCATCACCGAGAACCCCGCGGCCCCCGCCGCAACGACCGAGAGGGGCTCCGCATGAGCCTGTCCACCATCCCCGAGGCCCTGGAGGCCCTCCGCGCCGGACGACCGATCCTCGTCGCCGATGATGAGAACCGCGAGAACGAGGGCGACGTCATCATCTCGGCGCAGCTCGCGACCCCGGAATGGCTGGCGTGGACCGTCCGCTGGTCCAGCGGGTACGTCTGCGCACCCATGCCGGCCGACTGGGCCGACCGACTCGACCTGCCCCCGATGGTCGAGGTCAACCAGGACGCCCGCGGCACGGCGTACACGGTGAGCGTGGATGCCGCGTCGGGCGTGACCACGGGCATCAGCGCCGCCGATCGCGCGCACACGCTCAACGTCCTCGCCGATCCCGAGTCGGTGCCGTCGAGCCTCATCCGTCCCGGTCACGTGCTCCCCCTGCGCGCCGTCGACGGCGGTGTGCGCGAGCGCGCGGGCCACACCGAGGCGGCGGTGGACTTCATGCGCCTGGCGGGCCTGGAGCCGGTGGGCGCGATCGCCGAGGTCGTGGCCGAGGACGGCAGCATGATGCGCCTTCCGGGCCTCATCGAGCTCGGCGAGCGCGACGGCGTCCCGGTCGTGACGATCGAGCAGCTCATCGCCTACCTGAACGAGACCGAGCCGGTGGCGGCGACCCCCGTCGCACGTCGCCGTGTGAGCCTGCGAGCCGAAGCGAACGTGCCGACCTCGCACGGGAACTTCCGTTTCCTCGCGTACAAGGACCGCATCACCGGCACCGACCACATCGCCGTCGTGTCGGGGGAGATCACCGACGAGGCCCCCCTCGTGCGCGTGCACTCGGAGTGCCTGACGGGCGAGGCGTTCGGTTCGTTGAAGTGCGAGTGCGGCCCCCAGCTGGATGCCGCGCTCGACACGATCGACCGCGAGGGCGGCATCGTGATCTACATGCGTGGCCACGAGGGTCGCGGCATCGGTCTCATCAACAAGCTCCGCGCGTACAGCCTGCAGGAGCGGGGTCTGGACACGGTGGATGCCAACCTCGCGCTGGGCCTCCCCGCCGACGCGCGCGACTACGCGGCCGCCGCGGGCATCCTCACCGACCTCGGCGTGGAGCAGGTGCGCCTGCTGACCAACAACACCGACAAGGTGGCGCAGCTGCGCAGCTTCGGCCTCGACGTCGTCGAGCAGGTCCCCCTGCTCGTGGGCGTCGGGCCCAACAACCACCAGTACCTCGAGACGAAGCGCGACCGGATGGGTCACGTCATCGCCGAGGACGACCTGCGTGACGCACTCGCGCACATGAAGGAAGGACTCGTCTGATGGCGGGAAGCGGAGCACCCGAGACCGGCGGCATCGACGCGACGGGACTCGACGTCGTCGTCGTCGCCGGCACGTGGCACGAGGTCATCACCGACGGACTGATCGCGGGAGCGACGCGGGTCCTGGATGCCACGGGCGCGACGTACCGCGTCGTGCGCGTGCCGGGCTCGTTCGAACTGCCCGTCGCCGCCGTGGCCGCGTTCGAGGGCGGGGCCGACGCGGTCGTCGCGCTCGGCGTCATCATCCGCGGCGGCACGCCGCACTTCGAGTACGTCTCGTCGGCGGCCACCGACGGACTGACCCGCGTCGCGATCGACGCCGGGAAGCCGGTCGGATTCGGCGTCCTGACCCTCGACGACGAGCAGCAGGGCCTGGACCGCGCCGGGCTCGAGGGCTCCAAGGAGGACAAGGGCGCCGAGGCGGCCGATGCGGCCCTCCGCACGGCCCTGGTGCTGCGCGACCTGCGCGGCTGACCCTCACCCCCGCGAGGCGCGTCTCCCCCGGCGGTGAGGCGCGCCTTGCTGGCGTCCGGGGCGTGGCATCCCTAAGGTGACGGGCATGGAGATCCTGCGCAACGTCGTCATCCTGATCCATCTCGTCGGGTTCGCGCTGCTGTTCGGTGCGTGGGCCGTCGAGGCGGTCTCCCGTCGTGTGCGCGTGACGCCTCTGATGAACTACGCCATCGTGATCTCGCTGGTGACCGGGCTCGCGCTTTCGGCACCCTGGGGGCTGGATCACGACCTCAACTACACGAAGATCGGCATCAAGCTGGTCGTGCTCCTCGTGATCGGCGCGCTTCTCGGCATCGGTTCGGCGCGACAGAAGCGCACCGGCTCGCTCTCCCCCGCGATCTTCTGGCCGGTCGGCATCCTGGCGCTGCTCAACGCCGGACTCGCCGTCATCTGGCACTGACGTCCGCGCGATACCGCACCGTCGGCAGAGCTTTCTCGGCAGGCGCATAGACTGGAGGGTCTGGACCCACACCCGGGTCCTTCCCGGTGCCCCCCGCCGCGCGCCCGGCCACGCACACCTGCCGTGACCGAATCACGCCACCGCTGCGCCCTCACGACGGACGCGATCGCTCGATCTCTCGTCAGGCAGTCATGACCTCCTCCTCCCCCGCCCTCCGCTCTTCGTCGGCGCCCGCCAACCCGCGCTCGCGTGTCATCACCGCGAGCCTCATCGGCACGACGATCGAGTTCTACGACTTCTACGCGTACGCCACCGCGGCCGTCCTCGTCTTCCCGATCCTCTTCTTCCCGACCGGCAACGAGACCACCTCGCTCCTGCTGTCCTTCAGCGTCTTCGGCGCCGCCATGGTCGCGCGTCCCCTCGGAGCCGTCGTCTTCGGCCACTTCGGCGACCGGTTCGGTCGCAAGGCGACGCTCGTGGCATCCCTGCTCACCATGGGTGTCGCGACGTTCCTCATCGGCTGCCTCCCGACCGTCAACGAGATCGGCGTGTGGGCGGCCGTCCTTCTGCTGATCATGCGCCTCGCGCAGGGCTTCGCGCTCGGCGGCGAGTGGTCGGGCGCGGCGCTGGTCGCGACCGAGAACGCCCCGAAGGGCAAGCGCGCCTGGTACGGCACCTTCCCGCAGCTGGGCGCGCCGATCGGCTTCATCATCGCCAACGGCATCTTCCTCATCATCAACTTCGCCCTTCCGCACCCCGACGGCACCGCGCAGCGGTCGGCGGAGTTCCTCGCGTGGGGCTGGCGCGTGCCGTTCCTGTTCTCGGCCGTGATGGTCATCGTCGGCCTGTGGGTGCGCCTGCGCCTGGTCGAGAGCGAGTCGTTCGCGAAGGCCGAGAAGAGCGGCGTGATCCGCAAGTTCCCGCTGGGCGAGGTCATCCGTCGCAACTGGGTGCAGCTGATCCTGGGCACGTTCATCATGCTGGCCACCTACGTGCTCTTCTACCTGATGACGAGCTTCACGCTCTCGTACGGCACCAAGCCGACGCTCGAGGGCGCTGCCGCCGCCGCGGAGAAGGCGGGCACCCCGTTCGACGCGGCCGCATTCGTGCCCGGCCTCGGCTTCGGCTACACCGACTTCGTGATCATGCAGATCATCGGTGTCGTGTTCTTCGGCGTGTTCACGCTGCTGTCGGGTCCTCTCGCCGACCGGTTCGGGCGGAAGCGTCTGCTCATCGGCGTCACGATCGCGATCATCCTGTTCGGCCTGACGTTCTCGTTCTTCCTGCTGCCGCAGGCGGATGCCGGTCTCACCCGCGTCTACGTCCAGGCGTTCCTCATCATCGGGTTCCTGCTCATGGGCACGACGTTCGGGCCGATGGGCGCGGTCCTGCCCGAGCTGTTCCCCACGAACACGCGTTACACCGGCTCGGCGATCTCGTACAACGTGTCGTCGATCCTCGGCGCGGCCCTGGCCCCGATCGTCGCCGTGGCCCTGTGGGCCGCGGGCGGTGGCAACCCGTGGCTCGTGGGCGTGTACCTGTCGGTGATGGGCGTCCTCACCCTGATCGCGGTGTCCCTGTCGCCCGAGACGAAGGACGTCGACTACGACGACAACCTCGCCGCGGGCGCGACCGCGCCGTAACCGGTTCTGCACAGAGCATCGGATGCCACGGGGCCTCGGCTCCGTGGCATCCGTCGTTCCACCGACGAGCAGACGCGTGCTCCGGTGTCGGCGAGGCGGGGTACGGTCGAAGGACCCGTTCTTCTCCCGAGGTGAGCATGTCTCTGTCCGCTCCCGCCCGTGGCCGCCGCGGCCGCCGCACCCCCGAGGGCCCGCGCGCGTCCTTCCGCCAGCTGCTGCCGTTCCTGCTCGAACACAAGGGCACGCTCGTCGTGGTGGCTGTCCTGAGCGTGCTCGGTGCCGGCGCGACGCTGGTCCAGCCGCTCCTCGTCGGCCAGGTCATCTCCCGCGTGCAGGAGTCGGTTCCCCTCGGCGCCCTCGTGTGGCTGCTCATCGGGTTCGTCGTGCTGTCGTCGCTCATCTCCGGCTACCAGCACTATCTGCTGCAGCGCACCGGAACCGCGGTCGTGTACTCGTCGCGACGGCGTCTCATCGCGCGCATCCTGCGTCTGCCGATCAGCGAGTTCGACGCCCGGCGCACGGGCGACCTCGTCTCGCGGGTCGGTACCGACACGACTCTGCTGTACGCGGTCCTCACGCAGGGACTCGCGGATGCCATGGGCAACGCGCTCATCCTCGTCGGGGCAGTCGTGGCGATGGCGTTCATCGACCCGCTGCTGCTCGGCCTCATCGTGCTCGTGCTCGGCGTCTCGATCGGAACGGTGGCGGTCCTGAGCCTGCGTATCCGCGCGGCGTCCGCCGCGCAGCAGGAGAAGGTGGGCGAGCTGGCCTCGGGGGTCGAGCGCGCCGTCGGCTCGATCCGCACCATCCGTGCGTCGGGGGCGACCGAGCGCGAGGTCGAGACGGTCAGTGCGACCGCCACGGAGGCCTATCACGCGGGCGTGCGCATCGCGAAGGTGTCGGCGCTCATCGTCCCCGTGGCCGGGATCGCGCTGCAGGTGTCGCTCCTGGTCGTGCTCGGCGTGGGCGGGTTCCGTGTGGCATCCGGAGCCATCGACGTCGCTTCCCTCGTCACGTTCGTCATCTTCCTCTTCCTGCTCGTCCAGCCCCTGGCCTCGGCGATCGGCGCCATCATGTCGGTCAACCAGGCGCTCGGCGCCCTCGGGCGCATCCAGGAGGTGCTCGACCTCCCGGAGGAGAGCGCGGGCGACCGCCCCGGCACGGCGACCCCCGAACCGGATGCCGCGGCCATCGAGTTCCGCGACGTGCGCTTCCGCTACCCCGACCACGTCGTCAAGGCGCGCGAGGCCGCGGCGGAGGAGGCTCGGTCGGTGCTCGCCCAGGCACACCTCGACCGCGCCACCGACGAGGCCGAGGCCGAAGCGGACGAGACCGCGCGCGACGTGCTGCGCGGTGTGTCGTTCACCGTTCCCCGCGGCGCGCGGGTCGCGCTGGTCGGCCCCTCCGGCGCGGGCAAGAGCACGGTGCTCTCGCTCATCGAGCGGTTCTACGACCCCACCGGCGGGGCGATCCTGGTCGACGGCGTCGATGCGCGCGATCTGTCCCGCGACGACCTGCGCGCCCGCTTCGGATACGTCGAGCAGGACGCCCCCACCCTCGCGGGCACGATCGCCGACAATCTGCGGCTCGCCTCCCCCGAGGCATCCGACGCCGACTGCGAGCGCGTGCTGCGGGCGGTGAACCTGGGCGACGTGCTCGAGCGGAGTGCGCTCGGCGTGGATGCGCCGGTCGGCGAAGACGGGGTGATGCTCTCGGGCGGCGAGCGTCAGCGACTCGCGATCGCCCGGGCGCTGCTGGCCGCTCCCCCGGTGCTGCTGCTCGACGAGTCGACCTCGTCGCTGGACGGGGTCAATGAGCAGCGCATGCGGGAGGCGATCGACGCCGTCGCCACCGGGCGGACGCTGCTGGTCATCGCGCATCGCCTCTCCACCGTCGTCGACAGCGACGTGATCGTGGTGCTCGAGCACGGCCGTGTCGTCGGCCAGGGCACGCACAGCGAGCTCGTGGCATCCGTCCCGCTCTACCGCGACCTGGCGAAGCACCAGCTGCTGGTGTGAGGCACGCGCATCCGCGGCGTTGACTTCGGCCGAACGTACCCGTGATGCCGCCCCGCGCGTACGTTTCCCCGAAGTCAACGGGGGGGGGTGGGAACGCGGAGGGCGGGACTCCCCGCGGGAGGGCGCACGACGACGCCCCTCCCGCGCGCCAAGAGCAGGGAGGGGCGTCGAGTTCGCGCCCGCCCCGCGCCGCAGGGCGACGGGGCGGGCGGGTCTGTGCGGCTACGCGCGCTGCAGGCGGTAGCGGAGGGCGGCCAGCTCGGCCCGGAGGGCGGCCGGGAGGTGGCTGCCGAACGTGTCGAAGAACTCCTCGGTGAGGTCGGCCTCGGCCAGCCACGACTGCGCGTCGACGGCGAAGAGCTCGGCGAGGTCGGCCTCGGGAAGGTCGAGACCCGAGAGGTCGAGGTCGTCGGCGTAGGGCAGGCGTCCGATGGGGCTGTCCACCGCGTCGACCTGACCGTCGACACGGCGGATGATCCAGTCGATCACCCGGGCGTTGTCACCGAAACCGGGCCACAGGAACCGACCGTCGTCGCCCTTGCGGAACCAGTTGACCTGGAAGATGCGCGGCGCGCGGTCGAAGCGGAGCTTCTCACCGACCTTCAGCCAGTGGCCGAAGTAGTCGCCCATGTTGTAACCGCAGAAGGGCAGCATCGCGAACGGGTCGCGGCGCAGCTCGCCGACGGTGCCCTCCTGGGCGGCGGTCTTCTCGCTCGACACCGTCGAACCGAGGAAGACGCCGTGCGACCAGTCCGTGGCCTCGAGCACCAGCGGGACGTTCGTGGCGCGACGTCCGCCGAACAGGATGACATCCAGCGGGACGCCCTCGGGGGTCTCCCAGTCCGGTGCGATCTGCGGGCACTGGGCGGCCGCGACGGTGAAGCGCGAGTTCGGGTGCGCGGCGGGGCGGCCCGACGCCGGCGTCCAATCCTTGCCCTCCCAGTCGATGAGCTGCGGCGGAGCCTCGTCGGTCAGACCCTCCCACCAGACGTCGCCGTCCGGGCGGAGCGCCACGTTGGTGAAGATCGTGTTGCCCCACAGCGTCTCGACCGCGGTCACGTTCGTCGACTCGCCGGTGCCCGGGGCGACGCCGAAGAAGCCGGCTTCGGGGTTGATGGCCCACAGGCGGCCGTCCTCACCCGGGCGGATCCACGTGATGTCGTCGCCGAGGGTCTCGACGCGCCAGCCGGGGATCGTGGGGCGCAGCATCGCGAGGTTGGTCTTGCCGCACGCCGAGGGGAACGCGGCGGCGACGTGGTACGCCTTGCCCTGAGGGTCGATGACGCGGATGAGCAGCATGTGCTCGGCGAGCCAGCCCTCGTCGCGGCCGATGACCGAGGCGATGCGCAGCGCGAAGCACTTCTTCGCCAGGATCGCGTTGCCGCCGTAGCCCGAGCCGAACGACCACACTTCGAGCGTGTCGGGGAAGTGCACGATGTACTTCTCGTCGTTGCAGGGCCACGCGACGTCCGCCTCGCCCGGCGCCAGGGGCGCACCGACGGAGTGCACGGTCTTGACCCACGGCGCACCCGCGGCGATCTGCTCGAGGACCGCGGTGCCGACGCGCGTCATGATGCCGATGGATGCCACGGCGTACGCGCTGTCGGTGATCTGCACGCCGATGTGGCTGAGCGGACCGCCGACGGTTCCCATCGAGAAGGGGACGACGTACATGGTGCGTCCGCGCATCGACCCCTCGAAGACGCCGTTCAGCGTCTCGCGGATCTCGGCCGGGGCGATCCAGTTGTTGGTGGGACCGGCATCCTCTTCGCTCTCGGACGCGATGTAGGTCCGGGACTCGAGCCGCGCGACGTCGCTCGGGTGCGAACGCGCCAGGTACGACCCGGGACGCCACTCGGGGTTGAGCTTGATGAGCTTGCCCTCGTCGACCATTTCGCGCAGCAGTGCGTCGTTCTCGGCCGCGGAGCCGTCGACCCAGTGGATGCGGTCGGGCTGGGTGAGCGCGGCGACCTGGTCGACCCAGGCGGTGAGGGCGGCGAGTCCGGGGCCCTCGACCGAGGGACGGATGCCGCGGCCGGCCTGGGGCTGTCGGACGGCGGGTGCGGTGCGACCGGAGGGGCGTCCGGCGAAGATGTCGGCGAGTGCCATGGGTCGATCTCCTCGATTGAGAGCGAATTCGGTGGTCTTCCTCCACTTTGCGACCCCAGGGCCCGACTTTCGAGTGAATATCGCCACAAGAAGTGCACTTCTTTCGCTATCGTCAAGGAATGGCCTCGTCGCTCGAACTGACCACGCTCGGACACCGCATCCGACACCACCGCCTCGCCCGCGGATACACCCTCGACGAGTTGGGGGCGCTGGTCGGGGTGGCGGGGAGCCAGCTGAGCCTCATCGAGAACGGCAAGCGCGAACCGAAGCTGTCGCTCCTGCAGGAGATCGCGCGCGCGACCGAGACCGAGGTCACCGAGCTGCTCTCGACCGAGCCGCCGAACCGTCGAGCGGCACTCGAGATCGAGCTGGAGCGCGCGCAGTCGAGCCCGTTCTTCCGGCAGCTCGGCATCCCCGCCATCAAAGTGAGCAAGGGCACGAGCGACGAGACCATCGAGGCCGTGCTGGGCCTGCACCGCGAGCTGCAACGTCGTGAGCGCGAGACGATCGCGAGTCCGGAGGAGGCCCGTCGCGCCAACACCGAGCTCCGTCTGCGCATGCGCGCGCTCGACAACCACCTCCCCGACATCGAGAAGCTCGCCGAGAAGCAGCTCAAGGCCGCCGGTCACACCTCGGGCGCGCTCACCCACCGCACCGTGAGCATCATGGCCGAGCAGCTCGGGTTCGAGCTCATCTACGTCGCCGACCTCCCCCACTCCGCGCGGTCGGTCACCGACCTCGAGAACGGACGCATCTACCTGCCGCCGGCATCCATCCCCGGCGGACACGGGCTGCGTTCGATGGCGCTGCAGGCGATGGCCCACCGCCTGCTCGGGCACCGCCCGCCGACCGACTACGCCGACTTCCTGCAGCAGCGGCTCGAGATCAACTACTACGCCGCATGCTGCCTGATGCCGGAGACCAGCTCCGTCGCGTTCCTCGCGCAGGCGAAGAAGGACCGCAACCTCGCCGTCGAGGACTTCCGCGACGCGTTCGGTGTGACGCACGAAGCCGCCGCGATGCGTATGACGAACCTGATGACGGTGCATCTCGGCATCCGTCAGCATTTCCTCCGGGTCGACGGCGACGGGGCGATCTCACGCGTCTACGAGAACGATGGGCTGCCGCTGCCGACCGACGTCACGGGCTCGGTCGAAGGACAGATCGTGTGCAAGAAGTTCTCGGCCCGCGCCGCGTTCGCCGAGCACAACCGCACCACCGAGCACTACCAGTACACCGACACCCCCGCCGGCACGTTCTGGTGCTCCACCCAGACCGGGACGACCTCGGACGGCGACTTCTCCATCACCGTCGGCGTGCCCTTCGACGACGCCCGGTGGTTCCGCGGGCGTGAGACCACGACCCGCGGCGTCTCACGCTGCCCCGACGAGTCGTGCTGCCGCCGCCCCGACTCGGAGGCCGCTGAGCGCTGGTCGGGCAAGGCCTGGCCGAGTGCGCGCGTGCACCGGCACATGTTCTCGCCGCTCCCCCGCGGCATGTTCCCCGGCGTCGACGACGCCGAGGTCTTCGCGTTCCTGGATCGTCACGCCGGCGACTGAGGCGGCCTCCGGCCGGGGGCGCGGCGCCGCTGATCTTCCCGTCCACGTGCCGCGCTCCGGAACAGCCCGCCCAAACCCGCCGCCTGCTCACGCAATACAGGGCCGTCACGCGCGATAGTCCGGAGCCCGGCACACCGCCGTGGGTGGCCCCGAACGACGGATGCCACGGCCCGGGGCTCCGAGGAGCGGCGGGCCGTGGCATCCGGTGTCTCAGGCGTAGGGGTTCGCCGTGAGCGTGTACTTCGTCTGCAGGTACTCGTGGATGCCCTCGTCGCCGCCCTCGCGACCGAGGCCGGACTGCTTCCACCCGCCGAACGGAGCGGCCGCGTTGGAGACGACGCCGACGTTGAGGCCCATCATCCCGGTCTCCAGGCGCTCGATCATGCGCTGGCCGCGCGAGAGCGACTCGGTGAAGACGTAGGACACGAGACCGTACTCGGTGTCGTTGGCGATGCGCACGGCGTCGTCCTCGGTGTCGAACGGGACGATCGCGAGCACCGGTCCGAAGATCTCCTCGCGGAGGATGTCACTGCCCGGCTGCACGTCGGACACGACGGTGGGCTCGAAGAACGTGCCCGGGCCCTCGACGGGCGAACCGCCGGTGGTGACCGTGGCGCCGCGCTCCACGGCATCCCCCACCAGGCTCTTGGCCTTGTCGACCGCGCGGTCGTCGATGAGGGGTCCGATCTGCACGCCGTCCTCGGTGCCCCGGCCGATCTTCATGGCCTGCACGCGCTCGGTGACGCGGCGCGTGAACTCCTCGACGACGCTGCGCTGCACGATGAAACGGTTCGCGGCGGTGCACGCCTGCCCGATGTTGCGGAACTTCGCGAGCATCGCGCCGTCGACCGCCTTGTCGAGGTCGGCGTCCTCGAACACGACGAACGGGGCGTTGCCGCCGAGCTCCATCGAGGTGCGCAGCACCCCGGGAGCCGCCTGCTGCAGCAGCTTCACGCCGACCGGGGTGGACCCGGTGAACGAGAGCTTGCGCAGCCGCGGGTCGGAGATGATGCGCTCCGAGACCGCACCGGTGTTCGTGGTGGTCACGACGTTCACGACACCCGCGGGGACGCCCGCGTCCTGCAGGATCTGGGCGAAGAACAGCGTCGTCAGCGGCGTGAGCGTCGCGGGCTTGATGACCACGGTGCAGCCGGCGGCGAGCGCGGGCGCGATCTTGCGGGTCGCCATCGCGAGCGGGAAGTTCCACGGCGTGATCAGGTAGCACGGGCCGACCGGGTGCTGCGTGACGATCATGCGACCGGTGCCCTCGGGGTTCGCGCCGTAGCGACCCTGGGTGTGGGCGGTGACCTCGCTGAACCAGCGCAGGAACTCGCCGCCGTACGCGACCTCGCCGCGCGCCTCGGCCAGGGGCTTGCCCATCTCGAGGGTCATCAGCAGCGCGACGTCCTCCTTGCGCTCCTGCAGGAGATCGAACGCGCGGCGGAGGATCTCGGCACGCTCGCGGTCGGGCGTCGCCGCCCACGACGGGAACGCCTCAGCAGCGGCATCCATCGCCGCGACGCCGTCGGCGACGGACGCGTCGGCGATCTCGTGGATGACATCGCCCGTGGCGGGGTCGGAGACCGCGACGGTCTTGCCCCCCTCGGCCGCACGCCACTCGCCGCCGATCAGCAGGCCGGTCGGTACGGATGCCAGCAGCTCGCTCTCGCGGGGGTCGGTCATGGGTCCTCCTGTGTCGGTGCGGGGCGTTCCCGCTCATTCTGGTCAGCGCGGGGCTCCGCGCCGATATACGTGCTGTACAAAGCGAGCCGCAATGTCGCCGCCGTGGACGGGCGAGGGAGGCGGCGGCATCCGCGGCCCGGCGATAAACGCGATCTACGGCGGGAAACGTGACGACGTCCCGTTTCTGCCCGTGGATCGCGTTTATCGCTGTCGGGAGCAGCGGGGGCGGGGCGGGCGGCGGGCGGCGGCGGACGCAGCCGTCAGGCCGGGACCGGGGCGCGCAGGGCGCCGGACAGGAACCGTTCGAGGCCGGCGGGGTCCGTCAGCGGCAGCACGTGGGCGACGTACTGGTCGGGGCGCACCACCACCACCGCGCCGTCGGCTCCGATCCCGCGCTCGGCGAAGATGTCGGCGCTCGTCCACGCCGAGGGCGCGGCGGCGAACACCTTCTCGAGGTCGGTGAGGCCGAGCGGTCCCGACCGCGGCCGGAACAGGTCCGGCACATCCACGACGTCCTCCCACCGCCCCGGGAAGACGACTTTGGCGTCGAACACGGAGTCGGGGTCGGCGCCGGCCGGCGTGAAGCGCTCGACGATCGCGCGTGCGGCGTCCGCCCACGTGCGCAGCGCCGAGCCCTCGGCATCCGCGAAGGCGTAGATCCGCCACCGCCCGTCGGCTCTCGCGTGGTGACCGAGGTGCACGGCGTTGCCGTCGCACACCCGCACGACCTCGACGCTGTGGAACCGCTTGCCCACCGGGAACCCGGATGCCAGATCCTGCGCCGCCGCGTCCGAGACCAGCGCCGACGGCGCGTAGTGCGTGCCGAAGCCCGAGGGGAACTCGGCCGTGGCCAGGTAGTAGGTCGCGAGCTCGTCGGGGTCGGTGATCTCGCCGGGCTTGCGCGCCATGAGCGAGGACCACTCGCGGTCGAAGTCGATGAGCTGCTGAGCGACGGGGCGGCGCTCCTGGTCGTATGTGCGCAGCAGAGCGGCGGATGTCAGACCGGTGAGGACGTGGCCGAGCTTCCAACCGAGGTTGAAGCCGTCCTGCATCGAGACGTTCATGCCCTGACCCGCCTTGGCGCTGTGCGTGTGGCAGGCGTCGCCGGTCAGGAAGACACGGGGGTCGTCGAGATCGTCGACGAACTGGTCGGTGACCCGGTGCCCCACCTCGTAGACGCTGTGCCACGCCACCTGCTTCACGTCGATCGAGTACGGGTGGAGGATCTCGTTCGCCCGCCGGATGACCTCCTCGATCGGGGTCTGCCGCACACGGTGGTCGTCGTCTTCCGCGACCTCACCGAGGTCGATGTACATGCGGCTGAGGTACCCGCCCTCGCGCGGAATGTGCAGGATGTTGCCCGCCGCCGCATTGATCGCGCACTTGATGCGCCAGTCGGGGAAGTCGGTCTCGACGAGCACGTCCATGACGCCCCACGCGTGCCGTGCGGCCGCGCCGACATGCGTGCGGCCGATCGCCTGCCGCACGCCGCTGCGCGCTCCGTCGCAGCCCACCACGTAAGTCGCCCGGACGGTGCGCTCGCCCTCGGCGGTCCGCACGCGCACCTCCACGTCGTCGGCGCGCACCGTGAGGCCGACGAACTCCACGCCGTAGTCGGGGACGATCCGTGCGGGGCCGTTCGCTGCGGACTCGGCGAAGTAGTCGAGCACACGCGCCTGGTTGACGATGAGGTGCGGGAACTCGCTGATCTTGAGGCCGTAGTCCTCGGTTCGGGTGGTGCGGACGATGCGATCGGGGTTCTCGGGGTCGGGCGCCCAGAAGTTCATCCAGCCGATGTTGTACGCCTCGGCGGTGATGCGGTCGGCGAAGCCGAACGCCTGGAACGTCTCGACGCTGCGGGGCTGGATGCCGTCGGCCTGGCCGAGCACGAGGCGCCCGTCGCGCTTCTCGATGAGGCGCGTGGTGAGCTGAGGGAACTGCGACAGCTGGGCGGCCAGCAGCATCCCCGCGGGACCGGAGCCGACGATGAGCACGTCGACCTCATCGGGCAGCGCCGCGGGGCGGTCGACACCCGTGCCGACAGCGGGCTGCACGCGCGGATCCCCCGAGATGTAGCCGTGGTGGTGGAACTGCATCGTCTCTCCTGACTCCGATGTCGGGCTTGCCGGGCGGATCGCGAAGTTCTATATTCGAACACGACGTTCCGCTATCGAACGAGAGGCTAGCCCACCCATGCCCCCGCGGCAAGACGCTCCCCCTGCCTCGCAAACGCTGAGCCGTGGCATCCGGCTCCTCGAAGAGCTCGCCGACGCTCGGGCGCCGCTCACGATCGACGACCTCGCCGCGCGGGTCGGTCTGCACCGCTCGGTCGCGTACCGACTCCTGCGCACGCTCGAGGACCACGGGCTCGTGACGCGCGACGCCGCCGGCGCGGTGCGCCTGGGCACGGGCCTGGCCGCCCTGGCCGCCGGGGTCGCCGCCGATCTCCAGGCCGAAGCCCTGCCCGAACTGACCGCTGCCGCCAACGATCTCGGCATGACCTGCTTCCTCGTCGTGCTCGACCATGACGAGTGCGTGACCCTCACCAGCGTCGAACCGCGGCACGCGGTCACGGCCGTGGCCCAGCGCCCCGGGTCGCGGCATCCGGTCACCCGGGGCGCCCCCGGTCGCGCGATCCTCGCGCAGCTGCCTCCGCGACGGTGGCCCGACGCGGTCGACGCGCGCCTGGCGGCCGAGGTGGCGGAGGCCGCGGAGCGCGGCTGGGCGACGAGCCACGACGAGGTGATCCCGACGCTGCGGGCGGTTGCCGTCCCCCTCCCGGTGCAGGGCCGCGAACCCGCCGCGGTCGCCGCCGTGCACGTCAGCACCGAGGTCGACGACGCGGCGATCGCGGCCCGGCTGGAGGCTGCGGCGAAGGCGATCCGGGGAGCGCTGTAACCGCGCCGCGCCCTGCCCCGCGCCCCGCGCCCCGGCCCCGACACCCACCCCCAGCCCGCGCGATCGTATATGATCACCTCGTCAGGCGCACGAGGTCGTGCGTCGCTGCTCGAAAAAGGGGCACGTAGCGCGAAGGGCGCGAGACACATACGGCATCCATTCCGTTCGTCTCGAAAGGCCACCTTCGCCATGCCCTCCGTCTCCGCCCACGTCGCGCACACCCTCGCCCGCCACCTCCACCACGTCTTCGGGGTGATGGGAAACGGGAACGCGCACTTCCTCGACGTGCTGCACCGCGAGACCGACCTTCCCTTCACCGCGATGCGGCACGAGTCCGGCGGAGTCGTCGCCGCCGACGCCCACTATCGCGCCTCGGGACGTCTCGCCGCCGCGACCGCCACCTACGGCGCGGGCTTCACCAACACCCTCACGGCGCTGGCCGAGTCGGCCCAGGCCCGCATCCCCCTCCTCCTCGTCGTGGGCGACGAGCCCACCTCGGGGCCGCGCCCGTGGGGTGTCGACCAGGTCGCGCTCGCCTCGGCGGTGGGCGTGCGCACCTACACGGTGGGCGACCGGGATGCGACGGCCACCGTCCTCATCGCCCTCGAGCACGCGCTGACCTACCGCGTGCCGGTCGTGCTGGCGATCCCGTACGACGTCGTCACGCGCGAGGCGGGTCCGCTGACGGATGCCGGAACGGTGACGCTGCCCGCCCCGCTCGCGCCGCGCGGACCCGCCTCCGAGGCCGCCCTCGACCGCATCGCCGACGCCCTGGCATCCGCCGAACGTCCGTTCCTGCTCGCCGGTCGCGGGGCGTGGCTCGCGCACGCCGGTGACGCGCTCGGGCGTCTCGCCGAGGCGACCGGCGCGGTCACGGCATCCACCGCTCTCGGGCGGGGGATCTTCCCCGACGCCCGCTACGACCTCGGCGTCACGGGCGGCTTCGGAGCCGAGGGCGCCATGCGGCTCGTGCGCGAGGCCGATGTCGCGGTGGTCTTCGGGGCGGGTCTCAACCAGTTCACGATGCGATTCGGCGAGCTCTTCGCCCCCGACACCGCCGTGTTCCAGATCGACGTCACCGCGACCGCCACCCACGCACAGGTCGGCGGATTCGTGCGAGGGGATGCCGCGATCGCGGCCGAGGCGCTCGTCGAGCGGCTCCGCGCGCGCGGCGCCTCCGCGTCGGGCTGGCGCGAACGCATCGACATCGCACCGCTGCGCGCGCAGGACCCGGGGGACGGCATCGCCCCGGACGGCCGCCTCGATCCCCGCTCCGCCGCCGCGCGGCTCGCGGAGCTGCTGCCGGAGGATCGCGTGGTCGTCTCGGACGGCGGGCACTTCCTCGGCTGGTCGAACATGTACTGGCCCGTCGCCTCCCCCGACCGCGTGATGATGATCGGCACCGCCTACCAGTCGATCGGTCTCGGCTTCCCCTCGGTCGCGGGCGCCATCGCGGCCCGCCCGGAGTCCACCGTCGTGCTCACCACGGGCGACGGCGGCGGGCTCATGGCCATCGCCGATCTCGAGAGCGCCGTGCGCTCCGCCCGCGGACACGGCATCGCCGTCGTGTGGAACGACGCGGCCTACGGCGCCGAAGTCAACCTGTACGGCCTGAAGGGGCTGGCCCGCGAGCCGATGCTCATCCCCGAGGTCGACTTCGCCGCCGTCGCCCGCGGCTTCGGCGCGGAGGGCGTGGTCGTCCGGGAGGTCGCCGATCTCGACGCCGTGGCCGGCTGGACGGCCCGCGACCCCGAGGACCGTCCGTTCCTGCTGCTCGACCTGCGCATCAGCGGCGACGTGATCGCGCCGTACCAGCGCGAGATCATCAAGGTGAACTCGTGAGCGCCGTCGACCTCGACGAGCTCCGCACCGCGCTCGGCGAGCGCCTTCTCGAGGATGCCGACAGCCTCGCCGCTTACGCCGGCGACAGCTCGCGTGCGCAGCCGGAGGGGCTTCCGATCGCCGTGGCGCGGGCGACCTCGACCGACGACGTGTCCACGGCCCTGGCGTGGGCGAACGCCCGTGGCATCCGGGTCTCCGTCCGCGGAGCGGGCACGGGTCTCTCGGGCGGCGCCGTCGCGTACCCCGGCGGCCTGGTCATCTCCCTCGAGGCGATGAACCGCATCCTCGACATCGACGTCGACAACCGTCTCGCCGACGTCGAGGCCGGGGTCGTGACCGCCGACCTGGATGCCGCCGCCCTCGCGCGAGGCCTGTTCTTCCCACCCGATCCGGCGAGCGCGCAGTGGTCGACGATCGGCGGCAACATCGCGACGAACGCCGGGGGGCTGCGCTGCATCGCGCACGGGGTGACGACCGACGTCGTCGCCGCGCTCGAAATAGTGCTCGCCGACGGCCGGGTCATGCGCACCGGTGCCCGCACGCGCAAGAACACCACCGGCTACGACCTCACGAGCCTGTTCACGGGCTCCGAGGGGACGCTCGGCGTCATCACGGCGGCGACCGTCCGCCTGAAGCCGGTGCCGCCGGGGAAGCCGCGCACGTTCCGCGCGAGCTTCGACGACATCGAGGAGGCCGGACGCGCGGTCACGGCGATCGTCTCGGGGCCGGCCGCGCCCGAGGTGCTCGAGCTCATCGACGCGCGCAGCGTCGAGATCATCGAGGCGTTCCACCCCAGCGGTCTCCCCTCGCCCGGCGCCGCGATGCTCGTCGGGCAGACGGTGGGCCTCGCCGCCAAGGAGACGGCCGAGGCCATCGCGCAGATCTGCCGTCGCCACGGCGCCGTCGAGACCGAGATCTCGGACTCCGACAGCCTGCTCGAAGCGCGCCGGCTCGCGAACCCCGCGCTCACCGCCCAGGGGCTCCGCGTCTCGTGCGACGTGGGTGTGCCGGTGGCGCAGCTCGCGACGGTGTTCCGCGGCATCGGCGAGCTCACGGTGCGCCACGGTCGCCGTATCGCTGTGGTCGCGCACGCCGGCGACGGCAACCTGCACCCCACGGTCGAGGCGGGCGAGACGCCCGAGGAGTACGCCGCCGCCGAACGGGTCATCGACGACATCACGCGCCTCGCCCTGTCGCTGGGCGGGACGATCTCCGGCGAGCACGGCATCGGCTCGGTCAAGCGTCACGAACTCCCCTGGCAGCAGGATGCCGCCGCCCTCGACGTGCAACGCGCGATCAAGGCCGCGCTCGACCCCCGTGGCATCCTGACCCCGGGTCGGGCGATCTGACGCCCACCAGCCGCCCTCCCCGGGCCGGACTCCGGAGAAACCGCACGTTCCACCCGCTGGGCCCCAGGTTCAGCCCGCGCGAGCACGGAATCTCCGGAGTTCGGCACGCGGTCGCCGCGCGACGTCGACCTGGCCGACATGGTCTGGGAGGAGTTCGCCGATGGGGTGGGCGCCGACGGCGTCTTCCGCGGTCTCGGTCCTGAGCGGCGGCGCGCATCCCGACCGGGCCGAACTCCGGAGAAACCGCACGTTCCACCCGCTGGGTCCCAGGTTCAGCCCGCGCGAGCACGGAATCTCCGGAGTTCGGCGCGCGCACGCCGGTGCGCGTCAGCCCCGGCGGACCACGGCATCCCGGGTGAGCATCTCGGCCACCACGCCGTCGGCCCACTCCCGCGCAACTTCGGTGGCCTCCACGGGGCCGCCGGCGTCGTGGCGGCCGTACTCGCCCACCCGCTGCGCGCCGCACGCCGTAAGAGCCTCGTCGAGGAGCTCGCTGCCGCGCGAGTATGTCTTGGTGTAACTGCGGTCACCGAGGCCGAGCACCCCGTAGCGCAGCCGGGAGAGGTCCGGCCGGTCACTCACCAGCGCGCGGTATGTCTCGCGCACGGTGGTCGGCAGTTCGCCGTCCCCATAGGTCGAGCACACCACGAGATGCGAGCGGCCGGCGTCGATCTCCGTCGGGTCGAGGTCCGCCAGGTCTCTGACCTCGACATGCGCGCGATCCGCGAGGTGACGTGCGAGGTCCTCGGCGACGAGTTCGGCATTGCCGGACTCCGTGCCGAACAGGATCGTCAGCGCGATCCCCCCGTCCGCGGCACCCGGGATCCGCTCCGCCTCGACGTCGGGGAGCACGATCGACGGGTCGCCCGCCGTGGCGAACAGCTCGTCGAGCGAGGTGAGCTTCGCGCGCACCCGCCCGGGCGGCGCGGCGAGCGTCTCGCGGGCATCGATGCGCCGCCAGCCGCCGAAGTCGATCGCCCCGGACAGATCGCCGAGGGCGCCGATGCCGGGCGATCCGATCCGCAGCGCCCCGGAGCTGAGGTCGTCGGCGAGCAGACGCGCCAGGGTGCGGGAGTCGGTGCGCTGGTCGGGGATCGTGCCGCGCGGACCTCGGCGCAGCCAGCCCGCGACATAGAGTCCCGGCTCGATCCGCCCGTCGGGGTGCGCCCCCGCCTCGGCGAGCGAGCGGGCGTCGCCCCGGAAGCCGATCGCGGTGACGACGTCGTCGGCCTCGATCTCGACGCTGTCCCCGTCGACGTCGAGGACGACCGCCGTCACGCGATCCTCTCCGGCGATGCGCGTCGGGCGCGAACCGAACCACCAGTGGACGCGCACACGGGCGTCCTCGGTATCCGTCAGCCCCCGCACCGCGTCGACCCGGGCGTCCTTCCCGGGCTCCACCGCGTCGATACGGGCACCGTGGACGACGTGCGCGACGCCATCGAGCCCGGCGAGTTCGCGGAGCATCACGGGGTCGAACTTGGCGTTCCCGGGGGCGGACCGACCGATGACGTGGAGGGTGCGCACCCGCCCGGCCAACCGCGCGTGGACCGCGTCGTCGATGTCGCTGCCGTCGAGATCGGCCGCGGTCCGACTGAGCAGACGCACGACGTCGAGGGCGACGTTCCCCTGCCCGACGACCACGACCCGCTCGCCGAGGATCGGGACGTCGGATGCCTCGGCGGGATGGCCGTTGAGCGCGCGGGTGATGCGTCCCGCCCCGACGACGCCGGGCAGATCAGCGCCGTCGACCTCGAGGGGCACGTCGTCGTGCACCCCTGTGGCGAGCACGACCGCGTCGAACGCCGCGCGAAAGCCGGCCAGGTCGACATCGCCGTTCGGACCGAAATCCACACCGCCGTGGAATCGCACACCGCCGTCGGCGAACAGCCGATCGAACTGGCGCGCGACGGACTTCGTGCCCTGGTGGTCGCCCGCGACGCCGTAGCGGACGAGGCCATAGGGAACCGGCATCCGGTCGAACACGTCGATCTCGGCCGAGGGGAACGCTCGGCGGATCGCCTGCGCGGAGAAGCAGCCCGAGGGCCCCGCGCCCACGATGGCCACGCGCAGCGTCGGGCGCGGCGCGACGGCTTCGGGCGGGAGCGGGAGGGATGCCGAGGTGTCCCACGTGACGGGGAGCTCGAGCATGCCGCGGAACACCCACCCGCCGATGACGGCCGGACGCTCGGGGTGCAGATCGACGCCGCGCAGCCGCTCGAAGAGGCGGGGAAGACCGACGGTCGCGACCTCGGCCTTCGCCACCCACGCGCCCAGGCACACGTGCACGCCTTTGCTGAAGGCGAGGTGGGGTTTGACCTCGCGGCGGATGTCGAAGCGGTCCGCCTCGTCCCAGACGGTCTCGTCGCGGTTCGCGGAGAGGATGCAGATGCCGAGCTTGGCCCCCGCCGGAAGCGCGACACCGGCGAGCTCGGTCTCGCGCGTCACCTGGCGGGAGTAGAGCCCGATCGGTGCGATCCAACGGATCGCCTCGTCGAAGACAGTCGGCCACAGGCCGGGGTCGGCCTCGACGGCGCGGCGTTGCTCGGGGTGCGTGAGCAGGGCCCAGGCGGCGACGCCGAGGGCGTCTCGCGGCTCGTTGAGTCCACCGCCGATCGTCATCTTGATGTTCGCGCGGATCTTCTCGATCGGCATCTCGTAGTCGGGGATGCGCAGCAGCGTCGAGATCAGCGAATGGTCGGGGTGGTCGGCGTGCCACCGCAGCATCTCGTCGAGGGCGATGTCGACCTCGTCGAACGAGCGCTGACCCTTGGCCCACACCTCGGGGTCGTCGGCATAGTTGCCGGTGGCGTAGATGAGCGTCTGCGACCAGCGCTGCAGGTCTTCCTGGTGCACGTTGTGGAACCCGAGGATCTCGCGCAGGTTCTCGGCCGCGTAGGGAGCCGCGAAGTCCCAGATCACATCCGCGCCGGGCCCCTTCGCGACCATCTCATCGAGATAGCGGGCGGCGTTGCGCTCGAAGACGTCCGTCCACACGCGCTTGACGACGCCGGGGCGCAGCACCGGCTGCCAGGCCTTGCGCTCCGGGTAGTGCTCGGGGTCGTCGCGCCTCAGCATCGAGTGCCCCATCGCGCGGATCTGCAGCGACCCCTCCTCGTTCGCCGAGAAGGTCTCCTGTTCGAACTCGGTGGTGTGCACCGCCTCGTAGGACGTGATCAGATAGCGACCGACGCTCGGCACCCAGTGCACTCCGCCCTCCGCGCGCAGGCGGTCGTAGATCGGGAACGGGTCGCGGTACAGATCGGGGATGCTCACCCAATCGGCGACGGGCGCGGTACGGCTCATGGCACTTCCTCGTGTCGGATCCGGTCGATGGATGCCACCAGTGTGCGCTCCTCGATACGCTGGCAAAAGCGGTTTTATTCGCCGTTTCACATCGATGGAGTCGAGGTTTACGCGATGGGTCCGGTCCCCGAGTACACCCTGCGACAGCTGGCGTACCTCGTGGCGGTCGCCGAGGCGGGGACGGTCGCCGGCGCCGCGGCGTCGCTGCACATCTCGCCGTCGGCGCTGTCGGACGCCCTCGCCGAGATCGATCGCGCGTTCGGTACACCCCTCACCGTGCGTCGCCGCGCGCGCGGTGTCTCGCTCACCAGCGCCGGGCACCGCGTCGTCGAGCGGGCGCGCGGCCTCCTGATCGACGCGCGCGAACTGGTCGATGATCTGCGCGGGGCGCCGGGAGAACTCGTCGGTCCCCTGACGATCGGGTGCTATCCGACCCTCGCCCCGGTCGTACTGCCGCCCCTGTTGCACGACTTCGGCGGCGCTCACCCCCGTGTCGACCTGCAGGTGCGCGAGGCCACGCACGACCAGTTGGAGGGTCGCCTCGAATCCGGAGAGGTCGACGTCGCGTTCGTGTACGACACCCTGGTGCCCGGCCACCCCCGTCGCGAGACGCTCTACGCCCTGCCCGCCCACGTGCTCGTGAGCGCCGCCGATCCCCTCGCCGCCGCCGACACGGTACGGCTGGAGGAACTGGTCGATCGCGACCTGATCCTGCTCGATGCTCCCCCGTCGAGCGCGCACACGCTGGCGCTGTTCGCCACACGCGGGCTCACCCCGCACATCCGTCATCGCGTGACGAGCTACGAGGCGGTGCGCACCCTGGTCGGGCGCGGGCTGGGGTACGGCATCCTCGTCCAGAGGGTCGCGAACCCCGCGAGCTACGAGGGCTACCCTGTCGTGACGAAGGAGATCTCCCCCACCGTCGAGCCGGTGGGGATCGATGTGATCTGGTCGGCGACGCACGAACCGCCCGAGCGGGTGACCGCCCTCATCGCCTTCGCTCGCACGATCGATTGGGGAGCTGTCGGACGATGACCATCCTGACCTGGGGCATCAAGTCGTCGCTGCGGGCGTACGTGCGCGGCATGCCGGACGGACGCGTCGAGGTGTCGGACGGCGCGGAGGAAGTGGCATCCGGGTTCTCCTTCCCCGGCCACGCGCTGCGCTTCACGGGCGCGGTGACGCTGACCGGGCACAACGGCATGATGCGCGTGCGCATCGCCGATCCGGCGCTCGTCGAGAGCGACGGTGCGTGGACGCTGGAGATCGCCGACCCCGACGACCCCGCGGTGCGGCTGCCCTTCGCCACGGTCGGCTGCTTCGACGGCGCGATTGGCCGCGAACTCGCTCTCACCGAGGACGGCGCCGACCTGTTCTTCGGCCCCTACCGCGCCGGCACACCGCTCGACGACGTCACCGTCGCCCCATGAGCACGGCGAACGGCCGGCACCCCGCGAGGAGCACCGGCCGTTCCCCGATGAGACGGCTCAGGCCTTGGACATCCCGTAGACCGGACTCTCCTGCGGCTGCAGCTCGGCGTCGGGGCCGAGGGCGATCCCCCGGCGGTCGCGCAGCAGCAGGGTCGCGATGAGCCCGAGGGCCGCCATACCCACGAGGTACAGCGACACCGACCACGTGCTGCCGGTCGCCTGCACGAGCGCCGTGGCGATCGTGGGGGCGAACGCACCGCCGAGGATCGCGCCGATCGCGTACGAGATCGACACCCCCGAGAAGCGGACGGATGCCGGGAACAGCTCGGTGTAGAGCGCGGCCTGCGGGCCGTAGGTGAATCCGAGACCGACCGTGAGGATCAGCAGCCCGAGGAAGAGCAGGAAGATGTCGCCCGTGTTCACCAGCGGGAACAGCACCACCGCTCCGATCGCCAGCGCGATCCAGCCGAAGATGTACGTGTTGCGGCGCCCGATGATGTCGCTCAGCCACCCCGAGAGCCAGGTGAAGACGAGCCAGCCGACCGAGGCGCCGGTGACGGCGAGCAGCACGGGACCGCGCTCGAGGCCCAGGGGGCCGTCGGGGTTGGTCGCGTAGTTCTGGATGTAGCCGCCGGTCGACATGTAGCCGGCGGCGTTGTTGCCGGCGAAGACGAACGCGGCGATGATCACGAGCACCGCGTGCTTGCGGAACAGCTGGATGATCGGGGTCTTGGTCTCTTGGCGGCGCTCGGCGATCTCGAGGAAGACGGGGCTCTCTTCGACGCGCTTGCGGATGTAGTAGCCGACGAAGATCAGCACGACGCTGAAGAGGAACGGGATGCGCCATCCCCACTCGAGGAACTGGTCCCCGGGGGCGATCGTCGCCATGAGCGCCATCATGCCCGAGGCGAGCAGCAGACCGATCGGCACACCGATCTGCGGCGAGGCCCCGAACAGCCCGCGCTTCTTCTTGGGGGCGTGCTCGACGGCCATGAGCACCGCGCCGCCCCACTCGCCGCCCGCCGAGATCCCCTGCAGGATGCGCAGGACGATGAGCAGGATGGGTGCCGCGACACCGATCGCCGCGTACGTGGGGAGGACGCCGACGAGGGCCGTGGCGACACCCATCAGGATCAGCGTCCACATGAGGACCGTCTTGCGGCCGTACTTGTCGCCGAAGTGTCCGGCGAGGAATGCGCCGAGCGGCCGGAAGAGGAAGCTCAGCCCCACCGTCAGGAACGACAGGATCAGGGCGATGCCGGGACCGGCGGGCTGGAAGAACACCGTGGCGAACACGAGGCCGGCGGCCTGCGCGTAGATGAAGAAGTCGTACCACTCGACGGTGGTGCCGACCACGGTGGCGAAGACCACGCGGCGGCGGTCCGTCGAGGTGGAGATGGTACCGGTGGGCGTCAGGCCCGATGGTTGAGAGCGGGACATGGGGACTCCTTAGAGACGTCGTCGTCGTCACCTCGGTCGTCGTCGTCGGCGACGAGGCGCAGGTTGCTGGGGTGGTTCGTATCGTATACGATTTCAGATACGACGCAAGGGAGCATCCATGACCGACATCGACGACCGGTTCACCGTCCTCGGCGCGCGTCCCGGCAAGATCGTGGCCGTCCACCTCTCCTACATCTCTCGCGCCGACCAACGCGGCCGCCGCCCGGCGGCGCCGTCCTACTTCTTCAAGCCGTCCAGCTCGCTCGCCGCCTCGGGCGCCGAGATCGAGCGCCCCGCCGGCACCGAGCTCCTCGCCTTCGAGGGCGAGATCGCGCTGATCATCGGCGAGCCCGCGCGATGGGTGGCCCCGGATGCCGCGTGGACCCACGTGGCATCCCTCACCGCCGCGAACGACTTCGGCCTGTACGACCTGCGCGCGAACGACAAGGGCTCCAACGTCCGCTCCAAGGGCGGTGACGGGTATACGCCCCTCGGTCCCGCGCTCATCGACGCGCGGGCGGTGGACCCGGCCGCGCTGCGCCTGCGCACCTGGGTGAACGGCGAGGTCGTGCAGGACGACACCACCGCCGGCCTGCTCTTCCCGCTCGCGCAGATCGTCGCCGATCTGTCGCAGCACTTCACCCTCGAGACCGGCGACGTCATCCTCACCGGCACCCCCGCGGGCTCGTCGGTGGTCGTCCCCGGCGACCTCGTCGAGGTGCAGGTGGATGCCGGCTCGCTCTCGACCGGCCGGCTCCGCACCACGGTGGTCCAGGGCGGCCGGTCCTTCGACGGCGCGGTCGGCTCCCTCCCCTCGGCCGACGACACCCAGCGCGCCGAGGCCTGGGGCTCGGCCGAGGCCGCCGCCGCCGCGAGAACAGGCGGTCGTTCCGAAACAGGACGATCCGCCGGTGACTCTCCTGTTCTCACCGATTCTCCTGTCCTCCACGCCCCCGACACCCGGCCCGCCCTCACCCCCGAGCTCCGCTCGAAGCTCGCACGCGTCCCCGTCGCGGGGCTCAGCGGCCAGCTCCGCAAGCGCGGACTGAACGACGTCACGATCGACGGCGTCCACGCCCTCACCCCGGGCAGCCGCTTCGTCGGCACGGCCCGCACCCTCCGCTTCCTCCCCCACCGCGAAGACCTCTTCGCCGCGCGCGGCGGCGGCTACAACGCCCAGAAGCGCGCGTTCGACGCCGTCGAGGAGGGCGAGGTCCTCGTGATCGAGGCCCGCGGCGAGACCGGATCGGGCACCCTCGGCGACATCCTCGCGATCCGCGCCCACGCGCGCGGCGCCACCGCGATCGTCACCGACGGCGGCGTCCGGGATGCCGAGGCCGTCGCCGCCGTCGGCATCCCGGTGTTCACCGCAGGTCCCCACCCCGCGGTCCTCGGTCGCCGGCACGTGCCGTGGGAGACCGACGTCGCGATCGGCTGCGGGGGCACCACCGTCGAGCCCGGCGACATCCTCGTCGGCGACGGCGACGGCGTGATCGTCCTTCCGCCGGCGCTCGCCGAGGAAGTGGTCGACGCCGCGCTCGCCCAGGAGGAGGAGGATGCGTGGATCGCCGCACAGGTGGCATCCGGTCATCCCGTCGACGGGCTCTTCCCGATGAACGCCGAATGGCGCGCCCGCTACGAGAGCGAGAGGCGGAACTGATGGATGCCACGTCCCCCGCAACCGCGCACACCGGCGCCGAGAGCCGGAGCAAGTCGCAGCAGGCGTACCACTGGATCAAGCAGCGCATCGCGTCGCAGGAGTTCACGCCGGGCTACCGGCTCGTGCTCGGCACGATCGCGGGAGAGCTCGGTATGAGCGTCGTCCCGGTGCGCGAGGCGATCCGCCAGCTCGAGGCCGAGGGCCTGGTGATGTTCGAACGCAACGTCGGCGCGCGCGTGTCGATGGTCGACGACACCGCGTACCGCTTCAGCATGCAGTCGCTGAGCATCCTGGAGGGCGCCGCGACCGCCCTGTCGGCGCGCGCCCTCACCAGCGACGACGTGCGCCGCGCCCGCCAGGTGAACGAGCTGATGGTCGAGACGCTCGAGCACTTCGACCCGCGCGCCTTCACCGCTCTCAACCAGGAGTTCCACGCGATCCTGTTCGAGAAGTGCGCCAATCCGCGCATGCTCGAACTCGTCCAGGCCGAGTGGGCCCGACTCGGGCACCTGCGCGACTCGACGTTCAGCTTCGTCCCCGGTCGCGCCGCCGAGTCCGTGCGCGAGCACGAGAACATCCTCGTCCTCATCGAGCGGGGCGCCCCGCTCGCCGAGATCGAGAAGGCCTCGCGCCGCCACCGCTCCGCGACCCTCGACGCCTACATGACCCACGAGCACCCCGACGAAGTGCTCGGCCTCCCCGCTTTCTGACCCGGATGCCGTGACCGCGGGCGCCGCGACACCGCCGTCGCCGTCGCATCGCACCGGCATCCACCTCTTCCACCGAAGGAGTCCGCATGACCACCCCGCTCACCACCGCCCGCCGGGTCCCGGCCGATCTGCCGGAGCGCATCCAGCACTACATCGGCGGACGCTTCGTCGACTCGGTCGACGGCGATGCGTTCGACGTGCTCGACCCCGTGACCAACCAGACCTATCTGCGGGCCGCCGCGGGCAAGAAGGCCGACATCGACCTCGCCGTCGCCGCCGCCCGGAAGGCGTTCACCGAAGGCCCGTGGCCGCGGATGCTGCCGCGCGAGCGTTCGCGGGTGCTGCACCGCATCGCCGACATCGTGGAGTCGCGCGACGCGCGGCTGGCGGAGCTCGAGTCCTTCGACTCGGGGCTCCCGATCACGCAGGCGCTCGGTCAGGCCCGCCGCGCGGCCGAGAACTTCCGCTTCTTCGCCGACCTGATCGTGGCCCAGACCGACGACGCCTTCAAGGTGCCCGGTCGCCAACTGAACTACGTCAACCGCAAGCCGATCGGGGTCGCCGGGCTCATCACGCCGTGGAACACCCCCTTCATGCTCGAGTCGTGGAAGCTCGGCCCCGCGCTCGCCACCGGCAACACCGTGGTGCTCAAGCCCGCGGAGTTCACGCCCCTGTCGGCATCGCTCTGGGCCGGGATCTTCGAGGAGGCGGGGCTTCCCGAGGGCGTGTTCAACCTCGTCAACGGTCTCGGAGAGGATGCCGGCGACGCCCTCGTCAAGCACCCCGATGTTCCGCTGATCTCCTTCACGGGCGAGAGCTCGACGGGGCAGCTGATCTTCGCCAACTCGGCGCCCTTCCTGAAGGGCCTGTCGATGGAGCTGGGCGGCAAGAGCCCCGCGATCGTGTTCGCGGATGCCGACCTGGACGCCGCGATCGACGCCACCATCTTCGGGGTGTTCTCCCTCAACGGCGAGCGCTGCACCGCGGGCAGCCGCATCCTCGTCCAGCGCGAGGTGTACGACGAGTTCGTCGCGCGCTACGCCGCCCAGGCCGATCGTGTGAAGGTGGGCCTCCCCGACGACCCCGCGACCGAGGTGGGCGCACTCGTGCACCCCGAGCACTACGCCAAGGTCATGTCGTACGTCGAGCTGGGCAAGACCGAGGGACGCCTGGTCGCCGGCGGCGGCCGCCCCGAGGAGTTCCCGGAGGGGAACTTCGTCCGCCCCACGGTGTTCGCCGACGTCGCCCCCGACGCGCGGATCTTCCAGGAGGAGATCTTCGGCCCGGTCGTGGCGATCACCCCGTTCGACACCGATGAGGAAGCCCTGGCCCTCGCGAACAACACGAAGTACGGCCTGGCCGCCTACGTCTGGACCAACGACCTGAAGAGGGCGCACCTGTTCGCGCAGAACGTCGAGGCCGGCATGGTGTGGCTGAACTCCAACAACGTCCGCGACCTCCGCACCCCCTTCGGCGGCGTGAAGGCCTCGGGCCTCGGGCACGAGGGCGGCTACCGCTCGATCGACTTCTACACCGACCAGCAGGCCGTGCACATCACGCTCGGCCCGGCCCACAACCCCACCTTCGGCAAGGGAGCCTGAGATGACCGACCGCAGCCAGATGACCCGCACCTCCTCCGGGTTCTTCGTCTCGCAGGAGGCGCCGATCGAGTCGGACAACCCCATCCCCACCCCCTCGTCGCCGGCACCCGACATCCTGCGGTGCGCCTACATGGAGCTCGTCGTCACCGACCTCGCGGCATCCCGCGTCTTCTACGTCGACATCCTGGGCCTGCACATCACGGAGGAGGACGACGAGGCGATCTACCTCCGATCGACCGAGGAGTTCATCCACCACAACCTCGTGCTGCGCCAGGGTCCGGTCGCCGCGGTCGCGGCGTTCTCGTACCGCGTGCGCTCGGCCGACGACCTCGACAGAGCCGTCGCGTTCTACACCGAGCTCGGCTGCGACGTGCGCCGTGAGCCGAACGGCTTCACGAAGGGCATCGGCGACTCGGTGCGCGTGGTCGACCCCCTCGGCTTCCCGTACGAGTTCTTCTTCGACACCGAGCACCAGGAACGCCTCTCGTGGCGCTACGACCTGTACTCCCCCGGTGAGCTCGTGCGCCTCGACCACTTCAACCAGATCACCCCCGACGTGCCCCGCGCGGTGAACTTCATGCAGTCGCTCGGATTCCGCGTGACCGAGGACATCCAGGACGAGGACGGCATCGTCTACGCCGCGTGGATGCGCCGCAAGCCCACCGTGCACGACACGGCGATGACCGGCGGAGACGGCCCCCGCATGCACCACGTGTGCTTCGCGACGCACGAGAAGCACAACATCCTGGCGATCTGCGACAAGCTCGGCGCCCTCCGCCGATCGGATGCCATCGAGCGCGGCCCGGGCCGCCACGGCGTCTCGAACGCGTTCTACCTGTACCTGCGCGACCCGGACGGCCACCGCGTCGAGGTGTACACGCAGGATTACTACACCGGCGACCCCGACAACCCGGTGGTCACGTGGGACGTGCACGACAACCAGCGCCGCGACTGGTGGGGCAACCCCGTCGTGCCGTCCTGGTACACCGACGGCTCGCTCGTGCTCGACCTCGACGGCAACCCGCAGCCGGTGCGCGCCCGCACCGACGCGAGCGAGATGGCCGTGACGATCGGCGCCGACGGCTTCAGCTACACGCGCGCCCCGGAGGAGCGCGACGGCGAGTTCAAGCTGGGCAATCAGCTCTGAGGAGAACCCATGCTCACCGACGCACAGATCGACGCCATCGCGGCCGAGCTCGCCGCGGCCGACCGCGCGCACTCGGTCATTCCGCGGATCACCGCGCGGTACCCGGATGCCGTGGTCGAAGACTCCTACGCTATCCAGGGCCGCTGGCGCGACACGCAGATCGCGGCGGGTCGGACTCTCGTGGGCCGCAAGATCGGCCTGACGTCGAAGGCGATGCAGCAGGCGACCGGCATCACCGAACCCGACTATGGCGTCATGTTCGACGACACCGTCTACCGCTCGGGCGACGACATCCCGGTCGACCACTTCTCGAACGTCCGGATCGAGGTCGAACTCGCGTTCGTGCTGAGGACGCCGCTCGAAGGCCCCGGCTGCACGCTCGAGGACGCCCTCGCCGCGATCGACTATGCCGTGCCGGCGCTGGAGGTGCTGAACTCGCATATCGAGCTCGAGGGCCGCACGATCGTCGACACGATCAGCGACAACGCCGCCTACGGCGCGATGGTGCTCGGCGATGTGCACAAGCGCCCCGACGAGATCGACCTGCGGTGGGTGCCGGGCGTGCTCAGCCGCAACGGAGAGATCGAGGAGACCGGGGTCGCCGCGGGCGTCCTCGGCCATCCCGCGACCGGCGTCGCGTGGCTCGCGAACAAGTTCCACCAGCACGGCGCGCGCCTGGAGGCGGGCGAGATCATCCTGGCAGGATCGTTCACACGCCCGATGTGGGTGTCGCGCGGCGACGACGTGTCGTGCGACTTCGGACCGATGGGAACCATCACGTGTCGCTTCGTCTGACCCCCACCTTCCGCGCCGCGCTCGCGGCATCCGATCGCCCGCTCGCCGGGATGTGGGTGTGCTCGGCGAGCGCCACGGTCGCCGAGATCGCGGCGGGGTCGGGCCTGGACTGGCTGCTCATCGACATGGAGCATTCGGCCACGTCGCTCGACTCCGTGCTCGCGCAGGTGCAGGTCGCCGCGGCCTACCCCGTCACCCCGGTCGTGCGTGTGCCGTGGAACGACGCGGTCACGATCAAGCGCGTGCTCGACGTCGGCGCGCAGAACCTCATCGTGCCCATGATCTCCACGGCCGCGGAGGCCCGCGCCGCCGTCGCCGCGACCCGCTACCCGCCCGCGGGGATCAGGGGGGTCGGCAGCGCCCTGGCTCGGAGCGCCCGCTGGAACCGCGTCGACGGCTACCTCGCCACGGCCACGGAGCACGTCTCGCTGACGGTGCAGATCGAGACCGCGGCAGCGGTGGACGCCGCGGCCGAGATCGCGGCCGTCGAGGGGGTGGATGCCGTCTTCGTCGGCCCCTCCGATCTGTCGGCCTCGATGGGGCTGCTGGGGCAGCAGTCGCACCCCGACGTGGTGGCCGCCGTGCACCGCGTGTTCGAGGCGGCCCACGCCGCCGGTGTCGCGGTCGGGGTGAACGCGTTCGACCCGCTGGTGGCCGAGGCCTACCTGGACGCGGGCGCCGACTTCGTCGCGGTCGGCGCCGACGTCGCCCTCCTCGCCCGCGCGTCCGAAGCGCTGGCCGCGCGGTTCGTCCACCCTGGCGAGACCACCCGCGGAAGCTACTGACCGCACGCGAGAGGGGCCGGACGATCGCGTCCGGCCCCTCTCGTCACGAGTCAGTCCTCGTCGTCGTCCTCATCGTCCTCGTCGTCGTCGCCGACGATCTCGATGTCCTCGACCTCGAGCTCGGGCGTCAGCTGCACGTGCACCAGCGCGTCGGGGAACGCCGTCGCCCCGGCGAACACCACGATGATCGCGTCCGCGAAGACGCCGACGCCCACGGCCTCGAGATCGGTGCGCAGGTCGACATCAGCGGGGAGTTCGTCGTCCTCGAGCGCGTCCTCGATCTCGGTCGCGACCTCGTCGACGATCGCCCGCCAGCGGTCCTCGCCCACCGACAGGATGTCCGACAGCGACGTCATGATCGCGTCGACGTCGGGCTCGTCGACGTCGTCGATCTCGGGATCGAGGTCGACCTCCACCTCGACGCCCGCGGCATCCAGGTGGGCAAGACCCACGACGGTGTCCTCGTCGATGGTCGGCTCGTCGAGCAGGCCGCTGTCGGTGACGCGGCGGAGGAGATCGTTCAGCACGGACTCAGTCATGAATGAACTCTGACACGTCCGCGCGGTCGGCGCCTCCCCGTTGCGCCCGGCGCTCCGTCTGTTCAGCCGGCGTCGGGTGGTGGTTCACCGTCCGCGATCGTGCCGGGCTCCGGAGAACTCCGCTCGTTTCCCCCGCCAGAGCGGACCCACCACCCCGAGGACACCAGAACTCCGGAGCGCGGGACGCGGCGGCAGCGGATCACAGACCCGCGGCGCGCTCCGCGGCCTCGACGACGTTGGTCATCAGCAGCGCGACCGTCATGGGGCCCACCCCGCCCGGGTTCGGCGAGAGGAAGCCGGCGACCTCGGCGACGTCGGGGTGCACGTCACCGAAGACGCGGTTCTTGCCGGTCTCGGGGTCCGTTTCCCGCGTCACACCGACATCGAGCACCGCCGCTCCGGGCTTGACGTCCTCGGCGCGCACGATGTGCTTCACGCCGGCCGCGGCCACGATGACGTCGGCGTCGCGCAGGTGCTTCGCCAGGTCGACGGTGCCGGTGTGGGTGAGCGTCACCGTGGCGTTGATCTCGCGACGCGTGAGGAGCAGCCCGATCGAGCGGCCGATCGTGACGCCGCGCCCGACGACCACGACCTCCTTGCCCGTCAGGTCGTAGTCGTTGCGCAGCAGCAGCTCGATGACGCCGCGCGGCGTGCACGGCAGCGGCGTCGTGATGGGGGCGTTGACGTTGAGCACCAGACGCCCGAGGTTCGTGGGGTGGAGGCCGTCGGCATCCTTCGCCGGATCGATGCGCTCGAGGATCGCGTCGGTGTCGAGGTGCTTCGGCAGGGGCAGCTGCACGATGTACCCGTGGCACGCGGGGTCGGCGTTGAGGCCGTCGATGACCGCCTCGACCTCCTCCTGCGTGGACTCGGCGGGGAGCTCGACCTGGATCGAGTTCATGCCGATCGCCTCGGACTGCTTGTGCTTCATGCCCACGTACAGCTGCGAAGCCGGGTCGGCGCCGACGAGCACGGTGGCGATGCCGGGCACGATCCCGCGCTCGCGCAGGGCCGCGACCCGCTCGGCGAGCTCGGTCTTGATCGCCGCCGCAGCGGCCTTGCCGTCGAGAATCGTCGCCGTCATGGCATCCCTCGTTCTGTGATGTGGGTCGGTGCGGCGCCGAGGTGGGTCGGCGCCTCATTCCGATAAACGCGATCTACGACGAGAAACGACGTGGCAAGCCGTTTCTCGCCGCGAATCGCGTTTATCGCGGACGGAGCTCTCCGAGACGGGGCCGCGGCACGCGACCCCGTCTCGGCGGACGGTCACTGCCGCAGGTCGGGGTACAGCGGGAAAGCCGCCGTGAGCGCGGCCACGCGGGTGCGCAGCGCCTCGACGTCGGCGCCGGGGATCAGCGCGAGCGCGATGATGTCGGCGACCTCCGTGAACTCCGCGTCGCCGAAGCCGCGCGTCGCGAGGGCCGGGGTGCCGATGCGCAGACCCGACGTGACCATCGGCGGACGCGGGTCGTTGGGAACGGCGTTGCGGTTGACCGTGATGTGGATGTCGTGCAGCAGGTCTTCGGCCTGCTTGCCGTCGATCTCGGCTTCGCGGAGGTCGACGAGCACGAGGTGCACGTCGGTGCCGCCCGAGCGCACGGCGATGCCGGCGTTCTTGACGTCGTCCTGGGTGAGGCGGTCGGCGAGGATCGCCGCACCTCGGAGGGTGCGCTCCTGACGCTCCTTGAACTCGGGCGTCATCGCGAGCTTGAACGCCGTCGCCTTCGCCGCGATGACGTGCATGAGCGGGCCGCCCTGCTGGCCGGGGAAGACCGCGGTGTTGATCTTCTTGGCGATGTCGGCGTCGTTGGTCAGGATGAGACCCGAACGGGGGCCGCCGATCGTCTTGTGCACGGTGGTGGAGACGACGTGCGCGTGCGGGATCGGGCTCGGGTGGACGCCCGCGGCCACGAGACCGGCGAAGTGCGCCATGTCGACCCACAGCAGGGCGCCGACCTCGTCGGCGATCGCGCGGAACGCGGCGAAATCGAGCTGACGCGGGTACGCGGACCAGCCGGCGATGATGACCTTGGGCTTGTGCTCGAGAGCGAGGCGGCGCACCTCGTCCATGTCGATGATCGAGGTCTCGGGGTCGACGCCGTAGGCGACGATGTCGTAGAGACGGCCCGAGAAGTTGATCTTCATGCCGTGGGTGAGGTGACCGCCCTGGTCGAGGGCGAGGCCGAGCAGGGTGTCGCCGGGGCGGGCGATCGCGTGCAGGACGGCGGCGTTCGCCGACGCGCCCGAGTGCGGCTGGACGTTCGCGAACGCCGCGCCGAACAGCGCCTTGGCGCGCTCGATCGCGAGCTCCTCGGCGACGTCGACCTCTTCGCAGCCGCCGTAGTAGCGGCGACCCGGGTAGCCCTCGGCGTACTTGTTCGTCAGCACGGAACCCTGCGACTGCAGGACCGAGACGGGGACGAAGTTCTCGGACGCGATCATCTCGAGGTAACCGCGCTGGCGGTCGAGCTCGCGCTCGAGCACCTGGGCGATCTCGGGGTCGACCTCCGAGAGCGGGGCGTTGAAGTACGGATCGGTCATGCGATCTCCTTGACGATGGTTCCGGATGCCGCAGGCTCGGGCGAGTCCGCGGAGATACCGCACCGACCCAGGCGTGCGGTCGGATACCGTCAGGCGGTCGCTCCCCGGTGGTTCCCCACCTCAACGCCAGTCGCGACGCCCTCACCCTACCCGGTTTCCCCTGCGACGCGCCCGGGCGGGTCGCTCGTCCGCGAGGTATCCCGGATGCCGCCGCCCGCCACCCGCGTAAAATGGCGGCGTGACCGACACTCCCCACGTCCGCGCGCAGGCGCCCCTCGCCCCCGGCATGCGCCCGCGCCCGACGGCGGTCGAGATCGGCAGCGTCCTGTGCGGCATCGCCGCGTTCGTCACCCTGGCCATCTGGGGCTTCACCGGCTGGCCGTTCCCCTGGAACATCGTCGCCGGCATCGGCGCGCCGCTCCTGGCGATCCTGGTGTGGGCGCTGTTCGTCTCACCTCGCGCCGTGCTCGCCGTGCACCCGTTCGTCCGCGCGATCGTCGAACTGTTCGTGTACGCCGCTGCGACGATCGCCTGGTGGAGCATGGGCCAGGCCTGGATCGGACTGATCTTCGCGATCGTCGCCGTGACGTTCGGCGCGTTGAACGGCCGCCGGCGCCTGGCGTGAGCGCCGACGTCGTCGCGCTCCTCCGGGCCGAGCTCGGCGACCGCGTCGACGTCAGCCCCGCCGCGCTGACCGCGGCGCGCGCCGACAAGTCCGGGCACGCCGCGTCCGGCACTCCCCTCGCGGTCGTGCACGCGGCCTCCGTCGCCGATGTCCAGGCGGTCCTCCGGATCGCGACGGCGACCCGCACCCCCGTGGTGCCCCGCGGCGCGGGCACGGGTCTGGCCGGGGGCGCCAACACCGGCGGCGGCGAGATCTCGCTGTCGCTGCGCGCCATGGATCGGGTCCTCGAGGTCCGCCCCGACGACCTGCTCGCGGTGGTGGAGCCCGGCATCCTGAACGCGGACCTCAACGCGCTGCTCGAGCCCCACGGGGTGTGGTGGGCGCCCGATCCCGCGAGCCGCGCGATCTCGACCGTGGGCGGCAACATCGCGACCGGCGCCGGCGGACTGCTGTGCGCGAAGTACGGCGTGGTGCGCGACGCGGTGCTCGGCGTCGACCTGGTGCGGGCCGACGGCAGCCTCCTCCATCTCGGCCACCGCAGCGTCAAGGGCGTCACCGGACTCGACCTGACCTCGCTCGTCATCGGGTCCGAGGGGATCCTGGGCGTCGTCGTCGGCGCCACCCTGAAGCTGCGACGCCTCGTCGCCGGGGAACGCGTGACCCTCACGGCGCTGTTCGACGGCGTCCGGTCCGCGGCGGTGGCGTCGGCCGCGGTGACCGCATCCGGTATCCAGCCCGCGATCATGGAGCTGATGGATGCCACGAGCCTCGCGGCCGTGCACCGTCTGCTGTCGCTCGCCGCACCGCCGGCGGGCGCGGCGCAACTCACGATCCAGACGGACGGACCGGCCGCGGCGGACGAGGCCCACGCCATCGCGGAGATCCTGCGCGGAGCCGGCGGCCGCGTCGCCGTGGCCGCCGACGACGTCGAGGGAGAGGCGTTGCTCGCGGTGCGCCGCGCCCTCCACCCCGCGATGGAGACCCTCGGCACCACGCTCATCGAGGACGTGTCGGTGCCGCGGAGCGCCCTTCCCGCCATGTTCGACGAGATCGCCCGGATCGAACGTGCGTACGCGCTGGTGATCCCGACCGTTGCGCACGCCGGTGACGGCAACCTCCATCCGAACTTTGTCTTCGAGGGCCCCGACGTTCCCGAGATCGTCTGGTCCGCAGCCGAAGACCTGTTCCGCGCCGCCCTCGCTCTGGGCGGAACCCTCACCGGGGAGCACGGGATCGGGGTGTTGAAGCGGCGCTGGCTCGCCGACGAGCTCGGCGACGACCAGTGGCGTCTGCAACGCGACATCGCGCGCGTCTTCGATCCGCTCGGCATCCTCAACCCGGGCAAGGTCTTCGCGGCCTGACGCCCGCCCCCGGCGTGACCAGAACGTGACAAACCTCACGGCTGGGATGAAGGGCGCCCGCCTACCATGGAAAGACTGACTTTCCCGGGGGGTTCACTCATGACCGACGGCGCGAACGGCACCGACGGCGTCACCTACGCCTGGGCTCCGCCCGAGCCCGCCAAGCGGAAGAACCGCTCGGGATTGTGGATCGGCATTCCCGCGGGCGCGACCGCGGTCGCCCTCATCGCGGCCTCGCTCGTGCTCATCGCACCCGGCGCCTCGGTGGCCGGTGTGCAGATCGGCGGCCTCACCGCGGGAGCCGCGGCACAGGCGATCTCGGCCCGTCTCTCGACGACCGAGGTGACCGTGGAGAGCCCCGCGGGCGAGGTGACCGTCACCGGCGCCGATCTCGGCGCGACCGTCGACGCCACGGCGATCGCCGAGAAGGCCTTCGCCGACAACCCGATGTGGAAACCGTCGGCGTGGTTCCCCGCGGGCACCGGTGTCGAGGTCCAGGTCGACCCCGCTGCCGCCGCGGCGATGCTGCGCGACAAGGCCCCGGGCACCTACCGCGCCCCCGTCGACGCGACCGTCGCCTTCGACTCCGTCTCGCAGTCCTATGTATCGACTCCCGCCGAGGCCGGTGAGGGCATCGACGTCGCGGCCGTCACCGAGGCGCTCCAGTCCGCGTTCGACGCCGGCGCTTCGACCACGTCGGTGAAGGCCGGGCTCGTGCCGGTCGACGCCGCCGTGAGCACGGAGAAGGCCGACACCGCCGTGACGGCCCTCAACGGCATCCTCGACACGATCGGCTTCTACATCGGCGACGAGCGCACGGTGCCCGTCGACCGTGCGACCGCCGCGTCGTGGCTCACCGTCACCTCCGACGGCAAGGGCGACTTCCCGCTCACCGCCGATCAGGCCGGCATCCAGAAGGTGGTCGACGGGCTCGCGGGCCAGATCGACCGCGGCGCCGTCAACGCCGACGTCATCGTCGACACCGGCGGCGAGGTGATCAAGACCCTGACCGAGGGGCAGACCGGCCGCACGCTGGGCGACACCTCGGGTATCGCCGCCGCCTTCGCCGCGCAGCTGGCCCAGGCCAACGGGAAGTTCGCCCTGACCGTCGCCGAGACGCCCTTCGAGACGACCAAGACCGAGCGCCGCATCGACGTCAACCTGAGCACGCAGACGACGACGCTCTACCAGAACGGGCAGGTGTACCGCACGTACACGATCTCGTCGGGCGCCGGCGATCACGCCACCCACACCGGTAACTTCCGCATCGGCTGGAAGACCGAGATGCAGAACATGGGTTGCGTCCCCGGATACGACTACTGCACCAAGGACGTGCCCTGGGTGTCGTACTTCAACGGTGACGAGGGCTTCCACGGCACCTACTGGCACAACAACTTCGGCACCCCGATGAGCCACGGCTGCATCAACATGACCATTCCGCAGGCCAAAGAGCTGTACGACTGGGCCTACCGCGGCACCGAGGTGTCGGTGCACTACTGAGCCACCCACGAAGGGGCCGGATGCCATGGCATCCGGCCCCTTCGTCGTCTCTGCGACGGCGATCGGCGCAACTCCGGCGTCGTGCACCGCTGAGGCGCCGGGCGCCGGTCCCGCAGGAGCTGTGCGCGCAGAAGAAGAGAGGGGCGGATGCCGTGTGGCATCCGCCCCTCTCGGGTCGGTCGATCAGCGCAGGGCGTCGACGATCCCGTTCAGCGTCGCCGAGGGACGCATGACCTTCTCGACCAGCGCGGAGTCGGGGCGGTAGTAGCCGCCGATGTCGGCCGGGTGGCCCTGCACGGCGAGGAGTTCCTCGACGATGGTGGACTCGTTCGCGGCGAGGGCCTCGGCCACCGGCGCGAAGACCGCGGCGAGGTCGGCATCCGTCGTCTGCTGCGCCAGCTCCTGCGCCCAGTACAGGGCGAGGTAGAAGTGGCTGCCACGGTTGTCGATCGTGCCGAGCGCGCGGCCGGGCGACTTGTCGTTCTCGAGGAACGTGCCGGTCGCGGCGTCCAGCGTGTCGGCCAGCACCTGCGCGCGGGCGTTGCCGGTGAAGCCGGCGTAGTGCTCGAGCGAAGCGGCGAGGGCGAAGAACTCGCCCAGCGAGTCCCAGCGCAGGTAGTCCTCTTCGAGGAGCTGCTGCACGTGCTTGGGGGCGGAGCCGCCGGCACCCGTCTCGAACAGTCCACCGCCGGCGAGCAGCGGCACGATCGAGAGCATCTTGGCGCTCGTGCCGACCTCGAGGATCGGGAACAGGTCGGTGAGGTAGTCGCGCAGCACGTTGCCGGTCACCGAGATGGTGTCGAGGCCGTGACGCAGACGCGCGAGCGTGTAGCGCGTGGCCTCGGCCGGAGGCAGGATCAGGAGCTCGAGGCCGTGGGTGTCGATCGTGGCCAGCGCCTGGTAGACCTTCGCGATGATCTGCGCGTCGTGGGCGCGGTTCACGTCGAGCCAGAACACGGCCGGGACGCCCGTGGCGCGGGCGCGACGCACGGCGAGGTTCACCCAGTCGACGATCGCGACGTACTTCGTCTGCGTCGCGCGCCAGATGTCACCGGGCTGCACGTCGTGCTCGATGACGACGTTGCCGTCGCCGTCGACGACCTCGACGCGGCCGGCCGCGGCGATCTCGAACGTCTTGTCGTGGCTGCCGTACTCCTCGGCCGCCTGCGCCATGAGGCCGACGTTCGGGACGGTGCCGATGGTCGCGGGGTTGAGGGGACCGTTGGCGATCACGTCGTCGATCACGGCCTGGTACACCCCGGCGTACGAGGAGTCGGGGATCACGGCGAGCGTGTCGTCCTCTCCCCCGTCGACGCCCCAGAGCTTGCCGCCGTTGCGGATGAGCGCGGGCATCGAGGCATCCACGATCACGTCGGAGGGGACGTGCAGGTTCGTGATGCCCTTGTCGGAGTTGACGTACGACACGCGCGCGGCGGTGTCGACGGCCTTCTCGAACGCCGCGGCGATCTCGTCGCCGCCCTCGACCGAGCCGAGGCCCGACAGGATGCCGCCGAGGCCGTTGTTCGGGTTCAGACCCGCCGCCGCGATCTTGTCGCCGTACTGCGCGAACACATCGGCGAAGTACGCCTTCACGACGTGGCCGAAGATGATCGGGTCGCTGACCTTCATCATCGTGGCCTTGAGGTGCACCGAGAACAGCACGTCATCGGCCTTGGCCTGCGCGACGGTCTCGGCGAGGAACGCGTCGAGGGCAGCGGCCGAGAGGAAGGTGGCATCCACGATCTCGCGCGGCAGGACCTTCAGGTTGTCCTTGAAGACCGTGACCGTGCCGTCTTCGGCGGTGTGCCGGATGGTGAGCACGTCGTCATGGGCGGCGACCCACGACTTCTCGTTGCTCTTGAAGTCGTCGTGGCCCATGGTCGCGACGCGCGTCTTCGAGCCGTCGGCGAACGGCTTGTTGCGGTGCGGGTGCTTCTTGGCGTAGTTCTTCACCGCGAGCGGGGCACGTCGGTCGCTGTTGCCCTCGCGGAGCACCGGGTTCACCGCGGAGCCCTTGATGCGGTCGTAGCGCGCCCGCACGTCCTTGTCTTCGACGCTCGTCGCGTCGTCGGGGTAGTCGGGGATGTCGTAGCCCTGGGCCTGCAGCTCGGCGATCGCGGCCTTGAGCTGCGGGACGGACGCCGAGATGTTGGGCAGCTTGATGATGTTCGCCTCGGGGAGCGTCGCGAGACCGCCGAGCTCGGCGAGGGCGTCGCCCACGTGCTGCTCGGGGGTGAGACGCTGCGGGAAGGCGGCGAGGATGCGGCCGGCGAGCGAGATGTCGCGGGTCTCGACGTGGACACCCGCCTGCGTCGTGACGGCCTGCACGATGGGCAGGAACGACGCCGTAGCAAGCGCCGGCGCCTCGTCGGTGTACGTGTAGATGATGGTGGAATCGGGCACGTCGAATCTCTCCGTAGAGGCGGCCAGGGTTGCTGTTCAGCCTATCGCACCGACGCAAAGTCTCTTGATATCGAGATAGTTCGCGGCCCGCGGGTCCGCGTTCCGCACACCGATAAACGCCATCGGCGACGAGACACGGCGGGACGTGGCGTTTCTGGTCGCGGATCGCGTTTATCGAGTGGTCGCCGACGCGACGGCATCCGGAATGTTGCGAGTATCGGCGGGGCGGATAGCCTGGGCGCATGGCCGACCTTCGTCTCGTCGAACTCTCCGCCGCCACGATCGTGGCGGTGAACAACCTGTCGCTGAAGCCCGGGCAGGAGCAGTTCCTCGCTCCGGTCAGCTACGGCATCGCCGCCACGGTGATGGATCCGCAGACCTCGTGGCAGCGCGTCGTGCTCGACGGCGACGAAGTGGTCGGCTTCGTGAGCGCGAACTTCGACCCCGAGGCGCACGAGGAGCACTTCCGCTCGGTGCTGTGGCGCATCAACGTCGACGCCGACGACCAGGGCCGCGGCGTCGGCCGGTTCGCGCTGGGGCAGCTCCTCGACGAGGCACGTCGCCGCGGCATGGACCACGTCGATGTCATCTACGAACCCGGCGTCGGCGGTCCCGAGGCCTTCTTCCTCCGCGCCGGCTTCGAGCCCGTCGGAGAGACCGAGTACGGCGAGACCGTCGCCCGCGTCCGCGTCTGAGGGCGATATCGCCCGATTGACGGGTGATTCGGAGCGACGCCCTTCCCGCTGATCGCCACCCTTCTCGCCGCGAAGTGGAGGGGAGGCGGCCCCGGCCGATCGTCACGGCTGGAACTCGCCCGGCGGGTCCGCCTCCCCTCGACGCGCGGCCCGAGCGCGTCGGACTGGCCTTCGGGTCGACCAGCCCGCCCAACGTATACATGCCGCGCCGGGTGCCGTCAGTCGAATCACCCGTGCGCCCCGCACAGTCACCCGTCCGCTCGGCACGCCGCGCAGAAGAAGCGGAGGGATGCCACGACCCCGAGGCCGTGGCATCCCTCCCGCTCGGTCAGACGAGCGACTGCCGCCACGACGCGTGCAACTGCGCGAACTTGCCCGTTCCGGCGATGAGCGCCTCCGGGCTGTCGTCCTCGATGATGCGCCCGTGCTCCATGACGAGTACGCGATCGGCGATCGCCACCGTCGACAGGCGGTGGGCGATGATGATCGCCGTGCGGTCGGCGAGCAGCGTCTGCAGGGCGTCCTGGATGAGCCGCTCGCTGGGGATGTCGAGCGACGCGGTCGCCTCGTCGAGGATCAGCACCGCGGGGTCGGCGAGGAACGCACGCGCGAACGAGATCAGCTGTCGCTGACCCGCCGACACACGCCCGCCGCGCTTGTTGACGTCGGTCTCGTACCCGTCGGGCAGCTTCTCGATGAAGCCGTCGGCGCCCACGGCCCGCGCGGCCGCGCGGATCTCGTCCATCGTCGCGTCGGGCTTGCCGAGGGCGATGTTGTCGGCCACCGTCCCGCTGAACAGGTACGCCTCCTGCGTCACCATGACGATCGCGCGCCGCAGATCCTTGGGGTGCAGGCGCCGCAGGTCGACGTCGTCGAGCGTCACGGCGCCCTTGCTCGGGTCGTAGAACCGCGAGATGAGCTTCGCGAGCGTCGTCTTGCCCGCGCCCGTCGTCCCCACGAGCGCGATCGTCTGCCCCGCCGGGATGTCGAGCGAGAAGTGCGGCAGGATGACGCGCCCCTCGGAGTATCCGAAGGTCACCTCGTCGAAGCGCACGTGCCCGCGGGCACTCCACAGGTCGACGGGGTCGACCGGGTCGGGGACCGTGGGCTCCTCCTCCAGGACACCGGACACCTTCTCGAGCGCCGCCGTCGCCGACTGGTACGAGTTCAGGAAGAACGCGACCTCCTGCAGCGGGGCGAAGAAGTTCCGGACGTACAGCACCGCCGCCGCCAGCACACCGATCTCCAGCGCACCGCCGATCACGCGGCCGCCGCCCCACAGCAGCACGAGGGCGACCGAGACGGATGCCACGGCCATCAACGCCGGCTCGAACGTTCCGAACAGCCGGATCGAGCGCATGTTGACGTCGCGGTACTGGCCGGCGAGGTCACCGAACTCCTCGTCGTTGCGGGGCTCCTTCCGGAACGCCTTCACCGCGCGGATGCCGGTCATGGTCTCGACGAACTTCACGATCACCTGCGCGCTGACGACGCGCGACTCCCGGTACACGACCTGCGAACGGCGGTAGAACCACCGCATCAGCAGGTACAGCGGGATGCCCATCACCGTCAGCACGAGACCCGACTGCCAGTCGAGGAGATACAGCGCCGCGAGCGTGAACAACCCGTACAGCACCCCCGACACGAGCTCGTTGAGCCCACCGTCGAGGAGCTCGCGGATCGTGTCGAGGTCGCTCGTCTGGCGCGAGATGATGCGGCCGGACGTGTACGACTCGTGGAACTCCAGGCTCAGGCGCTGGGTGTGGAGGAAGATGCGCTTGCGCAGATCGAGCATGATCGCCTGCGTCAACCGCGCCGCCACCACGACGTACCAGCCGATCAGCACCGCCCCGCCGATGCCGGCGGTGAGGTAGATCGCGACGACGAGGATGGTCGGCATCCAGTCGTTGTTCTGGATCACCGCGGGCAGCGCGGTGTCGATGCCGATCGCGATCAGCGCGGGCCCGGCGACGCGCAGCGCCGTCGAGACCACGAGCACGGCCGCGGCCAGGACGAGCCGCCAGCGCAGCGGCGACACGAGCGAGCCGAGGAGCCGCAGCGAACGCCGGCGGATCGCGCGGCTCTCTTCGCGCGTGTAGTCCGAGCGGTCCTCGCCGCTCGTCCCGGTGACGGTGGTCGCGCTCATCGGGTCGCCTCCTTCGCGGGCTGGGTTTCGTCGGTGGATGCCTCGGCACTCGCGCCGGAGCGGATCACGGGGATCGCACCGGTCTGCGCCTCGCGCTCGGCCTCCGCCTCTTCCAGGCTCGAGATGACGTGCCGGTACGCCTCGCTCTCGCGCAGCAGGTCGGAGTGGGTACCGACCGCGGTGATGCGGCCGTCCTGCAGCAGGGCGACCCGGTCGGCGAGCGTCACCGTCGACGGGCGGTGCGCGACGACGAGCGCGGTGGTCTCGCTCAGCACCTCGCGCAGCGCGTCCTCCACGAGGGCCTCGGTGTCGACGTCCAGCGCGGACAGCGGGTCGTCGAGCACGAGCACGGCGGGCCGCGCCGCGACCGCACGCGCGAGCGCGAGTCGCTGACGCTGTCCGCCGGACAGGCTCAGCCCCTCCTCGCCGATCACGGTGTCGAGCCCGTCGGGGAGGTCGTGGACGAAGTGCGCCTGCGCGACCTGCAGCGCCTCGGTGAGCACCGCTTCGGCTTCGGGCGACCCCGGTTCGAGGTCTTCCCGGCCGAGCAGGACGTTGGCACGGACGGTCTGCGAGAACAGCGTGGCATCCTCGAAGGCCATGCCGACGTGGCGCCGCAGCTCCGACAAGCGCAGGTCGCGCACATCGACGCCGTCGAGCAGCACGCGGCCGCCGGTGACGTCGTACAGGCGTCCGGGCAGGGTCGTCAGCGTGGTCTTGCCCGAACCGGTCAGACCCACGAGAGCCATCGTCTCCCCCGGCCGCAGCGTCAGGTCGACGCCGTCGAGGAGGTCGGGCTCGGAGTCCGCGGCATCCTGGTACCGGAAGTGCACGCCCTCGAGCACGAGCTCACCGCGGGGCACCGAGATCGTGCGGGGTTCGGCCGGGTCGACGATCGTGTTCTGCTCGTCGAACACTTCGAAGATGCGGTCGGTCGCGGTGCGCGCGTCAAGCAGGAACGAGAAGAGGAAGCCGATCGATTCCATCGGCCAGCGCAGCACGGTGGCCATCGCGAAGAACGCCACGAGCTCGGCGACCTGCAGCTGGCCGAGCTGCGTGAGCACGATGCCCGCGCCCAGGCACACCGCGAACGCGATGTCGGGGAGCAGCACGAGCCAGAACCAGATCCAGCCGACGGCGCGCGCCTTGCCGAGCTCGGTCTCGCGGAGGGACTCGGCCTGCCGCGTGAACTTCTGCAGCGCGTGCTTGCCGCGCCCGAAGGCTTTGAGGACGCGGATGCCGTGCACGCTCTCCTCGACGGAGGTCGCCAGGTCTCCCGCCTGGTCCTGGCTCTGCCGGGTGAGGGCGCCGTAGCGCTTCTCGAAGCGGTAACCGGCGTACCAGAGGGGCGCGGAGGCGACGAGGAACAGCGTCCCGAGCAGCCAGTGCCAGCGGAACAGCAGCACCGCACCGATCGCGATCGTGAGGATGTTGACGATCAGCAGGATGAGACCGAACGCGAGCCAGCGGCGCAGCATGCTGATGTCCTGCATCATGCGCGAGAGCAGCTGACCCGACTGCCAGCGATCGTGGAACGCGACCGGAAGGCGCTGCAGGCGGGAGTAGAACGACTGGCGCAGGTCGTACTCGACGCGGGTCGCGGGCGCCAGGACGAACCAGCGCCGCAACCACACCATGCCCGCCTCGGCGAGCCCCAGGGCGAGGATGAGGACGGCACCCCACGCCAGTTGGGCCGGGTCGCCCGAGCCGATGGGACCGGCGACGATCTGCTCGAGCACGAGCGGGATGGCGAGCGCGAGGACGCTCGCGCCGAGAGCGCTGACGGCACCGAGCACGAGCCGGGGAAGCACGGGCCGCGCGATGGGCAGAAGCCGCGCGAGGGAACGGAGCGTCGACAGCTGAGGGCGGTTTTCTGCGGTGGTCATGATCCTCGTGGGGTCGAAGCGACGCGCCGGAGTGTGGCGCGGGAAGGGGGGATGCCAGGGGGTCCGGTGGAGAGCCACCGGAACGTGCGACGCGGGAGCGGTCGGAGCGCTACGGGCGACGCGCGAGGCGCGCGGCGACGGAGAAGGCGGCACGCACGACGGGGAAGTCGATCTGGTCCATGGCATCCTCCTCGGTCGGTGCACAGCCGCCGGGGGCGCGGCAGCTTTTCAGGATATGCCCGCGAGTCGACCGGGGGCAAGGATGGATTCGGTAGGGGCGGCGGGCACCGCGCGCGCCGCGCAACCTCGGCGATCTGCGCAAACTCAGCGGCATCCGCCCGATCCGGCTGAAGATGCGCGAATCGCTGAGCGTGCGCCGCGCGAGAGCGGGTCAGGCCGCGGCTTCGCGCTCCAGCAACCGGCGCTTCACATCGACGCCCCACGCGAAGCCGCCCATCGTGCCGTCGCCGCGCAGCACGCGGTGGCACGGGACGAACAGCGCCGGAGCGTTCCGGGCGCAGATGGATGCCGCCGCCCGCACCGCCGCGGGAGACCCCAGAGCGGTCGCGAACCCGGTGTAGGTGAGCGGCTCCCCCGGGCGGATGGTCCGCAGAGCCGCCCATCCGCGCTGCTGCAGCGGCGTGCCGAACTGCACGACCTCGACGTCGTCGATCGCGGCGAGGTCGCCGTCGTAGTACGCCGCGACGGCGGCGGCAGCCCCCGTCTCGCCCGGCATGACCTCCGCAGGGCGGTGGGCCGGGCGGAGCCGCGCGAGCACGGCATCCACCTGATCGGTCCATCCGGCGACGAGCACGCGGTCGGTGTCGTCGGCGAGGATCGCGAAGGGGCCGTCGGGGGTGTCGACGAACTGAAGGGTCGCGGTGGTCACGGGGCGGGCTCGCTTTCGGTCGAGGGGGTCGGGGTGCGCCACGCCCGCGTCACGGGGGCGGCGTACCAGTAGTGGGCCATGGCGTAGCTGCGCCAGGGAGCCGCGCGCTCGGACCACCGAGTGAACCCCGCGGGATCGGACGGCAGCCCCAACGCGGCGGCACCGGCGCGCGCGGCGACGTCGCCGGGGAGCAGGACGTCGGGGTCGCCGAGCACGCGCATCCGCACGTAGTCGGCGGTCCACGGTCCGATCCCGCGCATCGCCAGCAGCCGCGCGCGTTGCTCGACGCCGTCGTCGCCCGGTCCGAGCGACAACGAGCCGTCGGCGAGGGCCGCGGCGGCCTCGACGATCGCGCGGCGGCGTGCTTCGGGTCCGCGGAGCACGTCGAAGCCGCGCTCGGCGATGACCGCGGGATCGGGGAAGAGCGTCAGCGGGATGCCGCCGACGTCGGTGCGCTCACCGAGCTCGGCCGACAGTCGTCCTTGCATGGTGCGCGCCGAGGCCACGCTGATCTGCTGCCCGATCATCGCGCGCAGCAGCATCTCGGCGGCATCCATCGCCCCCGGCACCCGCACCCCCGGGATCGCGGCGACCGCCGGGGCGAGCTCGGGATGCCGGACGAGCGCCTCGTCGACCGCGAGCGGGTCGGCGTCGAGGTCGAACAGACGCCGGACGCGCGCGATCAGGGTGCCGAGGTCGGCGAGGGCCGTGAGGCGCGCGCGCAGGCGTAGACGCGAATCGGCATCGCGGCGCACTTCGAACCACGCCGGTCCGCCCGGCATCCGGATGACGCGCGCGAAGGACGTGTCGCCGCCGACCTCGACACCGGGGATCGCGTGCGCACGCATCCAGCCGAGGAGCCCGACCGTGTCGATGGGGCCGCGGGCGGGGAGTGCGAGATCGATCTCGCCGACCGGGACGGCACCCGCGGCGCGCGACCTCCGTGCGCGCAGCGCCGTCGGCGACATCCCGAAGACCTCACCGATCGTCTCGGTGAACTGCCGCACGCTCGAGAAGCCGGCCGAGAACGCGACATCGGATGCCGAGAGGTCGGTGCCCACGAGCAGCGCGCGGGCCGTGTGGGCGCGTTGCGCCCGCGCGAGGGCGAGGGGACCTGCGCCGAGTTCGGCCGTGAGCAGTCGCCCGAGGTGACGGGAGGAGTACCCGAGCCGCCGGGCCAGGCCCGGCACGCCCTCGCGGTCGACGACGCCGTCGGCGATGAGGCGCATCGCGCGGGCGGCGACATCGCCGCGGACGTCCCACGCCGGGGACCCCGGCGCGGCCTCGGGCAGGCAGCGCTTGCATGCGCGGTAGCCCGCCTCGTGCGCCGCCGCCGACGTGGCGTAGAACGTCACGTTCGCCTCTTTCGGCGTGCGCGCGGGACAGCTCGGACGGCAGTAGATCCCGGTCGAGCGCACCGCCGTGACGAACTGCCCGTCGAAGCGCCGATCGCGCGACTGGATCACGCGATAGCGCTCGTCGAAGCCCCGAGCGACGGCGGCGTTGAGGGTCATGGCATCCACCCTGCCATCGACCACCGACATGCACCGGCGGAAATCGGACACGAGGGTGGGGCGGCGCCGCGACCTCGGGCGCGGGCGTGGCGCCCGCGGAGGTTCGGTGTCCAAGACACGCGGACCGGGCCGTGCGGCATCCGCGTGTCTTGGACACTCAGCGGGGCGGGGCGGGGCGGGGCGGGGACGGGGCGGGACGGGGTGGGGCGGGGCGGGGCGGGACGGGGCGGGACGGGGTGGACGCCGACCCGACCGCGACGTCAGGCGATCCGCGCGGTCTCGCGGAGGATCACCAGGCCGCCCCAGACCGACAGGGCCAGCACCAGCACCACGAAGCCGAGGAACACCGGCACCAGCGGGAAGACCAGGAGCGCCACGCCGACGGCCAGCGGAGGCACGGTCATCCCGGCGAAGGCGAGGAGGAAGACGCCCGACGTGATCTCGCCGCGGGTGCGGGGGTCGGCGAGCGACCCGGCCGTGGCGAGCGCCCCGCGGAAGAGGAGGCCGACACCGGCGCCCGCGACGATCCCGCCGATCACGAAGAGGATGCCGGAGGTCGAGAGGTCCGCCGCGCCCAGCGTGACGAGTCCGACGATCATCGCCACGAGACCGAGGCGCAGCTGCGTGCGGGTGGAACGGCCGGCGAAGACGACCTGTGCCACCGCGGCGGCACCGAACACCGAGAACGACACGGCCCCGGCGACGAGGTGATCCGTGACGCCGAGCCGGCCGGCGAGGAACGTCGGGGCGACCGAGCCGAACAGTCCCGTCACGGCGAAGGCCGCGAAGGCGGCGGTTCCCGCGGCCCAGTACGCGCGCCGGGCGTCGGCGGGGATCCGCACCCGCTGCGGCCGATAGCGGTACGTCCGGTCGACCTCGACGGTCTCGGGGACGAAGGCGTAGGCAGAGCCCAGCGCGAGGAAGCCGACGAGGAACACGACGTACGGCAGGACGAGGGGTGCCGGGCTGAACTCGGCGTAGAGTCCCCCGACCAGGGGGCCGAGGGCGAGCCCGCCCATGTTGGCCACCCCGGCGATCGTCGCGGCGAACGTCGGGGATGCCGGGTGCGACACGCGGCGCAGATCGGCGAGGTGCGCGGTGGCCGAGGCGGTCAGGAGACCGATGCCCAGCCCCGCGACGAGGCGCGCGGCGATGACGCTTCCGACGTCGGCACGCAGCACGAACACCAGGGCCGCGACGATCTCGAGCACCGTGGCCGCGAGGATGAGCGGGCGGCGACCGAGACGGTCGCTGAGGTGCCCGGCCAGATACAACGACACCATGACGCCAATCGAGTACGCGGCGAACATCACGGTGAGGAGGAACGTGGGGAAGCCGTCCCGCGCCTGGTACAGCGCGTAGAGCGGCGTCGGCACCGTGTTGAAGGCCATGAGCGCGAGGAACGTGGCGGCCGTGACCCAGAACCCGGTCCGGTGCGAGAGACGCGCGGAGGCCGCCGGGGCGGCCACCGGAAGGGCGATGGAGGAAGTCATGACCCCAGGATGCTCCGCCTATCGCATCGAGGGAAACGAACGTTTTCGATCAGAGTGATCGATTGAGTCTATTATCACCGCATGGAGACACGCCTCCTCGAGTACTTCGTGACCGTCGCGTCCGAACGCAACGTCACCGCCGCCGCCGCCCGCCTGTTCGCGGCACAGTCGACCGTGTCCGCGGGCCTCGCGAGCCTCGAGCGTGACCTCGGGGTGCGCTTGTTCGAACGTTCGACGAAGTCCGTGCGGTTGACGGCGGCGGGCGAGGCGCTCCTCCCGTACGCCCGCGCACTCCTGGCCGACGTCGACGCGCTGCGCGGCGTGGCATCCGAGTCCGGCACCGGCGTCCGCGGACTCGTGCGCATCGGCACGTTCGCGGGGCTGCGGGTCCTCGACCTCCCCGAAGTCCTCGCGCGCCTCCGCCGCTCGCACCCGCTCATCGACGTGCGGGTCACGGTCTCGGCCACGGGGTCGCTCGGGCTGTTCGACGACCTCGACCGCGATCGTCTCGATCTCGCGCTGACGGCTCTACCCCCGGCATCCGGTGCCGTGTCGCGACCTCTGGCCTCCTTCCCCTACGTCGCCGTCCTGCCCGAGACGCACCCGCTCGCCCCGGACGACCGCCCGATCGCCCTGGCGGAGCTCGCGGGCGACGACTGGATCGACGTGCTCCCCGGTTTCGGCAACCGCGTGCAACTCGACGGCGAACTCGCGCGCCGCGGGGTGACGCGCCACGTCATGGCGGAGGTCGGCGAGCTCGCCGCCGTCCCGGAGTACGTCGCCGCCGGACTCGGTGTCGCCGTGATCCCCGACGTCGTGCCGACATCCGGCTGTCGCGTCCGCCCCGTCGCCGACGACCTCCCACCCTGGACGGTGTCGCTGACCGTGGGCCCGGCCGCGGTGCGCCGACGGCACGTGCAGGCGGTGGTGGAGGCGATCCACGCCCCGCACTGAGGCATCCGGGTCGTGGCATCCCGGTTCGGGGCGGATTCCTCCGTCCGGGGCGCGGATCTCACGCCCCGAACGGGGAATCACGCCCCGAACCCCGCATCACGGATGCCACGGCGGCGCCGAACCGAGGAAGGTCGGCGCCACCGGAGTATCAGCGCTCCGCGACCGCGAACCCGCCCGACGGCAGGAGCACCGTGATCTCGCCGTCGAACGCGCTCGTGCGCAGCAGCGTGCCGCGGGCGTCGTAGACGCGGACGGTTCCGCCCCCGGAGACGGTCGTCCGCTGCGCGCCCGGCGCGCTCGACTGCACGAGTTCGCTACGGCCCCCGGCACCTTCCAGCACCAGGCGCGACACGAATGGCCGCACGATGAGCCCGTCGAGCACCAGGTCGCCGCGCTGCGCGGTGACGTTCAGCTCGGTCTGGCGCTCCGACACCGCCGCGGTGAGCGCGTGCGGCAGCAGCGCACCGGGCGTCGGGGAGATGCCCTGCGCGGGGCCGGTGATCTTCAGCACACCGTTCCCGCGCCAGCGCGAGAACGACTGCTCCCCCGGCCGCGTGAACACGACCGGCTCGACCCAGCGCTTCGTGTCGGCGGAACCGATGTCCCACGCAGCGCTCTGCCCGGCCTTCAGCGTGAGGGCGTCGCCCGACCAGCTCGACTCCCCGGTCCACGACGCCGGCGTCGACACGGTGCCGTCGGTGGACGTGGCATCCTCCGCCTGCACGAACGTGAGGCCGACGCGATCGGTGACCGAGGTGAGCGCCGTGGCCCGCGCGGCGATCGTCGGGTGCGCGTCGAGCGCGAGGGCGGTGAGCAGTCCGTGCATCGTCGACTCGGCGCCGCTGTTGCGGTTGACCGTGCCGTCGGGCTGCAGCCCGTCGAACGTCACGCCCGTCGCGGGGTCGTACATGCGCGCACCGGCGTGGTTGCCGCCGAAGAACCAGGCGGCCTGGATGCCGGCGAGATCAGCGAACGCCGAAGACCCGGTCGTGTCGGCGAGCGCCACGAGCGACTGCACGCGCGAGTCGGCCCCGTAGGCGATCTGCACGCGGTCGGTGGGGCTCGGGAACCAGCCGTTGTCCGGACCGCCCGCCGTCAGCAGCGTCGTGGTGAAACCGGTGGCGTCGGCGATCGCCGGATCGGCGAGCGCAGGGTCGTCGAGCACGTCGGCGGCCACGGCGAGCGCCGCGGGCATCTGCGAGCCCCACGCGTGCCACATCGCCGGCGACTGCGCCCACGGGAGCACGGCGCCGTAGGGCCATTCGCGCGAGGACCCGGATGCCATGGCCGCCACGCCCTCGGCGAGCTCCCGTGCCGCGGTGGTCGAGGAGTCATCCCCCGCCCGCACAGCGGCGGTGAGTCCGAGGATCGCCTCGGCCGAGGCATCCGCCCCGTCCACGATGAGCCACGCGGGCACCCTCTTGCCGTCCGACTCGACGTACTGGCCGTACTTCGAGAGGACGTCGCGCTCGATCGCGCCGCGCGACAGCGCCAGGCGCTCCTGGAGGAACGCGGCGAAGTCGGGGTCGTCGTCGGCGAACGCCGCGTAGCCCTCGCCGAGCGCCCACACCGTGCGGGCGAGCCAGTAGCTCGGGCCGGAGTCGGACGGGTCGGGCAGCTCCACCGGCTCGGCGGAGGGGTTCAGCTCGCCGTCCGGCTGCATCCACAGCACGACGTTGCCCGCGTCGGGACCGTCCGTGGTCTGGTGGTACGCCACCGTGCGCAGCAGTTCGTACGCCTTGTGCCGGCTGTCGGTGTCACCGGTCTGCTGCCAGTGGCGCAGGTAGACGACGGCGGCGCGGGTGGTGTCGTCGGCGTTGTACGCACCCTGACTCCAGTCACCGGTCGCGGGGTCGAGGGTGCCGCCGCCGATGCGCTCGAACGTCCCGCCGTCGCGGGCGTCGGCGTAGGTCCACGGCGCGAGGAGCGTCGGCTCCTCGGCGAGGCGGTAGGTGGTGTGTCCTTCGACGCCGGCCGGCGTCGGCGAACCGAGGAGGAAGTCGAGGTGGTCGAGGTTCGTCAGCGGCGAGGTCGTCGCGGCCGCGGCCGGAGCGGTCTGCGCCGGGGCCAGCGCCGACGCCGGCGCAGCGCTCAGCGGCACCGCCAGGGCGACCGCGCCCGCGAGGGCCAGGCCGCGTGCACTCCATCGTGCGTTCATGGGGGATCCTTTCGATGGGGGTGGGGCGCAACCCCTGCGAAACCGCCCGCCGGTCGCCCGAGGGCGGCGGTGATGGCAGTCCCGCAGGAGTCGTGACCGCGCCGCGCCCGGGCCGTCGCGGCGCCGGACGCGACGCGACGCTCAGTCGGTGCGCTCGAGCAGGGCGACGCCGATCTTCGAGTCGGCCATGCCGTAGAACACGAAGTGGCGGCCGTCGATCTCCTCGATCGCGGTCGGGAAGACGACGTTCGGCACGATGCCGCTGCGCTCGTCGTCGGTCTCGGGGGCCAGCAGCGGCTCGGGCGTCCGCGCGATCACGCGGCTGGGGTCATCGGCATCCAGGATCAACGCACCCGCGGCGTAGTTGACCTTCTGCTGCTGCGAGAACGCGCTGTCGATCACGCCGGTCACGCCGTGGTGCAGCACGAGCCACCCCTCGGGGATGCGCAGCGGCGGCGGTCCTCCGCCGATCTTCACGGCCTCGAACGGGAACGCCGGGCCCGCGACGAACCGGTGCTGCTCCCACAGCGCGAGGTTCGCGAGGTCCTCGCGGACGGATGCCACGGGCACGTAGCTGATCCAGATGGACTGCCGCTCGTCCTCGACGCCGGCCGGCACCCGCACGCCCTGCCCGGGCTTGGTCTCGCCGAGGTCCCACATGGGTCGGTGCAGCACGGCGAACGCCTCGCTGCCGTCGGGGGCCGTGACCGTCTCGGGGAAGAAGACCGTGTCCTTGTTGTGGAACAGGTTCAGGTCCATGTCGAGGTCGTCCTGGTAACGGAACAGCACGGGTCCGAGACGCCGCCAGTCGCGCAGGTCCTCCGAGACGGCGACGGCGGTGCGCGGCCCCAGCGGGCCATAGGCGACGTACGTCATGACGTGCAGGCCCAGGGCTTCGATCCAGGTCGTGCGCGGGTCTTCGGTTCCGGCGTTCTCGGCACCGCGCTCCCAGCCACGGTCGGGTTGGAGCACCACGCCCTCGCGTTCGACGGCGACGGGCACACCGTCCTCGACGACGACGCGGGCGAGGCCCACGCGCGAGACGTTGCCCTCGGCCACGAGGCGCGGCAGCAGGTACAGCTCGCCGTCCGGGCCGCGGCCCGAGGCCGGGTTGAGGACGCCCTCGGCTTCGTCGGCGTTGCCGGGTTCGGGGGTCATCACCACACCCACACGTGTGAGGCGGTAGGGGACGGGGGAATCGGGGGTCATTGTCATCCTTTCACTCCGGATCCGAGGTCGTTGGAGGTGAAGTAGCGCTGGAAGATCAGGAACAGCGCCACCGCGGGGGCGGCGAGCACGACGGCGCCGGCCATCATCGCGCCGAAGGGGTTGGTGGTGGAGGCGGCGATCGTGGAGATGAAGTTCGCCAGCGACACCGCCAGCGGCTGCATCGCGGCATCCTTCGTGATGAGGAAGGGCCACAGGAACTCGTTCCACGGACCGATGAAGGTCAGCAGGACCGCGGTGAGCAACGCCGGCCGCACGAGGGGCAGCGCGACGCTCCACAGCAGCCGGAACTCGTTCGCCCCGTCGATCCGGGCGGCGTCGAACAGCTCCTTGGGGAGCTGCAGGAAGTACTGCCGGAAGATCACCACCGCGGTGGAGTTGATGAAGAACGGCAGGATCATGCCGAGGTAGCTGTCGCTCAGCCCGTAGTCGCGGGCGATCATGACGTACAGCGGGATCATCAGCAGCTGGAACGGGATCACCTGCACCAGCAGCACGAGCGCGAACGTGGCCGAGCGGCCGCGCCACTTCAGCACCGCCAACGCGTACCCGGCGAGCACGCCGAACACGATCGTGCCGAGGATCACTCCCCCGGTGAAGATGCCCGAGTTGACCAGGCCCTTCAGCAGGTTGATGCGCCCGTCGATCGCCGTGTAGTTCTCCAGCGTCAGGTTCGACGGGTGCGGGAACGCCCCCGCGATCGAGGTGTCGGGGTTCGTCTGCAGCGAGCCGACGACCATGTAGTAGAAGGGGAACAGGAACGCCAGGGCGCCGAGCGTGAGCACGCCGTAGGTCACGACCTTGGACTTCATGATTCCTCCCTCCCCACGAACCGGCGCTGGAGCGCCGCGATGATCAGCACGAAGATGATGAGAACCACTCCGATGGCCGCGGCCACGTCGGGGTTCTGCTGCTCGATGCCCTTCTGGTAGATCAGCAGCACGGGCGACGTGGACGCCCCGTTGGGGCCGCCGCCGTTGGTCAGCAGATACGGCTCGGTGAAGAGGTTCGCGCCGGTGATCGTGGCCAGGAGCACCACGAGGAACGTCGCCGGGCGGACGCCCGGAACGGTCACCGAGAAGAACTGCCGAAGGCGTCCGCCGCCGTCGACCGCGACCGACTCGTAGAGCTCGCGCTGGACGTTCTGCAGCGCCGCGAGGTACAGCAGGATGTAGAACCCGAGCCCCTTCCACGTCACGAACAGCGCGATCGTCGGCATCGCGAGCGCCGAGTTGACCAACCACGACGGGTTCGGAGCGAGCGGGCCGAGGGCGTTGTTGATCAGCCCCGAGTTCGAGAACAGGAACAGCCACACCGCGACCACCGCGACGGACGCCGTGACGTAGGGCACGTAGAACGCGACGCGGAAGAACGCCCGGGCGCGCACCACGCGGTCCAGCGCCGTGGCCAGCACGATCGACAGCACGACCGTCAGCGGGACGTTGATGAGCAGGAAGATCCCGACGTTGCCGAACGACCGCCATACGGCCGGGTCGCTGAGCGCGGTGACGTAGTTGTCGAGGCCGACGAAGGGCCGGTCGACCTGCGCTCCCGGGGCGGTGAAGAAGTAGTCGTGGAACGACATCCACACCGCGAACACGATCGGGTAGGCGAAGACGACCCCGATGAAGATCACGTACGGAGCGGAGAACAGGATGCCGAGCGGCTGCGCCCCGAGGAGGCGGCGCCGTTTCTTCCCGGCATCCCCCGCTCCCCCCGCACGTCCGGACCGGCCGGGGTCGCCCCCGGTCCGTCCGGACGTGCGGGTGAGATCGACGGTCATGTCACTTCCCCGCCGCGAGCTGGTCGATCTGGGTCTGGGCGTCGGAGAGGAAGGTGTTCACGTCCTCTTCGCCGAAGATGACCGACTTGGAATACGCGTCGCGGAACGCCTGCCAGATCTCGACCGAGCTGACGACGTTGGGCACCTCGACGGTGCGCGCGGCCTGGTCACCGAACTGCTGGTACGCCGGGTTGGCGGCGAAGTAGTCGGCGTACGTGGTGGTCAGGTCGGTGCGGAGCGGCATCTGCCCCGTCTCCTCCAGCCACTTCCCGTCCTGCTCCTGGCTGGTGGCGAACTTCAGCACCTCCCACGCGGTGCCCTTGTTCTGGCACGCGGTGAACAGGCCGACGTTCTTCGCGTCGCTGAAGGTCCAGGTCTGGTCGGCCGCGGTGCCCTTCTCCGTCGGCACGGGCACGGCGCCCCAGTTGACCTTGTCCTTGTAGACCGACACGGCCCACGGCCCGACGATCGCCATCGCGGCCTTGCCGTCGGCGAACGCGTCGCCCTGGTACTGCTCGTTGCCGGCGAGCTTGTCGGCGTAGATCGTGCGCCAGAAGTTCGCCACGGCCTCGCCGTCGGCGTCGTTGAAGGTGGCCTTGCCGTCTTCGACGAGCTGCTTCCCGCCGGTCTGCGCGGCGTACAGCGGGTAGAAGTCGAACCAGGATTGGAAGAATTCGCTCGTGGGCGCCGGGTTGATGGCGTAGTCCGAGACGCCCGCCGCCTTCAGCTTCTGCGACGTGGCGAGGAACTCGTCGTACGTCGACAGCTGCGGCTTCTCGGGGTCGAGACCGGCCTTGGCGAACAGGTCCTTGTTGTAGAAGATCATCACCGGGTTGCTCTTCCACGGCAGCTGGTAGAAGCCGCCGTCGTCGGAGCGGTACTGGTCGGCGAGGTCGCCGCTGCGGTCGGTGATGTACTGCTCGCCGTCGGGGAAGTCCGACAGGTTCACGAGGCCGCCCTGGCGCTGGAAGCCGGGCACCGCCGCGGGCGAGGTGTTGAACACCAGGCACGGGGCGTTGCCCGCGGTGATCGCCGCGCCGATGACCTCTTCGCTGGACGATCCGGCGGGGATCTCCTGCGCGGTGATCTGCTCGTCGGGGTGGTCGGCGTTCCAGGCCGCCACCATCTGCTGGCCCCACGCGATCTCCGCGGCGTTGTTGGAGTACCAGATGGTGATGGGGCCCTTGGCATCCATTCCGGATGCTCCCCCGCCGCCTCCGCTGCACGCGGAGAGGGCGAGGATGCCGGTGGCGGCTACTGCTGTGGCGAGAATGCGTCGTCGCATGTCTTCCTCCTTGTGGGGCGGGCGGGGGCCCGCGGGTGTCAGCTTCGAGTCGGCGGCGCGGTGGAGTCGCGCACCTGCAGACCGGGGTCGGCGAGCGCGAGCGCCTCGGGCTCTCCCCCCGCGATCGCCTGCAGCAGTGCGCGCGCCGCGGCCGCCCCCCAGCCCCGCGCGTCGGTGGAGACGCTCGTGAGGGCGGGGAACAGGTGACGGCCGAGTTCGGTGTCGTCGAACCCGGTGATCGAGAGGTCGCGGGGCACCGACAGACCGCGGCGCTGCGCCGTGCCGAGCCCCGCGACAGCCATGTTGTCGTTCGAATAGACGATCGCCGTGGGCGGGATCTCGGCGTCGAGCAGCGCGGTGGTGGCCCGCGCCCCGTCGGCGGCACTGAAGTCCGTCTCGATCACACGGGCCCGGATGCCACGTGCCCGCGCCGCGTCTTCGAACGCCGCTGCGCGATGGCGCCCGTGCAGCATCGCGAAGGGTCCCGCGACGTGCGCGATGTCGGTGTGGCCGAGGTCGGCGAGGTGGTCGACCGCGAGGCGGATGCCGGCGCCGTCGTCGACCGAGACGGAGGTGAACGGGCTGTCGACGTCGGGGACGCCCAGGGTCACGGCGGCGATGCCGAGGCTCGCGACGAGGTCGATCCGCGGATCGTCGGCCCGGAGGTCGGAGAGGATCACGCCGTCGACGCGACGGTCGGCCGCGAGTCCGCGATAGGTCTCCTCCTCGTGGCGGCCGGGAGTGGCGGCGGCGAGCACGAGCACCTGGCCCGAGACGGAGAACTCGTCCTCGACGCCCGCGATGAACGACGGGAAGAAGGGGTCGGCGGCGATGACGTCGGGGCTGCGGCCGATGACCAAGCCGCACGCGAACGCCCGGCCGACACTGAGCGAACGGGCGCGCAGGCTCGGGCTCCAGCCCATCTCGGCGGCCACCGACAGGATGCGGTCGCGGGTGTCGGGGGCGACGCCGGCGCGGCCGTTCAGCGCGAACGACACCAGGCCCTTGCTGACCCCGGCGCGCCGCGCGACATCGGCGATCGTGGGTCGCGTCTCGTTCGTCATGCTGCACCTCGTCGTGGCATCCGTCGTTCTAAACCGGTTCAGTGCGGTCGAGCCTAAACCGGTTCAGTCGCGGCGTCAACCCTTGAAGGGCGCTCCGTGGCCCCGGGGCGCCGCAGGTGGCCCCGGGGCCACGGCGGACACCGATGCGTGCACCAGTGCCGGAGAAGCACCGCAACCCCTCCCCCGTGTCGGTGCCCCTCGATAGCGTGGGGGCATGAGCGAACGCGAATTCGACCTGATCGTCATCGGCGCCGGCCCCGTCGGTGAGAACGTCGCCGACCGGGCGGTGCAGGCCGGACTCACGGCCGTCATCGTCGAGTCCGAGCTCGTCGGCGGCGAGTGCTCCTACTGGGCGTGCATGCCGTCGAAGGCGCTGCTGCGCAGCGGTGCCGCACTGCGCGCCGCTCGCGACGTCGACGGCGCGAAGCAGGCCGTGACCGGCGACCTCGACGTCGCCGCGGTCCTCCGCCGCCGCGACTCCATGACCAGCAACTGGAACGACGCCGGCCAGGTCTCCTGGCTCGAGGGCGCCGGCATCGAACTCGTGCGCGGCCACGGCCGCCTCACGGGCGAGAAGACCGTGCGTGTCACCGCCGACGACGGCACGGTCACCGACCTCGTCGCCCGCCACGCGGTCGCGGTGTGCACGGGTTCCGCGGCGCTGCTCCCCGGCATCCCGGGCCTGGCCGACATCGAGCCGTGGACGAGCCGCGAAGCGACCGCGGTGCAGAGCATCCCGGGGTCGCTCGCGATCCTCGGCGGCGGAGTCGTCGGCGCCGAGATGGCGACCGCGTTCGCGAGCCTCGGCGCCGAGGTCACGATCATCGCGCGCTCGGGCCTGCTGGGCGGCACCGAGCCGTTCGCCGGCGAGCTCGTCGCCGACTCGCTGCGCGCACGCGGCGTCACGGTGAAGACGGGAGTGGATGCCACAGCCGCCCGCCGCGACGACGCCGGGCGCCGCGTGCTCGAGCTGTCCGACGGCACCGCGGTGACCGCCGACGAGCTGCTCGTGGCGACCGGCCGCGTGCCGCGCACCACCGACCTGGGCCTCGAGACCATCGGCCTCGAAGAAGGGTCGTGGCTCGACGTCGACGACACGCTCCTCGTACGCGGCTTCGACTGGCTGTACGCCGTCGGCGACGTGAACCACCGCGCGCTCCTCACCCACCAGGGCAAGTACCAGGCTCGCGCCGCGGGCGACGTCATCGCGGCACGCGCCCGGGGCGGCGAGGTCGACGACCGCCCGTGGGGAGCCCACGTCGCGACCGCCGACCACGACGCCGTTCCGCAGGTCACGTTCACCGACCCCGAGGTGGCGTCCGTCGGCCTCACCGCCGCCGGCGCCGAGAAGCGCGGCCTGAACGTGAAGGTGCTCGATTACGACCTGGCCCACGTCGCCGGGTCGAGCGAGCAGTCCGACGCCTACATCGGCAAGGCCCGCGCGATCGTCGACCTCGACCGCGGCGTCCTCGTCGGCGCGACGTTCGTCGGCCCCGACATCGCCGAGCTGCTGCACTCCGCGACGATCGCGATCGTCGGCGAGGTACCGGTGAAGCGGCTGTGGCACGCGGTCCCGTCGTACCCCACGGTCAGCGAGGTCTGGCTGCGTCTGCTCGAGACGCTCGGTCGCGACTCCGCGTGAGTCGCCCGGCAGCGCCGGTACAGCAACATTTCCAGGCGAGCCACACGAGCAGAAAGGGCACGGTATGCCGAAGACCGTCGCGCTCATCCGTGGTGTCGGTGGCCCCACGGCCCTGAAGATGCCGGAGCTCCGCGAGGTCCTGGCATCCGCGGGTCTCGGTGACGTCGTGACGCTCCAGGTGGCGGGCAACGTCGTGCTCGACGACGGCGGCCGCTCCCCCGATGAGATCGCCGGGACGATCCGGGATGCCGTGCGCACGGCGTTCGGCCACGACCTTCCGGTGATCGTGCGCTCCCACAGCGAACTGCGTGAGGCGCACGCCCGCAACCCGTTCGCCGACGCTGCCGAGGGACGGTGGGTGCAGACGGTGTTCCTCGACGCCGCGCCCACCATCGCGCTGGAGGTGCCCGATGGCATCCCGGAAGACGCGGTGCTCGAGGGCCGGGAGGTGTTCGTTCGGTACCCCGAGGGAATCGGCGGGTCGAAGCTCCAGGCCGGATGGTTCGAGAAACGCCTCGGTGTGACCGGTACGGCTCGCAACGCCAACACGATCGCGAAGCTCATCGCGCTGAGCGCCTGACGCATCCCGGCGCCGGCGCCGCACCCTCGCCGCCACGGCTGCCCGCCCTAAACAGCGATAAACGCGATCCACGACGAGAAACGCGACGCCGGCGCGTTTCTGGGCGGGAATCGCGTTTATCGCGAGGAACCGCCCCCACGACCCTGCTCCGGGAATCGGCAGCACCCCCGCCCACGGCCGGGGAAAACGCAGCCGCCCCCGCGGCCGAAGTCGCGGGGGCGGGGGTGAGCCGGAGCTCAGTGGAAGAAGTGGCGCTCGCCCGTGAAGAACATCGTCACGCCGGCCGCGCGCGCGGCGTCGACGACCTCGGCATCCCGCACCGAACCGCCGGGCTGGATGATCGCCGAGATGCCCGCGTCGATGAGCACCTGGGGGCCGTCGGCGAAGGGGAAGAAGGCGTCGGATGCCGCGATCGAGCCGGCCGCGCGGTCACCCGCGCGTTCCACGGCCAGACGGCACGAGTCGACGCGGTTGACCTGGCCCATGCCGATGCCGACCGTGGCCGAGCCCTGCGCGAGAACGATCGCGTTGGACTTCACGGCGCGGCACGCCTTCCAGGCGAAGATGAGGTTCGTCATGTCCTCGTCGGCGGGACGCTCGCCCGAGACGAGCTCCCAGTCCTTCGCGACCGACTCGATGTCGTCCGGGAAGCGGTCGGCGTCCTGCAGCAGCAGGCCGCCGGAGACGAGGCGCACATCCATCGGCTCCTGGCGCCAGTCGGCGGGGAGCTGGAGCACGCGCAGGTTCTTCTTGAGCTTGAAGACCTCGAGTGCCTCGGGCTCGAAGTCGGGCGCGATGATGACCTCGGTGAAGATGTCGCGGAGGTTCTCCGCCATCTTCAGCGTGACCGTCCGGTTGGCGGCGATGACGCCGCCGAACGCCGAGACGGGGTCGCACTCGTGTGCGCGCAGGTGGGCCGAGGCGATCGGATCGAGCGCGTTCGGCGCCGCGACGGCGATGCCGCAGGGGTTGGCGTGCTTGATGATCGCGACGGCGGGCTTGACCATGTCGAACGCGGCGCGCAGCGCGGCGTCGGCGTCGACGTAGTTGTTGTACGACATCTCCTTGCCCTGCAGCTGCGTCGCCTGCGCGATGCCGTGACCGCCGACACGCGTGTAGATCGCCGCGCGCTGGTGCGAGTTCTCGCCGTACCGCAGGGTCGACAGGCGCTCCGCCTGGATCGTGAGGTGCGCCGGCAGGTCGATGTCGTCGCCGAGAGTGCCCTCGGCGAACCACGTCGAGACCGCCGTGTCGTACGCGGCGGTGTGCGAGAAGGCGCGGGCGGCGAGCTCGCGACGCTGCACGAGATTCGTACCGCCCTGCGACCGCAGCGCGTCGATGATCGCCGGGTACGACTCGGGCGAGACGACGATGGCGACGTTGGCGTGGTTCTTCGCCGACGCGCGGACCATCGCGGGACCGCCGATGTCGATCTGCTCCACGACGTCGTCGCCCTCGGCTCCGGATGCCACGGTCTCGACGAACGGGTAGAGGTTCACGACCACGAGTTCGAAGGGCAGGATGCCGAGGTCGTCGAGCTGCGTCTCGTGGCTGGCGAGGCGCAGGTCGGCGAGGAGGCCCGCGTGCACGTTCGGGTGCAGCGTCTTCACGCGCCCATCGAGCGATTCGGGAAAGCCGGTGATGGCCGAGACGTCGGTGACGTCGTAGCCGGCGTCGCGCAGCAGGGTCGCCGAACCGCCGGTCGAGACGATCTCGACGCCCGCCGCTGCGAGCGCCTCGCCGAGTTCGAGCAGACCGGTCTTGTCGCTCACCGACACCAGCGCGCGGCGGATCGGGACGACGTCACGGGGACGGTAGTCGGCGGGGTCGTGGCGGGGTCCGGCCATGGCTGCGGCTCCTGTGTCTCGTGGGATGCGGAAGCGGGCGTCCACCCGCGGGGGATCAGGGGGTGCGGGGTGCCGCGAGGTCGAGGTCGCCCTCGGCGATCCGACGGACGACGTCGATGAGCAGACGCCGCTCGACGGGCTTGATGCGCTCGTGGAGCGCCGCTTCGTCGTCGCCGGGGAGCACGGGGATACGTTCCTGCGCGAGGATCGGGCCGGTGTCGACTCCCGAGTCGACGACGATGACGCTCGCACCGGTCTGGGTGACGCCGGCGGCGAGCGCGTCGCGGACACCGTGCGCGCCGGGGAACTCGGGCAGGTACGCGGGGTGCGTGTTGATGATGTGCGGCTCCCACTCGGCGACGAGGTCGGCCGGCAGCAGGCGCATGAGGCCGCTGAGTACGACGAGGTCGGGTCGCCACACGCGCAGCTGCGCACCGAGTTCGGCACCCCATTCCTCGCGCGAGGCGAACGCGTCGAACGGGACGAGGAAGGTCGGGATGCCGAAGTGCTCGGCATGGGCGAAGCCGTCGGCTTCGCGATCGGCACCGACCGCGATCACACGCGCCGGGAAGTCGGGGGCGGCAGCCGCCTCGAGCAGGGCACGGAGGTTGGAGCCGGTGCCGGAGATGAGGACGGCGACCGTGAGCACGGGGTCAGTCTACGGGGCGCGCGCCGCGACCATCGGTCGCGTCGGTTCCGCCCTCGGTGCGCCATTCGGCGGGCATCGGCTCCACTCGCGCCCACGCATCCCGGATCCGCGCCTGGACATCAGCGTCGGAGTCCACGGGCGCGGTGCGGTTCTCGTCGCCGCCGCGCCCGGACTCGGGCTCGGGCGTCCACGGCGCCGACACCGCGGCCGGGAGCAGCGCTTCGGAGGGACGATCGCGGAACGCCTGCACGGCTTCGGGTTCACGGTCGACGGGGTGGAGGTCGCGCGGCGATCGACGCGGAAGCGGAGTCCGCGGCGCGAGGAGCAGGATCGCGAGGCCGACGAGCACTTCCAGTCCGAGCGCGAGCGCGAGGGGGCCCGGCTGCGGCCCTGTCTCCGCGAGACGCCCCGGCCCGATGGCACCGCTCGAGAAGATCGCGATCACCGCCCCTCCTCCCCCGGTGACGGCGGCCACCGCCACCGCCACGACGAGCCGCGGGGCGACCGGTTCGTGATCGGCGCGTTCGGGCATCGCGGAACGCAGGATCCACCCCGTCAGCGCGCCGACCGCGACCGGCAGCAGAGCCAGGAGCAGCAGCCACGGCGTCGTCGACTCGGGGATGATCCCGAGGATGGGGATGCCGGGAACCGCGCCGACCTGCGTGGCCGCGGGGGTCACGGCGGTGTCGGTGCCCAGGGCGAACCCGGGGCCGGCGGCGAACGCCACCGCCCACGCCACCAGGGTCGGCAGGTACACGAGCTGCCCGAGCGCGAGGACCGTGGCCCCGATCCCGTCGACGTTGCTCGCCTGGAAGAGGGTGATGATCTGCGTGCCGCGTGCGACGAGACCGGCGGCCACGACGACCCCTCCCACCGCGACGAGACCCAGCGTGGTCAACGCCGCACCGCGCAGCACGAGTGTCGGCACGGCGGCCCAGTCGCTCGGCATCCGCTCGATCCTGGCCCGGACGAGGTCGATCGGACCTTCGTCGCCGATGCGCCACGCGCCCACGACGGCGCCGAGGAACGACGGGACCGCGAAGATCAGCGACGGGAAGAGGATCGCCTGCCACGTTTCGAACGAGACCAGCGGGGCCCCGGACGTGAGGGCGATCAGAGCCGCGAGGCCCGCGAACACCACCGTCCCGGAGAGCCAGCCGGTCAGCGCCGCCCCGGACTCCGCCGCCCGGATGCCGGAGCGCGCGGCGAACAGGCCCGTGAACGCCGCGAACGCCAGGGGCGCCAGCGACAGGGTGAACGTCGCCAGCGACGGGTCGACGCCCGTGGCGGCGAGGTAGGCGTCGGGAAGGGTCACCGTGATCGGCACGAAGTGGCCGAGATGCCACACGGCCGCGGCGGACGGCCACAGCGCGGACCAGTCGGCGTCGCCGAGGGCGACGACCCACATCAGCGCGAGCGGCGCGAGCACGACGGCGATGCCGACCGCGGCGGCCAGGAGGGCGTCGAGGGCGGCGAGGAGAGCGACGAGGAGACGATGCATGAGCAGACCGACCCTACCCGCGGTTCCTCGCACGGCTCCTCAGGCGCGGCGGCGTCCCCCATCCGCACGTGAGGGGTCATCCTCTTTCGCGTCGAGCTCCGCGGAGCGACAGAAGACGACCCCGCACACGAGCGGTCAGGCGACCGGCTCCAGCACGAAGACCTCGATGCGGCGCTCGGTCTTCTTCTGGTACTCGTCGTAGTCGGGCCACACCGCCACGGCGCGGGCCCACCATTCGTCGCGTTCGGCGCCCTCGGCCTGGTGCGCCTGGTACTCGCGCTTGACGTCGCCGTCCTGCAGTTCCACCGTCGGGTTCTTCACGATGTTGTGGAACCACGCCGGGTGCTCGGGCGCACCACCCTTGGATGCCACGACGAGGTAGCGACCGTCATGTTCGACGCGCATGAGGGCGGTCTTGCGCAGGCCGCCCGTTTTTGCTCCGACGGTGGTGAGGACGATGATGGGAACTCCCCGCAGTTCCGCAGCCTCCTGGCCCCCGGTGGCCTCGAAGGTCTCGGCCTGCGTACGGGCCCATTCGCTGGTGCTGGGCAGATACTCTCCTGAGAGTGGCATGTCCCCCACGATAGGCCCGCTCCCCCCACCCCGGCATCGCGTCCCTCTTCTTTCCTGGAGCCCCCATGAGCACGCCCGCTCCCGAGACCACCGCCGCCCCCGCCCCGAAGAACGCGCTCGACCGGTTCTTCGAGATCACCGCCCGGGGTTCCTCGGTCGGCGCCGAGGTGCGCGGCGGCGTGGTCACCTTCGTGACGATGGCCTACATCGTCATCCTCAACCCGATCATCCTGTCGGGCACGCCCGACGTCGCCGGCAACGCCCTCGACTTCCCGCAGGTCGCCGCGGTGACCGCGCTGACCGCCGGCGTCATGACCATGCTCTTCGGCCTCGTCACCCGGCTGCCCTTCGCCTTCGCCGCCGGTCTCGGCATCAACTCGTTCCTCGCGGTGGGCATCGTCGGCGGGGTCACGTGGCCGGAGGCGATGGGCCTCGTGGTCATCAACGGCCTCATCATCGTGCTGCTCGCGGTCACGGGTCTGCGCCGCATGATCTTCGAGGCCGTCCCCCTCGCGCTGAAGACCGCGATCACGGTCGGCATCGGCCTGTTCATCGCCTTCATCGGCTTCGTCGACAGCGGCCTGGTCACCGCGACGGGTCTGTCGTCGCCGCCGGTCGGCCTCGGCGTGCAGGGCTCGATCGCCACGATCCCGACCGCCCTGTTCGTGCTCACGCTGCTCATCACGGCCGTGCTGATGGTGCGCAAGGTCAAGGCGGCCCTGCTGATCGGCCTGCTCAGCGGCACCGTGATCGCCGTGATCGTCGAGGCGATCGCCCAGCTCGGGCCGCGTTCGGCCGAGAACCCCGGCGGGTGGGGCCTGAGCGTCCCGACCGTGCCGACGCAGTGGGTCGGCCTCCCCGACCTGTCGCTGGTCGGCCAGGTCGACCTCTTCGGCTCGTTCGGGCGGATCGGCGTGCTCGCGGCGCTCATGCTCGTCTTCACGCTGGTGTTCACGAACTTCTTCGACGCCATGGGCACGATGACGGGCCTCTCCCGCGAGGCCGGGCTCGCCGCTCCCGACGGGACGTTCCCCCGCCTCCGCTCGGCCCTGATCATCGAGGGCATCGGCGCCGTCGCCGGCGGCGCCACCTCGTCGTCGTCGAACACGGTGTTCATCGAGTCGGGTTCGGGCATCGGCGAGGGCGCGCGCACGGGTCTCGCCAACGTCGTGACCGGAGCGCTGTTCCTGCTCGCGATGTTCTTCACGCCGCTCACGAGCATCGTCCCCACCGAGATCGCCGCCGCGGCGCTGGTGATCGTGGGCGCGCTCATGATGGGGCAGATCCGCCACGTCGACCTCGGCGACCTGTCCGTGCTCATCCCGGTGTTCCTCACCGTGACGGTGATGCCCCTGACGTACTCGATCGCCAACGGCATCGGCGCGGGCTTCGTCAGCTGGGTCGTCATCCAGGCGCTGTCGGGCCGCGCCCGCCGCGTGAGCCCGCTGCTGTGGATCGTCGCCGCCGGCTTCGTCGTCTTCTTCGCCCGCGGCCCCGTGGAGTCGCTGCTCGGCTGACCCTGTACCCACGAGGGGGCCCGGATGCCACGGCATCCGGGCCCCTTTGGCGTAGCCAACGACCCGCGCCCTGGGCGTGGGTGTCCAAGACACGCGGATGCCCCGCGACCTCGTCCGCGTGTCTTGGACACCGAACCTGCGGCGCAGCGCCCCGCCGGCCACGCCGGGCCCGCCGCCGCGGGTGCCGACGCCCAGGGTTTCAGTGTCCAAGACACGCGGATGCGCCGCCCCGCCGTCCGCGTGTCTTGGACACTGAACCTGTCGCACAGCGCAGCGCGCCGCCCGGGAACGCAAAGGGCCCGGATGCCATGGCATCCGGGCCCCGAAGGAGAAGCGCTTACAGGCTCTCGATGATCTCGCGCATCAGGGCGGCCGTCTCGGACGGCGTCTTGCCGACCTTCACGCCGGCGGCCTCGAGGGCCTCCTTCTTCGCCTGGGCGGTACCGGCGGAGCCGGAGACGATGGCACCGGCGTGGCCCATGGTCTTGCCCTCGGGGGCGGTGAAGCCCGCGACGTACCCGACGACCGGCTTGGTGACGTTGGCGGCGATGAACGCGGCCGCGCGCTCCTCGGCGTCGCCGCCGATCTCGCCGATCATCACGATCGCCTTGGTCTCGGGGTCGGCCTCGAACGCGGCGAGCGCGTCGATGTGGGTGGTGCCGATGATCGGGTCGCCGCCGATGCCGATGGCGGTCGAGAAGCCGAGGTCGCGCAGCTCGAACATCATCTGATAGGTCAGGGTGCCCGACTTCGACACGAGACCGATCGGGCCCTTGCCGGTGATGTTCGCGGGCGTGATGCCCACGAGCGCCTCGCCGGGGGTGATGATGCCGGGGCAGTTCGGACCGATGATGCGGGTCTTCTCGCCCTTCGACTTGGCGTACGCCCACGCCTCGGCGGTGTCGCCGACGGGCACACCCTCGGTGATCACGACGAGCAGCGGGATCTCGGCGTCGATGGCCTCGACCATCGCGTCCTTCGTGAAGGCGGGGGGCACGAACGCGATCGACACGTCGGCGCCGGTCTCGCGGATGGCCTCTTCGACCGACGCGAAGACGGGAAGCTCGACGTCGTTGCCGGCGGCGTCCTTGTGGGTGACGGTCGTGCCGGCCTTGCGGGCGTTCACACCGCCGACGACCTGGGTGCCGGCCTTGAGCATGAGGGCGGTGTGCTTGGTGCCCTCGCCGCCGGTGATGCCCTGGACGATGACCTTGGAGTCCTTGTTGAGGTAGATCGACATTTCTCTGTCCCTATCCCTTACGCGTTGGCCAGCTCGGCGGCCTTGTCGGCGCCCTCGTCCATACCGGCGGCGAGGGTGACGAGCGGGTGGTTGGCGGCGGCGAGGATCGCACGACCCTCTTCGACCTGGTTGCCGTCGAGACGGACGACGAGCGGCTTGGTCGCGGCGTCACCGAGGATCTCGAGCGCCTTCACGATGCCCTCCGCGACGGCGACGCACGAGGTGATGCCGCCGAAGACGTTGACGAACACGCTCTTGACCTGCTCGTCGCCGAGGATGACGTCGAGGCCCGCGGCCATGACCGTGGCCGAGGCGCCGCCGCCGATGTCGAGGAAGTTGGCGGGCTTCACGCCGCCGTGGTTCTCACCGGCGTACGCGACGACGTCGAGGGTCGACATGACCAGACCCGCGCCGTTGCCGATGATGCCGACCTGGCCGTCGAGCTTGACGTAGTTGAGGTCGTGCTGCTTGGCCTTGGCCTCGAGGGGGTCGGCGGCATCCTTGTCTTCGAGCTCTTCGTGCTCGGGGTGACGGAAGCCGGCGTTCTCGTCGAGCGAGACCTTGCCGTCGAGGGCGATGATGTCGCCGTCCTCGGACTGGATGAGGGGGTTCACCTCGACGAGCGTGGCGTCCTCGCCCTTGTAGACGTTGAAGAGCTTGACGAAGACGTCGGCGACCTTGGGGGCCAGCTCGTCGTCGAACTTCGCGGCCTTCGCGATCTCGAGCGCCTTCTCGGGCGAGATGCCCTCGAGCGGGTCGACCTCGACGCGCGCGAGCGCTTCGGGACGCTCGACGGCGAGCTCTTCGATCTCCATGCCGCCCTCGACGCTGGACAGCGACAGGTAGGAGCGGTTGGCGCGGTCGAGCAGCACCGAGAAGTAGAACTCCTTGGCGATGCGGGCGCCCGCGGCGACCATGACGCGCTTGACGACGTGGCCCTTGATGTCGAGACCGAGGATGGCCTGCGCCGCCTCGAAGGCCTCGTCGGGGTTCTTGGCGACCTTCACGCCGCCGGCCTTGCCGCGGCCTCCGGTCTTGACCTGAGCCTTGACGACGACGACACCGCCGAGCTTCTCTGCGGCCGCCTTCGCCTCCTCAGGGGTGTCGGCGATGATGCCGGCGAGCACCGGCACCTCGTACTTTTCGAACAGGTCTCGTGCCTGGTACTCGTAGAGATCCACGGATGATCCTTCGCTGGGCGATCGGTGGTGGGAGGAGGCGTGAGATCTCTCGATATCAAGAGATCTTTGCCAAGCGACAACCCTACTAGACCGGGCTGAACGAGCCGGACGCGGGTACCTCCGGACGGAGGGGATCCGGGATGCCGACAGTTCGCGCAGGAGCTTTCGACGGGGGTCGCACGGGCCGACCGTGCCACGGAGCTACGTTCGGGCGCATCGCACCGTGAACCAGGAACGGCAGCCCTCATGAGCGAAAGAATCGCGCCCCGCCTCCATCTCGTCGACGTGGCCGACAGCCGCGACGGCTTCACCCTCCGCGACTACCTGACGCGCAGCGCCATCCCGTTCGCCTTCTCGACGGTGCCGCCCGGGTTCGCGGGTGCGGTCGATGGCATCCCTCTGCGGGATCGGCGGCTGCCCGTCCTGATCGTCGACGACGAGGTGGTGCTGGAGGATCCCACGCCGACCGAGGTGGCGATGCAACTCGGATGGGTGATGCCCCCGCGTCGGCGCACGTACGACCTCCTGATCTTCGGTGCCGGGCCGGCCGGGCTGTCGGCGGCGGTGTATGCGGCGTCCGAAGGGCTGTCGGTCGCGGTGATCGAGCGGGACGCGGTCGGCGGCCAGGCCGGGTCCAGCAGCCTGATCGAGAACTACCTCGGCTTCCCGCACGGCATCTCGGGCGCCGAGCTCGCCGACCATGCGCGCCAGCAGGCCGTCCGTTTCGGCGCGGAGTTCATCCTCCTGCGCGAGGGCGTCGACCGCACGTTCCGCGACCACGACGTGCGGGCCGTCCTCGCCGACGGTTCGCGGCTGACAGCGGGCGCGGCCGTGTGCGCCACCGGCATCCGATGGCGACGTCTGGGCCTGGAACGCGAGACGGACTTCTTCGGCGCCGGCCTCTACTACGGGGCCGGGACGAGCGAGGCCCCGGCGTGCACCGACCAGGACGTGTACGTCGTGGGAGGGGCGAACTCCGCCGGCCAAGCCGCGATGAACCTCGCCGCGTATGCGCAGCGGGTCACTCTGATCGTGCGCGGACCCTCGCTGTCGTCGACGATGTCGAGCTACCTCTCGACCCGGGTGCTCGCGCAACCCAACGTCCGGGTGCTCACCGACACGCGCGTCGTCGGGCTGGACGGCGACGCACGGCTACGACGGATCGTGCTCGATCGACGCGGCACCCGGACGACACGGGATGCCGAACACCTCTTCGTCTGCATCGGCGGGGATCCCAACACCCGGTGGGCGGCGCACACCGGCGTCCATCTCGACGCCCGGGGATTCGTCGCCACCGGACCCGACCTCACCCCGGAACAGCGGACGACCTGGCCCCTGGAACGGGACCCGTTCTTCCTCGAGACGTCCGTCCCCGGGATCTTCGCGGCCGGCGACGTGCGTTCGAACTCCATCAAGCGGGTCGCGTCGGCCGTCGGCGAGGGGGCGATGGCCGTGACCCTCGCCCACCGGTATCTCAGCGAGGTGTGAGCGCGCGGACTCCGCCGAGGTGCATCAGTGGGCTGCGGCGCGTCCGACCGGCGTGGACGCGAAGTGCCGCAGCTCGAGCGGCCGCCGCAGGAACCGCTCCTCTTCCGGGAACGTGACCGGCTGGGTGCGCCAGTCCGTCCCGGCGTAGGCGACGAGCGCGGCCTCGTCCGCCCACTCGCTGACGTACTGCACGCGGCTCGGGTCGGCCAGGTCGACGAGCACGTCGTGGCGAAGCAATCCGTCGTACCGCTCGGGGAATGACGCGACGAGTTCACGCAGAAGCGTCAGGAACTCGTCGGCGAGGCCGTCCCGCACGTGCGCCTCCGAGACGCGGACGATCACCGCCAGAACCCCCGATGCGGCTCGGCGGCCTCGTCTTCGAGGTGCGGTCCCGAGACCGCGGTCGGCTGGCTCCCGCGGACGAACACCTCACGAGACGGCAGGTCCAGCTCCCGTCCGTCTTCGCCCGATTCGGCGAGCGCGATGAGCCCTCGTCCCGACAGGGCGTAGACCATGCGCCCGATCCCCGCCCAGAACATCGCCCCCGCGCACATCGCACAGGGTTCGCACGACGTGTACAGGGTGGATGCCGCCAGCTCGGTGGCATCCAGTTCCTTCCAGGCCAGGCGCACGAGGTTCGTCTCGGCGTGGCCGGTCACGTCGCGATCCGTGATGACCGTGTTCTCGGCCTCGAGCGCTCGACCGTCCGCGGTGACGAGGATCGCGCCGAACGGGTGGTTGCCGTGGGCGCGCGCGTCGATCGACACCTGGATCGCACGTCGGAGGTGCGCGGTCTCGGTCGGGTCGAGGGTGTCGGTCGTCATGGCCACGATCCTAGGGACGAGGGATTGCGGCGAGGTTTCCCGGCCACGTCATCGCCCCGCGGTCGCTTCCCCCGTCGAAAGTCACACCGAGCCTACTGACTGACGGTCAGTCAACATGTATGTTGGTGTCATGGTCCGCTTGCCCGCCCGCGCCGCCGAACGCCTCTCCGTGGGAGTGGTCGTCGGCAGCCTCCGCTCCACGTCCGTCACCCGGCTCATCGCCGACAATCTCGTGGCCGCCGCCCCCGACATCGTCGACGCGCGGTTCCTCGATATCTCCGACCTGCCGCTCTACAACGAAGACCTCGACATCGAGGTGTCCGGCGAGGCCCCCGCACCGTGGACGCGCTTTCGCGCGGACGTGCGCGCCACCGACGCGGTCCTGTTCGTGACCCCCGAGTACAACCGCTCGGTCCCCGCACCCCTCAAGAATGCGATCGACGTGGGCTCCGCTCCACACGATCAGAACGTGTTCGCCGGTCGACCCGCCGCGGTCGTCTCCGCATCCCCCGGACGCATGGGGGCGTTCGGAGCGAACCACCACCTCCGCCAGTCGCTGGTGTTCCTCGACATGCCGACCATGCAGCAGCCCGAGCTGTACATCGGCGGCAGCTACGAGCTCTTCGACGGCGACGGTCGCCTGATCGACACCGGAATGTCGCACCGGTTCGCCCAGTACATGGAACGATTCGTCGCATGGACGCAACGGCATCCGAGAGTTCTCGCGTGAGTCCGACGATCGAGCTCGCGCGTCGCGCGCCGGATCAGCGCCGGGCAGCGGTGATCGACGCGGCACGTGAGCTGTTCCTGGCGCACGGAGTCACCGCGACGAGCATGGATGCCATCGCCCGCCGCGCGGGCGTCGCCAAGGGCACGGTCTACCTGTCGTTTCCGACCAAGCAGCACCTCGTTCACGCCATCGAGGCGGAGTTCGACGCCCGCATCCTCGACGCCGTGAAAGGGGCCGCCACCATCGGTTCCGATGCGCCCACCGCGGCGTCAGCGTGGTGCACGGCACTGGTGACCGCGTACCTCGACCAGCTCGAGGTCCACGACATGCTCTTCTACGGCGTCGGCGCGCGCGCCGCCGAGCGGATCATGGATGCCACCCTGAGCGACTCTCTCGCCGAAGTGCTGGACGCTCGCGGCGTCCATGACCCCGGCGCGGTCGCGTCGTTCCTCATCGGGGGCGTCACCGCGCTCGCCGACGCGGCGATCCTCCAGCAAGACGACAATCGCGATGCCCTGCTCAGGCGGGTGGAGCGGCTGGCGTCTGCTGCCGTCGGGGTACGCAGCTCCTGAGCTCGGCCCGTCGCCGACGACGTCAGCGCGCCGAGGCCGCGCCGCCACCCGAACCGTCGGTGGTTCCGCCCGGCGAAGGTCCGCGGCCAAAGACCCGTCGCCACCAGGACGGCCGGCCGGTGGGAACGCACTGCTGCTGGTGAATCGGAAGATGCCGCGACCACAGCGTCTTCGACACCGCGGGGAGGTCCGGCGCACTCGCGACCGCCTGCGCGTCGTGGTCGAACGCCGTCCAGACGCCCTCGGGGTCGCGACTGATGTAACCGAACAGCCCGCGCGAACAGACGCCCATGACGAAGTCATCCTCGACGTTTTTCCAGGTCGGGCGTTGGGACGAATCCGTCAGCGAGAACATCAGCCGCTCCCTCGCACGCCTGCGGCGATACGAAGAATAATGGCATTCAGGAAATACAAAGGAAATAGCATTCCGAAAATGGCGTTAGACGTTCGTCTACGCATGACGGATTTTCCGGTCGCCCGCCGCAGCGACGCCCCGAGGGGTGCAGCCGCGCGACCACACAGCGTCCGATCGCACTCACCGAAGCGCGAGTCAGCTCGCCGACCCGCTGCTCGACCCGTCGGTCGTTCCGCCCGTCGACCCGTCCGACCCGTCCGAGCCGCCCTGCGGCGGAGCGCCGTACCCGCCGTCGGGAGGGGTCCCGCCGTCGGGCGGGGTGCCCATCTCGGGCCGGGTGCCGCCGCCGAAGCCGGGCCCCGTGTTCGAGGTGCTCGCGTTCGCCGCCGAGGCGTTGCCGAACGCGAACCCGGCTCCTCCCCCGACGAGCAGGCCGAGGACGAGCGCGCCCGCACTGATCCCGACGATCATCCGTCGGGTGAGCGTGGGGCGCGGCCGCGCCGACGAAGGCGAAGAATCCGCCGGCGGCGTCGCCGGGATGAAGGAGTGATCGGTCATGGCACCGACTGTGACGGCGCGACACAAACGCCGACCTGGCGGCAGCTTTGGGAACGCTATGAGGCGACACGACGCCCACACCGGGGGAGCGATGGCGGGCAAAGGGACGACGCACTCCCGCGTTCCCCGACGTCTTCGCCCACCGCGTGCCCCTCGAGACGGCAGAGGTCCTCGCGGTGTCGCAGCGCCCGCTCGCCGCGCTGGCGTTCGGCGAACCGGCGCCGGTGGCCGCGTGGAAGACCAAGCCTGCCCGGGGCATCGTGTCCAGCGCAGACCACACCATCAATCCCGACGTCGAGCGCTTCGGCTACACGCGGGCCGGCTTGCGTTCGGTCGTCGAGATCGACGCGCCGCACCTCGCCGTTCTGCGCGCGTCACTGCGTGCGCAGTGCCGCTTCGAGGTCGTTCACCGCGGCGGCGACGTCCTCCGCGAACAGCAGGGCGATGTCGGAGTGCGTCGCCGTCGGCAGTTCGCGAGACAGCGACCCCGCGGGCAGAGCCGCGTCGTACATCCGGCGCAGGGCCGCACCCTGTTCGTGGAGGTCGTCGCCGCTGCGGAACTGCGCCTGGAGCGGATCGATCGCGCCCGCCCGGAGAACGATCGTCGGGGCGGCGAAGGGTCCGGACCCGAGCTCGTCGAGGATCTCGGTGAAGTTCGCCCCTTCTCGCGGCCCGGTCCGCAGGCCGTCGGCGGCGTGACGAGCGCGCACGAGCTCGCGAACCTCGGACGGCAGGTCGCTGGTGACCGACTCCCGCCATCGGCGACCGGCAGCGCGATGCTCATCGGTGACGACGACGGCCGTCGAGGCGTTGGCTTCGATGCGGAGCCGCTCCGGCATCGCCTCGTTCCATGCACCGTGAACGGGGTCGAGCAGAACCATGCCCGCGACGCGGTCGGGGAACAGCTGCGCGAATCGTTGCGCGTACGCCCCGCCGAGGGAGTGCGCGACCAGGACGACGGCTCCCGGCACACCCAGCGCCCGCAGCAGCGAATCGAGCTCCTCCGCGACGGCGGCCGCCGTCCGCGGGAGCGCGACGGGAGAACTCCAGCCGGTGCCCGCCCGGTCATAGATGACGCCGGCCCGAGAGCGAGTCACGTTCTCGTAGCTCTGCCACAGGTCGAGACCCATCTCGCCCGAGCCGGGGAGGAAGACGGCGCACGGGCCCGGCCCCTCCCGGGTGTCCACCCATAGACGACGGCCGTCCACGTCGACGAGTCGGCCGATCGGTGGTGTCGCGTCGGAGAGGGCCTGTACCGCGTGATCCACGTCACCACCGTAGCGATCAGCCGGAGGCCTCCCCGCGGGACTCGGGCTCCGCCGGGCCCGGATGCCGCGCAGTCGCCGTCTCGATCACCGGTTGGCGGAGGATGGTGCGGAGCTTCTCCGGAGCGACACGGCGCGCATCGCTCAGGTAGATCTCGTGGTGCGTGCTGCTCATGGTGAGCCCGTGATCCGGAATGAACCCGTGGTGCATCTCCTCCAGCACGTCTGCTTCGTCGTCGAAGGAGCCGAGGTGCAACGTCTGCACGCACAGCCCCTCGGCGAGAGACTCCATCCGCACCTCATCCAGCTGGTCGACGGCTCCTTTGGCTCGCACGGCGTCGACGGCGGAAGGGAACATCGCCCCGTCGATCCACTCGGGGACCATGAGCATCATCGTCCAGCTCCACCGCGATTTGTCTCTCGCCACGGTGAAGGCATCCATGTCGTCCGCCCACCACAGGCCCTCCAGCGGGGGCACCACGTAGTCGCGGCCGAGGTCGCGTTTGCTCGCGAACTTCAGCGCGTAGGCGACGGGGTACAGCGCCTGCAACGCCTGCGTGTAAGCCGGCGAGGTGTTGGGGTCGCCGTGCCCGTCGATCATCAGGTAGCGCGTTTCCGGGATCTCGATGACCCTGAATCGGCCGACCCTGGCCTGATAGCGGTCGAGGGACTTCTTGAAGTCGATTTTGGCCGTCATGGTGCTCCTCCGCTCGCTTCGTCAGCCTGGCAGAAGCGGCGTCACCGCGCGGGGCAGGCGCGGCGGACCGCTAGATCCAGCCGCGCTCACGCGCGTGGATCGTGGCCTGCTGACGGCTCGCGAGCCCGAGCTTGCCGAGCACCGACGAGACATGGTTGCGCACGGTCCCTCCCGAGAGGTGGAGGGATGCCGCGATCTCGGCGACCGTCTCCCCCCGGGCGCCCGCCCGGAGGACGTCGAGCTCCCGATCGGTGAGCGGACTCCGCTCGTCGCTCAGCGCGTCGGCCGCGATCTCGGGGTCGACGTAACGGCGCCCGGAAGCGACCTCGCGGATGACCGCGGCCACGTCATCCGCCGGCCGGGATTTCGGGAGGAAGCCGTTCACTCCCGCGCGGAGAGCGCGCCGCAGCACGCCGGGCCGCGCGTGGCGGGTGACGATGACGCACCGAGACGGCACGCGCCGCAGGATCCGTGCGGCGGTGTCGATGCCGTCCATGCCGGGCATCTCGAGGTCGAGGAGGCAGACGTCGGGCCGCAGCCGCTCGGCCTCGGCGAGCGCCGTCTCGCCGTCGCGGCATTCGGCGACGACCTCGAGGTCGTCCTCCAGACGCAGGAGCGCGGCGAGCGCCGTGCGGATCATGTCTTCGTCGTCGGCGATGAGCACCCGGATCACGCGGCGACCTCCTCGGGCACGCGGACGGTGAGGCGGAAACGATCGTCGAGGCGGGTGGCATCCATGACGCCGCCCAGCGCTCCGACCCGCTCGGCGATTCCGGAGAGCCCGGCGCCGTCGCTCACGGGAACCGTGGCCGCCCGGGAGTCGTTCTCGACGACCAGCACCCAGGCCCCGTCTTGACGGACGAGAGAGAGGGATGCCGACACCCCGCCGCCGTGTTTCAAGACGTTGGTCGTCGATTCGCGCACCACCGGTCCGAGTACGTCTGCCGGTGCACGATCTGCGCTGACGTCCACGATCAGGTCGACGGTGAGGCCGGCAGCTCGGAGGAGGTCGGCGGCGTTGGCGAGTTCGTCCGGGAGGGGCACACCGCGGAAGCGCGCCGCGAGATCACGGGTCCCGCGGCGGGCGTCGTCGACGCTGACGCGGGCGGCACGCACCTGCTGTGCAGCGGCTTCTGGATCGCGCGTCATCATCTTCTCGGCGAGTTCGAGCTGCAGCGCGATCACCTGCAGGTGGTGGCCCTGCAGGTCATGGAGGTCACCCGCGAGGCGCAGACGCTCCTGGGCTGCGGCGAGGCGCCCCTCAGCCCGGCGCGCGCGATCGAGTTCGCGCACGATGTCCCACCACCACAGCGAGGTCGCGGTCAGCGGAGGCAGGAGCGCGACGAAGAAGGGCAACGCGAACACCTGCGCGTAGCCCTGGGGCTGCAGGCGCGTGACCTCGATCAGCCACACCGCGACGATCACGACGATCGACAGCACCGCCAGGCGCACTCGCACGCCCGCACGCCACCGCACCAGGCACAGAGTCTGCGCGGCGAATCCCACGCCCAGGAGGAGCGAGCCGGTCGAAAGACCCATCGCGGCGGCTGCCACGATCCCCGACACGACCAGCGGCCACACCGGCCGCCGAGCGATGACATCGGCGTCGTCGAGCGGCTCGCGACGGTAGCGCACGAGCAGGAGCACCGCGGATGCCAGCGACCCGGCGACGCCGAGAAGGTTCAGCACGAGGACGGTCGGGGTCCCTTCGGCGAACACCCCGATCGTCCACGTGACGGCTGCGAACGCGTGGAGGAAGAGGATCGACGACGCGGTGTACCACCACGTGACGCTCACGTCACGAGCGTAGGCGGCGGTCGGGGTGATCACCCCGGCCACTGTACGTGCGTGACATCCGTCATGGGTGGCCCCGCGGGCGACGACATCCCTGACCGATGTCATGCCGGGTCGTGACGCCGCGACACTGTCACGCAGTTGCGGAAGCGACTGCGATGGAAGCATGTCGTCCCCCACCACCCCACGCACGCCGGTCTGGCGTCGGCCCTTCCCCCTGCTCCGCGAGAACCGCCGCGCGTACGCGATCATCACCGCCTCCACCTACGGGCTGTTCGTCATCGGTTTCGTGATCGGCCTGCTCTTCCCTGCGCTCCCCGCCGCTCGCGCCGCCACGCTCGCCACGGACGGGACGGGCGACCTCGTCGGCGCGGTCGCCGAGTCGGCACCGCTGTTCGCCCTCGTGATCCTGGCGGTGAACGTGCTGCGCCTCAGCCTGCTGACGATCGTCGTCCCGTCGCTGATCGTGCCGTTCGCCGGGCTCGCGTTCTTCGGATACTGGCTGGTCGAGACCGGCATCACCCTCGTTCCGTCGACCTCGCTCGCGTGGGTGGCGATGATCCCCCACTCCCTCACCGTGCTCATCGAACTCCAGGCGTATGCGCTGCTCGCGCTCGGGGTGTTCCTGCTGGGACGCGCCTGGCTCCGTCCCGCGAGCGTGAGCGCGCCGACGCGACGCGCCGGATACCTGCGGGGCCTGCGGAGTCTCGGCATCCTGTCGATCCCCGCGGTCGTCCTGCTGGTGATCGGGGCCGTCTGGGAGGCATATTCTCTGCGCTACCTCGTCTTCCCTCTCAGCGAGGTTCTGCTGTGACGGCCCCGCGCTCCCGTTCCCTGCGGGCTCGGCTCGCCGAGCGGCGCTCGCGCGCCGGCGACGGACGACCGCTCGCTCCGTTCCGCTGGTGGCAGGTGCTGAGCCGGTCGCAACTCTCGCTGACCATTCCGGATGCCACCGGTCGAACGGTCGTCTACACCGTCGATGTGCATCAACTCGGCGACAGCGGTGACGGCGACGTACGCGCACGCCTCTACCGCGATGGGGCCCTCGACGCCGTATCGCGCCTTCCTGCCCGGTTCGCTGTGCCCGGCGGGCACATCGAGGTCGCGGTGGGCGGCTACGGCCTCCGCCGGTGCCACTTCGTCTCGGATGCCGGCGACGAGCGCCAGCTCGTCCCCCATCCCCGCTCCGCGGAAGGACGCCGGGCCGCGCTCGACAGGGATCACCGCGCCGCGAGTCGACTCATCGGCATCCTGTCGACGGCGATCGTGGTCGCGGGGGTCTGCCTCGCGGTTCCGCAGCTGGTCGACACCGTCTCGCACATCCCCCCGATCGCCGAGAACATCGGCACCTTCACGTGGCCGCTGCATCTTCCGCCCGCGGTGAACCTGGCCGTCACGCTCGTCGTCGTGGCCGCGAGCGTCGAGCGGGCGTCTCGGCTGCGGTCGTCGTGGCTGGACGACCTGGCGAACTGACCGTCACGTCGGTGACATTCGTCACGCCTGCCGCCCCGCATCCTCCCGAAGATCAGTGACACCCCGGCACTGCCGTCGTCGATCCCCGGCGAATGGAATGGAATCACCGCGGAAAGCCCGCGAACTCATCCCCCAGGAGACCTCATGTCGAACCCTCTCAGCGATCTCGTCCTCGGATTCCAAGGCCTCGTCGCCGCCGTGCCGGAACTCGTGCAGCCGCTCATCATCGCGGCCGCGGGGGCGGTGCCGTTCATCGAAGGCGAGGGGGCCGCCGCGATCGGCATCATCGGCGGCATCCATCCGCTCGTCGCCGTGCTCGCGGCCGCCATCGGCAATCTGCTGTGCGTGGGGATCGTCGTACTCGCGACGTCGCGGGTCCGAGCGGCCGTCACGACTCGTCGCGGTGCCCCCACGACGACCCCGACCGCCCGACGCGAGAAGTTCGAGAAGGCGTACCACCGCTACGGCACCCCCGGCGTGAGCCTGCTGGGTCCTCTGCTGCTGCCGACGCAGTTCACCGCCGCGGCGCTCACCTCCACGGGCGTGTCCCCCGCGCGCGTGCTCGGGTGGCAGGCTACGGCGATCGCGCTGTGGACCACGGGCGTCACCCTCGTCGCGCTCGGACTGATCCGGATCGCGGCGTGACGGGAGCCGGCCTACAAGAATCCGCTGCCACGATCGGGGCGGCAAGCACCGAAATCATGCCTCGTCGAATACCGGATCAAGGATCGCTGCGACCCGAACGATCTGATCGTCGAGGTTCGCCTCGCACACGTCTTCCAGACGCTCTCGTCGTCGCCATGCGGCCCATTTGGGCTGACTGAGATCGCCGTACCCCTCGAGCACGGGACCGATGGCACTCAGCTCAACACCGCGGTATGCCGCGACGGCGCGAACGGCCTGCTGAAGCTGCGCCCGGTCGACGCCCGCTTCGCCAAGTGTCACGATGTCGACGTAGTCGCGCCAACGGGTGCTCGTGGTTCCTCGTTCGAGAATTGTGACGCCCTTCTCAGCGATCGTCGATTCCGGCGCGTATCCGACGAGCGTGATCGGGTCTCCAAGGATGCGAGGGAGAGTCACCTCGCGCGGAGCCGGCACGATGGGGTCTCCCGTCGAGACATCCCATGCGATGACACCGCGCCAGCTCGCCACGCGAGCTTGGAGGCGGACCCGAACACCCGGATAGTCGGCATCGTCTCGGATGTCCTCCACGGTGAGGCTGTCCAGTAGAAACTCCACGCCGTCATCGGTCTCGACTGCGGCGACGTCCGCAATGACCTCCCGAAGATGCCCCGGTGTCACGTCTGCGGAAATGGCGTTCGAGTCCGCATCCTTCGTCGGTCGGCGGACTCCATATGCCCCGAGGAGGAGACCGCCCTTCAGAACGAAGTCCGACCCGTGGACGGTCATCGCGAGCCGCGCGAGAAAGGACTCCAACGCATGACGCAGCAGGTATTCCTGGGTCGCCACCGGTGTGCCGCTCGCCGCCGCGTTGGCGCGGGCGCGCCGCTGAATCGCGCGGAAAGCCTCGTCGCCGCTCACGCCAGGATCTCCAACGCGTCGAGGACGGGCTTCGTGCTCCGCGGGAGCGCTCGCGCGATCTTCATCAGCTTCGCGGGTTTCCCCCCGCGGCGCAGCCACTCCTTGAGGGCGTCGCGAGGGATCTCGTAGCCGGTGCTGGCCCGAAGCCGAAAACAGTCGGCGATCGTTCGTTCGGGTGTGTAGATCCCGATCTTCTGAGCGCTGCCGGGGATGGCGATGTTCTCTCGCTCCAGATCGAACGTCGCCGCGTCGAACTGATGCCAGTCGATGGCGGCCGCCGAGGCCGGGGTGCGGGTGCCGCGAGGGATGGCAACGTCCAGCGCCTGCGGGATCGTATCCGTGAGGTCGTGATAGGCGAGCGCGGAGACGAGACAGATCGTCGCTTCTGGGCGCCGGGCCGAGGCCTCGAGCTGATCCCAGTCCGCCGCGGAGGAATCAACGGGGAGGTACAACCCGCGGGCGATCCGCTCCCACCCGCCACTCTTCGCGCTGCGATAGAAGCTCGTACGGCTCTTCTCCCCCCGCGCCGCGGACTTTGGCGTAACGATGTCCATGGCTTCCTTCCGGTGGAACAAAACGTATACAGATAACTTTATCTGGGTACGAATCGTCCCGCCAGGCCCCTGATGGAAGCGAAGGGCCCCAGATCCAGTCGTCCCGCTGGCGAGCAGTTGAACGGGCCGCCCGGATGCCGAGACTGGCGTTCAGCACAGCGTCATCCACTCCGGATGCCGGAGGTGATCGAGCATCGCGGTGACTGCGACCGACGCGGCGAAGTCGGCTCGGTGGCGCGCGACGATGCGGCGTGACCCGACGTCGGGAAGATCTAGGACCCGGATGCCGTCGGGTGAGCCTGCCGTCAGCGCGAGCTGAGGGACGATGCCGGCCGACAAGCCCGCCGCCGCCAACGCGATGGCGACCGGGTACTCGGTGCATTCGTGTTCTATGCGCAGCACGACGCCTTCGCGCTGCGCGAGGCGGTCGAGTGCGGCTCGCCCAGGGGTGCCCGCGGGATGCCCGGTCCACGGGCGCTCTACGAGGTCGGCTACCGAGTGGGGTACGGGCCACGATGCGGGGATGACGACGCGGTACGGGTCGTCACGCAGAACGGTTTCGACAATGCCCGCGCCGGGCGGACGAAGTCCGTCCTTCTTGGTGAGCACGAGATCGAAGTCTCCCGCGCGAAGCCGAGCGTCGAGCGCAACCGCCTCATCACGAATCTCGATCGCCCTAACGTCCAGCGCGAGTGTCGAAGACAGAGCCGCCGCGGCAGGGATGACCAGCGCCTGCAAAGCCGAGGGAAACGCGCCGACGCGCACCGTCCGCCGACCCTCCCCCGCGAGCTGAGCGATGTCATCCCGGACGGACCGGAGCTCGGCGGCGATCGCGTCGGCGCGTTCCGCGAGCCGTCGCCCCGCGGGCGTGAGCCGGGCCGCAGCGCTCGCGCTGCGGACGACGAGGACGAGCCCGGTCTCACGTTCGAGCTTCGACACCTGTTGCGACACCGCAGACGAACTCACGCCCAGCTCGTCGGCCGCCGCGAGGATGCCGCCCGCATCACGCACGGCACGCAACACCATCAAGCGCGGCACGTCAGCATCCATAAGCCCACCTTTACTCCTGCTTCACGCAGAGCGGATACCGCGTAAGCCTCTGTAAATGCCATCCTGCCCGAACAAGCAGAGGAGAACACCGTGGAGATCGTGATGGGAATCGTCGGCTGGGCGGGTACGGTGCTTCTCGTCGCCGCCTACGCGCTGTTGACCGCCGGTCGGCTGGCCGCCGGGGGATGGGTCTACCAGACGATGAACCTGGTGGGAGGCCTCGCGCTCCTGGTCAACTGCGTCTCATTGTCGGCGTGGCCGTCCGCTGCCCTGAATGTCGTCTGGTTCGGCATCGGCGCGGCAGGGCTCGTGCACAGTCGCCGTGCGGCGTCCGCGCCGGTGGAGTGACTGCGCGCACCCCATACCCACTGATCATTTAGTCGAGGTACCGCACCCATTGCTGCATAGGACGCACACGGACTGCACCCAGCGATCGACGTTGGCCTCGGTCAGGGCGTCCGCAGGCTTCAGGTCGACGCGGACAGGCCACCGCTCCCCTCGCGCGAACGGTGTGCGCGGGCCCCAGATGTGCTCGATGCGACCGTGATCGTTCCCTCCCTGCGGTCCGCGCGAGAACGAACGGCGGAGGATCACGATCACCGAGAGCCTCGACAGGGGTCGGCGCAGTGCCAAGGTTCGCCCGGCTGACAGACTCTTTCGTGGTTCACCGCCACGAATGGGAGACGCCTGCATGAAGATCGAGCCCGGCATCTACGAGCACTTCAAGGGCCAGCGGTACGAGGTGTTCGGAATCGCGCGGCACTCCGAGACCGAGGAGGTCTTCGTCTCGTACCGGAAGCTCTACGACGACTACTCGTACTGGGTGCGGCCGGTGGAGATGTTCCTGGGGGATGTGGAGCGGGACGGGTATGCGGGGCCGCGGTTTCGGCGGGTTGTGTAGCTCGACGCGGCCCCGCTCAACCAGGGGCACCAGTCGCCGCCGAACCAGTACGCCCACAACCACGCTTACGCGCACGAAGATTTACAGCGACTGGGCGTGGTGCCCGCTCGCGTGCCCGCGCGCAACCTCAATGAAATACCGAGCAATTGCCGCCCCATCGTCACCGCGCCGCGGGAAGGAACCGCCGCAGTGAATCGGTACTTGCACGTCGCCTCCATCCCAGAAGAGGTGCATTACAGAGCTAATGACGCGTCCGAATCGTCGCGGCTCTCGTTAGACCAACCAACGTTTCGAGAGTCCGCGGTCCTCACCTCTAGCGCCGAGTGATAGGCCCGCGCCACGTAGAAGGCCTCTATGCGGTCGATCTGCTGATCGAACTTCAACGCGTTTGGCTCGTCCACGGCAAAAACAGGCGTTCTCTTCCCGGCCGCACTTACACCCAAGAAGCCTATGTCGAAGAGCATTCGAAGTATCGGACCATAACGCCGCGCCCACGACAGCTCGGCCGCGCCGCCCAAGACGGCATCCCCAAGCGGTGTCAGCCAACCAACTCCGGTGAATCGATCTTCGGCGAGCAACATAATACAGTCATCCAGCCGCCGCTGCATGTTCTCGCGAGACATGCGACCGTCAGCGTTCCGGAACGTCTCGAATACAAGATCGATTCCTGGGTAGTTTGTCTTCCACTCGTCTCGGAGCGCGAGAAGCCGGTTCTCCGAATATACAATCTCTGCGCGATGGATAGAATCCCAAGATATCTGCGACTTCCCCTCGCTTTGCGCGAGGCATTCACGAACAAAAGAGATAAAATCGCGGGGACGCAGCAGTGTCCGATCAAGCAGATACTCCAACGCATTACCACGCCGCGCGTTGGGATTCGGTAGAATCTCCACAACTCGGGCGACGGCGGCATCTTGACGCTGGCTCGCGACGCGGATTCGCTGATCAATCAGGTCCGTAAGTTGCTGTCGGGTCCAGTTCATCGGCAGGACAAGCGACCGAAACTTCTCCTCCTGCCCGCCGCTAGCGGCGCCGAAATCAAGGTGCTGGAATATGTTTGTCCGCAAAGCGACAAGCACTTTGAGGTTTCGGACTCGCTTCAGATCGTGCACAGTCTTGAAGAGAGCCATGATCAGTTCGTTGGTGAGCTTTGCGTCGACCCAGTCTTTGTCTAGGTCATCGATAACTATGTACGTGAAATCCTGCGTCGAGCTCAAGATGTCCTCGTCCAGCACGTCCATCATTTTGTTCAAGCGCGCCAACTGAACTTCGTTTATGATGCGCTGATACCTCTGCTTCAGCTCCACCCGCAGGGTCTCGGTGGATTCTTTTCCGGCGACGGCCAGCCCACTAGGGCGTGTTGCCAAACCCCGGAATTGATCCGGTGGAATCGGTGGCGAAGTAGGGGTCGTCGCAGGAAATCCCCTCGGAGGCCGTGTTGGAGATGATTGAAGCCGGGTCACCGTGTGGTGCGGTG